>ERZ1106915.4-NODE-4-length-423539-cov-44.252874_pt1 | contig 423539 bp, 414 predicted proteins | sample MGYA00403653_ERZ1106915 | MGnify/ENA primary metagenome ERZ1106915 (study PRJEB35170, sample SAMEA104062404) | human gut metagenome | biome: human gut; feature: human-associated habitat; material: faeces | place: Denmark | collected 2012-06-06 ...
GATGTTAGTATGGCAGTTACAGGTGTAAACAATTACTCTAATATTTACACAAATGCTTATACCGGTAATATACGGAAAAATAATGCTAAGGAAACCACAGAAAAGCAGGTTGTGGAGCAAACAGAAGATGTAAAGACAGGGACAACCCGAAAAACTGCAGCGGATGAACTTCCCTATCTTTCTAAAAAATTTGACAATTATAGTTTTGTATCAGCAAATTATAGTCCGGGGATGAAATATGGTAAATCAACTACCACGAATGTAGCGATTTCTCCTCAGTTTTTAACAAAAATGGTAAATGATTCAGACTTAGAAGATGAGTACATAAAAGAAATTGGTAACATGAAAAAATTAGATGAGCAGTTTGCAAAGCAACAAGCAGATATTGGATGGAGAGTTGAACAGGGATGGGCTATAGATAAAGATGGAAATATTAGTTCATGGGCAATAGGACATAAAGATTCAAAAGTAAAATCCTTTCTCCAGAATATGAGTGAAAAAGCCGAAGAAATCCTACAGAAGCAGTTGGAAAAAGCAAAGGATACAAAGGAAGAAAAAGAAGTATTCTCGATGAAAAAGCATAAAGAAGTTATAAAAAAGTTATAAAAAAGAACAAGGTTGATTTGAAGGTGTAAATAATCAGATTCGAAGTATTATGCAGAAAAAATGCATAGCATTGAGGGAGCCTTGCGTATGTCAGATGAAATCAATGCCCAGTTCGGATTTGAAAGAGTATTCAGTAAGACTAACGGCAATGCAGATACTGATACAAAAATTACAAAATTTGGCATCTCTTTTAATAGTGACGGAACTACCACATTCTTTGCAGAGTTAGAAGAGAGGTGTTGGTGAAGGAATTCGCACCGGTGGCGTGCAAAGAGAGGAACTTTTCGTAGTATCAAAAGTAGCTGCAGGGCACAAAACTTATGAAGACAAATGCAGAGGTTTTCCTGTTTATGATGGAAAGATATAATGTGAATAATAGGTTGTATTTATCCTAAAATTTGTATATACTATAGTAAATAAATCACGGAGGTGATCATATGACTATAGATACAAAAACAATGGTGTCTATTTCAGACGCTAACCAGAATTTTTCTAAAGTAGCAAGATTAGTGGACGAATGCGGTTCAGCAGTGATTTTGAAGAATAATGTACCAAGATATCTTGTTATAGACTTTAGTAAAGCAGATAAGGATTTTACTGCATCTGATGAAGATGTGTTAAGTATTTCAAAGCAGCTCATGGAGCAGAATAAGGAAGCATATGAGGTACTGGCTAAATGAAAAAACTGAGCAAAAAGCAGATTCTTATGCTTCACACTCAATTGATTCAGCAGACTGGTGGAAGCGAAGGAGTCAGAGATTACAATTTACTGGACTCAGCTTTAGAAACTCCTTTTCAGTCTTTTGGAGGGGATGAATTGTATCCTACGATACAAGCGAAAGCCGCAAGATTAGGATATGGGTTGATTAAAAACCATTGTATGATAGATGGGAATAAAAGGATTGGAACGCATTCAATGTTGGTTTTTCTTGCTTTGAACGGGATAGAACTTAAGTATATGCAAAAAGAATTATACGAAACTATTCTTGATGTTGCAGCTGGGAAAATAGAATATGAAGACCTATTGCAATGGGTTCTTGACCATCAAAACTAAATAGTGTAACTGGCAAAAGACCGCTCAGAGATAATCTGTTCGGTCTTTTGTTTTGAACAAATTGGGATGGAATTTATAATTGAAACAATTACGCCGATATATATTGTAGCTGTCGTAAAAGACAGGGCGCTGTTGTGTTATACGGATGAAATGTGATAAAATAGTAAGAAAGCAAAATGGAGAGTGTTACGGACAAAATAAGAGAATATGATTAGCCAATACAAGGTGGGCAGTAAGAGATTTGTTTTTTGAACGATAAGAATTAGCAATAGGGTGAGGTGAAGAAAAATTAGCAGTTTAATAGATTCTATAGAGATGATATGAAATATAGACTAATAAAGATTAAAAATGAATGGTTAATGAAAGGAGAAAAATGAAAGCGATAGCAATGTTTAATAATAAAGGAGGAGTAGGGAAAACCACGTTAACTTGTAATTTGAGTGCATATATTGCTAGAACAGGAAAAAAAGTGATGTTAATTGATGCTGATCCACAATGCAATTCTACTATTTATTGTTTTATGGATGATTTGTTCTCAAAAGTGTATTATGACAAAAAGGGATTTACAATTTATGACGTGATAAAACCGGTAAATCAAGGAATAGGGTATGTTAAAAACGTTGAAGTATATAATTTAGAGAAGTTCGGTTTTGATTTTTTGGCAGGAGATCCGAAACTTGCACTTTTTGAAGATACTTTGGCATCTGATTGGAGCGCAGCGTTATCAGGGGGAGAACGTGGAATTAGAACAACATTGACATTTAATAATTTAATAAAACAATTTGATGACTATGATTATGTGTTTTTTGATATGGGACCATCATTAGGGACAATAAATAGATCTATCTTATTATCGTGTGATTATTTTGTGACCCCTATGTCTTCTGATATTTTTAGTATTTTGGCTATTGAAAATATAGGAAAAACAATAAAAAATTGGAGAGATACGTTTAAAGAAGGATTTAATATGTGTACTGATACAGAACTAAAAAATATTTTTGAACCAATTTCATATATACAATTTTTGGGTTATGTTACACAGCAATATACCAGTAAAACAGTGGACGGAATTAGAAGACCTGTACAGGCTTATGAAAGAATTTTATCAGAAATTCCTACGACCATAAAAAGAGAACTTATAGATATAGTTAATGAAAAAAATAAAGGAAATGAGATCAATTATGAATTAGGAACTATACCGAATTTTAATAGTATTATCCAACTGTCTCAGTCAGCGCATAGACCAGCGTTCGAATTAACTAGTACAGATGGTATTGTAGGTGCTCATTTTGCAAAAGTGAAAGATTTTAAAGTAGTAATGGATAAGATTACAAATCAGATGATGATTAATTTGGAGAAAATGTAATGAAATGGCCAGTAGATATTATAGAGAAGATTGCGAAGCGGAAAGTAGTTTTATTTTTAGGTGCGGGGTATCAGCAAATGCTATAAGCGAAAAAGGCGATAAACGCCCTCCTATGTGGGAACAGTTTTTGAATAAGGGCATAAGTGAAGTCACAGATGAAAATATCGTTGAATATGTAAGAAAGTTGTTAAATGAAAAAGATTATTTAACAGCATGTGAAGTACTAGTAAATCAAATAGGAAATGAAAGGTTCGAACGCATTGCGAGAGAAGAATTTCTGACACCTAAATACAAAAGTCATAGAATACGTGAAAATATTCTGAAATTAGATTCAAAAATTGTGATTACACCGAATGTAGATAAAATATATGAAGTATATACGCAGGCAGAAACAGCAGGAACAATTTTAGTGAAGAAATATTATGATTCAGATTTGGTTAATAAGATAAAATCAGAAGAACGGATTATTTTAAAAATTCATGGAACTCTTGATGAAAGTTCAAAAATGATTTTTACGAGAAGTCAGTATACAAATGCTAGATATCAAAATGCAGCTTTTATAGACTGTTGGAGGCTCTTTCTCTTACGCATACGTTTATATTTATAGGTTGCGGTTTTTCTGATCCGGATATACAATTAGTCTTAGAAAATTATTCATTTGTATTTCCGGGTAGTCCCTGCCATTATTTTATTACTTCTAAAGATGGAATTAATACTGAGTATAAAAGAATAGTAAAGGAAAATCGAAATTTAGAAATAATCACATATGATTCGAAAGATAATCACAGGGAAATACATGATGCATTGGAAGAATTAGTTCCAATGGTGGAAGATGAGAGAAGTAGAATAGCTAAAGAAATGGACTGGTAATTATTGATAATTACGGGGATATAAGTGAATTAAAAAGAAACATACGAGTTTGAGAAAAAGAAGAGAATCATTCGGCTTTTTTCATGCCCATTTTTAGTACATAGCCATTCCACACAAAGGAGTGGCTATAAATTTTTCAAGAGAGGAGGTAGACCGAGATGTCAAAATGTAAAGTGATTGCTATTGCCAATCAGAAAGGAGGAACAGGCAAGACTACCACTACGGTCAATTTAGGGATAGGACTTGCAAATCAAGGGAAAAGGGTTCTTCTGGTGGACGCTGATCCACAGGGGGATTTAACAACATCATTAGGGTGGGCAGAAACGGATGATCTTCCTGTCACGTTAGCAACACAGATGGAGAAGATTATCCATGATGCCGTACCTTCCGGAGAAGCTTTATGCGGAGCTTCGCAGGTTATCTATGTTCAGAGATCAGCTGAATGAGGACAGAATCCGGGCAATTAACCGTATGCACAGGGAAATGAAGATTTATTTCCCAGAATATAAGGATGCGCTTGGTAAGGTAGATGGTGCATTCAGTTTGGAATTGTTGAAATCTGCACCATTTCCGGCAGATTTAAAAGCACTTGACGAAAACGGAATAAGACAGATCTGGCACGAAGCTAAGCTTAGAGGACGCGGCTATAGCAGGTCAGGAGAAATCTTAGGGTATGCGAGAGCAAGTGTTGGTATCAGGGATGGAGCGGACGCAGCCAGGATTGCGGTACAATGGTTTGTTAAGAAGGTTATTGAAAGACAGAAAACAGAAGCAAGATAAACAATTTTGCGAGTGAGGATGATGTTTTCTAAAAAAGTGGAACAATATAATTGACGCGACTTGCTTACGACTTTATAATTAAGTCGTAAGCTTAGTCGTAAGCAAATCGTAAGAAGCATTGGAGAAAAAATATGGCAATTCCAATTACTATTGAAAAACTTTTAACGGAAAATGTCGTGGAATGGGCGAGAATAGAGTTTAAGGAAGGCTGGAACCCAGATACTACTTTAAAGACAATCAGTGCATTTGCTAATGATATTGATAACTGGGGCGGTGGATACATTGTTATAGGAGCGAAAGAAAAGGATGGAAAACTTGTTCGTCCAGTAACAGGTATTGCTCCAGATGCAGTAGATAGGATTCAAAAAGATCTGCTTAGATACTGTAAATATCTTAAACCTGTGTACATTCCTCAGAGTGAGCCTGTTTATTTTGATGGGAAATTACTTCTTTTGGTATGGTGTCCTGGTGGATACGAAAGACCGTACGCATGTCCTAAGGCACCAGATACAAAGAACAGCGAAAAGATATACTATATCCGGAAGTTATCCAGTACAATAGAGGCGACTGATACAGATGTAAAAGAGTTAATGTCACTATCTCACAATATTCCGTTTGATGATAGGATAAATCCTAAAGCAGAGATGAAGGACTTAAAATATCCAATTATAAAGAATTATCTGCAAAATGTGGATAGTAGCTTGTTGAATGATATTGACACTATGGATACAGAGCAGTTGGCAAGAAATTTAAGGATAGCAGACGGACCGTCGGAGTATTACAAGCCGCTGAATGTGGGAATTTTATTTTTCAATGATCATCCAGAGTCGTTTTTCCCGTATAGTCAGATAGAGGTGGTTAATATTCCGGATCCAACAGGGCAAGGAATGGAGGAACGTATCTTTACAGGACCGATAGACGATCAGTTACGAAACGCTCTGAATTATATAAAAAACAATGTGATTGCTGAAAAGGTATTTAAGATTAGCGGACAAGCAGAGGCTGTAAGAGTAAAAAATTATAGCTATGAAGCAATCGAAGAGTTTCTTTCTAATGCAATTTATCACAAATCGTACCAGATACATGAGCCTGTCACAGTACGCATAGAGGCTGATAAAATTGAAATAACAAGTTCTCCGGGACCAGACAGGTCGATTTCTGATGAGGATATTAGTAAATATCAGATGAGAACAAGAAGGTATCGGAATAGACGAATAGGTGATTTCTTAAAGGAACTGCATCTTGTGGAAGGTAGAAATACCGGTATTCCAACAGCAATTAAATCAATAAAGGAAAACGGATCACCACTGCCATTACTTCTCACGGATGAAGAACGTTCTTTCTTTTCAGTGATTATTCCGATTCATGAGGCATTTTTGAAAAAGGAAGCTGTCAGTAGCAAAACCGAACCGAAAGATATTGTTGCTGTTCCAAAGCGAAGAACGAAAGACCAGATAAAAACTCTTATATTAAATGAACTGGAACAAGAAAGCATTTCTGCAAATGAGTTATATAAAAGACTGGGATATTCAGGTAATGCTTCAAAGACTTTTAGAAAGTGCATCGAAGAATTGATTACGGAGAACAAAGTACATTATGCATCAGATAATATGCAGGATGGAAATAATGTGCTGGTAAAGGGCTAAGGTAAGAAAAGTTAATATTGTAACCCATTAACGGACGAGGTAAATGTAAAAAAGTTTGCTTCGTCCATTTTTTGTTCCTAGAAAGTGGTCATCTGACCAGTTTTAGGGAATGAATTAGTAAATAAATTGATCAAAAACAGTACATTTAACCCAAATAATCAATGAAAGGATGCGGACAGTGGAATTAGTGCAAAATAAAGATAAATTTATTACCCACCTGTGTTATAATATGGGTGGGCAATAAATCTGAAAGGTTGATGAAAAATGGATAGATCAGTAAGAATCATAAAAGAGTTATGCTCATACGATATAGAATGGCTTGAATTTAAGGAAAATGTCTTTCAGGAGGATGTACTTGGTATATTTATTGGATGAGGTTAGTAATCAATATCATAAAGAAATCTCATCTGATGTTATAAATAAATATCAATTCAAAAAAGTTGATGATATTGTGAATTTTATTTTAGAAGGATAAAGAGAGATAATACAAAAATGGAGGTGAATTATGAGTATTGTGATAGGAGAAACTTTATTGGCATTATCTAATGTATCTATGAATTATGTTAATGGTACAGAAAAACAAGTTAAAGAGAATGCTAAGTTTAGTGATCAATTAGGAACAACGGAAGTTAATAATATAGTAAATGAAATTTATGATAAATTTGGGATAAATGTAGGAGTTTCAAATAGTAGATTTGAGTGTTTTATTCCTGGAGATGTATTATATAGAATGAATACAGATAGTGCATTAAAAAATAAAGTGTATGCTATGCTGGCTGATTATTCCAGTTCTGAATTTCAAACGACAATGCAAACCCTGAATCCTCCAGTAAAAAAGTGTACGTTAATTTTTGATGAAAATGGAGATGTTGTTGCTACTTTAGAGCCGGATGTTGAAAAAGAGAGCGTTGGAAGTTCAAAAGAGAAGAGTGTAAGCGCTATTTTAGAAAACAACAGTTATAATGGGATAATTTCAGATGTTTCATATGATGTAACGCCAAATTTTGAACTACAAAGTGTTTTATTGGCACCAACTTTAAAAAGGAAAACTTCTGAATAAAAACTATTGCAAGCTCTTTAATTTGAAATTTTATTTATTTTCTGCAAAAAAAGTCTTTTTCTGGAGAAATTGCAAAATGCGCTTGTGGAATATAAGAAGATTTTTGATGAAAGATGGCAGGGGGAAAAATATAAATGGGAAGCGGTGAAATGGTTTCAGGATCATTGGGACATCAATGCGAATGACTTTGCAGATATGTTTGCTAAGGCAACTGAGAAAACTGCTAATTTACTGGCATCTATGAACAATTTTCCGAGAAAGATGGTGATTCAGTACGCACAGGATGATACAGAAGCGGTACGGGCAATGTTTCTCAATCTTTATGATGAATCCAAAGATGTGACAGAGCGTATATTGCAGTTCTAATCTTCGGCACAGGACTTGTGTGACAGATCATCTCCGGGATATCAGCATTATCAGCGTCCTATGGCGATTACGGTATATTTGTGTCTGAAGTATCCGCAGAAATATGATATATTCAAATATACCGTATGTAAGGCAACCGGAATTTATCTGGAAAATAATTTTACACCAACCAAGGGGCATACAGAGCAGAATATTAAAGGAAATTCAAAACTGATTAGCGAGATGCAGTCAGTAGTTTCGCAGGATAGCGAGCTGATAGAATTATTTGAAAGTAACCTTGATTCTGACTGTTATGCAGACGAAAGCCACAGGATGCTCACTTTTGATTTATCTTTTTACATAGCAAATTATCTGGCTGATGAAACAAAGAAGGCGAAAGAAGACTGGATAGGTGCGGACATAGATTTTGGAATCCCCGCAGATGATTGGAGAGAACTATTTGATGATGAGAGTATTTTCAATACGCAAAGCTGGGAAGTATTGTACAGATTTCTTGATTATGGAGGAATGGCAACCTGTAAGCAACTTTCGGTCAAATACGGAGAAACACCTAATTTCTACAATACCGGTGTAACAACATTGGCGAAGCGAATGACAGGTTGTGATATTTCAGTAAAAGAAAAAAACGGCAATAAGAGATACTGGACAATTTTGTTTGTTGGCAGGAATGTAAATTCTGATGAAGATGGTGTATTTGTCTGGAAACTGCGGGACGAATTGAAGGAAGCGTTAGAGGATGTAGATTTTTCTGATACAGAGTTATATGCAGATCAATCGGAAAACAGCGTTAATTATTGGTGGCTGAATGCAAACCCGAAGATATGGAGTTTTTCGGACATTGAGGTTGGCGAAGAACAGAATTATACGATGTACAATGACAATGGAAATAAAAGACGAATTTTTCAGAATTTCCTTGATGCCAGAGAAGGTGATCTGATTATCGGATATGAATCAAATCCGGTAAAGCAGGTTGTGGCAATCTGTCGTGTTACCAAACAAAATGATGGCGAAAATCTGTATTTTGAAAAGATAGAGGGATTAACATCTCCGATAGATTACACGCTGTTGAAAGATGCTCCGGAACTGGAGAAAATGGAATATTTTATGAATCCACAGGGAAGTCTCTTTAAGCTGACCAAAGGAGAATATGATTTTATCATGGATATGGTGCGTGAGGAAAATCAAGAGAATCCGATTGGTAGTGAACAAGCAGAGTCTTATAGTAAAGAGGACTTTCTTTCAGAAGTATATATGACTTCTGAAAAATATGATTCATTGAAAGGTTTACTTCTTAACAAAAAGAATATTATTTTGCAGGGAGCACCGGGAGTGGGAAAAACATTTGCAGCAAAAAGGCTTGCCTATTCCATTATGGGTGTTAAGGATGAATCACGGGTAGAATTTATTCAGTTTCATCAGAATTATTCTTATGAAGATTTTATTATGGGATATAAACCGTCAGGTGAGGGATTCCGGTTGTATTTGGACAGCTTTAATGATGATACATTTTATGCCTTGATTGAAAAAATAAAGGATCTCAATTTTGAGATAGCAAAAGATCCTTCTTTGGGTTCTGGATTCTGCATCGGGCATAGTTATTTCTGTGGGCAGGATGAATGTACAGATGAATGGATGCAGTCTGTGGTTGAGTATGATATTTTACCTATGCTTGAGGAATACTGGTTTGACGAACCTGCAAAAATTCAAAAGTGGCAGAATATTTTAAGAGGGGTGTTTAATGACTAATGACAAAGGGATTTTAATAAAAAATATATATTATATGCTGACCTATGCATTTCAGTCCCTGCGTCAGTCAAATTATGATTCGGTGGCTACAGAGGACTTTGAGAATATTCATGACATGTTTGCCGCAATACTCGGCAAAGGAGTGGCAAATCAGCTTAAACAGGGATTGTATAAGGAATATATTCTTCAATCAGAAGAATTGTCCGTTTTAAGAGGTAAACTTAATCTTCAGGGAACGATAAAAAACAGAACACAACATAGGCAAAAGCTGGCATGTGAATATGATGAACTATCTGAAAATAATCTTCTGAACCGCATTTTGAAAACTACCATAATGATATTGATACGGCAGAAAACTGTGAAACCGGATAGAAAAGTTCTTTTGAAGAAAAATCTGATTTTGTTTGAAAACGTAGATATGATAGAACCAGATCAGATACGATGGGACGGGATTCGCTACCAGCGTAACAATCAAAGTTACCGGATGCTTATGAATATTTGTTATCTGGTGCTTGGCAGTTTGTTACTGTCAACAGATAAAGGTGAAACGAAGCTGGCAGTTTTTTTGGATGAACGTTCTACGCACAGTTTATATGAAAAGTTTATTCTGGAATATTTTCGTTATCACCACCCGGAGTATAAGGCAAATCCTGATACGATTCCGTGGAATATAGACGATGGAATGATTGATTTCCTGCCAAGCATGGTAACTGACATTACATTGAAATCTGCTGGTAAGGTATTGATTATTGATGCAAAGTATTATGGACACACGATGCAGACACAGTATGATGTTAACAGCATTCATTCGGGAAATTTGTATCAGATATTTGCGTATGTGAAAAATCTGGATAGAAATCAAACCGGAAATGTTGCAGGAATGTTACTATATGCAAAGACACAGGAACAAATAACACCGAATAATAAGTATTCTATGGATGGCAACACGATATGGGTGCGGACATTGGATTTGAAACTTCCGTTTCCGCAGATTGCAGAGCAGTTAGAGAAAATAGCAGGTGATTATTTTGGAAGCGGAAAGTTTGATAGAACTGGTATCGGAACAGACAGAAGATGCAAAGAAATCATCGAATACGGCATTTAGCTATCATATGAGAGCTGTTTTATTCACATGGAATATTAGAATAAGGGGAATAAAAGATGATTTGTGGAATGACATATTACCAGATATGCTGGTATTTTTTGATCTATTCATTTGGAGGCTGGGCACTTGAAGTTGTCTATCATGCGGTAGCCTGTGGAAAAGTAATTAACAGAGGATTCCTAAATGGACCCGTGTGTCCGGTATACGGATTTGGAGTGCTTTCGGTATTTGCGATGATGAATACGTTTCAGGGCAGCGGATACCAGCTGAGTGACGGTATGATTTTCCTGTTTGGTGTGATTTTGGCAACTGCGGTTGAACTGATCGCCGGATGGCTCCTCGACGTTTGCTTTCATGCAAGATGGTGGGATTATTCCAACAAGCCATTGAATTTTCATGGATATATCTGTCTGGAGTTCTCATTGATCTGGGGAGTGGCGATTCTGCTTGTTGTGAAAGTATTTCAGTCTTTTGTGGAACATCACACTTCTGCGCACGCGCCATCCATTGTGGGCTGGATGGTCGTTGCCATACTTTATGCATTGTATCTGGCGGATCTTATAGTGACCGTTGCGGTTATTCAGGGACTGAACAGGAAACTTACGAGGCTGGATACAATTCGTGCCAACATGCGGGTGATCAGTGATAAGATTAGTGATTCTCTGGCAACAACGACGATTGATACCGTACAGAAAGTTGGCGAAGGTAAGGTGCAGGCGGCTTTGGCCAGGGCAGAGTTTAAGGAAGCAACGGAAGAGAAAGTAAATAAATCCATTGAGACGCTTCGCAAAAATAAGGCAGATCTACAGAAAGAATTTGATGAGTTATCCAGCTCAATCGTAGAGCATACGTTTGTGGGACAGGGACGGCTGATCAAGGCTTTTCCGGATATGAAACACAGAGATTATCTGGAAGTGGTTCAGGAATTAAAGAATAAGATGAGAGATAGAAAATAGAATATATCCCTTTTGAGTTTGTCAAGTAAAGTGTGTAAATTTTTTGATTTTTTTGTGGTGGTCGATAAATCGACCACCATTTTTACGAGCTTCAATCAAACGGAAGAGCCGTCTTTTTAAATTTCATATATTTTGTAAATATAATTTTTGACAGGATCGGAGTAACACAGCCAATTTTTGTTGGTGCAAGTGACGGAGGTATGGTTGTACAGATCTATGCACAGAAGTATCCGAAAGAAGTTGGCGGAATCATTCTGATTTCAACCGGTGGGATGGATGCGGCTACGCTTAAAAGCCTTAAGAAGAAATATTTTCTTGCACCGCTTATGCTGTTTTATATGAAACATTGCAATTATGAAAAATTAAAACCGAAACTGATCAGGGCAGGAATGGGACATATCCGCAATGAAAGTAAAGAAGAAATTGCGTATGCACAGGAGATGTTTGAAACTATTTTTAAGGATCATACGAAGGAAAAAGATGTGCATATTTCCGGGCTGCTGGCTGATCTGATGAATCAGACACCTGTCACAGAGTCGGATTTTAAGGAACTGGAAGGCAAAATATTACTGATACTTCCGGATTAGGATTTCTTTTCCGGTAAAATGCAGAAAGATCTCATTCAGCTGATGCATAATCCAACCATCAAATATGTTTCGGGTGGGCACCTTTCGACAGTCCTGAAAGTAGAGGATTATGTGCAGACAATTCGTGGATTTCTGCTGAAAAATTTCTGAATATTGCATATATGCCGGATCAACACATTCGATGTATAAAGTTTTTGAAAGATGTGACGATACTTGTATTAGTAGCAGTGCAGATGCAGGGGCTGGCACAATGATGTTGATCTTGTGATAGGAGGAAGGGTTATGGCAGTTAATACAAACACAATAGTTTCAAATGTATATGCTCAAAATTATACACCGGGCAGTAAGGAAAAAACGAAAGTAGCCAGGAATACGGAAACAGGGGAAGTAAAGAAAGAAGAGAAGGTAACGGAATCCAAAGATTTGGGAAAGACGATTGGTGATCCAAAACTTTCGAAAGAAGCGCAAAAGTATTATGAAAAATTAAAAAAGAAATACGGAAATTATGATTTTATTCTGGTAAGCAAAGATCAGAAAGCAAATGCTCAGGCAAATGCCGCAAAATATGCAAATAATATTAAGACAGTCGTTCTTATTGATGAAGAGAAAATTGAACGAATGGCTATGGATGAGAGTTATCGTAAGAAATACGAGGGAATTCTCAGTGGAGCAACAGCACAGCTGCAACAGTTAAAATCCAGCGTGGAAAAATCCGGTGCTGATGTAAAGGAGTATGGCATGCAGGTGAATGATGGTGGAACCACTTCGTTTTTTGCAGTGCTCAGAAAATCATCGTCGGATCAGAAATCCAGAATTCAAAAGTCTGCGGAGAAAAAGAAGGCGGAAAAGAAAGCAGCGGAGAAAAAGGCAGAGAAAAAGCAGGAGAAGGAACGCCTGGAGAAATCCAAAGAATCCAGGACTGAGAGTGAGGATGATACACAGACCATTACATTAACTGCCAATTCTGTAGAAGAGCTTATGGATAAAATAGGTGAATATACATTTGTAGAGAGGAGTAATGAAGTCCGGACGGATCGCGAGAAGCTCATGGGACAACATGTGGATTATAAGCTGTAAAAGCAAAAATTGAAATAAAGGAAATTGCAACATTGGCACAGACATATACCGTAAGAATAAAAAATGGAACAAAAAGTGTAAAGCGCTGCCGCATTTTTCTGTGGTGGAAGAAATATACCTGTATCAGGCGGGAAAATAGCAGAGTATATTATGAAAAAAAGGAATGTTCCAGATGGGAAAAAAATCATATGCAGCGTTATTGCAGAAGAAGGAATCTTACATTTGAAGCAGTGCCAACGCAGTATACGCGAAGCAGCAATTACCGTAGCCTTTTTTTTGCAAAGTATCCATCACCTACCGGAAAATACCGGTGTGCATACTGTGGGAAAAAGAAGCCAAAAGATAAAATAACGATTGACCATATTTTTCCGGTTCATTGCATGGAGGAGTATCCGGCAGTGCGTAGAAGAGCCGCATTGTTTGGAATTCACGGTTCGAATGATATGAAAAACTTATGTACTGCCTGTATGCGGTGCAATCAGAAAAAAGAAGCGAAAATGGGAATCTGGATTCTGAAAGGCTTTATTGGAAAACAGCCTTGGTACTGGCCGCTTCGGAGAATACTTACGGTGATACCGGTGTTTTTTGTGCTATATCTCGGGCGAAAAATATATATGCCTGTGGTATGGAACTGGATAAATACATTACAAAAATAAAAGCTGGGAAAAATGTATAAATACATGCAAATCCGGGAATTATTTTCCAGAGGTGAAAAGCATGAAAAACAGAAAACCAATGCATATCGGAATCATACCGGACGGAAACCGCAGATGGGCAGAGCAGCATAAATTATCCAGAGAAGCCGGTTATGCATACGGACTAAAACCGGGGCTGCTTCTTTTACAGCAGGCAAAAACGTATGGAATTCAGGAAATCACATATTATGGGTTTACCGTTGACAATTGCAGGCGTCCGAAAGAACAGGTGCAGGCCTTTCAGCAGGCGTGTGTGCAGGCGGTGCATGATCTTGCCACAGAGGGGGTGGATCTGCTCGTGATCGGGAATACCGATTCAAAATGTTTTCCGGAAGAATTAAAGAAGTATACAAAGCGAACTGCGATAAACGGAGGCGGTATCCGGCTGAATTTTCTTGTAAATTATGGTTGGAAATGGGATCTGTCCAACATAAAAAGCGCGGGTTTTTTGCATTCTTCGGATATTTCGCGAATTGATATGGTGATCCGCTGGGGCGGCATGCGGCGGCTCTCCGGTTTTTTGCCGGTGCAGTCGGTTTACGCAGACTTTTATGTGGAAGAAAAATTGTGGCCCGATTATGAAAAATCGGATTTTTACCGGGCCATGGACTGGTATAAAAAACAGGATGTAACTTACGGAGGATAAAAAGAATATGGCAATTGGAGCATTACAGACAGGATACACTACATTATACGGAAAAATAGCAGGACTGGGTACACAAAACGGACAAACGCGCGGAAGCAATTTTCGGGAGCATATAGACGGAACCGAAAAGAAAGCGCCGTATCAGCATCTGGCACAAAACGGTACAATCACGTACAAAGGGGTTACGTTTGTATGTGATACGGACAGAAATCGGATTACACTCGGGGATGTCACCGACCGTAGCAAGTGTCTGAACATCAGCTTAAAAGGTGGCGGGTGTCTGATGGTCAACCGGGATAATCTCAGTGACCTGTCACAGGCAATTACGATGTTCTGTCCGGAGGATATCAACCGTATCATGACAGCAATCGCGGAGGATAAGCGGGCGCAGCAGATGCTTCTGGAAAAGGACGAAATGGAAAGCAGTGTTGGGGAAATCATCACGGAATAAAAGAATGTACTATGATTTAACAAAAGGAAAAATATCAAAAAATCTTATCTTATTTGCACTGCCGATGATGGCGGGCAATCTGATGCAACAGTTTTACAATATTGCGGATACACTGATTGTCGGGTGCGTGGTTGGAAAGAATGCACTCGCGGCGGTGGGGTCTGCCTATACACTTATGACCTTTCTGACCTCGAGCATGCGCGCGGGTAGCTGTGGCGCATGCTTTTGTGCTCATCATGGCAGTGATGGTCTTCGTTAACGTGCTGGTGTATGTGTGTATGCATCCTATTCTGTGGTTTCTACGTGTGCCACAGGAAGTCATGGAGGAGATGCAGCAGTCGGTCATGAATTTTGGAATTCTGATGGTGCAGGGGCTTGTAAACAGTTTCGGGGCAACAACGATGGCGGCATTTGCGGCAGCGGTCAAAATTGACACATTTGCATATCTTCCGGTACAGGATTTCGGCAATGCGTATTCCACGTTTGTCGCACAGAATTATGGGGGGAAAGATTACGGACGGATCCAAAAAGGAACGAAGGAAGCCTTTGCGATCAGTATTGTATTCAGTATCATTATTTCCATTCTGGTGTGCACGTTTGCAGCATCTCTGATGGAGATTTTTGTGAAGGCACAGGAGACGGCGGTCATCGCGTGTGGTGTGCAGTATCTGCGTATCGAGGGCTCGTTTTACTGTGGAATCGGGTGTCTGTTTCTGCTGTACGGATATTACCGGGCAATCAACAAAGCACAGATGTCAGTGGTGCTTACGGTGATCTCTCTTGGGCTGCGTGTTGTGCTGGCCTATATCCTTTCGGTGACGTTGAAAGCCCCGGGAATCTGGGTGGCAATTGTGAATCACAAAAATTTAAAAGAAATTTAATAAGAAGACAAAAGATTCCGTGCTATAATGAGCCTGTCAGAATGTAAAACGATGGGAGGAAATGAGCATGAGAACGTATGGACGTTTATTGAAAAATATAGCAGCAATAGCACTTCTTCTGGCATTACTTTCCATGCTATTGCCGTTTTGTAAGTTTTCGGCAGGCGGGCAGGAGATGACGCTGTCCGGTCTGGATGTGGTGAAAGCAGGAGGAAGGGCAGGTTATACGTATTTGACAGAAGGCAGAGTGGCAGATACTTTCGTTTTAAAAGCTCCGATCACGGTTGGTACGGTAAAAAGCAGTCTTTCTTATGTACAGGGAGTGGGACAGATGCGGCTTCTGGCAGTTTGTGCCATTGCAGCGCTGCTTCCGGTACTGCTTTGTTTTTTGTCTGTGGGAATGTTGTTTCTGGCGGAAGGAAAAAAGACGATGCTGCTGCCAACGCTGTTTACCAGTCTGGTGCTGGCAGAACTGCTGATTGTTTTGGCTGTGTTTCCGGCACTGTATCCGTTTCTGTTGTCAGGGATATATTTCTTTACCCTGCTGCACGGAGCCGCATGGATACTCATACTGACAGGATGGATTACAGGAGGGTACCGTCCACCCGAAAAACAGGGAAATGAGCAGATAAAAAGGGAAAAGAATCCGAAGCGGTCCGGACACGGCTGGCGGCGCAAAAAAGCTCACCGGCGGAGAAAGTCGAAAAAGAAACGCAGCCGGAAAGAGGATTCTTCCACAAAAAAGAAGAATACAGCAGGAAACAAAACATTCGAGTGGAAACATTGTCAGATTTCCTATGACCCTTCGAAACAGACATACCGGATGATCAGTGATTCTCCGGAGAAGATTTTACTGCTGAAAGAAGACAACGTGATAGGAACGTTAGAACAGGGAGAATGCGTACATGTGGAACGCCCGGTGACGCTGCAGATTCAGGGAAAAGAAGAACGTCTGCATTTAAAATAAATGACAGGAAAAGAAAAACTCCGCAGAACCGGAACCCTCAGGGATTTGATTCTGCGGAGCCTTTTATTTTTTCCTGCGGATATGTACCTCCGGAATCGCTACATTGTCATAGTGCACTGGGGCATCTTCACCCGGAGTTTCTTCGTGATCTTCCGGTTTGTGGGTGTGCACTTCCGGAATCGCTACATTGTCGTAGGTCAGATCGTAATTATGTTTTTCAGTTGCCTTTTTCTTTAATTTTTTCCAAAACATTTTCGTTGTCCTCCCAATTACAAAATATTGATAAAAAAGGTAATTACAAGGCTGTTGATAAAATCCGCAAATAAACTTCCGATCAGGGGAATCAGGAGATACGCTTTTACGGAAGGTACATAGCGGTCACAGATGGCCTGCATGTTTGCCATGGCGTTTGGTGTGGCACCCATACCAAAACCACAGGTTCCGGCAACCAGTACGGCAGCATCGTAATCCCGTCCCATAATGTTAAACTCGATGAAGTAAGTAAATACACAGATCAGTAAGACCTGTGCGGTCAGCAGGATTACAAGCGGAAGTGCCAGGGAAGCAAGTTCCCAGAGTTTTAAGGTGATCATTGCCATACCCAAAAAGAGGGAAAGACAAATACCACCGAGGTCATTGATCTCACCCATGTGGATTGTTGCTTTGCCAGAGTATTCGGCAATGTTGCGGATCAATGCGGCTGCCAGCATGGCACCGATGTAAACCGGAAAGGTAAGCCCGGTTTTGGTCAGAAAATAGGAAAAAATTGTTCCCAGACCGATCGCAAGGATTAACTGAAATACGGCGGATGCATACATGTTCGTATGACGCTCATGCTTCTTTTCGTCCTCAACCAGCAGACTGTCATCTTCCGTGACTGCCGTGGACAGCAGGTTCTGTTTTTCAATCAGGCGTCTGCCGAGCGGACCGCCGACCAGACTGCCGACAATCAGACCAAAGGTGGCAGCTGCAGTACAGATCGTGGTGGCTCCCTGAATATTAAAGTCTTCTAAGACAGGACCGAATGCTCCGGCTGTACCATGACCGCCGACCATTGGGATGGAGCCGGTACACATACCAATCAGCGGATTTAAGTGCAGGACATGGGACAATCCCACGGCAAGAAGGTTCTGACATATAATCAGTGCAACGACAAGACCGAGGAAAACTGCCATGGCTGTGCCTCCGCTTTTTAACACTTTTAAGTTGGCCTGAAAACCGACCGAGGTAAAGAAAAATACCATGCATACTTCCCGGAGTGTGTCGTCAAAAGAAAATTCCGCAATTCCGGTAACATAACAAAGACAGGTCAAAATTGCAAACAAAAGACCGCCAATGACAGGTGCCGGAATACAGAATTTTTCCAGAAACCCAATGCGGTGTCTTAAAAAGTTGCCAAACAAGAGTACCAGTACAGCGACTGCCAGCGTCTGGTACATATTCAAATGTATTTCCATAGTTGTCCTTCTTTCATATGTTATTTTGTATTGACGCTGATTCCCTGCCCGGCATAATAAGCAGCAGCACCCGGATGGAAGGGAATGGTTACACCGGAGGATGCATCTGTCTCGTCAAAAGCAGCGTCTAAAGATGTGGCATAGGCCAGATCCTGTGCGTGGGAAAACAGAATTTCTGTAAGCTTTTCCACGGTTTTTTCGGAAAGGGCATCGGAGGCAAGCAGTACGGCTTTGACTCCAATGGTTGTCACGTCTTCGTCCTGTCCACTGTAAGTGTTTGCAGGAATGACATATTTGCTGTATTCCTTTGTGGTTGCAAGCAGTTTTTCCAGACAGGTATCGTCGATGGAAAGAAGCCGCAGATCACATTCCTTTGCCAGTTCTTCAATGACTGCGGTGCGGATGCCGGCGGTGCAGAATAAGGCATCAATTTCACCGGAGGCAAGTTTTCCGGCGGCATCTGCATAATCCAGATTCACCATGTGCACCAGTTTCGCAGTCAGACCACTCAGTTTTAAAATTTCGGTAGCGTTTTGTTCGGTTCCGGATTCGCTGGCACCGATGCTGACGGTTTTTCCCTGCAGATCATTTAATGTCCGGATATCAGAATCTGCCCGGACGACGATCTGGCAGGCTTCGGTATAAAGTCCTGCAATGGCACGGTATCCCTGTTGTCTGTTATCAGAAAAACTGCCGGTTCCTTCATGGGCTGCCCGGACCAGATCCGCCTGTGCGATCCCAAGATCAATGTAATTTCCGGACAAAAGCCGTAGATTTGCCGCAGATCCGGCGGTGTTTTTAACTTCAAATTTCAGGTCGGAGGATTCTTTGGATGCCAGACCGGCATAAGCATTTGCAACGGTATAATACATCCCACCGATGTCGGCTGCACCGAAACGGATGGTCTTTGTCTGGTAGCTGCATCCGGTAAGGAGCAGGGCAAGGCAAAGAAATAGTCCTATTTTTTGTCTCATAGCTATAAGTCCTTTCTTAAGTTGTTATGCAATAAACATTGCCGTAAAATGTATTTTACACGAAAAGAGTGAAAAAGAAAATATAAAATTCCGCAAGGTGATTGTATCCTAAAATGAAATTTTCCTGAAAGTTAAAATTTTGGTTGACAGACACACTGTAGTGTATTAAACTGTTAATAAATTAAAGAGAAATAAAATCATTGAGCGAAGGTAAGTACAGCAGATGATTCCTTTCAGAGAGCCGGCGGCAGGTGTGAGCCGGCAGGATAGTTTGTCATGGAATGGATTCGTTAGATGCAAGGTGAAAGCGTAAGGCGAGTAGTTGAGCCGTTTCCCCACGTTATAGGGGCATGGATATCGAGACAAAGAGATTTTGTTTTCTGTATCACAAGAGGTTGCGTAATTGGTGGCAGTTATTTCCGGTTCGGGGATGGCTGCCTTTGTTAGTTTTTCAGTTACGGAGCGAAGAAGGGTGGCACCACGAGGATAATCGTCCCTGATCCGGCAGCAGTCGGATCAGGGACGTTTTTTATTTGGAAAAAAGGAGCAGTAATATGAAGCGGAGATTACGGGTATACAAAAAGACAGTCAGCATTGTAAATGAAACAGCGATCGGCATGTATGAGAGTCTGGTAGGAAACAAAAAAGGATTTCTTCTGGAAAGTTATGATAAAAATTATGACAGATATACGTTTTTTGGAAAAGAACCGGAAGAGATCATTACTTCCCGCGGGGATGCACTCGTGATCCTGCGGAACAACGGGACGGAAGAAATCCGGCAGGGAAATCCGCTCGAACGTCTGAAAGAATATTACAGCGAGTTTGATATCGTAAAAGAAAACGAAGAGCTGTCTTTTTCCGGAGGACTGGTCGGAAATCTGGGATATGATTTTGTCCGCTATGCGGAAGTACTGCCGGATAACAATCCAGACGAGATTGGAATCGAGACCATCCAGATGATGCTCATGACAAAATTTATCCTGGTGGATCATGTGGCAGAGACGCTGACCGCAGTGATTCTTGGAGAAGATTCGGAAGACGGAAAAAAGAAAGCATTAGAAGAAGCAGCAGAACTGATTGAGGAGGCAAGAAAAAATGCCGGACAGATACCGGACAGAAATTTTACACATGACGGTGTGATTGTCAACCAGTCCGATACCTTAGAACAGTATTGCGAAAAAGTCGAAAAGATCAAGCAGTATATCCGGGAAGGACATATTTTCCAGACCGTGCTTTCCCAGAGATGGACGATTGAGACAAAACAGACCGGATTTGAGCTGTATAAAGAGCTCCGGGAACTGAATCCATCCCCGTATCTGTATTATTTCAATTATGGAGAGTTTGAAGTGATCGGAAGTTCCCCGGAAATGATTGTAAAGCAGCAGGGAAGCAGGGTGTATACCTGTCCGATCGCCGGAACCCGGCGCAGGGGTGTGGATGCCGAGGAGGATGCATTGCTTCGGGATGAATTGCTCCGGGATGAAAAGGAACGCGCCGAACATGTCATGTTGGTGGATCTTGCGAGAAATGACATGGGAAGGATCTCAGAATTTGGAACCGTCAAGGTGACACAGTTTATGGAAGTGCAGAATTATTCCCATGTAATGCACATCGTATCCATGGTGGAAGGAAAGAAAAAAGGAGAATTTCATCCGCTGGATCTGGTTTCTTCGTTCCTTCCGGCAGGAACGCTTTCTGGAGCACCGAAGATCCGCGCGATGGAGATTATCGATGAACTTGAGAGTGTGCGCAGAGGACTCTACGGAGGCGCAACCGGATACATCGATTTCTCCGGTGATATGGATTTCTGTATTACGATCCGGACAATGATCAAAAAGAAAAACCGTGTATATTTGCAGGCTGGAGCGGGAATAGTTGCAGATTCTGTTCCGGAAAATGAGTATCAGGAGTGCTGCAATAAAGTAATGGCACTGGCCAAGACGCTTATAGAGGAGGAAAATTTATGATTTTGCTGATTGATAACTATGATTCTTTTACTTATAACCTGTATCAGTATATCGGAATTTTTAACTCCGATATCAAAGTTGTCCGAAACGACAAGATTACCATTGAAGAAATTAAGGCGATGGACCCGGAGCGGATCGTGCTTTCACCGGGACCAAAGAATCCGAAGGAAGCAGGCATCTGCATGGATGTTGTCAAAGAATTTACAGAAGAAAAACCGATCCTTGGCATCTGTCTGGGGCATCAGTGTATCGGTGAGGCACTGGGAGGAACCGTTTCCTATGCCAAGGCATTGTTCCATGGAAAGCAGTCGTTGATTGAACATGATGGAAGCAGTGTATTTACCGGGATCAATTCTCCGATCCGTGTGGCAAGATACCATTCCCTGGCAGTGCAGGAAAAGGATCTGCCGGATTGTCTGCGGGTGCTGGCGCGGACCGATGACGGAGAGATTATGGCAATGCGCCATAAGAAATATCCGGTTGTGGGATTACAGTTCCATCCGGAATCCATTTATACCGAGCACGGCAAACGCATCATCGAAAATTTTGTAAATGGAACGTGTTAGATTATCGCAATTTATATTAGGAGAAAAAATATGATACTGGATGAAATTGTAGAAGATAAGAAAAAACGGCTTCCCGGGCACATGGCACGTATTCCGGAAACAGAAATGCGTCGCATGGCAGAGGAAACAAAGACGAGGGAGGCAGACTGTTTTTATAATCATTTAAAGAAACCGGGACTTTCGATTATCGGAGAATTTAAGAAAGCTTCCCCGAGTCTCGGAACGATTACCAGCAAGATTGATCTGATGGAGCGCATCAGTGAGTACAATGCATCGGTGGATGCCATTTCGTGTCTGACAGAGGAAGATCATTTTCACGGAAATGTTGCGTATTTAAAAGAAATCCGGGCAAAATCCAGCCTTCCGATTTTGCGGAAAGATTTCATGATCTGTGAGTATCAGTTTTATGAGGCAAAAGTGATCGGTGCAGATGCGGTACTTCTGATTACAGCGATTCTCGATGATGCACAGATGCATGATTTTTATCAGCTGGCAAGAGAACTTGAACTTGATGTGCTGGTTGAGACCCATGATGAGGCAGAGGTGGAACGGGCGATGAAGATCAACCCGAGAATCATCGGGGTCAATAACCGTAATCTTAAGGATTTTACGATCTCTTTGGAACATACCAGACGGCTTCGCCCTTATGTGCCGGAAGATAAAGTATTTGTGGCAGAAAGTGGGATTACGGGAGATGAGGACGTGCGGTTCCTGCGAGACTGTGGGGTGGATGCCTTTTTGATCGGGCGTGCGTTTATGGAATCGGAAAATCCGAAAGCACTTGCACAAAAATGGAAGGAGCTGTATCAGGCATGAGACCAGAAGTAAAGATCTGTGGACTGAAAAAGCCTGCAGATGCGCAGTATGTAAATGATGCAGGGGCCGATTACGCAGGATTTGTTTTTTATGAGAAAAGCAGGCGGAATTTAAGCCGGCAACAGGCAGAAGAAATCATGAAAAAAATCAGTCCACGGATAAAAAAGGTTGCCGTAACCGTTTCCCCGGATGCGGCACAGATAAAGACACTACAGCAGATGAAATTTGACATCATCCAGATGCACGGAAAGCTGTCAGAGGATGCCATAACGGCAGCAGAACTTCCTGTCTGGTATGCCATAAACCTCTCAGATCCGGAAGAGTTTGAGGCAAAAACAAAGAGCTTTTTTGAACTGCCGGAAGAACTGCAACAGAAAATTACGGCGATTGTCGTGGATGGTGCAGGCTATGGCGGCGGACAGCGTTTTGACTGGCAGAAGCAACTGAATATTGACCGGCAGGCGGGGATTTTCGCCGGAAGAAAATTTGTCCTGGCAGGAGGGTTACATGCCGGAAATGTTGCCGGAGGAATCCGGTTGTTTGACCCGGATATCGTGGATGTAAGTTCCGGAGTGGAAGAAAAAGATCAAAAAGAAGAAGCATTGATAAAACAATTTGTAACATGTGTCAAAGAGGAAGCAGAAGAAAGGAAAGAAAGATGAATAAGAAAGCATATTATGGACAGTTTGGCGGACAGTATGTGGCAGAGTCGCTGATGAATACCTTACAGGAACTGGATCAGGCATATGAGGAGGCCATTCATGATCCGGAGTTTATGAAGCAGTATCATTATTATCTGAAACAGTATGTCGGCAGAGAGACACCTCTTTACTATGCAGAGCGTCTGTCTGCAAAATACGGTACAAAAATTTATTTAAAGCGTGAAGATTTAAACCATACCGGTGCCCACAAGATCAACAATGTGATCGGTCAGATCCTTCTGGCAAAGCGTATGGGAAAGACAAAGGTAATCGCGGAGACCGGTGCAGGACAGCATGGTGTAGCTACTGCAACGGGAGCAGCACTGTTTGATATGGAATGTACGGTGTACATGGGAAAAGAAGATATCCAGAGACAGAAACTGAATGTGATGCGTATGGAGATGCTTGGTGCAAAAGTGGTATCCGTGGAATCCGGAAGCAATACCTTAAAAGACGCGACAAACGAAGCCATCCGTACCTGGGCAAAAACAGCGGAGGATACGTTTTATATTATCGGATCTGCGGTAGGACCGTATCCGTATCCGAAGATGGTGAAAGAGTTTCAGAGTGTGATCAGCCGGGAGGCAAAGCGTCAGCACATGGAAGCAGAAGGAAAGAATCCGGATGTGGTTATGGCATGTGTGGGCGGCGGTTCCAATTCCATCGGAATGTTTGCCGATTTTATTGATGAGCCGGAGGTGGAACTGATCGGTGTAGAAGCAGCGGGCCTTGGAATTGAGACCGGAAAACATGCCAGCGCCATGGCTTTGGGAGAGCCCGGAGTATTGCATGGCATGCGTTCGTATCTGTTGCAGGATACCGATGGAAATATCCAGCTGGCACACTCCATTTCCGCCGGACTGGATTATCCGGGAGTCGGACCGGAGCATGCATATCTGCGGGATACCGGACGTGCAAAATATGTGGCAATTACGGATGTGGAGGCAATGGATGCGCTGATGGAACTGTGTAAGTTAGAGGGAATTATTCCGGCAATTGAGAGTGCACATGCCGTTGCCTATGCATTTAAAAAGGCAAAAGAAATGACCATGGACCAGAGCATGATTATCTGTCTGTCCGGTCGTGGAGATAAAGATGTAAACACCATTGCGGATTATCTTGACGGAAAAGGATATCTGAATTAAGGAGGGCATAACAGGGATGAATCGAATTGAGACAGCGCTTCAGGCGTTACAGGAAAAGAAAGAAAAGGCATTTATTACTTATATCACAGCAGGTCTGCCGGATTATGATAAGACAAAGGCGATCATCAAAGCACAGGAAGCGGCGGGAACGGACATTATTGAACTTGGAATTCCGTTTTCCGATCCGGTGGCAGACGGTCCGGTCATTCAGGCAGCTTCCTATGAGGCAATTCTCGGCGGGGCAAATCTGGAGAAGACATTTACCTGTATGAAAGAGATGCGTGACGATGGTGTGCAGATCCCGATTGTATTTATGATGTATTACAACACGGTACTGCATTATGGAGTGGAAAAATTTGTAAAAGAGTGCAATGCCTGCGGGGTGGATGGACTGATCATTCCTGATCTGCCGCTGGAAGAGCAGGAAGAACTCCAGACACAGTTACAGAAAGAGGATGGAACCATTCTGATCCAGCTGGTTTCCCCGGTATCCAAAGACCGTGTGCCAAAAATCCTTAAAAATGCACGGGGATTTGTCTACTGTGTGTCTTCCATGGGAGTTACCGGACAGGAAGCAACCTTCCACCGTCAGATTTTAGAATATCTGACAGCGGTAAAGAAAGAGGCAAAAATTCCGGTTATGATGGGATTTGGTATCCGCACGGCAGAGGATGTACGTCCGATGAAAGAGATTATTGACGGAGCCATTGTAGGCTCTCATTTTATCACACTGATGCGGGAACACGGTTTTGATCCGCAGGCTGCAGCAGACTATTGCAGCACATTCAAAAAAGAGTTAAATGAAATGTAACGGAAAAGCGAATCAAACAGGAGGATATCATAGATGAAAGAGATTCTGGCCAAACTGGTAGAGGGAAAAGATCTGACAAAAGAGGAAGCGATGAAAGCACAGGAGCTGATTCTGACCGGACAGGCAACAGAGGCGCAGATTGCATGTTTTCTGACAGCACTCCGCATGAAAGGGGAAACGCTGGATGAGATTACGGGACTGGCAGCCGTATTGCGCAACAAGGCAAATACGATCAGTCCGAAAGTGGCAGATTATGTGGATTTTGTCGGTACCGGCGGAGACTGTACCTATTCGTTTAATATTTCCACAACATCAGCGTTCGTTGTGGCAGCAGCCGGGCTTCCGGTGGCAAAACATGGCAACCGTTCCATTTCTTCTAAAAGTGGTGCCGGAGATGTGTTAGAAGCACTTGGCGTAAATATTTCCGCAGATCCGGCTGTGGTAGAAAAGTGTGTGGAGACGGTCGGGATCGGATTTATGTTTGCACCGCATTTTAATCCTGCCATGAAGTATGTGGGACCGGTTCGAAAACAGCTGGGCATCCGCACGGTGTTTAATATTTTAGGACCGCTTTCTAATCCATCCCGTGCCAGGGCAATGCTTGTAGGGGTGTATTCCCCGGCACTTACGGAAGTGATTGCGGGAACCATGATGAACCTCGGGGTAGAACGGGGAATGGTTGTCAGCGGAGAGGATAACATGGATGAGATCACACTGACCGGTGAGACCACAGTATCTGAAATTAAGGACGGAAAAGTAACCACCTATACAATCACACCGGAACAGTTTGGATTAAAGCGGTGTGAAATCGCAAAACTGCAGGGTGGGGATGGAGCCGTAAACGCACAGATCACCAGAGATATTCTTTCCGGAAGGGAACAGGGACCAAAGAGGGAGATTGTGCTTTTGAATGCAGGAGCCGCTTTGTATATTGGGAAAAAGGCAGACAGTATTGCAGATGGCATTGCACTTGCAGCAAAGACGATCGATTCGGGAGCAGCAGTCAGAACCCTTGAGGCAATGGTACAGGCAACAAACGCATAAGGGTTTGCCTGATACGGAAAACAAAAAAAGAGGCATTTCATGGCATAAAACATGGAATGCCTCTTTTCTTCGTCTTATTTCACAAAATATTGAAAAAAACTTAGTGATTTTTCCAATTTACAGATACAAAAAATTAAAATATAATGAATTACGAAAAAATGCGAAAATAATATATTTCAGGGAGGAGAGAGGGAATGCAGCAAAGGATTCCATATGATGGAAATGATCTGGGTGCTGTGTACACGAAGAAAGGTACGGATTTCCGGCTCTGGGCTCCGACGGCGGATGCAGTAACGCTGTGTCTGTATCAGGAAGGAGACGGAGATTGCCTGTCGGATACCATTCCGATGAAGCGGGATATACAGGGAACCTGGGCGATCCGGGTAGACGGAGATCTGCGGCATGTTTATTATACATACCGTCTGGAGCGAAGTGGAAAAACTGTAGAATCGCAGGACCCATATTCGGTAGCTGTCGGTGTAAATGGACAGCGAAGTATGGTCTTGGACCTAAGAGAGACCGATCCTGAGAATTTTAAAGAGGATCATGGCCCCGCTTTTAAAAACCGCACAGATCTGGTGATCTGTGAGATTTCGGTGTTAGACAGTACCGCAGATGTATCTTCCGGTGTAAAGCATCCGGGAAAGTACCTGGGTTTAACAGAAAAAGGAACCAAAAACAAAGATGGGGAACCAACCGGGCTGGATTATCTGAAATCGCTCGGTATTACGCATGTGCAGATCATGCCAATGTATGATTTTGCAAGTATTGATGAGGCGGCACCAAAGAAGCGGGAGTATAACTGGGGATACGATCCGCTGAATTATAACGTACCGGAGGGATCTTTTTCAACAGATCCGTTCCATGGGGAGGTGCGTATCCGGGAAATGAAAGAAATGATTGCGGCTTTTCACAGGGAGGGCATCGGAGTGATCATGGATGTGGTGTACAATCACACCTATGATCTGGACAGCTGTCTGCAGAAATGTGAGCCGGATTATTATTACCGGATGAACGGAACCAGATATTCCAATGCATCTGCCTGTGGCAATGAAATTGCTTCGGAGCAGCCGATGATGCGCAAATACATCGTAGAATCTGTCTGTTACTGGGCAAGGGAATATCATGTGGATGGGTTCCGGTTTGATCTGATGGGTGTTCTTGATATTGATACCATGAATGAGATCAGCCGCAGGTTAAAAGAAATCAATCCATATATCATTCTGTATGGAGAGGGCTGGACAGGCGGTACTTCAACCATGCCGGAATTTAGGCGTGCCATGAAGAGAAACGCGCGTATGCTGGACGGCATCGGAATGTTTTCGGATGATATCCGGGACATGGTGCGCGGACATGTGTTTTATAACAAAGACTGCGGCTATGTCAGCGGAAAGGAAAAAATGAAAGTTGCGGTGCGTTACTGTGCAACAGGAGGTGTGTGGCATCCACAGGTAGATTATGCAGCTTATACCTATGCAGCCGGCGGCACATGGACGGATACACCGGAGAAAGTGATCAATTATGTTTCCTGTCACGACAATCTGACCTTGTGGGATAAACTGCAGATTTCCAGACCGGATTGTGATGCAGGCGAACGCCTTGCAATGAACCGTCTGGCGGCTGCGATGGTATTTACCGCACAGGGAGTTCCGTTTTTCCTTGGGGGAGAAGAGTTTGCACGAACCAAACCAGCCGGAAAAAATGGTGAGATATCCGAGAACAGTTATAATCTGCCGTATGAAACAAATGTGCTGCGCTATGACTGGAGCGATGGACAAAAAGGGCTGCAGCAGTATTACAGGGGACTGATTGCTTTCCGGAAAGCACATAAAGGATTGCGTATGACAGACGCAGAGGAGATCCGCCAGAATATTTTGTTTATGGAAATGACATCCGAACAGACCATCGCGTTTATAATCCGCCAGCCGGAAGAGACACTTCTGGTGGCATACAATGCATCCGGCAGAAAAGAAACACTCCTGCTGCCGGATGACAGGACATGGACGTTATATATTGATGACCTGCATGCAGGAACCGAACCAATCGGTTCGGTTCATTCGAACATGGAATTGCCGGCGACTGGCTGTGTGGTTCTTGGGATTAATGAGTTGTCTTGTTGATGTAACTGGTTTTGTATTTGGAGTACACAATCTTCTGGCTCCGGTACAGACCAAAGTATCCGGAGAGCATATAGCTGAAAGCCACAGCCAGAAGAAAATACGGCATGCCGTCATAACCGAACAATTCAAAACTGATTAACAGTGAAGTGATCGGACAGTTTGTGACACCACAGAATACGGCAGTCATGCCGACAGCCGTACAAAGTGTCGGGGATATGCCGGTCAGCGTTCCAAACAGGCAGCCAAAGGCCGCGCCGGTGAAAAAGGAAGGAACAATTTCTCCGCCTTTGTAACCGGCACCAAGAGTCAGTGCGGTAAAGATCATCTTTAACAGGAAGGCTTCCGGACGGACCGTTCCATCAATGCACATCTGGATGATGCCGATACCGGTACCGTTGTAATTCTGGTTGCCGACAAGCATCGTCAGAATGACAACAATACATCCACCGGCAAAGATGCGGATGTAGGGATTCTGGAACAGTTTGCGGTAAATTTCTTCACTTTTGTGCAGAAGAATACAAAAAACAATACTTACCAGTGCGCAGAGCACGGCAAGGATGGAAATCTGCACGGCAGGAAGAATGCCAAAGTCCGGGATGTGCTCGATGGAAAACCATTGGTTGGAAACACCAAACAGGTAAGCAACTCCGTGTGCGACAAGAGAACTGATCACACATGGAACAAGGGCGGTATAGTACATGACGCCGACACTTACAATTTCCATTGGAAGGATGGCAGCAGCCATCGGGGTACCAAAGAGAGCGGAAAACGCAGCACTCATGCCGCACATGATCATGACATGTTTATCTTTATCGTCAAAACGGAAGAATTTTCCGATTGCGTTTCCGATACTTCCGCCCATCTGCAGGGCGGCACCTTCACGGCCGGCAGATCCGCCGAACAGGTGCGTGATCAGTGTGGAAATAAAGATCAAAGGAGCCATGCGCAGGGGCAGCTCGTCATCCGAGTGGATGGCAGAGATGACCAGATTGGTTCCGGTATCTTTTTCATCGTGCAGCAGGTGATAAGCACCGACAATGATCAGTCCCCCGACAGGGAGCAGATACAACAGCCAGGGGTCCTGCCCGCGCAGCACGGTGACAAATGTCAGACAAAAATAAAATGCGGTGCCGCACAGTCCGACGATACCGCCGACAAGAATTGCAAAAATTACCCATTTGATCGACACCAGTGTACGGTGTGCATTGTGTTTGATTTTATGTTTTATGACATCGTTCATAATTCTTCACCTCATAATCCCTTTTCTTCATACTAGCATTGAAAAATGTTTTTTACAAGGGGACAAAAAGGTGGTATGATATAATTATAGATTATAGATTGGATCTTAGGAGGAATCACTTATGAGAACAAGTGGCGTACTTATGCCGATATCTTCCCTGCCATCACCGTATGGCATTGGAACTATGGGAAAATCAGCCAGAAAATTTGTAGACTTTCTGGTAAAAGGAGGTCAGACTTACTGGCAGATTCTGCCGATCTGTCCGACTAGTTACGGAGATTCACCGTATCAGTCGTTTTCCAGTTTTGCGGGAAATCCGTACTTTATCGATCTGGACATTCTCTGCAAGGAAAATTTATTAAAGAAAAAGGAATGTGAGTCATTTGACTGGGGCACAAGCGAGGAATACATTGATTATGGAACCATGTATGTATCACGTTATGCATTGCTGCATAAAGCATATGCCCGTTTTGTAAAAAATATGCCGGAAGATTTTTCGTCATTTTGTGAGGCGGAAAAGGACTGGCTGGAAGATTATACGCTGTTTATGGCATTAAAAGATGCCAATGACGGAAAAGCATGGGCCGAGTGGGATGAGAAACTTCGTGTGCGTGACGCAGCGGCATTGGATGAGGCAAGAAAAAAGTACGCAGAAGATATTGAGTTTTATAAGATGCTTCAGTATCTGTTCTTTAAACAGTGGAGAGAGTTAAAGGCATATGCCAATGAAAACGGAATCGAGATTATCGGAGATGTGCCGATCTATGTGGCCGGAGACAGTGCGGATGTATGGGCAAATCCGAAACAGTTTTATCTGGATGAAGATTTAAATCCGATTGAAGTAGCTGGATGTCCGCCAGATGGATTTTCTGCAGACGGACAGCTCTGGGGCAATCCGCTGTTCCGCTGGGATGAAATGAAAAAAGATAACTATGCATGGTGGACCAAACGAATCAAAGCGATGAGCGAGCTGTATGATATTATCCGCATCGATCATTTCCGCGGATTTGATTCTTATTATGCAATCCCGGCAAAAGATAAGACTGCAAAGAACGGAAAATGGAAACAGGGTCCGGGAATGGATCTGTTTAACCAGTTGGAGAAGAAACTTGGCAAACTTCCGATTATCGTGGAAGATCTGGGATTTTTGACAGATTCTGTCCGCAAACTGTTAAAGGATTCCGGATTCCCGGGCATGAAAGTCATCCAGTTTGCGTTTGACAGCCGTGAGGGAAGTGATTATCTGCCGCACACCTATACCAGTCACTGTGTTGTATATACAGGAACACATGACAATGATACCGTGATGGGATGGATGAAGACCGCACCGAAAGCATCTGTCAAGTTTGCAATCGAATACCTGAACCTGACGGAGGAGGAAGGTTATAACTGGGGTATGATGCGTGCCGCATGGTCTTCCGTTGCAGATATGGCAATTGTTCCGATGCAGGATCTGATCGGACTTGGCTCCGAAGCCCGCATCAACATTCCGTCCACACTTGGAGAAAACTGGAAGTGGCGTGCCCTGGAGGGACAGATTACCAAGGATCTGGCAAAGAAACTCTATAAATACATGCAGATGTATGGACGCATCAATGAAAAAGTGCTTGCTGAGCAGGCAAAGAAAGCAGCAGAGAAGGAAGCAGCAGAGAAAGAAGCTGCAAAGAAGAAGACTTCCGACAAAAAGAAGTCATCTGAGAAATAAATATACAACAGAGTATTTCTGTGAATAAGAATTCTCCCCTTTGCATATAGATTAGATAGATTAATCGAATATGCAAAGAAGGGAGATTTTTTTATGGAGTTTGATTTATATAAAGATATCCAGAAAAGAACGAACGGCGAAATCTACATTGGTGTCGTAGGACCGGTCCGCACCGGAAAGTCAACGTTCATTAAGCGGTTTATGGATCTGTTTGTACTTCCGTACATCGAAGATGAGGAAGAAAAAAAACGGACGCTCGATGAACTGCCTCAGTCAGCCGCCGGGAAAACGATCATGACGACAGAACCGAAATTTATTCCGCAGGAGGCAGCAGAGATCACACTTGCAGATGAGAGCAGTGTCAGTGTGCGTCTGATTGACTGTGTCGGGTTTATGGTAGAGGGAGCAAATGGTCATCTGGAGGGGGACGGATACCGCATGGTACATACGCCGTGGTTCGAGGAGGAAATTCCTTTTTCGGATGCAGCGAGAATTGGAACAGAAAAAGTAATCAAAGACCATGCAACCATTGGTATTGTGGTGACAACGGATGGCAGTATCGGGGAACTTCCGCGGGAAAATTATGTGGAGGCAGAACAAACCGCGGTGGAAAAGCTTAAAGAGATTGGAAAACCGTATGTGATTGTTTTAAATTCCGTGCGCCCATACAGCAGTGAGACACTTGCACTGAAAGAAAGTTTAGAGCAGGAATATCAGGCGGTAGTGGTTCCGGTCAACTGTCAGCAGATGCACCGGGAGGATCTGGTCACAGTTATGAAGGCGATTCTGTTTGAATTTCCGGTTACCCGTGTGGACTTTGCAATTCCGAAGTGGACGGAAATGCTTCCAATGGAACATAAATTAAAGGCAGCCATGATTCAGACGGCATCCAGACTGATGGATGGAATCGGCCGCGTGCGGGATGCAGCGGCTGTGCTTGCCGGGCAGGAATGGGTAAAAAGTGCAAATGAGCAGATGGGAGAAGAAGTTTTTCGTGACATCCAGCTGCAGACGGCGGATCTTTCCAACGGAACCGTGACGATCCGTATGGAGACAACGGAACAGTGCTATTTCTCCTACATCAGTGAGATGACGGGAATGCAGATCGAAGGGGAATATCAGATGATTTCCATGCTGCGTTCCCTCTCCCGGATGAAAAAAGAATACGAGCGTGTGGAAGATGCCATGGCTGCTGTGGAACAGAAGGGGTATGGAGTGGTCATGCCGGGGCTTTCGGATATCCGGATGGAAGATCCGGTGCTGATCCAGCATGCCGGAAAATATGGCGTGAAAATGCGGGCAATTTCCCCGTCCATTCATATGATCAAGGCAGACATTGAGACCGAAATAGCACCGATCGTAGGCAGTGAGGAACAGGCAAATGATCTGATTGCATATATCCGCGAGGGGGAGGAGAGCAAGGAAGGAATCTGGACGACAAATATTTTCGGAAAATCGGTCGGGGAACTGATGGAAGACGGCATCCGCAGCAAGATCCTGCAGATGGATGATGAGTGCCAGCTGAAACTGCAGGATACCATGCAGAAAATTGTCAATGACAGCAATGGGGGAATGATCTGCATCATTATTTAAGAGAAATAAAAAAAGTATGAATTTCAGTTGCTCTTGTTTTATTTTATTTTTGATTCTGTTATACTATTAGTTAATGAAATTCTGTATGTAATTGCAAAAAATAAGGAGAACAAATGAGCAACGAATATGAAACTCTCATGCGCTGTGTGCGCAGCGTGAGGACGAAAACAGATTTTGTGCCGAAAGTAGCACTGGTACTGGGGTCCGGTCTGGGTGATTATGCGTCGCAGCTTCGCGTGGAGGCCACGGTGGATTATCATGAGATCGAGGGATTTCCGGTATCTACGGTGCCGGGCCATACCGGGCGCTTTGTGTTTGGTTATGTCGGGGATGTGCCGGTTGTGTGCATGCAGGGACGTGTGCATTATTATGAAGGATATTCCATGACGGAAGTGGTACGGCCGATCCGGCTGATGAAACTTCTGGGGGCAGAAGTTTTGTTTTTGACAAATGCAGCGGGCGGAATCCAGCTGGGCATGAAGGCGGGGGATCTGATGCTTCTTACCGGGCAGATTGCAAGTTTTGTTCCGTCGCCGCTCATTGGAGAAAATATAGAGGAACTGGGACCGCGGTTTCCGGATATGAGCCGGATTTATGATTATGATTTACAGAAAATCGCAAAAAAATGTGCGGCAGAGACCGGGGCGGATTTAAAAGAGGGAACGTATCTGCAGTTTACCGGGCCGGCCTATGAATCTCCACAGGAGGTGGCAATGGCGCGTACACTCGGAGCAGATGCCGTAGGAATGAGTACGGCATGTGAGGCTGTGGCGGCGAATCATATGGGGATGCGGATTGTGGGAATTTCCTGTATCTCGAATCTGGCATGCGGCATTTCGCCACAGCCATTGTCACATAAGGAGGTGCAGGAAGCAGCCGATGCGGTGGCTCCGGTATTTCAAAAGCTTGTAACACAGATGATAAAGGAGATTGGAACAACATGCAGGTAATTTTTATACATCACAGCTGTTTTCTGGTGGAAGTGGATGATCTGGTATTGATTTTTGATTATTTTGGCGGGGACCGGGTGAATGGTTTCCACTTTACGGGAAAGATTCCGGATTACGCACCGGATACAAAAATCTATATGTTTGCCAGCCACAAACATCAGGATCATTTTGACATGGATATTCTGCGCTGGAGTGAAAAATATACCAATATACATTATATTTTATCCAAGGATATCCGCATCAGTCCGCATTTCCTGCAAAAGCATGGAATTGACCCGGGGGTGCGGAAAAAAGTGACGTTTGTCTCTGCAAACAACCATTATGAAGTGGATGATCTAAAGATCCAGACCCTTTTGTCTACCGATGCAGGAGTGGCATTTTATGTGAATGTGCGTGGGGTGAGTATCTTCCATGCAGGAGATTTAAACGACTGGAAGATGGAACATGTGGGAGAACTTATAAACGGCAAACAGGAACGCACTTTCCGGCACGAGATCCGTAAGCTTGCGGACAAGCCGGTCAATTTTGCGTTTGTCCCGATGGATCCGCGGCTGGGACCGTATCAGACACTCGGGATTGATTTTGTGCTGAAAAACACCGATGCAGAATTTGTTTTCCCGATGCATATGTGGCAGGATTATTCTGCAATCAGGGAATACAAAAAACACATTACAAATCTTGGAATGGCAGACCGCGTAATTGAAATTGAAAGGGAGAATCAGGTATTTCCGTTCGGGGAACTCTAACTCTTGAATTTACAGAAAAATTCATATATAATAATTAAGTTAATGGGGTAACAACAGAGAGGAGAAAACTATATGACAGATTTTCTTTTATGTATTGGTAGATATGTGGTCGAGATGGCTGCTTTGGCTTTGATCGGCGGATTAGGGGCATTTATTGGTATCAGACTCCGCAGACACAAGGATGCGAAGGCTGACACGACGAAAGAATGATTTTGGAGGAACTGGTAATGAAAAAGAGTTATGGCGTAAATGAGCTGCGCCGGATGTATCTTGACTTCTTCGAGAGCAAGGGACATCTTGTCATGAAGAGCTTTTCATTAGTACCACACAATGACAACAGCTTATTACTCATCAATGCGGGAATGGCACCGCTCAAGCCGTATTTTACAGGACAGGAGATTCCGCCACGCAGACGTGTGACTACATGTCAGAAGTGTGTGCGTACCGGAGATATTGAAAATGTAGGAAAGACTGCGCGTCACCTTACATTCTTTGAGATGCTTGGAAACTTCTCTTTTGGGGATTATTTTAAGCATGAAGCGATTGCCTGGTCATGGGAATTCCTGACAAAGGTGCTTGGGCTTGAGGAGGATCGTCTGTATCCGTCCATTTATGGAGAAGATGAGGAAGCGTATGAGATCTGGACCAAAGAGGTAGGTGTTCCGGGAGAAAAAATCACACGTTTTTACCGTGATCCTGAGACCGGAGAATGTGACAACTTCTGGGAGCATGGTGCCGGTCCATGTGGTCCGTGTTCTGAAATTTACTATGATAGAGGCGAAAAATACGGATGCGGAAGTCCGGATTGTAAAGTAGGCTGTGATTGTGACCGTTTCATGGAAGTATGGAACAACGTGTTTACACAGTTTGAAGGGGACGGCAAGGGCGGTTATACCGAGCTTTCCCAGAAAAATATTGATACCGGTATGGGACTTGAGCGTCTGGCAGTTGTTATGCAGGATGTGGATTCCGTATTTGATATCGATACCATGAAAGCGATCCGCGACAAGATTTGTGAGATGTCCGGAAAGAAGTATGAAGTAGATGCCATGGATGACGTATCCATCCGTCTGATTACGGATCATATCCGTTCTTCCACATTTCTTGTATCCGATGGTGTTATGCCAAGCAATGAAGGAAGAGGCTACGTTCTGCGCCGTCTGATCCGTCGTGCGGCACGTCACGGAAAGATGCTTGGAATTGACGGACTGTTTCTTGCAAAATTATCAGAAACTGTCATCAATGAGAGCAAGGATGGATATCCGGAACTGGAAGAGAAGAAAGAATTTATCTTTAAGGTTCTGACACAGGAAGAAGAGAAATTCAATAAGACCATCGATCAGGGACTTGCCATTTTGTCTGACCTGATGGAGGAGATGAAGAAAAACGGCAAAAAGGAACTTTCCGGTGCCGATACATTCAAACTTTACGATACTTACGGATTCCCGGTAGATCTGACCGAAGAAATCCTTGAAGAAAAGGGCTTTTCCTATAATGAGGACGAGTTTAAGGCCTGTATGGAAGAACAGAGGCAGAAAGCCAGAAGTGCCCGTAAAGTGACAAACTACATGGGTGCGGATGCAACGGTTTACGAGCAGATTGATCCTTCCATCACAACAGAATTTGTCGGATACGAAAATCTGACATATGCTTCTAAAGTTACGGTTATGACGACCGAGACCGAGATCGTGGAAGCACTTTCCGATGGGGATGCAGGAACCATTATCGTAGAAAAAACCCCGTTTTATGCCACGATGGGCGGTCAGCAGGGCGATAAGGGACAGATCCGTACGGCAGACGGCGTATTTCAGGTAGAGGATACGGTTAAGCTTCTGGGCGGTAAATACGGACATATCGGGCATATGGTGTCCGGCATGATCCATACCGGCGAGGAAGTGGAACTGATGGTAGATGCAGACCTTCGCGCAAAGACCTGTGCAAACCATTCGGCAACCCATTTACTGCAGAAAGCACTCCGCGAAGTGCTGGGTACACATGTCGAGCAGGCGGGTTCTTATCAGGACAGTGAACGTACCCGTTTTGATTTCACCCACTTTGCAGCCATGACTCCGGATGAGTTGCAGAAAGTGGAAGACATGGTCAATGAAAAGATCAATGAGGGATTGGAAGTCCGCACCGATATCATGACCGTTGATGAGGCAAAGAAGACCGGAGCGATGGCTCTGTTTGGCGAAAAGTACGGAGAAAAGGTACGCGTCATTTCTATGGGCGAGTTCTCGAAGGAATTCTGTGGTGGTACACATGTAAAGAACACAGCAGAGATCAAGACCTTTAAGATCCTTTCGGAGAGTGGTGTCGCAGCGGGAGTACGTCGTATCGAAGCTTTGACTGGGGACAATGTCATTGCATATTACAAAAAGATGGAAGACGAATTTGAGGCAGCGGCTAAAGTTGTAAAATCTACACCTGCAAACTTGAAAGAGCGTCTGGATCATCTGACTGCGGAGATGAAAGAGCTGCAGAGTGAGAATGAGGCGTTAAAGAGCAGGGCTGCAAAGGATGCACTCGGAGATGTCATGGATCAGATCCAGGAGGTTAAGGGTGTGAAACTTCTGGCAACCAGCGTATCCGGTGTGGATATGAATGGTCTGCGCGATCTTGGAGATCAGTTAAAGGACAAGATCGGCGAAGGTGTCGTTGTGATCGCATCCGATTGTGATGGAAAAGTAAGTCTGATTGCGATGGCAACTGATGCTGCAATGAAGCAGGGCGCACACGCTGGTAATCTGATCAAGGCGATTGCCGGAAAAGTCGGCGGTGGCGGCGGCGGACGTCCGAATATGGCACAGGCCGGAGGAAAGAATCCGGCGGGTATTCCGGATGCCATTGCACAGGCGAAGACGGCACTGGAAAACATGTTGAAATAATCTATCACTGATAACGTATAAAAGAATATAATAAAAACGCAAAAAACAGGTAAAAATGCGCAATAAAAATGCAATTTTACCTGTTTTTTGCAAATATTTATAGTATAATAACAGTAAATCCACTGTGAAATTTGTGTATATACAACAAAAGGTGGAAACGACATGAAGAAAGGGAGAGACTTTATGAAGAGAAAGAGGTTATTGTCAGCCATGCTGGCAGGAATCTTTGCCGTGTCCATGCTGGGCGGCTGCGCATCGGCGGTACCTCAGGGTGCAACGGAGACCACGCAGGGCAGTGCACAGGAGACGGACAGGACGAGCGGAACGGTAAAACTGAGAGTGTGGGCAGAGGAATCAACGTATGATGCGTTGAATAAGATGATCGACAGTTTCAAAGAAGAGTATAAGGGGCAGGCAACTTTTGATATCACTCTGGAACAGAATGCGGATTCCGATACGCGTGACAATGTGCTTGGAGATGTGCATAACGCAGCTGATGTGTTTATCCTTGCAGATGACCAGGTGGCTTCTATGGCGGCCGGTGGTGCATTGTATCCGGTTCCGAATGCAGACGAAGTGAAAAAAGCAAATGTGGAGGGCGCAATAGACGCTGCCACAGTCGATGATACGCTTTATGCATATCCCATGACTGCAGACAATGGGTATTTTTTGTATTATAACAAAAAGTACCTGAGTGATTCGGATGTCAAAACCCTTGACGGCATTTTAAAAGTAGCAGAAAAAAATCATAAGAAGTTTATGATGGACTGGTCTTCCGGCTGGTATCTGTATTCGTTTTTCGGAAATACAGGACTGGATTTCGGTATCAATGATGACAATGTGACAAACCACTGTGAATGGAATTCCACCGAAGGGGATATCAAAGGCGTGGATATTGCGCAGGCGATGCTTGATATCAGTTCCAGCAGTGGATTTGAAAATGCGGTGAATGAAGATTTTATTAAAGGTGCAAAAAAAGGCAGTGTAATTGCAGGGGTAAGCGGTGTATGGAGTGAGACCGAACTGAAAAAGATCTGGGGAGATGATATTGGCGCAGCCAAGCTTCCGACCTATACCGTGGCAGGAAAACAGGTACAGATGGCTTCCTTTACCGGCTATAAGCTGATGGGAGTCAGTGCTTATTCGGCAAATCCACAGTGGGCAGCAAAACTGGCAGACTGGTTGACCAATGAGCAGAACCAGACTGTCCGGTTTGAGATGAACGGACAGGGACCTTCCAATACAAAGGCAGCGGATTCGGATGCGGTTAAGGCTTCTCCATCCATTCAGGCAGTGATTGCACAGTCGGAATTCGGAAAACTGCAGCGTGTCGGAAACAGTTACTGGGATGCAAGCATGGAATTCGGGAATACGATGGCAGCAGGAAATCCAAACCACATAAAGTTACAGAAACTGATGGATAATCTGGTCGATGGTATTACAAAATCAGTAGCAGGCTAAGAGGTGGGAGCATATGAATCAGAAAAAGAAATTAAGTACCAAACTTATCATTTTAATTCCGGTATTTATACTTGGAATATTCAGTATCATCTCGAATGTGATGTCTGTTTCCAATATCAGGAACGTTAACCGGAGTGCCGTACAGATTTCGGAAGTATCTTTAAAGAATGTTTCGGGTCTGGCAGAAATCCAGAAACAGACGCAGGACATCCATAATCTGGGACTGTCCCATATCATAGCGGTGGATCTGGATTCCATGATCCAGCTGGTGGAAAAAATCCGCAGTCAGGAAGATGCATTGGAGAAAGATCTGGAAAGTTACAAGACATACGTGACACCGGATACCAAAAAAGAATACAATGACATCCAAAAAAATTACGAAGAATTAAAGTATGAATGTGCCAATGTTATGGCATTTTCCGCAGCAGGGAAAAATGAAGATGCCTATGAACTTGCGAATGGAAAAATCAGCAAGTGTGCAGATGCCATTGAGTCGGATATCGAAAGTATCAAGAAAATTGTAAATCAGGATGCAGATGCACAGAGACAGAAACTGACATCTGCATACCATAGTTCAATCGGAACAAGCGTAGTGACGATTCTGATTAGTATTGCAGCACTTTTTTCAGCAATGGTGGCAGTGCTTCGGTGGGTAATCTATCCGCTTACAAATACGAACAGGGAAATAAATGAGATTATTTCTGGAATTGATAACCGGCAGGGTGACCTGACCCGCAGGGTTACCATTACCAACAACAAAGAAGTGGCATCTGTCGGTGGAGGCATCAATGCTTTTATGGCAAAGCTGCAGGAAATTTTCCGGATGATCAGCAGCAATTCCAGGGATCTTGAGGGTGTTGTAAATGAAGTGCGTGAGAGTGTGCAGACTTCCAACGGAAGTGTATCCGATCTGTCCGCACTGACGGAAGAACTTTCTGCAACGATGCAGGATATTTCCGACAATGCTTCACGGATTAATGAAAATACCGAATCGGTTGCCGGTGAAGTCAAGTCAATTGCAGAGAAAACGATTGAAATCAATCAGTATACAAAAGAAATGAAAGAGCATGCAGAGGCAATGGAACATGCTGCACGTGAAAATATGGATACAACGGGTGCGAAAGTAAATGACATTGTTTCCGTGCTGAGTCAGGCAATTGAGGACAGCAACAGTGTCAATCAGGTAGACAATCTGACAAACGACATCTTAAATATTGCAAGCCAGACAAACCTGCTTGCATTAAACGCATCCATTGAGGCTGCCCGTGCCGGGGATGCAGGAAAAGGATTTGCAGTGGTTGCTTCCGAAATCAGTCAGCTGGCAGCCGCCAGTCAGGAAGCGGCTAACAATATCCAGAGCATCAATGCCATTGTTATAACTGCAGTACATAATCTTGCAGACAATGCAAACGGACTGGTAGAGTACATGAATGAAAAAATCCTGCCGGAATTCCAGAAGTTTGTGGAATCCGGTGGGGCATATCATGACAAGGCAACATTTATCGAAAGTGTCATGGCAGATTTTGAGGCAAAGACGGATTCTTTACAGAATTCCATGGATGAGATTGCAAATTCCGTAAATACGATTTCCCATGCGATCGAGGAAGGCGTCAGTGGAGTCGTTTCGGCAGCGGACAGCACACAGGTTCTTGTATCCGATATGGATAAAATTTCCAAGAAGATGGATGAGAACTTTGCGATTGCAGAGGGATTGAAGAAAGAAACTTCCGTGTTTACAAAGCTTTAAGCATGTGGAAGAAAAAAACTATGCAAATTTCGGAAAAACTATTGACAAATCAGGATATTTTGTTAAAATAATCGATAGTGCAATTAAGATTACCTTACAGTTGATGCACAATATCGCAACTGGAGGGAGGTTAGGAAAGAATGTCTAGTGTAATCGTAAAAGAGAATGAGACTTTAGATAGCGCATTACGTCGTTTCAAGAGAAACTGTGCGAAGGCTGGTATCCAGCAGGAGATTCGTAAGAGAGAGCATTACGAGAAGCCAAGCGTAAAGCGTAAGAAGAAATCTGAAGCTGCTAGAAAAAGAAAATACAACTAATGTATTTAACCCCGCGGGATAACTCGCGGGGTGCTTTTTTGTAAAAATGATCAGGATGAGGTGAACCATGAATCAAAATCTGAAAAAAATGATAAGCTATTACAAACCCTACCGGGCAGTTTTTGCGGCAGACATGTTATTTGCGACACTTTCTGCGGCAGTGGCACTGACCATTCCACTGGTTGTGCGGTATGTGACATCGACTCTGATTTATCAGCAGCCCCAGATGATGTTGCGGAAACTTTTTTTGATTGGCATCGGATTGTTTGTGCTTCTGGCATTGGACTGTTACAGCCGGTTTTTTATCGGAAATTATGGACATGTGATGGGGGCAAAAATGGAATATGACATGCGGGCCGAATTGTTTGGGCATCTGCAGAAGCTGTCTTTTTCTTTTTATGATGATGCAAAAGTCGGACAGCTGATGAGCCGTGTGACGGCAGATTTATTTGATATTACAGAACTGCTGCACCATGGCCCGGAGAATATTATCCTGTCGGTATTAAAGATAGTGGGAGCGTTTGTTATCCTGCTCAACATTAATGGATGGCTTGCGCTTGCCGCGTTTGCGGTGCTTCCGGTTATGTTTGTATTTGCATTTGTGTTAAATAAGCGGATGCGCCGGGCTTTTCAGCAGAACCGTATTAAAATTGCCGAGATTAATGAACAGATCGAGGATAATCTGTCAGGCATCCGTGTGGTGAAATCGTTTGCCAATGAGGCGATTGAAAACGAAAAATTTCGTCATGGAAATGACGGATTTCTTGCGGCAAAGAAGAACAGTTATCATTACATGGGCAGTTTTCAGGCCGGGGTTGGCGTTTTTACAACACTGATTCAGGTAAATGTCATCCTTGCCGGAGGGGTTCTCATTGCAAAGGGAATGGTCACGGTCAATGATCTGGTTACGTTTTTGCTGTATATTGGGGTATTTACGGATCCAATCCGGACACTGGTGGACTTTACCGAGCAGTTTCAGAATGGCTATACGGGATTTGAACGGTTTCAGGAAATTATGAATATTGAACCGGAAATCCAGGATGCAAACGATGCTGTAGCACTGACCGATGTGAAAGGAACCATTGATTTTGAAAATGTTTCTTTTCAGTACAAAGACAATCAGGAGAAGGTGCTTAACCGGATCAATCTGCATGTGCCTGCAGGGGCATATATGGCACTGGTGGGATCATCCGGTGCCGGAAAGACAACGCTTTGTTCCCTGATTCCGAGATTCTATGATGTGACCGGAGGATGTATCCGCGTGGATGGGAAAGATGTCCGTAAGGTGACGTTAAAGAGCCTGCGTGACCATATCGGAATGGTGCAGCAGGATGTATACCTGTTTGCGGGAACGATTTTTGAAAATATACGGTATGGAAAGCCGGATGCGACAAGGGAAGAAGTGATTGCTGCTGCAAAAAATGCCAATGCCCACGAATTTATCATGGCATTTCCCGATGGATATGATACAGATATCGGACAGCGTGGAATCAAGCTCTCCGGAGGGCAGAAGCAGCGGCTTTCCATAGCCCGTGTTTTTTTGAAAAATCCACCGGTTCTGATCTTTGATGAGGCAACTTCCGCACTGGATAACGAGAGCGAGAGGGTCGTACAGGAATCATTGGAGAAACTGGCAAAGAACCGTACGACATTTGTGATCGCCCACCGTCTGACAACGATCCAGAATGCACAAAAAATTCTGGTTCTGACAGAAGATGGGATTGCGGAATCCGGTTCCCATGAAGAACTGCTGGCACGGGGCGGTGTGTATGAAAAACTTTATCATATGCATTATTAGACTGGCTGTGTCACAACTTGCATTATTATAAAAAAACGAGTAAAATAGAATAGATTTTGAAAAAACAAAAAGGAGTGGATTATCATGACCAAAATAGATATTATCTCCGGATTCTTAGGAGCCGGAAAAACAACTTTTATCAAAAAGATGATTGATGAGGCATTTACCGGGGAAAAGATTGTCCTTATCGAGAATGAATTTGGCGAGGTCGGCATTGACGGTGGTTTTTTAAAGGATGCTGGAATCCAGATTACAGAGATGAATTCCGGATGCATCTGCTGTTCTTTAGTTGGTGATTTCGGAAAGAACTTAAATGAAGTCATCACCAAGTATCATCCGGACCGTATTTTGATTGAGCCATCCGGAGTCGGTAAGCTTTCCGATGTTATGAAGTCCGTGATTGATATTGAAAAAGAGCAGGATGTAAAATTAAACGCACTGGTAACGGTTGTAAACGCGCTTAAGGCGAGCAAGCAGATGAAGGCGTTCGGTGAGTTTTTCAACAACCAGATCGAGTATGCGACAACTGTCATTTTAAGCCGCAGCCAGAATGCAACACCGGAACAGCTGGAGTTTTGTGTCAACAAAATCCAGGAACTGAATCCAAAGGCTGCCATTATTACAACAGACTGGGAAAAATTATCCGGAGAACAGATCCTTAAGGTAATGGAAGGACAGGATAATCTGGAGATGAAGGCTCTTGCCGAGGCACATCATGCAAAGGAAGAGGCAGAACATGAGCATGAGCACCATCATCATGACCATGACCACGAAGAACATGAGCATCACCATGAAGACCATGAGCATGAGCATCACCATGACCATGACCACGAAGATCATGAACATCATCATGACCATGAACATGATGAGAACTGTACCTGTGGCTGCCATGATCATGAGGAGCATGAGCATCACCATGAGCATGATGAAAACTGTACCTGTGGCTGCCATGACCATGAGCACCATCACCATCATCATGCAGATGACGTATTTACCAGCTGGGGCAAGGAGACACCGCACAAATTTGAGCGTGCAAAACTTGAGGAAGTACTTAAGAAGTTTGTCGATTCTGACAATATTCTCCGCTCCAAAGGGATGGTGGAGAGTACCGATGGCACCTGGCTGTACTTTGATATGGTTCCGGGCGAGTATGAGATCCGTGAGGGCGAGCCGGATTACACCGGACGTATCGTGGTAATCGGAACGGAGATTCATGAGGACGAATTACTGAAGACATTTGGTCTTTAAAATGCTGTAAACCCCAAGAAAAATGTAAGGAGAGCAATTATGGCACAGGATATTCCGGTATATTTATTTACAGGATTCATGGACAGCGGAAAAACAACTCTCGTAGAAGAAACGCTGTTTGAGAATAACTTCGGTGATGGTTCGAAAGGAATTATCATCATGTGCGAAGACGGCGAGAAAGAATATGACGAAGCAAAACTGGCAACCATCAACTTCAAGCTGGTAACGGTCGAAGAGGAAGAGGATTTTACGCCTGCAAAACTGCAGGAAATCCAGGACACCTATCAGCCAGAACAAATTTTTATCGAGTACAACGGCACCTGGGGGATGGACAAGCTGCTTGAGGCAAAAATGCCGGAGGGCTGGGTGATTGTACAGTCACTGGCAACCGTAGATTCCACGACGTATGATCTGTATATGAATAATATGCGTGCAATGATGCAGGAACAGGTTTTTTCCAGTGATGTGGTTATTTTTAACCGTACAGATGATGATACCGATCGCGGACATCTGCGCCGTACCATTAAGAACATCAACCGGAAAGCACAGATTGTCTATGAGCGCAAGGACGGAACGATTGATGAGCGTCCGGAGGAATTACCGTTTGATATCAATCAGGATGTGATAGAACTGACCGATGCGGATTATGCTATCTGGTACATGGATGCCATGGAAAATTACAAGAAATACGATCGCAAGAAAGTAAAATTCCTGGCTCTGGTATATAATCCGGATAAACTTAAGAAAGGCGTGTTTGTTCCGGGACGGTTTGCGATGACCTGCTGCATTGAGGATGTGACATTTATCGGTTTCAAATGTAAATATGACAGGGAAGAGGAACTTCCGCACAAGTCATGGATTACAATTACGGCAGAGATTCGTGTCGAATTTGCACGGGAATATAAGGGAAAAGGACCGGTTCTTTACCCGATTTCCATCGAAAAAGCCCAGAAACCGGAAGATGAGCTTGTATATTTTTCGTAAAAAAGTCGTTGCGAAAAGTGAAGAAGTCATATACAATAAAGAGGTGTGCTATACACCTCTTTTTGTATTCAGCAGAAAAAGAGAACAGGGATTAGATTAAATTTATTACATACAGGAGGCAGTTTATGTACCCGATTGTTCGAAAAGAAACATTGGCAGATAACATTATCCTGATGGACATCAAGGCACCGCGTGTGGCCAATGAGTGTCTGCCGGGACAGTTTATCATTGCAAAGACAGATGAAGTAGGAGAGCGTATTCCGCTTACGATCTGTGACTATGACAGAGAGAAGGAGACTGTCACCATCGTGGTACAGACGATTGGCGCAGGAACCGAGCGTATGATGGCCTTAAATGAGGGCGATGCTCTCGAAGATTTCGTTGGACCTTTGGGATGTCCGTCCGAACTCTGTGAGGAGGAGAACCTTGAGGAGACCAGGAAAAAGAAAATTGTATTTATCGCAGGAGGTCTGGGAACCGCACCGGTATACCCACAGGTAAAATGGCTGCATGAGCACGGAATTGATGCAGACGTGATCATGGGTTCCCGTACCAAGGATCTGCTTTTTTATATGGATGAGATGAAGGCAGTAGCCGGAAATGTATACGTATGTACGGATGACGGTACTTACGGATTTCACGGAAATGGCTGTCAGCAGTTACAGGCATTGATCGATGAGGGAAAACATTATGATGTATGTGTCGCAATCGGACCGATGATCATGATGAAATTCGTTACAATCCTTACCAAGAAGCTTGAGATTCCTACCGTTGTATCCATGAACCCGATCATGGTAGACGGAACCGGTATGTGTGGAGCATGCCGTCTGATGGTTGGCGGAGAAGTAAAATTCGCATGTGTTGACGGACCGGAGTTCGACGGACATCTCGTTGACTTTGATCAGGCAATGAAGCGTCAGCAGCAGTATAAGACAGAAGAAGGCAGAGCAAAGCTCGCATATGAAGAGGGCGCTACCCATCACGGTGGATGCGGCCATTGCGGAGGTGACAAGTAATGGAAGGATTAGTCAGAGTACCGGTTCGTGAGCAGGAACCAAAGGTTCGCGCTACGAATTTTGAGGAAGTATGTTATGGATACAACGAGGAAGAGGCAGTTGCAGAGGCTTCCCGTTGCTTAAATTGTAAAAACGCACAGTGTATGAAGGGATGTCCGGTTTCTATCAATATTCCGGCATTTATCGCACAGGTCAAGGAGCGCAATTTTGAGGAGGCTTATCATATTATCTCCGAGTCTTCCGCACTTCCGGCTGTCTGTGGACGTGTCTGCCCACAGGAGAGCCAGTGTGAAGGTAAATGTATCCGCGGTTTCAAGGGTGATCCGGTTGCCATCGGTAAATTAGAGCGTTTCGTTGCAGACTGGGCACGCGAGCACGGTATCAAGCCAAAGAAAGCAGAGAAGTTAAACGGACACAAAGTAGCAGTGATCGGTTCCGGCCCTGCAGGTCTGACCTGTGCCGGAGATCTGGCAAAGCTTGGCTACGATGTGACCATTTTTGAAGCACTGCATCGTGCCGGTGGTGTGTTAAGCTACGGTATTCCGGAGTTCCGTCTTCCAAAGGACAAGGTTGTAGCAGCCGAGGTAGAAAACGTAAAAGCACTCGGTGTGGATATCGAGACCAACGTTGTCATCGGTAAATCCGTAAAGATCGATGAGCTGATGGAAAAGGAAGGCTTTGAGGCTGTATTTATCGGTTCCGGAGCAGGACTTCCACGTTTCATGGGAATCCCTGGCGAGCAGGCAAACGGAGTATTCTCTGCAAACGAATTCCTGACAAGAAACAACCTCATGAAAGCATTTGAGGAAGGATATGAAACCCCGATTTCCCATGGAAAGAAAGTTGTCGTTGTCGGTGGTGGTAATGTAGCCATGGATGCTGCAAGAACCGCACTCCGTCTCGGCGCAGAGGTACATATTGTATACCGTCGTGGTGAGGAAGAACTTCCGGCACGTAAGGAAGAAGTACATCACGCAAAAGAAGAGGGAATCATTTTTGATCTGTTGCAGAATCCGACGGAAATTCTTGTCGATGAGAATGGCTGGGTAAAGGGTGTGCGCATCATCAAGATGGAACTCGGTGAGCCGGATGCGTCCGGAAGAAGAAGTCCGGTGGAGATTCCTGGTTCTGAGTATGAGATGGATTGTGATACCGTGATCATGTCACTCGGTACCTCTCCAAACCCACTCATTTCTTCCACAACCAAGGGGCTTGAGACAAACCGCCGCAAGTGTATCGTTGCAACCGAAGATACCGGTGCAACAAGCAAAGACGGTGTTTATGCAGGTGGAGATGCCGTAACAGGTGCCGCTACCGTTATCCTTGCAATGGGAGCAGGTAAGGCAGCTGCAAAGGGTATTGATGAGTACCTTTCCGGAAAGAACAATTAGACAATAACGGATAGAACTGATAAAAGTGGAGACGGCTGCCGCGTAATGTGGCAGCCGTTTTTGTATGAAGAAAAATGTCAGATACGAAGAAGCGTTTGACTTTTTCTTCTATGATGTATACAATAATCTGTAGTAAAAAAAGAGGAGAACCCTAGGATGAAGACATTAATAGATCTGATCACCGAGCAGGTGACAAATGCATTTACCGGTCAGGGATATGATGCAAAATACGGGAAAGTTACACTTTCCAATCGTCCGGACCTGTGTGAATACCAGTGTAACGGAGCAATGGCTGCAGCAAAGGAGTACAAGTGTGCACCATTCATGATTTCGGATAAGATTGCGCAGGCGCTGGCAGAAAACGAACTGTTTGAGAGCGTAGAGTCTGTAAAACCGGGATTTATCAATATGAAAGTAAGTCCTGCCTATCTGGCGAAATATGTCAGCGATATGAAAGCAGATGAGGGAAGATTTGGCTGTGACAAAGCGGCACATCCGAAGACCATTATTGTAGATTATGGCGGGGCCAATGTTGCCAAGCCATTGCATGTCGGACATCTGCGCTCTGCTGTCATTGGAGAGAGTATCAAGCGGATCGGCAAATTTATGGGACATCACATGATCGGTGATGTGCATCTGGGAGACTGGGGTCTGCAGATGGGACTGATCATTGTAGAATTAAAAGAGCGTAAGCCGGATCTGGTATACTATGATGAAAGCTATACCGGAGAATATCCGAAAGAGGCGCCGTTTACCATTTCCGAACTGGAGGATATCTATCCGACTGCCAGCAAAAAGAGTAAGGAAGACGAAGCGTTCCGTGAGGCTGCCATGGAGGCAACCAGCCAGCTGCAGGCCGGCAGACGGGGATACCGTGCACTTCTTGCACACATTCTGGATGTTTCCGTGACAGATTTAAAGAAGAACTATGATAATCTGAATGTCTCCTTTGAGCTCTGGAAGGGAGAGTCGGATGCACAGCCGTATATTCCGGATATGGTACAGATGATGAAGGACAAGGGCTTTGCCTACATGAGCGAAGGGGCTCTGGTTGTGGATGTCAAAGAGGATACGGATACAAAAGAGATTCCGCCATGTATCATCTTAAAGTCAGACGGAGCTTCGTTATACAGTACGACAGATCTTGCTACGATTGTGATGCGTATGCAGGATTACAACCCGGATGCCATTATTTACCTGACGGATCAGCGTCAGAGCATGCATTTCGTACAGGTATTCCGCTGTGCAAGAAAGACCGGACTCGTCGGACCGGATGTGGAACTGACCCATATCGGATTCGGTACCATGAACGGAAAAGACGGCAAACCGTTTAAGACAAGAGATGGCGGCGTTATGCGTCTGGAATATCTGCTTGATGAGATCAATGAGGAGATGCTCAAAAAGATTACAGAGAACCAGAAAGAAAAGGAAAACCTCGATATTTCCGAGGAAGAGGCAAAGCAGACTGCAAAAACGGTTGCTCTGGCAGCAGTCAAATACGGAGATCTGTCCAATCAGGCAAGCAAGGACTACTGTTTTGATATTGAGCGTTTTACTTCTTTTGAAGGGAATACAGGACCGTATATTTTATATACGATTGTGCGTATTAAATCCATTTTAAAGAAATACACTGCAAAAAATTCGCTGCCGGATGCACCGATTCTTGGGGCACATTCTGCAAGTGAGAAGAACCTGATGCTTGTATTGTCACGTTTCAATGCCATGATGGAAAATGCATATGAGGAGAAAGCACCGCACAAGATCTGTGCATATATTTATGAACTGGCCAATGCATTCAACGGATTTTATCATGAGACAAAGATTCTTTCCGAGGAAGATTTTAAGGTACAGGCTTCTTATATCGGTCTTTTGGTACTGACCAAAAATATTCTTGAGACCTGTATCGATGTGCTTGGTTTTTCCGCACCGGACCGTATGTAAATCGGATGTTCTAAAATCACATATAAAACATATAAATGAGTCATAGGGATTTGTCCTTATGGCTCATTTTTTATGGAAAGAAACATGGAGGAAGTGACAGAATGGAGATTACAGAATATCTTCCGGTAGATTTTCGAACGCAGATGGAAGCAGAAACGTTGTGCGGGGCAGAAGAAATCCGGCTTCGGGTCGGACAACCGCTGGAAATTTTATATGGGGATGAGAAAGAAAAAGAGATTGGGCTGCTCACGGAAGCACATATGCGGGAGGTACTGAATTATCTGAGTGGATATTCCGTGTATGCACTGGAAGAAGAACTGCGACAGGGGTATTTTACGCTGGAAGGCGGGCACAGGATCGGGGTTTCCGGGCGGGCAAGCTATGAGAAACACGGAACCTCAAGCTGTATGAAGCTGTTAAGCTGTATCAGCGGTTTAAATATCCGTCTGGCTCACGAAAAAAAGGGGTGTGCATCGGTACTGATTCCATGGCTGTATTGCGGAGAGAACGTATATCATACGTTTTTCTTTGCACCGCCGGGGGTCGGAAAAACAACATATTTAAGGGATTGTATCCGGCTGCTTTCGAAAGGAAATCACCTGCGTGCCGGGAAAAAGGTCGGGGTAGTCGATGAACGGTCGGAAATTGCCGCGTGTTACCGGGGAATTCCGCAAAACGATCTGGGCCCCCGCACGGATGTGCTGGACAATTGTCCGAAGGAACATGGAATCCATATGCTGCTTCGTTCCATGTCCCCGCAGATCATTGCAGTGGACGAACTGGGACTTCCGGAGGACTTTGCTGCGGTGGCAGACTGTGCCCGGTGCGGGGTATCGATCCTTGGAACCATACATGCCGGCAGTGTCTTAGAGGTTTTACACCGCCTGCAGATGGGCGGACTGGATCTGATCCGCTCACAGATGCGGCTCATTGGTCTGCAGAGAAAACCGGACGGGCGCCGGATTCTCACCGTATATGAGGGAGGAGGAAATCCATTGTGGCAAGGATTTTCGGAACCGTCCTGATACTGGCAGGGTGTGCCGGATTTTTGTACAAATGGGCAGAGGGGGAAAAAGCCAGACAGCGGATGGCGGGGGAATGGATACGCCTGTTTGTGCGCTGGGGATATGCACTGGAACAGGAACACGTGCGGTTGTACGATTTTTTGTCTTTTTATGAAACGGCAGATGCATCCATGCAGGCATTTCTGGATGAGGTCTGTGTATGTATGCGCAACCATCAGAATCCAAGCGGGCAGAAAATCTGGCAGGATTGTCTGCAGAAGCACAAAAGAGAACTGCAGATCGGGCAGGAGGGCTGGGAAATCCTTACGTCTGCCGCGGGAGCATTTTATGGCGAAAGCAGTGCAGAGAATCTGCGATGCAATGAAATCTGCAGAAAACGGATGGAAAAATTTCTGGCAGAGTCACGATTGGAATTTTTTAAAAAACAGCGGGTGTATCTGCCTGTTGGAATGCTGACCGGCGTGGTTATGATCATTCTTCTGGTGTAAAGGCGTAGGAAGGGAACCTTGAGTGTATGAGTGTAACAATTATTTTTAAAATTGCAGCGCTTGGAATTGTTGTGGCAGTACTCAGCCAGATTCTCAAGCATAGTGGAAGGGAGGAACAGGCATTTCTGCTGAGCCTGGCAGGTCTGATAATAGTGTTGTTCTGGATCGTGCCTTGTATCAGTGAACTGTTTACAACGATGGAAACCCTGTTTCGTATGTGATGTCTATGATAAAGATAGGAATGATCGGAATTGCTGCGGTTTTTCTGGCTCTTTTACTGAAAAAAGAAAAGGGAGAGCTGGCGTTGCTTGTGGGAATTGCAGCATCGGTTTTGATTTTCGGATACACACTGTCAAGAATTTCGTTTATCCTGGATTTTTTACGGGAACTGATGGACACGCTTCCGGTAGATCCGGCACTTTTGAAAGCACTGTTAAAGATGCTTGGAATTACATATGTTGCCGATTTTTCCGCATCGGTCTGCCGGGAAGCGGGATATGGATCTGTCGCAGGACAGATTGAACTGTTTGCAAAATTATCGATCGTTGCTTTGTCCATTCCGGAATTGTGGGTTTTGTTGCGGCTGATCGAACAGATGACCGGGGGGTAGAAATGAAAAAAATTGCTAAAATTTTGTTCTGGTCTGTTTTGTTCGTATGGATGATTTTTTTACAGCCGCAAAATGTGATGGCGGCCGAGGCGGATGAGATCATAAAAGAACTTGATTTTACGGATATCAATGCACAGACGCAGGATCTGCCGGAAAAGATGGATTTTGAAAAAATGGTGAATAAACTGGTGACGGAAGGAACCAACGGACTGGATGCGGGAATGATCTGTGAATATATTGCAGATTTATTTTTTTATGAAATCACGGCTGCAAAGCCAATGTTTTTACAGATGTTTGCCATAGGACTTTTATTTGCGCTGTACGGAAAAGTGATGATGACGCGACAGGGGTATGTTTCGCAGATGAGCTTTTTTATTGTTTATCTTGGGGTGGTTCTGTTGTTGCTGCAATCATTTGCCCTGATCTCAGAGGTGGTAGATCAGGGGATTGACCGTCTGGTGGCATTTATGACCGCATTTGTGCCTTTGTATGCGGCAACGCTGTTTTGCTCCGGCAATGCGGCATCTGCGGGTTCCTTTTATCAGCTGGCATTCGGACTGATGTATCTGCTGGAACTGGGAATGAAATTTATTTTTCTGCCGGGGGTTCATGTGTTTGTGCTGCTTCTTCTGATGGATAACCTGTTTGAGGAAACAAAACTTGGAAAGATGGCGCAGCTGTTCGAAGACGGAATACGACTGGTCTTAAAAGGCGGGCTGACTGCCGTTATGGGAATCGGTGTTGTACAGTCTCTGATTGTACCTGCAAGAGACAGGCTTTCCACAAACAGTATTTTTAACAGTATATCCGCGGTTCCCGGAGTAGGAAATACCTTCGGTTCCGCAGCAGAGATCCTGCTCGGAAGCGGAATCCTCATAAAAAACAGCATTGGCGCGGCTGCCCTTATCCTTCTTCTTGTAATCGGGATGACACCGCTGCTGAAATCTTTCTGTTTTTCTGTGATGTACCGCCTGACCGCTGCATTTTTGGCACCGGTCGCAGACAGCCGGATTGCGCAGTGTGTACAGGCCGCTGCCAGGGGATGCGCGCTTTTTTGTACCATACAGCTGGATGCGCTGCTTTTATTTTTTATTACCACATCCATAATCAGTGTTTCCACCAGTTTCATCTATTGAGGAGGGAGGAGAACATGGAAGTTGTACTTACATTTGTGAAAAATTATTTCGTGCTGATGCTGATTTTTTATCTGTTGTCATATCTGACACCAAAGGAAACCTATCAGAAATATTTTCATTTTTTTGTCAGCGTGCTCGTGATCACCGTGCTGGCACAGCCGCTTTTGGTCTATGTGGGAGGAATGAAAAAAGAAGAGGCAAGGCAGCAGCTGCATGAGATTGTCGAGCAGATGGAAAGCATAGAATATCAGGAGAAGGGAGAGAATATTTTTGAACAGTATCTTGGGAAAGTGGATCAAAAAGAGGAATAAATCGGATTTCGTTGTACTGATTCTGCTTGGGGTGATGGTAATGATCGTTGCGATGCCGACGGGGGCAAAACAAAGCCAGAAAGAAACACAGACGCAGGAACAAAAGGAGCAGCAGCTGCAGACGGAAGATTCCTATAAAGAGCAGCTGCAGCAGCAGCTGAAGGAGCTGCTTGAACACATGGACGGGGTGGGAAAAACCCGTGTAATGCTGACATTTTCCGATGAGGGAACCGACCAGCTGGATAAAAATGTGACAAAAGATGGAAACAAAAAGGAAGAGACAACGGTGGTGTACGATACCGGTGATACCAGACAGCCCTATGTGATCTGCAGGCAGATGCCGAAAATTGAAGGGGTTGTGGTTGTGGCACAGGGTGGAGGAAATGCAAAGACCGTTACAGAAATTTCCAACGCGGTAATGTCATTATTTCCGGTGGAAGCGCATAAGGTAGTAGTAGTTAAAATGTCGGTACAGGAGGAATAGACGTGAAAAAAAGAGTGCATAAAAATCAGATTGTTATTACAACGCTGGCGGTGCTGATTGCGGTGGCCGGTTATGTTACTTATGACAAAAAGGGCGCTGATATCAAAGATGCCGAGACGGTAGCTAATATGAATCAGGGTGCCGTAAGTGACCAGGCGGATAAAGATTATGAAACCGGGGAGGATCTGGATATCACAAGCAGCAAGGAAGATCTGGCGAATGCATCGACGGAAGATGTGGAAAATCCGGGAGAGACGGTACTTACCTCTGTGACAAGCGGGGATTCTGATTATGCGGCAAAAGTGAAACTTAACCGGGAACAGGTGCGCTCCAAAAATAAAGAAACCCTGCAGGCAATCATTGACAATGATTCTTTGGATGAGTCCAAAAAGAAAGATGCGGTCAATGAAATGATTACACTGACGGATATTGCGGAGAAAGAGTCCAATGCAGAAATGATGCTGGAGGCAAAAGGGTTTACGGATGTGGTTGTCAGTATGAATGATGACGGCTGTGATGTGGTTCTTAATATGGGGGAGGCAACCGATGCCAAGCGGGCGCAGGTCGAAGATATTGTAAAGCGTAAGACCGGAGTATCCGCAGATAAGATCGTGATCACTCCCATCCAGTAGCACTTGCAAATACATAGTTTTTAGTATAAAATGAGGTACAGTGTGCAATTGGTTTGGAGGATATACTGTGAGTGACTTAAGAAAAGAAATAGAAAAACGGCGTACATTCGCTATCATTTCCCATCCGGATGCAGGTAAGACGACTCTGACGGAGAAGTTCCTGCTTTACGGAGGAGCCATCAATCTTGCCGGTTCCGTAAAAGGAAAGGCAACAGCAAGACATGCGGTGTCTGACTGGATGGAGATCGAGAAGCAGAGAGGTATTTCGGTCACCTCGTCGGTGCTGCAGTTTAACTATGACGGATACTGTATCAATATTCTGGATACCCCGGGACATCAGGATTTCTCGGAGGATACTTACCGTACACTTATGGCGGCGGATTCCGCAGTCATGGTGATTGATGCAAGCAAAGGAGTAGAGGCGCAGACACGTAAGCTGTTTAAGGTATGCGTAATGCGCCATATTCCGATTTTTACATTTATCAATAAGATGGACCGTGATGCAAATGATACGTTTGAGCTTCTTGATGATATTGAAAATGAACTGGGAATCGCAACGTATCCGGTCAACTGGCCGATCGGTTCCGGAAAAGAATTCAAAGGTGTATATGACCGTCATACCAGAAAAGTTATGACATTTGCCGATACATTAAAGGGAACAAAAGAAGGTTCCGAAAAGATTATTGATATCGATGATCCGGCACTGATCGACGAGATTGGTGAGGAGAAAAAATCAATTTTGGATGACGAAATCGAACTTCTTGACGGTGCCAGTGCGGAATTTGATATGGAACTTGTGACAAAGGGAGAACTTTCCCCGGTATTTTTCGGTTCTGCCCTGACCAATTTTGGTGTGGAAACTTTTCTGCAGCATTTCCTGAAGATGACTTATGCGCCAATGGCCCGGAAATCAGACATCGGAATGATTGATCCGTTTCAGGAAGATTTTTCTGCGTTTGTCTTTAAGATTCAGGCAAATATGAATAAAAATCACCGGGACCGTATTGCGTTTATGCGTATCTGTTCCGGTAAGTTTACGGCGGGCATGGAAGTATTCCATGTGCAGGGAAACAAACAGATCAAGCTTTCCCAGCCGCAACAGATGATGGCAGACGAGCGTAAAATGGTAGAAGAAGCATATGCGGGAGATATTATTGGTATCTTTGATCCCGGCATTTTCTCTATCGGGGACACCCTCACGACGGCAAAGGACAAGTTTCAGTTTGAGGGAATCCCGACATTTGCGCCGGAACATTTTGCACGTGTACGTCTGATCGACTCCATGAAGCGCAAGCAGTTTGTAAAAGGAGTAACACAGATTGCACAGGAAGGTGCCATCCAGATTTTCCAGGAATACAAAGGCGGTATGGAGGAAATCATAGTAGGAGTAGTTGGTGTGCTGCAGTTTGATGTACTCCGGTTCCGTCTGGAAAACGAGTATAATGTGGAGATTCGTCTGGAGAATCTTCCATATGAACATATCCGCTGGATCGAGAACAAGGAGGAAGTGGATGTGGACGCGCTGACTGGTACTTCAGATATGAAGAAAGTTATTGATATGAAGGGAAATCCGCTTCTTTTATTTGTCAATGCATGGAGTGTCGGCATGACACTTGACCGAAACGAAGGACTCGTATTATCCGAGTTCAGTAAGAATTAATCAAAGGAGGACAAGTCATGAGAGTTGTAACAATTACAAAAGAAAACTTTGAAGCAGAAGTTGTCGGTGCAAAGGTGCCGGTCGTGATTGATTTCTGGGCATCCTGGTGTGGCCCTTGTCAGATGCAGTCACCGGTTGTGGATGCAGTTGCAGAATCGATGGGAGATCAGGTGAAAGTATGCAAAGTAAATGTGGACGAGCAGCCACAGCTTGCATTAAATTACCAGATTGTGAGTATTCCTACGCTGGTATTCATGAAAGATGGAATGTTTCAGAAGAAGATGGTAGGGTTACAGACGCAGGATGCGATTGAGGATTACCTGAAAACACTTCTTGACGCGTAGTAGGATACAACGTATAATAAAAGGCAGTTGCAGGGCGACTGTCTTTTTTTATTTCCCCATTTAAAATTTTGCATTGACAATACAAACAAAATATACTACTATTAGAACATAGATACGAACATAGGTTCGATAAGAAGGAGAATATTATGGCAAAGGACGATAAATTAAAAGCATTGGACGCGGCAATCGCACAGATCGAGAGACAGTATGGCAAAGGATCTGTGATGAAGCTGGGGGACAATTCCGCAAATATGAACGTAGAAACGGTTCCTACAGGGTCACTCAGTCTGGATATTGCATTGGGACTCGGAGGACTTCCGAAAGGACGTATCATTGAGATTTACGGACCGGAGTCCAGTGGTAAGACTACCGTTGCACTGCACTGTGTGGCAGAGGTGCAGAAGCAGGGCGGAATTGCCGGATTCATTGACGCAGAGCATGCGCTTGATCCTGTCTATGCAAAGAATATTGGTGTTGATATTGACAATCTCTATATTTCCCAGCCGGACTGCGGAGAGCAGGCGCTCGAGATCACCGAGACCATGGTGCGTTCCGGAGCCGTCGATATTGTAATTGTCGATTCGGTAGCAGCTCTTGTGCCAAAGGCGGAAATTGACGGAGATATGGGAGATTCCCATGTGGGCCTGCAGGCACGTCTGATGAGTCAGGCGCTTCGTAAGCTGACTGGTGTGATCAGCAAGTCAAACTGTATTGTAATCTTTATCAACCAGCTCCGTGAAAAAGTTGGTGTTATGTTTGGAAATCCGGAGACGACGACCGGTGGCCGTGCACTTAAGTTTTATTCTTCTGTTCGTCTGGACGTGCGCCGTGTAGAACAGCTGAAGCAGGCAGGAGAAGTCATTGGTAACCATACCCGTGTCAAAGTCGTAAAAAACAAAGTAGCACCTCCATTCCGTGAAGCAGAGTTTGATATCATGTTCGGAAAGGGTATTTCCAAAGAGGGAGATATTCTGGATCTGGCAGCAAATGTCGGAATTATCAGCAAATCCGGTGCATGGTATGCTTATGAAGGGGACAAGATCGGACAGGGACGTGAAAATGCAAAGACGTATCTGCGTGAAAATCCGGAATTCTGTAAGATGATCGAGGAAATGGTGCGTGAACATTATTTTGCACAGGAGGATGAGACCCCGGAAGGCGAAGAAGAGACTCCGTCATCTGCAGATGAGGAAAGCAAGAAAGAATAAGATATGGTTACAGTGACAGAGTGTACGACTCTGGGAAAGGGCAGGCTTCGTTTCCATCTGGATAATGGAACGGAGCTTGTTCTTTACCGGGGAGAGGCAAAACAGTTTCGGATGCGGGAAGGAAGCACACTTTCGGATGAAGAGGAACATCAGCTGATTTATGAAGTGGTGGGAAAGCGTGCAAAAAGAAGAACCATGCATCTGCTGGAACAGATGGACCGCACGGAGCAGCAGCTGCGGGAGAAACTGAAACAGGGCGGATATCCGCAGGCGTGTATTGATCTTGCACTGGAATATGTGAAATCTTTTCATTATGTCGATGATTACCGCTATGCATGTACCTATATCAATTATCGTCAGGATCGTATGAGCCGCTATCAGCTGAAAGTAAAACTGTATGGAAAGGGAGTTCCAGGAGAATTGATTGATCGTGCCCTTGAGGAATGTTATGAGGGGGACGAACAGGAGCAGATCATACGTCTGCTGGAAAAGAAAAAGTTTGACGCACAAAATTCCGACCCAAAAGAATTTACACGTGTTTACCAGTATCTGATGCGCAGGGGCTTTCGGAGCAATGATGTGCTGCGTGCTATGAAAAGTAAACAATGAAAGCACGTATTGCTTGACATAATTAAGCAAAAAGGATAAAATTATAATGTTGTAGAAGTATGACATGGAAGACTAATATTTCTTTTTGTTATATGTACAATGAAAAATTAATAAAGGAGGTGCTCCTGTGCCACAAGTAATTATTGCTGTTGTTATCACACTTATAATTACTGCGGTTGCTGTATGGTTTATCTCGACTGAATATCACAAGAAGGTAGCAAATACCAAGATTGGAAATGCAGAAGAGCAGGCCAGAGGCATCATCGACGAGGCTGTGAAAAATGCCGAAGACAAGAAGCGCGAAGCTATGCTTGAGATCAAAGAAGAAACCATTCGTTCCAAGAATGAGATTGACAAGGAGATCAAAGAGCGTAGAAATGAAATTCAGCGTAACGAGCGTCGTATTGTGCAGAAGGAAGAAAATCTGGACAAGAAACTCGAATCGATTGAAAAGCGTGAGGCAAGTTTCCGTGCCAAAGAAGAAGATTTAAAGAAGCAGAAAGTTGAGATAGCAAAGCTCAACGAACAGCGCGTACAGGAACTGGAAAGAATTTCAGGATTAACCTCTGAACAGGCAAAAGAATACCTCTTAAAGACCGTGGAAGAAGATGTGAAGATTGACACTGCGAAGATGATCAAGGAAATGGAAGCGCAGGCGAAGGAAGAAGTCAACAAGAAGGCAAAGGACTATGTAGTTACTGCAATTCAGAAATGTGCTGCGGATCACGTTGCTGAAACCACAATCTCTGTTGTACAGCTTCCGAATGATGAGATGAAAGGCCGTATCATCGGTAGAGAAGGACGAAATATTCGTACACTTGAAACGATGACAGGAGTAGATCTGATCATTGATGATACGCCGGAAGCAGTTATCCTTTCCAGCTTTGATCCGATTCGAAGAGAAGTTGCGAGAATTGCACTTGAAAAGTTGATCGTGGATGGACGAATTCATCCGGCACGTATCGAGGAAATGGTTGAAAAAGCGCAAAAAGAAGTAGAGACAATGATTCGTGAAGAAGGCGAGGCTGCTGTATTAGAAGTCGGCATCCACGGCATTCATCCGGAGCTTGTCCGGCTTTTGGGCAAAATGAAGTATCGTACCAGTTATGGACAGAATGCATTGAAACATTCGATTGAGGTCGCACAATTGACAGGTTTACTCGCCGCAGAAATCGGTGAGGATGTCCGTATGGCAAAACGTGCGGGATTATTACATGATATTGGTAAGGCTGTAGATCATGATATGGAAGGTTCCCATATCCAGCTGGGTGTGGAACTGTGTAGAAAGTACAAGGAATCACCTCTTGTCATCAATGCAGTGGAAGCACATCACGGTGATGTGGAGCCGGAGAGTCTGATTGCATGTCTGGTGCAGGCAGCCGATACCATCAGCGCTGCACGTCCGGGTGCGAGAAAAGAAACTTTGGAAACATACTCAAACCGCTTACAGCAGCTTGAGGATATTACAAATAGCTATAAGGGTGTAGAAAAATCTTTTGCAGTTCAGGCAGGTAGAGAGGTTCGTATCTTAGTTGTTCCTGAGCAGATCAGCGATGCGGATATGGTTCTTTTAGCCAGAGATATTTCAAAACAGATTGAGACTGAGTTGGAATATCCGGGTCAGATCAAGGTAAATGTGATCAGGGAATCGCGTGTTGTTGACTACGCTAAGTAATTGTGAAAATGAACTTAAAAAGGCTTAAGACCGCGGAAAGCGGGATTAAGCCTTTTTTATATCATAATGTGTTGTAAAATAAATACATTGGGATTTCATGGGACGTATAGAATAAAAAGGAGGGACCAGTACAGCACGGCTGCACTGGCCAGATTATGAAAAAAAATGATCGAAAGGTTTTGGTTCCTTTTGATGATTTCACTATACCGGAAAAGTGTGAAATGGATATGTTACAAATTTGAAGAAACTGTGAACGATGAAAAATATCCGGGGATGATGTTCGGACAGGAAAGAGAGGTTTGAAATATGGTAGAACATGTAAAACGATTGAAGAGAGAACTGGTATACAAGGGAGCAATTCTGGATATCTACAAAGATACGATGGAACTTCCGGATGGAAACAAAGCAGAGTGGGATTTTGTATCCCATCGTATGGGCGCAGCCGCCATTCTTCCGGTTATGAAGGATGGAAGAATTGTGATGGTGCGTCAGTACCGCAATGCGCTGGAGAGAGAAACACTTGAAATTCCGGCCGGCTGTCGGGACAGTAAGATGGAAGATACGGCGTATTGTGCGGCACGGGAGATGGAAGAGGAAACGGGATACCGCAGCACGAATGTGAAACATTTATTATCCCTGCGTACGACGGTGGCATTTTGTGATGAGGCGGTTGATATTTTTGTAGCTACCGATCTGGAAGTGGGAACCCGGCATCTGGATGAAGCGGAATCTATTGATGTGGAAATTTACACACTGGAAGAGTTGTGCGATATGATCTATGAAGGGAAAATTCAGGATGGAAAAACCATTGCTGCAATTATGGCATATGCGGCAGCAAAAAAAGGTGGAATGGGAAAACATCTGGATTTATAAAAATGGAATAAAGAAAACGGACAGGGCATAGGCTGAAAAGAAAAGAGTTTTAGGAATTTTTATGAAAAAGGAACTGGCGATTGGAATCTGTTTTGGTCTTGCGGGAATTTTATGTACCTGTCTGTTTGGATATGAATATTTTACGACTTATGGATTTTTAAATGCGTATCATATGAAAGCATTTGCGGCATCGGATACCGGGTATTTGCCGCTTTTGGCAAATATTTTATGGGAAAGGGGAAAAGTGTTTGTGATTATTACAATCCTTTCCCTTACTGCTTTAAAAGCAATTCTGCCATTATTATTGCGCTGCCTGATTTATTTTACCGGCGGGGTATTTTTTGCTGCCTGTGTGATGAATATGGGGATTCTTGGAATTGTTTTTTTTCTGGTATCGTGGCTGCCGCATGGAATTTTGTATCTTGCAGCGCTTGCGCTTTTACTGCTGGTAGAACCGCACAGGTTTTATAACCGGAAAAATCCATGGCTGCTGCGGCTGGCATGGGGGATGGGAGTTGCGGTACTGGTACTTCTTGGATGTGTATTGGAGGCATCTGTTGGAATCCGGCTGTTACGTTTTGTTGTAGAAAAATTATAAAAAAATGGAGTGCAAAAGGAACACTTTTTACACTCCATTTTTGTTTTCAGACAAAAACTGTTTACTTTGCGTTCATCTCCGCAATGTCATAGATCAGCTGTTTGGAATCTTCCCATCCGAGACAAGGATCGGTAATGGATTTTCCGTAAATATGATCTCCGATAGACTGATTTCCCTCTTCGATGTAACTTTCAATCATCAGACCCTTTACCAGAGAACGGATATCGGAAGAAAGCTGGCGGTTATGCATCACTTCTTTTGCGATACGGATCTGTTCCTTAAACTTCTTTCCGGAGTTGGAATGGTTGGTATCAATGATGGCTGCCGGATGGATGACATCCATTTTTTCGTACATCTCATGAAGACGGATCAGATCTTCATAGTGATAATTCTGGGTGGTATTGCCGTGCTTGCTGACTGCACCGCGAAGAACCACGTGAGTCAGAGGATTTCCGGTTGTCTCCACCTCGTATCCGCGATAAACGAAATGATGCGGATGCTGTGCCGCGTATACAGAATTGAGCATAACAGAAAAATCACCACTGGTAGGATTTTTCATTCCGGAAGCGACATCAAAACCACTGACCGTCAGACGATGCTGCTGATCTTCTACCGAACGTGCTCCGATGGCAACGTAGGAGAGAAGATCCTCGACATATCCCCAGTTTTCCGGGTAAAGCATTTCATCGGCACAGGTAAGACCGCTTTCTTCGATTGCACGGATGTGCATTTTACGCATGGCGATCAGACCCTCGATCATATCCGGAGCTTTTTCCGGATCTGGCTGGGAAGCAATACCTTTGTAGCCTTCGCCGGTTGTACGTGGTTTGTTGGTGTAAATACGCGGAACTAAGATGACCTGATCCTTGACATCTTCCTGGATTTTGGTCAGACGGCTCACATAATCACATACAGAATCTTCGTTATCTGCAGAACACGGTCCAATGATTACGAGGACACGTGAATCTTTACCTGTAATTACATCAGAGATCATGAGGTCTCTGTGTTTTTTTAATTCACGAAGCTCCGGGGAAAGCGGATAATCGCGCTTAATGTCTGCCGGAGTCGGTAATTGGTTTAAAAATTCAAAACTCATTTTTTTCTCCTATCTCTTAAGTTCGGATATCACATACCGTGACTATCTTAATGGAAAACGGGAAAATTGTCAAATAACAGGAATCGGTTGTTTCTTTCGGGCTTTTAGAATATAATAACAGAGAATTACAACACAGCAGGAGGTGCAGAGATGGAAAATCTGCTTTGTATAAAAGGAAAGATTATAGGAAAAGGGAAACCTCTCGTGTGTGTGCCGGTCATGGAGTCTTCGAAAGAAGAAATTTTAAGAGAAACCAGAAGGCTGGAAGAAGCACACACGGAAATGATTGAGTGGCGTGTGGATGCGTTTGAAAACGTGGAAAGTCCGAATGCGATCCGCGAAATATTAAACGAAATGAAACATATCATAAAGGAAAGTATTCTGGTGTATACCTTCCGTTCTAAAAATCAGGGAGGGTGCAAAGCACTTTCCGCGGCGGATATTTATGATATTCATCAGGTGGCGGCAGAATCAGATGTCGTGGATTTTATTGATGTGGAATATTTTGAAGCAAAAAATCCGCAGAAAGAAATAGCAATGTTGCGGGAGATGGGAGCATATGTGATTGCTTCCCATCATGATTTTGAACAGACGCCGGACACGGAGGTGATCCGCATGCTGTTGGAACAGATCCGTGAGAGTGGCGCAGATGTCGTGAAACTGGCAGTTATGCCGCAGAATATGTGGGATGTATTGCATTTGCTGGAGGAGACCAACCGCTTTCATGAAAACCATCCGGATTATCCGCTGATTACCATGTCCATGGGTGCAAAAGGGGGGATTTCCCGCGTGGCCGGAGAGTTTTTCGGATCGTGTGTGACATTTGGCGCAGGCGGGCAGGCGAGCGCACCGGGGCAGCTTCCGGTAAAGCAGCTGGAAGAAATACTTCATATTTTACATCAAAGTGTGGATTGACTCTAAATTTGAAGTGTGATATAGTAAAAAGGCGCTTGTGAAATAAGAGTGCTATGCAGCCGTAGTATAATGGATAGAACGCAGGACTCCGACTCCTGAGATGCGGGTTCGATTCCCGCCGGGTGCAGTTTATGCTATGTGGCAAGGAAACAACTTACCCATGGAACGACAGGAAAAGCGGTGCGTCATGCACCGCTTTTTTACTGGACGAATAGTATGAGGTGTGGTATCATAAATGGAAAGATGCATTTTTATGGAGGGTTCATATGCAGAATGAAAAATTAAAAAAGTTTACAGACTTTTTTGTGAAATATAGACGATATTTTTGCGCAGCTGTTTTATTTGTGATTCTTGTTGTGATTCTGGTAAAGTGTACCGGTTCGCAGAAAGATCAGAAAGAGACACAAAACGGTACACAGGGAGTGACACAGACTACAGAATATCAGGAAATCGGTAAGCTGCAGAAAGATGCAGATGCGGAACTTGTGACACTGATGGAAAATTATTATGCGGCATATGCCGGTGGAGATACGGATTCGCTGGAGATGATTGCACAGCCGCTCAGTGACAATGAAAAGAGTTATATCACGACGTTTTCTGAGTATTATGAGGATTATCAGAACATCACCTGTTATTCCACAAAGGGGGCAACCGATGATTCTTATCTGGTATCTGTATGCTATGATCTGAAATTCAAAGGTGTGGATACTCCGGCACCGGGAATGGATTTCTTCTATGTGGAGAGAGACGGAAAGGGAAATCTGATCATCAATAACATATACTCTGCATACAATTTCAATTTCCTGGATCAGGATCTGGATGCAAATCTGTATTCCCTGATTCTGGCATATGAGAAGAGTGATGAAGTGGTTGCTCTGCAGAAAGAGGTGCAGACAAGCTATAATGAAGCTGTAAAGAGTGATGAAAAACTTGCCAATATGGTGGGTGGAACACTTCGAAATGCCATGGCAAAATGGAGAGAAACGATTGTAAGCAATACCGAAACCCAGACGACAGAGACGGAAAGCCAGACGCAGGAAACCCAGACCACAGAGACAAAGAAACAGGAAGAAACTCAAAAGAAAGAAGAAACTCAAAAGACCGAGGAAACCCAGACAACGGAGTCTACGGAAAAGAAGGAAGATACCCAAAAGAGCGATTCCAAGAAATCTACCGGTACGGTCAAGACAAAAGATATCTGTAATGTCAGAAAGAGCCCGAGTACGGATGGTGAGCTCCTCGGAAAAGTGGATATTGGTGTGGAACTGAAGAAACTTGGAACGGAAGGTGACTGGACCAAGGTAAAATTCCAGGGAGGAACCGGATATGTAAAGAGTGAATTTGTAAAGGAAGTGTCTTCCAAGTCAGGTTCCGGCAAGGGAACCGTAAAAACGAAGGATATCTGCAATGTGCGTAAAACCGCCAGTACAGATGGAGAACTTCTTGGAAAAGTGGATGCGGGCGTAAAATTAAAGAAACTTGGCACCAAGGGAGAATGGACGAAGGTGAAGTTCCAGGGAAAAACCGGATACATCAAGAGCGATTTATTAAAAACGGTAAAATAATAAAGACATCATAAAGAAGCGGAGGCTGTGAGGTCTCCGCGATTTTTGTCAGACAGGGAAGAAACGTGGAAGTCAGAATTAATAAATTTTTAAGTGAAGCAGGGGTATGCTCCAGAAGAGAAGCAGATCGCCAGATTGAAGCAGGAAATGTAACCATCGGCGGAAAAACCGCGCGGATGGGGGATCAGGTATCGGATGGACAGGAGGTCTGTTTCTGTGGAAGACCGGTACAAAAAGAAAAAGAAATGATACTGATCGCGCTTAACAAGCCGGCGGGTATTGTCTGCACGGCGGAAAAAAGGGAAAAAAATAATGTGATTGATTTCCTGCATTATCCGAAACGGATCTATCCGGTCGGGCGTCTGGATAAAGAGTCGGAAGGACTGTTGCTGTTGACGAATAACGGTGAGATTGTCAACAAAATTATGCGGTCGGGAAATATGCATGAAAAAGAATATCTTGTTACCGTGAACCGTCCGGTGACGGATGCATTTCTGCATGGTATGGCAAACGGTGTTCCGCTTGTGGAACTTGGCACGACAACGCGCAAATGCAGGGTAGAACGGACAGGAAAAAAACAGTTCCGGATCATTCTGACACAGGGATTAAACCGACAGATCCGACGCATGTGTGAATATTTTGGGTACCGTGTACAGAAACTGGTACGTGTACGGATCATGAATATTGAACTGGGGGATCTCGAATCAGGAAAGTACCGGGATGTTACACCGGAGGAATTTAAAAAGTTAAAACAGTTGATCGCACATTCGAGCAATCAGCCCGTGCGACCAATGGAAAAACCACAAAAATCAAAACGAAAACCACGCAATTCTGCCATACATGGCACGTATACGGTGGTAAATCATCATATAGATAGAGAGAACAAAAATGGAAACAGAAAAGCAACGGATTGAAGAACTGGTAAAACAGTTGAATGCAGCATCAGCTGCGTATTATAACGGACAGGATGAAATCATGCCAAATTATGAGTGGGATGCTTTGTTTGATGAGCTTACCACGCTGGAAGAAAAAACCGGATATATTATAAAGGACAGCCCGACGCAGAATGCCGGATATGAAGAATCCGGAAGCGGACAAAAAGAACCGCATGAGTATCCGGCACTTTCTCTGGCGAAGACCAAACAGGTGGAAGAACTGCAGCAATGGGCGGGAGCTTATCCGATCTGGCTGTCATGGAAACTGGACGGACTTACGCTGGTTCTGACGTATGATAACGGAAATCTTGTAAAAATTCTTACCAGAGGAAATGGGAACCTGGGTACCAACATTACATTTTTAAAGGGTGCGATCGGAGGATTCCCGCAAAAGATTTCGTATCAGGGGCATCTGGTTGTGCGAGGAGAAGCTGCCATATCCTATACAGATTTTGCACAGATCAACGACATGATTGAGGATGACGATGAAAAATATGCAAATCCGCGAAATCTGGCATCCGGAACGCTGAATCTGGAAGATCCGGCAGAAGTGAAGGCACGCCATGTCAGGTTTCATGCATTTACACTGGTGCATCTGGATGAGCCGATGGTATCGTGGGGAGAGCGGATGCACTTTCTGGAAGAATTGGGATTTGATGTGGTAGACAGGGAAGCGACAACCGCCCAAAAACTTCCGGAAGCCATTGACCGATGGACGAAACTTGTAGAGAGCGGAAAAATGGATATTCCGGTAGATGGTCTGGTGATCTGTTATGATGATACGGATTATGCGGCATCGGGAAGCGTGACCGGGCATCATGCGACACGCGCCGGTTTTGCGTTCAAATGGCAGGATGAGGCCGTGGATACAAAACTAAAATATATCGAATGGTCGTGTGCGGTGTCTACGATTTCCCCGGTTGCCGTGTTTGAACCGGTGCAGATTGAGGGAACAACGGTATCGAGAGCATCTCTATGCAATATCAGCGAGATCGAGCGTCTGGGAATCGGAAAAGAGTGTACACTTTCCGTGATCAAAGCCAATAAGATCATTCCGAAATGTATTGCGGTAAAAGATGCTGTAGGTGCTCCGGAGATTCCATCCCAGTGTCCGGTGTGCCATGCACCGACAAAAGTTCATGTGAGTGAAAACAGTGGCACAAAGACCCTGCATTGTACCAACCCGGACTGTACAGCCAAAAATGTCAAGAAATTTACCCGTTTTGTCAGCAAGTGGGGGATGGATATCGACGGACTTTCCATTCAGACGATGCTCCGTTTTATGAATGCGGGATTTATCCATGAATTTGCGGATATTTTCCGTTTGAAAGAGCATTTCGGGGAGATCAGCCAGATGGAGGGCTTTGGTGAAAAATCTGTGGCAAATATGGAACAGTCCATTGAAAAAAGCCGGCAGGTACATCCGGTGAACTTTATATTTGCCCTGTGCATACCGCTGATCGGTGTGGATGCCGGGAAAAAAATTGTTGCCGCCATTGGTTTTGAAGGCTTTTTGCAACGTCTGCATCAGGGGGACGGGTTTGAGGATATTGAGGGGATCGGAGCGGAACGTTCCCGATCAATTGTAACCTGGTATCAGAATGAAAAAAACCACAGTGGGTTTGAGGATCTGCTTCATGAACTTTCGATAGAACATGTAGAAGTGCAGGATACTTCTTCCGGAAGCTGTGCGGGACTGAGCTTTGTGATCACCGGAGATGTGCATCACTATAAAAACAGGGATGAATTTAAGGCCTATGTAGAAAGCCAGGGCGGAAAAGTGACAGGAAGCGTCTCAAAAAAGACGGCATATCTTGTCAACAATGACGTGGAATCCGCATCATCTAAGAATCGTAAGGCAAAAGAACTGGGAATTCCGATTATTTCCGAAGATACATTTATAAAACAATTTGGTGGGAGGTAGAAAAAGTTATGCCAATCAGAACACAAAGTGATCTGCCTGCAAAGGAGATCCTCGAACAGGAAAATATTTTCGTGATGGATGAGTCCCGTGCGATGCATCAGGATATTCGTCCGATCAATATCGTGATTCTGAACCTGATGCCACTGAAAGAAGAGACGGAATTGCAGATTTTCCGGTCATTGTCAAACACCCCGTTACAGGTAGACGTATCGCTGCTTGCACCGGCATCCCATGCATCCACCCATACTTCAAAGAGCCATCTGAACAAGTTTTATCAGACGTTTCAGGAAATTAAGAACCAGTATTTTGATGGGCTGATCATTACCGGTGCACCGGTGGAACAGATGAAATATGAAGAAGTCGATTACTGGGATGAAGTGTGTGAGATTATGGAGTGGTCCAAAAAGCATGTGACATCCACCCTGCATTTGTGCTGGGGGGCGCAGGCTGCACTTTATTATCATTACGGAATCCAAAAATATGATCTAAAGCAGAAAATGTTCGGGGTATTCCGGCACCATGTAATGAATCGCAAGATTCCGATGGTACGCGGATTTGATGATTATTTTTATGCTCCACATTCCCGGCATACCGAGATCCGGGAGGAAGATATTTTAAAGCATGAAGAACTGACCATTCTGGCAAAATCAAAAGAGGCGGGGGTTTTTCTGGTAATCAATCAGGATGGCAGCCAGATTTTTGTGATGGGACACCCGGAATATGACCGGATGACATTAGACAGTGAATATAAGCGTGACAAGGAGAAGGGACTTGCGATCACGCTTCCGTGTAATTATTATCCGGATGATGATCCAACGCAGCGGCCGATGCTGCAGTGGCGGTCACATGGAAATATCCTTTATGCAAACTGGCTGAATTATTACGTTTACCAGCAGACACCGTATGAGTTTATCAATACCGATGAAATCATTGGGAAATAGGGCAGCCGTTATGGGTTGCAGTTTTTACAAGGGGAATATCCGTCTTTGATCAATTTCTTGCGGAGCCCCTTGTATTTTTTTCGGTTTTTACTGCTCATCTGCTTTACCGAATGACAGTCCGGTTTGTGGAATTTTTTGGTGTTGGTATTTAAAATATAGACCGCGGATGCGTGTTCCTTTGCAGAACTTTTATGGGAAGTCTGGTTATTTTTTCCACTCAGATGACTGTCACCGGTGGCATAATCTATGGCAACACCCGGCTGTACATTGTAGCAGTAGGTACAAAAACAAATGCCCTTTCCCTGATCCTCCACAGAATAAGCTTCCATCAGGACACCGGAAGCGACCAGGTTACTGCCCTCAAAAACCGGTGTCACGCGGTATAAGACATGGTTATTGGTTTTGTCTATATATCGTGCGGTTTTTTCCTCAAAAGGAAGCATACCTTCATTGTTCATGTAGCGGGTGCCGGTGATCAGGTTCTTTTTATTGGCATTTTCCGCAGTAAGGCAGTAGGCGATGAGGTGGCAGCGGTTATACAGATAGTTGCCGTCCACGACACCGGTGTATTTGACTGTGTGCCAGCCGGATGGCCGGATCTGACCGATTTCCCCGCGCGCTTCGGTTGGCATGGTGTCTTTGCTCACATTGGCATAGGCCACACCGCATCGTCCGAGCTTGTCGAGTTTGTGGTAGGATTCAAAAGTATTGGTGTTTTTCTTTTCCCGGCTGGTGAAATATGGTTTATTTCCATGTACAGCCACAGAAGATTTTCCATTGTATTTTGGAACTTCTTTGATGGAAAAACGGTCTTTTGTGTTCTTTTGGGCAGCCTGTGCAGTCGTGATAAGCGCAGCAGAATCGGAACTTGTATCAGAAATGGGTGGTACAGGTACGAAAGCTACGGAAAAGGCAAGTAAAACAGCAAGCAAAGAAGTCCTGCATTTTGTGAAGTGTAATCGTTTCATGGGATTTCCTCCTTATTCCGTTATGATTTGTTTTCTATAGTATAACATAAAGTAAAGAATTTTTGGAAAAAAAGGAAAAAATCCAATAGATTGGAAACGTCAGTTTCGTATATTCTGATGTTGTAAGCGGAACTGTTTCGGTGTCATCTGATAGCGTTTTTTAAAGGTACGGATCAGATGGCTGCAATCGGCAAAGCCTGTTTCTCCCGCAATATAACTTAAATCATGCCCGGTAAATAAAAGGAGATTTTCCACTTTGCTCAGCCGCACAAATTCGATATACTGCTTGCAGCTTTGTCCATAGTATTTACGGAACTGCCGGGCAAAGTAAGAATAACTCATATGATATGTGCGCGCCAGAGATTCAATATTGATATTTTCCTGGGAATGATCATCGATATACATCAAAACATTCTGCATCGCTTCTTCCTCCACTTTCGGGATCTGATCCGTATCAAAAGAAATTCCCTGTTCCAGCCAGAAACGCAGCAGCTGTACGATCAGCCGGGCGAACTGGGCATAAACACAGGCATCATATCCGTAGCGTTTTTCCTGAACCTCTTTTAAGATATCCGTGAAAAACAGTTCAGCAGGAAAATCGGGCAGGTTGTCCGAATCAAAAACCAGCGGAGGGTTTGTGCTGTTTAAAATCTGGTGAAAGGCAAAGTTTAAATTTGGAAGATAATTCTCGGAAAGTTTTATGCGGTTGAGATTGAATTTACAGCAGATGTAAACATAGGGCTTATCATCGGTATGATAGATGGAGTGCATTGCCTGCGGAGGAAATACAATAAAGGCTCCTTTTTTCAGGAGACAGGTATTGTCATTACAGCTGACCGTTACAGATCCTTCCTGCACATAGACAAGTTCCAGAAAATAGTGCCAGTGGGAGGAAACGGGACCTTCCCAGTATCCGGTGCCACAGCAAAAAGCTTCAATAGGAGAGCGCAGCATATCACTGTATTCAAATAAATTTTCGTTCATATGACCCCCTGGTACTAAGACAAAAATCATAAAAATAGAATAGATTTGTTCTATTTTTATGTTATTGTATTATATCATAATTCAAAAATAATTGATACAATAACAGAAATTTGACAAGAAAGACAGTGGGGGCTTGTGATGAAAGTGAAAAAAGAAACATTGTTTCCAAAGACAAAAATACAGTGGCTGTGGGAAAATATGAAAGGCAGACGTGTATTATATGTGATCGGCATGCTGGGAACCGTTGTCTATAATATATTGCAACTGACGGTTCCGTATTATTCCGGAAGAATTGTGGATCTGTTTTTAAGTGGGGCAGATGCGTGGAAAAATATGAGAACGAATAGCGGTTTGTTCTATCATCTGCTCATCCTGATGATTGTATTTACCGTACTTCGCGGTGTGATTGTCTATGGAGACTGCATGATTTACGAGCATGTGTCACAGACGGTACTGTACCGTGTGCGCAATTTTTTGTATGACAAAATCCAGAGGCAGGATATGACCTTTTACAGCACATATCGTACCGGCGATCTGATGACGCGTGTTACGGGCGATCTGGATGCGGTGCGCCACATGGTTGCATGGGTGATCCGCATGGTGATCGAATCATTTTCCCTGTTTGGTGTGGTGGCAATATACTTCTTTTATATGAACTGGAAAATGGCTCTGAGCCTGTTAATTATTTCGCCGTTTGTGTTTTTTATCATTTATCTGTTCAAAAACAAGGTGGCACCGATGCATGCGAAACTGCGTGAAAAACTGGCACAGATGAACACCTATGCGCAGGAAAATATTTCCGGAAACCGTGTGGTAAAAGCGTTTGCCAGGGAAGCGTATGAAATTGAAAAATTTGACCGGGCAAACAAAGATTATGCAGAGACGAACAAAGAAACCAGCATGGTATGGCTGAAATTTTTCCCATATGTGGAAAGCATTGCAAACCTTATGCCGGTAGTGATGCTGGCCGTGGGCGGTGTCTTTTTGATCCGGGGCGAACTGACGATGGGAGATTATGTGGCATTTTCCGGACTGATCTGGGCAATTGCCAACCCAATGCGCCAGATGGGAAATATCATGAATGAATTTCAGCGGTTCTCGGCCGCATCCAAAAAGGTGATGGAGATCTATTATTCCGAACCACAGATCAAAGATGCTTTGGATGCAGCTGCACACCCGAACCGCTTTGACGGGAAAATCGAATTCCGGGAGGTATCCTTTCAGTATGAAGATGGGGATCTTCCGGTGCTGCATGATATCTCTTTTACCGTAAAACCGGGGGAGACCATTGCAATCATGGGAGAAACCGGCTGCGGAAAGACTTCCCTGATCAACCTGATCCCGCGGTTTTATGAGCCGACGAAAGGGGAAGTGCGGATCGATGATATACCGGTGCAGAATTTCAGACTGTCCGACCTGCGCAAACAGATCGGACTTGCCACACAGGATGTGCTGTTGTATTCCGATACGATCGAGGGAAACATTGCCTACGGAGACAGCAGCATTGATCTCGAAGAAGTGGAAAAATTTGCAAAATATTCTGCGGCATCTGATTTTATCTCAAAGATGCCGGAAGGATATGATACAGTGGTCGGAGAGCGTGGCGTAGGCCTTTCCGGCGGACAGAAACAGCGAATTTCCCTGGCAAGAGCACTGGCGGTGCGGCCTTCGATTCTGATTCTGGACGATACGACCTCTGCGGTGGATATGGAAACGGAAAAACAGATTCAGGAAGCACTGCGGCATCTGGATTTTTCGTGTACGAAGGTAATTATCGCACAGCGGATTTCCACTACGATGATGGCGGATAAGATTCTGGTGATGCAGCATGGACGGATCACGGAGATGGGAAATCATGAGGAACTTATGGCAAAAAAAGGATATTATTACGAACTGGTACAGCTGCAGACCGGCGAAGACCTGGTATAGGGGGTGAGACAATGGCAAAGAATACATATAAGCAGGATGAAATCCTGGAAGAACCGTTTGATATCCGGCATCTGCTCCGGGCGTCATCCTATATCAAAAAATATCGCAGGGGTATGATCCTTGCGATCGTCCTCAGCGGAATCGGAGGAGCGTTCGGGTACGTGGCACCGATGATTATTCAGCGGGCACTTGATATTGCGGTGCCTGATAAAAATATGAGACTGTTATTTTCCCTGGTGGCGGCGCTGATTGCCATCTATGTGGTCAGCGTGATTTTTACCACGATCCGCAGCCGCATCATGGTGGATGTCAGTCAGAATATTATTTATGATATCCGCAAGGACCTGTTTGAACATCTGCAGGAACTTCCGTTTCAGTATTACGACGACAGACCGCATGGAAAGATTCTGATCCGGGTGGTCAATTATGTCAATTCGGTATCGGATATGTTGTCAAACGGACTGATCAATATCGTGCTGGAAGCATTTAATCTGCTGTTTATTATTATTTTTATGTTTATGGTAGATGTGCAGATGGCACTGGTCGTGTTGTGTGGAGTTCCCGTGCTTGCCGTCTTTATGTTCTGGATCAAAAATAAGCAGAGAAAGGCGTGGCAGGCCGTATCCAACAAGAACTCAAACTTAAATGCGTATCTGCAGGAAAATATTGTAGGTGCCCGGATTACACAGATTTTTGCACGTGAGGATGAAAATGCAAAAATCTTTAACGGACTTTCCAAAGAATGCAGACGGACCTGGAATACCGCTGTGCGCTACTCAAACCTTGTATGGCCGGGCATTGATACCATTTCGGTGTTTGTCCGTGCTGCCATCTTTTTGTTTGGCCTTGTCATTTTCGGGCAGGGAAATAAGTCGCTGGGAACGATCGTGGCGATTTCCAGTTATGCTTCGTATTTCTGGCAGCCGATCATGAACCTTGGAAATATATTCAACAATTTTATCAATAATATCGCTTATCTGGAACGGATCTTTGAAACCATCGATGAGCCGGTTACCGTAAAAGATGCAGAGCATGCGATCAAGATGCCAAAGATCCGGGGGAAAGTTACGTTTGACCATGTGACCTTTGCATATGATGAGACAAAAACGATATTAAAAGACGTATCCTTTACGGTAAATCCCGGGGAGAGTGTTGCACTTGTAGGACCGACCGGGGCCGGAAAGAGTACCATCGTCAATCTGATTTCACGGTTCTACAATGTCAATGACGGAAAGGTACTGATCGATGATCAGGATATCGCAGATGTGACCATTCATTCTCTCCGTGCGCAGATGGGGATTATGATGCAGGACAGTTTTATTTTTTCGGGAACAATTGCAGATAATATCCGGTACGGAAAATTGGATGCCACACAGGAGGAAATTGAAAAAGCGGGAAAAATTGTCTGTGCCGATCCGTTTATCCGGGAAATGCCGAAAGGATATGAAACACAGGTGCGGGAGCGTGGGTCCATGCTTTCCCAGGGACAGAAACAGCTGATTTCTTTTGCGAGAACACTGCTTTGTGACCCGGCAATTCTGATTTTGGATGAGGCAACTTCCAGCATTGATGTGCAGACGGAAAAAGCATTACAGACCGGATTAAACCGTATGCTTAAGGGCAGGACGTCCTTCATTATTGCGCACCGGCTCTCCACGATCCGTGGCTGTGACAAGATCATGTATATTGATGACGGTGGAATCGCAGAGGCGGGAACGCATGAAGAACTGATGAAAAAGAAAGGCAGATATTACAAACTGTATACGGCACAGAAATCTTTGCACTAAAATAAACGAAAAGAGCCAAAAGTACTAGGAATTATCCCCCTTTTATGTTACCATAATAAATGCAATTATTATGAACAGAAGGGGGATACTTATATGGCAAAAGAACTAGTTGCGATGTTGCTTGCCGGAGGCCAGGGGTCCAGATTATATGCACTGACACAGAAGCTTGCAAAGCCTGCAGTTCCGTTTGGGGGAAAGTACCGTATCATTGATTTTCCACTGTCGAACTGCGTAAATTCAGGAATTGATACGGTGGGTATTTTGACCCAGTATCAGCCGTTTGTATTAAACGAGTATATTGGAAATGGCCAGCCGTGGGATCTGGATCGTCTTTACGGAGGCGTGCATGTACTTCCACCGTACCAGAAAGCATCGGGGTCTGACTGGTACAAGGGTACGGCAAATGCCATTTATCAGAATATTGCTTTTATTGAGCGCTATGATCCGCAGTATGTGATTATTCTTTCCGGAGACCAGATCTGCAAACAGGATTACAGTGATTTCCTTGAGTTCCACAAGCAGAAAGGGGCAGAATTTTCTGTCGCAGTCATGGAAGTGCCGTGGGAGGATGCTTCCCGTTTCGGCCTGATGGTAGCAGACGAGGATGACAAGATTACCGAGTTCCAGGAGAAGCCAAAGGAACCGAAGTCCAATCTTGCATCCATGGGAATTTACATATTTAACTGGGATATTTTAAAAAAATATCTGATCGAGGATGAGGCTGACCCGACTTCCGAGAATGATTTTGGAAACAATATCATTCCAAATCTTCTGCGTGACGGAAGAAAGATGTATGCCTATCATTTCAACGGATACTGGAAGGATGTAGGAACGATTCCGTCTCTGTGGGAAGCAAACATGGAAGTGCTTGATCCGGAACATAGCGGCATCAACCTGTTTGATGAAAACTGGAAAATTTACAGCAGAAACAGTGGTATGACCGGTCACCGGATCGGAGAGAATGCCGTGCTGGATAACTGTCTGATTACCGATGGATGTAACATCAAGGGTACCGTCAGACATTCCATCCTGTTTTCCGGTGTCACGGTGGAAGAAGGCGCCATTGTAGAAGATGCCGTTGTCATGGGACACTCCATGATCAAGGCAGGTGCGGTTGTCAGACACTGTATCATTGCAGAAAATGCGACCATCGAAGAAGATGCGGTTGTGGGAGCAAAACCAAAAGGGGAAGGAATTGGAGAAGTTGCCACAATTGCAGCGGATGTAACGATCGGAAAAGGAGCAAAAATTGGTCCGAGCGCTATGATTTATGAAGATGTGAAGGAGGGTGAGGAGCAATGTTAAATTCAAAGACAGAGGCATTGGGAATTATTTTCCCGAACAGCTATGATGCAATGGTGCCGGATCTGGTTTCGGAGCGCCTCATGGCATCCATTCCATTTGCCAGCAGATACCGCATGTGCGATTTTATTCTTTCCAGCATGGTACACAGCGGAATTGATAATATTTCCATTATCGTAAGAAAAAATTACCATTCCCTGCTGGATCATCTCGGCGCCGGCCGTGAGTGGGATCTGGTCCGCAAAAACGGAGGCCTGAATATTGTTCCTCCGTTCGCACAGAAACAGGTAAAGGTATTCGAGGGACGCATCGAGGCCCTTGAGAGTCTGCGCGGATATCTGTTAAAGCAGCCACAGAAATATGTCATTATGACCGATGCAAATATTGCCATCAATTTTGATTTTAATGAACTTTTAGATGCGCATATCAAGAGTGGTGCGGATGTGACCATGATGTACCGCAAGCAGGAAATCCCAAAGGCATACATCCGTCAGAGCAGGGACCGCATGGATCTGTACTATGCACTCGGCATGAACGGAGACCGCGTCAGCAAGATTTACATCAACCCGACCGAAGAGGGGGAGATGAATTTCAGCATGAATATTTATGTGGTAGAACGCGAGTTTTTGATCCATATGATAGATGATGCGTATGTACATGGGCATACTTACTTTGTACGTGACCTTTTGGACAAGCAGATTGACCGGCTGGATATCCGCGGGTTCTGCTACGATGGCTATGTGGTCAATATCCATGATACCCAGAGTTATTTTGAAGAAAATATGCGTCTGTTACAGGAAGAAAACTTAAATGCACTGTTTTCTCCAAATCAGATTTACACCAAGATCCGTGACGATAACCCGACCCGTTATATCAACGGTTCCAAAGCAAAGAATGTTATGGTTGCCGATGGCTGTGTGATCGAGGGAGAAGTCGAAAACAGCGTCCTGTTTCGAGGCGTTCACGTCGGAAAAGGCGCAAAAGTGAAAAACTGTGTGCTGATGCAGGATACCGTAGTGGAAGATAATGCAAGCGTGGAATACGTGATTACCGACAAGAATGTACGTGTCACAGAGGGCAAGTCACTGACCGGAAATGAGTCGTATCAGGTATATGTATCCAAGGGGCAGGTCGTATAATTTTATGCTTTCCAAATAATACAGAGTCTGTTATAATAAGCAAAGATAAAATACTGAGGAGGCAATTGTATTATGGCTGATAGCAGAAAAACAGTTCAGATAAAATCAGATCCTGTCGGGGATGTCCGTATCGCAGATGAAGTCGTTGCGATCATTGCAGGACTTGCAGCAACAGAAGTAGATGGCGTCAGTTCCATGGCGGGAAACATCACAAACGAAATTGTCAGCAAGCTTGGCATGAAGAACCTTTCTAAGGGAATCATGATTGAAATTATGGACAATGAAGTAAAGGTTGATGTTGCCATCAATATTGCATATGGTTACAGCATCCCGGATGTCTCTGCCAAGGTACAGGATAAAGTAAAGGCTGCCATTGAGAATATGACAGGCCTGACAGTCGCTGTTGTCAATGTCCGTATCGCAAGTGTTGATATGGGAACTGACAATTAAATCTTTGTATTCGAAACAGAATATGGTATAATAAAGGATGTCTGAACGAAAGACATCCTTTATTTTTGAGCGAGGAGAGAAGATGACAAGAAGAGAGTTAAGAGAAAATGTATTTAAGATGCTTTTCCGCGTAGAATTTTTTGATGCGGGAGAATTGTCAGAACAGCTGGTATTGTTTGGCGAGGAAGTGGATCATGTAACGGATCAGGATTTCAAATATATCGCTGATCGTTATCGTGATATCTACAATCATCTGACGGAAATTGACGAGGCAATCAACGAAGTCGCAAAAGGCTGGAAGACAACCCGTATGGGCAAAGTAGATCTGGCACTGATCCGTCTGGCGGTATATGAGATCCGCTACGATGATGAGATTCCGTTTAAGGTTGCGGTCAATGAGGCTGTGGAACTGGCAAAACAATACGGAACCAATGATTCACCGGCATTTGTCAATGGAATTCTTGCAAAGTTTGCAGAATGATGAAACATGTATATTCGGTAGGGCAGGTAAATAAATACATTAAAAATATGTTCGCTCAGGACTTTATGCTGCACCATATCAGCATCAAGGGAGAGGTATCTAACTGTAAGTATCACTCCAGCGGGCATATTTATTTTACAATGAAAGATGCAGACGGAACGATAAACGCGATCATGTTTGCGGGAAACCGCAGGGAAGGATTAAAATTCCAGATGAAAGAGGGCGACCGCGTGGTTGTGACCGGTTCCGTGGAAGTGTATGAAAGAGATGGCAGATACCAGATCTATGCACGGACGATTGAACGGGACGGAGAGGGAAATCTGTATCTGAAATTTGAAGCGTTAAAGCGGGAGCTTGAAGAGATGGGAATGTTTGCGGAGGAATACAAACAGCCCATTCCTACCTATGCAAAAACCGTGGGGATTGTTACGGCAGAGACCGGGGCAGCGATTCAGGATATCCGCAATATTGCAGGGCGCAGGAACCCGTATGTGCAGCTGATTCTCTGCCCGGCCCTGGTGCAGGGAGAGGGTGCGGCAGCATCAATTGTCCATGGAATTCATGCACTTGAACAGATCGGCGTGGATGTAATCATTGTCGGACGGGGCGGTGGATCTATAGAGGATCTGTGGGCATTTAACGAAGAAATGGTGGCACGGGCCATTTTTGACTGCCGGATTCCGGTGATCTCCGCTGTCGGTCATCAGACGGACTTTACGATTGCAGATTATGTCGCAGACCTGCGGGCACCGACTCCGTCTGCAGCAGCGGAGCTGGCGGTGTTTGATTATCGGCAGGCAATGCAGGAACTGCTTGGCATGCGGCAGCAGATGGACAAAGAACTCCAAAGGAAAGTAACCGTGGCAAGAAACCATCTGGAGCACCAGAGGATGCGCCTGCACTATCTCAGCCCTCAGCAGCGGATGAATGAAAACCGGCGAAGAGTGGCAGAGTATGAAGAGAAACTGACCGGACGCATGGAGGAACTGCTGCGTGAGCGCAGACACCGCCTGGCACTTCTGGCAGGCACGCTGGAGAGTTATTCTCCGGTAAAGAAACTCAGTGGCGGGTATGCATTCGTGGAGGATGGAAACCATCAGGCACTGCGGAGCATCCACCAGATCAGGAAAAAAGATACCGTGCAGATCCATTTGCTGGATGGTACACTGACGGCAGCAGTGACAGAAATTCAGGCAGCCGAAGGAGTAAAAAATGAGTGATGAATTAGAAAAAAAAGAACCGGGACTGGAGGAACGGTTTGCAAAGATCGATTCCATACTTGATGCGATGGAAGACGAAAACGTAACGTTAGACCGTTCGTTTGCCCTATACAAAGAGGGACTGGAACAGATCAAAGCAGCCGGCCAGTCTTTGGATACGATAGAAAAGGCAATGCTTGTACTGAACCAGGATGGAAAATTGGAGGAATTCTGATGGAGATCAGACAGGAAATAAAACGCAGGGCGGCAGACATTGAAGCACGGATCGCACCGTTTCTGCCACAGGAAAAGGGGCTTCAGCAGACCGTGCTCGATGCCATGGAATACAGTGTTTTTGCAGGAGGAAAGCGGTTGCGGCCGATGCTGATGGAAGCATCTTACCAGATGTTTGACGGAACGAATCCGGCAATTGATGATTTTATGGCGGCGATTGAGATGATCCACACCTATTCACTGATCCATGATGATCTTCCGGCTATGGATAACGACGAATACCGGCGTGGGAAAAAGACAACCCACGCGGTATACGGGGAAGCAATGGCAATTCTTGCGGGGGATGCGCTTTTAAATTATGCGTTTGAGACCGTGGCAGCAGCGCTGACCAGAAACGAAGGAGACTGGAGAATTGTCAGGGCTTTTTCCGTGCTGGCACAAAAAGCGGGTATATACGGAATGATCGGCGGCCAGGTGGTGGATGTGGAGAGTGAGAAAACCGGACAGACCATCGACCGTAACCGGCTGGACTTTATCTACCGGTTAAAAACCGGAGCGCTGATTGAAGCATCGCTTATGATCGGAGCCATTTTGGCAGGCGCGGATGAAGTGTCGGTTGCGCGTATGCAGGAAGCCGGAGCAAAGCTGGGACTTGCCTTTCAGATTCAGGATGATATTCTCGATGTCACGGGATCTTTTGAAAAACTCGGTAAACCGATCGGCAGTGATGCGGAAAATGAGAAGGCAACCTATGTGACATTTGAGGGGCTGGAGCAGGCAAAAAAGGATGTAGAGCGGCTTTCCGGGGAAGCAATAAAGATACTGGATGAATTTGAAGGAGAGCATACGTTTCTGCATGACCTGTTTTTCTATTTGATCAACAGGGATCATTAATTTTTCGAGGGCAACATGGTTTTAGATCGGATAAAAAAAGTAAATGATATCAAACAACTAAACGAGGAAGAACTGGAAGAGCTACAGGAAGAAATCCGTGATTTTCTGGTGGAAAATATTGCAAAAACCGGAGGACATCTGGCATCGAATCTGGGTGTGATTGAACTGACGATGGCGCTTCATCTGTCATTTGACCTGACGAGAGACCGGATTATCTGGGATGTCGGACATCAGTCCTACACGCACAAGATTTTAACCGGGCGTAAGTTGGGGTTTGTCACTTTACGGCAGTATGGCGGCATGAGCGGTTTTCCAAAGACACAGGAGGACCCGGCAGATGCCTTCAATACCGGACACAGCTCCACGTCCATTTCCGCAGGACTTGGCATGGCGCAGGCAAGGGAACTGACCGGTGACAATTATTATGTGGTCTCTGTGATCGGAGACGGGGCACTGACCGGTGGTATGGCATACGAAGCAATGAACAATGCTTCGCGCATGAAAACCAATTTTATTATTGTGTTAAATGATAACCAGATGTCGATCTCCGAAAATGTGGGAGGAATGAACCAGTATCTGAATTCCTTCCGCACCTCGGATGCCTATCTGGATTTAAAAGACGGTGTGACAAATTCCCTAAACCGGATTCCGGTTGTGGGGGAGCGGATGGTCAAACGGATCCGGAACGCCAAAAGCGGTATCAAACAGCTGTTTGTTCCGGGAATGTTTTTTGAAAATATGGGTATCACATATTTAGGCCCGGTGGATGGCACCAACATAAAAGAAATCCGAAAAGTGCTTGCGGAAGCAAAGCGTGTGCGCGGTCCGGTGCTGGTTCATGTACGCACGATCAAGGGAGAGGGATATCTTCCTGCCGAGCGTCATCCGGCGCGCTTCCATGGAACGGGACCGTTTGACATTGACACCGGTGTTCCGCTGTATCATCAGGAAAAAGCGCATTACACGGATGTGTTTTCCACCGTCATGCGCAAAATGGGGGAGCGGGAGCCGAAGGTGGTTGCGATTACCGCAGCGATGGCAGACGGAACCGGTTTAAAGAGATTTAAAAATCTTTTCCCGGAACGTTTTTTTGATGTGGGAATTGCAGAGGAGCATGCGGTGACGTTTGCGGCCGGTATGGCAAAGGCGGGACTCAAACCGGTATTTGCGGTGTATTCTTCTTTTTTACAGCGTGCCTATGACCAGGTATTACATGATGTGTGTGCACAGAATCTCCCGGTTGTGTTTGCCGTAGACCGTGCAGGATTAGTCGGAAAGGATGGCGCCACGCATCAGGGAATTTTTGACCTGTCGTATCTGTCAAGTATTCCGAACCTGAAGGTTATGGCTCCGAAAAACAAATGGGAGCTTTCCGATATGCTCAAGTATGCGATTGCTGCAGAGGAACCGGTGGCGATCCGTTATCCGCGCGGAGAAGCCTGCGATCTCTGGAAAGATCAGCGGGCACCGATTCAAAAAGGCTGTGCGGAAGTACTCGCCGAGGGTACAGAGGTTGCACTTTTTGCAATCGGTTCGATGGTGGAAACCGCCTGGCAGGTAAGAAAAAAACTGGCAGAAAAAGGAATCCCGACAACGGTGGTAAATGCAAGATTTGCCATGCCACTGGATAAAAACTGCCTGCGGAAACTGGCAGAATCCCATCCGCTTCTTGTGACGATGGAAGAGAACGTGGCAAGCGGGGGATTTGGAGAGCATGTGGCTGCATTTCTGGAGGAGGAAGCACTGCATACAAAGGTCCTCAGGATTGCAATTCCTGACTGCTTTGTGGAACATGGAAGTGTTGGCGAATTAAAAAAAGCACTGGGACTGGATGCAGATTCCGTGACGGAAAAAATATTAGCAGAATTACCGGAGGAATTATGAAAGAACGATTGGATGTACTTCTTGTAAAACGTGGTCTGGCACCATCGCGGGAAAAGGCAAAGACCATGATTATGGAAGGCAATGTATTTGTCAACAATAACCGGGAGGATAAGGCGGGAAGCACTTTTGCAGAGGATGCTCCGATTGAGATCCACGGAAATACATTGAAATATGTCAGCCGCGGCGGTCTGAAACTGGAAAAAGCGATGACACATTTTTCCATTTCCTTAGATGGCATGGTGTGCATGGACATCGGTGCTTCGACGGGCGGGTTTACCGACTGCATGCTGCAAAACGGGGCAAAGAAAGTGTATTCCGTTGATGTGGGATATGGCCAGTTTGCATGGAAACTGCGCCAGGACCCAAGGGTTGTCTGTATGGAAAAAACAAACATCCGCTATGTCACACCGGAAGATATCGATGATGTGCTCGATTTTGCCTCGGTGGATGTCTCATTTATTTCCCTGACCAAAGTGCTCCCGGCGGCATATGCACTGTTAAAGGACGGCGGACAGATGGTGTGTCTGATCAAACCACAGTTTGAAGCCGGACGGGAAAAAGTGGGAAAGAAAGGCGTGGTACGTGATAAGGCCGTTCACGAGGAAGTGATCGAGAGGATCATTACCTTTGCACTGGAAAACGGATTTTCGGTACACCATCTGGAATACTCACCGATCAAGGGACCGGAGGGAAACATCGAGTATCTCGTGCATATTGAAAAATCGGACGAAGCAATAAAGGAGGAATCCGTGGATATTCACGCAGTTGTGGAAGCAGCACACGGAGAATTGGATAAGTAGATGCGTAAATTTATGCTGATCACGAACCGGTACAAAGATCGTGATCTGACACTCTCAAACGAAATTGTCTCGTACATACAACAAAAGGGCGGCAGTGCTGCAATCTGTGTCAGCAATGTGGAGGATGATAACCAGAAAGATTTTGCACTTTCCGAGATTCCGGCAGACACGGAATGTATCCTTGTTCTCGGCGGAGACGGCACGTTAATCCGCGCAGCAACCAAGGTGGAGGCGCTGCAGATTCCGCTGATCGGTGTCAACCTTGGGACACTGGGGTATCTGTGTGAGCTTGAGGAAGCTACCGTATTTCATGCCATCGACTGTCTGATGCAGGATGATTGCATCATGGAAGAGCGGATTGTTCTGACCGGCGAAAAAATTGGCGGAAACGGCGCACATATGGCATTGAATGATGTCGTGATCCACTGGTCCGGGGATCTGTCCATGCTGCTTTTAAATGTGTATGTCAATGGGGAATATCTGACAACTTACCACGCAGATGGCGTGATTGTTGCGACACCGACCGGTTCCACGGGGTATAATCTTTCCACTGGAGGTCCGATCGTGGACCCGAAAGCAAGGGTACTTCTTCTGACACCGATCAATGCACATGACTTAAACTCCAAAAGCATTGTGTTTGGAGCGGAGGATGTTGTGGAGATTAAGATGGGAAGCAGACGGTTTCAAAAGGACGAGACGGCATGTGTCAGCTTTGACGGGGACACACCGGAGCATCTGCACGTGGGAGACCGTGTGCGGATTGCACAGGCACAAAGTACCATCTGGATCTGCAAAATCAGTAACCAGAGTTTCCTGGAAATACTGAGGAAAAAGATGAGACCGTAGGACGCAAAGGAGGACATATGAAAACAACACGACAGGCAAAGATACTCGAATTGATTCAGAAAAATGATGTGGAAACACAGGAAGAATTGTCCGCATATCTCGAAAAAGAAGGGTTTCAGGTTACCCAGGCAACCGTATCCCGTGATATCCGTGAACTAAAGCTGACAAAGATTTCGACCGACAACGGCAGACAAAAATATGCGGTGATTACGGACGCGGATTCCAATATGATGGAAAAATATGCAAGGGTTCTCAGGGAAGGATTTTTGTCCGTGGATGCAGCGGAAAATATTGTTGTGATCAAAACCGTGTCCGGTATGGCGGGAGCCGTTGCGGCTGCAGTAGATGCCATGCGTATGCAGGAGATTGTCGGCTCACTTGCGGGAGACGACACGATTCTGTGTGTGATCCGTACGTCCGATGACGCGGTGCACATCATGAAAAAGCTTCGGAAAATTGTAGAACAGTAATAAAAATGCTTCGGAAAAGTAGAAGGAGAATGTATGTTACAAAATCTACATGTGAAGAACCTCGCTCTTATTACAGAAACAGAGGTAGAATTTAAAGAAGGACTTAATATTTTGACAGGAGAGACCGGTGCCGGTAAATCCATCATCATTGGTTCGGTTGCACTGGCACTCGGAGAGAAGGTTCCAAAGGAACTGCTCCGGGATAACGAAGAGACCGCACTTGTGGAGCTGGTCTTTTCGGTTGAAAACCCAAAGGTTCTGGATGCGATCCGGCAACTGGGCATAGAAACAGAGGATGAAACAGTAATATTAAGTCGTAAGATAACTTCCGGAAGGGCAATTGCGCGGATCAATGGAGAAGCAGTGTCTGCTTCCCGGTTAAAAGAGGTGGCGTCCCTGCTCATCGATATTCACGGACAGCATGAGCACCAGTCCCTTCTTTCCAGAAAGAAACATCTGGAAATCCTCGATGCCTATGCAAAAGACGCGCTGGGAGAAAAAAAGGAGCGCCTTGCCGCCTGTTATCAGGAATACCGGAAACTGAAAAAAGAGTGGGAGTCCTCGTCTTTGGATACCGAGGAGCGCGCCAGAGAGTTGTCGTTTCTTGCGTATGAAGTAAAGGAAATCGAAGAGGCACAGCTTTCCGTCGGGGAGGATACCCGGCTGGAAGAACAGTATCGCAGATTTGCAAACGCAAAAAAGATCATGGATGCCATATCGGCTGCCGGTGCAGCTACCGGGGGAGACGGCGGTACCGGAGAGAATGCATCGGAACTTATCAGCCGTGCCCTGCGGGAAGTCAGTTCGGTTTCGGCATATGAGGAGCGCATTGCGCAGATGGAACAGATGCTTACCGATATTGATAATCTGCTGAGCGATTTCAATCATGAGATTTCTTCCTACCTGTCGGGGGAGGAATTTGATGACGAAGTCTTTTATCAGACCGAAAAGAGGCTTGATGAGATCAATCACCTGAAATCCAAGTATGGAAATACGATGGAAGAGATTCTGCAGTCAGCGGAAGAAAAAACAAAGCGTATTGCCGTATTACAGGATTATGATAAATACTTAAATGATCTTTTAACTTCCATGAACCGGAAGAAAGAAGAATTGGACGGGCTGTGTGCAGAGGTTTCCGGAATCCGGAAGAAAGCGGCAAAGGGATTGACGAAAGCGATTGCACAGGCACTTGAAGATCTGAATTTTTTAGATGTGCAGTTTACGATGGAATTCCGGAAGACGGAGTACAGTGCCGGAGGCTGGGATGAGGCAGAATTTATGATCTCCACCAATCCGGGAGAACCGTTAAAGCCTCTGGGAAAGGTTGCTTCCGGCGGAGAACTTTCCCGTATTGCGCTCGCGGTCAAGACCGTCATGGCGGATACGGATGAGATTCCTACGTTGATCTTTGATGAGATTGACAGTGGAATCAGCGGGCGTACGGCACAGATGGTATCGCAGAAGATGAAACTGCTGGCAAAGACGCACCAGATCATCTGCATCACTCATCTGCCGCAGATTGCTGCCATGGCAGATGCCCATTTCCTGATTGAAAAATCGGTGGAGCATGCGTCCACGGTTTCCCGGATTCATCCGCTGCGGGAAGAGGAAAGTATCGGGGAACTGGCGCGGATGCTTGGCGGCGTGGAGATCACGGATACGGTTTTACAAAACGCACGCGAGATGAAACGTCTGGCAGAAAAATACGAATAGATAAAACCAAAGTCCGCATACTAAAGGTATCCGAGAAGATAGGAGAACCTTTGGCATGCGGTCTTTTTATATGCGTATATTCAAAAATATTATCTGTATTTATGTTCTGGCGCTGTGCTGCTTTGCCTATGCCACCATGATACATGCCATTCCCGATCATGTATACGTGCAGGAGGGGCAGAAACTGGAACTGGACAAAAAAATTCCGGTCACACTGGCAATGTCCACAAAACCGCAATCCGTTATGGCACAGATCGGGGCGCGGACGTTTCAGGCAATGAAGCAGGAACGGGCAGTGGAAACGTGCAGCCAGCTGAAGCAGGGGGAATATACACTGACCTGCTATCTGTTTGGCATCCTTCCTATGAAAGAGGTGCAGGTTTCCGTGGTGAACGGAAAATCTTTATACGTGAGCGGACAGGTGGTGGGCATTTACGGGGCTGCCCAGGGAGTACTGGTGCTGGGATCCGGCCCGGTGGAAACTGTGGACGGAAGCAGCCGGCAGCCGGCAGAACACATTGTATTTCCTGGGGATTATATTACTGCTGTAAATGGAAAAGCGGTCACGAAAAAAGAAGAACTGATGGAGCGGATCAATCAGTACGGGGAACAACCGGTGGTGCTGACCCTGTGGCGCGGAGCCGAGCAGATTCAGGTATCGGTGGAGCCGGTTGAGGCAGCAGAACACAAAGGCTATCGTCTGGGACTCTGGGTGAAAGATGACATGGCAGGGATCGGCACGCTGACTTATTTTGATCAGGACGGAAACTTCGGGGCACTGGGACACGGAATCGGAAACGGACAGACCAAAGACCTGCTCCGTCTGTCAGACGGCCGGCTGTACAAAGCACAGGTGCTCGGTATCAAAAAAGGTGTCCGGGGAACACCGGGAGAGCTGGAGGGAGTTGTCTATTATGGGAAAGACAACCAGATCGGAGAAGTGTCCAGCAATACACAAATCGGTATCTATGGCACGTTGACGAAAAACTTCCGGGAAGAAAAGAAAAACGAAAGTCTGTTGTGTCCGGTCGGTTACAAACAGGAGATTCAGACAAAGGATGCGGTAATTCTGTCGGATGCGTCCGGGGAACTGCAGTCATATCGCATCGTAATTGATGATCTTGATTATACACCGGGAGATAAAAATAAGGGAATCCGTTTTCATGTGGAGGATGAGAACCTGCTGAAGCTGACCGGCGGAATCGTGCAGGGACTGTCCGGAAGCCCGATCCTGCAGGACGGAAAACTGATCGGTGCCGTGACCCATGTGCTTGTTAACGATCCAACGAAAGGATATGGCATTTTTGTGGAAGAAATGACAAAAAAAATTTAATTTCTTGTTTAAAATGCCTTGCAACAAATGAGAAATATAGTATAATATAAAATATATATCAATAGTACGAAAAAAAACGAAAAATTTAACAGGTAATATAAAGGAGAACTTCAGGCATGGCGCTTGGTAGGTCAAAAAAACGACTTGGGGACCTTTTGCTGGATGAGGGGCTGATCACAGGAGAACAACTGGAAAAAGCCTTAAAACTGGCAAAGGAAACCGGAAAACGAATTGGAGAAACGCTTGTCGAAAACGGGATTGTTACAGAGCGGGACATCATGAACGCACTGTCACACCAGCTTGGAATTGAGATTGTTTCCCTGATCGGCGTGGAAATTTCAAAAGAACTTTTAGGGCTGGTGGATGCATCTATTTTGCGTAAAAACCGGATGGTTCCGATTGATTTTTATAACGGAAACGTCAATGTGGTACGTCTGGCAATGGCAGATCCGATGGATATGGCGGCAGTGGATGATTTTATGATGATCACGAATCTGCAGGTAGAACCGGTGCTTGCACTTCCAAATGAGATTATGCTGACGCTGGACCGGTATTTCGGAAACAGTGAAACACTTGCCGCTGCACAAAAATATGCAGAGGAGCGTAAGGCATACGAACAGGACAGGCAGGAAGACGATGCGGAAGAGGAAGTCAGCGATTCCCCGATTGTCCAGCTGGTAAAAAAACTCATTGAACAGGCAGCCAGACAGAGGGCTTCGGATATCCATATTGAGGCATTGGAGCGCAAAGTACGGGTACGTTTCCGTATTGATGGCGCACTCTACGAAAAATTTACATATGATATCCAGCTGCTTCCGGCAATTATTGCGCGACTGAAAATTATCGGCGGCATGGATATTTCGGAAAAACGAAAACCGCAGGATGGCCGCATCACCGTAGTGGTTGACCGGATCGAGTATGATATCCGTGCCTCCATCCTTCCGACGGTTTACGGAGAAAAATGCGTGATGCGTCTGGCACAGAAAAAAATGCTTACGCGTGATAAGAGTGAACTGGGATTTAATGAAGAGGAAATGCGCCAGTTTGATATGATTCTGAAAAATCCAAACGGAATTATTCTGGTAACCGGACCGACCGGAAGCGGAAAGTCCACCACGTTGTATACCGCACTGAGCGAACTGAATAAAGAAGACGTTAATATTGTTACCGTTGAAGACCCGGTAGAGGCAAATATCGACGGAATCAATCAGGTACAGACGAATCCGAAAGCGGAACTTACCTTTGCTTCGGCACTTCGCTCCATTCTGCGTCAGGACCCGGATATTATCATGATCGGTGAGATCCGTGATACGGAGACTGCACAGATTGCCGTACAGGCATCCATCACCGGACATCTCGTTGTGTCCACACTTCACACGAACAGTTCGGCAAGTACGCTGACACGTCTGATGGATATGGGAATTGAGAGTTATCTGCTGGCAGATTCCATGGTAGGTGTCATTGCCCAGCGTCTGGTGCGCCGTCTCTGCCCGAAATGCAAACAGCCGTATCAGGCGAGTGAGGAAGAAAAACGCCTGCTTGGTGTGCCGAAGGAGCATCCACTGGTACTTTATAAACCATGTGGCTGTGAACTTTGCAGCCATACCGGCTACAAAGGACGAATCGGTGTCTATGAGATTATGACGATTACGCCGGCAATCCGGAGAGTGATCAGCCGCAGGGGAAGTGCGGAAGAAATTAAGGAAGTTGCATTGTCTGAGGGAATGCATACGCTTCGTATGAGCGCCGGAAAGCTCGTGCGGGAAGGGGTTACTTCATTCCATGAAATGATGAAGGTATCCTTTGACAATGACGTGATAGAAGAAAGGGAATAATGTAAAGAATGGAACTTTTAACGGGGGAACTTACAGCACAGACGATTCTGGAGTATTCCAATGCCAACCATGCATCGGATATTCATCTGGCACCGATGAGCTATATTATGGTGCGGGTGGATGGAGAACTGATCCCGATATCAGATCATATTTTAAAACCGGAAGAAACCTACAATATCATACGTCCCATGATGACAGATACACAGTGGAAGGAACTTGAACAGAAAGGAGAACTCGATTTTGCCTATACATTTCCGGGATTTTCCCGTGTGCGTGTCAATGCATTCCGGCAGCGCGGAACGTATGGCATGGCCATGCGGATTCTTTCCTTTATGATTCCGACACCGCAGCAGCTTGGTCTGCCGCGTTCCGTTGTGGATCTGACCAACAGAAAGAGAGGACTTGTGCTTGTAACCGGTGCGACCGGTTCCGGTAAATCTACGACACTTGCATCCCTTATCGATGTCATTTCTGAAAATTATGCAAAAAATATTATTACACTGGAAGATCCGATTGAGTACTTACATAAACACAAAAAGTCCATGGTAAACCAGAGAGAAATCGGCACGGATACGTTGAGTTATGCCAACGCCATCCGGGCGGCACTGCGGGAAGATCCGGATGTTATTTTAGTGGGTGAGATGCGTGATCTTGAAACAATCTCTACGGCAATCACCGCGGCAGAAACCGGACATCTGGTATTTTCCACTTTGCATACCAACAGTGCGGCAGATGCACTTGACCGTGTCATTGACGTATTTCCACCGCACCAGCAGCAACAGATCCGCATCCAGTTTGCATCTGTTATTGAGGGAGTCGTCGCACAGCAGCTGCTTCCGCGTATGGATGGAGGCCGTGTAGCTGCCTTTGAGGTGTTGATTGCAAATTCTGCGATCCGTAACCTGATCCGCGAGGGAAAATCATTTCAGATTCCGAGTATTATACAGACAGCAAGAAAAGACGGCATGCAGGCCATGGATGATACAATTTATGAACTGTTTTTAGCAAACTTTATCACTCGGCAGACAGCCATTGATTTTGCGCAGGATGCCGCAGCCATGACAGAGCGTACTTCGGGAATGATCTAAAAGGAGAATGGTTTGGAAGAATATACATACAGAGCCATAGATAAATATGGCAAGGAAAAGCGAGGGACAGTGACCGCGTCATCGGTGGAAGCCGCATACGAAAAACTTCGCGCGATGGAGATGACACCGATCTCCGTTGAAAAAGCAAATATCTTTAACAAAGAAATCAGTATACATATCGGCAAAGCCGTAAAGCCACGGGATTTAAGTGTATTCTGCCGGCAGATCGTCAGCATGATCGAGGCGGGTGTCACAATCGTCGATTCCCTCGCCATGCTCGAAGAACAGACCGAGAACAAAGTAATGGCAAAAGCCATCGGCGGAGCCAAAGCAGAGATCGGAAAAGGAGAGACACTTGCCAATGCTATGGCAAAGTATCCGGACGTATTTCCGGATATCATGGTAAAAATGGTGTCAGCCGGAGAGGCTTCCGGAAAACTTGATATCGCATTTAAGCGTATGGCATCACATTTTGAGAAGAGCGCAAGACTCAATGCCATCATCAAGAAAGCCGCCATATATCCGATCATCGTTGCACTCGTTGCCGTGGGCGTCGTCATCGTCATGCTGACCTTTATCGTGCCGTCGTATTCGGACATGTTTGCACAGATGGATATGGATCTGCCAGCCATCACCAAAGCAGTGGTGGCGGCCAGTGAATTTATGATACATAAATGGTATATACTGCTTGCCATCGTCATTGCGGCAGTTGTACTGATCCGCTACTTTAAACAGACCGAGAGCGGACAGGTATTTTTTGCAAAAGCCAGCCGGAACGGTCCGATTTTCGGAAAACTGACCATAAAGTCAGCAGCATCCAATTTTGCGCGTACGTTAAGCACACTGATCTATTCCGGACTTCCGATGGTAGATGCACTTGAAATCACCGCCGGCACCATGACCAACTATCTGTATAGAAAAAAAGTCGAGGAAGCCAGGGAAGAAGTCATTCAGGGTATTCCGCTTTCCGAGCCGCTTCTGCGGGATAATCTGTTTCCACCGATGGTCGGACATATGACAAAAATCGGAGAGGAAACCGGACAGATCGAGGATATGCTCAACCGTCTGGCAGACTACTACGACGAAGAAGTCGAGATGACCACCCAGACCGTCATGGCCGTACTTGAACCACTGATTATCCTTGTGCTTGCAGCAATCGTCTGCGTACTGATTGCCGCCGTCATGGCACCAATGCTGTCCATGTACCAGAACCTGGACAATATCTAATCCGTATCTTAGATCCTCAAACACAATTGGAGGGGGATTTACGATAAATAAAAGTTCTAAAAGAAAAGGAGAAAAGAAAATGAAAAAAGAACTGAAAAACACAAAAAGGAAAAACAACAAGGGATTCTCCCTCGTTGAGCTGATCGTAGTAATCGCGATCATGGCAGTACTCATGGCAGTACTTGCACCGGCAATGTTGCGTTATGTTGAGAAGTCACGTGTACAGAAGGATGAGTCTGCTGTATCTGAAGTAATTAATGCTGTGAATAATGCACTTGCAGAAGAAACCATTAATGAAAAAGCTGCAGAAAACCAGACAGTTACAGTTGCTACAGGAGCAATTGGTGGAACTGCTGATGCTACACTTACTGATGAAGTAAAGAAAACAATTGATACTAATAAGTTAAAATTAACTTCAAAGCAATATGGAACAAAAACCTATACAATTAAATTAGTTAAGGGACCAGATGGAACATCCTTACAGGCAGAAGATTACGCAACAGGCAATTGGAGTAAATAAACATTGAGGTTTATTTAGTGTATACATAGCTCAGAAAATGGATCACAGAGTCGCCGATGTGAATTTCTCGAGTTCCGGAGTCTGTTAGCATTTTATCATTCACGCTTTTTACTACTCTACATTTAAAATTCTTACAGACTCTTGACGAAGAGAACCTGAACAACGGCAACTCTGTGCAACCATTTATGGTGTTGTAAGTAATTATTTACTTATGTTTGCTAAGTAGTGTACGGATTCGGATAGTAAAAGGAATGAAAACTGACGCGGGGAAATGCATGCCGGATATTTGCGGATGTGAATTTCCCGCGTTTTAGAGGGTGTCAGAATTTTGTTGGAAATCAGCAATTCCCGTACAGGGATGTACGGGAAAGGAGGCATTGAGCCCGGAAGGCGAATTGCCGCCGGTTGCGTCCGGTTTATGGTAACTGGAAAACAAAATTCATACAGCCTCTTAAATGCGGAGAATCTGAACAGCCGCAAATATCCGGCATGTATTTCTCCTTGAAGATTTCGTGGCTTTTGCTATCCGAATCCGATCATTACATTTACCAGAAAGGAATCGCACCCGTGGAACTGATCCCCATTTACCTTACAATTTTCATATTCGGCCTGGTCATCGGCAGCTTTTTAAACGTCTGCATCCTGCGTATCCCGCAGCACGAGACCATCGTAACCGAGCGTTCCCATTGTATGCATTGTGGGTATCAGCTGAGCTGGTATGACATGATTCCGGTATTCAGCTGGCTTGTACTGCGTGGCAGATGTCGTAAATGCAAGACAAAAATCTCGGCACAGTATCCCATTATTGAGGCATTAAACGCAGCATTGTATGTACTTATTTTTGCGGTCTGCGGATTTACATGGACAAGCATCTGGTATGCATTGTTTGCTTCCGCACTTCTTGTGCTGAGTGTGATTGATTTCCGGACGTATGAGATTCCGTTTGGAATCAACATTTTTATTCTTGTGCTGGGAATCCTTCAGATCATCACAGATCCGGGAAACTGGCTGACGTATGTGACTGGTTTCTTTGCGGTCAGTGTACCGCTGGAGCTGATTTTGCTGATCAGCCGTGGGAGAGCCATTGGTGGCGGTGATGTCAAACTGATGGCGGCGGCAGGACTTTTGCTTGGATGGAAGAATATTTTGCTTGCACTTGTACTGGGGTGTATTTTTGGCTCCGTGATTCACGGAATCCGTATGAAGGTCACAGATGCAGACCACACGCTGGCACTCGGACCGTATCTGGCACTGGGATGTATGCTTGCAGCGCTGTGGGGGAATGTGTGGATAGACGCATATCTTGCGTTATTTTTGTAAAAGGATATGCCATTTCCTATGCATATAACAGATTGTATTCGTAGGAAATGAACGAAAAGAAGGGAAAAGGAAGATGGCAGGAAAAGTAGTTTGTATTAAAATTGGTTACAGTGTCACACAGGTGGCGGAGATGGATCAGGATACGCGCAATCTGCGTATTCGCCAGAGTTTTTTGTTTGAGACACCGGAGCAGGTGATCGATGAAGAAGGGGTACACGTCACCGATGAATTTGTAGAAAAAATCAAAAGCGGGATGGCGGAGAATGGAATTACTTCCACACGTGTGATCTTTACCATTTTTTCGAACCGTGTGGCAAATCGTGACATCACGCTGCCGCTGGTAAAAGAAAAAAAGATCCAGCCGATGCTGATTGCAAATTCCAAGGAATATTTTCCGGTTGATCTGACAAAATATCAGCTTGTCTATCGTGTGATTTCCACAGATAAAACAAAGAAACAGATGGAACTGTCGGTATTTGCCGTGCCGAATACCATCGTGGAATCCTATCAGGCGCTGGCAAAAGCCCTGCAGTTACAGCTTGTGGATCTGGATTATTATGGAAACAGTGTCTATCAGGCGATGATGCACGGCATGTCACAGGAGCTTTCTGCAACACTCTGTATTGAGGACAACAGCTCGATGATTACGGTCATCCAGAATGGCCGGACGGTGCTGCAGCGTTCCATCGGATATGGAATTGATGAGGCAGTGGAGACGCTTCGCCGCAGTGCGATCATGAATCAGGGGACAACCTATTTGCAGGCACTGCAGACCATGCAGAAGAATACCTGTTTTCACAGTCTACTCAAAGGAGAGAGCGAGGGCGAAAGTATCTCGATGAATCCGAGGGGGGAAAGCGCGAAAGACAGCGTAACGAAGTCCCTTACGATGCTGATCGGAAATGTATCGCGTGTACTGGATTATTTTACATCCCGTCATTCGGATATTGAACTGAAGGAAATTTCCCTGGTTGGTCTTGGAGCCGCATGTCTGGGACTTGATCAGCTGCTTGGCAATGAACTGGGAATTCCGGTAAAGGTACCGGGAAAAGCATCCGGGTGGGGAAGTACCGGGGATGTTTATTATGCACTGATGGGTGCAACCATTAAACCTCTGAAATTTGTACTGGAAAAGGAAGAAAAAAAGAAGACTTCGGAAGACGGAGAGTCGTTGCGCACGCCGGTTCTTGTGGCTTCTCTTTGTGCCGGAGTTGCAGTGATTCTTTGCGTGGCGGGACTTCTGATGAATGTTTTTACGGCTGCTTCGAACCGTTCCATGAAAAAACAGATTGAAGATAAAAAAGATGTCATTACGGTTTATAATGAATACATACAATCCAAGGCACTTTATGATGGTCTGACAAAAATGGGAGATATGACGAAAGAGCCGAATTCAGATTTCCTGAACTTTTTACGTCAAATGGAAGAAAAGATGCCATCGGATCTGTTGGTATCAAAACTTACCGCTTCAGCACAGGGCATTACAATGAGTGTGGAAACGAAGACAAAGGAGTCTGCAGCAGAAGCCATCATGCAGCTGCGCACTTTTGACTGTCTTGGCGTTATAGACTGCAGTGAGGTAAAAGAAAACATAAATGACAGCGGAGAGAAATCAGAGCTGTTTGATATTACCGTGACCTATGACAACACTTCGGAGACCGAAACACAGGAGCAGCCGGCGGAACAGGAAACCACACAGGAATAATGGGAGGATTGGAATGAGTACAAATTTAAGCAAAAAAGATATGAAACTTCTGCTGTATGTGGGAGGAATTCTGATCCTGATTCTGGGATATTTTGTCGGATGGAAACATTTTCAGACCAGACAGGCACAGCTTGATGCGGAGAATGAGACACTTACGACACAGTTAAACAAATTGACCACAATCTATACGAACCAATCCGATTATAAAGAAAAAAAGGCATTGTATGACAATAAGATCCAGCAGGTTTATGATTCCTACCCTGCAGAGGTAAAGGAAGAAAATACGATCCTTTACGCCAGTGATCTGGAAAAACAATACGATATTTCAATTTCAGATATTAAAATTTCAAAGGCAAATCAGCTTTATCTGCTGGCAAGCCAGTCTGCAGGAGACGGCGCAGCCCAGACAACAACTGAAGAGGGGACAGATACGGAAGCTACTGTGGATAATTCCGGAGATACTGTGACACAGACTGCAGCAGATACGACCCAGACATCTTCTGTGGATCAGCAGCTGGGAATTATTGAGGAAGAATCGGTGGCACTTCCGGATCTGACACTGTATTCTACTGTGGCCGGCTATGATTTTACAACGGGGTATCAGGATTGTAAATCTGTTTTTGCATCAATTCTGGCATTTGCGGATCATAGGAATGTTCCGTCTATCACGCTGGCATATGACGCAGAAACCGGTAAACTCAAAGGCAATATGTCGGTAAATATGTATTACCTGACAGGAACAGATAAAGAATACGGGGAGCCGGATTCCGGTGTGACAAATTTTGGTAAAGATGATATTTTCGGTACTCTGCAATCAGGCGGTGAAAGCGAATAAGAGGTGACGGTATGGGAAGAAAGAATGAGAACGGAGGATTTTCCCTGATCGAACTTCTGGTTTCCATTGTGATTCTTGTTGTTGTTGCGATTCCTCTGTTGCACAGTTTTTATACGGTGGCAAACACCAATACCAAGTCGAAACGTGTGTTAAATGCGACAACGGCAGGACAGAATCTGATGGAACAGATTAAGTCGGAAGCATTAAAAGATACAATGGCCGGAGCGGTGGATGAAGCTGGCAATACAGTGACCGGTCTGGCGGAAAATCCGGCGAAGATTATGAAAAAAACATTTGAAGGAATTTCTGTCAATGGACAGCTGTACCGGGCGGATGTGACGCTTGATCCGACCAGTTATCTTGGTATAATCAACGCAGATGGATCATTGACATCAGATGACAGAGATTATAATTCCACACCAATTGCAAATCTTTCGAATATGAGTAATGAGACGAGCGCTTTTTATCTTATGAGTGAGGAAGATGACACGGATGCGGCAAACGATATTGATGCGGAAAATCCGGATGATACACTTGCAGATCTCAAACGGGAAATTTCCGTGGAGGTCAGCAGAAATGCATCAGCTGAGATCACGGTAAAAGTGCAGGTTTATTATAATGATGAGCTTGCAAAGGAACAGACCGTTTATGCAGGAAAAAAGGGACTTGAGAATATATTTCTTTTTTACTATCCGTTGTACAACGGAAAAGAAAATATAACACTGCAGAATCCGGAAAATATCCCATTGAAATTGTATCTTGTCCGGCAGCTGACGGACAAGGACCGGATTGTGGTACTGTCTTCACCGGTCACGGTGAAGGTACAGGAAGGGGCTCCGGCAGATATCAGCAACACCGGGGTTTCCAGAGTGCGGGTACTGGCGAATGAAAAGCCGGATGTGTCGGTTTCTTATGAGCAGAACGGTATACCTTATATGGATGCCATTGCGGTGGCGGATCTGACGGACGAGCAGGCAAAGACACGAATTTATGATATCAATATCAAAGTGTATAGGAATGATGATGATGCGAAAACAAAACTTCTTGCGGAACTGGAAGGAACAAAAACAGAATAACAGAGGTTCATCCATCATACTGGTGCTGGCTGTAATTGCAATTGTTGGAATTCTTGCGGCAGTATTGCTTTCTGTGAGCCTGATGAACTATCGGATGAAGGTGGTTAATCTGCATTCACAGAAAAATTTTTATGATGCGGAGACGGTTTTAAATGAGATAAAAACAGGACTTGAGGATGATGTATCTTACGCAGCAGGAAAGGCATGGGCAGCGGTACTGACGGATCAGTATGACAAAAAGACGAAGGAAGAGAGAGAAACGGCATACCGGACGAATTACGAGGGAAAGCTCCGTGCAAGGATTGAAGATACCGTTCATTCCTATCCGGGACCGAATGCCTATCACTATAATGTAGATTATCTGCTTGCGAAGGTTTCCGATGAGACAAAGGCTGCGGTAAAGGAACTGAAAATCGAATCTGTCGATGGAAATAACGTATTGAATGTACAGGCGGATAAGGGAATCTGCACAATCAAAAATCTCAGTGTAACTTATATTGATCAGAAAAATTATATGACAAAGATTACATCGGATATTGTGCTGACATGTCCACCGATGGATTATGCACAAAAAACATCGGCTCCAAATCTGCTTTCCTATGCATTGGTTGCAGATCAGAATACGAGTGCAGTCGGTGGAACTGTTACCATCCGGGGCAGTGCATATCTTGGCATGTATGGTGCTGATTTTAACACAGTAAATGTAAATGTTTCTCCTGTGGGCAAGGGAAATTTGATTACAGGAGGAGAACTGTATGTGCACAATGGTGCAACACTGGGAGTCGAAAATGCACAGACATGGGCGCATGAGATACAGGTAGATTCCGCAACGTTAAACATCCGGGGAAAACAGACGTATCTGGCAGATGATCTTGTATTAAAGGGACAGGGAAAAACGGAGGTGTCTATTTCCGGCAACCTGAATCTGTTTGGAAATCCGGAGACTTTAAAGAGTGCGCAGTGTGCTTCGGAGGTGGTTGAAAAAAAGGCGGACGGTACAACCGTTACGCTGGCAGATTGTGCAGACAATGACCAGGCTTCGTACTCCAGTTCTATTTTGCTGAACGGAAAAAATGCAACACTGGATCTGACCGGATTAAAAACATTTAAAATCGCAGGAACAGCTTATATTAATACTGCAGAAAATAATAAAGAAAATTCTCTTTTACAGAAGGATGTGCAGATGGGACAGTCAGTTTCCGTTAAGTCCGACCAGCGGGCATATCTGCTGGAGGGAAAATATGTTGCTTCCTATTGTGCGCATGGTGGAATCAATCCAATGTCGGAATCAACTTATCAGCAGGTACTTGATGAGATCGCCAAAAAACATCCGGAGCTTGATAAAAACAGTATTCCGTATGCATATTTCCTGTCCGAAGACGGAACGGTTCCGGATGTGTTAAAAAATATGGGGGTATCCGGTGTGACCAAGCAGGTGTATCGTCTGAAAACCGATGCGGGTACGGTGGATATGGTTTATTTTTTTCCAACATTTGCGAATACACAGGATGCAAGAAAATATGGTGCGGAAAATTATAATGTAAGTGCAATTTCTGCACATCTGGATGAGAAACATTACAATACATCCATCAAATATGCAGATCATCTGGTGAATGGAAGTGATACGGATCTTACACATTATGAAACCTACTTTAATGGAAGTGTGCTTGTACCGGAACAGAACCGGTTATATTATGATCTGAAAGCAGAGGAGAAGGCCGGAAAAGAAAATATCCGGCAGAGCGAAAATCAGGACCGGTTTGCGGGGCTTAAGCATAAGCTGACCGAAAATTATGCATCCGGACTTACTGCGGAGGAAAAGAATCAGACGGTATATGAAAATCTTGTTAAAGATGTATCGAAAGATGCAACACTTGCCATCAGCTCCGGTTATTTCCGTGTGTTTGATTCGGCAGAGAAAGCATGTACCGCAATTGTGGCAAATGGCAGTTTTACATGGGATGATGCGCAGGCAGCAAAAACCCCAAATCTTCATGTTATTATTGCTTCTGGAAATGTTGCTTTGAACAGGGACTTTTCAGGTTTGATTCTATGTGGTGGTGAGCTTATTCTGGCATCCGGAGGAAATGTGACGGTATCAGCGGATGCAGCGGAAGTTTCCAGAACGCTTGGAATTAAAAATGCAGACGGGGTCTGTGCGGCTGATTATCTGGTTTCCGGAGAAAGTTATCTCACGGAAGATTCGGATGGAACCACGAGTGGGGATGTGGTGGATTTTGGTGATTATGTAACATTCCAGAATTGGAAAAAACAGTAAAGGGAAGAGGATACGATTGAAGGATAACAGAGGACTCTCGTTAATTGAATTAGTTGTGACCATTGCAATTATGGCAATTGTCAGTACCGGAGTTGTGATCAGTGTTTATTCTTCTGCAGGATGGAAGGCAAAGAAGGCAATCACAGAGATGGATCAGGTACTTTCCGAGACACGGGTACAGGCACTCTCAAAGACACAGGCATGGATGGAACTGACGAAGTCAGGTGATGATTATGTGTTAAAAACTTCCTATGCCTCGGATGTGGTACTGGATGGCAGGTTTACGATTACCTATCACACAAACGATGGGGCTGTTACCGATGTGGCTGTACAGGATATGATTCTATCATTTGACCGGGCCTCCGGTGCATTTTCCGGTCTGTATACGGATTCGACCCTGCAGACATGCAGATATGTCGGGGCCTCCGCGGAGGTTCTGCAATGTGATGAGATCATTGTTACTCAGGGAAGCCGGGAATGGAAAATCCGGCTGTATCCGGAAACAGGAAAACATAAGGTGGAGAAGTAGCATATGAAAAGGCAGATGGATCACAGGGGATTATCGTTAATTGAATTAATCGTAAGTATAGCCATTCTTTCCATCGTTGTCGGTGCGATTTTTGGATTTTTTCTGTTCAGCATGCGCAGCTATAACAAGGACAGTGGAGAGACAAATGTGCAGAGTGAAGCACAGATGACAGTTAATCGTCTGCAGAATCAGATCGTGAATACAACAACCGGAATAGGAAAAGATGATGCCGAGATGCTGTCCGCGGTGCACCGGCTGTATCTGTATACACGTGTGACGCAGAAAGACGGAAACGTGCAGCGCAGGAAAATTACGATTTATCAGCAGGATCACTCTCTCATGTATGGATATTCGTATGATGTGGTGGATGAAAACGATCAGGTGATTGCAGGCATGGGGGGAACGGTTGCGGATACGGAGATTGCAGATTATGTCCGGAATTTTTATGTGGATCTGACAAAACTGGAAACAGATCAGCAGGTTACGGTGCATCTGGAATTTGAAGATCAGAAGAAATCCTATGCGACGGACAATACGATTAGTTTGCGCAATCAGTTAACCGATGTAATCAGTGCCAATGCGGCGGACTATTTTAAGTAGAAAAGAGGAACGGGTATGAAGAAGCATGCAAAATGTCTGGTGAGTCTTGTATTATGTCTGGCGGTTATCGCAGGTGTCTGGGTTGGTCACAGTATGATGCGTGTAGACGCACAGATTGCAAATAATCTGAATCCAAAGGACAAAAAACAGACGGAGACCTATATGAAAAAGAATTCTTTGGCACAGATTGGAACGAAGGAGAATCCGTTTACGATTGTGGAGATTGTTCCGAACCGGAGCCTGGCAAGACTGGGGTATCTGATTCCGGGGTGTGAACCGACCGACATGGACAAGCTTTCTGTGGATGAAATAGCATATGGAATGTATGCAGGAATGTTCATAGGAAATGCAGACAGTAATATTGCATGGAAAGAAGATGCCGTGACAGATGTGTTTGCGGATCAGATTCCGGCGGGGGCGACGGTCCGGGAACCATGGGTAAATGTGGAACAATATAAAAACATGGCCCCGGCAGATACAACCTGGGTTACCTGGGAAAAGAATTATGGGATGTGGAAATTTGTTGCAAATGGCTTGACACAGACCGGATATTATGAAAAGCGTTCGGATTCCTCGGGATGGTTTGATCTTGTAACGGATGACAATGGCTCGAAATTTGTATACAACAGCAGCCATAAAGGAGAATATAACTGGGTAGAGGCGGAAAATACACAAAACAGGGAAACGGATTATCAGGCAGATCAGGTATGGACGACACGTACGGAAGCTGGCTATTTTGAAACAAAAAAGTATGTGATTCATAACAGGGACAGTCTGATTCAGCATGCATTTCAGTCCTCAACGGAAGAAGGATTTGTTTCACAGGTAATTTCTCTGACTCCGCAGGATCTGGAAAAAGACAGCAATCTGGACTATTTAAAAGAGGCAGATTTAATCTGTATATCGGAAGAACAGGATGATGGATTACGTCAGTTATGGAACCTGACGAAAAAAGACGGGCAGGAAGAAGTGGATTCCAGCGCACCAACGTATTTTCAGAAAGAAAATGATGTTCCGTGGAAAGCAGTCAAAACGATTACAGAATGTATGGCCGGGGAGAATCCGCCAGCACTTATTTTAAGTAAAACTACTTACGATAATACGAAAAGCAAAAATTTGAATAAACTTGCAATCATGGTTCTTGAATACCGACCGGAATTTTTTGTAGACTATTATTTTGATATGATTGATGAAAATGGTGTCTATACGGATGAAAACGGGAAAAAACATGATGAATGGGTAAAAAGTATGAATCCATCAGAGAATACTTTTGATCTTTCATATGCACAAAATAAGAATATCAGTGAAGGTGCCAGTGAAATTGTATATGGCAATGTATATTCTTACAGTAATTTTAATATTTTTACGCAGGGATTCACGAAAAAAAATTATCCGGAAACAACAAAGAATGCGGAGGCATTTGAATGGTATGAGGATCAGACCGGTAAACGTCCGGATAAACTGAGTGCAAATGATTTTATTTATTTTATTCTGCACGGAAGAAATTACCGGACAAATGTGGATCTGCATATTCTCGAAGTAGAACCGACAAATGAATTTATCGGAGATGTTCAGAAAAAAGATTTGAGTTATACCAGAATTGAGGACCATCTCAAATCCTGTAAAAAAGATGATTGCAGTCAATGTCAGAAATGGAAAAAGTATTATCGTACATTACTGCCATGGATTGCGGGAGATCTGAAAAAACAGGTACTGGACGGAAAAATTACGATTACACGTATGGCAAGCTGGGAATTTATCGGAAAAATTGACGATTTAAATTCCGAGTATGATATGATTGTCTTTGGAGCGACGCAGAATCAGGCGAACGGAAAAGACGGATACAACGATACGCTGATGAATGGACTGATTTACAGCAGTATTGGCGATAAGGTAATAAAAGTTGGTGGAGAGAACAGGGACCGAGCAGAATATACAATGTTACAGAGTGATGATGTGATCCGGTATTCCGGTAATGATCTGACGGCTAAAAAAGTAAAGGAACTGAAAAGTTTCATGGCTGCGGGAAAGCCGGTCATTGTTGATGAAAGATTCTACAAGGATGCCGGAAAAAGAGAAGTTGATGTAAATAATGCACGGAAAGATAACAACCAAAAGGGTACCGTGGATGTGGATTCCCAGGTTTATCAGCTTTTTTCACTTGCGAATGATGATAAGTATAAAAATCATCTCTATATTACAGGTCAGGTGGATCAGTCCGGTTTACTGTCAGATGTAGTGCGCAATAGTTGTAAGATCACATTTAATACAGAAAATGGCACAGGCTATCCGAAAGAATATAGTTACACGGAAAATGGTGGCGCTATCCGCAAAGATTCGGTACAGTACGTGGATGGGCATACATTGGTTTACCAGTTTCAGGTCAAGGGAAGTAAGAGCCGTAATTATAGGGTAAATCTGTATATTGATCGGAATGGAGATGGCATTTATAAAGGTTCTCTGAAAGATCCGGCATCGGGGCAGAAGGAAACCGAACAGATCGGAAACTTAACAATTTCGGATCAGAAAGGAAATCCTATTCAGGCGGATCGTTTAGAGGCTGGAGAGTGGTATACGATTACGCAGAAACTGCCGGCCAGTTATGTGGGAATTCTGCCGTGGAAACTGGAGATATATGACACAGATAACAGTAATCTCAGAAACAGTGTGAGTAAATACTGTGCGATCAAAACGACAGAGGAAAACCGCGAAAAGATTAAAGTCCTGCAAATGAATTTGACTTATGATATGAACTCTCAGCCATCAGAGGCGCTGATTATGGACACAAAATCCAGTGAGGGAGGGGATAATGCCAAGAAATTCAAAAAGTTTCTGGATGGAGTGAACGATTTTGAAGTTACTATTGATTTTATGAAAAATGAGGACTGGAAAAATAAGTTCTGCAAAAATGGAACAACCGAATCCCAGATAAATGCATGGGAATCATATCTGGATGATTATGATATGCTGATCCTTGGTTTCTCCGATAGTGCCGTATTTACAGAAAACAGCGTATTCCAGGCGGGATTTGAGTATTTTGTGGATCAGGGAAAGAGTGTCATTTTAAGTCACGATATCTGCAGAAACAGTACATACAATGAAATCGGAAATCCAGAAAAGCTAAAGTCCATTACATATGATGGCCGTATTCGTGATCTGATGGGACAGCGGAGATATAAGAGCGGAACGTGGTCATTGCAGGGAGGAGAGGTTTCCCTGATCTCCGGAAAGGATGGAGAAAAAGAAAAAGGAAATCTTGGGGTATATAAGTATTCGTCTTTTAAGGCGGTACAAAAAGGAGAAAACGGTCAGGAATATTATATTCCGGACTACAGTGATGCAGGGGTCGATCTGTATTTGAAATTTGGCCCTAATACAACTTATCAAACTTATCATGATGGGGTAAAAGAAAGTAAAAATAAAAATGCAGCTGCAGACCGTATTGCATTGAATACAAAATTTGAGGGTGGATTGGGAAAAACAACGAGGATTTGCCTGGATAACCGGGGACAGATTACACACTATCCATATATTCTTGACGAGCAGGATATGGAAAAACTGGATGTTGCGGAAACACATCAGCAGTGGCATCAGCTGGATATGGATAATGAGGATCTGGTGGTATGGTATAGTCTTTCCGATGACAGTCAGAACGGAACAGGAATTTATTCTTCCAGGGAAAATGATGCGAGAAATCAATACTATATTTATAATATCGGAAATATCACGTATACAGGAATGGGACATTCCGGAAATAAGACTCTTCCGGATAGCGAGGTCAAGCTGTTTGTTAATACGATGATCAGTGCATACCGTGCAACGACAGGAAATCCTTATGTCGAGATTACCAATCCGGATAAGCAGGAGAACAGCAGTACGGAAGCTTATCTGTATGCAGAAATTGATCCCGACAATTTTTCTTATAATGCAGATTCTACGATGGATGTAACATTTAAGATTACTGATCCGGCATTTGGAAAATCAAAACAGGAGACGAAAACAAATGCTTTACAGTTTGTAGACGCTTCGGGGAGCAGGGTACTTTCTGCTTCTGAGCATCCGGATCTATATAATTCAGCAGATACAGTAATGAAAGAAACTGTTTCAACATCAGAATGGGATTCCGGTTATATTTATTTGAAAAAGCCGACAAATTGGACGGATAAGGTGTATTGTTATGTATATGATGGTTCCTCAAATAATGGAGCATGGCCTGGAGTGCCAATGGTAAAGATGGAAAATGGAATATATCAATATAAAATTCCGTCTTCCATAAAAAACCCGAAGGTAATGTTTAATACGGGAAGTGACAAACAGCAATACCCAGCAACTGGGCAGCCTGGATTGGAGGTCCCATCAGGAACGAAATTTATAGATGGAACAGCGGGATGGAGCTGGAGCAAAGCGAAAGATTTTTCAGGAGCGGAGGATGCATATGAGGTCGCCATTGATGGTAATTATTATTTCAAGGTAAATTACAAAGAACTCATTGAAAAGGGACAGTTGGATTATTATCTTTGTTTGAAGACGAAAACTGAACGTGCAGGAAAAATCATATATAATAAGAGAATTACAAAAGTTTCTGTACTGCCGCTGCCACTATTTAATTTGGATTAACAGAAAACACGCAATGTGACAATCTCGCATTGCGTGTTTTTCTTGCAACGGAAAAACATTTATGTTATAGTAAGCTTATCTTTTTTCAGAGGCAGTATCTGTCAAAATACCCATTTGTGAATGACACTTTTGTAAAAATCAGATCCGTATGGCATTGTAAAACGGATGGATTTTTCATATAATAAAAGGAGAGATCATTTGCAGACAAACACAGATATAGGAGTAAACCGAAAGTACAAGGATACGTTATTCCGTTTTTTATTTGGAAGGGACAAGAAGAATGCGTTGAGTTTATACAATGCAATCAATCACAGTTCGTATACAGAGGAAGACGATTTGGAATACACGACATTGGATGATGTAATCTACATGAAGTTTAAAAATGACGTATCATTTCTGATTGGAAAAACGTTAAATTTATATGAGCACCAGAGCAGCTATAATCCCAATATGCCGTTACGAGGATTTTTGTATTATGCAGATTTATATCGTCAGCTATTGCCGGAGACAGAGCGGCTATATGGAAGATCGTTAGTGCGGATTCCAACACCGAGGTATGTGGTATTTTATAATGGTTCAGACAAAGACATGGCAGAAGAAATCATACAATTGCGGCTTTCGGATGCTTTTGAAACGGAAGATGCAAAAGGCGCTTATGAATGGACTGCTACTATGGTGAATATTAATTGTGGCAGGAATAAAGAACTGTTGCAAAAATGCCGGCCGTTGTTTGAATATTCGGTGTTTATTGGTAAGGTCAAAAAATATCGTATTGAGATGGAGCAGCTAAATGCGGCAGTGCACCGGGCAGTTGAGGAATGTATACGGGAAAATATTTTAAAGGATATTTTAGAAAAACATCGCAGGGAGGTCTATGATATGTGTCTGACAGAGTTCGATGAGCAAAAGTATGAGGATATTGTAAAAGAGGAAGCACGTGAAGAAGGACTTCGGGAGGGACGTGAAGAAGGTCTTCAAGAAGGACTCCGCAAGGGGCGTGAAGATACCGCAAGGAGTCTGTTAAAGTCCGGAAAATTATCCGAGGCAGAAATTGCCGAATGTACAGAGCTTCCGCTGGAAATAGTTCAGGAGTTGAAAAGAAAAATGGAACTGTAATTTTGCAGAGTATAGGTATTGCATAAGCAAACAAGATATGTGACCAGTGCAGAGTATAGCAGGTCAGACGGCATAAGCCGTTCGGTCAAGTTCCTGTGGGCTGGAAGCGGAAATAATGTTATAGAGGATACGACACTCCGTTTCCCGGGAAATGACATTACAAAGATTAAGAAAGCGGAACGGGAGAACTTTTTACATGCCGGTTATCCGGTTGTTGCGGTTGATGACCTCTATTGCCTGTCCGATAAAATAGATGCCGGTTCAAACCTTGCGGATCTGGTCAGGGAGAGTAAGAAGGAAAAGAAAACCATTTACCAGGCGTCAGATACCAATGGGTTGATTGCAAAGGTAAAAGAGGTCTGTCCGAAAATTACGTTTACAAAATTGCCAAATGAATATCAGGGAACGACTTCGTCTGAGGGGAAAAATGATACGTCTGTTTCCGTAGATGACAGTCAGGCAAATTATCTGGATGTGGACGGTTTTGGCAGATCAAAACTTGATTTTAGTTTTAAGGTGACAGATGTGCCATCTGCACAATATCAGTGTAAAGTTTACATTGATCAGAACCAGGATGGAAAATTTGAAGAGGGACTGGCAGATGCGGGAGATTCTGAAGATTCGGATAACACCGGAGAAGTATACTATGAAGGAGACTCTTTTTCCGCAGGAGATGGGGAACAGAACATTACACCGGTAAAACTTTCCAAACTGTACTTCGGGCTGATCCAGTGGAAGATTGTTGTATACCGCAAGGATAATCCGGACATTCATTTTACACGTACCGGCTGCTCGGTTGCAAAAAAACAGACCGGACAGAAACGGGAGATTAAGGTGCTTCAGATTATGCCGGACGAGAAGATTGAAAATCAGAAGGAGTATGATGGGTATCTAAATCTGAAAAAAAATACGCTGTTTACGAAATATTATAATGCATTGAATGATTATAAAATTTCCGTGGTAACGACTACGGTTTCTGATTTTCAGACGGATAATTTCGGGGAGAAATTTGTGTATGATTATTCCAAGGATATTTCAGCCCAAAAAGGAAACGAAAATCCAGCTAAAATGTCAAAAAAACAAAAGGAATTGTATAATACATACAATATGTTTATTCTGGGATTTGGCGATACGTTCCATAAGGTAAATATGTCGAATAAAAACGGTGCGATTGATTTCCTGAAATATTTTATCGCCTCTGGAAAAAGTGTTTTGTTTACGCATGATTTTACTTCTATGCATAATGTGAACAGTGGGGATTTCGGATATTCTGCCAATACATATCTGCGTGATGTCATGGGAATGAATCGGTATAAAGCTGTGAGTGGGAAACTGACCGAGAGCGAACGAAAGGAATTGCTGGCTTATCAGGCGAAACATAAGTATGATACAATGACCCAGACAACCGTTGGCAGTGATGGTACACTTTCTACAACGGCACTTGGTAATACAAAGGGATTTACTTACTATGCCATGAAACGTCTGGGATGGACAGATGATCCAAAGGTTTATGAATATAATCCAAAATTTGATAAAAATCAGAAAGTTCCGTATCAGTATATGATCAGAAGTTATAAAAATGATGAATATATCTGTGGCAAGGATAACGGTATTTTGAATGCGAAATTGACAGGATTTAACAATAATAATGACCTGACAAAGCGTGCAACGAAGACGAATACGGGACAGATTACGGAATATCCGTTTAAAATTGACGAAACACTCAAAATTGCATCAACGCATGGGCAGTGGTATCAGTTGGACATGGAAGATCCGGAAGTTACGGTCTGGTACTGTCGAGAACGGAAAGCCGTGGTGTGAACGGAAAAAAGATACGGATTCAAACGGAGATGGAACCGGTGCCACCTATGGCACTTCCCCGAATGATGCCGCCAATAATTACTATATTTACAGTAAGGGAAATGTTTTTTATTCCGGAGTAGGTCATTCTACGGTAGATGGAGATATGGAGGCAAAGCTTTTCATTAATACGATGATTGCCGCATATCGTACCACATATGAGCCGCCAATGGTTGAGATTTTAAATGATGAGGCAGAACTTTTAACAGATGAGTCCGGGAATGAAGGGGATCCAAATCTGGTTTACAAGATGAACTGGATGAAGGAATACGAAAATAATATTGCCGGAACAAAGGAAAAGATTCGTTTCAGTCCGGTAGAACTGAATACCGTTAAAACCAAACTGACCTGTTCGATCCAATATGCAGATGGATCTTATGTGGACAAAATATATAAAAAAGATGGAACGGAGATATCGGGAAAAGAAACCGAACAGGGTTCCGGAAAATATGTGTTTGAAAATCTGAAAAACATGGGTGAATATTATTTCATTTATGATACAACAGATGGTAAAAAAGGACGGGAAGGTAATGTTGTTTTTGAAATTTATAACAATAAATCAAAGAATCCGGATGGAACACCTAGAAAGGGAAAAACTACAGTGAAAATGGAATCACAGAACTTGTTTTTGCTTGATTAAGATCATTGCATCATCAGAATTGGACACGGATATGCATATACAGCTCAAGTCACTGACGGATCATCTGGATGAAACATTGATGAGGCAATATCCGTTAGAAGTCAGTGCATTTGCAGAGAGGAAAAAGAATCTTGCAGATGTTGTGCTACAGGTTATTGTAAACAGTAACATGGAGAAAGTAGAGGAATGGAAAGGAAGTGAACAGACAATGTGTGAAGCATTAAGAGTACTGATGAAAGAGGAACTGAAAGAGGAGCGAGTGGCAGGCTTGCGCGAGGGACGTCTTGAAGGTCAGCGCGAAGGCCAGATTTGTGCATATGCAACTTTGGTACAGGATGGAATCATTACAGTGGAAATTGGTGCAGAAAAAGCAGGAATGTCTGTCGATGATTTCGTGAAAGAAATGAAGCAGATTGGATATGTAATCCCTGTGGTATAAAATCAATTTCGTAAAGCCATGCAGTATGAATTTTCTATTGCATGGCTTTTAGTCGCTCGGGACTGTTTTTCTTGCAACGAGCATACACATATGATATAGTAAACATATCTTTTTTCAGAGGCAGTTTCTGCCAAAAATCCCATTTGTTTAAGTTTTATGAGTTTATTAATACGTAATTTTTGTGCGTTGAAAAGAGCACAACAGTTTTGTATAATAAAAGGAGAACAATTGAAAAACAAAAAAGAAAAACAAAAGAAGTTGCAGTGGCACCCGGCGTTTTGTTCGGCATTGCGCTTGGAACTGCTGGAGGATGCGGCGAATCTGGAATTTACCGATGAGTTTCAGCTTACGGAAAAGCCGTTGCAGATTGACTGCACGGTTGTCAAAGTAAAGAAAAACTGCAGGATAAAAAACGAAATCGGGAAAATTTTCCGAACCTATAATATTTTTGAATATAAATCCCCGAAGGATGAGCTGAACATTGATACTTTTTACAAGGCGGTTGCGTATGCATGCCTGTATAAAGTATTACCAAATCATGTGGATGAGATTCCGGCAGAGGAGATTACCATTACACTGATTCGAGACCGCAAGCCAGTGAAGCTTCTTCAGAAATTAAGTAGTGATGGGTATGAATGCAGGAAAGAAACAGCCGGAATCTATTATGTCAGTGGTGTGATGTTCCCGGTGCAGATCATTGCATCATCGGAACTGGATATGGATTTGCATGTACAGCTCAAGGCACTGACTGACAATTTGGATGAACCGCTGATGTGGAAGTATCTGCAGGAAGTTAGCGTTTTTACAGAGAGGGAAAAGAATCTTGCGGATGTTGTGCTTCAGGTTATTGTAAACAGTAACATGGAGAAAGTGCAAAAATGGAAAGGAAGTGAACAGACAATGTGTGAGGCATTACGTGTTTTAATGGCAGATGAATTGAATGAAGAACGCGTGGAAGGTCAGCGTGAAGGCCAGATTCGTGCATATGCAACTTTGGTAAAGGATGGAATCATTACAGTGGAAGTTGGTGCAGAAAAAGCAGGAATGTCTGTCGATGATTTTACAAAAGAAATGAAACAGGCTGGTTATGTAATCCCTGCGGTATAAAATCATTTTGTAAAGCCATGTAGTATGTATGGGTAAAAACATCTATAATTTCAATTATTCTGCGGATTCTTGAGAAACAGAGTCTTTCTTTTTCCTGGATTTTGCAGAAAGCATTTTATGACCAGAGTAGATAGCCATAATCATGCAGAGAAGAGAACTGCAGGCAAAATATTTGTGAGCTGATTTCATATTTTTATAGCCGGTATAGATAGTTCCGATCATGGTTGCCAATGCACCAAGGGACCAATATTTATGTGCTTTCATTTGAATACCTCCTGTGTTTTTCTATATAATACCTCTTTTTGGAGAGTATGCAAACAGGAAATTTTATTTGCTCTGAACTGTTTTTCTGATGAGGCAATATTTGTTAGAGGTCGGTGCATTTGCAGAGAGGGAAAAGGATCTTGCGGATGTTGTGTTGCAGGTCATTGTAAACAGTTACATGGAGAAAGTGCAAAAATGGAAAGGAAGTGAAAGAATCATGTGTGAGGCATTACGTGTTTTGATGGCAGATGAATTGAATGAGGAACGTGTGGAAGGTCGAATCGAAGGACAGCGCGAAGGTCGTCTTGAAGGCCAGCGTGAAGGGCGAATTGAAGGCAAACGTGAAGGTCAGATTCAGGCATATGCATCCCTGATAAAGGATGGAATCATTACAGTGGAAATTGGTGCAGAAAAAGCAGGAATGTCTGTCGATGATTTCGTGAAAGAAATGAAGCAGATTGGATATGTAATCCCTGTGGTATAAAATCAATTTCGTAAAGCCATGCAGTATGAATTTTCTATTGCATGGCTTTTAGTCGCTCGGGACTGTTTTTCTTGCAACGAGCATACACATATGATATAGTAAACATATCTTTTTTCAGAGGCAGTTTCTGCCGAAAATCCCATTTGTTTCGTTGTATAAATGAACTATGTGAATTTTACGTATATTTAACAGTCTGCAATTTTTGTGCGTTGAAAAAAGCGTGAAAGTTACATATAATAAAAGGAGAACAGTTGAAAAAAGAACAGACGAAAAATCAACAGGAGAAGAATCAGAAAAAGTCCCAAAAGCTGCAGTGGCATCCGGCGTTTTGTTCGGCACTGCGCCTGGAACTGCTGGAGGATGCAGAAAATCTGGAATTTACCGATGAGTTCCAGCTTACGGAAAAACCTTTGCAGATTGACTGTACGGTTGTAAAAGTAAAGAGGGACTGCAAAATAAAAAATGAAATCGGGAAGATTTTCCGGAAACACAATATTTTTGAATATAAATCCCCGATGGATGAGTTGAACATTGATACTTTTTACAAGGCGGTTGCGTATGCGTGCCTGTATAAAGTATTACCAAATCATGTGGATGAAATTCCGGCAGAGGAGATTACTATTACACTGATTCGAGACCGCAAGCCGGTGAAGCTGATGCAGGAACTGGAAAAATCCGGATATGAATGCAAAAAAGAAACAGCCGGGATTTACTATGTCTATGGTGTGATGTTTCCGGTGCAGATCATTGCATCATCGGAACTGGACACGGATATGCATGTACAGCTAAAAGCATTGACGAATCAACTGAACGAAACAGTGATGAGACAGTATCTGTTAGAAGTCAGTGCATTTGCAGAGAGGGAGAAGAATCTTGCAGATATCGTGCTGCAGGTCATTGTAAACGGTAACATGGAGAAAGTACGGGAATGGAAAGGAAGTGAAAGGATCATGTGTGAGGCATTACGCGTTTTGATGGCAGATGAATTGAATGAGGAACGTATGGAAGGGCAGCGAGAGGGCAGAATTGAAGGCCAGCGAGAAGGAAGAATCGAAGGGCAGCGAGAGGGCAGAATCGAAGGCCAGCGAGAAGGCCAGATTCGTGCATATGCATCTCTGGTGCAGGATGGGATCATCACCGTGGAAACGGGTGCAGAAAAAACGGGAATGTCTGTCGGAGATTTCACAAAGGAAATGAAGCAGGCAGGTTATGTAATCCCTGCGGTATAAAATTAATTTTGTAAAGCCATGCAGTATTGGATTTTTCATTGCATGGCTTTTTGTTTTCCTACTTGAAATGTTTTTTCTTGTAGCGGGCATACACATATGATATAGTAATCATATCTTTTTTCAGAGGCAGTTTCTGCCAGAAATTCCATTTGTTTAAATTTTATGAGTTTATTAATACGTGATTTTTGTGCGTTGAAAAGAGTATAACAGTTTTGTATAATAAAAGGAGAACAATTGAAAAATAAAAAAGAAAAACAAAAGAAGCTACAGTGGCATCCGGCATTCTGTTCAGCCTTGCGCCTGGAACTGCTGGAGGATGCAGAAAATCTGGAATTTACCGATGAGTTCCAGCTTACGGAGAAACCCTTGCGGATTGACTGTACGGTTGTAAAAGTAAAGAAGAACTGCAAAATAAAAAATGAAATCGGGAAGATCTTCCGGAAACACAACATTTTTGAATATAAATCCCCGAAGGATGAGCTGAACATTGATACTTTTTACAAGGCGGTTGCGTATGCATGCCTGTATAAAGTATTACCAAATCATGTGGATGAGATTCCGGCAGAGGAGATTACCATTACACTGATTCGAGACCGCAAGCCGGTGAAGCTGCTGGGGGAACTGGAAAAATCTGGGTATGAATGCCAAAAAGAAACAGCCGGGATTTACTATGTCTATGATGTGATGTTTCCGGTGCAGATCATTGCATCATCGGAACTGGACACGGATATGCATGTACAGCTAAAAGCATTGACGAATCATCTGGAGGAATCGTTGATGCGTCAGTATTTATTGCAGGTGAGTACCTTTGAGGGAAGGGAGAAGAATCTTGCAGATATCGTGCTGCAGGTCATTGTAAACAGTAACATGGAGAAAGTACTGGAATGGAAAGGAAGTGAAAGGATCATGTGTGAGGCATTACGTGTTTTGATGGCAGATGAATTGAATGAGGAGCGTATGGAAGGTCAGCGCGAAGGAAGAGTGGAAGGTCAGCGCGAAGGACAGATTCGTGCATATGCATCTCTGGTGCAGGATGGGATCATCACCGTGGAAACAGGTGCAGAAAAAGCGGGAATGTCTGTCGATGATTTCACAAAGGAAATGAAGCTGGCAGGTTATGTAATCCCTGCGGTATAAAATTAATTTTGTAAAGCCATGCAGTATTGGATTTTTCCATTGCATGGCTTTTTGTTTTTCCTATTGTTTTTCCAGCTCGGGATGTTTTTTCTTGCAGCGGTCATAAACATATGGTATAGTAATCATATCTTTTTTCAGTGGCAGTTTCTGCCAGAAATCCCATTTGTTTTGTTGTATAAGTGAAAGATGTGAACTTTAATGTGCCTTTGACGGTCGGGTTTTGACAGTCAGGTTTTGACGGTCTGAGTTTGACGGTCAGGGTTTAACAGTCATTTAACAGTCTGCAATTTTTATGCGTTGAAATAAAAGCAAAAACCACATATAATATAAGGAGAACATTTGGAAAAAGAACAAACGAAAAATCAACAGGAGAAGAATCAACAGGAGAATCAGAAAAAGTCCCAAAAGCTGCAGTGGCATCCGGCATTCTGTTCAGCCTTGCGCCTGGAACTATTGGAGGATGCAGAAAATTTGGAATTTACCGATGAGTTCCAGCTTACGGAGAAACCTTTGCAGATTGACTGTACGGTTGTAAAAGTAAAGAGGGACTGCAAAATAAAAAATGAAATCGGGAAGATTTTCCGGAAACACAATATTTTTGAATATAAATCCCCGATGGATGAGTTGAACATTGATACTTTTTACAAGGCGGTTGCGTATGCGTGCCTGTATAAAGTATTACCAAATCATGTGGATGAGATTCCGGCAGAGGAGATTACCATTACACTGATTCGAGACCGCAAGCCGGTGAAGCTGCTGGGGGAACTGGAAAAATCCGGGTATGGATATAAAAAAGAAGCAGCAGGAATCTACTATGTCAATGGCGCGATGTTCCCGATGCAGATCATAGAGTCATCGGAACTGGATGTGGATATGCATGTACAGCTCAAGGCACTGACCGACAGGCTGGAGGAATCGTTGCTGCGCCAGTATTTATTGCAGGTGAGTACCTTTGAGGGAAGGGAGAAGAATCTTGCAGATATCGTGCTGCAGGTCATTGTAAACAGTAACATGGAGAAAGTACGGGAATGGAAAGGAAGTGAACAGACAATGTGTGAAGCATTAAGAGTACTGATGAAAGAGGAACTGAAAGAGGAGCGAGTGGCGGGCTTGCGCGAGGGTCGTCTTGAAGGTCAGCGAGAAGGTCAGCGCGAAGGACAGATTCGTGCATATGCATCCCTGGTGCAGGATGGGATCATCCCCGTGGAAACAGGTGCAGAAAAAGCAGGAATGTCTGTCGATGATTTTACAAAAGAAATGAAGAAGGCCGGTTATATAATTCCAGCAGTATAAAATCAGAAAATGAAATGTGTGGTGCCCGTGGTTGCACCACACATTTCATTTTAATTTAAGAAAAGTTTTATATAATAGGAATTGTTCTGGAAATCAGTTCGTGATAGTATAAAAGCTATGCATATGAAAAGGAGTTAAATCATGGGAAAAATATTTAAAAACATGCTCCCATACTGGAAATGGATTCTGGTTATTGTGGCTTTTCTTGTGATGCAGGCATTTTGTGATCTGTCCCTGCCACAGTATACATCGGATATTATCGATGTCGGAATCATGAGCAGCGGAGTGGAGCATATTCTTCCAGAAGAAATGACACAGGAAGATTTTGTGTCAGCACAGCTTTTTATGACCAGCAGGGAAAAGAAAACATTTGCCGCCTGTTATAAGGAGCCGAAAAAAGATGGAAACTATGTGAGAAATTGTGAAGAGGATACGCTTGACGATATGGATGAGTCTCTGTTGGAGCCGATCGTCATGGTATATCAGATGTCCCAGATGAAGGAGTCCGATATTGACGAGAAGGCTTTCACGGGGAAAATGGGAACGGATGGGACGCAGGTAGATATGAAGCAGCTGATGCAGGCACTGGCAGCCGGCCAGGTACCGGATCAGCAGATTCTTGAGATGCGAAAGCAGGTGTCCGGACAGATTGATGCGATCGGATCTTCTACATTGAAATCCATGGGTGTGACCTATGCGATCTCCTGTGATAAAAATGCAGGTGTGGATGTAGATGCCATTCAGAAACATTACTTATGGACCACCGGAGCCAAGATGCTTGGTTTTGCGCTGCTGATGGTTATGGCGGCAGTGGTTGTCGGATATTGTGCTTCCCGTGTGGGAGCATCCATCGGACGGGATCTGCGTGATAAGACATTCCGCAATGTTGTACAGTACTCCAATGCAGAGATGGATCATTTTTCAACGGCATCCCTGATTACGAGAAGTACCAATGATGTACAGCAGATTCAGATGGTGACTGCAGTATTTCTGCGAATGATTCTTTATGCTCCGATCATTGGAATCGGTGGTGTGATTAAGGTTGCACAGACCCATGCAGGAATGGAATGGGTGATCGCGCTTGCGGTGCTTGTTATTCTTGGATTTGTAATGCTTCTTACCTCCCTTGCCATGCCGAAGTTTAAGATTATGCAGAATCTCGTGGACCGGCTGAATCTGGTTTCGAGAGAGATTCTGACAGGATTAAATGTCATTCGTGCATTTGGACGGGAAAAACGGGAAGAAGAGCGGTTTGATGAGGCCAACCGCAATCTGACAAAGACGCAGTTGTTTACCAACCGTGTTATGACATTTATGATGCCGGGAATGATGATGATCATGTACTGCATTACGCTTCTGATTGTGTGGATTGCCGCAAAGCGGATCGATGGCGGATATATGCAGGTTGGTTCCATGACGGCATTTATTACTTACACAATGATGATCGTTATGGCATTTCTGATGCTGACCATGATGTCTATCATGATGCCGAGAGCCGGTGTAGCTGCAGAGCGTATAGATGAGGTTGTACGCACAAAAAGTACGATTACAGATCCGAAAGAGCCGGTTGCCATGGAACAGTGTGAGGGTGTGATTGCCTTTCATCATGTAAATTTCCGGTATCCGGGAGCCACGGAAGATGTGCTTTCGGATATTGATTTTGTTGCAGAGCCGGGAAAGACTACTGCAATTATCGGAAGTACCGGATGTGGTAAATCTACGCTGGTCAACCTGCTTCCGCGTTTTTATGATGTGACAGGCGGAGAGATCACGCTTGACGGAACGGATATCCGCAAGTATACATTGCAGGATCTGCGGGAACATATCGGATTTGTACCACAGAAGGGAATTCTTTTCTCTGGTACAATCGCAAGCAATCTGCGCTTCGGGGCAGAGGATGCGTCAGATGAGCAGATCCGGGAAGCAGCGGAGATTGCGCAGGCAATAGAGTTTATTGACAGCAAACAGGATGGGTATGAGAGTGCGATTGCACAGGGCGGAAGCAATGTTTCCGGCGGACAGAAGCAGCGGCTTGCCATTGCCAGAGCGATCGCAAAGAATCCAAAGATTTATGTGTTTGATGACAGTTTTTCCGCTCTGGATATGAAGACCGATGCGGCACTCCGCAGAGCGCTTGAGACAAAGACGGAACATACGACCGTGATCATTGTCGCACAGCGAATCAGTACGATTCTGCATGCGGACCAGATACTGGTACTCGACGATGGAAAGATTGTCGGAAAAGGCACGCATGAGGAATTACTGCACAATTGCGAAGTTTACGAGCAGATTGCCAGGAGCCAGCTGTCTGCCAAAGAACTGGGACTTTCTGAGGAGGTGAAATAAGATGGCAGAACAACGTACAAGAAGACCTCACGGTCCGATGGGCGGCCCGGGCAGAGGAATGATACCGGGAGAAAAGTCAAAAGATTTCAAAAACTCTATCGAAAAACTGGTTCGTTATCTCGGAAGATACTGGTATGCAATCGTTGCCGTTATGATTTTTGCGGCGGTGTCTACCGTCTTTTCCGTTGCCGGACCAAAGGTTATGGCACGTGCAACGAATGCATTGGTGGAAGGTCTCGGAAAAAAGATCGCGGGAACCGGATCTATTGATTTTACCTATATTGCCAAAGTGTTATTGTTTACACTTGGCCTGTATATCTGTTCTGCAGTATTCAGTTTTATACAGGGAATGATCATGACAGGAATCACGCAGAAAACCTGTTACCGCATGCGTAAGGAAATTTCAGAGAAAATCAACCGCATGCCAATGAAATATTTCGAGAGCCGCACGTACGGAGAGGTGCTATCCCGCATCACAAATGATGTGGATACACTTGGACAGAGTTTAAATCAGAGTGTGACGCAGATCATTACGAGTGTGGCAACACTGGTCGGAACACTTGTGATGATGATTTCAATTTCCGGAATTATGACATTGATTTCACTTGTGATTCTTCCGGTATCTGCCATCTTGATTTCGTTTATTATCAAACATTCGCAGAAATATTTCCGCCAACAGCAGGAATATCTGGGACATATCAACGGACAGGTGGAAGAGGTCTATGGCGGACATCTGGTGGTGCAGGCATATAATAAGCAGGAGAGCACCATCAAAAAATTTGAAGATACCAATCAGATTCTGTTTCAATCGGCATGGAAGTCCCAGTTTTTATCCGGACTGATGCAGCCGATCATGCAGTTTGTCGGAAACCTCGGTTATGTCGGAGTGGCAATTTCCGGAGGACTTCTGGCAATCCGCGGAACCATCGGGGTTGGTGAAATTCAGGCATTTATTCAGTATGTCCGGAATTTTACTCAGCCGATCCAGCAGATTGCGCAGGTGGCAAATATGCTGCAGTCGATGGCTGCAGCCTCCGAGCGCGTATTTGAATTTCTGGACGAAGAGGAAGAAGAACTGACGGTTGAACATGCTGTGCATCTCGACCATGTGGATGGTTACGTGGATTTTTCCCATGTAAGTTTCGGATACAATCCGGATCAGATCATTATCAGGGATTTTTCCGCTCATGTAACACCTGGACAGAAAATTGCAATTGTCGGACCAACGGGAGCAGGAAAAACCACAATGGTCAAACTGCTTATGCGTTTCTATGATGTGACAGGCGGAGCCATTCAGGTGGATGGGCATGATATCCGCGACTTTAACCGTCAGGAGCTTCGGGATGCATTTGGTATGGTATTGCAGGATACCTGGCTGTTTAAGGGATCTATCATGGAAAACATCCGGTATGGCCGTTTAGATGCCACGGATGAGGAAGTGATTGAGGCGGCAAAAGCCGCACATGCCCACCATTTTATCCAGACACTTCCGGGTGGCTACCAGATGGAGTTAAACGAGGATGCAAGTAATGTTTCCCAGGGACAGAAACAGCTTCTTACAATTGCACGTGCTATCCTTGCGGATAACCCGATTCTGATTCTGGATGAGGCAACCTCTTCGGTAGATACCCGTACCGAAGTGCGGATTCAGAAGGCATTGGATAATCTGATGCGTGGACGGACCAGCTTTATCATTGCGCATCGACTCTCTACGATAAGAAATGCGGATCTGATTCTGGTGATGAAAGATGGCGATATCATAGAGCAGGGGACACACGAACAGCTTCTGGCACAAAAGGGATTTTATGCAGATCTGTATAATTCCCAGTTCGAAGAGAATGCATAAGACATTGAAATAAATTGGCAGTTGTGATATAGTTTAACTGTATTTATCGACAAATTTTGACAAAATCGGACAGTGCTTTCTGGTATGCTTATTTTTGACTGAATTTGACATTCTAGGAGGCCTACATGGGAAAACTAAATGTCGCAATTGCAGATGATAACGAGGTTATGCGTGACTTATTGGAAGAAATGGTAACCAGTGATGATGAACTGCACCTGATCGGGATGGCAAAGGATGGAGAAGAAGCCTGTCATCTGATCAAGGAAAAAGAACCGGATGTTGTATTATTGGATATTATTATGCCGAAACTGGACGGTCTGGCAGTCCTTGACAGGATCAGGGCAGATCATACACTAAAGAATCGGCCAACATTTCTGATGATCAGTGGGATCAGCAATGAAAAGATTACCGAAGACGCGTTTGAGCGGGGAGCGGATTATTACATTATGAAGCCGTTTGACCGGAATATTGTTTTGGACCGGATCAAGACACTCAACCGTCGAAAAAACAAAGTACGAAAAGAAATTGGCAGACCGGTTGAGATGGAAAAGAAACCGGAAAAGTACTCGTTACAGACACTGGAAGAGGATGTCACAGAGATAATTCATGAGGTTGGTGTTCCGGCACATATCAAGGGATACCAGTATTTGCGGGAGGCAATCATCATGTCTGTGACGAATATGGACATGTTAAATTCTATTACGAAAATTTTATATCCGGGGATCGCAAAGAAATTTGATACGACACCAAGCCGTGTCGAGCGTGCCATCCGTCATGCAATTGAAGTAGCGTGGAGCCGTGGCAAGATGGATACGCTGGATGATCTGTTCGGATATACGATCAGCAATGGAAAAGGAAAACCGACCAACTCGGAATTTATCGCTCTTATTACGGACAAAATACGATTACAGATGAAGAGTAAGTAAAGGAGTGTTATGTATGAAGAAGATTCTGTTTGTTTCATCAGAGGCAGTGCCATATGTGAAAACCGGAGGTCTTGCCGATGTTGTCGGATCACTTCCGAAATATTTTGACAAAAAAGAGTATGATGTGCGGGTAGTTATTCCGAAATACGCCTGCATGGATCGCTCATTTCTTCCAAATTTAAAATTTTTGTGCCATTTTTATGTAAATCTGAACTGGCGCAGGCAGTATGTTGGAATTTTCGAGTCGGAATATCATGGTGTTCACTTTTATTTTGTGGACAATGAATTTTATTTTGCAGGAGAATCTCCATACAACAATATCTATGAAGATGTGGAAAAGTTTGCATATTTTTCCAAGGCAGTACTTGCTAGTCTGCCGTATATTGATTTTGCCCCGGATATTATCCATTGCAATGACTGGCAGACAGGACTTATTCCGGTGTTTCTGCATACGGTATTTGGAGATGATAATTTTTATGCGGGAATCAAAACCGTGTTTACGATTCATAACCTGCAGTTTCAGGGACGCTGGCGAATTCAGGAGATTATGGATATTACAGGACTCCCGGCACACATTTTCAATGCATATGAACTGGAATCTTATGGCGAAGCAAACTACTTAAAGGGTGGCGTGGTATATGCGGATTATATTACTACCGTCAGCCCGACGTATGCAAATGAGATTACGACCGTAGAAGGGGGAGAGGGCTTAAGTGGCCTGATGACTGCCCGAAAGGATCGCCTTTATGGTATTTTAAACGGAATTGATTATGAAGAATATAATCCACAGACAGATCCTTATATTTCGGTAAATTATTCGAAAAAAGATGCAGTGAGTGGGAAAAAAGAAAACAAAGTTGCATTACAGAAAGAACTTGGGCTTCCAGTCAGGGAGGATGCTTTCCTGATCGGAATCGTATCGCGTATGACCAGCCAGAAAGGATTTGACCTGATTGGCTGCGTATTGGATGAACTTTTAACCGAAATGGATATACAGCTGGTGGTTCTTGGTTCCGGAGAGAGCCAGTATGAAAATATGCTCCACCATTATCAGAGTAAGTATCCGGACAAGGTAAGCGTACATATCGGATTTACCGAGGAGCGTTCGCACCATATATATGCGGCAAGTGATGTGCTGCTGATGCCTTCCATGTTTGAACCATGCGGGCTGGCACAGATGATTGCCATGCGTTACGGAACACTTCCGATCGTACGTGAAACCGGAGGACTCCGGGATACGGTAGAACCATACAATGAATATGAAAATACAGGATGTGGTTTTTCATTTGCGAATTTTAATGCACAGGAAATGGCAGATATTGTCCGATATGCGTATCGTGTGGAGCATGAACAAAAGGCCGCATGGAAAGAACTGATCTATCGTGCGATGGATCGCAATTTTTCCTGGAATGCATCGGCACATGCATATGAGAAGCTATATGATAAACTGGTAGAAATGTAATAGATGTTCCCCGCAGAATTTTTTCTGCGGGGATTTTGTGTCTGGAAATATAATCTATGAAGTGCAGACCGGCTGCGGCATGGTCAGCAGATGGCTGTGCCGGCAGTAATAGTAGGCATGGTCGGACAGAATTTCTTCATCCTGAAGCTGTGAGGCATTCACTTCTTTTACCATTGCGGTGTAATGGTCGAGATTCTGCCTGTCGTTTTCATCGGTGGCAAGAATCAGTACTTCGTGAATACTGCTTGGCAGAATGATCAGATCCTTTTCAAACAAATCGGACAGTTCTTTTAAGATGTCATCGTAGAGGAGAACGGTTGCACCGTTGGTCCGGTACGTATTGGTCAGAACATACAGTGGCGGGGGTGCTTCCGGGAGTGGAGTTTCCGCGACGAGCTGCATTTCTTTGAGAAGACTGCTCATCGGGGTAAGCTGTGGGGGAAGAAGCTGTGGCGTGTTTTTCTTCGCAAGCCGGTAAAGCGTTTCTTTGTCGGTTTTCCAAAGGTTTAAGTGATGATTGTGGATCAGAATATTTGCCTGGTTTTCGGCACTTGCATGGAGCAGACAGTAAAAGATTACGGCCAGATCCTGGTAGCGGAAAAACGGAACCTCTTTTAACAGTTCCTGATTTTTTTCAAAGCTTACAAGACGCATGACGATGTGCTCGCTGGCACGGGAAAAATCGGTAAAGTAGGACGTGTCAAAATTTTCTTCCGGGGCATGCGCCTGATAGGTATGAAGAATATCTTCACAGATTTCTTCAAGGCATACCCCTTCCAGATAGCGATGATAGTATGGCATCAGATAGATCGCAGGTGACACGTTTTTCTTCGGATGGAGAAGTACCAGACCATCGTAATGTGTTCCGTTATTTTTGGTAAAGGAACGAATGTCTAAAGTGACACCTGTCTCGATACGCAGAGAAAGCTGTGTACGGATCGTTGTTAAAAATTCCTGATAGTTCATATGTAATTGAAAACAAATGTATATATGGGAAATTTCGGAATGACCGTTTCCGAAGATGAAAAATCCACGGTGTTAACCAGACACCGTGGATTTACTTTAGCATGTTTTGACTGAAATTGCAATCATTTTTCTCGGTTTTTTAATAAGAGAGAAGTTCCTGCCACAGCTTTGTGTACTTGGCGGAATCATCATCACTTAATGCTTTATAGATTTCACATCTTTTTATCGTGTCACTGGAAGGATTGATAGCTTCGTTATTTTTTACGTCAGCGTCCTGATTTTCTACCACAGATGTAATCGGAGAGGCATACTGCACATATTCGAAATTCTTTTCTGCGATATCATCCTTGCACAGGAAATTTAAGAATTTTAAAGCGTTGGTCTGGTTAGTGCAGGACTTTGGAATGAACCAGGAATCGATCCAGAGGTTGGATCCCTCTGTTGGAACTGAATAATCCAGATTGTCGTTCTCTGCCATGGCCAGTGCAGCCTCGCCGGAGTAGCACAGTGCGATGGAGGCTTCTTCTCCGATCATGGCATCGGCTGTCTCGTCTACATAGTAGGCATATACGATTTTATCATCTTTTTGCTTTTTTAATATGTCGAGGGCTTCCCGCAGATGATTTTCATCGGTATCGTTTAAGGAATACCCTTTGGAGATCAGTGCAGGGGCAAACGTATCACGGACGGAATTTTCCATGATGATTTCATCCTCATAGGTAGGATCCCACAGGCAGTTCCAGCTTGATACGGTTTTGGCATCAATGGTTGTTTTGTTGTAGAGAAGGCCAAGAGTCCCGTAAAAATATGGAACGGAATAGGTGTGATTCTTGTCATAGGAAGCAGACATATCAAGGATCGTTGGATCCAGATTTTTGTAGTTGTCCATGGCATCGTAATCTTCTTCGAGAACTTCGCCCTCGTTGATCAGACGCTCAACCATATATTCGGAAGAGCAGATTACATCATAGTTGATGGAACCGGCTTTGTATTTGGTATACATTTCTTCCGGACTTTCATATTCTTCGTATTTGACGGTGATACCGGTTTCTTTTTCAAACTGTTTGACTACGGACTCATCGATATATTTTCCGTAATTTAAAACGGTTAAGGTCTGTCCGCTTTTTTTCGCAGAGGAAGATCCCCCACAGGCAGTGAGTGCGCTGACTGCCAGAGCAGAAATTAAGAGGGCAGAGAAAATTCTTTTTTTCATAATAGGACTCCTTTCGGCTGGAATAAAATTCCAATGGATAATTTATTTGGCTGCAACACGCTTCTTCCCCGGATAAACATTTCCGGCAAGAAGAATGAGCAGAACGGCAAAGAACAGAATCGTGGAAAGTGCATACAATTCCGGTTTGATTCCTTTGCGAAGTTCTGTGTAGAGCATGGTGGAGAGGGTATTGACCCCGGCTCCTTTGGTAAAATAGGTGATGGAAAAATCATCCAGTGACATGGTGACTGCCATCATAAATCCGGAGAACACACCGGGACGGATTTCCGGCCAGGTGACTTTGTAAAATGCATACAGCGGCGTTGCTCCGAGATCAAGTGCCGCCTCATAGGTGCTGCGGTTTGTCTGTTTCATTTTCGGAAGCACATTTAAAATAACATAAGGAATACTAAAAGTAATGTGCGCCAGAAGAACCGTCACAAATCCGAGGTCGATAAATTTCACAAACAAAAGCATCATGGAGATACCGGTTACGATATCCGCATTCAGAAGCGGAATATTGGTCGCGCCGAGATAAATGGTCTGGTGCCGTTTTTTCATGGCGGCTATGCCGAGCGCGGCAAGTGTTCCGATCAGTGTGGAAATCATTGCGGACAGGAAAGTGACCTGCAAAGTTGTGACAAATGCAGTCATAATCTTTTCGTCCTGAAAACAGCCGGTATACCACCGGAGCGTGAAGCCACCCCATTTTACCTTGGAACGGGAATCGTTGAAAGACAAAGCAATCAACACAATAATCGGAAGGTAAAGGAAGGCAAAAATCAGGACCATATAGATCCGGGATGCACATTTTTTTAACATATGGATGTTCCCTCCCCTTCTTTATCAAATATATTTACAATAGTCATACTTGCAATCACAAAAATCATAAGAACAAAGGAAAGACCGCTTCCGGCATTCCATTGCATACCCTGCATAAAATCCTGTTCGATCACATTTCCGATTAAAAGAACATGACCACCGCCTAATACCTGCGAGATTGCAAACGAGGTAAGTGACGGGACAAATACCATGACGATTCCGCTGATGATTCCGGATACGGTAAGCGGAAGGATAATCTTTAAAAAGATGGTTACATTTCCGGCACCCAGATCACGGGCCGCCTCAATCCAGTCTTTACGGATTCGTGTCATGGAGTTGTAGATTGGCAGCAGCATAAATGGCAGGAAGTCGTATACCATGCCAAGGACAACTGCCGTTGGTGTATTTATGATATTGATGCGGGAAAGTCCGAAACCTGTGAGAATGGAGTTGATTACACCATTTTTGGAAAGCAGAAGTTTCCATGCCAGGATACGGAGCATAAAGTTCATCCACATCGGAAGCATAAAGATAAAAACAACCAGTCCCTGATTTTTGATTTTCATATTATTTAAAATCATTGCCAGCGGATAGGAGAGAACCAGGCACACGATGGTGCATATAATTCCAAGTCTCAGGGAAAGTCCCATGGCTTTGCGGTTGGTTTCATCTGCTATCGCTGTGATATAGGATAACGTAAAACTGCCATCGCCGTTTGTAAATGCATAGTAAAGAATCATGATAAGCGGCAGGAGGATAAAACCGATGATCCATATGAGGTATGGACCGGCAAGAAATTGCTGTTTAAATTTACGCATCGATCTCCACCGCCTTTTCATCGGAAGATTCCGGCTTATGCATAATCTGGATATTGAACGGGATTACTTTGATGCCGACTTTGGTGCCGACCGGAACAAATCTGGTGGTGTGAACCAGCCATTCATAGCCGCCGGCCATGACATCAAGTTCATAGTGAACGCCTTTAAAAATCAGGGAGGTTACTTCGCCCTGCAGCGTTCCCTCCGAAGGATCGACCAGTTCTACATCTTCCGGACGGATGACAACGTCGACCGGCTTGTTATTGCCGAATCCTTTGTCGACACATGCCCAACGGGCACCGAGAATCTCTACAAGTTCGTCTTTTATCATGGTTCCGTCAATGATATTGCTGTGTCCGATAAAATCGGCAACAAATGCGTTTTCCGGTTCGTTGTAAATGTTTTCCGGAGTACCGATCTGCTGGATATATCCCTGATTCATGACAACAATGGTATCGGACATGGTCAGTGCTTCTTCCTGATCGTGGGTGACATATACAAAAGTAATTCCAAGTTCTTCTTTCAGACGGATGAGCTCATACTGCATGCTCTGGCGCAGTTTTAAATCAAGTGCACCAAGCGGTTCATCTAAAAGAAGGACTTTTGGCTCGTTTACAATCGCACGGGCGATGGCGATACGCTGCTGCTGACCACCGGAGAGAGAATCGACCGAACGGTTTTCAAAGCCTTCCAGATTGACCAGTTTTAAGGCATATTTGATTTTATCCTGAATATATGCTTTGCTTTTCTTACTTATTTTAAGGCCGAATGCAATGTTTTCGGCGATGGACATATGCGGGAAAAGAGAATACTTCTGAAAAACGGTATTCAGTTTCCGTTCATTGGCTGCAAGAGCTGTGATATCCTGTCCGTCAAACAGAATCTGTCCCTTGTCCGGGCTTTCAAAGCCTCCCAGCAGACGCAGGGTTGTAGTTTTTCCGCATCCGGACGGACCTAAAAGGGTCAGAAATTCATTCTCCCGGATATACAGATTTAAATCATCCAACACAAGATTGGAATCGTAGGATTTGGAAATTCCAATAAAATCAATTAAATGTTTACTCATACGTTTGTCCTCTTAAAAATTTGGTGGGGTAGTAACCCAGATGATGACGGCATCTTTCGAACCGGTGTTTTCCAGATAATGCTTTTTTCCTGCTTTAAAATAGAAAGATTCCCCGGCATGTACCGTCTGGTTTTGTCCGGCATAGTGGATACGGACGTTTCCTGTGATTACATAACCGAAATCCTCCCCCTCATGGGGCTGATAAACTTCTGACCGTCCACCGGCGTGTAAAGTCAGACGAACCGGTTCCATCTGGTTTTTCTGTGCATTGGGAACGACCCATTCAATACAGCAGTGTTTTTCTTCGTCGGTTTTTTCAAAATAATCTTCCTGTTTGAAAACAATCTGTTCCGGCTCTTCATCTGTAAAAAATTCTGCTGGTGTCGTACCAAGGCACTGGATGATATCCAGAAGAGTTCCGATGGACGGAGAGTTCTGGTTTCGTTCCAACTGTGAGATAAAGCCCTTGGTCAGCTCGGCACGGTCCGCCAGCTCCTGTTGCGTCAGTCCGTACTGGATGCGCAGTTCTTTCATGCGGTGTCCAATGTCCATGGCATGCCTCCCGTAAATTTATGAAACATGATTGTTAGTTGATTTTTTGTTTACTGATTATAAACTCAACAGTTTCTATTCTACAGAATCCATGTGAAAAGTCAATCTTTTTTTAATATAAATTTTATGAAAAAACAGTTGATTTTCTGAATCGGTTTTGGTATTATATACAAGTACGTTTTGCCAATATGGCTCAGTTGGTAGAGCAACGCATTCGTAATGCGTGGGTCAGGGGTTCGAGTCCCCTTATTGGCTTCGTTTCAGACACGTTTTGTATCGGGTATCCGATACAAAACGTGTCTTTTTTACTTTAAAAAGTGCTTGTTTCTTAGGCATGAAATTGGTATAATGGGCGCAGACAAAGAAAATAAGAATAAAGGTTGAGGTAAAAAATGGACAAGAACAAAAAGACGTTTCAGGTACCGACATTACTGGCCTTTGCAGCAATTGTTGCAATTATGGTGATTGTAGGGGTGAGAGTCCTTAACGTTCCGGTAGTTCCTATGTGTCTGCTTGTTATCATTGAGGCAGTTATTGCAGTGATGCTGCATCATGCGGAACTCTGGGTGCATGGACTTCTTATTCTGGCAGAACTTTGTGCCGGTGTTGCCGGGGAAAAAACAGTATTGATTATTTTATGTGCAGTTGTTTACATTGCAGCGACGTTTGCACTGCAGATGTTAGATAAAGGAGAAACACAGAATGGACAGTAGTGACAGTAGTTATTACAGCAGGCAACAGCTGGATGAGCTGTTTTTACAGATGATCGCCTTTTTTTCCGGAGATCCGAAACGGATTCAGCATTTCATGAAAGTGCATAGTTTCGCAAGAATCATCGGAACAAAAGAAGGGCTTGACGAGACATCCCTTTTTATATTGGAAGCAGCCGCTTATACCCATGACATTGGAATCCGTCCGGCAGAAGAAAAGTATGGACGGTGTGACGGAAAGCTGCAGGAGCAGGAAGGACCGATTGTGGCACAGAGAATGCTTTCCGATGTGGGAATTGAAAATTATCTGATCGACCGTATCTGCTATCTGATCGGACATCATCATACATATGATAATATCGAAGGACTGGATTATCAGATTCTGGTGGAGGCAGATTTTCTGGTCAATTTATATGAAGATGACGTCAATCGTCACGGAATTGAACAGGCATATCAGCAAATTTTCCGGACGCAGACCGGAAAAGAAATTTTTAATCAGATGTATACAGATGAAAGATGAATAAAAAAAATTATCAGAAAATAATGGAAGATCTGATCCGTGAAAACTGTACGGCAGGGGAGGCTCCAAGCCTCCTTTTGCACAGCTGTTGTGCACCGTGCAGTTCTTATTGTATTGCATGTCTTGCAGAACATTTCCATGTAACGGTATTTTATTACAATCCCAATATTTATCCGCCGGAAGAATATCATATGCGGGCAAAGGAGCAGGAACGTTTTATTGCTGAGTTTCCTACAAAATATCCGGTTTCTTTTGTGGAAGGTGCATACGATACACAGCGGTTTTACGATATGGCAAAGGGCATGGAAGAGATCCCGGAAGGGGGAGAGCGCTGTTTTGCCTGTTACCGGCTGCGGCTTTCTGAGGCTGCGTCCTATGCAAAAGCGCACGGATTTGATTTCTTTACGACAACACTATCCATCAGTCCGCTGAAAAATGCGGAAAAGTTAAATCAGATCGGAGCAGAACTGGCAGATACCTTTGGTGTCCGTTATCTGTTTTCGGATTTTAAAAAGAAGGAAGGCTATAAAAAGTCGACCGAAATTTCTAAGGAGTATCACATGTACCGGCAGTACTACTGTGGGTGTGTGTATTCCAAGCGTGACCGCGACCGTGAAATTGTACTGCGCAGACAGCAGGAAGAACAGATTTTATAAAAATAAAACAAAGAATTTAAGAAAGAGAGGAATTTAGATATGGCACAGTTATGGGGCGGAAGATTTACGAAGGAGACAGACCAGCTGGTTTACAATTTTAATGCATCCATTTCGTTTGATCAGAAATTTTACAAGCAGGATATTGAGGGTTCCATTGCACATGTGCGTATGCTTGGAAAGCAGGGCATTCTGACACAGGAAGAGATGCAGGCGATTGTTTCCTGTTTACAGGAAATTCTTGCGGATGTGGAGAGCGGAAAGCTTGCCATCACTTCGGAATATGAGGATATTCACAGTTTTGTGGAAGCAAACCTTATTGACCGTCTGGGAGATACCGGAAAGAAACTGCATACCGGACGAAGCAGAAATGATCAGGTGGCACTGGACATGCGTCTGTATACCCGGCAGCAGGTTCTTGAGACGGATGAACTGCTGGAACAGCTGCTGCAGGTACTGCTTCGCATTATGAAAGAAAATACGCAGACGATTATGCCAGGATTTACCCATTTGCAGAAAGCGCAGCCGATCACACTCGCACATCATATGGGGGCGTACTTTGAAATGTTTAAGCGTGACCGTTCCCGTATGCACGATATTTACGAGCGCATGAATTACTGCCCGCTCGGTTCCGGCGCACTGGCAGGAACAACCTATCCGCTTGACCGCGAATATACTGCAGAGCTTCTTGGCTTTTACGGACCGACCTTAAACAGTATGGACGGTGTTTCCGACCGCGATTACCTGATCGAATATCTGTCTGCCATGGCAACCATTATGATGCATTTAAGCCGCTTCTCCGAGGAAATCATCATCTGGAATTCCAACGAATACAAATTTGTAGAGATTGATGATGCATACAGTACCGGAAGCAGTATCATGCCACAGAAGAAAAATCCGGATATTGCAGAACTTGTCCGAGGCAAGACCGGGCGTGTGTATGGCGCGCTCATGTCGCTTCTGACCACGATGAAGGGGATTCCGCTTGCTTACAATAAAGACATGCAGGAAGACAAGGAACTTTCCTTTGATGCCATCGACACAACGAAAGGCTGTATTGTGTTATTCACGGGTATGCTTGATACCATGAAATTCAATAAGGATGTTATGAGAAAGAGTGCCGCACACGGCTTTACCAACGCGACAGATGCTGCCGATTATCTTGTAAATCACGGGGTTCCGTTCCGCGATGCGCATGGAATTATCGGACGTATTGTTTTGTACTGTCTGGACAAACAGATGCCGATTGACGATATGAGTCTGGAAGAATTAAAACAGTTTTCTCCGGTATTTGAGGAGGATGTCTATGATGCAATCTCCATGGAAACCTGTGTCAACAAGCGTCTGACGATCGGTGCACCAGGGGAAGAGGCGATGAAGAAAGTGATCGCAATCGAAGAGGCATATCTGGAGAAAAAATGAGACAAAAGGAGCACATCGTATGCAGAATCGCTTGTCGATGCGATGTACGTAATTGCGGTACATCTCTGATATATTGTATGAAATACCGCTTAGTCGGTATTTCAGATTGTGCAAGTCCTACATATATTTGAGGAATATTTTATTTATTTAGGACAATTTGTTCCTTGTAATTTTACCTGGTTTCAAGTAATATATTTCCTATAAAGACACATGTTCGTGTAACACGGACAAAAAACAAAAATGTTTTTCTGTAAAAGACAGGTGTCCGCGTATAAAGAAAAGAACAGAGGAGATTGGAAAAATGAGTGAGAAGTTAAAAGTTGGTATCCTTGGCGGAACAGGTATGGTAGGACAGAGATTTATCTCTTTGCTGGAGAATCATCCATGGTTTGAGGTTACCACGATTGCAGCAAGCCCAAGAAGTGCAGGAAAGACTTATGAGCAGGCAGTAGGAGATCGTTGGAAAATGGATACTCCAATGCCGGAAGCTGTAAAGAATATTGTAGTAATGAATGTAAATGAGGTAGAGCAGGTAGCTTCTCAGGTCGACTTTGTATTTTCTGCTGTAGACATGACAAAGGACGAGATCAAAAAGATCGAGGAAGATTACGCAAAGACAGAGACACCGGTTGTTTCCAACAACAGTGCTCACCGCTGGACACCGGATGTGCCGATGGTAGTTCCGGAAATCAATCCACAGCACATGGAAGTTATCAAGTATCAGAAAGAGCGTCTTGGTACAAAGCGCGGTTTCGTAGCAGTAAAGCCAAACTGCTCCATCCAGAGTTATGCGCCGGTTCTGACTGCATGGAAAGAGTTTGAGCCATATGAAGTAGTTGCCACTACCTATCAGGCTATTTCCGGAGCAGGAAAGACGTTCAAGGACTGGCCAGAGATGCTTGGAAACATTATTCCATACATCGGTGGTGAGGAAGAAAAGTCTGAGAAAGAGCCTCTGCGTATCTGGGGGCATGTAGATGATGCGAAGAAGCAGATTGTTCCTGCAACTTCACCGGTCATTACCTGCCAGTGTATCCGTGTGCCGGTATTAAACGGACATACAGCAGCTGTATTTGTTAAATTCAAGAAGAAACCTACCAAAGAGCAGCTGATCGAAGCACTGAAGAATTACAGTGGTGTGCCACAGGAACTGAAGCTTCCGAGTGCACCGGAACATTTCATCCAGTACTTAGAAGAGGATAACCGTCCGCAGGTCAGCCTGGATGTAAACTTTGAGCATGGCATGGGAATCTCTGTCGGACGTCTGAGAGAGGATACCGTATATGACTGGAAATTCGTTGGATTATCTCACAATACCGTTCGTGGTGCAGCCGGTGGCGCAGTTTTATGTGCAGAGCTGTTAAAGGCACAGGGATATATCACAAAGAAATAAGTATTAAATTGAAATACGGATTTTGGAGAGAAGTGCAAAAACTGCACTTCTTTCTTTTTGCCGAAAACCTTGTGAGAGATATTAATCAGTGATATAATTTCTTTTAGCAGAAGGAATTTTGTACGGAGGAATCGGGATGAACGCAAAAAAAACAGATCTCAAAGAACTGGAAGGCTGGTATGAAAAATCAGGAAACCAGCTGATGCTTTTGTATGGCGGAATGGACTGCCGAAAAGAACAGCTGATCAAAGAATTCTGTGTGGGGAAAAAGTATTTTTATTATCGATGCAGACAGCTTTCCGCACAGGAACAGATGCAGAAAATGGGAGAAGAAATTCAAAATGCTTTTCAGATGAAGCTGAGCAGGTATTCCTATGATGAATTTTTTAACCGGGTAAAAAGCGGAGATGCATCAAAATTGGTGATTGTGATTGATGAGGCACAGTATGCAATTAAAAGAGATCCGGAATTTGTCAAAAGTATTTTAAAATTAAAGATGAAACGGCTTTATCCGGGACCGGTGATGATCATTCTGGCGTCTTCTTCCATTGTATGGGCTACGCAGGATGCAAAAGATGCGTTCGGGGACGGATTCCGTCGTATTGATGTACTGCATAAAGTGGAAGATCTGAATTTCCTGGAAGTTGTCCGGACATTTCCGGCACTTTCGGTCAGCGACTGTATCCGTATTTATGGAACCATCGGTGGGGTGCCGGGATTTATGGAAGCATGGAATCCGGAAATTTCATACAGGGAGAATATTTACCGGCTTGTGCTGACGGAGGGGGGATATCTGTTTCATATGGCAGAACAGAAAATTTCGGCAGAACTGCGTGAACTTTCCGTCTATAACACAATTTTATCTGCAATTGCACAGGGATATAATAAACTGAATGACCTGTATTTGAAAACCGGATATTCCCGTGCAAAGATCAGTGTTTATATGAAAAATCTCAGCCATTTTGATATTGTAGAGAAAGTGCAGTCATTTCAGACCGGTGGCTGGGAGAATGCCAAAAAAGGGGTATACCAGATCAAAGATACATTTATTAATTTCTGGTTTAAATTTGTATTTCCCCACATGTCGGATCTTTATCTGCTGAAACCGTATGAATTTTACGACCGTTACATTGCACCGGAACTTGGCACGTATCTGAAACGTTATTTCCGGAATGTCTGCATGGAGTATATGATGCTTTTGAATCAGATGGGACGCATGCCGTTTCCAGTTCATAAGATCGGAACCTGGGTTGGAAAGACAGGAAACATTGATATTATTGCCCAGAGCACAGACCGCAGAAATATTGTGGGACTATGTAACTGGGATCAGCCACAGCTGACATCGCAGATGTGCGAGGAACTGTATCAGAACATGGAAAAGGCAAAAATCCGTTCGGAGCATATTTTTTTATTCTCTGCAACGCGGTTTGAACCGATGCTGGCGGAGCATGCCAAAACGGATGACCGGTTTGAGCTGATTGATATGAACGAATTATAGAAAAAGTTTGCCAATAGGGGATAGAAGATGGGAAAGTCACTGATCATAACGGAGAAACCGTCGGTTGCCCAGGAATTTGCAAAAGTTCTCGGGGTAAGCGGGGGCCGCAGAGATGGCTATCTGGAAAACCAGAAATATGTGATCACCTGGTGCGTGGGACATCTGGTAGCCATGGTATATCCGGAAAGTTATGATATAAAATACAAAAAGTGGAAACTGGAAGATCTGCCATTTCTTCCAAAAGAATATAAATATGATGTGATCAAAGATGTCAGCCGGCAGTATGATGTGGTTCACGGAATGTTGATGCGCGAGGATATCGACCGTGTCTACTGGGCAGGAGATGCCGGAAAAGAAGGACAGACGATTGAGGAAAATATCCGCAATTTCGGCGGTGTGCGAGACGGCATGGAGGAACTCCGGGTCTGGATTGATTCCCAGACAGAGGAAGAGATCCAACGGGGAATCCGGGAAGCAAAACCGATGTCTGCCTATGAAAATCTCGGAAAATCCGGTATTATGCGTACCATTGAAGATTATGCCATGGGCATTAATTTTTCCCGTGTAATGTCGGTAAAATATGGAGGGTTGTTAAACAATGCGGCGGGAACACGTTCCTACACCGCTATTGCGGTCGGGCGCGTGATGACCTGTGTGCTTGGGATGGTCGTGATCCGTGAGCGCGAGATCCGCAATTTTAAGGAGACACCGTTTTACCGTGTTGTCGGAAATTTTACAGATGCACATGTCCAGGGCGAGTGGAAAGCCGTCGAGGGATCAGGGTACTTTGCATCGCCGCTCTTGTATAAGGAAAACGGATTTCGGGAAAAGAAGGATGCACTGGCATTGATTGACCGCGTGCAGGGACATTCTGCGATTGTGGAATCCATGGAAAAGAATATTTCCAGAAAACGGGCGCCGTTACTGTTTAATCTGGCAGAGCTGCAGGCAGAATGTGCAAAACGATTCAAGATCAGCCCGGATGAAACCTTACAGGTGGCGCAGGATCTGTATGAACGGAAACTGACAACGTATCCGCGTACCGATGCGCGTGTGCTTTCTACTCCGGTGGCAAAGGAAATTCATAAAAATATCAGCCGTCTGCGGGGATATGAGCCGACTTCGGATTTTGTGGAGCAGATTCTCGACAGAAAGCTGTATGGAAATATTGCAGGAACGCAGTATACCGATGATGCTAAAGTGACAGACCACTATGCGATCATTCCGACCGGTCAGCTCACGGAGCTTGGGAAACTGAATGCTCTGCAGAAATCGGTATTTGATCTGATCGTGCGGAGATTTCTCAGTGTGTTTTATCCGGCGGCAGAATATCAGAATGTAAAAATGACGGCTGTTGTGGATGTGGGGGAAAATAAGGAACGTTTTTATGCGTCCGCACGTGTATTAAAGATACCCGGTTATTTGGAAATTGCAGGAATTCCAAAGAAAGAGGAAGAAGATTCGGATCCGAAGGAACTGCTACATCTGGCAGATCAGCTGAAAAAGGGCGACGAGATTTCCGTGGATGGATATGAGGTGAAAGAGGGAAAAACTTCACCGCCGAAGCGGTACACCTCCGGTTCCATGGTGCTTGCCATGGAAAATGCAGGACAGCTGATTGAGGATGAGGAGCTTCGGGAACAGATCAAAGGTTCGGGAATCGGTACCTCGGCCACCCGTGCGGAAATTATCAAGAAACTGGTCCGCATCCATTATCTCAATCTGAATAAACGGACGCAGGTGCTCACACCGGAAAATCTCGGGGAGATGGTATTTGAAGTGGTGAGCATGACCGTCCCGGCACTTTTGAACCCGAAGATGACAGCTTCCTGGGAAAAGGGACTTGATGGAATTACACAGGGAACCGTGGATTTCTGGGATTACCGGACGAAACTGGAAGATTTCATCCGGACCGAAACGGAAAAGATGATCGGACAGGATCTGCGGGAACCGCTTGCGGAACGTATCAGTAATTTTGCCGGGAAACATGCAAGAGGTGCCGGTGCGAGAAGAAAGATCGGTGTCAGATGTCCGGCATGCGGTGGAGAACTTGTAACCACGCCATTTGGCTATGGATGTGCAAATTACAAGAATGATAAATCAGGATGTAATTTTAATATTGGCGAAATTGCAGGTGCTCAGCTGAGTGAGGAACAGGTAAAAGAACTTATCGAACAGGGGCATACCCAGACCATTCGCGGGTTTAAATCCAAGGCAGGCAAACGGTTTGATGCAAAACTTAAGGTAGATAAAGATGAAAACGGAAAAGTTAATATTGCATTTGATTTTTCAGACGTAGAGCCGGAAATCATTCCGGAGGTAAAGTGCCCGGTATGTGGCGGACAGATTAAAAAGACATCTTTCGGCTATGGATGTGTAAACTTTTCACCGGACGATGAGAACAGCTGCCGGTTTTCCATTGGAACGATCGCCGGAAAAACCCTGCCGGTTACTGCGGTAAAGCAGCTCCTGACGGATGGTCACACAGATACCCTGCGCGGTTTTAAATCAAAAACCGGTAAAAAATTTGATGCCTGTCTGAAACTGGAGAAAACCGAAGAGGGAAAGACGAATATTGTATTTGATTTTGACAGCGTGGAACAGAAAGTGATCCGCGATGTGAAGTGTCCGCTCTGTGGGGGTGAGATCATTGCGACCTCTTTTGGTTATGGATGTGCCAACTATAAGCCGGGCGATGAAAACAGCTGCAGGTTTTCTATTGGGAAGATGGCAGAGAAATCTTTTACGGAAGCACAGGTCCGGCAGCTTTTAAACGATGGCATTACGGAAACCATGCGTGGGTTTAAGTCAAAAACAGGGAAGAAATTTGATGCGCGCGTAGCTCTCGCAAAAGATGAAAACGGGAAAGTAACCGGGCTGAAATTTGATTTTGACAATGTAGAGCCAAAGAAAGTCAAAGATGTGAAGTGCCCGAAGTGTGGCGGGGATATTGTAGTGGCACCGTTTGGATTTATGTGTGCCAATCATAAAAAAGATGATAAGGAAAGCTGCAGTTTTATGATTGGAAGTATCGCAAGTGTCCGGCTGAAAGAAGCGCAGGTGAAAGAGCTTCTGACGAAAAAGAAGACAGAGGTAATTTCGGGATTTGTGGCAAAGACCGGTATGAAATTTGATGCGCCGCTGAAACTGACGGAAGAAGGGGAGATCACATTTGATTTTCCGGAGAAACCGAAACCGGAAGAGACAACCGTGCCGTGCCCGAAATGCGGCAAAATGCTGATGAAGACGCAGTGGAGGTATGAATGTGCGTGCGGATTTAAAATCTGGCATACCGTTGCTAAGGTGGAACTTTCCGAAGAAGTGATGAAAGAACTGCTGACGACCGGAAAGACGAAGCAGAAGATTGCCGGATTTACCTCAAAGGCAGGCAATACATTTGACACCTGCCTGAAATATGAAAATGATCAGATTTCGTTTGATTTTGATAATCCGGGGGAGGCACCGCCGGAGAAAACAGCAGCCGCAGAGGAAACAACGGCTTTGGAGGAAACGGAAGAGTCCGGAAGAAAAACGATCAGTAATCATGAAAATTAAAATGTAAGGAGATTAAAAAATGGAAAACGCAAAAATCAAAAACATGTATGATTTGTCACAGTCTATTGCAGGAGAGTACCTTTCACAGTTTACGTATCCGTGGGAAGCATTAAAAGGCATCAGCGATTTTATCAAAAAGCTCGGTCCGACACTCGATCCGGAAATTTATGAGAAACGTGGGGAAAATATCTGGGTGGCAAAGAGTGCAGCCGTTGCACCTACGGCATGCTTGAACGGACCGCTGATTATTGATGAAGATGCCGAGATCCGTCACTGTGCATTTATCCGCGGAAGCGCAATCATTGGAAAAGGATCGGTTGTCGGAAATTCCACGGAGATCAAAAATGATATCATTTTTAACACGGTACAGGTACCACATTACAATTACGTCGGGGATTCCATTCTCGGTTACAAGTCCCATATGGGAGCCGGTTCGATTACCTCCAATGTAAAATCGGATAAAACACTTGTGGTTGTAAAGGACAACAGAGATTCCGGTGAAGAAATTGAAACAGGACTTAAGAAATTTGGAGCTATGCTCGGAGATCACGTAGAGGTAGGATGCAACTCCGTTTTAAATCCGGGTACGGTTATCTGCCCGAATTGTAATGTCTATCCGCTTTCTTCTGTCCGCGGAGTGATTCCGGCAAACCATATCTACAAGGATGCAGACCATATTGTGGCAAAAAAAGAAAAATAGTAGTTGTATCTAAAAAAGTGCGAATTTGCACTAGACTTTAGGAAAAAAATATGCAAAAATATTAGCGGTATGTCGAATGATAACGAGTTTATCTACAATTAACATGCGAAAGGAGTCTTAAGATGATTTACACAAAGGAAGTTGAAAACATGTGTCCTGTAGCAAAGGGCGCAAAGCATGAGCCAGCTCCTATCCCGGAAGAGGGAAAGTGGGTTCATTCCAAGAAAATTGAGGACATTTCAGGATTTACACACGGTGTCGGCTGGTGTGCACCACAGCAGGGTGCCTGCAAGCTTTCTCTTAACGTAAAGAACGGTATCATTGAGGAAGCATTAGTTGAGACAATCGGTTGCTCTGGTATGACTCATTCAGCTGCTATGGCTGCAGAAGTTTTACAGGGTAAGACAATTCTGGAAGCTTTAAATACAGACTTAGTTTGTGATGCTATCAACACAGCTATGAGAGAGCTTTTCTTACAGATCGTATATGGACGTACACAGTCTGCATTCTCTGATGACGGACTTGCTGTAGGTGCTGGTCTGGAAGATTTAGGAAAGGGACTTCGTTCTCAGGTTGGTACTATGTATGCAACAAAGGAGAAGGGTGTTCGTTACCTTGAGATGGCTGAAGGATATGTTACAGGTATCGCTCTTGACGAGAATAACGAGGTAATTGGTTACCAGTTCGTTTCTCTTGGAAAGATGACTGACTTCATTAAGAAGGGTGATGATCCTAACACAGCTTGGGAGAAAGCTAAGGGTCAGTATGGCCGTGTGGACGATGCAGTTAAGATTATCGATCCACGTCAGGAATAATTGGAAAGGAGAACGATATAATGGCATCATTATTTGAAGGATATGAAAGAAGAATTGACCAGATTAACGCTGTTTTAAACAGCTATGGTATCAGCTCTATCGAAGAAGCTGAAAAGATTACAAAGGACGCTGGACTGAACGTTTACGATCAGGTTAAGAAGATTCAGCCAATTTGTTTCGAGAACGCTTGCTGGGCTTACACTGTAGGTGCTGCAATCGCAATCAAGAAGGGATGCAAGAGAGCTGCTGATGCTGCCGCAGCAATCGGTGAAGGACTTCAGGCATTCTGTATTCCTGGATCTGTTGCAGATCATCGTAAAGTAGGTTTAGGACATGGTAACCTTGGTAAGATGCTCCTTGAGGAGGAGACAGAGTGCTTCTGTTTCTTAGCTGGACATGAGTCATTTGCAGCTGCTGAGGGTGCAATCGGTATCGCTGAGAAGGCAAACAAGGTTCGTCAGAAACCTCTTCGTGTTATCTTAAACGGTCTTGGAAAAGACGCAGCACAGATCATTTCCCGTATCAACGGATTTACATTCGTAGAGACAAAGTATGATTACAAGGCTGCAAAGCTTAACATCGTATATGAGAAAGCATACTCTAACGGACTTCGCGCAACTGTAAAATGTTACGGTGCTGATGATGTTCAGGAAGGTGTTGCAATCATGCATCATGAGAACGTAGGTGTTTCCATCACTGGTAACTCTACAAACCCAACACGTTTCCAGCATCCGGTTGCAGGTACATACAAGAAGGAATGTATCGAGCAGGGTAAGAAGTACTTCTCCGTAGCATCCGGCGGTGGTACAGGACGTACACTTCACCCAGATAACATGGCAGCAGGTCCTGCTTCTTATGGTATGACAGATACTATGGGACGTATGCACTCTGATGCACAGTTTGCTGGATCTTCTTCCGTACCGGCTCACGTTGAGATGATGGGTCTGATCGGAATGGGTAACAACCCAATGGTTGGTGCTACTGTTGCTGTTGCAGTATCCGTTGAGGAAGCTGCAAAGGCTGGTAAGTTCTAAGAAACACAGTAAAATCAAGGGCTATCGTGGTTTACAATGTTCCACGGTAGCCTTAAATTTTGCCACGTAGGACACACGTAGCGCACAGGTAGCACACATGAGGTAGCACATAAATTGTTGGATGAATTTAGGGTATAAAAAGAGGGCGTCGAATATACCCGACACCCCCATACGCTTTTATGTAACGTTTGTGTTTTTGTTTGATTAGGAGTTTGCTTTTTGCGATTGCACACCTAAAAGATAACCGTACATGAATGCGTTTTCTGCGCCCTGCTGGTAATTGCATTTTGCACCTTTCTCATAAAGTCCAAATCCAATATCGAAGAGTTCTTTGATAATTTCTTTGTTCCGCTTCACAGTCCAGTGGATGCGCAAGCTCTTAGATTTCTTTAATTCTGCCAGGGCTGAATCATGCAATGCCTTTTTCATTTTTTCATGGCGCCAATCATGAAAGATTCCAATTAAAATAAACAAAATTATATTGATGCTTGAAATTCCATATGGAACGTGTTATAGTAAAACAAAAGAGGAACAATTGCCCACAAGTGGTTGTCCTCATAAACAATGGTTAGAAAAATCCACCCTAGTTACTCGGTCAAAGTTGGGGTGGTTTTCTATGCTTTAAAACACTATCTGATAAACGTAAATACGAATGTCAGTAATGCAAGAATGAACAGACCAAAGGTCATGAGGTCTTTAAAATCAAATCTCTTGTTCATCAGCACCACCCCCATTCTATGTAAAATAAAATAGAGGTCAGCCACCCTGCAACACAATTGTTCCATGGTCTGTATTTTATCGTATCTTATGTAGATATTTTAAACAGGACAAAACTGTCTCGAGAAGTTGGCAGTATTCCGCGATTGGTTTCTATTGATAAGTACAATTTTATTGTGAATCATTTGGTGGAAAATGTAGATATAATAGAAATCGTCTTGTTTTGATGGTATACTGTAGTTGATCGTAATAGTAAAAGAATTGTATCCATGTTCTTCAAAACTGCAGCAGAATCATACTAGAAGGTGTAAACATGCGTCTGATGAAAATGATGAAGAGTATATTCGCAGAGCATTACAACTTGGTGCAAATGAAATCAGAGGGTATAAAGAGAAGGCAGAGTACATGAAGAAATTAAATGAATTTAGAAGTTTGACCGCGTTAGAAAAATAAAAGCAAAAAACTGTAAATAACAATAAATAATTTTAAATTAAATACAATATAAGGAAAGCCCATAAAATCATTGGATAGTTGATACATCAGGTTATCCAGATGTCGAAACTAAAATTGGAAAAGATTATTTTGATTTTATTGTGCAGATAAGGAAATAGAACAAAGGTTGAATTTTTAAAAAAGTCTATGAATTATTAAAAATATAGGAAAGGTTGACACGTGATGGCGGATGAAAAAATCAAAAATTCCAGAGAGTTGGAGTTTGCCGTGTTTTGCATTGAAAATGTAGCGGCAAAGCTGGGTGTGGATGCAGAGCGTGTGTATCAGGCATTTACTGAAAAAAGCAACATTCTGAACGGTTATATCGTGCCGGAATATGAAGTGCTGCATACCCAGAGCCGGGAATATATCGTTAATGATCTTCTTGATGTGATGAAAGAAAGGGGCGTGGAAGTATGATTCTCTATCATGGTTCTTTCTTAGAGATTGCTAAGCCGGATTTGGTTCATTCCCGCCCTAACGTAGACTTCGGGCGTGGCTTTTATGTCACACCGTTGTATGAACAGGCAGCGAAGTGGTGCGGCAAGTTCAAACACCGTGGGAAAGACGGTATTATCTCCAGGTATGAATACGATGAAAGCCGGGAAGCTGAACTGAAAACGCTGAAATTCGATTCTTATTCCGAAGAATGGCTGGATTTTATTCTGAACTGCCGCAGTGGAAAAGATTTGATGGATTATGACCTTGTTGTAGGCGGTGTTGCCAATGATAAGGTGTTCAATACGGTGGAGCTGTTCTTTGACGGACTGATTGATAAAACGGAAGCTATCAGCCGCCTGCGTTATGAAAAGCCGAACCTGCAAATATGTTTTCGCACAGAGAAAGCACTGTCTCTGCTGCGTTTTGAAGGGAGTGAAACACTATGACAGCGAATCCGATTTTGCTTCAGAAAAAATATAGCCGTGTTATTGAATGCTTTGCTAAACAGCAGGGACTTTCACTGGATGCGGCTTTGGATTTCTTTTATCATTCACTGGTTTATCAGCTGATCCGTGATGGTGTTTCCGATATGCACTGCATGAGCGATGCGTATCTTGCGGAGGAACTGGAACAGGAATATGCCGAGAAAGTGCCTGTAAAGGAGAGAATAAAGTGAGACATAATATTTTTGATTCAATACCATCAAATATCGTTATCTGGATCATGGTACGATACAGGTTGCGGTATATGACACAACCGATTGGAAATCACTTCTCCAGGAAAGCTGCCAATGGGGCAAACTATGGAGCGTATGAAAGAAGGCTATTCCAAAATCGGAAATTGAATCAAATAGGGTTGGCGATAAGTATTCAGACAAAATATTTGTCACAATAAATAACAATAGTAATACGGAAGTATGGAAAGCCTGTATACAATCCGGACATTCCAAACGACACCGCCCACCGGAGTTATGAGAGACAGGGCATTGACAGGGTATCAGAGATACATGAGGGGGATCGGCTGCCACCAGCAGGACGAAAGAGCCGGGAATAACAAGGCAATGCAGGAGCAGAGCACAGGGGAGAATAAACGGCAGTATCAAATAATGAACATAAATACGAAAAAAGGTGTGGAATTATTTTTGAATTGTGGTAAAATGTTTTAGAACCTAAAAGAAGATATAAAATAAAATAGGGGAATTTATTGATAAGGAGTATTTTTCGTGACAGAAGATAAACGTTCTATTATTCAAATGGTAGCAGGCCTGATCGAACAGGGCAAAAAGAATCAGGATAAGATCGCATACAGCAAAATCCTGGATACATTTTCAGGGGTAGAGATTTCCTCTGAGCAGTTTGACAACATTTTAAAAGTTTTAGAAGATAACAAGATCGAAGTCCTTCGCTCAAAAAATGACATGGAGCAGACGGTTTCTTTGTCTGCAAAGGAGAAAGAACCGGATGAGGTGGATGACGAAGAACTGGAAGAAAGTAAGATTCTTTTGGATATTGATGATGATATTGAGGAAGATTCCGAGGAAAATATCGAGGAAGATCTCTCGGTTATGGAGGGGGCGGATATCACGGATCCGGTACGTCAGTATTTAAAGACGATCGGACAGGTGCGTCTGCTTACCATGGAAGAAGAGCAAAAGATTGCCAAGCGGATCAGTGAGGGTGATCCGGAAGCCAAGAAGGAACTGATTGAAGCCAATCTCAGACTGGTAGTAAGTATTGCCAAGAAGTATGTCGGCAGGGGACTGCCGCTTCTGGATCTGATTCAGGAGGGGAATATCGGCCTGATGAAAGCAGTCGATAAGTTTGAGTACGAAAAAGGATTTAAGTTTTCCACATATGCGACATGGTGGATTCGTCAGGCAATTACCCGTGCAATTGCAGATCAGGCAAAGACGATCCGTGTTCCGGTACATATGGTGGAGACAATCAATAAGGTTGTCCGCGCACGCCGTACCCTGACACAGGAGCTGGGAAGAGAACCTTCCAATAAGGAAATTGCGGAGATGCTTGGCGAAGATGAAGATCGTGTAACGGAGATCATGAGTTTTAGTCAGGATCCGGTTTCCATGGAGGCTCCGGTAGGGGATGAGGACGATTCCCATCTGGGTGATTTTGTGCAGGATTCCAATGCGTTATCCCCGGAGGAGAATGCGATTGCGGAGATGCGTAATAAGCAGATTTCACTTGCCATGAAAGACCTGACGGATCGTGAGCAGGAAGTGATCACACTGCGGTTCGGTCTTGACGGAAATCAGCCGCACACGCTGGAAGAAGTGGGACAGATGTTTCATGTGACAAGAGAGCGTATCCGTCAGATTGAGGCAAAGGCACTGCGTAAACTTGGTGCACCGAGCAGAAAACGTATGCTGCGTGACTTTTTATAACAGGTATTTTGCCGGACAATTCTGAAATTACGGATGCGATTTATGATATGGTTTTTGGCAGGGAGTGAAACTATATGTTTTATTTTAAGCTATCGCATCCAGCCCAATACCTATCCGCAGTGTCAGATGGATTTAGCACTGGCCATTATGCATGTACGTGCACATGCACGGCAGTATGGCATTGATGAAAACCGTATTCTTGTGGTGGGAGCTTCTGCCGGTGGGCATTTGTGCGCAAGCACGGCAATGCTGCATGAAGAACTGAAAACAGAAATTTTTTGTGCGCATCCGGAGCTGGAAAAACTATATGGAAGGATTTCTGCGCGGCCGGACGGGGTAGGACTGTTGTACCCGGTGATCAGTTTTACCTCGGAATATCATGAGGGAAGCTGCCGCTGTAATACAGGTGGAAACCCGGATCTTCAGAAAAAACTGTCGGTAGAACTTCACGATCTGACCGGCTATCCGCCAACATACGCTTATGCGAATCTCGATGACGGCTGTGTTCCGGCCAGCAATACGACCCGGTTGGATGCAGCACTTACGAAAGCAGGGGTGAAGCATCTGTGTGAGACTTTTCCGACGGGGGATCACGGCATCGGGTTAGGATATGGTACTTCAGCCAAAGCATGGAGCGAGCATATGCTTCGGTTTTTTGATGAAACTTTATAAAAATCCGGTAAGTATTAAAAATATGATACATTACAATAGCCTGAAACCGAAAATCCGGACATGGTAACGTTGTATTTGTATATTAGCGTTACGTTTTACTCAGCAAGTGCCGTGCATCTGAAAAGATGCGCGGTTTTCTTTTTTCCTTTCCCGTGCTATGATGGAGACAGAAAAAAGAAAGAGAGAACAAAACATATGGGATATATATTGGAATTGAGAAAACAGGTAGGTCATCGGCCGTTGATTATGACCTGTGCAGGAGTGCTGCTTTTGAATGAAAAAAGGGAGCTGCTTCTGCAGAAACGTGCAGACAACGGGCTATGGGGATATCCCGGGGGTTCTATGGAACTTGGGGAGAGCTTCAAAGACTGTGCCAGACGGGAAGTACGGGAGGAAACAGGACTGATCTGCGGAAAACTCGAACACTTTATGAATGTCTCTGGAGAAGAAGTACATTATGTTTATCCAAACGGGGATGAAATTTATGCCGCAGAAGAGATCTTTTTATGCCGGGAATTTTCCGGGCAGATCATCTGCCAGCAGGAGGAAGTAGAAAAACTTTGTTTTTTCCGTATGGAAGAACTCCCACCGAAAGAGCAGATCAATCCCAATAATTATCCGGCAATCGAACGGTTAAGGAGAATGATGGATGAAAATCACAGGGAAACCATATAAATTTCCGGCTTTGTTACGTCTTGCCTTTTGCTACAGAGAATGGTAGGATAAGACATAGAATGAGTTACAAAGGATCAAAACACATATAAGTGGGGGAATTCTTATGAAAAAAGCAAAGAAATTAATAGCCGGAATCATGCTGGCATGTATGTTTATTGCGGGAACTGGTGTGGAGCCGTCAGATGTGTATGCGGCAGGAACCACTGCCGGTTCGCTGGAAATGAAGACTGCCAGTGACTCCATCAATTTAAATGCGGGACAGTCATTTGATGTGACATTTTCTGTCAATGCGGAGACTTCCGGATTCGGAGGATACCTGACTTATGACAATTCAGTATTTACTTCGGTTACGGTAGTTGTTGGCGGGGGCACCACATCCGGAAAGACAGACAATAACGGAGAGTGGAAGGCTTCCTATAATGGGTATACACATTTTCTGTCCGTGGATTATTATAAAAAGGATGCGGCAGGAAATACAACCGGGCAGATTGCAGACCCTGTGAAAGTGACAGGATCATCCATTGCCACACTGAAATTTACATCGGCAAAACCGGTGATTAAGACGGATATTACCTTTAGCCCGTCCTATCTTCGGACAAATGGAACGGATGTGGAATTGAAAACGCAGAAACTCACACTGACCAATTCCCAGGCAAAGGCCGTTACGCTATCTCTTGGAATTGTAAAGGGAAACGGACGGATTTCCGTACCGGTGTATTTTTCCCGAAATGACGGATTTAATAAAATTAAGCTTAGGATTACTTATAATAAAAATATTCTTGCTTTTCAGTCCATAACACTGGCACCGGAAGTGCAGTCGACACTTACACAGAGTGATTATAATATGTCTTCCTACGGAGGATATCTGACAACGGAATATACCGCAACAGCAGATGTCAATACTTCAGGAAATCTGATGTACATTGATTTTCAGCTTGCGAATGGGATGACAGCATACTCCAATAATGGAATCAGTACAGATGTTACGGTTGCCATAGAATCTGTAGAAGACCAGCAGGGAGATATCTTTTCCTATAATTCGGCGACCTCAAGTGTGACGATCACGGATCAGGTACATACGCTTGGAGATGTGAGTGGTGACGGGAAAATTAATCTGGTGGATGTGTTATATGTCATTCAGTATTATAACAACACGAAAACATTTACAAACGCGGAAAAGACTGCGGCAGATGTAAACCGTGACGGAAAAGTGGATCTGACGGATGCTTTAAAAATCCTTCAGTATTATAATGGAGCCATTAAGACATTGTATTAAACAAAGGAGAAATTATGTATTGCAGAAAATGTGGAAGAGAGATTCCCGATGATTCTGTCATGTGCGGATATTGTGGAACACCTACAAATCCGGATAATCCGTATACCTATGGCGGAACACCGCAGAATATGGACGAAGGTGCAAACGGGCTTGGAATTGCTTCAATGATCCTTGGGATTGTTGCCATTCTGCTGGCATGCTGTGCCGGAGGAAAATGGCTGACATTTCTTGTCGCAGCTGCCGGTCTGATTCTTGGAATTATCGCATTACAGAAACCCAAGTACGGTAGCAGCAGAGGAATGGCTCTTGCGGGTGTGATCTGCAGTGTGATCGCGCTTCTTATGAAAATTATTGTGATCATTTTACTGGGGGTGGGAATCGGAACCTTTCTTTATTCCCATATGTTTCACTTTTAAAGTCCCATTCTGATAGATGGGAGTTATTCATAATATAACTGGAAGTTATAATAAAAATAGTGCTTGACAAACACAGATTATAGTATTATGATCTAAACAACACAAAGAAAGTAGAAGGTTTTCGAGATATGAGAAGACAGGCGTTATCGCTTTTAGTGGAAAATAACCCAGGCGTGACGAGCCGGATATCCGGATTGTTCAGTCGCCGCGGATATAATATTGACAGTTTTTCATCCGGTGTGACTGCAGATCCGAAATATACCAGAATTACAATTGTTGCCAGTGGCGATGAACTTATTCTGGATCAGATCGAGAAACAGTTACTGAAATTGGAAGATGTGTTGGATATCAAAAAACTGGAACCGGGACTTTCTGTTACCCGGGAGCTGATTCTTGTAAAGATCCGCGCAAAGGATAACGAGCGTCAGCCGATTATGAATGTGACAGAGATTTTTCATGGAAAGATCGTAGATGTCACAAACGATTCCATGGTAATTCAGCTGGTAGGACATCAGGATAAACTGGATGCCTTTTTAGATCTGCTGGATGGATATGAAATTCTGGAACTTGCACGTACCGGAATTACGGGACTTACCCGTGGATCGTCGGATGTCCGTTTTTTGGATTAGTTACGGCTACTTATTAAAAATATTTTTTTATATAAGAGTATACATATTTAGGAGGACAATGATATGTCAGAAGCAAGAATTTTTTATCAGGAAGATTGTAACCTTTCATTACTGGATGGAAAGACAATCGCAATCATCGGCTATGGTAGCCAGGGACATGCACATGCATTAAACTTAAAGGAGTCCGGATGCAACGTCATTATCGGTCTTTATGAGGGAAGCAAGTCCTGGAAGAAAGCCGAAGAGCAGGGATTTAAGGTATACGTTGCAGCAGAAGCTGCTAAAAAAGCTGATATTATCATGATTCTGATTAACGATGAATTACAGGCTGATATGTACAAGAAAGATATCGAGCCAAACCTTGAGCCAGGTAACATGTTAATGTTCGCACATGGTTTCAATATTCATTTTGGATGCATCAAGCCACCAAAGGATGTCGATGTTACAATGATCGCACCTAAGGCCCCAGGACATACAGTACGTTCTGAGTATCAGGCTGGTAAGGGAACTCCTTGTCTGATCGCTGTTGAGCAGGATGCTACCGGAAAGGCATGGGATCTTGCACTTGCATATGGTCTTGGAATCGGCGGAGCAAGAGCCGGACTTCTTGAGACAACATTCCGTACAGAGACAGAGACTGACCTCTTCGGTGAGCAGGCTGTACTTTGTGGTGGTGTTTGTGCACTTATGCAGGCTGGTTTCGAAACACTTTGCGAGGCTGGTTATGATCCGAGAAATGCATACTTCGAGTGTATCCATGAGATGAAACTGATCGTAGACTTAATTTACCAGTCAGGTTTCGCAGGAATGAGATATTCTATCTCTAATACAGCTGAGTATGGTGATTACATCACTGGACCAAAGATTGTTACTGCTGAGACAAAGAAGGCTATGAAGCAGATCCTTACTGATATTCAGGATGGTACATTTGCAAAAGAGTTCTTACTGGATATGTCTCCGGCAGGACGTCAGGTTCACTTCAAGGCTATGAGAAAGCTTGCTTCTGAGCATCCATCAGAGAAGGTTGGTGCTGAGATCCGTAAGCTGTACAGCTGGAACAACGAGAGCGACAAGCTCATCAACAACTAATCAGAAACTGATTTTAAAAACCCCGGTGAGTACCATCATCGGGGTTTTTGTTTTTGTGCCGGGGTGTAAGGAAGTGGGTCATAAGGACTCCTCCCACAAAGAGGTATCAAGGTTTTTCCAGGTGGGGCCATAAGGACTCCTCCCGCAAAGAGCGCGGGTCCCTCCTCATGGCAATGTCCCTCCTCTGGAAAAGGAAGTGGTCATAAGGGCTCCTCCCGCAAAGAGCGCGGGTCCCTCCTCATGACAATTGACAAACTACCCCGGTATGTGTAAAATAAATGTATTGTGAAAAAATATGAAAAATGAAGAGGCGAAGACATGGCAGAAGTATACAACCACAAAGTGGTAGAGAAAAAGTGGCAGAAAGTCTGGGATGATGAAAAGGCTTTTGCTGCAACCAATGATTATTCCAAACCGAAATATTATGCGTTGGTTGAATTCCCATATCCATCCGGACAGGGACTTCACGTTGGTCATCCGAGACCATATACAGCATTGGATATTGTTGCCCGTAAGAGAAGAATGCAGGGATATAATGTATTATATCCGATGGGATGGGATGCATTTGGACTTCCGACAGAAAACTATGCAATTAAAAATAAAATCCATCCAAAAATCGTAACAGAGAATAATGTAAAGCATTTTAAGGATCAGTTACATTCTCTGGGATATTCTTTTGACTGGGATCGTGAGATTAACACAACAGATCCAAAGTATTATAAGTGGACCCAGTGGATTTTCCTGAAATTATTCAAGGCCGGTCTTGCATACAAAAAAGAGATGCCGATCAACTGGTGTACTTCCTGTAAGGTAGGTCTTGCAAACGAGGAAGTTGTAAACGGTGTATGTGAGCGGTGTGGCGCTCCGGTTGTCCGCAAGGTAAAGAGCGAATGGATGTTAAAGATTACCGATTATGCGGATAAGCTGATCGAAGGACTGAATGATGTAGACTACATTGAACGTGTCAAGGTTTCACAGAAAAACTGGATCGGACGTTCTACAGGTGCCGAGGTTGATTTTCAGATCAAAGATACAGAAGATAAGCTGCGTATTTACACCACACGCTGCGATACATTGTTTGGTGTTACCTATATGGTTGTTTCACCAGAGCATCCATATCTGGATAAGTACAAGGATCAGATTAAAAACTGGGAGGAAATCGTTGCATACCGCGAGCAGGCTTCCAGAAAGTCTGATTTTGAGCGGGCGGAGCTTGCAAAAGACAAGACTGGTGTGGCAATTGACGGTCTGACTGCAATCAATCCGGTCAACGGAAAAGAAGTTCCGATCTGGGTATCTGATTATGTACTGATGAGCTATGGTACCGGTGCTATCATGGCAGTTCCGGCACATGATGAGAGAGACTGGGAGTTTGCAAAGAAATTTCATCTTCCGATCATTCAGGTAGTTGCAAAGAACGGAGAAGAAGTGGATGTCAATGAGGCTGCTTTTACCGATGTAGCGACGGGTGTGCTGATCAACTCCGACTTCTTAAACGGCCTGGAAGTAAAAGATGCAAAGGAAAAGATGATCAAATTCCTGGAAGAAAAAGGAATTGGTCAGGCAAAGACAAATTATAAATTAAGAGACTGGGTATTCTCCCGTCAGCGTTACTGGGGGGAGCCGATTCCGATTGTTCACTGCGATAAATGTGGTTATGTGCCGATCGATGAGAGCGAGCTGCCGCTGCTTCTTCCGGAAGTAGAAAGTTATATGCCGACAGACAACGGAGAATCTCCGCTTGCAGCAATGACCGACTGGGTAAATACAACCTGTCCATGCTGTGGTGGTCCTGCAAAGCGTGAGACCGATACAATGCCGCAGTGGGCCGGATCTTCCTGGTATTTCCTGCGTTATACCGATCCGCACAATGACAAGGCACTGGCAAGTCCGGAAGCACTCAAATACTGGCTGCCGGTCGACTGGTACAATGGCGGTATGGAGCACACGACCCTGCATCTGCTGTATTCCAGATTCTGGCATAAATTCCTGTATGACCAGGGCGTTGTTCCGACTCCGGAACCATACCAGAAGCGTACTTCCCATGGCATGATTCTCGGTGAAAACGGAGAGAAGATGTCAAAGTCCAGAGGAAATGTAGTCAATCCAGACGATATTGTGCAGGAGTATGGTGCAGATACCCTGCGTACGTATGAAATGTTCATCGGAGCATTTGATCTGGCTGCATCCTGGTCGGAAGATGGAGTAAAGGGATGCCGCAGATTCTTAGACCGTGTCTGGAAATTGCAGGATCTTATGACTGATGAGGAGGGATACTCCAAGGATCTTGAGACCAAGATGCATCAGACCATCAAGAAGGTTTCCAATGACTTTGAAAACCTCAAGTACAATACGGCGATTGCTGCCATGATGACACTTTTGAATGATTTTTATAAAAAAGGCTCTATCACCAGGGGAGAGTTAAAGACACTGATCATTCTGCTGAATCCGGTTGCTCCGCATATCACAGAAGAAATGTGGCAGATTATCGGATGCGAGGGAAGAGTATATCAGCAGACATGGCCGGAGTTCGATGAGGCAAAGACGGTGGAATCTTCCGTGGAGATTGCCGTTCAGATCAATGGTAAGGTAAAGGGAACGCTTGGTATCCAGAAAGATGATCCGAAGGATCAGGTAATTGCAAAGGCAAAAGAAGTCATTGCAGATAAACTGACCGGAAATATTGTCAAAGAGATTTATGTACCGGGAAGACTTGTGAACATTGTAATGAAATAAAATGTTTCCTGTCTGCCAGAAAACAGCAGACAGAAGATTTCTAAGGGAAAGGCACCCTGCGCAAAAGGCGCAGGGTGTTTTGCATAATAAAAAGGAAAAACACAGATACTGTAAAAAAGGAGGTCTTTGATGTGAAACTTTCATATCTTTCTTATTTTTTTACATATGAAACCCATATTCCGGATGGCATTGGATTTGCGTTGTTCGGTCCATGGCATCTGTTGTGGCTTTCGGTTATTTTTGCCATATGCGTCAGATATGTATGGATTTATAAAAAAGGGGATGAAAGAAAAAAACGCCGGATGGATGGTCTGACGGCATGTTCCCTTGTGGTGTGGATTGTCGTGAGAGCAATTTATATTGCCGTGATCCATGAAGCGTTTTTATATGAACTCCCGTTTCATCTGTGCAGCATGGCTGGAATTTTGTGTGCCGTTCATTGTCTGACGAAATGGAAATGGCTGGGGCAGGTGCTGTATACCATCTGTCTCCCGGGAACAGTGCTGGCACTTTTATTTCCAAACTGGAACTTTTATCCGGTCATTCATTTCATTACACTGGAAGGCTTTTTGTTTCATATGGGAATTGTACTGTATGTGGCAGGAAAACTTGCATCCCATGAAATCCGACCGGATTTTGTAAAACTCTGGCAGGTGGTGTTATTTCTGACTGCGGTTGTGATACCGATTTACTGGTTTGATAAAAGATATGATGTGAATTATATGTTTGTGAACTGGCCATCCGCCGGATCTCCGCTTGTCTGGCTGGCAGACAGGATGGGAAATCCGGGGTATCTTATTGGCTATGCGGCACTTGTATTTCTGTGCATGCTTTTGATGGATGCGGGCTATCTTATAGTTGCCGGAAGGAGAAACCAAAAGTTATTTTTTTAACACATGAGGAGGCAGGGACGGGTCGCTGCCACGCAATTTCTGCATGCCGCGCTGAATGGCATCTTTGGAATCTTTCCAGCTGGCATCTTTGTTTTTGTAATCATATTTTTCAATAAACCATGCAACGTCTTCATAGACGCGGTGGAAATTTTCCTTCATCAGAGGAAGGACGGTGGCATAGAATTCTTTTTTCTCTTCACCGGAAAGCTGTTCGTCGGCACCTTCGCAGAGAACTTTAAAGTGATCGAGGCAGAATCCTTTGGTATTTGCCACCTGTGCACGGAAATCCACATCTTTTTTGTACATGGAAAAGAAGGTTTTCATGTAAGCCTGAAAGGTATTTTTTACACTGTTACAGATGAAACAGGTGGATTCCCGCCGGTTGATCCACTCGACAATGGAATTGGAAGAACCATCTGTTTTTTTGCCGAACAGACTGCTGCGTTTTGCAGCAGCGTCCGGACGGAAGGTTTTCCAGACATGATCCATTTCCTCTTCGTGACGTTTCATCAGTGTTTTTAAAATCCAGGCATTGCCGAGCGAATTTCCATAATCAAACATTTTTTTGAAATGTGCGCGGCAGAATCCTTCCCGGTCTGTCATGTCGCGGATATCGGCTTCCATGTAGGAGGCACCATGTCCGAGGACGAAATCCATCATGTGTTCTTCGGTTTTTTGTTCGATATAGCAGAACGGACATTCTCCGGCATTTGCCATGGCATCTGAAATTGGGATGGTGTGAAGCTGTTCTTTCATAGTGTTTCCTCCGGTCTGTAAGTACGGTAAAAGTCAATAAAGGTCTGTAAGGATTTGGATGGCTTTAAGTTTTCCTTGTATGCAAAGCCGATTTCCCGTTTGTGGATCGGGATGCCGAGCGGAATTTCCACGAGAGATCCCTCTTGGAGTTCCTTTGTGACAAAACTTTTGATGACACAGGCAACGCCGACACCGATCTTTGCGAAATCAATTAACAGATCCATGTTCGAGATATCAATGGATTCCGCTACGGAAATATGATTGTCCTGCAGATAATCGTCAATATACTGCCGCGTCATGTTATGCTTATCCAAAAGCATAAGTGTGGAATTGCCAAGGATGGAATCTCTGGTAATCCCTCTTTTTTTTAGATTTGAGAGATAGTCCGGATTGGCTACAAAAATGTCTTCAATGTTGTCCAGATAGTAAAAATTGATGTTTTTGAGATTATCCGGCTTTCCAATCAGACCGATGTCAATTTTATTTTCATCCAGCAGATCAAGCGTTTCGTTGGTCGACTGACAGTTGATGGAAATACTGATATGCGGATTCTGCCGTATGAATTCTTTCAGATAGGGCAGAAGTACAAATTTGCAGAGTGTGGAACTGACACCGATCTGCAGGTGACCGACACCAAGATCGATGGAGCGTTTTAATTTGTCTTCCCCAAGTGTCAGTGTTTCAAAGGCTTCCTTTACATGTCCATAAAGTAACTGGCCCTCGTCCGTCAGTACAACGCCGCGGGAACTGCGGGAAAACAGTTTGCATCCTAAATTTTCTTCCAGTTTCTGAATGGATTTGCTGATGGCAGGCTGGCTGATGTAGAGTTCTTTGGCTGCCTTGGAAATATTTCCGGCATTGGCAACCGTATAAAAAATCCAGTAAGAAGATAAATTCTGATTCATTATTGCCTCCGTTTATTATAATAAATCATTATATCATAAAATATAGTTATGGTAAATATGTTTATTATGTATTAGGATTATGAAATAATCTGTGCTAAAATCATAGTAGTTTAAGATATTAAAGGAGGAATTATCCATGGGAATGACAATGACTCAGAAGATTCTTGCAGCACATGCAGGCCTGCCTTCTGTCAGCGCCGGACAGCTGATCGAGGCAGACCTGGATCTGGTTCTGGGCAATGATATTACTTCTCCGGTTGCAATTCATGAAATCGGAAAAATGAATGTAGAGGGTGTATTTCACAAAGACAAGATCGCACTTGTGATGGATCACTTTGCTCCAAATAAGGACATTAAATCCGCAGAGCATTGCAAATGCGTACGTGAGTTTGCCTGCAAAAATGATATTACAAACTATTTTGATGTAGGTGAGATGGGAATAGAGCATGCACTCCTTCCGGAAAAAGGACTTACGGTTGCGGGAGATGTGATTATCGGTGCAGATTCCCATACATGTACATACGGTGCACTTGGTGCATTTTCTACTGGTGTGGGAAGTACAGATATGGCAGCCGGCATGGCTACCGGAAAAGCATGGTTTAAAGTACCGTCTGCAATCAAATTTAATATTGTAGGAAAGCCGGACAAATGGATCAGCGGAAAAGATGTGATTCTTCATATCATCGGAATGATCGGTGTGGATGGAGCCCTTTATAAATCCATGGAATTTGTTGGGGAAGGAATCAAATACCTTTCCATGGATGACCGTTTTACCATCGCAAACATGGCAATTGAGGCCGGTGGAAAGAACGGTATTTTCCCGGTAGACGATCTGACCCGTGCATACATGAAAGAACATTCCAAGAGACCGTTCGTGGAATATGAAGCAGATGCGGATGCAGAGTATGACGAAGAATATACGATTGATCTTTCAACTTTAAAGTCAACCGTTTCATTCCCACATCTGCCGGATAACACACGTACGATTGATGAAGTGGGCGATGTGAAAATTGATCAGGTTGTGATTGGTTCCTGCACAAACGGACGTATGGAAGATCTTCGTACAGCTGCAGAAATCTTAAAAGGAAAGAAAGTAGCCAAAGGACTCCGCGTGATCGTAATCCCGGCAACCCAGCAGATTTATCTGGATGCCATGGAAGAGGGACTTCTTAAGATCTTTATCGAAGCAGGTGCAATCGTAAGTACACCGACCTGTGGACCGTGTCTTGGCGGATATATGGGAGTACTTGCAGAAGGTGAACGCTGTGTATCCACAACAAACCGTAACTTTGTCGGACGTATGGGACATGTAGATTCGGAAGTATATCTTGCAAGCCCGGCGGTTGCAGCGGCAAGTGCCATCACCGGAAAGATTTCAGGCCCGGCGGAAGTAATGTAGAAGATGCCGGAGAAAAAGGAGGTCAGATAAGAAATGAAAGCAGCACATGGTAGTGTATTTAAATATGGCGATAACGTAGATACGGATGTTATCATTCCGGCAAGATATTTGAATTCTTCCGATCCGAAAGAACTTGCCACACACTGTATGGAAGATATCGATAAAGATTTCGTAAAAAATGTACATGTGGGAGATATTATTGTAGCCAATAAAAACTTTGGATGTGGTTCTTCCCGTGAGCATGCACCGATTTCCATCAAGGCATCCGGTGTCAGCTGTGTCATTGCTGAGACATTTGCCAGAATCTTTTACCGGAATGCCATCAATATCGGTTTGCCGATCATTGAGTGCCCACAGGCCGCAAAGGAAATACAGGCAGGGGATGAGGTGGAAGTAGATTTTGATTCCGGAATCATCACAGATGTGACAACCGGAAAGAAATTCCAGGGACAGGCATTTCCACCATTTATGCAGAAGATTATTGACTGCGAAGGTCTTGTCAATTATATCAACCAGAAATAATAAAAAGATGTCAGAGAGGACTTCCCTTATTTGCGGGGAAGTCCTTTTAGGTAAGAAAGATATTTAGGAGAAAGGGAAATCTGCTGGTAAATATCGGCATAGGACGAAGCAGACAGCTCCTCGATATAGTTTTCCGGAAAATTTTTTGATATGCCGGCCTGATGCGCCAGATCTACGGCTTTGTTATAGGCAATTGCCGCATCAATCGCATTTGTGTAATTACCGACAGTGATGTTGCCGTGGATATGGATACGTACTTTATAGTGTTCGGTTCCGTTTTTGTCGATGCGTTCGACACCAAAATACGGATTGATGATTTTGAGGTTTGAGTAGCGGAAATCATTTTCATCGCCGTTGACAAAACAAAAATCCCTGCCGTTTACCGCATGGGTTTTGATGCCGTAGCGGCCGAGAAGCGTAAGCTGCATTCCATAGTGATTGACATACAGATGTCCCTGGCGCGTCAGAATCCGGTGGCTGCTGTAATAGAAGAGGTCATCAATGTCAAATTTTAACTCCCGGTGAATACTTAGATAATAACTGAAATAATTTTTGCGCAGATAGATGGGGGTAGGAATATACATATGATTATCCCGGAAATTGATCAGCGAAACAATTTTTTCAAAGGCAAGCTGGTTGGTCCGGTAAAATGCCTCATCGATGGTTTCTGTACCGGATAACAGCTCGCAGGCGGCAGTGTATGCCTGATGTGCCTGAACTTCCGTGGGGAAGCTTCCGAGGCTGATATGACGGCCTTTGTGCGTAATATTGGAGCGATAGTATACGGTTTTGTCTTTTTTTGTCGCAAGATATACACCGGTTAACATAAATTCTCCTTTCGCCCTGACAGGTTATTTTAGTAGTATAACATAGGAAATTCATTGACACCACCCACTTTTTTACCTATAATGTACGAGAAACGTTATGATTAAATTTTTGTAAAATGAGGAAGAAAAAATGGAATTAATGTATTCAAGCACCAGAAATGATAAAGTAAAACTGACTGCATCCCAGGCAATTTTAAAGGGTCTGGCAGATGATGGAGGACTTTTTGTACCGGAGCGTATCCCGGCACTGGATGTCCCGATGGATACACTTGCAGATATGTCCTATCAGGAGACTGCTTATGAAGTCATGAGCCGTTTCTTTACGGATTTTACAGAAGATGAGTTAAAGGATTGTATCAAAAAAGCATACGACAGCAAATTTGATACGCCGGAGATCGCACCGCTGGTAGATGCGGACGGTGCTTATTATCTGGAACTGTTCCATGGTCCGACAATTGCATTTAAGGATATGGCACTTTCCATTCTGCCACATCTTTTGATTACCTCTGCAAGAAAAAATCAGGTGAAAAATGATATTGTTATTTTAACAGCGACATCCGGAGATACCGGAAAAGCTGCCCTTGCAGGATTTGCAGATGTGGAAGGCACAAAGATTGTTGTATTTTATCCGAAGAACGGTGTCAGCCCGATCCAGGAAAAGCAGATGATCACACAGAAAGGTGCAAATACCTGTGTGGTTGGAATCCACGGAAACTTTGATCAGGCACAGACCGGTGTGAAGAAGATGTTTAATGATACTGCACTTGAAGCAGAACTTGATGTTGCAGGTTATCAGTTCTCATCTGCAAATTCCATCAATATCGGACGTCTGATTCCTCAGGTGGCATATTATGTATATGCATATGCAAAATTATATAAAAATGGTGCAATTGCAAAAGATGAAAAGATCAACGTTGTTGTTCCAACCGGAAATTTCGGAAATATCCTTGCTGCTTTTTATGCAAAGAATATGGGACTTCCAATTGCAAAACTGATCTGTGCATCCAATGAGAACAAAGTATTGTATGATTTCTTCTCCACCGGAACATACGACAGAAACCGTGATTTCATTCTTACAAGTTCTCCATCCATGGATATTCTGATTTCTTCCAATCTGGAGCGTCTGATTTACCGTATTGCCGGAAACGACGCAGAAAAGAATACAAAGATGATGGAAGAACTTTCCACAGACGGAAAATATGCAATCACAGACGAGATGCGTGCGCAGCTTGCTGATTTCTACGGAAATTATACAAGCGAGGAAGAGACTGCAAAGACCATCAAAAAATTATATGAGGATACCGGATATATCATTGATACCCATACAGCAGTTGCGGCGGGGGTATACGATAAGTATAAGAAGGATACCGGGGATACCGAGACAAAGACCGTGATTGCCAGCACGGCAAGTCCGTTTAAGTTTACCCGAAGCGTTATGGATGCGATTGATCCGAAATATGATGCTATGGGTGACTTTGAGCTGGTAGATGAGCTTTCCAGAATCGGAAATGTCAAAGTCCCACAGGCGATCGAAGAGATCCGTACCGCACCGGTACTTCATGATACGGTATGTGAAGTGGAAGAAATGCCACAGGTTGTTAAAAAATTCCTTGGTGTTTAAAATACATATGAAAAGAGGACAAAGATTATGAAAAAGAAATTGATTTCGCTTTTACTTGTTTCTGCCATGGCAGCTGCAACAGCAGGCTGCGGTTCATCCGTACCTGCCAACAGTGTGAACTCCAGAGATGATCTTCCTGGGAAAAAAATCGGAGTACAGCTCGGTACAACCGGAGATTCGGATGCCACAGAGTATGAAAAGAATGATGGCAGTACGGTAGAACGTTACAATAAAGGCGCAGATGCCATTCAGGCATTAAAAACAGGAAAGATTGACTGTGTGATCATTGATCAGCAGCCGGCAGAAGCTTTTGTTGAAAAAAATGATGATTTAAAGATTTTATCCGATACGTTTGATCCGGAAGAGTATGCCATCTGTATTGCCAAAGGCAATTCGGATCTGACCGATAAATTTAACAGCGCGATTGAAGAACTGCAAAAGGATGGAACCATTGATTCCATCACCAGCAATTATATCGGAGATGAGGCTGGAAAGCATCCATATGAGACACCGGACGGAACCGAGTATCCAAACGGAACACTTACTATGGCAACCAATGCGCAGTTTGATCCATACGAATATTATGACGGAGATCAGATTGTAGGAATTGATGCAGATATTGCAAAAGCAATCTGTGATAAACTCGGATATGAGCTGAAGATTGAAGATATGGAGTTTGATGCGATCATCGCAGCGGTATCTTCCGGAAAAGCTGATTTTGGTGCTGCCGGAATCACGGTAACTGAGGATCGTAAGAAAAATATTGACTTTACGGATACCTATACAAAGGCTTGTCAGGTAATCGTTGTAAGAAACAAATAATTTGTTTCGGAGGATAAACAGTGAGTGATTTTATTGCAAAATTTCAACAGGATTTTATAGAGAGCGACCGTTATCTGTATCTGCTGCGTGGGCTGGGGAATACATTGCTGATTGCAGCCCTTGCGGTTATTCTGGGAATTGTTCTTGGATTTCTGGTTGCAATTATCCGGTCTACACATGACAAGCATGGCGGACTGAATATCCTGAATTTTATCTGTAAAGTGTATCTGACCATATGGCGGGGAACCCCGACGATGGTGCAGCTGCTGATCATGTATTATATTATTCTCGTTGCACTGGATAATAAGATTCTGGTTGCAGTGATTGCGTTCGGATTGAATTCGGCGGCTTATGTGGCAGAGATTGTCCGTTCCGGAATTATGTCTGTGGATGAGGGACAGTTTGAGGCCGGACGAAGCCTTGGGTTGAATTACACCCAGACCATGCGGCTGATCATTCTTCCTCAGGCATTTAAAAATGTCCTTCCGGCGCTGGCAAATGAATTTATTACACTTTTGAAAGAGACATCCATCAGTGGATACATTGCAATTCCGGATCTGACAAAAGGCGGTGACATTATTCGAAGCCAGACATATGATGCGTTTCTTCCGTTATTCGGCGTTGCGGTCATTTATCTGGTACTGGTAATGATCCTTACGGCAGGAGTACACAAACTGGAAACGAGGTTGCGGACAAATGAGCGATAACAAAAATGTATTGATCGAAGTGAGAGGTCTTTGTAAATCTTTTGATCATGTTAAGGTATTAAACGGAATATCAACAACGATTTCGCAGGGAGAGGTTGTTGCAATTATCGGACCGTCGGGATGCGGAAAATCTACGTTTCTGCGCTCCATGAATCTTCTGGAAAAACCAACCTCCGGTTCCATTCTTTTTGAGGGAACGGATATTACGGATTCTTCCGTTGACATCAATAAAATGCGTCAGAAAATCGGAATGGTGTTTCAGCAGTTTAATCTCTTTCCCAACCATACCGTAAAAGGGAATATCATGCTTGCCCCGGTACAGACCGGGCTCATGACAAAAGAAGAGGCTTCGAAACGTGCAGATGAACTGCTGGTACGCGTAGGGCTTTCGGATAAAGCGGATGTCTATCCTGCAATGCTTTCCGGAGGACAAAAGCAGCGTATTGCGATTGCGCGTGCACTTGCTATGAATCCGGATGTGATGCTGTTTGATGAGCCGACTTCTGCACTTGATCCGGAAATGGTAGGAGAAGTACTTGAGATTATGAAAGAACTTGCCAGAGATGGAATGACGATGGTGGTTGTCACACATGAGATGGGATTTGCCAGGGAAGTGGCAAGCCGTGTAATGTTCATCAATGAAGGACAGATTCAGGAGGAGAATACACCGAAGGAATTTTTCTCCCACCCGGAAAATCCACGTTTGTGCGAGTTCCTTTCTAAAGTATTATAGTGGAAACATAAAAAAACGTCTGCCTTGTGGCAGACGTTTTTTATGGCATTTTACTTTAAGGAAAATCCTATTTTATTCTTTAATGGAAACACGTTCCATATAAAAATCAATCGTTCCAAACGTATACAGAACCGGGATATGCAAGGTGCGTCCTGAAAACTGAATCGGGGAAACGGTAATATGCTCCGGAGCACCGAGTGTTAACTCTGTGTTAGAGGTGTTTGATACATTTACAATGAATAATCCGTTCTGCAGATTCAAAAAATCCTCCAGAGAAGCCTGAACGTATTCATCGTAAGAATGGAACTGCTCATGGACATAGCGGGTAGCAAAGGCAATCGCCGTGTCCAGATCCATGGAAATATAGGTGTTAATCGCATAGTCACCATGAATTTCCTGCTTTACACAACAGGCAATGGAAGCCTCAGTGACTTCTTCCACGGAAAGCGGTGTGTAATCGGAACCGATAAAACGGATAAAATCGTTAAATAAAAGCTCGATAAACATATGTCCTTTTTCCGAAAGAGCAGCGTCGGTTGATGAAAAAAAGTTTTCAAACAACTGCTGGATATTTTTCCGGCGCTCGATAAGGCTTTCTTCATCTTCCATGCCGTTTTTGGAGCGGTAATCCTGTATGATCTGTTCGAAATCGGTGTTTGTCAGAACTCCTTCATCCAAAAGAACCTGTCCAAGAGAAAGGAAGGCAGGGGTCTGCTGTTTTAACAGTTCTTCCACCTGAGCTTCGGTCAGGTATCCGAGCTGAATCGCCAGCTCACCGAAACGATTGTCCTGGTGGGTCTGGTGAATGACAACATCATCTACCTGGGCTGCATTCATGTATCCGGCATGAATGGCAAGGGTACCGAGTTTCATATGCTGGTCTGCTTCCTGACGCATCGCTGAAAACAGCTGATCACGGGTCACATATCCGTTGGCAAGCAGATAATTTCCAAAAAATTGTGTATACATAACGATTATCTCCCTTCCAGGAAGCGCTTAACGACAGCAAGCACCTGTTCCTTGTCCAGTGGCTTTTGAATGAAATCTTTTGCGCCCGCTTCCAGTGCATTTTTCAGCTGGGACTGTGTTCCGACAGAAGAAGCGATGATGATTGTAGCTTCCGGATCAAATTCCATAATATCACGGATGGCATCATTGCCGTCTTTTTTTGGCATAACAATGTCAAGAAATACCAGATCCGGATGTACTTCTTTATATTTGTCAATCGCACTCTGTCCATCGGTGGCTTCCACGAATACCGGAGTGCCGAGAGTGGAAATGATGTCCTTTAACTGTTTACGTGCAAGAATCGAATCGTCAGTAATTAAAATTGTAGTGTCCTCAATGCGCATATACATTCTCCTTTTTGTTACATATTAAGTATATTTTACTATAAATGTATAAAATAATCAATGAAATTTGACTATTTTTGCCGATGGTAAAAAGTTTTTTCGTGTGTGATACTATAAAACAGGAGGAAAAATCATGAAAACAATTTTACTTATGGATATTGTGATCGTTTTTGTAGGCATTTATCTGGCTGTTTCTGCTGCAAAAATGAAAAAAAGCGGACAGATCAGTGACCTGGTTGTCCCGAAAGAAGAAATTAAGAAGTGTAAAGATCCCGAGGCGTATATCCGGGGAATAACACCGTGGCTGTATGGATTTGCGGCGGTAGCAGTTGTTGTGGGAGCAATCGGAATTTTATGTGATACTAAGGTGATTACGCTCGGACGCATCTGGACATATGTGGAACTTGGTGCATTTTTGGCAGCATTGTTTGCATTTGTAAGCGGAATGCGTAAAATAAAAGACAAATTTTTCCCTTAAAGCAGTATGCGGAAATGGAAAAAAGTACATAGAATCAGACCTTGAAATTCAGGTAAAAATAAAGTATAATAAATGCAGTACAAAAGAGAAAGTTGCCGGATGCGGTATCGCATAAAAGACGGCAGAAAGAGATGCCTGAAATGTACGACAACTCTTGCTATTTAGAACCTACATTTACTTTAAACGGGATTCCTATATGATTTTTCTGGATGTCAGGCCGCCACAGTCAGCGGAAGACAGAAGGGAAACTGCGGTCGCCCACCTAGCATTGGCTAGGAGTCTAAATTGCAGGAACCGGCATTTTGGGTAACTTACCAAAGAAAAAGTATTTAATATTAAGATACCAAAGAATTTATTATATACCAAAGAATGTTACAGCGTACAAAAGAGAAGGGGAGCTGCCGGAGAACGGTGGCTCCTTATTTTGTGTCAATGACAGATGAATTAATAAAAACGGAGAGTGCTTCATGAAAAAAAGAGACAAAATGAAGATGATGGGGATTCTGATTCTGCTGCTTGCGGTAATTACCGTTGCGATAACTTTAATTCTGGTATCCCGTCTTTCCAAAACGGCAGGGAAAGATCAAAAAGAAGAAACATTTGACCGTTCCGTTTCCGGGATGCTCAGCAATGCATATATCTTAAAGAGTGAAGAAAAGGATATCATTGTATTATATCGGGGAGAAACCTATTTTGCGGAGGGAAAGCCGGAGAAAAAATATACGGGGGTTGCGGATATTGAACTGACGAAGGGAAAGGTTACTAAAATTTATGCGAAACCTTCAACGATCAAGGGGGTTCTGACAAGTTACTCCTCAAAAAGTGTTCAGATAGAGGGATATGAACCGCTTTCGGCAGAAAAAGATCTGCCAGTGTATCTTGTGGCAAGTTCCGGACATGCAAAAATTCCTGTCCGTCAGGGAAAGATTTCAGATCTTGTTGTAGGAAATTCCAAAGTGGAACTGGTTGTTGCAGAGCAGAAAGCCTGTGCACTTGTAAGCTATCAGGAGGACATGGCAGAAAAGGTCCGTGTGCTGCTCAAAAACGGAAAAGAAAATACATATGCCAGTCTTTTTGTTTGCAGCGGGGATGCCTATACCGTGGATGGAAATAAAAGGAAGAAGGACACCGTAACAGATGCAGAAAAACTTCTGAAGGGGGAAAAAACGGGAAAAGAGATAAAAATTTCTCCGGATACCGGTGGCCTTTTGTATCGATGTGATAAAAACGGAAACCCGTATGGTTCCGGGTACGAGGGAGATCTGATTCTCCGGAAGGAAAAAAAGGGATATGTCCTGATCAATGAAATTCCGATGGAAGATTATATTCGTTATGTTCTGCCTTCTGAAATGCCATTATCTTTTTCCTATGAAGCCTTAAAAGCACAGGCGGTATGTGCGCGCACATTTACATACGGGCAGATGAAAAACGATACGTATGCCCGGTACGGAGCAAATCTGGATGATTCCATTGCCTATCAGGCCTATCATGCAACAACTTCCTATGAAGTGACGGATCAGGCTGTGGCGGATACCGCAGGTATGGTGATGACGTACAAAGGAAAACTTGCGGACTGTTATTATTATTCCACTTCCCCGGGATATTCTGAAAATCTGGAAGTATGGAATGCCGCATCTCCGGGATATCTGCTGGCGGAAAACCATACCAGGGAAAAGACAAAAGATCTGTATTCGGATAAAGCCTTTCATAAATTTATTACAGCAAAAGCGGATGCCTATGATGAAAATTCCCCGTATTTCCGATGGACGGCTACCCTGTCGGCAAAGCTGGGCATGGATGAAACATATGGAAAACTGAAAAAACTGAAAGTCAATAAACGAAGCACTTCCGGATATGTACTGTCTCTTACCATGGTTTTTGAAAAAGGAGAGCGGACGATCGAAAAGGAAAATGAAATCCGGTATGCACTCGGAAAGTATCTGCTGGATCTTGATCTTGCAGACGGAACCAATAAACATCGTGCCTCTTCCGTCCCGAGTGCGTGCTTTGAAATAAAAAGTCAGAAAAAAGGAACCATCGTGCTGACCGGAGGCGGATTCGGGCATGGAATCGGAATGAGTCAGTACGGTGCGGACGCCATGGGAAAAGAAGGAAAGAAATGGCAGGAAATTCTCGGATTTTATTTTAAGGATGTTACATTTACCAATGTCTTTGATCTTGACACATAAAAGGAGACTGTGGTAGAATGACAAATGTGTAAAAAGCAATGAATGTGTCAGTAGCATCTGAACGACATACAGAGAGAGGAAGTCATCGGCTGTAAGCTTCCTTATGATACGCCAGCATGTGAATTTTCCCACAGGAGCTGCGCAGGTGAACACAAGGATTTTTAGCCTGCGACGGTCACTGCACGTTAAGCAGAATGAGAGCCCATATAGATACAGGATATGGGAATCTGGGTGGTAACGCGGAATTTTTCGTCCCTGATATGCAATTATGCATAGCAGGGATTTTTTTATGCCAGAAAACACTTCCGGTTCCACAGTAGAAAATTGCGTAAAAACAATTATTATGAAAGAAAATATGTAAAAGGAGAGTACCATGAAAGAAAAATTGCAGAAAATCAGAGAAAATGCAATAGCACAGATTGAAAATTCTGACGGACTTGCAAAACTCAACGATGTGCGTGTCGCCGTTCTTGGAAAGAAAGGGGAACTCACCGCCGTATTAAAGAGTATGAAAGAGGTTGCACCGGAGGATCGCCCGAAGGTGGGACAGTGGGTAAATGAAACCCGTCAGGAAATTGAAAATAAACTCGATGAGATGAAGAAAAAACTCGAGGCTGCGGAGCTTGAACATCGTCTGGAAAATGAAGTGATCGACGTTACCCTTCCGGCAAAGAAAAACCGTGTGGGACACAGCCATCCGAATACCATGGTACTTGAAGAGGTAGAGCGTATTTTTACCGGTATGGGATATGAAGTTGTAGAAGGACCGGAAGTGGAATACGATTATTACAACTTTGAAGCATTAAACATTCCGGCAAACCATCCGGCAAAAGATGAGCAGGATACCTTCTACATCAATGATAAAATCCTGCTGCGTACACAGACTTCACCGGTTCAGGTGCGTGTGATGGAGCAGAAGAAACCTCCGATCCGTATGATTGCACCGGGACGTGTGTTCCGTGCGGATGAAGTGGATGCGACCCATTCGCCTTCTTTCCATCAGATTGAGGGGATGGTCATTGACAAGGGAATCACGTTTTCTAACTTAAAGGGAACACTGACCCAGTTTGTACAGAAGCTGTTTGGAAAAGAAACAAAAGTAAAATTCCGTCCGCATCATTTCCCATTTACGGAGCCATCGGCCGAGATGGATGTTTCCTGTTTTAAATGTGGCGGAAAAGGATGCCGTTTCTGCAAAGGTGAGGGATGGATCGAAATCCTTGGCTGTGGAATGGTACATCCAAGAGTGCTTCGTATGAGCGGTATTGATCCGGAAGAATATTCCGGCTTTGCATTTGGTATCGGTCTGGAGCGTATTACCCTGTTGAAATATGAGATTGACGATATGCGTCTGCTGTATGAGAATGACGATCGTTTCTTAAAACAGTTCTAGGAGGAGAAAAAGAATGAATACATCATTAAAATGGATCAAAGCTTTAGTTCCGGGACTTGACTGCGGCGTGCAGGAGTATGTCGATGCCATGACACTTTCCGGATCAAAAGTTGAGGGATATGAGCAGCTCGATGCAGATCTTGACAAGATCGTCGTCGGACAGGTTACAAAGATTGAAAAACACCCGGATGCCGACAAACTTGTCATCTGCCAGGTAAACGTTGGAAGCGAAACGCTGCAGATTGTGACTGGTGCACCAAACGTATTTGAAGGGGCAAAAGTTCCGGTTGTTTTAGATGGCGGACGTGTCGCAGGAGGACATGATGGAACAAAAACTCCTGGTGGAATCAAAATTAAAAAAGGAAAGCTTCGCGGGGTTGAGTCTTCTGGCATGATGTGCTCGATTGAGGAACTCGGTTCAAACCGTGAAATGTTCCCGGACGCACCGGAGAACGGACTGTATATCTTTGACGAGGATGCACCTGTCGGAGAAAATGCGGTTGCTTATTTAGGACTGGATGACAGCGTTGTTGAATATGAGATTACATCCAACCGTGTAGACTGTTTTTCCGTACTCGGCATTGCGCGTGAGGCAGCAGCCACGTTCCATAAGGAATTTGTACCTCCTGTCGTAACAGAAACCGGAAATAACGAAGATGTCAATGATTACATCAAAGTATCTGTAAAGGATCAGGATCTTTGCAGCCGTTACACGGCAAGAGTTGTAAAGAATATTAAGTTTGCCCCATCTCCGAAGTGGATGCAGGAACGTCTTCGTGCACATGGAATCCGTCCGATCAATAATCTTGTAGATATTACGAATTATGTGATGGAAGAATACGGACAGCCGATGCACGCCTATGATCTGGATACGATTGAAGGAAAAGAGATTATTGTCCGCCGTGCAGCTGCAGGTGAAAAATTTGTGACGCTGGACGGACAGGAACGTCAGCTGGATGAAAATGTACTGATGATCTGTGATGCAAAAAAAGCAGTAGGCATTGCCGGTATCATGGGTGGAGAAAATTCCATGATTACCGATCATGTAACAACCATGTTATTTGAGGCAGCATGCTTTGATGGAACCAATATCCGCAAATCCGGAAAGCGCATCGGACTTCGTACCGATGCTTCGGCTAAGTTTGAAAAAGGCTTAGATCCAAATCTTGCCATGGAAGCGATGAACCGTGCCTGCCAGCTGGTAGAAGAGTTAGGCGTCGGCGAGGTTGTAGGTGGAGCCGTTGACATTTATCCTGTGAAGCGTGAGGGCGTAAAGATTCCGTTCGAACCGGACAAGTACAATAAGCTTTTGGGAACGGATATTCCGGCCGGGGATATGATCGGATATTTCAAAAAAATTGATCTGGGATATGACGAAGCAACGAATGAGATTCTTGTTCCGTCCTGGAGACAGGATCTGCTTTGTGACGCAGATATGGCAGAGGAAGTAGCACGTTTCTACGGCTATGACAAGATCGGAACGTCTCTTCCGAGCGGAGAGTCCACGGCCGGAGGAAAGAGCTTTAAGCTGCGTATGGAAGAAAAGGCACGTGAGATTGCAGAGTTCTGTGGTTTTTCACAGGCAATGACTTATTCTTTCGAGAGTCCGAAAGTATTTGACAAATTACTGATTCCGGAGGATTCCAAGTGGCGTAAAACGGTTGTGATTTCCAATCCGCTTGGGGAAGATTATTCCATTATGCGTACGCTGCCACTGAACGGAATGCTGACTTCCCTGTCTACGAACTTTGGACGCAGAAACAAAGATGTACGCCTGTACGAGATGGGAAATATCTATCTGCCGAAGCAGCTTCCGCTGACGGAACTTCCGGAAGAACGTATGCAGCTGACGTTTGGTATGTACGGAGACGGTGATTTCTTTACCATGAAGGGTGTGATCGAGGAACTCTTATACCAGACAGGTCTTCGCAAGAAGGCGCAGTATGATCCACATGCCGAGCTTCCGTTCCTGCACCCGGGACGCAAGGCGGCTATCGTATATGATGGAGCTGTGATCGGATATCTCGGAGAGGTACATCCAACGGTTGCTGCAAATTATGCCATCAAAGAGCGCGTATATATTGCAGTGATTGATATGCCGGAGATGGTATCCCGTGCATCCTTTGATTATAAATATGAGGGAATTACCAACTTCCCGGTTTCTTCCCGTGACTTGTCTATGGTTGTTCCAAAGAATATTCTGGTAGGTGATATCGAGAAAGTATTCGAGGAAAACGGTGGGAAATATTTGGAAAATTATGAGTTATTTGATGTATACGAAGGAGAGCAGATTGAAAAAGGCTTTAAGTCTGTCGCATACTCTCTGAAGTTCCGCGGAAAAGATAAGAATCTGGAAGAGAGCGATATTACGGGTGCTATGGATAAAATCTTAAGCGGACTGAAAAATATCGGAATCCAGTTGAGAGGCTAATCATGACAGAAGGAATGAATGTAAAAGATTATGACTATGATCTGCCGGAGGAACTGATCGCTCAGGACCCTCTGGAGGATCGTTCCAGCTCCCTGCTGATGGTGCTTGACCGTCAGACCGGGGACGTGGAACACCGGCATTTTACGGATATTCTGGAATATCTTCACCCGGGTGATTGTCTGGTGATCAACAACACAAAGGTGATTCCGGCACGTCTGTTCGGAGTGAAAGAGGACACACAGGCAAAAATCGAAGTACTTTTGTTAAAACGCAAGGAAAATGATATCTGGGAGACACTCGTAAAACCGGGGAAAAAAGCAAAACCGGGCACAAAACTTGTGTTCGGAGACGGGCTTCTGACGGCAGAAGTCGTGGATGTAGTAGAAGAAGGAAACCGTCTGATTCAGTTCCATTATGACGGAATTTTTGAAGAGATTCTGGATCAGCTGGGACAGATGCCGCTGCCGCCATATATTACGCATCAGCTGAAAGATAAAAATCGCTATCAGACCGTATATGCAAAGTATGACGGATCTGCCGCTGCCCCGACAGCAGGGCTTCATTTTACGAAAGAACTGCTGCAGAAAGTAAAGGATATGGGAGTCGATATCGCAGAAGTAACCCTGCATGTCGGACTTGGCACGTTCCGTCCGGTAAAAGTAGAAAATGTACTGGATCACCATATGCACTCAGAGTTTTATATGGTGTCACAGGAAGCTGCGGATAAGATCAACCGCGCGAAGGAAAGCGGACACCGGGTGATTGCGGTCGGCACAACCAGTACGCGTACGCTGGAAGCCGCCGCAGATGAAAACGGACGGCTGCATGAGACCAGCGGCTGGACGGAAATCTTTATTTATCCGGGGTATCAGTTTAAAGTGATTGATGCCCTGATTACCAACTTCCATCTGCCACAGTCAACGCTTGTGATGCTTGTATCGGCACTCGCAGGACGGGAGCATGTGCTTCATGCGTATGAGATCGCTGTAAAAGAAAGATATCGTTTCTTTAGCTTTGGCGATGCTATGCTGATTCAATAAAAGAATCATAAAAAGAACTGTTACAAAAAGGAAACATCCATTTCCTGTTTTGTGACAGTTCTTTTTTATGAACATTATATTCAATTTTTTCTGAAATAGAATGATCTGTCATAGTGTTTAACCCACAATCTTTTATAATCGTTTTCGCATAATTCAACCCTAAACTATTTTTTTATATTAGCATTTGTTTACATATATCACAATAATTTTTACTAAAAAACAATTGTTAACCTGTATAAATATAAGGTTGACAATAAAAAGACATGCGTGTATACTTAACACATTGAATTTACATGGAAAGGAAGATAAAAAATGAATGACACTGTAAGCGCGACACCAAAGAAAATGTCGGTAAAAACCATTGCTGTGATCGGTGTTCTCACAGCTGTAACCTGTATTTTGGCACCATTGTCCATCCCGATTGGAGATGTTCCGATTTCTCTTACCAATCTGGTAATTTATTTCGGACTTTATATTTTAGGCACCCGGAGAGAGACGGTCAGCTATATTGTTTACCTTTTGATCGGACTGGTTGGCGTTCCGGTATTTTCCGGTTTTACAGCAGGTCCGGCAAAAATGTTCGGACCGACAGGCGGCTATCTGATCGGGTTTATTCCGATGGCTGTGATCGCCGGAATTTTTATTGAAAAGTCCGGACGGAAACTGGTATTGGGCATGATCGGCATGATTCTCGGAACTGCTGTTTGCTATATCTTTGGAACGGTATGGTTTGTACTGGTAATGAAAACCTCTGTACAGGCGGCGTTGACAATGTGCGTCTATCCGTTTATTGTATTTGACATTATCAAAATGGTTCTTGCTGCATGGATCGGGCCGCAGATTCACGGTCGTCTGGTGCAGGCGGGACTTTTATAAAATCATTACTTTTTATCGGATATTCCGGGAAGGGGGCCCGGAATATCCCTTTTTTTACTTGTAATGTGTTTCTGAATGTAATAAAATAATATTTATATTATCGTTTGAAAAGGTATAAGGGGATGGAAAATGGAAGAAAAAAGGAAAAATAAAAGACTGGATCTGGATGTCAATGTACAGTTGGAGCGTCTGGATGAAGACGGGGTCACGACTTTAAAATTTGTGCATGTGGATGTAACAGATATTTCAAAAAGCGGAATTGGATTTGACTGTAAAAAGAAACTGGAAATTAATTCCTATTATGATGCAAAGATCCAGATATGGACAAAAGAAGTGGTGGATGCAGTCATCCAGATTGTCCGTAGCGAAGAAAAGCCGGACGGATTTCATTATGGCGGTGTGTTTATCGGAATGACGGATACCGATGCATTAAAGATTGATATCTATCAGATTTTTAACGAACTGTAAAATAAGGCGGGAAAAACTATGATCTTACAGGATACTTATGAGGTAAAAAAAGCAGACATAATTCCGGTTGAGGTTTCGGTTCCAGGATCGAAGAGCATTACAAACCGGGCACTTCTGATTGCAGCACTTGCAAACGGAAAGAGTGTTCTTAAAGGGGTTCTTTTTTCGGATGACAGCAGGCATTTCCTGCAGGCTTTGCAGGACCTGGGCTTTGTGGTGGAAATTGATGAGCCGCATGCGGTTGTCTCCATTGAAGGAAAAGGGGGCAGGGTTCCAAAGACAAAAGCTTCCGTTGATGTGGGAAGTGCAGGAACTGCTGCCCGTTTTCTGACGGCATACCTTGGTCTGTGTGAGGGAGAATATCATATGAACTCTTCCGAGCAGATGAAAAAGCGCCCGATGGAAGAATTGCTGCAGGCACTTCAAGACCTTGGGGCGGAAGTTACTTATAAGGAAGCATCAGGACATTTCCCATTTGTGATCGGAAACAGTGGTGTGAATAGACACGAAGTAACCATTGATGTTGAAAAAAGCAGTCAGTTTCTGAGTGCGCTTCTGATCTCTTCCGTGTTGTTTCAGAAAGAATTCCGGATTCACGTCAAAGGGCATCATGGAATGGCTTATGTAGAGATGACGGTTGCTATGATGAAACAGTTTGGTGTGGAAGTACAACGACCTGCATCCGATACTTTTGTGATTGCGGAACATACAGCATATCAGGCAAGAGAGTATCAGATTGAACCGGATGTTTCGGCAGCTTCTTATTTTTATGCGATGTGCCCGGTTGTCGGCGTTCCTGCAAAGGTCTGCCATGTACACTGGGAAAGCTTACAGGGAGATACTTCTTTTTTACATGTGCTGGAACAGATGGGATGCCGGACAGAGGAAGAACCGGATGGAATCCGGATGTATCCGCCGACGGAAGGATTCCTGGGAGGGGTATTTGACTTTTCTGCATTTTCAGATCAGGCTCTGACACTGGCGGCAATTGCGTGTTTTGCCAGTGAAACCGTCGAGATTACCGGAATCGGACATATCCGTTATCAGGAATGTGACCGTTTTGCCGCGATTCTTACCAATCTGAAGGCAATGGGAATCGCATGCGAGCAGCTGGATGAGAACCGTATTGTGATTCATCCGGGAAAACCGCATGGATGTAAAATAAAAACGTTCGAGGATCACCGGGTTGCGATGGCTTTTGCAATTCCGGGACTTGTGACAGACGGTATTGTGATTGAAAATCCTTCCTGCTGCAGGAAGACGTTTGAAAACTATTTTGAAATACTCGATACCTTGTGCAAATAAAAATACAGGCTCCGGAAATTATCCGGAGCCTGTATTTTTTATGGGAAAACCATTTATGTTTTACCGTTCGTGAACCATATAGCCATTGTCGGTAAGCAGACGTTTGGCACGGGTCAGAGTCTGTTTGTCAGGAAACGCGAGCTGAAGAACACCTTCTTCAAATTCCCGGTTATTTACAATACCGATGTTTTTGATGCTGATATGGTATTGTGCGAGCAGCCCGGCAACAGCAGCAATACCGCCGGTTTCATCGACCAGATCCACAAAACATTCATAATATACCGTAGGGGATTTGACACTTGGCAGTGTGATGGAATCCCGGTAGTCTTTTGCCTGCTGAAAGAAGGAAAGCAGTGCCTGTTCATTGGAACTGTCAATGTATCCGCGAAGCTTCGTCAGAATGGCAAGGTACTGATCCATCAGTGAAAGAATCGGTTCCCGGTTGGAAGCACAGATATTCTGCCACATCACAGGCGAAGAAGATGCAATTCTTGTGATATCCTTAAATCCCCCTGCGGCAATGGTTTTCATGGTTTCTTTGTCATCATCGATCTGGTGGACCAGATTGACCAGCGAATATGCGATCATGTGCGGCAGATGGCTGATGGCTGCCGTAGAGTAATCGTGTATTTTATAATCCAAAATCAGTGGAATTGCTCCAAGCGACAATACAAAATCACGAAATTCCGAAATTTCTTCCTTTGGAGTCAGGGCGGTCGGGGTGATAATATAGTATGCATTTTCCAAAAGCGTATTGGTGGCACTTAATATGCCTGTTTTTTCGGAACCGGTCATGGGATGCCCGCCGATAAAATTGGCCTCCATGCCAAGCCGTATCACTTCTTCATGAATTTCCGTTTTTGTGCTTCCGACGTCTGTGATATAACAGTCGCTGCGGATAATATCTTTTAACTGACGCAGATATGCGAGGTTCCGTTGAACCGGGGCACATAAAAAAATATAATCACAGTCAGAAAAAGCAGACAGTGGTAACAGATCATTGTTTTCGATCAGCCCCTCACGGTACGCTTCTTGGATGGTTTCTTTATGATGTGCCGTGGCATAAATTTTGATGTCCGGCTGATTGGATTTCATTTTTTTGGCGATCGAACCTCCAATCAGACCCAGTCCGATAAAACCGATTGTTTGAAAAGCCATAAGTTTATTTCCTTTATAATCATGTAATTGATGTGTTTATTGTACTATAGAATGGCAGGAGTGTCAAAAGAGGAATGTGTGACAGCACTTGCAACAATTGTCCGTTCGTGTGATAATAAAAAGGCGAAAGGAAGCAGAAAGAGGAATTTTTATGAATTTACTTACCGTTGATCATATTACAAAAGTTTATACACAGCGTGAGTTGTTTCACGATGCATCGTTTTATCTGCAGGATGGGGAAAAAGTCGGAATCATAGGCATCAATGGAACCGGAAAATCCACGCTGTTAAAAATTATGGCAGGACTCGAAGAACCGGATGCCGGAAATGTCGTACGGGCCAATCATCTTGTGATTCGCTATCTGCCGCAGATGCCGGAATTTGACCAGCAAAAAGGAGCACTTGAGAATGTACTTTCTTATGCGCAAATTGGAAGTGTGCATCAGCAGGAAGACCGGGAAGAACATGAAAAATGGAATCTGGAAAGCAATGCCAAATCCATGATGACGCGGCTTGGCATATACAATTTCGATGAACCGGTGGGACATTTGTCCGGCGGACAGCGGAAACGACTGGCTCTTGTTGCAGTGCTCCTTACTCCGTGTGATGTACTGCTTTTGGATGAGCCGACGAACCATCTGGATGCCGAAATGGCAGAGTGGCTGGAAAATTATCTGAAAAATTACCGGGGAGCAATGGTTATGGTGACACATGACCGGTATTTTCTGGACAGTGTATGCAACCGGATTGTGGAAGTTGATAAAGGACAGATTTACAGCTATGAGACAAACTATTCCGGATATCTTGCGGCCAAACAGGAGAGGGAAGACATTGCCTGGGCAGGCGAACGGAAAAGACAGTCCATTCTGCGCAAGGAAATCGAATGGATGCAGCGCGGGGCAAGGGCGCGTTCCACCAAACAGAAAGCACATATCCAGCGCTATGAGGCATTGCGGGATCAAAAAAAGCCGGATGTAGATAAAAAGATCGAAATCGGTTCGGTGTCCTCCCGTATGGGAAAAACAACCGTGGAATTATCACATATTACAAAAACATATGGAGATCATGTACTGATTTCTGATTTTTCCTATATCTTCTTAAAAAATGACCGGATTGGTTTTGTCGGGAAAAACGGATGCGGCAAGACAACACTTATGAAAATTATTGATGGCAGAATTTTGCCGGATGCTGGGGAAGTAACCATTGGACAGACGATAAAAATCGGATATTACACACAGGAGATCGAACAGGATGAGAATGCGGGAATTGCATATATGGACCCAAAGCTTCGCGTGATTGATTATATCAAAAATACAGCAGAATATGTACGCACAGAAGATGGACTGGTTTCGGCATCCGCAATGCTCGATCAGTTTTTGTTTCCACCGGAAGAACAGTATGGACAGATCAAAAAACTGTCCGGCGGAGAAAAGCGCAGACTGAATCTGCTGCGGGTCCTTATGGAAGCTCCCAATGTACTGATTCTTGACGAACCAACCAACGATCTTGATATCACGACACTGACCATTCTTGAAGATTATCTGGATCATTATGACGGTATTGTGATTACGGTATCGCATGACCGTTATTTTCTGGACCGTGTGGTGCACAGAATCTTTGCTTTTGAGGGAAACGGAAAGCTCTGCCAGTATGAGGGCGGATATACGGACTACCACAGACGGGCCGAAGAGGAAGGAAAATTTGTAGATACTGCAGGCGATTCGTTCCGTAAAAATGAAGAGACGGCAAATGTACAGGAAAAACAGGCGACAGAAGATTCACGTTCTACATGGAAACATGAAAATAAATTAAAATTTTCATATAAAGAACAGAAAGAATATGAAACCATTGAGGACGACATTGCAGCTTTGGAAACACGGCTGGGAGAGATTGATGGGGAGATGGCATCCTGCGCACGGGATTTTGTGAAGCTGAATGAACTGACAGAAGAAAAAACGCAGCTGGAAACACAATTGGAAGAAAAAATGGATCGCTGGACGTATCTGGAAGAACTTGCGGCAAAAATACTTCAACAAAATGCATAAAAAGGTTGTAAAACTTTCTGAAAATTAGTAGAATATAACCATAAAAGAGTAAATATTCTAAAAAAGGAGGGTTTTACTATGAACGTATATACGACAGACAGAATTCGTAATGTGGTTCTCCTGGGGCATGGAGGATGCGGCAAAACTTCCCTGGTGGAAGCCATGGCATATCTGGCAGGTCTGACGACACGTATGGGGACGGTCGCAGATAAAAATACCATCAGTGATTTTGATAAGGAGGAGACGAAACGCCAGTTTTCGATCCATACTTCTGTGGTCGCGATCCCGTGGAAAGACAACAAAATTAATGTTTTGGATACCCCAGGCTATTTTGATTTTGTCGGGGAAGTCGAAGAGGCAGTTTCCGCAGCGGATGCAGCAATTATCGTTATTTCCGGAAAAGCGGGAATCGAGACAGGCACGCGGCGCGCCTGGGAAATCTGTGAAAAAAATCATCTTCCACGTATGATCTTTGTGACAGATATGGATATTGACAATGCAAGTTACCGTCAGGTAGTGGAAGATCTGCAGGCTCTTTACGGAAAGAAAATTGCACCGTTTCATCTGCCGGTCCGGGAGGATGGCCAGTTTGTCGGATATGTCAATGTCATCCAGCAGAAAGCAAAGCGATGGATCGATGAGGGAACCGTTGAAAAATTTGAAGTTCCGGAATATTCCCAAAAGAATCTTAATCTGTGCAGGGAAGCTTTGTTAGAAGCTGTGGCAGAAACCAGCGAGGAGTTTATGGACCGTTATTTTAACGGAGATGAATTCTCCGAGGACGAAATTCGTCAGGCGCTCAGGGTAAATGTCATGGATGGTTCTATCGTTCCGGTTCTTATGGGATCGAATCCGCTTGCCCGCGGGATGTATACACTGATGGCAGATATTGTTAAATATTTTCCGAGCCCGGATAAACGGACCTGCGCAGGCATCAATACGACAAACAACGAGGTGTATCCGGCGGACTATGATTTTGCAAAACCGAAGAGTGCGTATATTTTTAAGACAATTGTAGATCCTTACATTGGAAAGTATTCTCTGATCAAAGTAAATTCCGGTGTGCTTAAGACGGATGATGTCTTATTTAATTATCACAGGGATTGTGACGAAAAGATTGGAAAGCTGTACGTTCTGCGCGGAAATAAAACAGAGGAAGTAAAAGAACTTCATGCGGGGGATATCGGAGCATTGGCAAAGCTGTCCCAGTCCCAGACAACGGATTCCCTGTCCGTACGGAATAATCCGGTTGCCTATCTTCGCACGAATTTCTCAAAACCGTATGTATCTATGCGCTACAAAGCAAAAAACAAAGGGGATGTGGATAAGATTTCCCAGTCGCTGCAAAAGATTCTGATGGAAGATCAGACGCTGCGTGTGGTAAATGACAGTGAAAATCGTCAGACTCTGTTATATGGCATGGGTGAGCAGCAGCTTGAAATTGTTCAGAGTATGCTGCTTGAAAAGTATAAAGTAGAAATTGAACTGATGCGTCCAAAGGTCGCTTTCCGCGAAACCATACGTGGAAAATCAGATGTTGAATACAAATATAAAAAACAGTCCGGTGGACATGGACAGTACGGCCATGTTAAAATGAAATTTGAGCCGAGCGGGGATTTAGAGGTCCCTTATGTATTTGAACAGTGTGTTGTGGGTGGAGCCGTTCCGAAAAATTATTTTCCAGCAGTGGAAAAAGGAATTGCAGAAGCTGTTTTGAAAGGACCGCTTGCGGCCTACCCGGTAATCGGAGTGAAAGCGGTACTCTATGATGGCTCCTATCATCCGGTGGATTCCTCCGAGATGGCATTTAAAGTAGCCGCCAAACAGGCATTTAAGAAAGGATTTTTAGATGCGAAGCCGGTATTGTTAGAGCCGATCGCCTCTGTAAAGATCATTACTCCGGAGGAATATACCGGTGAAATCATGGGAGATCTGAATAAACGCAGAGGTCGTGTGATGAATATGAATGCAGAAAACGGGTATCAGGAGATCGATGCGGATCTTCCATATCTTGAACTGTATGGATATAATACACAGCTTCGGTCAATGACCAGCGGAAGCGGAACATTTTCTTATGAATTTGCCCGGTATGAACAAGCACCTGAGGATGTGGCAGCAAGAGAAATAGAAGAGAGGGCAGGCAAAGTTGTGGAGACAGAAGAATAGTACAGTGTTTGCTGTATTATTGATTGCAATAACCTTAAATTTTATCGTGACACCGACATATGCAAAAAACACAGAACTCGAAGGGGAGAATTATGCCCCTTCGAGTTCTTCCTTTCAAAAACCTGCAAATGTTCACACAAAAAGCGATACGGTTACCGTGGGGTATTTTTTGGGAGGCGGCATACAGAATTCTTTCAATAAAGAATCGTACCCGGCATTCAGCGGGGAGCAGCCGCTGTATACGCCATACCGGAGTGGATTCCGGTTTCTTGGATGGTACTCCGATGCCGCGCTTCACAAACGGATAAAGACCATTCCGACGGATCGTAAGGATCATTACATTCTCTACGCAAAGTGGACCGCAAAGATCAATAATTATTACAATGTAGAATATTATAACTATCACAAAAGAGAGAGCCGCTTCGGTAAAAATCTGGTTCTGTTGAAAGATCTTGATTACGGCTTTTACAATGAAATTGATATTCCGGGCATGCCGGATACCCGGGAGGAAGATGTGTTAAAAGAATATATTTTCAGTGCATCCCAGTGCCCGCAGGGAATTTGTCTGACCGATGAATTTGTGCTGATCACTTCTTATTCCACGGAAGATGACTGTATGGGAGAGCTTATGGTGTTTGACCGGGAAACCGGAGAATATATGGTCACACTGGGAATGGATGAAAACAGCCATCTGGGAGGAATTGCGTTTGACGGTGACAATGTATGGGTGTGCAATTCCTATGAAAACTGTGTGGAGCGGATCTCCTACGATTTTATTGAACTGATGGCATATCAGAATACCGGAGATGTCGTGGATGCAAGAGATGTTGTGGAGGAGTTTCCGGTCAAAAATACGCCTTCCTGTATTACCTGGTATGGCGGAAGATTGTGGATTGCAACACATACACTCCTTGTGAATTCACGAATGGTGGCATATTATCTGGATAAAAAGACGGACAAACTGATTGCCCTCAGTGATTATAAAATTCCGCAAAAGGTGCAGGGAGTTACGTTCGATGATTCCGGAAACGTATATCTGAGCACTTCCTACGGAAGAAACCAGTCTTCCTATTTATATTGTTACGACTCTGTCACGGCACTCGCAACCCGGCCGAAACATCCGAGAAAGAAAGTGGAAATGCCTCCGGCATCGGAAGAACTCGACGTAAGGGACAATACCTTATATATTCTGTTTGAATCGGCAGGAGAAAAATATTATGAGGGAACCGACGGGAAAGGCAAAAGCCTGTTCCCGCTGGATAAAATTTTAAAAATCCCGATCAGGGAGCTGGATGTGAACGGTTCATCGACATCAGGGACATGATCTTTTTCATTTGCGTCTGACTCTCAGGCGGAAGGTCTTTGGACAGCAGATCACACAACAGTTCGATTTCAGGCTTTGTGAAATCAATATGGTTTTCCTTTGCCTGCCTCATATTTGAGAGAAGAAACGGCATGGCATCTTTCATGTTTAAAGGTTTTTCTTTCTGTGCAAAGGAGAGCAGAAATTGCAATTTTTCCGGACTTAAATTGGCAAACGCCGGATTGTTCAAAAGATTGGAATCCATTCAAAAACCTCCTGCGGATTTATGGATTGTGAAACAGATCCTGATTTTCCATAATACAAAACAGAGTCTGCAATGTATCAATCATTTCCTGTTCTTTTGGGGTACAATATTTACGGACTGCACTAAGCATTGCATCCCGCCGTTTGGTACCGGCAGGCAGAGAACAGGCAGCCATGCTGTTCTCCTGTCTGGAGAAAGCTGCTGTGGCATTTTTCCATTCCATCAGCTGGATCAGCATGGCAAGCGGCTTTTGTGTCGGAACGTCTAAATATGGTACGATGGACTTTAAGATCTGCGTATTTCTCGTCTGGATCAGATCGTCATACGTGATGGATTTATTTTCATCCATGGATCACACATCCTATATAATTTTTCTATTATTTTATGAGAGAATGCCTGTCTGTATGAATACAATAAAAGAAAAAGGAAAAAATAGATGCATGAGAGACTGATTATTGATGGAAACAGTGTTTATGAAGTGGATGAAGAATGCCTGAAACGACGGAATGTTCCCACGGAATGCAGGGTAAAAGAGGCTGTGGAACGTCAGATCCAGAAAGAAAAAGCCACAAAAGAAGGATAGCATTTTATATGCAAAAAGGGATGCAGATACTGCATCCCTTTTTGGTTGTGCACCTTGCTGCACACGTTTCTAACACAAATATTAGAAGATTCCGCCGCATCCGTTTCCGCCGCCATTGCATCCGCCACAGAATAACAGAAGAAGAATCAGCCAGCAGCAGTCGTTTCCGCCGCCACTGCATCCGCATCCGTTGTTGTTTCCGCAGAAAGATCCATTTCCACAGCAGGAGAGAAGAAGAATGATCCAGATAATAGAATTGCATCCACATCCGTTATCTGTTGAACATCCACAGTTTGTAGCAGTTAAATCACTCATAAGTGACCTCCAAATAAATATATTTACAGTATAGTGTATGAGACGGCAGCAAAAGGGTTCCATATTTTTCTAAAAAAATTCATTGACTTTCACATAGTAAATAGATAAAATGATTTTATAACGTAATAATTGTATACAATTATTCATGTATGAAAAGGAGTAGTCAGCACATGAGAGAAGTAGTAATGAATGACAAATCAAACCTGTTGCAGCTCGAAGAACATTTTTATCAGCTGGTAGATGTGGATGAACCGAATACATTCCGGAACCTTTTTCCCTATGAGGAGATTCCGAAGATTGCGTTTAATGATCGTATTGTTCCGCATAATATGCCGGATGAAATCTGGATTACAGATACCACATTCCGTGATGGGCAGCAGTCCCGTGCTCCGTATACCACCGAACAGATCGTGACGATTTATGATTACTTACATAAACTTGGCGGTCCGAAGGGAAAGATTCGTCAGAGTGAATTCTTCTTATATAGTAAGAAAGACCGCGACGCGGTATATAAATGTATGGAACGTGGCTATCAGTTTCCAGAAGTCACTTCCTGGATTCGTGCCAGCAAACAGGACTTTCAGCTGGTCAAAGACCTGGGTCTTCGCGAGACGGGCATTCTTGTCAGCTGTTCTGACTACCATATTTTCTATAAAATGAAAATGACAAGACGGGAGGTTATGAATCTGTACCTGAGCGTGATCCGCGACTGTTTAGAGACCGGCATCAGTCCGCGCTGTCATCTTGAGGATATCACACGTTCCGATATTTACGGATTTGTAATTCCGTTCTGTGTGGAACTGATGAAACTGCAGGATGAGTACAAGATTCCGATCAAGGTACGTGCCTGCGATACGATGGGATATGGGGTAAACTTCCCTGGTGCCGTAATTCCACGAAGTGTGCCGGGAATCATTTACGGTCTGACAACACATGCCGGAGTTCCTTCTTCCCAGATTGAGTGGCATGGACACAATGATTTTTACAAAGCAGTCAACAATTCCACCACAGCATGGCTGTACGGGGCAAGTGGTGTCAACTGTTCTTTGTTTGGAATCGGGGAGCGTACCGGAAATACGCCTCTGGAAGCCATGGTATTTGAGTATGCCCAGCTGCGCGGTACTCTCGATGGCATGGATACGACCGTGATCACGGAACTTTCCGAATATTATGAGAAGGAACTGGGATACAAACAGCCGCCACAGACACCGTTTGTCGGAAGTAACTTTAATGTGACAAGAGCCGGTATTCACGCGGACGGATTACTGAAAAATGAGGAAATCTATAACATTTTCGATACCGGAAAATTTTTAAACCGTCCACCTCTGGTAGCAGTATCGAATACCTCAGGTCTGGCAGGTATTGCACACTGGATCAACAATTATTATCATTTACCGGATGACCGGAAAGTGGACAAAAACTCAGAACTTGTACACCGGATCAAAGACTGGGTAGACACACAATACGATGACGGACGCGTAACCGTTATGACGGATCAGGAGCTTGTTGTAGAAATTACTTCCGTTTGTAAAGAGCTTGGTATTGTGTTATAGGCAAAAATTCGATATTATATAAGGTGAAATTATGGCAGAAGATCATTATTCATTAAGTGCCAAAGTTTTTCATTCCATTCGGGAAGATATTTTAAATGGAAAATATCAGGCGAATGAGGAACTGAAGGAAAAGAATATTGGCGACGATCTCGGGGTGAGCCGGACTCCCGTCCGGGAAGCACTCCGGCAGCTGGAACTGGAAGGACTGGTACATATCATTCCAAACAAGGGAGCGTTTGTAGAAGGGGTTACCCTTCAGGATGTCAAAGATATCTATGAGATACGGACGCTTTTAGAGGGATTATGCGCCCGGTGGGCAGCGGAGCGGATCACGCAGGAACAGTTGGAGGAACTGGAAGAAATCGTATTTTTATCCGATTTTCACTATTCCAAAGAAAACTGGGATCAGATACTGGAACTGGATAACCGTTTCCACGAAATGGTATATGAAGCATGCGCAAGCAAAGAACTGACACGTGTGCTTCGTGACTATCATCATTATCTGCAGCGCATCCGTCGGATCACACTGGAAGAGAAAGCACGGGCTCATGCGTCGATCAATGAACACCGGGCAATTGCCGAGGCATTAAAGGCAAGGGATGCCCGGACAGCGGAGGAGTGTGCCAGACTCCATATCCGCAATACGATATCCAACATGGATAAAATCGGTTGGGAAAATCTGATGAAATAAAATAAAGGAGAATGAAGCGATGAGCAAGATTACAATGACAACACCACTGGTAGAGATGGACGGAGATGAAATGACAAGAATTCTCTGGAAAATGATCAAGGATGAGCTGTTACTTCCGTTTATTGATCTGAAAACAGAGTATTATGATCTGGGACTGGAAGAGCGTAACCGGACAAACGATCAGGTAACGGTTGATTCTGCAAATGCAACAAAGAAATACGGTGTTGCTGTAAAATGCGCAACGATCACTCCGAATGCCGCAAGAATGACAGAATATAATTTAAAAGAGATGTGGAAGAGTCCGAACGGAACCATCCGTGCCATGCTTGACGGAACGGTATTCCGTGCGCCGATTGTCGTAAAGGGAATTGAGCCAAATGTTAAGACCTGGGAAAAACCGATCACGATTGCAAGACATGCGTATGGCGATGTGTATAAGGCATCAGAAATGAAGGTTCCGGGACCTGGTAAGGCTGAGCTGGTATTTACGGCAGAGGATGGAACCATCGTGCGTGAACTGATCCATAATTTTACCGGAGCCGGTGTATTACAGGGACAGCATAACCTGGACGATTCCATTGAAAGCTTTGCACACAGCTGCTTTAAATATGCACTGGATACAAAGCAGGATCTGTGGTTTGCAACAAAGGATACCATTTCCAAAAAATATGACCATACCTTTAAGGATATTTTCCAGGATGTATTTGAGAAGAATTACAAGGATGCATTTGAAAAAGCCGGAATTGAGTATTTTTATACTTTGATTGATGATGCGGTTGCACGTGTTATGAAGTCAAAAGGCGGATTTATCTGGGCATGCAAAAACTATGACGGTGATGTTATGAGTGATATGATCAGTTCTGCATTCGGCTCTCTTGCCATGATGACTTCCGTACTTGTATCCCCGCATGGATATTATGAGTATGAAGCTGCACACGGAACCGTTCAGAGACATTATTATAAGCATCTGAAGGGTGAAGAAACTTCCACAAACTCCGTCGCAACCATTTTTGCATGGACAGGAGCACTCAGAAAGCGCGGAGAACTGGATAAAAATCAGGCACTCTGTGATTTTGCGGATAAACTGGAAGCAGCATGCTTAAAGACCATTGAGTCCGGAAAGATGACAAAGGATCTTGCTTTGATTACGACCATTGAAAATCCGGTGGTATTAAACAGTGAGAATTTTATTAAGGCAATCCGGACAGAACTAGAAGCTTCTCTTTCATAAATAAAAGGATTGGAGGATGAAATTGTGGAAAAGGAAATCTCACAAGCTGTCATCCGTCGTATGCCAAGATATTACCGTTATCTGGGAGAATTGCTGGAGGAAGGCGTTGAGCGCATTTCCTCCAATGATCTGAGTCACCGGATGATGGTGACGGCCTCTCAGATTCGCCAGGATTTGAATAATTTTGGCGGATTTGGACAACAGGGTTACGGATATAATGTGAAATACCTGTATGATGAGATCGGAAAAATACTGGGGTTAAATGAGACCCATAATATTATCATGATCGGTGCCGGAAATCTTGGTCAGGCAATTACAAATTATGTAAAATTTGAACGGTTTGGTTTTATCATTACTGCGTTGTTTGATGTAAAACCATCTTTAAAAGGACAGACCGTTCGTGATATTCCGATTTATATGATGGATGAACTGGATGATTACTGCAAAAAAAATAAAGTAGATATTGCAGCCTTAACACTCCCGAAAGAAAAGGCAGAAGATACTGCGCAGCATCTTGTGAATCTGGGAATCCGTGCCATCTGGAATTTTGCCCATGTGGATCTGGATTTAAGTGATAAAAGTGTGGTTGTCGAAAATGTTCATTTGTCGGACAGTCTGATGCAGTTATCATATAATATCGTGAAGAACTCCAAGTAGCACACAAAGAGGTGATACGATGAAGGATGATGAAGAATTTAAAAAAGCGCTGGCAGACAAACAGGTGCCGATTCTTGTACTTGATGAGAAGTGGCATCGGCTTTTTGCTGTGCATGGCAAGCCGGACGAAATTCATGAAACGGAAAACGAGCTGAATGCTTTGCTTGCCAGACAGGGAAAACTGAATGAAGAGTTAAAACAGCTGAAAAAAGTAAAAAAGCAGCTGATGGAAAGCATTGTCGCAAACATGGACGGAACTACATCCGAAGATATGGATGCACAGCGGGAAAAAAAGCTGGATGAAGATAAACGTCTGATTGATGAAACCAATCAGAAAATGGAAGAAAATGAGGACGAACTGCTGGAAATTCCACGTCGGATCCGTGATGTCAACCGGAAACTGATGCTTCAGAGCATGGGATATTTTTACGAAAAAATACGTGTCAATAAAAAGGAATCCGATGATATTGATGCCTGGATCAATCAGGTTCGTGTGGATTTAAAGAAAAATATCATCCGTAAGCAGAACCGGGATATCAACAATCGTGAGATTTATGCGTATCTGCACGATATCTTCGGGCCATCCACTCTGGATCTGTTCGATATTCACTATGAAGATGTGGAAGAGGACAGCGCACAAAATAAACAAAACGATACGAAAGAATCACAAAAGGAAGAGGAGAGTTAGAAATCTTGCGTTATCTTGTATCGGGAAAAGAAATGAAGCTTCTGGATCAGAATACATCGCAGGTGTTTCATGTACCGGAACTGGTATTGATGGAACAGGCATCGATGGCTTTTGTGCAGAAGCTTTTAGTGCTTAAACAAAATAAATTATCGACAGCATTAATTGCCTGTGGAAGCGGAAATAACGGAGGGGACGGACTTGCCATTGCCCGACTTTTGCGGGAACAGGGGGTTTTTGTGTCCGTATGGCCGGCAGGAGAGGAAGAAGGGCACCGGACCAGTCCATCCTATGACACCCAGAAACAGATCTGCAGTGCCTACCGCATTCCGGTCGTGCAAAAGGAGAAAGTTTCCGCGGGGGAGGCATCCTATGATGTGGTCATTGATGCCATGTTTGGAACCGGTCTGTCCCGGGAAATATCCGGAGCACTTGCAAACGATATTGACGTGCTCAATCAATTGTCTGGATGGAAAGTTGCCGTGGATATTGCTTCCGGAATCAGTTCCGATGATGGAGCAGTGCTTGGCACGGCTTTTCGTGCAGACGACACAATTACATTTTCATTTGGAAAAAAGGGACAGTATCTGTGGCCGGGCAATGAATATTGCGGAAAGGTACATGTGGTTTCCATGGGAATTACACAGGAGAGCTGGCTGGATCATAAGCCGCATACGGCTGTTCTGGAACCGGAAGACTTAAAAAAACTTCCCTCCCGTATGGCACATACCAATAAAGGTTCGTATGGGAAGTTGCTAATTATTGCCGGAAGTGTTAATATGTCCGGAGCGGCATGTTTTTGTGCAAAAGCTGCATATCGTATGGGAAGTGGCCTGGTGCGGGTATTCACCTGTGAACAAAACCGGCTGATTCTGCAGACAAAGGTTCCGGAAGCTGTTCTTGTCACTGGGCAGGAAAACGAGGAAGAAACTTTGCTGGCAGAACAGCTGCAGTGGGCGGATGCCGTAGTATTTGGCCCGGGAATCGGAACCGGACAGCGTGCACGCCGCATGACATCCACCGTTCTGGAACAATGCCGCGTTCCACTGGTTTTGGACGCCGATGCGTTAAATATCATTGCGGATCAACCAGAACTTTTAGAACAGGCAAAGGCGGACATTATTCTGACACCGCATCCCGGAGAAATGTCCCGGCTGACCAAAAAACCGGTTTCTGAAATTCTGACCACACTGGAGCAATCTGCCGAAACCTTTGCGAAGCGTTTCCATGTGATTTGTGTATTAAAAGATTTTCATACGGTTACTGCCGTTTCGGATGGCATGACGTATGTAAATTTATCGGGAAATAATGGAATGGCAACGGCCGGAAGCGGAGATGTGCTGGCAGGTGTGATCGGTTCCCTTCTTGCCCAGGGAATGAAAGCAGAGGAAGCAGCACCTCTTGGGGTGTATGTGCACGGGCTGGCGGGAGATGCCGCAAAAGAAAAATGTGGAGTCCGGGGAATGATGGCTTCCGATATCATAGAAGGACTCAAAGAGGTAGAAAAATCATGAAAAAAAATCGTGTTTATGCAGGCATTGATTTAGATGCACTGCGCTATAATATGGAATCCATGCATAAAAATATTAAAGAAGGAACCAAAATTGCCGCCGTCATCAAGGCAGATGCTTACGGGCATGGGGCACTGACCGTAGCAAAAACAATCGAGGACCTTCCGTATGTATGGGGATTTGCCGTGGCAACTGCGGATGAAGCGGAGATGCTGATTGCGGATGGGCGAAAGAAACCGATTCTGATCCTTGGAATCAGTTTTCCAGAACATTATGAGCTCATAGTGGAAAAAGAAATACGTCCTGCAATCTGTGAATATGAGTCGGCAAAAGCTCTTTCGGATATCGCTGTCAGAAAAAATAAAACCTGTCATATCCATATTAAAATTGATACCGGAATGAGCCGGATCGGTCTGCAGGTCACAGAGGAGAGTGCCGATCTGGTTGCAAAGATTGCGCAGCTTCCTGGAATTGAGATTGAAGGTATTTTTACACATTTTGCCCAGGCAGATGAGTATGATAAAACTCCAACCCAAAAGCAGATTGCACTTTTTCAGAAGATGATAAGAATGTTAGAGGAACGGAATGTTAAAATACCGATCCATCATTGCTCCAACAGTGCCGGAATTGTAGAAATTCCGGAGGCAAATATGGATATGGTAAGAGCGGGAATCACTCTTTATGGTATGTGGCCATCGGAGGAAGTGGCACACAATATCTCCCTTCATCCGGTGATGTCCTTAAAGAGTCATATCGCTTTTGTCAAGACACTCGAAAAAGGGCGTAAGATCAGTTATGGCGGTATCTATGAGACGCCGTCAGAAAAAAGAATTGCAACCATTCCGGTCGGCTATGCGGATGGTTATGCAAGAGGGCTTTCCAATAAAGGCTATGTTCTTATTCACGGGAAGAAGGCTCCGATCTGCGGCAGAGTCTGCATGGACCAGTTTATGGTCGATGTGACCGAAATTCCGGAAGCAAAAGAAGGTGATCCGGTGACCCTTCTCGGAAAAGACGGCAGCGAATGTATCACGATGGAAGAGCTTGGCGAATTATCCGGTCGTTTCAATTATGAATTTGCATGTCTGATCACACCGCGTGTGCCAAGAATCTGTATACAGGAATCATAAGATTACACAGATGTCTCCTTTTTGAATAACATATAGTATGAAATCATCTTTTTGAATACATGTGAGAAATATGGAAATACTTTTAGTATCACAAAGTATGGGGTGAAAACGTATGTTGATTCAAAGAGGAGATGTTTATTATGCAGATCTGCGCCCGGTCGTGGGATCGGAACAGGGAGGCGTCCGGCCGGTTCTTATCATTCAGAACAATATCGGGAACCGGCACAGCCCGACCGTGATCTGTGCGGCGATTACTTCGCAGATGCATAAAGCAAAACTTCCTACACATGTCGAATTAAACTGTGACAAATACGATCTGGCAAAGGATTCTGTCGTTTTGCTGGAACAGTTGCGGACCATTGACAAAAAGCGGCTGAAAGATAAAGTATGTCATCTGGATCATCAGATTCTTTTGAAAATTGACAAAGCACTGGAGATCAGCCTGGAATTGTATACATAACTTGACGGAATACAGTTCCCATGGTATGATTTGGAGTATTATATACATTAAAGGAGAAACGAAATGGACGATAGTGCCAGTTCCGGCAGGACGAATATTTTAAAAAAAATTATAGGATTTTTAAACCCGTCTTCCCATGAGGATGATGTGACCGAAGAAGAGATTATTTCCATGGTAAATGAAGGACACGAACAGGGAGTTCTTCGTGCTTCGGAGGCAGAGATGATTCACAATATTTTTGAATTCGGTGACAAAGAAGCCAAAGATATTATGACACATCGAAAGAATCTGATTGCGATCGATGGGGAACTTTCCTATAATGATGCTGTTCCGTTCATCATTGAAAACAATAAGTCAAGATATCCGGTTTATCTGGAGGACATCGATAATATTATCGGTGTTTTACATATTAAAGACGCATTTGCTTTTGCACAGAAAAATGAGGTATTCCGTACTTCCATCAAAGACATTAAGGGGCTGATCCGGGAGGTGGATTTTGTTCCGGAAACATTAAATATCCATACTCTTTTCCAGAAAATGCAGGCAAAAAAGAGCCATCTGGTCATAGTGGTAGATGAATATGGACAGACATCCGGTGCGGTAGCCATGGAGGATATCCTGGAAGAAATTGTCGGAAACATCGAGGATGAGCATGATGAGGAAGAACAGCTGATTCGCCAGAATACAGATGGAAGTTATACCATGAGCGGGTTCGCAAGTCTTTCGGACGTGGCGGAAACGTTACAGATTCCGGTAAACGATGATGATTTTGACACGCTCAACGGTTTTCTGGTTTCCCTGATGGAAAAAATTCCAAATGATGGTGAAACTGCCAGATTGCAGGCATACGGATATGAATTTTCCATTCGGAAAGTGAAGGATAAAATGATCCGTGAGGTCCTTGTAAAAAAAGCAGATGCAAAGCATCAGCGGCCGGAGGATGACCCACTTGCGCGAAACGGCAAAGAATGATAGAATAAAATACAGGTAATGCTTCTGTACGAATGACATGAAGTATGGATGGTTACAGGACAGAATACAATTTAGAAAAGAGGATTTTAAAATGTCAGGACATTCCAAATTTGCGAATATCAAGCACAAAAAAGAAAAAAATGATGCAGCAAAGGGAAAGATCTTTACCATGATCGGTAGAGAAATTGCTGTTGCGGTAAAAGAGGGTGGTCCGGATCCGGCAAATAATTTCAAACTTGCACAGGTAATCGCAAAGGCAAAGTCAAACAATATGCCGAATGATACCATCGAGCGCGGTATCAAAAAAGCGGCAGGCGATGGAAACAGTGTTAATTACGAGACAACAACGTATGAGGGATATGGACCAAGTGGCACAGCAATTATTGTAAAGTGCCTGACGGATAATAAGAATCGTACAGCAGCCAATGTGCGTAATGCATTTACCAAGGGACAGGGAAGTATCGGTACACAGGGATGCGTATCCTATATGTTCGATGAAAAAGGACAAATTATCATTGACAAAGAAGAATGTGATATGGATGGTGATGATCTGATGATGCTTGCACTTGATGCAGGTGCAGAAGATTTTTCCGATGCGGATGACAGCTTTGAGATCACTACCGCTCCGGAAGATTTTGATGCGGTACATAAGGCACTTGAAGAGCAGAACATTCCGATGGCATCTGCGGAAGTAACCATGATTCCACAGACATATGTGACGCTGACCGATGAGGCTGATATTACAAATATCGGAAGAATTCTTGATTTCCTGGATGACGATGATGATGTTCAGGAAGTATATCACAACTGGGAAGAGTAAAATTACATACTGTAAAAATGCGTCATACGCAAAACAGGGTTTTAAATTAGGAGGCAGGTATGAAGAAAATCTTATTTGCAGCATCCGAATGTGTTCCTTTTATTAAAACAGGAGGACTTGCTGATGTATGTGGGGCTTTGCCTAAAACATTTGATCATAAGGATTGGGATGTGCGTGTTGTTATTCCGAATTACAGCTGTATTCCGGAAAAATACCGCAGTCAGTTTGAGTATGTGACCCATTTTTATATGGCATGCGGTTCTTATATTCCAAGTAAATATGTAGGGGTTTTACAATATAAACTGGATGGAGTCACCTATTATTTCATTGATAATCAGGAGTATTTTAACTGTTTCGTACCGTATGGAGATATGCGCTATGATATTGAAAAATTCACGTTTTTCGACAAAGCGGTATTGTCCATGCTTCCGCTGATCGGTTTCCGCCCGGATATCATTCACTGTCATGACTGGCAGGCCGGACTGATTCCTGTATATTTAAAAAATGAATTTCAGGCAGATTCTTTCTTCTGGGGAATCCGGTCCATTATGACCATACATAATCTGAAATTTCAGGGAATCTGGGATGTAAAAACCATGAAGGGACTTACGGGATTTTCAAGTGATCTGTTTGTTCCGGATAAGCTGGAATTTAATAAAGATGCAAATATGTTAAAGGGCGGACTTGTTTATGCAGATTATATTACTACCGTCAGCGATACCTATGCACAGGAAATTCAGACCGAATATTACGGTGAAGGATTAAACGGACTGTTGTCTGCACGTCATTTTGATATGCAGGGAATTGTAAACGGAATTGATTATACGACTTACAATCCACAGACCGATTCCAAGATTTACATGAATTATGATGCGTCCAACTTCCGGAAAAAGAAGTATGTGAACAAAGAACGGCTGCAGGAAGAACTTGGTCTGGAAGTAGATAAGAAGAAATACATGATCGGACTCATTTCCCGTCTGACCGATCAAAAGGGGCTGGATCTGATCAATGCCGTCATGGACGGACTGGTAGATGAATTTACCCAGCTGGTAGTCATCGGAACCGGGGAACCACAGTATGAGAATATGTTCCGGCACTACGCATGGAAATATCCGAACCGGGTTTCTGCAAATATCTGTTACTCTGATGATCTGGCACACAAGCTTTATGCGGCAGCGGATGCGTTCTTAATGCCTTCCCGCTTTGAGCCGTGTGGTCTGACACAGATGATTTCTTTCCGGTATGGAACCGTACCGATTGTAAGAGAAACCGGAGGATTAAAAGACACGGTTCAGGCTTACAATGAATATGATAACAGTGGAGATGGATTCTCTTTTGCAAATTACAACGCTGACGAAATGCTGCAGGTGATTAATTATTCCAAGCATATTTTCTATGACCGCAAGCGCCAGTGGAACCAGATGGTAGACCGTGGAATGGCAAATGATTTTTCATGGAATGCGTCAAAATTCCGCTATGAGGGACTGTATAATTATCTTCTCGGTGAATAAAACAGAAAATAATTCATAAGATAAGAACGGATACATTTGTATCCGTTCTTATTTTTATGAATGGCAAAGGTGAAAAAACAATGGGAGATACCAAAAAAGAAAATGATAACATTATTGAATTCGGACAGGCAATGTTACATGCAGACCGGAGAAATACAACCATTTATCTGTTATCAATTATCGGAGAAATCGAAGGACACGAATGTCTTCCGTCAACTTCAAAAACGACAAAATATGAACATGTCCTGCCACGTCTGGCAGCGATTGAGGACGATGAGAGTGTAAATGGCGTTTTGTTATTGCTCAATACCATGGGGGGAGATGTGGAGAGCGGACTTGCGATTGCGGAAATGGTCGCGTCGCTTTCGAAACCTACCGTTTCTTTAGTGCTTGGTGGGAGCCATTCCATCGGTGTTCCGCTGGCCGTTTCCACAGATTATTCTTTTATTGTTCCGAGCGGAACCATGGTGATCCATCCGGTACGGATGAGTGGAACCGTGATCGGGGCAAAACAGACATATGATTACTTTAAACAGATGCAGGATCGGATTGCCGGATTCGTGGCTTCCCATTGTCACGTTTCGGAGGAACGGATGACAGAAATGATGATGAATACGCAGATGCTGACCAAGGATCTCGGCACGATTCTTGTCGGGAAACAGGCAGTGTCTGAAGGCATTATTGATGCTGTCGGGGGAATTTCGGATGCATTTGCAAAGCTGTATCAGCTGATAGGGGAAAATAGTTAAAAATAATTAAAAAAGCTGATGGGTGACATTCTGGTGTAAATATGATAAAATAAAAAGAGTTTTGTATGAAGGAGTGTGTCCAATGGCTGCGGGAAACCGTAAATCATCAAATAAAAGAAAAACACAGACAAAAAAAGAGCGTATGGCGGAAATGGAGAAAGCACAGGCATTTCGCGTGGAAGTAACGTTGTGGATTGTTGTTGCAGCTGCGCTGCTGCTTTTTATCAGTAATCTGGGATTCGGAGGAGCCGTTGGCAAAACCGTCAGCGGCTTTCTTTTTGGTATGTTCGGACTTATGGCATATGTTCTTCCGGTGCTGCTTCTTGTGGGCAGTTTTTTTGCGGTATCGAACCGTGGAAATAAGCTGGCAGCCGTAAAATTGATTGCGGCAATTGTATTTTTGGTCTTTTTATGTACATTTATGGGACTGGCCATGAATGGAAACGACCGGATCCATCCACTTGACGCATATACATATTGTGCAGAACGGCATACCGGTGGCGGCATCATCGGCGGATGTCTGGCTTATTACATGTGTCAGGCATTTGGACTGATCGGGTCTTTTATTATTGACATTATCGTGCTGATCGTCTGTATGGTACTGATTACAGAGCGTTCGGCATTGCGTGGAATGCAAAAAGGCGGCAAAAAGGTCTATGAATCCGCAAAGGAAAGCAATGAAAAGTATCGGGAATACAGGGAATACCGTGCACAGGAGCGGAAAGAACGCCGCATGGATCATAAAGTGTCCGGAGTATCCATCGATACACGGATTGAAGAAAAAGGCAAAAAAAATAAAAAGAGAAAATCGGATGAAATGGGAGAACTGTCGGCACCTGCATTTGATATGATGCCGGATACCACAGTATCTCCGATGCCGGAAAAAATTTCTTCTCCGGCACCAGTGGCGGTTTTAGAAGAACCCGCGGCAGAAATACAGCCGGAGATTTCGGGGGATTTTATGCCGGATACTTTTCCACCGGAACCGTCGCAGGCGGCACCGGTTCCGGAACATATTGCAGGATTGGCACCGGCCAAAGACGTATTAAAGCCGGCAGAAAAAACACAAAAAAAGAAAAACGAACAGGAAATCCAAAACGAAGTACAGAAAGTAGCACAGGAAATGGAGACGTCGGGTTTGGAACACAAACCGGACAAAGCATATGTTTTTCCATCCATAGATCTGTTGAAAAAGGGAGAAGGGAAAAAGTCTGCCAATACTGAACATCAGTTGCGGGAAACTGCGGATAAGCTGCAACAGACTTTAAAGAACTTCGGGGTCAGTGTCACCGTTACCAACATCAGCTGCGGACCGGCAGTGACAAGATATGAAATTCAGCCGGAAATGGGTGTGAAGGTGAGCAAGATTGTCGGGCTGACCGACGATATCAAACTCAATCTGGCAGCTGCGGATATCCGTATCGAGGCGCCGATTCCGGGAAAAGCAGCGGTAGGAATTGAAGTTCCGAACAAAGAAAATGTTATGGTTGCTTTCCGTGACCTGATCGAATCGCCGGAATTTCAGACGGCAAAGTCCAAGATTAGTTTTGCAGTTGGAAAAGATATTTCCGGGAAAACAAAAGTAACCGATATTGCAAAGATGCCGCATCTGCTGATCGCCGGTGCAACCGGCTCGGGTAAATCCGTCTGCATCAATACGATTATCATGAGTATTTTATATAAGGCGAGACCGGATGAAGTAAAGCTGATCATGATTGATCCGAAAGTAGTAGAGTTAAGTGTCTACAACGGAATTCCGCACCTGATGATTCCGGTTGTAACCGATCCGAAAAAAGCATCCGGTGCTTTGCACTGGGCAGTTGCGGAAATGACGGAACGATATGAAAAATTTGCGGAGGCAAATGTGCGTGAAATCAATGGATACAACGCAAAGGTAGATTCCATTGAAGTGCCGGAAGGGCAGGAGCGCCCGCAAAAGATGCCACAGATTGTGATCATTGTGGACGAGCTTGCAGATCTTATGATGGTAGCTTCCAATGACGTGGAAGAGGCCATCTGCCGACTGGCACAGCTGGCACGAGCGGCGGGGATTCATCTGGTGATTGCAACCCAGCGTCCATCGGTGAATGTCATCACCGGTCTGATCAAAGCAAATATGCCGAGCCGGATTGCCTTTTCGGTGACTTCGGGTACGGATTCCCGAACGATTCTGGATATGAATGGTGCAGAAAAGCTTCTTGGAAAAGGAGATATGCTGTTCCACCCGCAGGGGGCACCGAAACCGATTCGTGTACAGGGAGCATTTGTTTCCGATAAAGAAGTTTCCGATGTTGTGGAATTTATCAAAGAACAAAATGAAACGGCATCGTATAACGAAGAAATTGTACAGAAAGTCGACAGTATGCAGGCATCATCCGGCGGTACCACCGTGTCTATCTCCGATGCGGATGCGCAGGATGACGGCAGGGATGCATATTTTGATGAAGCAGCACAGATTATCGTAGATAAGGAAAAAGCATCCATAGGTATGCTGCAGAGATATTTAAAAGTGGGATTCAACCGTGCTGCCCGTATTATGGACCAGTTGGAAGAAGCTGGTATCGTTGGACCGGAGGAAGGAACGAAACCGCGGAAAGTTCTGATGACTTCCGAAGAATTACAGGCAGTAAAAGAGGATTTATAAAAAGCATTTCAGGAGGAGAAAATTATGAAGACTGATATTCAAATTGCACAGGAAGCAACATTGCAGCCAATCAAAGAGGTAGCCACAACAATTGGAATTGAAGAAGAAGATCTGGAATTGTACGGAAAGTACAAAGCGAAGATTTCCGATGAACTGATTGCACGAAGCCACAACAATCCGGACGGAAAACTGATTCTGGTGACCGCCATCAATCCAACACCAGCAGGAGAAGGAAAAACGACAGTCACCGTGGGATTGGGTCAGGCATTTGCAAAACTTGGGAAAAAAGCAATGATTGCGTTGCGTGAGCCTTCCCTTGGACCATGTTTCGGAATTAAAGGCGGTGCCGCAGGTGGCGGATATTCCCAGGTTGTTCCGATGGAGGATTTAAATCTTCATTTTACAGGGGATTTTCATGCAATTACTTCTGCAAATAATCTGCTGGCAGCTCTTTTGGACAACCATATCCAGCAGGGAAATACGCTTGGGATTGATCCAAGACAGGTGGTATGGAAACGCTGTCTGGATATGAATGACCGTGTCCTTCGTAATGTGGTTGTGGGACTTGGAAATAAAATGGACGGAATGGTGCGTGAGGATCATTTCGTAATCACGGTAGCATCCGAAATTATGGCGATTTTATGCCTTGCCGAAGATATGAAAGATTTAAAGAGACGTCTGGGACGGATTATCGTGGCATATACGTTTGACGGCAAGCCGGTAACTGCAGAAGATCTGCAAGCAGTCGGATCTATGGCAGCTCTGTTAAAAGATGCGTTAAAGCCGAATCTGATCCAGACACTGGAGCATACACCGGCGCTCGTTCACGGAGGACCATTTGCCAATATCGCACATGGATGTAACAGCGTGCGTGCTACCACAACTGCTTTAAAACTTGCCGATTATGTAATTACCGAGGCAGGATTCGGTGCGGATTTAGGTGCGGAAAAATTCTTTGATATCAAGTGCCGGAAGGCAGGGCTTCATCCGGATGCAGTGGTACTCGTTGCGACGATCCGTGCATTAAAATACAATGGCGGAGTTTTGAAGGATGAATTATCCAATGAAAACCTTGAGGCATTAAAGAAAGGAATTGTCAATCTGGAGAAACATATTGAAAACCTTCAGAAATTCGGTGTGCCGGTCGTTGTCACATTGAATGCATTTGTTTCGGATACAGAGGCAGAAACCGCTTATGTAGAACAGTTCTGCAAAGAGCATGACTGTGAATTTGCTCTGGCAAAAGTATGGGAAAAAGGCGGAGAGGGCGGAATTGCTCTGGCAAACAAAATTCTCGAGACACTTGAAAAGAAAGAAAGCCATTTCCATACACTCTACAGTGATGATCTTGGACTGAAAGAAAAGATCGAGACGGTTGCAAAAGAAATTTACGGTGCCGATGGAGTTACCTATTCTCCGGCAGCGGAGCGGGAACTGAAACGAATTACGGATCTGGGTATGGCAAACTTCCCGGTATGTATGGCAAAGACACAGTATTCCCTGTCGGATGATGCGAAGAAACTCGGAAGACCGACCGGGTTTAAGATCAATGTCCGGGAAGTATATGTTTCTGCCGGTGCCGGCTTTGTCGTTGCTGTCAACGGTTCGATCATGACGCTTCCGGGTCTGCCAAAGAAACCGGCAGCTTACGGAATTGATGTCAATGATGACGGTGTAATCACAGGATTGTTCTAAGGAGATAAGGGCATGGCAAAGATCATAGATGGAAAGAAGATTTCAGCGGAAATCAAAGAAGAATTAAAGACAGAAGTTGCAGCATATGCGGCACAGGGGAAAACATGTGCACTTGCGGTCATTCAGGTGGGCGCAGATCCGGCATCCAGCGTATATGTCAGAAATAAAAAGAAAGCCTGTGCATATATTGGAATAGAGTCGCTTTCGTATGAACTTCCGGAAGAAACCACGGAAGAGGAACTGCTTGCATTGATTCAGAAACTAAATGACAATCCAGATGTTCATGGAATTCTGTGCCAGCTTCCACTCCCGAAACATATCTGCGAAGATCATGTGATCCAGGCAATTGATCCGCAAAAAGATGTCGATGGTTTTCACCCGCAGAATGTCGGTGCACTTGTGGTTGGGAAAAAAGGATTTGTCTCCTGCACGCCCGCCGGTATTATCCAGCTGTTAAAACGCAGCAATATTGAAATTGCCGGAAAGCACTGTGTGGTAATCGGAAGAAGCAACATTGTCGGAAAACCGATGGCGCTTCTGATGCTTCGGGAAAATGCAACGGTTACGATCTGTCATTCACGGACCGAAAATCTCAAAGAAATCTGCAAAGAGGCGGATATTCTGATTGTGGCCATTGGAAAACCACGTTATATCGGTGCCGATTATATCAAAGAAGGAGCGGTTGTCATCGATGTCGGAATTCACAGAAATGAAGAAAATAAGCTGTGCGGGGATGTCCGTTTCGAAGAGGCAGAGCAGATCGCTTCTTATATTACACCGGTTCCGGGTGGTGTTGGACCGATGACAATTGCGATGCTCATGCATAACTGTGTAGATGCCATGAAACTTTATTCATAAAACAGATAGGGGATAGATGATGAAGTGTATTTATTGCGGTGAGGAATTAAAAGAGGGGAGTCTGTACTGTCCAAAATGCGGGAAAGCCGTACAGATTGTGCCGGACTACAATATTTACGAGGATGATTATCTGAATCAGGTTCTTACGGAAGAATCCCAAAAGATTTCCGGTTCGGGACCGGACAGAAATAAAAAACCGGCACCTGCAGAGACAAAACATACGGGGAAAAAACACCTCGACCCACGCCAGAAAAAAATTATCTTCCTGGTTCTCGGAATCGTATGCGTGCTTATTTTTGCCCTGTTAATTCTTGGAGCAGCAATACGTTCCAATCATGCCAATTCCTTCGATTACCAGGTGGGACTGGCAGAGAAAGCACAAAAAGCCGGAGATACCAAAAATGCAATTGCCTGCTATGAAAATGCATTGGCATTGGATAAAAACAGTATTGAAGTCCGGCTGGCTCTGGCAGAACTGTATACCGAAGAAAACGATTATGATTCGGCACTTGTTTTATATCAGGAAGTGATCCGTGCGGACAGGAAAAATCGTCAGGCATGCAAAGGACTGATTGCCATTTATGAGAAGCAGAACAATACCGATGCCATACTTTCTCTCTCCAAGGCTGTGGATGACAGTCTGAAAGATCTTTTCGCCGATTATCAGGTAGAGGGACCACAGTTCAGTTTAAAGAGCGGAAGTTTTGAAAATGCCCAGATACTACAGATGCTTTCCACAAAAGGCTATGAAATTTATTATACGGTAGACGGGTCAGATCCAAAAGAACGCGGATTGCGATACACAGAACCTGTGAAACTGGATGAAAATAATAAAACCTATACCGTAAAAGCGGTATGTAAAAACGAAAAGGGAATTTACAGTGAGGTAACAGAGGCAAGCTATAAAATTTTAATCCCGGCACCGGATGAACCGATTGTTTCCCCGGACGGTGGGGATTTTGGTATGGAAACTTCTGTAACGGTTACCGTTCCCGATGGATGCAGTGCTTACTATACCTGGGATGGAAGTACGCCGACTGTTGCCAGCCAGCGTTATACGCAGCCGATCAAAGTTCCGGAAGGAAACAATATTCTTTCGGTTGTGATTATTGATCATACGACGAAATTATGTTCGGATGTATACAGGGGAAATTTTATTTATTATTCACAGGACTATACAGCAGAAGATGATATAGATGATCCTGCAGACAATGCAGAAGAATAAAATAATATAGAAATTGTTAAAAATCAAACAGGGAGTGTGATTGCCGATGCTTTATAACTGCATGGACATATCAACACTCCCTGTTGTGGAAGAGGTGATTTAATCTTCCAGAAATTCAATCTCATCTTTTGCCATATGGCTGATTCTTGCAAGGGGATACACATCAAATCCCTGAGAAACCAGTTTTTCATGTCCCGGCTGAAATGCTTTTTCGATCAGGACACCTACACCTGCAATGGTAGCGTGCGCTTTGCGGATCAGACGGATGGCTCCGGTAGCTGCTTCTCCGTTTGCCAGAAAATCATCAATGATCAGGACATGATCTTTTTCTGAGACAAATTTAGAAGAAAGCGTCAGTTCATAACTTGTTCCTTTGGTAAAGGAAGTGACCTCTGTCTGGAACAGATTGTCGTTTAAAATCTTAGAAGGCTGTTTTTTTAAGATAATCATAGGAAGACCCATGCACATAGCTGTCATAAGAGCCGGAGCAATGCCGGAACTTTCAATGGTTGCAACCTTTGTGATGCCCTGATCTTTGAAGTGTTCCGCAAAAGCTTCCCCGATGTGCTGCATCAGTACCGGATCTACCTGATGATTGATAAAACTGTCTACTTTTAAGATATCTTCATTGACAGCAATTCCATCTTTTTTAATTCTTTCCTGTAATTCTTTCAATTTCGTTACCTCTCTTGTATTTGTTGATTACAGTATATCATTTTTCACTACAAATTTACAGAGAAATATAGTAAAATAACAACATGAAAATAACAATTATTTGCGTAGGCAAAATAAAGGAAAAATTTTATACGGAAGCCGTCAGGGAATATTCCAAACGGCTCAGCCGCTACTGTACGTTATCCATTACGGAGGTGGCGGATGAAAAGACAAAAGAACAGGCAAGCGAAACCGAAATTGCCATGGTCAAAGACCGGGAAGGGGAGCGTATTTTAAAATCCATCCGCCCGGACGGCTATGTGATTGCGCTGGCGATCGATGGAAAACAGCCAGATTCGATAGAACTTTCCCGTGAAATTGAAAAACTCGGGCTTGGCGGAGTCAGCCATATTTATTTTGTAATCGGAGGATCTCTTGGATTATCCGACAAGGTTCTTAAGCGGGCAGATGCACGACTCAGCTTTTCGAAGATGACATTCCCCCATCAGCTGATGCGTGTGATTCTGCTGGAACAGATTTATCGTTCTTACCGTATCATGCATCACGAACCATATCATAAATAAAGAAGAAAGGATCATTTGATATGCAAAAAGCAATACGTCTGGTTACCCGGTTTTTAGCCAAATGCCAGAAAGACAAAATAAATGCTTATTCCGCACAGATCGCTTTTTTTATTATTTTATCCATCATTCCGTTTCTTATGGTGTTTTCTTCCATGCTTCAATATACCAGTATCACGGAGGATATGGTATTTGAAATCATAGAAAAAGTCATGCCGCAGTATGTTGCTCCGTTTCTGGTTACCCTTGTAAAAGAAATCTATACAAGATCCATGGGAATCATTTCGGTCACGGCAATTATTGCCATATGGTCTGCCGCAAAAGGCATTCAGTATATGGCAGATGGTCTGAATGCGGTTCACGAATTAAAAGAGACAAGAAACTGGTTTGTACTCCGATTCTGGGCGGTTATTTATACCATTGTTTTTCTGGTTGCGATTGTATTTACGCTTGTTGTGCTGGTTTTTGGAAACAGTCTGCGGCATTTAGCGGCAGATTATCTTCCATTTATTGCACATCTTGTAAAAATAATAATCAAATTCCGGGGGCTTATCATGTTACTTCTTCTGATCCTGTTTTTTGACGTGATTTTTACCGCACTTCCGAATACAAAGCTTACCTTTAAAAGCCAGCTTCCTGGAGCCACGGCATGTGCAGCTGCATGGTATGTTTTTTCCTTCGGGCTTTCCATCTATGTTGATTATTTTAATGGATTTTCCATGTATGGAAGCCTGACAACCATTGCCCTGATCATGCTCTGGCTGTATTTTTGTATGTATATTATGATGATGACCGTAGAATTTAATGTATTTTTGGAAGCGTACCGAAACGGATCCCTGAATTTAGAGACATAGGACGGGTTCGCTTTTCATATAGTGAAGTATGAAAAGCCATTCGAATCAAACCAGACACAAAATAAAACAGGAGCATCTCGTAGAACAAATGGAACTGCCAAAAGACATTTTCCTGGGGATGCCGCTTCTTTCCATGGAAGGAAACCGTACACTTTGTATCGTTAACCACCGTGGAATTATAAAATACTGTCCGGAGGTGATCGGAATTGCAACACAATCCTATCATATCCGGATCGTCGGAAGGAGTCTGTCCATCCGGAAATATTCGGCGGATCTTATCGAAATTTCCGGATATATGCAGGAGATCACATTTCTGCCATGATAGAAAGGTTTCTTCGATTCGTCAATGGCAGTCTTTTGGTTTGTGTATGCGGAAGCAACATTTCCCGTTTTTTAAATTTATGTGCACGTCACGAAATTATGTTCTGGAAGATACAGCCGGATTCTCCAACGCAGGTTTCTTTTTATATCCGGTTGCAGGATCTGTATGAACTGCGTCCATATCTGCGGAAAACAAAAACGAGAATCCACATCAGAAAAAGGATCGGCTTTCCGTTTTTCTGGCAGAAATACCGCGCAAGAAAACTTGGAATTTTTGTTCTTTTGTGTGTCATGGCAGGAATCTGGGTGCTCAGTACGAGAATCTGGAGAATTGAAATCAAAGGGAATTCCTCTCTGGGAGAAGACGCCATTCTGGAATATTTAAGTGCACACAACGTTACCTATGGCATGCCGGCAAAGGAAATCGACAATGATGCACTGGAGCTGTCCCTGCGTCAGGACTTGGAACCGGTGATCTGGGCAAGTGTATACGAAACGGGAACCCGGCTGGTTGTACAGATACAGGAGAAAATTTCTTCTCACGAGGAAACGAAAGAAGCAGAGGGCACCTGTATGGATCTGGCGGCATCTGCGGATGCTACGATTGCATCGGTCATTACAAGGAGCGGGCTTGCCAAAGTGAAAAAGGGTGATAAAGTGAAAAAAGGCGATGTGCTGGTCTGTGGACGGCAGGAAATTCTGGATGATAACGGGGAAGTGCGGGAATACTATTATAAAAGCGCCGATGCCGATGTATATGGATATACGATGCATCCCTATGAGGACTGGATTTCTTCCAAAATGACAGAAAAAAAAGAAACCGGTAATAAACACAAACGATATTTTCTACAGGTTCTGAATTGGCGTCTGGTAACTCCGGCTTTGCATGCGGAGTATGCATCGGAGCGTTCTGTAACGGATACCCGGCAGTTTTGCCTGCAGGACAGTTTTTATCTTCCGGTTTACTTTGGAGAAATCACAACGTCTGAGCTGCAGGAAAAGACCGTTATGCTGACAAAAGAACAGGTAAAACAGCTTGCTTTGACACATTTTTCACAATTTCTTTCGGAATTGGAAGAAAATGGGGTGCGAATTGTCGACAAAAATGTTATGATTGAACAGATAGATAAAAACTATCATATCTATGGTCAGGTAAAGGGGTGTGAAAAAATCACAACTTTAGTACCAACCGAAAGGAAACGAGAGGAACCTGTAAATGAGTCTGAATGAAGTATCGCTCCGGATACCAACGGAACATATGGCAAATGTCTTCGGACAGTTTGATGCCAATATCAAAAAAATAGAACGGACACTGGGTGTAACGGTTGTTGTACGCGATGATCAGTTGAAAATTATCGGTACTCCATCTGCCGCAAGCGGCGCACAGGAAGTGTTTGAACAGTTGTATGAGCTTGCAAAACGGGGAAATGTTATCAGCGAACAGAATGTAAACTACGCACTTGCTCTTTTGCAGGAACACAAAGGGTCTGAGATGGTAGAGATTGATAAAGATGTGATCTGTCATACCATACAGGGAAAACCGGTAAAGCCTAAAACACTCGGGCAGAAGGATTATGTAGATAATATCCGTAAAAAAATGATTGTTTTCGGGATGGGCCCTGCCGGAACCGGAAAAACATATCTGGCCATGGCCATGGCGATCACTGCGTTTAAGAATGAAGAAGTGGGACGCATCATTCTGACACGTCCGGCAATTGAAGCGGGAGAAAAACTCGGATTTCTTCCGGGAGATCTGCAGAGCAAAGTAGATCCGTATCTGCGCCCTTTATACGATGCCCTGTATCAGATTATGGGTGCGGAGTCATTTCAGAAAAATATGGAAAAAGGTCTGATTGAGGTTGCACCGCTGGCTTATATGCGTGGACGGACACTCGATAACGCATTTATTATTCTGGATGAGGCACAGAACACCACACCGGCACAGATGAAAATGTTTCTGACACGTATCGGCTTCGGCTCGAAAGCTGTGATTACCGGAGATGCCACGCAAAAAGATCTGGCCCCGGGAAGTAAATCCGGGCTGGATGTAGCACTTCGGGTTTTGAAAAATGTGGAAGAAATTGGAATCTGTAAATTAACAAGCAAAGATGTCGTCAGACATCCGCTGGTACAAAAGATTGTACAGGCTTATGATGACTATGAGTCCAGACAGAGCAGCCGGAGTGCGCGTAAGTCTGCCAGACAGGAGAAAAAATGAAACCTAAAGAGACCATAAACCTCTATCGCGTCATATCACTTCTGGTGATCGCGCTTGTCACTTTTGGAGTGATGGGTGGGTTAGGTGCCAAAAGCCACCTGTATCCGGATGAATGGCTCAGTATGTTTTTCCTGACCCTGATTTTTCTTCTGGCATGCATGTTTGAACTGGAATATGAACGAAAGCAGAAAGGAATATCGGCAAACACACAGACAACCTTTATCCGTCTTTCCGTTACCTATACGGTCAGTGGGGGATTGATCTATGCGATCAGTTATCTTCCGGAATTTTACCGTCCGGTGATGATCCCGGTGATTCTGCTCACCGCAGTGTCAAATTCCATGGTGGCGGTGTCTTTTGGATTGTTTTTCGATCTGGTGCTGGCACTGACTGTCGGGGGAAGTTTTTATGCCCTCGCTGCTTATATGATGCTTACAATGCTTGCTGCTGTACTGGCACAGGCATTAAAAGAAAAAAAATACCGTATGGGTGTATCCCTTCTGACTTTCTTTTTCAGTCTGATGATTCCGGAACTGTTTTCCTATTTATCAACGAAAGAAATGCAGAAATATTCGCTGCTTTATGCTTTTGGAACAGCATTCCTGACTTTTCTGACAGCAGCTTTTCTGTTTCACCGGTTGCTTCATGAAGCGGATCAGGAAATTGAAAACCATCTGCTGGATATCGTGTCCGAGGATTATTCGGAAGTAAAAGCCCTCAAGGATTTTTCCATGGTGGAATACCGCCACGCAGTGAAAGTTTCAGACATTGCCTGCCGCTGTGCAAAAGAAGTGGGATACCGGGCGAACTTATGTCTTGCCGGCGGTTTTTATTACCGTATGGGGCGCTGGATCGGGGAGCCATATATCAAAAATGCGGTCAATAAGGCAGAATCCTTATGTTTTCCGGCGGAGCTGATCTCCATTCTGGCAGAATACTATGGAGAAGAGCAGCTTCCATCTTCACCGGAATCCGCTCTGGTGCACATGGTGGATGCGGTTGTGATCCGTCTGGAAGCGATGGAACAAAATGTGGGACAAAGTGTCTGGAACCGTGATATTGTCATTTATCAGACCGTGAATGATTTTTCCTCAAGTGAAATTTATGACCATTCCGGAATGAGTATGAACCAGTTTTTAAAGATTCGTGAATTTCTTGCAAAGGAGGAATTACTTCGTTGAGTTTTTATTTAGAAGAAACATGTAACATACCGTTTGATTTTGCATATGCTAAGCTTGCAGAGGATGTGATTGCCTTTTGTCTGTCCCATGAGAATTTTCCTTATGAAGCAGAAGTCAATCTGACACTTACAGACAATGAAGAAATCCATCGGATCAATCTGGAATACCGCCAGATCGACCGTCCGACGGATGTTCTTTCTTTCCCGATGCTTTCTTATGAGAAAGCTGGAGATTTTTCTTTTCTGGAAGAGGAGAGCGAAGATGATTTTAATCCGGATACGGGAGAAGTCATGCTTGGAGATATTATTATATCGGTCGATAAAGTGTTAGAACAGGCACAAAGTTACGGACACAGTCCGAAGCGTGAATTTGCATTTCTGATTGTACACAGCATGCTTCATCTGTTTGGTTATGACCACATTGATCCGAAAGATGCGGCCATCATGGAACCCAAACAAAAACAGATACTCGAAGAGATGCATATCGTAAGAGATTAAAGAATGGATGTGTTTTATGAAAAAGAGATGGAAAATGATAGGCGTTGTCTGTGCAATTGCTATTTTATCCGCCGGATGCAAAAGTAAAGAATCGGAAGCTCCCACACCTTCATCCACACAGGATGTACCTGCAGAAACTGCCGAAACAGAATATCAGCCGGAACCGGTGGAAACCCACGAAGGAGAAGTCCGAAGTTTCTATACGGGAGAGTGGATGGATGAAAAAAAAGCAAAGAATCGTCCGGTTGCCGTCATGACAGAAAACACACACGTAACCCTTCCACAGTATGGAATCGGAAATGCGGATATTATCTATGAATGTCCGGTGGAAGGCGGCATTACCCGGCTGATGACAATTTATCAGGATTATGCTTCTCTTAAAAAAGTGGGAAATGTGCGAAGCTGTCGTCTGTATTATGTGTATTTTGCCAAAGAATTTCAGGCGGTTTATTTTCATGCAGGCGAAAGTAAATATGCACTTGATGTTTTAAATAGTTCATTCATTGACAATGTGGATGGAATTACGGGAAAAGGCGGAGCCTTTTATTACCGGGACAATAGCCGCAGGGCACCGCATAATCTGTATACAACCGGAGAAAATTTAGCCTCTGCCATGAAGACATACGGGTATGATACAAAGCTTCCGGAAAATTATACATCTCATTATCGTTTTACAACAGAAGATTCCCAAAATCTGCTGGATCAGGGAGAAGTTGCAAAAAAAGTATCCTTATACTATGTTGACGCGAAGCCCTGGTTTGTATACAATGAAACGGATGGCCTGTATTACCGCTATGAATTTAGTGATAAACAGATTGACGGTTCTACCGGAGAACAGCTTGCTGTGAAAAATATTATTTTACAGAATTGTTACAGCAGCCTGAAAGATTCCAAAAACGGAACGTTAGATATCGACTATCTTTCCGGTGGATCAGGAATGTACATCACAAACGGAAAAGCTGTCCCGATTACATGGAAAAGAGCATCCGCAAATGATATTACACATTATTATACACAGGATGGTCAGGAAATTATTTTAAATCCCGGAAAGACATGGGTAGAGATCGTCGAAAACAGCCGTGCATCCCAAAATAAAATCAGCGCGGAATAAAAGAAACAAAAGCATTGAGGTTAGAAGATGGGTAAATCAAAGAATAACGGAACAAATTTTCTGGTTCAGGGATCAATTCTTGCGGTCGCGTCAATTATAAGCAGAATCATCGGACTGGTGTATCGTATTCCATTGAACAATATTCTGGGCGATGTAGGAATCAGTTATTATGCCTGTGCATTTGACGTGTACAACGTGATTTTGATTATTTCATCCTACAGTCTGCCACAGGCAGTGTCAAAGACGGTTTCCGCGAAAGCGGCCAAAGGACAGTACCGGTCGGTATATCAGGTATTAAAAGGTGCACTTCTTTTTGCCCTGGTATCGGGAATTGTGGCATCGCTTGTTGTATTTTTCGGAGCAGAATTTTTTACCGGAACACTCTTAAAAACACCATACAGTGTGTTTGCACTTAAAATCTTAGGACCGGCACTGGTTGTTGTTGCGGTTCTTGGCGTTTTGCGTGGATTTTTCCAGGGACTTGGCACGATGATGCCAAGTGCCATTTCACAGATCATTGAACAGATTGTTAATGCCATCATCAGTGTATGGGCAGCTTATGTTCTGTATCGCTACGGAACAAGGATCGGAGCGGTTCTCGGTGATGCCGAACATTACGGGCCTGCATACGGTGCAGCCGGAGGCACATTGGGAACGAACCTTGGATCTGTCGCTGCGCTGATTTTTGTACTTTTCGTATTTTTTGCTTATATGCATGTCTTTAAGCGAAGAATGAGACGGGAAAAAGGCGTTAAGGTAGAGCCATTTGCCTATACCATGAAGATCCTCATTATCACAATTGTTCCGGTTCTTTTAAGTACAACTGTTTACAATATCAGCAGTATCATTGACCAGAGTATTTTCAAAAATGTTGCGTTATTGCAGGGATACTCTGAAAACAAGATTGATGTATGGTGGGGCGTTTTTTCCGGAAAATATAAACTGCTGATCAATGTTCCGATTTCCATTGCCTCCGCGATGGCTGCCTCTTGCGTGCCGACACTGACGATGTCCTTTGCACAGAAAGATATGAAAAAAGTCAGGGAACAGATCAATTCTGCCATGCGTTTTATCATGGTGATTTCTTTCCCTTGTGCCATAGGACTTGCTGTATTGGGAGAGCCGATCTGTCGTCTGCTTTTCCCGGGAACGGCACAGACGGCACCTATGGCAGGTACCATGATGTGGGTTGGGGCAATGGCGGTTGTGTTTTATGCAATGTCTACGCTTTCAAACGGACTGCTGCAGGGCATTGACCGGTTAAAGATTCCGGTTATCAATGCAGCGGTTTCGCTTGTCGCTCATGTGATCGTACTGATTATACTGATGCTGTTTTTCCGCATGAATATCTATGCGGTCATTATCGCAAATATGTTCTTTGCGTTTTTAATGTGTATTATGAATGCGCTGGCAATACGAAAATACAGCGGCTATCATCAGGAAATTCACAAAACATTTATTGTGCCGGGAATTTCCTCGGCTATTATGGGAATTATTACCTATATCGTCTATCATGGCAGCTATGCGGTCTTAAAAATCAATGCGGTGTCTGCCATGCTTGCAATTCTTGCAGCGGTTATCGTATATGCAGTTGTCTTACTGTTACTGCACGGACTGACCGAAGAGGAGATTAAAAAATTCCCGAAAGGAACTCTGATTGTCCGGGTTGCAAAAAAATTACATTTATTAAAGTAAATGGTATAAAACGGAAATAAAATGCAGATGCTACTGTTAGAAGGTGATGATATGAATCAAAAAACAGGCATCTGCATTCTTCTTTGTCTGGTTCTGCTGCTGGTCTTTGGCATCTGGTATCAGAAAAGAGGTGTAGAAAATACAAAAAATACCCAAGAACAATATGCATCCGAAACAGAGCACACCGTTTTGACCGGAACTCCTTACAAAGAAACGGAAAATGCCTATATTATCCGTACACAGGACAGCCGGCTGGTTGTTTTTTTACCGGATGGAAAAACCGTATATATGGAAACCGGGATTCGAAGTGAGAATTTAAGTCAAAAACTGCAGAAACAAGCGGAAAATGGCATTGGATTTGCAGATGAAGAGAGCCTTTTTGACTTTTTGGAAAGCTATTCGAGTTGAATATTTTATACCCATATGATAAAATATTTAACTGGTTTAACAGATAAAATGACAGGTGGACTATGGATAAGAAAAAATCAAAACAACAGGATGTGCTCGTGATTGGCGCCGGAGCTTCCGGCATGATGACCGCAATTACGGCCGCAAGACGTGGATTGTCCGTTACCGTCTTAGAACATATGGATAAGCCGGGGAAAAAAATTCTGGCAACCGGAAACGGAAAATGTAATTTTACAAATCTTAAGATGTCTCCCCGGTGTTATTACGGAGACCACGGACTGGTACAGGAAATTTTAAAGCAGTTTACAGTGGAAGATACCCTTGCGTTTTTCCGGGAGATCGGCATCTGGCCAAAAGAAAAGAACGGATATGTATACCCAAACTCCGGACAGGCTTCTTCCGTTGCGGATGCGCTGTCCGCGGAAATGAAACGAAGCGGAGTTTCCCTGGTCACTTCCTGTGACATCCGGCAGCTTTGTGAGACAAAATACGGATTTGAGGTACGGACATCCATGGGAACGTATTGTTCCCACAATCTTGTTTTTGCAACAGGTCTTCGTGCTGCACCGAAATCCGGAAGCGATGGATCCATGATTTCGCTGATAAAATCGTTTGGGCACCGGTTTGAGCCGATTTTGCCGGCACTGTGTGGATTTGAGGCAGAAGGAATGGAATTTTCCAAAGTATCCGGAGTTCGCACGGACGCACTCCTGTCTTTGTACATAGATGGGCAGAAATGCGAACAGGAACGGGGAGAACTGCAGCTTGCAGATTACGGAATTTCCGGTATTCCGGTATTTCAGGTCAGCAGTCCGGCCTCGAAAGCACTGTATCAGAAAAAACAGGCAGAACTTACCATCAATTTTCTGCCGGATTTTTCCGAAGATATGCTTACGCAGGAACTGCAGCGCAGATTTTCACGGGATGCCGGGATACAGGATGCCGCAGAATCGCTTCGTGGGCTTTTGAATCATAAACTGATTCCTGTTATACTTAAGGCAGCAGGCATTCCGGTTCATGAACACACGGAACGGATTTCCCAAAAGCAGATCGAAACGCTCTGCAGACAGATACAGACATTTCCTGTCCGCTTAAAAAAGGTAAGGGATTTTTCTGCTGCACAGGTGTGCGCAGGGGGAATCCACACGGAAGAAATCCACACAGATACGCTGGAATCACGGATTGTCCCGGGCATCTATTTCGTTGGTGAACTTTTGGATGTCGATGGAATCTGTGGGGGATATAATTTGCAATGGGCATGGTCCAGCGGACATGTCGCAGGAAGTAAAGTAGGTTCATAATGATTAAAATCAATCAGTTAAAGCTTCCAGTAGGACATTCCCAAAAAGATCTGGAAGATAAAATCAGAAAAACACTTCGTATTCCATCGAAAGAAACATTTCATTACGAGGTGATGCGGCGTTCCCTCGATGCACGGAAAAAGCCGTCATTGTTTTATGTATATTGCATCTATGTAACGATCCGTCAGGAAAACAGCATCGTAAAAAAACTGCATCAGCCTTCCGTCAGCCTTGTGACAGAAACCGGTTACCGTTTTTCGGAAATGGGGCAGGAGCGTTTAAACCGGCGTCCGGTGATTGTGGGAGCCGGTCCCTGTGGTCTTTTTGCAGCCTGGCAGCTGACACTTGCAGGATATGCGCCGCTTATTTTAGAGCGTGGAAAACAGGTAGAAGACCGCAGTGCGGACGTTGAACGCTTCTGGAAAACCGGTATTCTGCAGCCGGATTCCAATGTACAGTTTGGAGAAGGTGGGGCAGGAACCTTTTCCGATGGAAAATTAAACACGGTGGTGAAAGATCCATCCGGAAGAAACCGCTATGTACTCGAAACATTCGTGAAATTCGGAGCGCCATCGGAGATTCTTTATGATGCAAAACCACATATCGGAACCGATATTCTGGCGAAGGTGATCAAAAATATGAGAGATTACCTGATCGAACACGGTGCGGAGTTTCGTTTTCAGACCTGCTTAAAAGACATTCAGATAAAAGAAAATGCCCTGCAGGCACTTGTGACGGAGGATGATACGGTGATTCCGGCAGACGTTGCCATTCTTGCACTTGGACACAGTGCAAGGGATACCTTTATGATGCTGCATCGGCACCAGCTTCCAATGGAAGCCAAAAATTTTGCCGTGGGATTCCGCGTGGAACATCCCCAGCAGATGATCAATGATGCCATGTACGGAAACGGAAAAAGAAACGCCCTGCGGCTTCCTGCCGCACCCTATAAGGTGACGTCCAATTTTCCAAACGGACGCGGGGTATATTCCTTTTGCATGTGTCCGGGCGGTTATGTCGTAAATGCTTCCTCCATGAAGGAAAAAACCTGTGTCAATGGTATGAGTTATTCGGGCAGAAGTGGGAAAAACGCAAATTCTGCCATTATTGTTTCGGTTTCCCCTGCTGATTACGGAGCACAGGATCCACTTGATGGCATGCACTTTCAGGAAACACTAGAACATAAAACTTATCAGCTGGGAAACGGAAAGATTCCACAGCAGCTGTTTGGCGATTACCGGCAGAATATCGCAAGCCAAGGATATGGAGATTTTAATTCCCAGACAAAAGGGCAGACCTGCTTTGCAAATCTCAGAGGTCTGATGACAGAGGACATGGAACATTCCTTTTTGCTTGGAATGGAACATTTTTCGAACATTATTCCGCAGTTTGACCGGTCTGATGCGATTCTTTCCGGCATGGAAACACGCACCTCATCTCCGGTGCGGATCATGCGGGATACAAATGGAGAGAGCCGTGTGCACGGAATTTATCCGGGTGGAGAAGGCGCAGGATATGCGGGAGGCATTATGTCGGCAGCGATGGACGGTCTGCGTCTGGCTGATGATGTGATGAAACGTTATCATCCGGTTTATTAGAAAGAGAGAAAAAAGTGAAACAAGAAGTAACACCAATGATGCAGCATTATCTGCAGACAAAAGAAGAATACAAAGACTGTATCCTGTTTTACCGTCTGGGTGATTTTTATGAAATGTTTTTCGAGGATGCCAAAACAGTTTCAAAGGAACTCGAACTGACGCTGACAGGAAAAAGCTGTGGACTGGAAGAACGGGCGCCGATGTGCGGGGTTCCGTTTCATGCCGCAGACGGATATATCAACCGGCTGGTCAAAAAAGGATACAAAGTAGCAATCTGTGAACAGGTGGAAGATCCGAAACTGGCAAAAGGAATTGTCAAACGGGAAGTCATCCGTGTAGTCACTCCGGGAACAAACATTGATATGCAGTCGTTAGACGAGGCAAAAAACAATTATCTCATGTGTATCGTATATATTGGGGATAAATACGGCATTGCGACGACCGACGTTACGACCGGAGATTTCTTTGTAACGGAAGTGGACAGTGAACGAAAACTGTTGGACGAGCTGAATCGTTTCAGTCCGACAGAAATCATCTGCAACGAGCCGTTTTATATGAGCGGGGTAGATATCGATGATATGAAGGAGCGCATGGGAATTGCGGTATCCGCTCTGGATTCCTGGTATTTCGGGGATGATCTGGCAAAGGAAACGCTGTTGTCCCATTTTCATGTACAGAGTCTGGAAGGGCTGGGACTGATGGATTACGACTGTGGTGTGATTGCCTCCGCGGCATTACTGAAATATCTGTATGAAACACAAAAGAACACACTTTCTAATATTCTGGAACTCCGTCCGTATTCCATCGGGAAATATATGATCATTGACAGTTCCTCCCGGAGAAATCTCGAACTGGTAGAGACCATGCGGGAAAAACAAAAACGTGGTTCCCTGCTCTGGGTACTGGATAAGACAAAGACGGCAATGGGTGCCAGACTTCTGCGCTCTTACGTGGAACAGCCGCTGATCGACAAAACAGAGATATTAAAACGGCAGGAACTGATTACAAATTTAAATGATCAGGAGATCACCCGGGAAGAATTGCGGGAATATTTAGGACCAATATATGATCTGGAACGTCTGATTACCAGAATTACATACCAGACCGCCAATCCGCGGGATATGATTGCTTTTTGCAATTCTTTAGAAATGCTGCCTCCGATTAAAACACTGCTTGAGGATTTAAAGGGAGAGCTTGCCACCGGAATCCGGGAACATTTTGACTGTCTGGAAGATCTGTGTGCACTTTTGAAGTCTTCCATCAACGATGATCCTCCGATTTCCGTACGTGACGGCAACATCATAAAAACCGGATACAATGAGGAAGTGGACCGGCTGCGGAACGCATCAACGGATGGAAAGAAATGGCTGGCAGACTTAGAGGGCAAAGAACGCGAAAAGACTGGAATTAAGAACCTGCGTATCAAATACAACAAAGTGTTTGGATATTATCTGGAAGTGACCAATTCCTTTAAGGATCAGGTGCCGGATTACTATGTGAGAAAGCAGACACTGACCAATGCCGAGCGCTATATTACGCCGGAATTAAAAGAACTCGAAGATACGATTCTCGGTTCCCAGGATCGTCTGGTCGAATTAGAATACGATCTGTTCCGCCAGATCCGGGATACCATCGCGGATAATGTTGCACGTATTCAGGCAACCGCACGGGCAGTGGCGCAGATTGATGTGTTTGTTTCCCTGGCACTTGTGGCAGGACAGAATAATTACTGCAAACCAAAGATCAACGAATCCGGCGTGATTGATATCAAAGGCGGCCGTCATCCGGTTGTCGAAAAAATGATTGTCAATGATATGTTTATAGACAATGACACGTATCTGGACAATCACAATAACCGGATTTCCATCATTACCGGTCCGAATATGGCAGGAAAATCTACCTATATGCGCCAGAGCGCACTGATCGTTCTGATGGCACAGATTGGAAGCTTTGTTCCGGCAGAATCTGCCAACATTGGAATTGTGGACCGGATTTTCACGCGTGTCGGGGCTTCAGATGATCTGGCAAGCGGGCAGAGTACCTTTATGGTAGAAATGAATGAAGTGGCAAATATTCTCCGCAATGCCACGGCGAATTCCCTTCTGATTCTGGATGAAATCGGACGCGGAACCAGTACTTTCGACGGACTCAGCATTGCCTGGGCGGTTGTCGAATATATCAGCAATCCCAAATTACTGGGAGCAAAAACACTGTTTGCCACACATTATCATGAACTGACGGAACTGGAAGGAAAATTAAACAGTGTCAATAATTACTGTATTGCGGTCAAGGAAAAAGGTGACGACATCGTCTTTTTGCGCAAGATTGTAAAGGGCGGCGCAGACAAAAGTTATGGAATACAGGTTGCTAAACTGGCAGGGATTCCGGAACTTGTGATTAACCGTGCAAAAGACATTGTCAACCAGCTTTCTGCAAACGATATTACGGAAACGGTGAAAAATATATCCGTGGAAGGACAAGCCTCCGGCAAAAAGAAAAAACCGCATCTCGATGAGGTGGATCTGACACAGATGTCATTGTTTGACACCGTAAAAGATGACGATATCATTCAGGAACTGCGGGACGTGGATATCAGCCACATGACCCCGATGGATGCACTCAATAAGCTGTATGAACTTCAGAACAAAGTAAAAAACCGCTGGTAGGATATAAAAAAGGAAAAACGAATGAGCAAAATTGCGTTATTAAGTCAGGAGACAATTGATAAGATTGCAGCAGGAGAGGTCGTGGAACGCCCGAGCTCTGTGGTAAAGGAGCTTGTGGAAAACGCCATTGATGCAGGAGCATCTGCCATTACCGTGGAGATCAAGGAAGGGGGCATTTCCCTGATCCGCATCACGGACAATGGATGCGGAATTCCAAAAGAAGAAGTTCCACTGGCCTTTTTGCGGCATTCAACCAGCAAAATCCGCAGTGCAGAAGATCTGATGTGTGTACATTCTTTAGGATTCCGTGGGGAAGCACTCTCCAGCATTGCTGCTGTTTCCAGAGTGGAAATGATCACCAAACCAGCCGATGCCCTGACCGGCACCCGGTACGTGATCGAAGGCTCAAAAGAAATTGCAGACGAAGAAATCGGTGCTCCCGATGGCACAACATTTCTGGTCCGGGATCTGTTTTACAATACCCCTGCCAGACGCAAATTTTTAAAGACGGCACAGACAGAGGGCACCTACATCAGTGACATGCTGGAAAAACTTGCCCTGTCCCATCCGGATATTTCTTTTAAATATATCAACAACAACCAGACAAGGCTGCACACTTCCGGAAACGGGAAAAAACGGGATCTCATTTACCATATTTACGGACGTGAGATTGCGGCGGCTCTGTTAGAGGTAAACTACAAGGGAGATTATTTCTCCCTTTCCGGCTATATTGGAAAACCTGTGATTAACCGCGGAAACCGGAATTACGAAAATTATTTTATCAATGGACGCTACATCAAAAGCTCCCTGCTTTCCAGATCGATAGAAGAGGCTTATCATAATTTCCTGATGCAGCACCAGTATCCGTTTACAGTTTTGTATTTCACATTTCCGGGGGATACCCTAGATGTGAATGTGCACCCGACAAAAATGGAACTGCGGTTTGGACACAATCAGGAAATTTACAAAGAATTGTGTGATGTTCTCTTCGGACTGCTTTCCCATAAGGAACTGATTCCGGAAGTTCCGGTAGATGAAGCAGAACATAAAAAAAAGAATCTTCCCCCGGCATACAAAGAACCGATTCCGGAACCATTTGAAAAGCGCAGAATCAATGAAATCCGACAGCAGCATCACCAGCCTCTGATTCCGGAAAAACCGGTTTCTCCTGTGGCTTCGCCTGTGCCATCAAAAAAAACACCGGCATTTGAGCCGTATGTGCCACAGCATCCGGATAAAACCATGGTGCGGGAATCCTTTGACCCGTTCCCAAAGCGGGAGGAAACAGCCTCTCCTGCAGATATTCCAAAAAAACAACCGGTTGGCGAACAGATGACACTTGCCGCTGCTTCACCGGAATTTTTAACGGATGATGCCCGCAAAAAGCACCGGATCATCGGGCAGTTGTTTCAAACCTACTGGCTGATCGAATACGAGGATAAATTGTATATTATGGATCAGCATGCGGCACATGAAAAGGTACTTTTTGAACGGATGATGGCAAAATTAAAAGAAAAAGAATTTACATCCCAGGCAGTCAGCCCGCCCATTGTGCTGAGTCTGGATGCCCATGAGCAGGAAATGTTAGAGACGTATCTGCCGGAAATCAAAAAATTTGGGTATGAGATCGAAAATTTCGGTGGCAGAGAATATATGATCTCTGCAGTACCGGATAATCTGTACCATATTGACATGAAAGATCTGTTTATCGAAATGCTTGATGATTTTTCCAACCTGACCGGACGGCAGACGCCGGAACTGATACTGGAAAAAGTAGCCACCATGTCCTGCAAGGCAGCGGTAAAGGGAAATCATAGACTGAGCCTGCCGGAAGTGGATGCACTCATGACGGAATTACTGACGCTGGAAAATCCGTTTTGCTGTCCGCATGGAAGGCCGACCATCATTTCCATGTCAAAATACGAAATAGAGAAAAAATTTAAGAGGATTGTTTCATGAAACCACTTGTCATTCTTGCAGGTCCCACAGCCGTCGGGAAAACCGCTTTATCAATAAAACTTGCGAAAAAAATAAACGGCGCCGTTATTTCCGCGGATTCGATGCAGGTATATAAACACATGGATATCGGTTCTGCAAAAGTCATGCCGGAAGAGATGAAAGGGATACCCCATTATCTGATCGATGTGTTAGAGCCGTCCGAAGAGTTTAATATTGTCCGTTTTCAGCAGATGGCAAAAGAGGCCCTGCAGCAGATCTATGCCGCCGGACAGATCCCGATTATCGCCGGCGGAACCGGATTTTACATCCAGTCCCTGTTGTACGACATAGACTTTTCCAAAGAGGAATCCGATACGGCATACCGTACAGAACTTACGGCATTTGCAAAAGAATACGGGGCGCATGCCCTGCATGAAAAATTAAAAGAAATTGATCCGGTTTCTTATGAAACCATTCATGAAAATAATATCAAACGGGTCATCCGTGCACTGGAATTTTACCATCAGAATCATACGCCGATTTCCGCACACAACGAAAAAGAACATCAGAAAACATCTCCGTATCGTTTTGCATATTTTGTACTGACGGACGAACGGGAAAAATTATACCGGCGCATTGATCAGCGCGTGGACTTAATGATGGAGCAGGGACTTCTTACAGAAGTAAAAACGCTGTATGATATGGGATGCCGCAAAGATATGGTTTCCATGCAGGGACTGGGATACAAAGAAATTTTAGATTATCTGGACGGCAGCTGCTCCCTTGAGGAAGCGGTGTATGTGATCAAACGGGAAACCAGACATTTTGCGAAACGGCAGCTTACCTGGTTTCGCCGGGAAAAGGATGTCATCTGGCTGGACAAATCCGAATTCAATGACCGGGAAGATCAGATGTTACAGAAAATGACGGATGTTTTACACGAGAAAGGAATCATACAATGAATCAGTTACTGGAAGAAAAATATAAAGAACTTGGAATTTCCGAGAAAGTTTATGCATTTGGCGAAAAAATCGAACAGGAATTAAAAGAGCGTTTTGAAAAGATTGATGCAAATGCGGAATACAATCAGATGAAAGTCATTGCAGCCATGCAGAAAAACCGTGTGAGTGCAGAATGTTTTAATATTTCGAGCGGATACGGATATAATGATATGGGAAGAGATACTTTAGAGCGGGTATATGCAGACTGTTTTGGCGGGGAAGATGCGCTGGTCCGTCCACAGATCACCTGTGGAACCCATGCACTTGCGCTCGCTCTGATGTCCAATCTGCGTCCGGGCGATGAGCTTCTTTCTCCGGTCGGAAAACCGTACGACACTCTGGAAGAAGTAATTGGCATCCGCCCATCCAGAGGTTCCCTTGCCGAATACGGAATCACTTATTCCCAGGTGGATCTGCTGCCGGACGGTTCATTTGATTACGATGGAATCCGCAATGCAATCCATGAAAACACCCGCCTGGTAACCATCCAGCGCTCCAAGGGATACCAGACACGTCCAACGCTGTCGGTCGAGCGGATTGGGGAACTGATCACATTTATCAAAAATATCAAACCGGATGTCATCTGTATGGTTGACAATTGTTACGGAGAGTTTGTGGAAGACCGGGAGCCACTTGCAGTGGGAGCGGATATGATGGTCGGTTCCCTGATTAAAAACCCGGGAGGCGGCCTTGCTCCGATTGGCGGATACATTGTCGGGAAAAAGGAATGTGTGGAAAATGCGGCATATCGCCTGACTTCCCCTGGACTCGGAAAAGAAGTAGGAGCTTCGCTTGGTGTGATCCAGTCCTTTTATCAGGGCCTCTTTCTTGCACCGACCGTTGTAAGCGGTGCCTTAAAGGGAGCCATTTTTGCGGCAGATATTTATGAAAAACTGGGGTATAAAGTGGTTCCGGACAGTACAGAAAGCCGCCATGACATTATTCAGGCTGTGGAATTTCAAAACCGGGAGGCCATGATTGCTTTCTGTGAAGGAATTCAGGCTGCTGCACCGGTAGACAGCTATGTCACTCCGGAACCATGGGCAATGCCCGGTTATGACTGTGATGTTATTATGGCAGCAGGTGCTTTCGTACAGGGTTCTTCCATCGAACTTTCCGCAGACGGTCCGGTGAAACCGCCATATGCCGTTTACTTTCAGGGAGGGCTGACATGGTACCATGCAAAGCTTGGAATTCTTATGTCTTTACAGAAACTTTATGAACGCAACCTTGTTAATATAGATGAACTGTGCTAAAATAATATGAGTTTTCATGTGGCTTCGGAAAAGTAGAAAGGAACCTGTTTTGAGTCACATTTCAATGAAAAACCTGCCGGAATCGGAACGTCCTTACGAACGTTTTCAGATTCTTGGAGCAGAGGCGCTGTCGGATGCAGAGCTTCTTGCAATTATATTAAAGACAGGAGCAAAGGATTATACGGCTTTGGATCTTGCGCGTGATCTTTTGTCGGAGTGTCAGGGAAATCTTTTGAATCTGTACGAAATCGGATATGAACAGCTTTTAGAACGCAGGGGCATTGGCCCGGTCAAGGCAACACAGCTGAAAGCAATTGCGGAGCTTTCCAAGCGCATTGCCAGAACCGGACGCGGATATCATTTATCCATGAACTGTCCGTCTTCCATCGCCGATTATTATATGGAAGAACTCCGGCACCGCAGGGAAGAGGCCTTTATGGCAGCTTTCTTTGATTCCAAATGCAAATTTTTAGGAGACAGTGTGATCGCAACCGGGAGCATCAGTTATGCATATGTTTCCCCCATGGAACTGTTTCGCAAAGCACTGCTTCGAAATGCTGTTATGATCGTTATCCTGCACAATCATCCGAGTGGAGACCCAACTCCAAGCACAGAAGACAAAAAGCTTACCGAACAGATTCGGGCAGGCGCCTCGGTGTTGGGATTAACCCTTGCTGATCATATCGTAATCGGAGATCAGCAGTATTTCAGTTTTCGCGAAAATAAATTGTTATAACACAAGAAAAGGGAGAAGACAATGAGTAACAATATTTATGGTATTGACTTCGGTACATGTAATTTTAAAGTATTCAGTAAATCCAGTGGAAAAGTGGTATCTGAAAAAAACACCATTGCCATTATCAACAAAACGCAGATTTATGCGTATGGCGATGATGCCTATGCAATGTATGAAAAAGCACCGGAAAGCATCAACGTTACGTTTCCGGTTTCTACGGGAGTGATCGCAGATTACAATTTTCTGCAGACCATGATTTTTGATTATATTGAGAAAAAATTAAAAGGAAGAGTAAAGAATGCAGAATTTCTTGTCGCAGTACCAACAGACATTACCGATGTAGAAAAACGTGCATTCTTTGAACTTTTTTATAAAAGCAAATTTCGTCCGAAAAACGTTATGCTCTGTGAAAAACCACTTGCAGATGCCGTTGGACTTGGAATTGATGTAAATCAGCCTACCGGAGTCATGGTCGTGGATATGGGAGCAGACACGATCGAAATTTCTGTGATTTCTCTCGGAGGACTTGTACTCAGTGATCTGATGCATTTCGGGTCCAATCGTCTCGATGAGTCCATCATCAGCTATATCCGCAGGGAATTTAACCTTGTGATCGGAAAGAAAACCGCCAAAGCATTAAAAGAAGAGCTTGGAAGCGGACTTCCGGGAAGACAGGAAACGATGACCGTTGTTGGTCTGGATGTCGTAAGCGGTCTTCCGGTAGAACGTGAAATTACCGCAGAGGTTGTCTATGAAGCAATCAAAGCAAATCTTGAATCGATCTGTTCGTCTATCAAACTGATTCTGGAGAAAACACCACCGGAACTTGCCAGGGATATTATCTATGCAGGTATTTATATCACAGGCGGCGGATCAAAAATCAAAGATCTTGACCAGTTGTTTACACAGATTACAAATATTAAAGTAAATACCTGTGAGAATCCGGAAGAGAGCGCAGTCCGCGGTCTTTCAAAGATTGCTACGGACTCCAAATATAAACGGATTCCATTCAGCATGAAAAATACTACGTTAAAGTAAGAAACAAGGATTCGAGGATTTTATGAAAAAATTTCGCAGTTTTCGCAATAAGAAAAAGCATCTTTCAAGTAAATATATTTTGCTGATCCTTACCGGCGTGTGTATTGTTGCTCTGTTTACGAGTCTGGTATTTAATCTTTCCGGAGGTCCTTTAAATTCAGTTGCCGGATATGTATTTGTTCCGATGCAGAAGGGAATCAACAATGCCGGTTCCTGGATTTCAGGAAAAGCAAATGACTTTCAAACACTTGGAGAAGTTTTAAAAGAAAACAAAAAGCTTCAAAATCAGGTAGACGATCTGACCAATCAGTTAAACGTCACAAAGCTCGAACAATACGAACTGGACAATTACCGGGAACTTCTGGATCTGGATGATAAATATTCCGGATATCAGAAGGTCGCAGCAAATGTGATCGCCATGGACGGAACCAACTGGTTTTCAAGTTTTACGATTGACAAAGGTTCCAAAGAAGGCATCAAAAAAGGCATGAACGTCATTGCCGGAAGCGGTCTGGTCGGAATCGTCACAGACGTCGGTCCGAATTTTGCCAAGGTGCGAAGCATCATCGATGATTCCAGTAATGTAAGTTCCATGGTTCTGACCACAAAAGATAATTTCAATGTCGGTGGCAGCTTAAAGTCCATGAATCAGGATAAAGTGTTACCATTTACAGAACTCCGGGATGAAGATGATAAGGTAAAGGTCGGCGATCCGGTCGTGACTTCTTATGTGTCGGATCAGTATCAGGAAGGAATTCTGATTGGATACATTGCCTCCATTGAAAAAAATGCAAATAACCTGACAAAATCAGGAACCATTACGCCGGTCGTTGATTTTCAGCATCTGCGGGAGGTGCTTGTCATTACGACACTCAAAGACACCGGAGAAAAGGAACTGTCTTCCCAGAAGGCATCCGATACTCAGGCAGAAACACAGGACAATACCGAAACACAAAAATCACAGGAGTAGGAAATGCGTAGAAAAATTGTGCTTTTTATTATTATAGCAATCTGTTTTCTCTTACAGACAACCGTTTTTCGAGCTTTGACATTTGCCAATATCGGTCCGAATCTGCTGATTATTGTGGTGTCTTCTTTTGGACTCATGCGTGGAAAAAAAGAAGGGCTGTGGGTTGGATTCTTTTGTGGATTGCTTATCGACATATTTTTTGGGTTTTATCTCGGAGGATATGCTTTACTTTATATGTACATCGGTTACATCAACGGATTGTTCAAAAAAAGATTTTACCCGGATGATATTAAGCTTCCGATGATTCTGATCGGCTCGAGTGATATCGTAAATAACCTGATAATCTATATCGTTATGTTTTTTATGCGCAGCCGGTTTTCTTTCTGGTATTATTTTACATCCATCATACTGCCGGAATTTGTTTATACCATGGTGATAACCATCTTTTTGTATTTTATTCTTCTCAAGATTAATCAGAAACTTGAGGAACACGAGAAAAGGAGAGCTATAAAATTTGAGTTATGATATCAAAGATTTTCTGAAGAAATTTTTCAGTTCGCGCCTTTTTGTGCTTGCTGCGGTATTTATCGTATTTTTCGGAATTATCCTTGCAAGAATCTTTACCCTTCAGGTCGTCAACGGAAATTCTTATCAGGAAAACTTTTCTTTAAAGATTCAGATGAAGCAGCCGATCAATGCGGCACGTGGAAATATATATGACAAAAACGGAAAGCTTCTGGCTTACAATGAACTTGCATATTCCATTTCCATCAATGACAGTACAACCTATTCAAGCACAAAAGAAAAAAACAAGGCTGTCAATGCAGAACTTGCAGAGATTCTTACGGTTTTAAAGAATAACGGTGAAACGCTGAATAATGATTTCAAAATTGACCGGAAAAAAGACGGTACATACAGCTTTAATGTATCCGGTTCCTCGCTGAACCGTTTTCGCGCAGATGTTTTCGGAAAAAGTTCTGCCGATGATCTCGAATACGACAAAGATACCGGAATCGATGAGGCAAATGCAACCGCAGAACAGATTATGGAATATCTGATGGGAAAAGATAACTTTGGCATCAGTTCGAAATACGATGGGGATCTGGCATACCGTATCGTCGTTGTCCGTTATGCCATGCTTGGAAACCGCTTCGCAAGATACAAAGAAGTAAAAATCGCAACCGATGTTTCGGACAAGACCGTTGCTTACGTGAATGAGCATATGGACACACTGAGCGGAATTTCGGTCAACGAAGATATGATCCGGAAATACAACTACAGTGAATATTTTTCATCGATCATCGGATACACCGGACCGATTTCGGAATCGGAGTATACGGCACTGCACAAAAAGAATAAAGATTATACCCAGAATGACACCGTCGGAAAAGCCGGGCTGGAGCAGTATTACGAGACCTATCTGCGTGGGAAAAACGGAGAGCAGAAATTTTATATTGATAATGTAGGAAGAATTTCCGAAATTATCAGCAGCACCGATTCCGTAGCCGGAGATGACCTGTATCTGAGTATCGACGCAGATCTGCAGAAAGCTACCTATCTGGCATTGCAGAATGAGATTGCGGCGATTGTGTATTCCAATATCAAATCGGGCGAAATTCCGATCAACGATGTGTATACAGCCCTGATTGGCAACAGCGTCATCAACACAGAACACTTTTCAAAAGCGAAAGCCTCTGACACCGAAAAAAATGTGTTAAGTGTTTTTAAATCCCGACAGAAGACAACGCTTGGAAAAATAAAACAGGAACTGACCAGTTCACCGGAAGCGTTGAATACAATGTCCGATGAAGTGCTGGATGAATTTACTTACATTATTTCCATGTTAAAAGACGATCAGGTACTCTTAAAAAATGAGATAGATACCAGTGATTCTGTTTACCAGAAATGGAAAAATCAGAAAATCAGCCCGAAAGAGTATTTAAGTTACTGTATCACACAGCACTGGATCGATATCAGCCAGCTGAATGTCGATGAAAAATATGCGGACTCAACAGAAGTATATGATGCATTATGCAAGTATATTCTAAAGAACATTAAGACAGATACGGAATTTTCCAAAATTATATACCAGTATATGATTACACGTGGCGAAATCTCCCCGCGTCAGCTCTGTCTGATTCTGTTCGATCAGGGAGTATTGGATTATGATGATGCAACAGTAAACAAATTGAAAAACGGATCGTTGTCTCCACGGGATTTTCTCATGAAAAAGATTTACAACATTGAGATTACGCCTGCACAGCTTGCACTTGAACCATGTATCGGTTCCTGTGTGGTGACGGATGAAAAAACAGGGGAAATTCGTGCCATGGTAAGTTATCCCGGATATGACAGCAACAAACTTGCCAATGGTGTGGATTCGGAATATTTTGCATCTCTGCAGCATGATAAATCTTCTCCGCTGCTCAATTATGCGACGCAGCAGAAGACCGCACCCGGTTCCACCTTTAAGCTGGTTTCCGCAACAGCCGGTCTGGTAGAAAACGTGATTACGACATCCGACCAGATCCGGTGTACCGGAATTTATAATGACATCAGTAACAAACCAAAATGCTGGATTTATCCGGGCAGTCACGGACTTGACAATGTTTCCGAGGCAATTCGGGATTCCTGTAACGTCTTTTTCTATACGGTCGGCAATCGGCTGGCACAGAAAAAAACAGGATCTTATAATGATGCCAACGGTATTGATCTGATTCAGAAATATGCACATATCTATGGCCTGGATCAAAAAACAGGACTGGAGATTTCGGAAAGCAAATCATCTGTTGCGACAAAATATCCGGTTATGGCTGCCATTGGACAGAGTGATAACAACTATACCACCGTTGCATTGTCCCGCTATGTAACAGCCGTGGCCTCCGGCAAAAAATATAATTATCAGCTGATGAATAAAATCGTGGATGCAGATGGAAAGACGGTCAAAAAATATAAGGCCGACTATGAAGATATTTCTGATACTTTAACAGACAGTCAATGGGATGCACTCCATTCTGGTATGCGTCAGGTGGTTTCTACCATGGATCGTTTCCAGGGCTTTGATATTCCTGTCGCAGGAAAGACCGGTACGGCACAGCAGACTGGACATGCCAACCACGGACTGTTTATTGGTTATGCACCATATGATGATCCGGAAATTACCATCGCAGTGAGAATTGCCAACGGTTACAGTTCCCATAATGCGGCAACCGCGGCAAGAAATGTAATTTCATATTACTATAAAGAAACATCGATGAAAGATATCAAGGAAATGAAAGCAGCCGGTGTCAACGGTAACACAAGAAACTCTGTTGCCGATTAGTCACATAGATTACAATTTAAACTAACAGGAGGTTTATTTCATGGGTGAAGCAATTGTTTTCACTTCAGGAAAAGGCGGTGTTGGCAAGACTACAACAATTGCCAACATTGGCGCAGGACTTTCACGGTTAGATAAAAAAGTCATCATGCTTGATACAGACATGGGACTTCGGAATTTGGATGTTGTAATGGGAATGGAAGATCAGATCCAGTATAATCTGATCGACCTTCTCGAAAACAAATGCCGGTTAAAACAGGCATTGATCCGGGACAAGCGTTATCCGAATCTGTTTATGATTCCCGCAGCTCTCCGCTGCAGAAAGATTATGGATTATGAGAGTAAGCTGTATACGCTGATTTCCCATTTAAAACAGGAATTTGATTTCTGTCTGATTGACTGTCCGGCAGGAATCGAAGACGGGTTTCACTTTGCCGTATCTGCAGCAGATCGTGCAGTAGTTGTTACATCTCCGCATATTTCTGCTGTGCGGGATGCAGGAAGAGTCATCTGTCTGCTGGACGGTATGCGGCTTTCACAGATTGATCTGCTGATCAATGCCTACAATGCCCGTATGGTGCGAAAACACGATATGCTTTCGCAAAAAGATGTAGAAGATATTTTAGGACTTTCGGCAATCGGTGTAATTCCTGCCGATGAAAGAATTGTCGTAAGCCAGAATAAGGGAATACCTGTACTTTCCATGCACACAAAGGCCACCCGTGCATTTATGACTGCCGCAAGAGCATTCGCAAATCCACGTGTGATTCCGGTGGATCTGAATAAAGAAGATCCCTGCATCCGGCAGGGCAAAATATATCTGGGCGGAAAGGAATGTGAGTATGAAGGTTAATCGTTTTTCCCACAGACAGGACGGTTCCGGACCAATTGCCCGTGAACGTCTGAAATTAATGGCAGAATCCGCACCGTTTGAACATTCACCTGCTGCAGCAAGGCGAATGAAAAAGGAAATTTCGGATATTATTTCAAGGTATTTTGAATTTTCTCCGGATGACTATGAGATAAGAGTTGTTTTGAAACAAAACAGGAAAAGAGCTTAAGATGTTAAAACAATACAAACTTAGAAATTATCATTTTCAATTGGTGGTCAGTATACTGGTTTTAAATATTATCGGTATCCTGATCATTGGAAGTGCCAAACATTCTGTACAGAAAATGCAGATCTTAGGATGTATCATCGGTATGGTGGCGATGGTCATTGTATCCTTGATGGATTATTCCTTTATTCTGAGATTTACCTGGTTGTATTATATCGGAATCATTGTCCTGCTTGGTCTGGTTATGACAGGTATTGGTGACAGTGCCGGTGGAGCACAGCGCTGGATTGATTTTGGAGGTTTTCGTTTTCAGCCTTCCGAGCTGGCAAAAATCGTGCTGATTTTATTTTTCGCACGCTTTTTTTCCAAACATGCAGAGAACCTGAACACGGTAAAAACCATAGGTCTTTCTTTTGTCCTGATCGGAATTCCTCTGCTTTTGATTGTAAAGCAGCCGGATACTTCAACTTCCATCGCAATTGCATTAATTTTTATTAGCCTCTTGTTTATTGCCGGATTAAGTTATAAAATAGTATTAACCGTTTTGGGAATCTGTATTCCGACAGGATTGATAGGAATTACCGTTATACTTCGTATGGCACAATCCTCGGGAGATTACCGTTTCGGTCGAATTATGGCATGGTTATATCCACAGGACCCCAGATGGTCGGATATCGCAGCACAGCAGCAAAATTCGATTATGGCAATTGGATCAGGCCAGTTATGGGGGAAAGGTCTGAACAATTCCGCGGCCACATCCATGAAAAATGCGAATTATATCATTGAGCCACAGACAGATTTCATCTTCGCTGTTGCCGGTGAGGAACTCGGTTTTATAGGTACCATGGTAATTGTCCTTTTATTGCTGTTTATTGTGATAGAATGTATTCTGATCGCCCGGAAGGCAAAGGATCTCGCAGGAAGACTGATCTGTTGCGGCATGGCTGCACTGATTGGATTTCAGAGTATTTTTAATATTTTTGTTGCCACCGGTCTGATGCCGAATACAGGAATTCCGCTTCCATTTGTAAGTTACGGATTGACTTCTTTGCTTTCTTTGTATTTGGGAATGGGGTTTGTATTAAATGTTGGATTACAGCCGAAAAAATATTAGGGGGAATTGTTTAATGAATATTGGACTTGTAGCACATGACTCAAAAAAGAAATTAATGCAGAATTTCTGTATTGCATATCGTGGAATTCTGGCAAAAAACCAGTTGTTTGCAACCGGAACAACCGGACGTCTGATCGAGGAGGTTGCCAACCTCCAGATACATAAATATCTCGCAGGACATCTGGGAGGTTCCCAGCAGCTTGGTGCACAGATCGAGCACAATGAAATTGATCTCGTAATCTTTCTGCGTGATCCTCTGAAACCAAAGTCACATGAGCCGGATGTCAACAGCATTGTGCGGCTTTGTGATGAGCACAATATCCCGCTTGCAACCAATCTTGCCACAGCGGAGCTTTTGATTAAATCTTTGGATAGAGGAGACCTTGACTGGCGTGAAATGTACAAATAGAACTCATCATTTAAAAATAAAACTGCTATGTATTTCTTGCATAGCAGCTCTTTTTATGAACGGATGCGGAACCGGTAAGACCGCGGATATCCAGAATCCATACTCCCTGACGGGAGATAATTCTTCCGTCAGCAACCAGTTTTTTGCAAGAAATCTGTGTGTGACAGACGATATTAATTTTGGCACGGATCAGGTTCATGCAGATTATGCCGAAGGAGCTGGTGTTTTTGATCTGACAACCAAAGAAGTACTGTACAGCCAGAACCTTTTCGAAAAACTGTATCCGGCAAGTACCACAAAAATTCTGACAGCCTATATCATTATCCGTAACTGTGATCTGGATGATAAAGTAACCGTCAGTGCGGATGCCATTGCAAATATGGCGGATTCTTCCAAATGCGGACTTGCTGCCGGAGATGTACTTACTGTCCGGGATTTACTGTATGGACTGTTACTTGTCAGCGGAAATGATGCGGCAAATGTTCTTGCCGAATATTATTCCGGGTCAATTGATAAATTTGCAGAGGAAATGAATCGCGAAGCAAAAGCCCTGGGAGCAACACAGAGCCATTTTGTCAATGCAAACGGTCTGCCGGATGATGATCATTACACAACCGTTTACGATATGTACCTGATCTTTCAGGAAGCAATCCAGACACAGGATTTTATTGACATTATCCATACCAAAAGTTATGATGCTGCTTATCAGAATGCATCCGGTAATACCGTGACACAGACATGGGAAAGTACAAACCGGTATTTAAACGGTCAGACAACCGAACCGGAAGATATTACCGTAATCGGTGGAAAAACCGGTACCACAAACGCAGCGGGATACTGTCTTGTTTTGTATTCAAAGAATAAAAAAGGTGATGATATTGTCAGTATCGTTTACAAGGGAAAAACACGTTCTGATATGTATACGCTGATGAATCAGATTCTTTCCACGTTTGCGAATTAATGATTGTATTTCCTGTGCAAATATACTATAATTATGGTTATAAAGAACCGTTTTTTGTGACTTTTTATATTTGCAGGAGGAAGTGCCATGATTGAAATCATTTGTGGGGAAAAGGGAAAAGGAAAGACCAAGGAACTTTTAGAAAAAGTCAATCACACCGTCAGTACCGTTACCGGGAGTGTTGTTTATCTTGACAAAAGCCAGAAACATATGTATGAGTTAAACAATAAAGTCCGTCTGATCAATGTAGTGGATTATCCAATTACAAACTGTGATGAATTTTTAGGGTTTATCTGTGGGATTGTATCCCAGGATCACGATCTGGAAGAAATGTATCTGGACAGTTTTCTTACCATTGCATTCATTGAATCCGATCAGGACATGGTAAGGGCGATTGAAAAACTGGATATTATCAGCGAAAAATACAAAGTCCGTTTTATTTTAAGTGTTTCTAAAAACAAAGCGGATCTGCCGGAATATGCACAGGCGAAAGTAACGGTTTCGCTCTAAGAGATCCCGGTTTACGGAAGATGGGAGTGCTTCTTATTGAGAACACTCCTATCTTTTTTGTGTCTAATCCTCCAGAGAGGAACGGATTCTTCCGTAAAAGCTGATCAGATATAATCCGCTGAGTCCTACCAGCGCATATATGACACGCGTCAGCCAGGTTCCGTTTCCAAAGATAAAGGAAACCAGATTAAACTGGAAAAATCCAATCAGTCCCCAAACAATACATCCAATTACCGCTAATGTCAAAAGGCAGTTATCAAGCCATTTCATTTTTCTTACCTCCATTTTTTATCCATAGTATGGAACAAAAAATTAAAATTATACACATTTCTTCTGATGATTGTATTTGCAGTTTGAAAATGGTAAGATAGAAGTATCAATCAGAGAGGTGGACTTTTTTGGCACGCAAACAGAATGTTGTACGAATGCATCATGGTCTGAATTTAAATATCGGAATCGTGATTTTTGTAATTATAATTATCTATGTCATCTTTAACCTTATATCGTATCTGACTTCCAGCCCGGTTGCTGAATACGAAGTGGGGCAGGGAACCATTGCAACAAACCATGTTTATCACGGACTGATTCTGCGCGATGAGACGGTTGTCTATGCAGGACAGAGCGGTTATATCAATTACTATCTGAAAAACGGGGCAAAAGCCTCTGTCAATGACGTAGTCTATTCCATTGACACCAGCGGGGAACTTTCCCGGCAGATTTCAGATGCCGCATCCACTGGCGACACCCTTGACCCCGAAACACTGAAAGAAGTTTCCTCCGAACTGGATGTTTTCCGGAATTCTTATGACTCCAACACGTTTTCTTCGGTTTATACATTCAAAAACGAACTCAATGCACAGCTGACACAGACCCTTAGCATGAATGCCCTCAGTTCTTTAAATGAAGATGTGAAAGCCGCTGTAGAAAACAATACGTTTTACAAAAAGAAGTCAGAAAAACCCGGAATTATCGTATATTACACGGACGGCTATGAAAGTGTCACCACAGACAACTTTACTGCCGATCAGTTTAACATGGCAGATTACAAAAGAAATTCTCTGGATGATCAGGAACAGGTCACGGCAAATACCCCTGCCTACAAACGGATTGACAGTGAAAAATGGAATATTCTGTTGCCGGTATCAGAGGATATGGCAAAACAGCTAAAAGATAATGAGTATATTAAAATCCGTTTCTGCAAGGATGATTTTACACTGACAGTTCCTTATTCCCTGACCAAAAAAGACGGAAGTTATTATGTAAACCTGAGTTTAAAAACGGCAATGATCCGTTATGTAAATGATCGTTTCGTCGATGTGGAACTTGTCGTATCTGAAAAAACCGGTCTGAAAATTCCGAATTCGGCCATTACAAAAAAACAGTTTTATACGGTTCCAAAAGAGTATTTTACACAGGGAGGCGATTCATCCGATCCCGGACTTATGATAGAAAACCATGCTGGAGATACCGGTTCGGTAACACTGGTTCAGCCAACGATATACTACGAAACGGATGATTTTTACTATATTGATGATGAAACCGTTTCTGCCGGCGATGTTGTGGTAAAAAACAATTCTTCCGGGACGTATACCATCGGCAGTGATGTGGACAAGCTCACCGGTGTTTATAATATCAACAAAGGATATGCCGTATTTAAACAAATTGATATTCTTACACAAAACAATAAATATACCATCGTTGATACAGGCACTTCCTACGGAGTCGCCCTGTATGACCATATTGCCTTAGACGGCAGTAAAATAAAAGAAAACCAGCTGGTTGTAAAATAAAAGGAGTGTATACATGATGGATTTACAGGAAAACCTGCAACAGGTAGAAGCAAATATATGCAAAGCATGCGAAAACGCAGGAAGAAAACGCAGTGATGTGACATTGATCGCTGTCAGCAAAACCAAGCCAATCGAAATGCTTCAGACAGTATATGATCTGGGGCCGCGTGATTTTGGAGAGAATAAAGTTCAGGAAATGTGTGAGAAAATGGAAGTTCTTCCAAAAGATATCCGCTGGCATATGATCGGACATCTGCAGACAAACAAAGTGAAATATATCATTGGAAAGACAGAACTCATCCATTCGGTGGACAGTCTTCATCTGGCAAAAGAAATCGAAAAACAGGCGGCAAAACAAAACGTAACCGTCTCGATTCTTGTCGAGGTCAATATTGCAGAAGAGGAGAGTAAATTTGGTATTCATAAGGAAGAAACCATTTCCCTTATCCGCCAGATTGCCGCTTTGCCGCATATCCAAATCCTTGGGCTGATGACGATTGCACCATTCGTGGAAAATCCGGAAGACAACCGCACTTACTTCCGGCAGATTCGCCAATTATCTGTTGACATTGACGCACAAAACATAGATAATGTATGTATGGATATTTTGTCCATGGGAATGACCGGAGATTATATGGTTGCAATTGAAGAAGGTGCAACCATGGTTCGTGTTGGAACCGGAATTTTCGGCGAAAGACATTATCAAAAATAAGGTGGTAAAAAATGAGTATTATTGATAAATTTCTCGATGTCATGCGTTTAAATGATGATGATTACGAATTTGATAACGAAGATTACGATTACGATGAAGAAGAGGATTATGAGGTAAAAGAAAAAAAACCTTCCCGTAGAGAACGCAAAAAAGAAGAGGAACAGCAACAGACCGCAGCAACTTTTGATATTTCCGAAAAGCAGAGGCAGAAGCAGCAGAATAAAATTACACCAATCAACCGAAACCGCCGACAGGGACAACCGGGAATGGAAGTATGTGTGATCAAGCCAACTACCATTGAAGATGAGATTGAAATAACAGAAACCTTATTAAATGGACGTACCGTTGTAATCAACATGGAAGGACTCAGTGTAGATATTGCACAGCGGATCATCGATTTTACTTCCGGTGCTACCTTTGCCATGCATGGAAATCTACAGAAGATCTCCAATTACATCTTCCTTGCAACACCAAATGGTGTTGACATTTCCGGAGATATTCAGGGACTTATGGAATCTTTTGATTTACCAGGATTAAATTAATAATATGAACGAACAGGAATTATGCCGGAAGCGTCTTTTGGATCTTTCCAGACAGGCGGACCGGAAAGGAATTGTATTATTCAGTGATTTTTTAAATTTAAATGAACAGAATATTTTTCATAGTCTGCAGAAGGAACTGTATACTACAGCAGAACTATCCGGTGGCTATGAGCAGGCAGAGCGTCAGATGGTTGCATTTATCCCTGATGCTCTTTGTTATGAATGGTCTTATCCGTTTGTTTGTATCCATGCGGTTCCCCAGTATCCAAAATATGCGGAAAAACTGACGCATCGCGATGTACTGGGGGCACTGATGCACCTTGGGCTGGACCGGAGTAAAATCGGGGATATTGTTCTGCTGGAAAATGACATTTATATCTTTTGTTCAGAGACCATCTCAGATTTTATTATGGATCAGTTTACGCAGATCCGCCATACCATGATCCGGAGTTCGATTATCGAAGATGTCAGTACCCTTAAAGTCCATCCCGTTTTTGAGGAACACGATGATATGGTTGCTTCTAACCGCATTGATGCCATTATTGCGCGGGCATATCATTTATCCCGGTCGGAAGCTGCCGCATATCTTACCGCTGAGAAAGTTTTCATTAATGGACGCTGCATTACAAACTGCAATCAATCCTGTGACAACGGAGATATTGTTTCGGTTCGCCAAAAAGGGCGTTTTGTTTTTGAAACCGACCAGTCTCTCAGCAAAAAAGGAAAACTTCGCGTCCGGTTTATGATTTATAAGTAAGGAGAGAACAATGAATCAGAGAAAGACAAAAAAATATATGGGATACAGCGGTCTGCTTGTTATTCTTTTAATTGCCATCGACCAGTTTACCAAATGGCTTGCCTATACCCATCTGTACCAGAAACCGGATGTGTCTGTGATTGATGGGGTATTCCAGTTAAAATATCTCGAGAATGACAGTGCTGCATTTAGTCTGGATCCGGTTTCTATTCTGCACCGGATTTTTCATTTTACTTATTTTGACAGCCATCCGGAAGCTTTTTTGATGGCAAAAATGATCTTTTTTGCCGTACTGACCATCGTTGTGCTTGTTTTACTGGCTATTGTGTATCAGCGAATTCCATTGAACCGCCGTTTCCTTCCGCTGAATATTATTTCAGTCGGAATCTTTGCAGGGGCGGCAGGAAACCTGATTGACCGTGTAATACATCACTATGTCATTGATTTCTTTTATTTCAGCCTGATCAATTTTCCGATTTTTAATGTCGCAGATATTTATGTAACACTTTCTGCAGTCGCATTGATCATTGCTGTGCTTTTTTATTACAAGGAAGAAGATTTTTCTTTGATTTTCACTGGAAAACTGTAAGATGAAAAGGAGTCCTAAAACCGTGCAGGAAGAATCATTTGAAGTACAGTACACACAGGAAGGGGAGCGTCTGGATAAAGTTCTTTCCGAAATCTATCCGGATTTCTCCCGTTCTTTTTTTCAAAAACTTATCAAAAACAAACAAATTCAGGTAAACGGGGCAGTTCAAAAGGCCAGTTATCCGGTACATACAGAAGATCTCATACGTGTCACCATTCCGGATGCTGTCGAAACAACCATTGAACCGGAAAACATTCCGCTTGACATTTTGTATGAGGACAATGATGTCCTGATTGTGAATAAACCCAAAGGGATGGTTGTACATCCATCGGCAGGACATTATTCCGGAACACTGGTAAATGCTATCATGTATCACTGCAAAGATTCATTAAGCGGCATCAACGGACAGATACGTCCGGGAATTGTTCATCGTATTGATATGGATACCACCGGTTCCCTGATTGTATGCAAAAATGATGAAAGCCACATAAACATTGCAGAGCAGATCAAAGAACATACCGTCAACCGCATCTATGTTGGCATAGTCTGTGGAAATGTAACCGAAGACGAGGGAACCATCGAAGGCGCAATTGGAAGGCATCCGGTTGACCGAAAAAAAATGGCTGTCAATGAGAAAAACGGAAAACCGGCAATTACTCATTATAAAGTTCTTGAACGTTTTGGAAATTATACTTATATGAAGTTTCAACTGGAAACCGGACGAACTCACCAGATCCGTGTACACATGGCAAGCATCGGGCATCCGTTACTCGGAGATACTCTGTATTCCAGTGGCAGATCACCGTTCAAACATTTGCAGGGGCAGACGCTCCACGCAAAAACAATAGGATTCGTTCATCCAAAAAGTGGAGAATATATGGAATTTTCTGCTCCTTTGCCGGAATATTTTGATAATTTGCTAAAATTGTTGAAATCCAGGTCCTAAATGTTGTATAATATGTATATACTTTAAGAGATTACTTAAAGAATTTATGACATCGGAGGTAACGGGTATGGGCAATTATATTTATACAATCGGAAGAGAACTTGGAAGTGGTGGATACACCGTTGCAAAACTTTTAGCAGAACGTCTTGGAATCAAGTTATATGATAAAGAACTTTTGGCACAGGCAGCAAAAGATTCTGGGTTTTGCGAAGAAATTTTCGAAAATCATGATGAACGTCCAACCAACAGTTTTCTGTATTCCTTAGTAATGGATACATATACCGGCGGAAATTATTCTGCAGCACCGTTTTTGGATATGCCGCTTAATCACAAAGTATTTTTAGCACAATTTGATACCATAAAAAAGATTGCATCTGAGGAGTCCTGTGTAATTGTAGGCCGCTGTGCAGATTACGCACTGGCTTCTAATCCGGACTGTCTGAGCATCTTTGTACATGCAGATATGGACGATCGTATCAAGCGTGTCAGCAAACGTGAGGATGTCACGGAATCAAAAGCCAAAGATATGATCCAGAAAAGAGATAAGCAGCGTTCCAGCTATTATAATTATTACACCTGTAAGAAATGGGGAGACTCCAGAAGCTATGATCTGACACTTAACACAAGTAAGATCACACCGGAGGCGTGTGTCGACATTATTCTGGATTTTCGAAAGAAAATGGAACAGAAGAAATAAAGCAATTCCGCTCTGAAAAAAGGAACCGGTCTTAAGGTCCGGTTCCTTTTCTTGTATACTTTAAAAATCTATTGAAAATATTAAGAGGAATGAAATCTATGCGATTTGTAATACAACGTGTCACTGAAGCAACATGTGAAGTTGATCAAAAAATTACCGGACAGATAACAAACGGCTTTTGCGTCCTGATCGGAATTGCAGAAACCGATACCAAAAACATTGCCGATAAAATGATTCGAAAACTCCTTGGGATGCGCATCTTCGGTGATGAAAACGGAAAAACAAACCTGTCTTTACATGATATCGAAGGCTCCCTGTTATTAATATCACAGTTTACATTATATGCGGACTGCCGGAAGGGAAACCGTCCATCTTTTATCAAAGCCGGAAATCCGGAACTTGCAAACAATCTCTACGAATATATTATTGCAAAATGCAAAGAAGAAATTCCGGATGTACAAACCGGAATCTTTGGTGCAGATATGAAAATTTCTCTGGTAAACGACGGGCCTTTTACCATATTGCTGGATTCTGAAGATCTTGCATAATGGCTTGCCAGAGCGTTCGCGGTGTGCTATTATGATTTTGCTTGAGAGAACTATTCGTTAAACTTAGGTTTTGCGAATAGTTACATGCCTAACTTTCCATACCCTGCATGGCTTTCAGACCATACTTTTCCGCAGATGTGACATATTGTTTTCCCTTGGCACTTGCAAGCATCTGGAAGCTATCATACGCATTTCTAAGATCATCCGTCTGAATGAACTTATAATTACTGTGCGGAATCTTGCGTTTTTTCATAACATCAACTTCATGCAGGAATTGTTCATAATCATCCACGTCATATTTACGCAGTTTCGTAACGCGCCCAAAATAACCGCGCCTGCACTCAATTACATGAGTACACAATTCACGAATAGTTTTGTCAACACGACCAAAACGCTGTGCCGTTCCCACAATCTGTTTACCATTTCCCTTACGGTTCTGTGTCAACATAGTCACCAGTTCGAAAGGGAAATTTTGATAGTCACGAGAATTGAACTCATTCTGTATTTCATCATAGCCAAAAATCACAGGTTTGTCATAATCTGACAGTATATCGCGCCAGTGCGTCAGCTTAAAATCTTCATCCCGAAAACCATAATTCGTGCATATGTATATCTTATCACCATATTTTTTCCGCATACGTGTTAAATATTCCGTCAATGCCATAGTTTTTCCTTGTCCGTACAATCCACAGTACAGCCATATACCATACAAATGTATTTTCCGAGGATATTTAAAGTACTTGTAAATATCCCTGCACCACCACGGCAGAACACGAAACAGGAACGGCAACCAAAAGCCAAGCACGAGCACCACAACAACCAATCCAATCATTTTCAAAAATCCCATTTTTTCATTTTCTCCATTCTTTATTTTTTCTCGTACAACACCACGTTACAGTCTAAATTTAGTGCACGGTGGCAAACAAGCCGGATTCCATGCCACAAGAAACCAGATGTGCCACCGCTATTTTTAAATACTTCCACCGCTAGAAGCCGATCACGCAAAAAACGCGTGTCGGGTCTCATGTCCGCTTTCAGACGGTTTATCACGTTCTCCGAGACATTCCGACTATTAAGTTAATGGAAGAAGTTTCCAAATAAATATAAGTAATCCCGCCGTAGCCTTTAACCCTATCCAAAACATGGCAGACGCAAGCACCGCAAGAAAGAGGTCTGCACCCATGATATACTGACCATACTGCACACAGGTAGCCAGTGCACCAATCAGATCAACAGGCAGTGACAAAATTTGCATACCTGTCAAGACTCCACAAAGGATATTGACCACCGAATTTACAAAAAACATAACAATCATCATCAATCCCCCTTAGTCGTTTCATTCTTGTCACCACCCTGCGTCATGGCACGGATACCGCCTACTATAGATATGGCAGGCTGACCGATAAAGCCCAAGAACTGATTGACATTAAACAGCACCAACAGCAGGGCGATAAATCCACGTATAATTGAGCGGAAATACCCTACCCCCTTCAACACAAGGCTTGCATCCAATATCGTCACTTTTTTCCCATACAGCGTACACGTTACATCCCCAAACTCTTTCGAACCCGTAGCCAAACTGGTAAGCTCATACGAGTACAACAACCCACCGAACGCTGATTTCAGTTTATTCAATGCCTTATCCATTTCCCCATCTTTCGGAACAAACAGATTCTTGATAAATTCCCCCACCGCTTCTGGGATAGCAAGTATCCCATCAATAATTTTTCCCAACGTATCGCTAAAGGCATTAAATATCGTAGTACCAATTTTTTTGAGAACCTTTTTAACAAATTTAAAACTTGTTTTAACAAAATCAATAAACGGCTTAAAAAAATCATAAACCTCACTTGCTATTTTACCCACCTTATCAGCTATCGTCTGTAATGCCGTTTTAAAGGCATCAAATATCAATGCAGGGAGTTCCTTAATTTTGGCAAGAATACCAGACAACCAATTAACAATGCCATCCAAAATACCGCCACTGTCAGAATTTCCCTTGTCTGAATCCTCACCACCTTCGGTAGTTCCTTGATGCTGTCCGTCCAATTTAGCGGTTGCGAAAAAAAAACCGTGTCAGTAGAATCACAAACCCATTTATTATCCACAACCTTAGCAGTACCGCCTTTTACATCATAATTCGACCACAACAATTCTGTACCATAATACGAAACAAGCTTATCTTCCTTAGCCGTAGCATACGAAAAATCTGTATGATAATAGTATGAACCATTTCCCCCCTTAATTATAGCATCACCATACGTTATTCCGGTTTCAATTAAATCACACCAATAGTCACGCACATAGGCTTTTTTAAGTGGCTTATCAGATGAAACAACGCACCATGCATCCCCAAGACTAGTAACATATACATACTGCTTTATATTATCTTTTTTAAATATGTTATCTTTAGCCCATACAATGAAATCCTGATCAGCTTCAGTGATTTTATAACCACATTCCTGCTTTGCTGCATATACCGGAGACACACCCACAAACAAGGCACAAACAAAACAAAAGGCAAATGCAAGCAACACATTCCTCATACCCTGCAAATGCCTTTTTTCTTTCCTTTCTTCCATATCATCCCATCCTTTCATTACACAATCTATAAAGCATCTGTGCGCGTGGGGACAGTGCCCCACCGCGCACAACAGACTTTTTATAAGAACTTGTATACAATTCTTGGAATGAGAGATACGCCAATCATTACACCCATAATTGCGATCCCAACCGGAAGAAGAACCCCGAGGTTTTCGTTCAGTGTAGTTGTGATAGGTGCAAGCATTTCTGCCGTCACAAGTGCTCCTTTCATACCGTTACCCCCTTTCCCACGCTAAAACCGCGTGAAATATTCTATATATCGGTAGTAAAGAACACATAAGAGTATGACCACAGCAAATGCCACGATATAATCAAAGTATTCATTGATACGCACCAACAAGCCGTTAATACTTGCAAGAAGCATGTACAGATCATCAAGCGTTACATTACTACCGGTAGTAAGAGCCGAACCGCTGGTTACAACAGCGACAGGGCTACTTGCTAACAACATGGAAATCCACCAGATAAGCACGGTTTCCGGAAAGTTCATAATCAAACTTAATTTCTTTCCCGACATGTGACGGATTCAGTTCATCAACCCTTTCGGCAGGAAGAAAAACTTCCTCAACTTTAGAACCACAACACCCGTTATCAATATCCCTCTGTGAAAAATCACTTACAACCTGCGCAACGCAATAACGTTCCCCTTTCTTGGATGTAAAACGCTTATACCCTACTAATTTACTCATTTTCTTTTCCTCTCTTTCTCTGTGCTTTTTACCGGGCAAATATTTAGTTGTCAAGGTTCGCTTGCGTTTCCGTAAATTTGCTGATAAAATAAAGATTGGAATAATTACTTTATCTATTTACGTGGGTGCATTTAGGTTCCCATCCTAAGTTACAACTAGAGGGTTTCCGGTGCACCCACAACAACCGAGACAACACGTAGATACTTATTAGTATCCAGTAGATATCTACTGATATCTTACATGTATTATAGTACCATAGATATCTATTTATGTCAAGTAGATATCTATAAATATCTTTATATTTTTTAGAGGTGTCTATATGGGCGAATACAAAAATAAAACATATCCGTTACGATTAGATAACAACCTTATGAATAAATTGCGAAAATTAGCAGAACAAGAAGATAGACCGCTTAGCAAACAAATAGAACGCATAGTGCGCGAATATATCCAAGCATATGAACAAGAACATGGAGAAATCAATCCGGACGAGTAAACGGTATTTCATTATCAAGCGCAGGAACAAAACCGCTTATGTATTCGCTACACGTTCCCTCATGCACTCTATCTTTCGTGAATACTTGCACATGATGAATTCGGCGCAAAAATGCATTCCATGTTTCAGATTGTGAACGTTGTATGTCGGTATATTGTTCATTCAATGAGATATTTGAGATTAAGAAAACTTTAGTAAAACATGCTACCTTATTAGCGTATCTACAACGCAATTCGCAAGGATAACCATCTAATAAGTTGAGCATTTCACCTATCTTCATTGACGAGCGGAATTCCTCAAACACAACAACGTCTTGCCCTTTATAGCCATCAAATGCGTGTTCATAATCTGTAATACGGTATACGTTACTATAGCCATATTTTTCCATTACTGACCGAGTTTTACCTGCCCCAGTATCTCCGTATATATACGTTGTATCAAGAGTGCGCCATTCATTTTTAAAACGATCTTCTAATACAATTTGTCTTGCACGTTGTACCTTATCAATATTAAGCAAATACTTAGGATCAGATTCTAATATTTCATAGTCAGTTAATCCCTCTTTAATCATTGCATAAAGGTCAGTTATATCATTCCGTTGCCCTTGACGTTCAACCGGACAATCACCCCATTCCTCTTGCGTACCGTCAACGCGTGTATCTTCTTTTTCGGTATTCGACCACTTGCCCTCTTTGAATACATAACACTTGTTATCATGTGCCGTACCTTTACATACATCAAAGTGCGCGCCCTCAAACCGCTTTTTCAAAGTAGAGAACCGAACCGCACCAGAACAACATATGAAAATGTGTGTGTGGTATGTATCGCCCTCTTTGCCGACTTCATCAGACATACACCAATAAATGCAATTCTTGAACAACTGTAACTGTGCTTTAATTGCATTGTGATTAAATCCCTTTTCACTAGGATTGTTTATAGTAATAAGCCATTTACGACTACGAACATCATTTTGCATAGCTTTTCTCCTCTTTGTCACTGTCACAAAAGTTATTCAACTCATGTGACGAGCCTTTTTGTTGTCTCAGCCCTTGAAAATACAAGGTTTTAGTTTTTTTTGTCACTGTCACAGAAGTCGGGGGTAATACTAACCCCGACTTTCCCATGTTACATAAACAATTCACACACTGTAGATATAATATAAAATCCGTACAATGTTACATACCTAAATACATACATCTAAATCACACCCACTTTCCCCATTATCCAAACAATGCCGACAAATAAAAATGCCCACAAGCTATATGTAATCAAAAATGCTGTAAAAATATCCATTATAAAACCGTTACCTTTCTAAGTAGGCGCGTAAAAAAGTGCACTCCTACCCCATTTTATGTAGATTCCAACTAAAAACAGTTAGGGGATAACCGTGCACACGCGCTTGTAAATATTAAGTTTTTCATATAAAATAAAATGGAACAAAAAAAGATATGAACCAACTATTCGCAAAACCTCCGCTTAGCAAATAGTTGACGGACACACGCGCTCCGTTTTGGTATAATGGATGTCGCACATGGTCAACTACCGCTCCGGCAAGACCTACGCTTTCGCTAAACTACGACAGGTTTTGCGAATAGTTATATGGGTGAACTCTACTCTGTTTCCGCGTAAGAAATGATTTATCATAAAGCAAAGGAACCATTATATGAAACTACAACAATTATACAGTTATGTCCGCCAGGCAATTGACGATTACCAGATGATTGCTGATGGTGACAGGATTGCCGTCGGCATTTCCGGAGGAAAAGATTCTCTGACACTTTTATATGCATTATCCGGATTACGCAGATTTTACCCAAAGAAATTTGAATTGGCAGCTTTGACCGTTGATCTGGGATTTGATCATTATGATCTGTCCGAAATCCGGCAGCTTTGTAAAACGCTTGATGTCGAATATCATGTAATCAAAACCAAAATTGGCAAAATTGTTTTTGAAGAACGAAAAGAAAGTTCTCCATGCGCGCTATGTGCAAAAATGCGAAAAGGCGCATTAAATGACTATGCGAGGCAAATTGGATGCAATAAAGTTGCCTATGCGCATCACATGGACGATATCATAGAAACCATGTTTTTATCAATGTTTTATGAAGGACAGTTTTATTCGTTTGCCCCTGTCACCCATTTAGACCGCAGCGGAATCACTGTCATCCGGCCACTGATGTATGTTCCGGAAGCAAATGTCATCGGATTTCTTCATAAATATCATCTTCCCCTTGTGAAAAATCCGTGTCCGGCAGATGGGGAAACCAAACGTGAATATGTCAAACAACTTGTCCGGCAGATTAATTTAGAAAACCCCGGTGTCAAAAAAAGCATTTTCCATGCAATATGCACCGGAAGAATAGAAGGGTGGAATATCAATGGAAAACAATGAAAAAGCATATTACGAAAAAGTAGATATTGATAATGAATTAAAACTGCGAAAGCAGCTTGCTGCTCTTCCACCCTACTGCAAACAGTATTTTATAGCAATCGAATCCAAAACCCAGTCACGGACAAGACTTGCCTATGCCTATGATCTTTCCTGTTTTTTCGATTATCTGCACGAAAACAACCCAGTTTGCAAAAAAATGAGCATTACAGAGATTCCTCTGAGTATTCTGGAAAGCCTAAAACCCATGGATCTGGAAGAATATCTGTATAATTTAAAGGTATATGAAAAGGATGGTATGGCACATACCAACGAGGAACGGGGAATCAAGCGAAAACTCTCCTCTCTCCGCTCCTTTTACAAATATCTGTACAAAAATGAGTTTATACAGTCGAATCCAGCATCCAAAGTAAGTACCCCGAAAATCCACGACAAAAATATAATCAGGTTAGATGCGGATGAAGTTGCCAATCTGCTTGACGAGGTCGAATCTGGCGAAAATTTAACGAAAAAGCAGCAAATGTTCCATGACCGCACAAAAGTACGTGATTTGGCTCTTCTGACGCTTATGCTTGGGACAGGAATCCGTGTCTCGGAATGTGTCGGTCTGGATCTGGATGATGTCGATTTAAAAAATAACGGAATCAAGATCCACCGGAAAGGTGGCGCAGAAGTTGTTGTATACTTCGGAGAGGAAGTCAGAAATGCCCTGTGCGAGTATATGGAAGAACGGAAACTGATTACACCGGTCTCCGGGGATGAAAACGCACTGTTTTTATCTATGCAGAAACGAAGAATCGGAGTCCGCGCAGTAGAAAATCTAGTAAAGAAATACGCAAAACTTGTCACAAACTTAAAGAATATTACCCCACATAAACTGCGAAGCACCTATGGCACCTCTCTTTACCGGGAAACAGGTGATATTTATCTGGTTGCAGATGTCCTTGGTCATAAAGATGTCAATACAACCAAAAAACATTATGCTGCCATTGAAGAGGACAGACGCCGCAGTGCCGCAAAATATGTTCATCTTCGTGAAGACGAAACGTAAAAATCTTTTTAAAAAGGTCAAAAATGAGGTAAAAAATTTTTAGAAAAAATAAAATTCTATGAAAATATAAGGAGGACAAAAAGAAATGGACTTATTATGGAAAGAACGAAAAAGAATCTGGTGCGGACTTCCGCTTACCTTCACTGTGTACAGTTATGACAACGAAAGATTCTATGTAAAAAGCGGTTTTTTAAATCAGCGGCAGGATGAGGTCCGTCTGTACCGCGTCCAGGATCTGACCGTGACCAGATCATTGTCTCAGCGGATTTTCGGAATGGGAACCATTCTTGTAAATTCTTCTGACAAAACCCTTGGCGATTTTGAAATTAAAAATATCAAAAATGTCATGGATGTAAAAGAACAGCTCTCTGCGCTGGTTGAAATACAGCGAGATCAAAAACGGGTATATACCAGAGAAAATATCTCCGGGGATTCCGAAGCCGATCATGATGATTATATGTAATCAGAATGTAAAATTTCCTGTATCCATTGAAAAAGGATACAGGAAATTTTTTACCTGTGTGCCTGCATTTCCTGTTGTATTTTTTCTTCAATCCGGATTTTTACCAGATCGGCAATCTCCTGCGTTTTCATTCCCTTATACTCTTCGTAACAGATCGGTTTTAAATAATGCACATATGTTGTGATCGGCCCGATATGAAAACTGTTAAACACCTTATACGAATCAATCAGTGCAATAGGAACGATCGGTGCATGTGATTTTAAAGCGATCTTAAAACTTCCTGCTTTGAAATCGCATACCTTATTTTTATTGTTAAACCGGTATCCGCCCTCTGGGAAAAGAATATACTTTTTTCCGGCAGCCACCTCTTTTGCCACCTGGTTGATAATGGTGATTCCCTGCCTTGGATTATCTTTTTCCAGGCGCTTGGCCTGCACAAGATCACAGAACTCCCGTACAAGTATCGTATGTGACTTGCGTTTGTCCATCACAAAAGAACATGGAGACTTATGGGTATACATAATACCCAGCACATCATATTTGCCCTGATGGTTCGGATACATCATATATCCTCCCTGTTTTGGGAGGTTTTCAATGCCTGTCTCTACCGTATTGATTTTTCCTGTTTTATTCATCAGATAAATGGCATGCTGCACGAGCGAATAACGCTGTTCTTCCGTATAGCGCTGCGGATGATCTGCTTCTGCCCGCATTCTAGGAATCATATATGGTGCACGATGCAGATTCATAAATATAACATAAAATAATTTTAACATGGTACTTGTATCCCTTATTCGGTATTCAATCATATTTTAAAGGTTTGATATATATATTCTAGCAAATAATACGGATTTTACAACATGTTTTACATCTTAGATAACGAATGTTGCTGTCACCCCATCTTACTGTAAAATCCCGTCTGCAAGAAGAAGAAAAAAAGTTTTATGAAGAAGTAATTGATAAACTACAGTTTACTGCAGACGCTGTAGCGAAAAACACCCATGGCTGTGACACCATGAATGCTTGATTAAATCAGATGCAGAGACGCTAAAATACCATCTTAAAATTCCTCCTAGTAATCAAAAACAAAGGAGGTGTGTAAAATGAAAAAACTAAACCGAAAATCACTTTACAAATTCCAATTTTGCTGATACAATTCATACATCAAATGAAAGGAGGAATTCAACTCATGGACAAAGATTCATTTATAATTGGTTGATCAAAGATTTAACGGAAAATACTGCCCAACGCATCACCAACTTGCTTTGGGGAGCTGCAAGTGCTTTATTCATTGCAATTTTATTGCGGTAAACCCAATCTACCATAGGTACTACAGCGCACCTTTAAGTCGCGGTTAATAAATTATAATGAGAAAATGAAATGAAAATAATACAATGTCAAAAGACCTGTATCTGAATTACCGCTGAGGCGATGTTAATTCTGACACAGGCTTTTTTATTTTCCGCTACATTCTCTGCATCTGAAAACACCCAGTAGCTGTTACACTACTGGGCATTGAAAACTTATTTATATACTTCAAGTGTGTGCACACCAGACAAATTTACAGCTTCAGCAAACCCATCTGCTGTTTCAAAATCACACTTTTTAATCTGCTCAAGAATTTTCATTGACTTCCCATTATCAATGGCACACTTAAACATCTTAAATTTCTGTCTTGAAACTCCTGCATCTAAAGCTTCTTTAAGAAACGCATGAAACTCTGTTGGTACGTTAACGAGAATCTGTGTAACTATAGGATCATTTTTGGCTAAATTTATCATGATTATCTCCCCTATTGACACGTGTACCAATTTGTGCAATATTAAAATAAAATATGTTCAAAAGGAGGCACACATGCCATATTCAATTAATTCACCTTGTCCAGTATGTGGAAGAGAATTCAACTATAGTATTGTGAAAATGGATAACGATATTCGACATGAAATTGGTTGTCCTTACTGCAATGCCACAGTTGGATGGGCAAGTGGAACTGATGAAGTAAACACATGTAAGATTGTAGAACCATCAAAACCATCTACAAGTGATTACTATTTCTAATCAAAATGCCCAGTAGCTGTTACTCTACTGGGCATTGGAATTTATTTTGTCTTTTTGATTGAAACATCAAAACCGATGAAGTTGTAAGCTGAATCATCTCTTTCATCATAAGCTGCACCACTGTGTCTACCAGTGAAAAATACAAACTGGCCTTTCTTTAACTTGATGGAACCAGAAACATTTGTCATGACAGATGCGTATTGTTTCTCATACTGAGATAACACACTTTTTCCATTTGGGTAACAAGCAATATACTTCGGATCATCAGTAATGTATAAAGTACCGTCCTTTTTAAGAACTTTAGAACCACAGGTATAATGAACCTTAAATACCATATACTTTGCTTTATTATTGCCTTTTACAGTGTTATCAAACTGAGTGATGGAGATCTGACCGCTAGCAACATTATTCTTTGTGCTAAATGTAAACTTGTAAGTGCCTGTCTTAGGTGCTACAAACTTGAAAGAACCCTGGTCTTTCTTTGCTGTCTTACCACCAACGATTACAGCGTAATTACCGGTCTTCTTGAAAGTAATTGTCTTGTTATCTAAAGCTGTGTAGATCTTGTAGCCGTTTGGCTGATAGCAACCGTTGAGGGAAGCAATTGAATTGTACAGAGCTTTATAATTGGTAACTTCTGTCTCTTCATCATAGTTGTCAATGAAGTACTGATCAACCTGATCTCTTGTTACAACTGTCTTCTCAGCTGCTGAAGCTGTTACTGGTGTTAAAGCCATTGTTGCGGCTAAAGCTAATGTCATTACTTTTGTTAATAAATTCTTTTTCATAATAAAATCCTCCTTGTGTTTGATTTTACACCTTAATTTTTATTACACATTTGTATAATAATTTTGCGTCCTTTCTAAGGTTCTGCGTGTCTTGAAATGACACAAATTTTCACTGATTTTTAGAGATTTTGCTGTATTCTCTCAAAATTGCTAAATTATTCTATAATTTCAAAAAGGAACTTAAATTGCCTGGGAGACATATTCTCAATCTAATTTCATTGATTGTGGTGAATCTAAAGTGTCAAGCTCCTTAAAATAATTGGCATCTTCATTATTGGTAGCATACATAGCTGACTTTATACGATATAAAATGTCATCAATAGATTTAATATCTGAAACCATATATTTCTCGTTCAAAAGCTCAATTAACTCTTTCTTTTGATTTTCTGTTAATTTTAATGACTGCGCAAATGTTACTAGAGCAAAGTCGGCTGTTTGCTTACTAATGCTATCCTGCTGAATGGCGATTGAATCAATCAGCAATGAAAGCGATGAGAAAGTATCTCTACCATAACTTGTAAAACTTATCTGCTGTAGCATAGAGAAAACTTCTACCTGATCAAAGTCAAGTTTCAAATTGCTGGTATAAAGATCCCGAATATACTGGTTACAATAATCAAGAAACTGACGATCAATATCTCCTTCGCGCACAATAAAAACATCTTTACATTTAAAGCCAATAACATCTATAGGCAAGGTTTTCATTCCACGCTGAACAAACAGCTTTACGGATACATTGCCATTCTCCCTGTTTATACTACCATAACTGTCTGCAATTACGGGAACCAAGCGATCTTTAGTATTTTTAATAAGACTATTTGTTTTAGCAACTCCCCTAATATTATCTTCATGAAACGATATGATCATTTCATCACCAAAAGAATTATCAGCCTTAATATATACAGATATACGATACATATTATCAACTACACAAATAAAGGATGCTTGCCTTTCTTGATCTTTTCGTCTTTCTATCATGTATGGTTGCAAATTGGACAAATATTCCTTAATATACTCAAGTGGAGATAACCCGCAATACTTGATATATTTAAACAGATGTAAATTTAAATTACTTCGATGCATTGTTTCATCTAGTTGCAAGCGATCAAGTTTTGCTAGTTTACGTAATTTCTTGCAGACCCCGACATAAGTAAGATCTACACCAATTTTTCTTGCTTCCTCCGCAGAGATTTCCCTCATTCCAAGTTCGTTTATTATCATTGTCTTCTCCTAATCAAATCATCCCTACAATATTATGCTACAGAAAAAGTTACTTTTCTTCTCAATCACAAAAGCAACTTTAACAACCAGTGATAGCATGGTTTAAAATTTTTTTCATGATTTTTTCGGTTTTTTCATTCTGACTTGCACGCTTATTTTTACCGGAATAACCGGAAAACCCCAAACACTTTTCCGAGAATCTTACAGTCCGGAACTATGATCGGGTCCATCGCATCATTTTCCGGCTGCAGCCGGATATGCCCGTCTTCTTTGTAAAAAGTCTTGACCGTTGCGGAATCATCGACTAAAGCAACAACCATTTCCCCATTCTGTGCAGTACTGCAGCGCTCCACAATGATATTGTCCCCGTCAAAAATACCTGCATTGATCATGCTCTCGCCCTTCACCTTCAGCATAAAGGACTCTGCATTTGGCATATACTCTGCAGGAATCGGGAAATAGGCATCAATATTCTCAACGGCAAGCATCGGCTGACCGGCGGCTACCTGCCCGATCATAGGGACATTCACCACTTCACGCCGTGTCAGATTGAAGTTATCATCCACGATTTCGATTGCACGCGGCTTTGTCGGATCACGACGGATATATCCGTTTTTCTCAAGTGTCTCCAGGTGGGAATGGACGGATGATGTGGACTTTAAATGAACCGCTTCACAAATGTCACGGACTGTTGGCGGATATCCTTTGTTTAAGATTTCTTTTTTTATATATTCCAGAATTTCTCTCTGTTTATCTGAGATTTTTCCATATGCCATAATGCATTACCTCCGGGCGTATTTCTTTATGATCTTAGTTTATCATACTACAACATAGAACGCAAACGTATATTCCGAAAATTTGTTCGCATTTTCTATTGACAAACACATGTTCGCGTATTATATTTATCTCATACAAACAAATGTTCGATTTCAGATAAAACAGGAGGAATTTATTATGAAAAGGGTATATAATAAAAAAATCTCACCTCGTGCAAATGAAAGCCTCACCCGAAGAGAACATACCGTTCAGACCCAGAAACGCGTGATTGTTCTGGTCTGTGTTCTTGTCATCTTCGCCGTTATTCTGATTGGAAACAGTATTATTACATTTGCCGGTTCCAGAGCCGAACAGCCGGTTCATAAATATTACACAAGTGTCCAATTACAAAAGGGAGATTCTTTGTGGTCTCTTGCCGATCAATATGCTGCCTCTGACCGTACCTCCCGTGCGCAGTTTATCGATGAGGTGTGCGAACTGAACGGGATCTCGGAAGATAATACACTGCACAGCGGCGAGTATCTCGTAGTTTCCTATTACTCTCCGGAAATTCGGTAGCTAATTATCTGTTCTATTAATATTTATAACCTGCTATATTATTTTGTCACAAAAAAAGAGAATAACCTTCTTCCCTTTCATATCCGTAGGAAAGAAGTTATTCTCTCACTTTTCATTTATAATCACTCTTTATAATCAATCATGTCTGTTACACAAAATACCTGTTGGAATTACATCTCAATGATCTTTCCATCTCTCCAGATGCGTTCGAGATCATAGAACAGACGGTCTTCTTTGGAAAACAGATGCACAATGATATCCTCATAATCCATCAGAATCCATGTCGACTTATTATTTCCTTCAATCTGCTTTGCATGCAGCCCTGCTTTGTATAATGCTTCATCTACAGCATCCTGCATTGCAGTCAGCTGATTCTGGTTGTTTCCGTTTGCAATAATAAAATAATCGGCGATAGAGGAAACTCCTGTAATATCAATAACGGTTACATCCTCTGCCTTTTTATCTCTGAGCGCTTCTACGGCGGTCTTTACGATTTCTAATGTTTCCATGGCTGATCCTTTCCATACGGTTCATAAAATTGATAGGTTAACTGGGTCGTTGGGTCTACACTGCCTTTTCTCCCGCTTAAATAATGCAGCGTATCATATAAGATTTCTGCCATACACTGATTCAGATCCGAAAAGGCAATCTGTCTTATGATCGAAAGATGGGGAGCTTCACATCTTAAAGGTTCAATATAATCGGCAATGTAGATAATCTTATCCAATGTATTCATATCCGGCTCTCCGGTTGTATGCACCTTGATGGCATGAAGGATCTGCGGGTCCTTTACTCCATATGCTTCCTCTGCCAAAACCATACCTGCTTTTGCATGGAGAAGTCCTGGATTTTCACGCTCTACTTTAGAAATCAGGATATCGTTTTTTTCACAGAGAGAAATCTTTTTCTCTGTCGGGAGGCATTTGGCGCAATCATGCAGAAGTCCTGCGATCATCGCCTTCTCATAATCATATCCATATGCCATGGCAAGGCTTCCTGCCGTATACATGACCCCAAGCGTATGCTCATAGCGGTTTTTATCCAGTTCTTTTTTCAATCTCTTTTGTATTTCTTCTCGTTCCATACGTTTTGCTCCACTTCTTTACGATTGATACAGATGATGCCTGCGAATATACGCAGATACTTCTTCCGGAAACGCATGTTCCGGATGTTCTCCTCTCATCAGTGCCTGGCGGATCTTTGTGGAAGACATCAAAAAACGTTCACAGGGAACGATCCGGATATCACAGGGAAATTGTTCCTGCAACAAACGGATCTTCTTCTCCAGTGCAGCGATGGTAAAAAGATCCCTCGGGATCACCAGAATGGTAGCCAGTTTGGCAATTCGTTCCGGTTGTTTCCATTGTTCAAAATAGTCCAGAGAATCTCCACCCATAATAAAGAAGAAACGATGCATCGGAAACTGTTCCGACAATTTCTCCATGGTGCGGTATGTGTAGCTTCTCTCGGCACTGTCAAGCTCCAACCGGCTGACCGTCATCCAGGGATACGGCTGTGCGGCCAGTTTACACATTTGAAACCGGTCTTTGGCGTCGGTCATCCCATGCTCATCCTTATTTGGAGAGTGTCCGGCGGGAATAAGCCATACCTGATCCAGTGCATAAGATTCGTATGCACATTTTGCCATATGAAGATGTCCGTTATGAATTGGATCAAAAGACCCTCCTAATATTCCGATATTCATGTGTTTTATTCCGGAAGTTTAATCTTTGGATTCTTCTTTGCCTTGCGGTAAAAGATCATTTTCTTTCCGATTACTTTTACGACATTGGAATGTGTACGCTCTGCAATGACAGAAGCGATCTCCTTCGGATCATCAATACAGTTTTTCAATACAGAGACTTTAATCAGTTCTCTCTTTTCCAATGCGGCATCAAGTGCTTCAATGATCTCCGGTGTCAGAGATGCTTTTCCAATCTGAAAGATCGGATCTATATTGTTGGCAAGGCTTCCCAGATAGGCGCGCTGTCTGCTGTTCATAGCGTTTCCTCCTGTTACTTATAATAATCAAATTCGTTATAATACATACGGACAGTATCTCCATCCTGTATGCCCTGTTCTTCCAGTTCCTTTAAGATGCCCTGTTCCCGAAGGAATTTCTGGAAGAATAAAAATCCTTTTTCGGAATCCATGTTTGTATATCCAAGCATTTTTTCAATCTTTGGACCCTCTACAACAAAGGCACCGTCTTCTGCACGGGTAATTGTATATGGTTCATCCTTAAAGAAGCCAAGTGCCGGATCAAATTCCTGCTCATAGACAACGGCTTCCTTCGGACATTTTGCCAGAAGTTCACGTACATGAAACAGTAATTCCCGAACACCCTGACCGCTCACCGCAGAAATCGGATACACTTTAATGCCTTCTTTTTCCTCAAATTCTGCACGAAGCGCAGAAATAATTTCGTTTTCATTGCCATAAATTGCATCAATCTTGTTTGCTGCAATTACCTGTGGTTTCTTCAACAAGTCCGGATTATATGCATCCAGTTCCCGGTTAATGGCATGAATATCCGCAATTGGATCACGTCCTTCGGTTCCGGCCGCATCCACAATATGGATAATGACTTTGGTTCTTTCAATATGCCGGAGAAATTCATGTCCCAGACCGACACCATCGGAAGCACCTTCAATCAGTCCCGGAATATCCGCAATCACAAAACCGTTTCCGTCTTCCATGTCAACAACACCCAGATTTGGCTGTAATGTCGTAAAATGGTAATTGGCGATCTTTGGCTGTGCATTGGTCACACGCGATAAAAAGGTGGATTTTCCGACATTCGGGAAACCAACCAGTCCCACATCCGCGATCACTTTAAGTTCCAGCTGAACTTCAATCTCGATGGCTTCCTGTCCCGGCTGCGCATATTTTGGAGCCTGCATGGTGGAAGTTGCAAAGTGCTGATTGCCAAGTCCTCCACGGCCGCCATGCAAAATGACAGAACGCTTATTTTCCCCTGACATATCGGCAATTACTTTTCCGGATGCCGCATCTCTTATAATTGTTCCCTCCGGAACTTTTAATATCAGATCTGCACCATTTTTTCCATGGCAGTTTTTCTTGCCACCTTCTTCGCCCGGTTCTGCTGCGAATTTTCGTCTGTGCCGATAGTCTGCAAGCGTATTGATTCCCTCGTCTACTAAGAAAATGACATCTCCGCCTTTTCCTCCATCGCCACCGTCCGGACCACCGTTCGGCACATATTTTTCACGACGGAAGGACACATGTCCGTCTCCGCCTTTTCCTGATTTGATAATAATTTTTGCACGGTCTGCAAACATAATCTCTCTCCTACATAACGATAAAACCCCGGCTCAAAAAGTCGGGGTTTTGTAAACTACTCGTTGTCTACTGGATATACAGAAGCCTGCTTCTTATCTCTTCCTACTCTCTCGAAACGAAGAACACCATCTACTTTAGCAAATAATGTGTCGTCTCCACCGATACCAACATTCACACCTGGATGAATTCTTGTACCACGCTGTCTATAGAGAATATTGCCAGCCTTTACGAACTGTCCGTCTGCTCTCTTTGCTCCTAATCTCTTGGACTCGGAATCACGGCCGTTCTTTGTAGAACCAACTCCCTTTTTATGAGCAAAAAACTGAAGGTTCATATTCAACATGTCCTACACCTCCTTGAAATCAAGAATGATATACTCATTCCCATAATCATTTTGTATTCCTTGTAAGCCCAGAACCATGGACTTCATCAGAAGCTGTGTATCGTGACCGGCTTTCTGATCAAGTCTGAAATCAATCAGCCCGGATGTCTCTTCTGTATCAATATGATAAGAATCCTCTGTGAAAGTCTCTATGGAATTGATCGTATTTATCACAAGTGCCGAAACACCTGCGCAGATAATATCACTTCCTGCTTCCGCATATCCGGAATGACCGATGCAGTGAAATCCCACTGCATCTTCATGATCCTGTAAAATCGTTATAGTAATCATATAACAATTCCTATCGATTATCCATTAATCTTTTCAATCTTAACCTGGGTGAACGACTGTCTGTGTCCGTTCTTCTTGTGATAACCGGTTTTTCTCTTGTACTTGTAAACGATTACTTTCTTTGCTCTGCCTTCTTTGATGACAGAAGCTTCAACAGTTGCTCCGGCTACTGTTGGGTTTCCAACCTTCATATCGTCTCCGGATACTGCTAATACCTGATCAAAAGTAACCTTCTCACCAGCATCAACTCCAAGCTTTTCAATGGTAATGATATCGCCTTCGGATACTTTGTACTGTTTACCACCTGTTGCTATAATTGCGTACATATGGCACCTCCTATTTATCATTACTCGCCAGTTACGGTGTTGCCAATAAGCAAACTTTTACCTCACTGTGCGGCATACTAGTGTATAATAGCACATGACCACCTGTTCGTCAAGCTGTTTATGATAAAATTTCACGCAAAGATTTGTATACTTTTTTCCGGGTCAGTTCCACCAGACCAAGTCTGGTAATATCGATAAAATTTGCGGGAACCGAATCTTTTTGTAATTCCTCCCGAATAACGGAAATCAGCTTCTGCTGCTGTTCTTTCTTTTTCAGATTGATGAAATCCACGAGGATCATCCCTGAAATGTTGCGCAGACGAAGCTGCCGTGCAATCTCTTTTGCCGCTTCAACATTGATCGCAAATAAAGCCTCTTCCCGGCGGGACCGGTTTTTTCCGCTGTTGACATCAATGACCGTCAGGGTTTCAAGAGATTCAATGATAATATTGGCTCCGGAATCAAGCCATACTTTGGAAGAAAGCAGTTCCTGCATATTGCCCCGCAGATGATATAAAGTCGAAAGACTGACCGCATCATCCCGGTAAAGCTGCACTTTCTTTTCTTCCACAAGATGGGGAAGGTATGCACAGATCTCCTGATACAGATCCTGACCATCCGTAAGAACCAGATCTGTTTTTTCAAAATTTTCTGCTTTTAACCGCGCCAGATAGCCGGGGAGATTCCGGTACACCAGATCTCCGGCATTCTGATGTGTACCGGTCTTCTTTAAAGCCCGGTATTCTTTCTGCACCAGCTCGATATCTTCGCATAATTCGGTTTCCGGAACCGCCCCTGCATTGGTTCTGAATACCAGCCCGTACCCTTCTGCTTCATGATCCTTACACGTGTTCTCTAAAAGAGCCGACAGTCTTTTTGACTCCTCCTGGGATAATTTTTTAGAAACGCCAAGACAGGTATTCTCTGTCGAAAGGAAACAGTAATGTCCATGCACTACAAGCTTGGTGCTTACGACCGGATCTTTGGTTTTTACCGCATCTTTTACAACCTGCACCAGCAACTCATCCCCTTCACAGAGCGCTTCTTTTTTGGATAATTTTCTGGTATACACCGGGTTTTTCACATCATTCAGCGGAAGATAGCATTTCTGTCCATCCGCAATGCGCACAAAAGCGGCATGAATATTGGGCACAATCTTCTCTACATATCCTACATAAATATGATCCAGCAGAGTATTTTCTTCCGGTTCAAAAACCTGAAGTTCCTGCAGCTTCCGGTTCTCATCCAAAACCAGATAAGCAAGATACTCTGTCTGATGATGTTCCAGTTTTGTGACAACGATCCGATTCATTTAAACAATTTCCTCTCCCATGCCGGAAAGCCCAACCAGCTGCCCCTGTTCATCCCTCGCATAAACTTCGAGCCGGTGGATCTGGATTGCGGATTCACAGTATTCCAGTCCGCAAAGCTGATAAACCGATGAAAGTACCAGTTCCGGTTTGATATTATCCACACTGCCCGTAGAAACCTGCAGGAAAAATGCCGGGCGTCCCTGTTCCTCTTCAACGGAAAACGCGTATACCAATGGTTTTAGGTCCACTTCCCGTTCACTTTTTTTCGTCTTTTTGATAATGGTAAACTGTGGGCTGTCCAAAAACCGTTCTTTGACGATTCTTTTCCATTCTTCCGTTGAAAACGGACTTTCGTACCCTTCTTTATAGCTCAGCCGGTAATCCGCTGCTGCCACAATTGACATCGCGGTTTTCGCTTTATCCGGCAGTTTCACATAGGAAGTAACCTCCACACCATCTACCATGGTTTCATTCAGTGCAGCGACTGCCTCCTTAGATGTCATGGATTCATTGACTTCAATATCAAAATATTCGCCATCGCTTGTGATTCCGACTCCAAGCGGCGCCGCAAAGGACATAATCTGATGCGGAGAATATCCTTCCGAATAACGGATATCAATCTTTGCACGCCGGACCGCTTTCTGAAAATAGCGCATCATATCCAGGTGTCCGATGAATTTCATGACACCCCATTTTCGAAATTTAATTCTGATTTTCAAAGCAGACACCTCCTCCAAATTGTCTTGCACCACATCCGGAGCAGCGCATCCGGCAGTTTGGCGTCACCGTCTCACTGAGCGCGGTTTTCCATTCACGCAGCATAAATGCCTTTGTCACACCGACATCAATAAAATCCCACGGGAAAATTTCATCGTCGCTTCGTGCTCTCTTGGTATAAAAATCAATATCAATGCCACATGCAGCAAATGCCTCCAGCCACAGATCATAGTGAAAGAATTCCGACCACGCATCGAAAAATTCGCCGTGTTCATACACATAAAGAATAGCTTTTGAAATCTTACGGTCTCCGCGCGCAAGGATTCCTTCCAATACCGTCACATCGGCTTCATGCCAGTTGTAACGGATACTCTTGTGGTTTAACTGTTCCTTTACATGATCATTGACAATCTTTGCACGCGCCAGATAATCTGATGGGTCTAACATGGTAGCCCACTGGAACGGGGTAAAAGGTTTCGGTACAAAAAAGGAAGTACTGATCGTAATCTGGCATTTTCCGTTTCTCTGTTCCTTTGGCACGGTGTCATAATACAAAGCGGCAATCTCGTTTGCCAGTTCCGGGATCGCCCGCATATCTTCTTCTGTTTCCGTTGGAAGTCCAAGCATAAAATAAAGCTTGACCTTATTCCAGCCGCCGACAAACGCATCATGGGAACCGGTCAGAATATTGTCAACCGTCAGGCCTTTATTGATGACATTTCGCAGTCTCTGGGAACCTGCCTCCGGGGCAAATGTCAGACTGCTTTTTTTGATGTCCTGCACTTTCTGCATAATATCAAGGGAAAAGGCATCAATACGAAGGGATGGCAGGGAAATATTGACATGTTTTTTGTCACACTCCTCAATCAGGAAATTGATCAGTTCCTCCAGATCGGAATAATCCGATGAACTGAGAGAACTTAAGGAAATCTCTTCATAGCCGGTCGATGCAAGCATGGTTTGTGCAAGTTCTTTCAGTCGTTTTACGCCCTTTTCCCGGTTTGGCCGGTAAATCATGCCGGCCTGACAGAAACGGCATCCGCGGATACAGCCCCTCTGTATTTCAAGCACCACGCGATCCTGTGTTGCTTTGATAAATGGAACCACCGGTTTTTCCGGATAAACCGAGCCGGTCAGATCCATATCCACCTGCTTTTTGATGGTTGCCGGAATATCATCATAAACAGGAGTAAATGCCGCTATCGTGCCATCTTTTTTGTAACGGACTTCATACAGCGACGGGACATAAATGCCCTCTATTTTTGCCGCCTCATGCAGAAATGCCTTTCTTGAATACTGTCCGGATGCCCGCATCGACTTATAGAGATTTAAAAATGTATCATACTGTGTCTCCCCTTCTCCAATATAAAAACAATCAAAAAAGTCTGCAATCGGTTCCGGATTATAAGAACATGGTCCTCCACCTAAAATAATCGGGTCTTCGTCCCCACGGTCAGCCGAAAGAAGCGGAATCTGTGCCAGATCCAGAATCTGTAAAATATTGGTGTAGCACATCTCATACTGCAGAGTCAGACCGACAAAATCAAAGTTTTTGATCGGTTCCTGGGATTCAAGTCCGAACAGCGGAATATTCTGCTCCTTCATAATTTTATGCAGATCCGGCCATGGGGAATAGACACGTTCACACCAGGTGTCCTCTCTGCGGTTAAACATGTCGTATAGGATCTGAATTCCAAGATGTGACATACCAATTTCGTATACATCAGGAAAACACATCGCAAAACGAATCTGCGATGTGTCATCTTTTACTACAGAATTCAGCTCATTACCGATATAGCGTGCAGGTTTTTCAATCTGCATCAGAATCTCGTCACTTAAAGCTAGTTTTCTCATAGATACCTCTTAACATTTATTTTTTATCGCTGGGCAAGTTCATTGGCAATCTCTTCCCAGGTAATGCCTTTTTCCACCATAAGCACCATACAGTGATACAGAAAATCGGAAATCTCGTATTTGATGTTTTCCGGTTCCGGATTTTTTGCTGCAATTACAATTTCCGTACACTCTTCCCCAAGTTTCTGCAAAATCTTATCGGTTCCTTTCCCAAACAGATAATTGGTATAGGAACCATCCTGCGGATGTGCTTTACGTTCCTTGATAATATCATACACGCTCTCAAGTACCTTCAGCGGATTTTTCTCAACATACTCTTTTTGTACGATGCTATTGAAAAAACAGGTACGGTTTCCGGTGTGACAGGCAGCCCCTACCTGGGAGACTTTTGCCAGAATCGTATCAAAGTCGCAGTCAGCCGTCAGGGATTTCACATACTGGAAATGCCCGGAAGTCAGGCCTTTGGTCCAGAGTTCATCACGGCTTCTGCTCCAGTAGGTCATTTTCCCGAGATTAATTGTCGTATCAAACGCTTCTTTGTTCATATACGCAAGCATCAGCACTTCATCTGTACGGTAATCCTGCACAATGACCGGAACCATTCCGTCCGAATTCAGTTTCAGATCCTCCCAGGACAGATCCGGTGCAAAATTATACATATTGATGCCTTCCTGAAGCAGAGAAGACTTTAACTTCATAATATCCGTTGAAGTATCATTGATGAACGGACCCGCAATTCCTCGGATTTTTTCCCGCTTTAGCAGCCTTACGATCTCGTCAAAATTATAATCCGGAAGTTCCACCACATACGGAATGTTGGTCAGATTTTCCAATGCATCCAGAATTTCCGGATTTAACACCAGTGCTTCATGGAATGTATTCTCAATCGAATCCTGATTCTTAAAAATAAAATCCACATTGTTGATAGAGAGCAGAATCCGGTCTTTGCCAAAACGTGCACTGGCTTCCTCCGCCAGTCCGATGCTCGAAGGCTTAGAAGCATTTAAAATCACCTGAAGGCATCCCGCAAACAAAAGTTTTTTGATGTCTTCCAGACGGTTAATGTTTCCTCCTGCGCATACTTTAATATCAATGTTGCGATTGATGTTTCGAATCGTATTGACATTCTTTTCATGCTCATCATCGCTGGTAGACAGGTCAAAAATAATGATCTTGTCAACTCCACTGTCGTTGTATAACTGGCACAGTCGATAAACATTCGCATCTACCGGCGTAAAATCGGTCATGGATCTTACTGCATGACCATCTTTTAAATAAAGCGTCGCGACAATGTTTTTTTGTTTCATGTATTACAAACTTCCTTTCGTTGACAGAATTCCTTTTACTCTCGGATCATGGGAAACCGCTTCATCCAAAGCTCTGGCAAATGCCTTAAACATCGCTTCTGCCATATGATGATTATTTCCGGGGCTTAACACCTTAATGTGCAGATTCATGCCTGCACTGTAGGAGACCGCATAGAAAAATTCACGGATCATTTCGGTATCAAGTGTTCCCAGACGCTCCGTAGTAAATTCGCCGTCAAATACAAGATATGGACGTCCGGATAGATCTACCGCACACAAAACAAGTGTCTCATCCATCGGAAGGATACAGCTTCCAAATCGTTTGATTCCGCTTTTGTCCCCCAATGCCTTTTTGATCGCATCTCCAAGTACGATTCCGCAGTCTTCGATCGTATGATGGCTGTCGACCTGAAGATCTCCATCACATTCCATATGCAGATCGAAGAAACCGTGCTTGGAAAATCCCTCCAGCATATGATCAAAAAATCCAATGCCTGTCTCAATATGGGAAATACCGCTTCCATCCAGATTTAAAGTCACCTGAATGTCCGTCTCTTTTGTTTTGCGTGTTGTGCTGATCTGTCTTTTTTCCATAATCTGCTCCTTTTAGACTTTCTTTCCCATATACTACTCAAACCGAACGCGGATGGAGTTTGCATGTGCGGTCAGTTTCTCACATTCTGCAAACTGCTCAATATCTTTATGTACTTTTTCAAGCGCTTCCCGTGAGTAAGAAATAATGCTGGACTTTTTAATAAAATCATCCACGGAAAGTGCGGAAAAGAACTTGGCCGTTCCGTTTGTCGGAAGAACATGGTTTGGTCCGGCAAAGTAATCGCCAAGCGGCTCGGAGGAATACTCTCCGATAAAGATAGCACCGGCATTGCGGATCTTTGTCATTACGTGGAACGGATCTGCTGTGACAATTTCCATATGTTCGGATGCAATCGCATTTACGGTATCAATTGCTTCTTCCATATTATCTGCCACAAGAATATATCCGTAATTGTCCAGGGACTTCTGGATGATCTCTTTTCTGGAAAGTTCTGCGACAAACTGATCAATCTCTGCAGATACTTCTTCTGCAAGTTTCTGGCTTGTGGTGATCAGAATTGCAGATGCCATCTCATCATGTTCTGCCTGGGATAACAGATCCGCTGCAACATAGCGTGGATTTGCAGTCTCATCCGCAAGCACTAAAATCTCACTCGGTCCTGCAATGGAATCAATGCTGACATAACCAAACACTGCTTTTTTGGCAAGTGCGACATAAATATTTCCCGGTCCGACAATCTTGTCAACCTTTGGCACACTTTCGGTTCCAAATGCCATGGCAGCAATTGCCTGTGCCCCACCGACTTTATAGATCTCATCAACTCCGGCTTCTTTGGCTGCAACCAGAGTGGAAGGATATACTTTTCCATCTTTGCCTGGTGGCGTACACATTACAATACGGTCTACTCCCGCAACTTTTGCCGGAAGAACATTCATCAGTACGGAAGAAGGATACACGGCCTTTCCGCCCGGAACATAGACACCAACCGTCGCAAGTGCGGTAACTTTCTGTCCAAGAATGATACCGTCCTCTGTCGTAAACCATGAATTCTGTACCTGTTTTTCATGATATTTTTTGATATTTACAAGAGACTTGCGGATCACTGCAAGCAATGTCGTGTCAACCTGCTCATAGGCCTCGGCAATCTCTTCTTCTGTTACAAGAATATTGCCGGCATTGATGTCCGCGCCGTCAAACTGCTTGGTATAATTAAAAACTGCCTGATCGCGGTTATTTCGCACTTCTTCAATAATGGCGTTTACACGGCCTTCAAACTCACCGTAATTATTCGGGCTTCTTTTTAAGAGATTCTGCAGAATATCTTTTCTGGTATCCTCTGTAAGTTTTAAAATTCTCATGATGTCCCTCCTAAATGACTTTTTTCAAATCGCGGATCAGTTTTGTGATTCGTTCATTTTCCATTTTCATACTTACCTGGTTTACGACCACGCGTGCAGAAAGCGGACAAACTTCCTCTAACACCGTCAGCCCGTTTTCACGCAAGGTCGTACCTGTCTCTACTATATCACAGATTACCTCTGATAGTCCAACGATCGGTGCAAGTTCGATGGAACCATTCAGCTTGATAATCTCAACCGTCTGATGTTTTTTGTTATAAAAATAATCTTTGGCAATCCGCGGATACTTGGTTGCCACACGGATCTGTTCATGATGCTGCAAAAGTTCCGCAGCACTTTCCGGTCCACAGATGCACATTTTGCATTTTCCGAATCCAAGATCCAGCACTTCATAAATATTTCTCGACTCTTCTAAAATCGTGTCTTTTCCGACAATTCCAATATCGGCTGCACCATACTCTACATATGTAGGCACATCCGGTCCCTTGGCAAGGAAAAACCGAAGTCCAAGTTCCTCATTGACAAAGATCAGTTTACGGGTATCCGGATCACGGATCTCATCACAGGTGATTCCTATTTTTTCAAACAGTTCGAGTGTCTTTTTTGCCAGACGTCCCTTTCCCAGTGCAAACGTCAGATATCTCTTTTCTTCCATGATCTCCTCCTATGCTTCCTCTATAAATTCTACTTTTGAAACGTGATCCTTCATGGCATAGCTCAGATAATCATCTTTGCTCCGGCCTTCCTGCATCTGGATCAGAGAAACCGAAATTCCCTGAGCGCGAAGTTCTTTCGCTTTTTCTACTGCTTCCGCAATCTTATTTTCCGCGTAAACGATCATCTGATTTTTCTCTTCGGACGGAAGTGTGATCTTTTGTCTGGAAAGAGCGGAAAGAAGCTGGTCCACAACAATGGCAAAACCAATGGCCGGTGCTTTTCTTCCGAAATATGTAAGCAGCCTGTCATAGCGTCCTCCCTTTACCACAGGTTCTCCTGTTCCAAATGTATATCCTGCAAAAATAATACCGGTATAATAATGGTAATTGCTGATGATTCCGAGTTCAAACGAAACGTATTTTTCAATTCCGTATAACCGCAGAAACGATCCGAGTTTTTCCAGATCAGTAATTGCGGAAAGAATGTTCGGGTAATCCGAAGCAAGAGACTTTGCCTCAGCAAGTTCTTCTACCTGTGTCTCAAAACTTCCGAGAAGGGAAAACAGTTTCTTTAACGTGTCATTTAAATGCATTCCCTCTACCATTTCTTCCACACCGAAATAATTTTTATTGGCAAGCAGTTCTCTTAATTCCTGCTGCTGTTCCTCATCAAGTCCTGCCGCCTCTGCCAGCCCGCGGAAAAACTGTGCATGTCCAACCGAGATCTGAAATTCTTTCAGTCCGCTCGAAAGAAGGGACTCCACTACCATGGCAAGTATTTCTGCGTCAGCAGCAACCGTTCCGTCTCCGATCAGCTCCGCACCGCACTGTGTCGTTTCCTTTAAGCGTCCCTGATACGCGTTGGAATTGATAAACGTGTTTCCCATATAACAAAGTTTTACCGGCATATCATCCTCGGTATAGTACTTTGCAGCACTTCTTGCAATAGATGGAGTAAAATCCGGACGAAGTACCAGCGTGCTTCCGTCCTTGTCAAAAAACTTATACAGATCTTTGGATGGTGTTGTACCGATTTCTTTTCCAAAAATATTAAAAAATTCAAACGTTGGTGTCTGAATATCACGATATCCATATTGACGCAATACATCGTGTAATCTCTCCTGCAACAGTAGTTTCTGTTTGCACTCTCCGTTATAAATATCCCGGACTCCGTCCGGCGTATGTAACATCTGGTCTGTCATAATCGAACCTCTCGCTTTACTATTTTAAAGTGATACCGTGATAATTTGGTAGCACATGAAACAACGCTATTATAAGAAATATTCCAAAGATTGTCAATCCCTGTCCTCTAAATCCTTCTGGAGAACCTGAAGATAGGGAATCAGTACCCCTGATACCTTTGGCAGAAAATAGGCCGGATTCAGCTCCTCATACCGAAAGCTTTTCCGTCCACCATCCAGAGCCCGGTTCCAGAACTTCTCCAGATCGGAAAAACGCAGATAATAAAATTCCTCCCTGTGCGTAAAAGATATCAGAAGAAACGCTATTCCCTCCTGCTTTTCAAACTGCTCCATAAAAGCCACCTGATGCGGATGAACATTGGCAAGCGGAAAGGTGTCGGTGTTACATTCTTTTGCATCAAAACACACCGGAATTCCCTGTACAGCTCCAATATAATCTACGGTACTTTTCTGTTCAAAATAGGCAAGTGTGATGTGTCTGGTTTCTTTATCAATATTAATAGGAGTAATCGGTGTCGGGATCTTCTGGATCAGCGCCAGGCCGTTGTGTGCATATTTTTCGTTTGTACGGTTTAAAAGATCCTCCAGTGTTGATCCGCGCAGTCCCCTTGAATTCCAGGTCGGCATCTGCTATCCACGCTCCTTTTCCATAATTTCTTTAAATATTTCGGGCATCGGAGCAGTAAAAACTCTTCCGTCCGGAAATTCCAGACGATACGCATGAAGCAGCTGATGATCCACATGAAAGGTACTATAAAATTTGTGATTCACTGACGGGTCCCCATACTTGCGATCTCCGATAACCGGATGACCGACAGATGCCAGATGTGCACGAATCTGATGTGTTTTTCCGGTAATCAGGCAGATTTCCAACAGACTGCATGTTCCTTTCGCCTGTACGGACGTATAAGAAGTCTCAATCCGTACAGCATCTTTTTGTTCCTGTGTCAGAATCTTTACCTGATTGGTATGTTCGTCTTTGATAAGCCATCCGGACAGATGTACCGGTTTTGTAACGTTCCCGGATACAATGGCACGGTAAAATTTATGAATGGTACGTTCCCGCAGCCCCTCGGAAAGCATCTGTGCGCCGGCAAGCGTTTTTCCCATCAGAAGAAGTCCTGTCGTATTGCGGTCCAGCCGGTTGCACACTGACGGACGAAACGTGCCGAATGTCTCCAGAGAAAGTGCCCCGCTCCGGATCAGATAGCCGAGCAGATATTCATTGGCAGACAGATCCTGTTCTTTTGCTTTCTGGGAAAGCATATTGTATGGCTTATCCGCGATGAGAATATCCGTATCTTCATAAATGATGGAAAGCCCCTTCATTGGCAGACGCTGCAGCATGTGAAACTCTTCCTGCAGTTTTTTTGTATCCTGCATAAATTTATGCAGTGTTTCATCACTGAAAAACACCGCTACCTGCGCGCCTTTTTGCAGCGTCTCCTTCCCGGTCGCTTTTTTTCCGTCCAAAGTAATATTCTTTTTTCGAAGCATCTTATATAAAAAACTGACCGATGCATTGGGCAGCAGTTTTTTTAAATATTTATCAAACCGCTGGTTGGCATCATTCGTGCCGATGGTAAATGTTTTCATAACGTTTCCTACTTCTTTTTATGGATGTTGCGGATGGTTTTCTTTTTGTGTTTTGCGGTCACCATCTTTCCGGCAGCAGCCTTGCCTGCCGGTGCCTTCTTTCCCTGTCTGGATGACCGGTAGGAAGTATCCGCGTCTTTTTTCGGCCGGCGCGGACGGATCAGACATTTGGAATCAAATCCGATCAGATCCTGACGTCCTGCTTTGATTAATGCTTCATGTACCAGATCGTAATTTTTCGGGTTGCGATACTGGATCAGTGCACGCTGCATGGCTTTTTCATGCGGATTGGTTGCCACATATACAGGTTCCATTGTCCGCGGGTCCAGTCCTGTATAATACATGCAGGTAGAAATCGTTGACGGTGTCGGATAAAAATCCTGTACCTGTTCCGGCATGTAACCTAAATCCCGCAGATACTCTGCTAGTTCAACCGCTTCTTTCAGCGTCGATCCCGGATGGGAAGACATCAGATACGGCACAAGATACTGCTCTTTTCCGATTTTTTTATTCATATCTTTATACGCTTTTACAAAACTGTTATACACTTCCACACTTGGCTTTCCCAGTTTCTGTAAAACGGTATTGCTGATATGTTCCGGTGCCACCTTCAACTGCCCGCTCACATGATGCTCGCACAGTTCCCGCAAAAATGTACGATCCTTATCATACATCAGATAATCAAACCGGATACCCGAACGGATAAATACTTTTTTCACACCCGGAAGCACCCGCAGCTTTTTCAGCAGGGCAATGTAATCCTTATGGTCTACTTCCAGATTCTTACATGGTTTTGGGAACAGGCACTGTTTCGTCGGACAGGCTCCCTTCGTCATCTGCTTTTTGCATGCCGGTGCACGGAAATTCGCCGTAGGTCCCCCGACATCATGGATATACCCTTTAAAGTCCGGTTCCTGAATGATCTGTTTTGCCTCATCAATGATCGACTCGTGGCTTCTCGTCTGAATAATTCTGCCCTGATGAAACGTCAGCGCACAGAAACTGCATCCGCCAAAACATCCGCGGTTGCTGATCAGGGAAAACTTAATCTCCCGGATCGCAGGAACCCCTCCGTCTTTTTCATATGACGGATGATAATTCCGCATATACGGAAGTGCATAGACTTCATCCATTTCCGTCTGTGTCAATGGCTTTGCCGGTGGATTCTGCACAACAAATGTGGTTCCACCGTAAGGCTCAAACAGGCGCTTTCCGGAAAATGGATCTGTATTACAGTACTGCTTGTAAAAACTCTGCGCAAACGAACGCTTATTTTCTTTGATCTCATCATAATCCGGTAACTCGATGGCATCATAGATCAGATCACGGTTTTTTGTTTTAAATACGGTTCCGTCAATAAAGGTAATATCATGCACATCGATTCCGGCATTCAATGCATCTGCGATTTCAATGATACTGTGTTCTCCCATTCCATAAGAAATCAGATCTGCACCGGAATCAAGCAGGATCGAACGTTTCACCTTGTTGGACCAGTAATCATAATGTGCCAGACGGCGCAGACTGGCTTCAATTCCACCGATAATGATCGGGGTCTTCTTGTATGTATGCCGGATCAGATTACAGTACACCACGGTAGCATAATCCGGTCGCTTTCCCATTACGCCTCCCGGGGTATAGGAATCGGTTGCACGGCGTTTTTTGGATACCGAATAATGATTCACCATAGAATCCATATTTCCGGCAGAAACCAAAAAGCCAAGTCTTGGAACGCCAAGCACGGAAATAGAAGCATCATCCTTCCAGTCCGGCTGCGCAATGATTCCCACCGTATAGCCATGTGCCTCCAGCAGTCTGGCAATGATTGCATGACCAAAAGACGGATGATCTACATATGCGTCTCCGCACACATATACAAAATCCAGCTGTTTAATCCCGCGTTCCTGCATATCCTGTTTTGAAATCGGCAGATACCCTTCGTACATAATTTTATACTCCTGATGATTGTTTATTTTCCGCTTCTTTTTTCAGGGAAGCCAGTTCCTGTTCCGTAAGTTTACGGTAAGTTGCCTTTTCTAATGTTCCAAGTGTAAGTGTTCCCATGGAGATCCGTTTCAGATATGTCACCTTACATCCAACCGACGCAAACATACGCTTCACCTGGTGAAATCTGCCTTCCGAAATCGTAAGTTCCGCCTCACGGTCCCCAAGGATTTTGAGATCTGCCGGAAGTGTGCGCTTCTCATCGCCGATGTCCACGCCCTCTGCAAATTGTCCTGCCGTCGTATCCGGAATTTTCTGATCTACCTGTACAAAATACGTTTTTTTGACATGGTATGCCGGTGACAGCAGGCGATGCGTGAGTTCTCCGTCATTTGTAATCAGCAAAAAACCTTCCGTATCCTTATCCAGTCTTCCGACCGGTGCAAACTCCTTTCGCATGGACTCCGGGAAGAAATCCATAACCGTCCGGTTTAACCGGTCACATCTTGCCGTCACACAGCCCGCCGGTTTATGAAAGAGATAATAGGAATACTTCTCATAAATCACCGGACGATGATCAAACAGAATCTGATCCTGTTCCGGATCAACCTTAAGATCCGGTTTCTTTGCCACCGCATCATTTACCGTAATTCGCCCCTCGCGGATTCGTTTTTTCACATCGGTGCGTGTGCCGACGCCGGAATCCGCCAGGAATTTGTCCAGGCGAATCATACGTTTGCCTGCTGCAGAAATGCAACAAGGAAATCCCATACTCTTGCGGTAGAAGAAATGGATAAATGCTCTTTTGGCGTGTGAATGTCAAAATTGTCCGGTCCGAAAGAAACGCAGTCGAGATCCGGAATTTTTTCAGAAAGAAGGCCACACTCCAGCCCTGCATGAATCGTGGAAAATACAGGTTTTTTATGAAACAGCTCTTCGTATACTTTTTCTACCTGCGGACGCAGCGCAGAATCCGTGCGATACTCCCACGCCGGATAATCACCTTCCACTTCTGCTTCTCCTCCAAGCATCTCCACAAGCATCGTAACACGTGCACACAGATCTTCTTTGCGGGTTTTTACACTGCTTCGGATCGAAGTAAGCGATGTCAAGGCATCTTCTTTTAATTCCAGAATTCCAAGATTTAAGGAAGTTTCTACCTGACCGTTTAACAGCTGGCTCATATGCTGAATTCCGTTTGGCACATTGCGCAGATAAAAAATGACACGGCTTACCGAATGATAATCTAATATTTCCGCTTCAGCATTGCCCTGTTCTTCTATCAGCACCTGCACGCCCGGATCTGTTTCCACCAGTTCTTTTTTTAATATTTCATTCAGTTCTTTTACATATTCACAGACAATCTGCGTATTTTCTGCCGGAATCAGGATTTCTGCCTCACATTCTCTTGGAATTGCATTGTCCTTTAACCCACCATGCAAAGTGAGAATTCCAAACGGGGAACGAGAAAAGATTCCATACAGCAGGCGTCCCATCAAAAGATCTGCATTTCCATGTTCTTTATCGATCTCACTGCCGGAATGTCCGCCGGAAAGCCCGGTCACAATAAGAGAAAGTTTCTTTCCCGTCTGTCTGACACGGGTTACGGGAATGGAAACATTTAATGCCATACCGCCCGCACAGCCGGTCAGGAAAATTCCCTCTTCATCACTGTCAATATTTAACATGGTATGTCCGGTCAGCATAGACAGATCCATGACAGCCGCCCCCAGCATTCCGATTTCTTCATCCACGGTAATCACGACTTCTAATTTCGGATGGGAAATTTCATCTGATTCCAAAATTGCCAGCGCATATGCCACTGCAATTCCGTCATCTCCGCCAAGCGTTGTCCCTTCTGCCTTCAGGAAATCTCCATCTACATACAGGCGCAGCCCTTCTTTATCCATGTCAAGATTACAGTCTTTTTCTTTTTCACAGACCATATCCATGTGTCCCTGAATGATGATCGCCGGAGCCTTTTCATAACCTTTGGATGCTTCCTTGACAAGAACCACATTGTTTGCTTCATCCTGATACCAGGTCAGTGCGTGTTCTTTTGCAAATTTTACCAGATAATCACTGATCGCTTTGGTGTTTCCCGATCCATGTGGAATTGCTGCGATCTGCTTGAAATAATAAAATACCCTTTCCGGATATAAATGCTCTAATGTACTCATATACTCCTCCTGTCTCACATAAACTGTATCATGAAAAAATTTGTATTTACTCTTCTCTGTTGCATACTGTTTTTGTTTTTTATCTGTTTCCCCCACGCAGCAGTCTCGGCATCAAAACAAGGGCTGCAGCTGTGGTTTACACAGATTCTTCCGACACTGCTCCCTTTTTGTGTCCTCTCGTATGTCATTCTGCGCAGTGAAATTCTTCCGAAAAAATTTTCTGCCTGCTACATCGTACTGTGTGGTTTTTTGTTTGGATTTCCCATCGGCTGCAAACTGACTGCCGACTTTTACAGCAGTAACTATATCTCCCGGGAAAAAGCCTCTGCCTTATGCTGCTTTACAAACAACTTAAGTCCCGTATTTGTCATAACCGCCATTCAGGAAATTTTGCAGCTTCCGTTATCTCCTGTATACGTTTTTCTGATCTATGGCATTCCGTTTTTGTATGGAATGAGTATGCTGTTATTATATCACAGAACCCCTTCTTCTACACAAAAAGAAACGGCATCAAGATTTCATATGGATATGCAAATCATTGATGCCGGCATCATTCACGGATTTGAAACCCTGATCAAAATATGCGGCTATATCATCCTGTTTTCCATTTTCTGCGAAATGCTGCAGACGCTGCCGTTTCCGGCGCATTGGTTTTCGCTGGCCGCCACCGGATTCTTAGAAGTTACAAACGGTGTTGCGCTGCTTTCCACCTCTGCCTGCACCAGACAGATAAAATCTCTTCTGGCAGTGTTATTCCTGTCATGGGGAGGATTGTCCGGCATTTTTCAGGTCTCTTCCATCCTTCACCAGACCGGCCTCTCGCTCCGGAACTATGTATTACAGAAAATAATCCTCTTACTGTTAACCGTTGGATGCTGTATTCCTTTACTCTTCCTGGGCATCCTCATCTGAAGCTGAAATATTGGTAATCTGCGGCTCCTCTGCAGACTCTGCTGCCTGTCCGGCAGAAGCGGCTGCCTCCTCTGCTGCTTCTGTCTGTGGAAACAGCTGTGCCCGGTTCTTTGTCACTACATCAAGGAAACCCTGCAGTGAAGAAATCAGACTGTCATACCGCGCCTGAGAAGTCTCGATGGAATTAGACAAAACCTCCTCGATCTCATGCAGCTGGTCATCCGCATATCCCATGGCACTGACACGCAGACTGTTTGCCTCATTGGTAGCATTGTCTAAAATTTCCTGGGCCTGCTTGGTTGCGATCATAACAACTTCATTTGCCTGTGCATATGCCTGCTGCATAATCTGATGCTCGCTGACAAGTTCGTTGGTCTGCACCTGTGCCTGTGCAATGATCTGATCCGCCTTCGCCTGTGCATCTGCTAAAATTGCTTCCTTATTGCTGATAATCTTCTGATAACGCTTTACTTCTTCCGGTGTTTTGGCGCGAAGTTCCGCAATAAGTTCTTCTAATTCTTCTTTGTTGACAATAATCTTTGTACTTGAGAGCGGCTGGAATTTACAGCCATCAATATACTCTTCGATTTCCTCAATAATCTGTTCCATCTTACTGCTCATAGTGAAAATCTCTCCTATCTGTTCTCATATTTCTTATAAATCCGTTCAATAAAACGTTCCGGTACAAAGTTGGAAATATCTCCACCGTAGGACGCAAATTCCTTGACAATTGTCGAACTTAAATAGGAATAAGAAAGATCACTTGTCAGGAAAATGGTTTCAATATTAGAATCCTGCACATGGTTCGCCTGCGCGATCTGCAGCTCGTACTCAAAATCTGTCACTGCACGAAGCCCACGCACAATAATGGAAGCGTCTATTTTGTTCATAAACTCTACCAGCAGACCATCAAAGGACGCCACCGTAACGTTTGGAATATCCTTTGTCATTTCTTCTATCATACTAACACGTTCTTCTAAAGAAAACAACGAATTTTTTGCGCTGTTGTTGAGCACTCCGACGACCAGCTCATCCACAATTCTTGAAGCACGGTTGATGATGTCCATATGTCCGAATGTCAGTGGATCAAAACTTCCCGGATAAATTGCTTTTTTCATGTTTGTTATACCCTCTTCTGTTGAATAAAGACATGCATGTTTGTCTTATATTTTTTGAACTTTATCACGGAAAATCCCAGCTCATCCAGATAAGAAAAATCCGTATCCAGCGATGCTTCCACAATAATCATGGTGTCAGGTTTCAACACACTTGATTTTGAAAGGAAACGCAGCACATCTTCTTCAAGTCCCTGCCGGTATGGCGGGTCCATAAAAATAATATCAAATGTATATTTTCCCTCCAGACTGCTGATTCCGCTGATCACATCCGTGGTAAGCAGTCTGGATTCCTTCGTAAATTTTGTGAATGCAATATTATCTTCAATGCATTTGGCCGCTTTCCGGTTATTCTCAATAAAAACCGCATACAAAGCTCCGCGGCTGATTGCTTCTAACCCGATCTGACCGCTGCCCGCAAACAGATCCAGGAAATAACATCCCGGCACATCATTCTGCAGCATATTGAATAATGTCTCTTTGATCTTGTCTGTTGTCGGGCGCGTTTCCAGCCCCTCAATTGTTTTCAGCGGCAGGCTGCGCGCTGTTCCTGCTATGATTCGCATAAGGTTCCTCCATATGTTTTGATGATACACCGCTCCAGAAATGCAATGGCATATGCCGCAGCCGCATGTCTTATTTCACTTCTTGTACCGGTAAAATGTTCTGTCCCGGAAAATATCTTTCCCTGCACAAAACATCCAAAACAGACCGTTCCCACCGGAGTCTTTAAAGTTCCTCCCCCGGGTCCGGCAACCCCCGTTGTAGCCACCGCACATCCCGCGTGTGCCTGTTTTGCAGCGCCTTCCGCCATCTCCTGTGCGGTCTGTTCACTCACGACACCATAATCGGAAATGGTCTCCGGCAATACTCCCAGTATCTTTTCTTTTGCTTCGGGAGCATAAGTGATATATCCCTCTTTAAAATAATCGGAAATTCCCGGAATATCTACCAGTGCAGACGCTACCAGTCCTCCGGTACAGCTCTCGGCTGTCGTCACCAGCAGCTGGTGTTCTGCCAGAAGTCTGTCAATTTTCATTAGTTCTGATCCTTTAATACTTCTTTGTTTTTTGCGATATAATCAATCAGAGATACGACGGTAAGTACCAGGGAAATATAAATAAATACCGTTCCGAGTACTGTAAATACCGTATTTTGAATATTCAGTACCAGAAGAATCACGGTGACCATCTGGGATGCGGTTTTAAACTTGCCCCAGTAGCTTGCAGCGATCACTACACCATTGTCTGCAGCAATCAGACGGAATCCGCTGATAATAAACTCGCGGGAAATAATCACAATAACAATCCATGCCGGAATTCTGTCAAGTGCAATCAAACAGATCAGTGCAGAGCAGACCAGAAGCTTGTCTGCCAGCGGGTCCATAAACTTTCCGAAATTTGTTACAAGATTGTACTTTCTTGCAATTTTTCCATCCAGAAAATCCGTCAGGCTTGCGACAATAAAAATAACAAGCGCAATGTAATTTCCGTATCCTTCAAAGTATGGAGCTAACAGAAAAAATACAAAAAACGGTATAAGAATCACACGGAAAGTCGTTAATTTATTTGGTAAATTCATAATTGTTCCTCCTATTTTACGATCGTAGCGATCAGGTCATATTCATACGCACCGGTAACTTCCACCTTTACAATATCTCCGGTTAAAAGTTCTTCGTCCGTATTGATAAAAATATATCCGTCTACATTTGGCGCATCCCGGTAGGTTCTGCCGACGTAGGTATTATTTTCATCCGCAACCTGTCCTTCAATAAACGCATACAAAACCGTACCTTTCATGGCTTCATTCTTGTCAAAAATCACTTCTTCCTGAAGTTCCATGACGTCTGCCTGCCATTCCTCTTTTTGTTCCTGCGGCACCTGATCCGGCATTTCCGCTGCCGGTGTTCCTTCCTCCGCGGAATAAGTAAACGCTCCGAGACGGTCAAATTCCATATCATTGACAAACTGCATCAGTTCTTCGTGCTGCTCTTTTGTCTCCCCCGGGAATCCGCAGATCAAAGAGGTTCGCAAAGTGATATCCGGGACACGTTTTCTCAAATAATGGATTCTCTCGATCAATTCTTTTTTATTTGTTTTTCTTCCCATGCGATGCAAAATTGTATCGTTGCAGTGCTGGATCGGCATGTCCAGATAGTGACAGACCTTTTTATCCTTAATCATGGAATTGATCAGTTCCTCATAGATTTCCTCCGGATAACAGTACATAATACGAATCCAGAACAGACCGGAAATCCCGTTCAGGCGGTCTAACAATTCATGCAGGCATTTTTTCCCATACAGATCCACACCGTAAAGCGTTGTCTCCTGCGCAACAAGGATCAGTTCCTTTACGCCTCCTGCAACCAGTTCTTCTGCTGACGTAACCAGCTCGTCCATCGGAACACTGCGGTAACGTCCGCGCACAGACGGGATCACACAGTAGGTGCAGTTTTTGTTGCATCCCTCTGCAATTTTCAGATATGCATAATGTCCGCCTGTCGTAACCGTCCGTTTGGTCGACAGCTGCGGCAGTCCGCTGAGCGTATGAAAATTTTTATAAAATTTATGCTGCAGGGTCTCCTCGAGTGCCTCTACAATGGAATCATAGGAATTGGTTCCTAAAATAGCATCTACTTCCGGTATTTCTTTTTTCACTTCATCCTGATAACGCTGTGTCAGGCAGCCGGTGACAATGAGTGATTTACAGCAGCCTGTTTTTTTCTGCTCTGCCATTTCCAGAATGGTGTTAATGCTTTCTTCTTTTGCATCGCCGATAAAACAGCAGCTGTTGACAATAATGATATCCGCTTCCGTTTCATCATCCGTCAGTTCAATTCCATGACTGGTAAGCATACCGATCATGTACTCGGAATCTACCAGATTTTTGTCACATCCGAGTGAAACAAATAATAATTTCATATAACCTCTCACTTGAAAAAGGGAATGACAGCTGTCACTCCCTTTTGGTATTTCTTAGTTTTCGTCCTCTCCAGGTACAATCTTTACTTCTCCGCGGTATAACTCTTCCACGGCAATGGAAAGCGGCTTGTTGCAGACCGGATCATCAATCAGTGGTTTTGCTCCGGCAATGATCTGTCTTGCACGCTTTGCTGTGGCAAGAACAATGGAGTAACGGCTGTTTACCACCGGTTCTTCACCGATTTCGCCCTCGTCATTTACAACTTTCATTAATTCAACATAAGATGGATGTATCATATTCATTCTCCTTTCGAAAAGCTTTTGAGATTTTCTCTCATTTGATTAATAAAATCTATATTAGCAGATACCCGATACTCCTGATCCCTTCCGGTATTTTGTGACTGCTCATCACAGATCAGCTGATCAATCAAAGCCGATGCGTGATCCACCGTATCGTTTACCACTAAATAATCATAATTTTCAATTCCTTCGGATTCCTCACATGCACGTGCAAGCCGTGCCGCAATGACCTCCGGAGTCTCTGTACCGCGTCCGACCAGACGGTCACGCAGTGTCCCGGCATCCGGTGCCGTAACAAACATCAGGACAGCATCTTTTATTTTTTCTTTTACTTTTAATGCTCCCTGTATCTCAATCTCTAAAATTACATTCTTTCCGAGATTTAAATTTTCCTCCACATAAGAACGAGGAGTTCCATAAGAGTGGCTGACATATTTTGCATATTCTAAAAAATCATCCTTCTGAATCATGGAATCAAACGTTTCGTCCGTCACAAAAAAATAATCCACACCATCTTTTTCTCCCGGTCTCGGATCTCTGGTAGTTGCGGAAACCGACAGTGCATACCTGTCCGGATGTGCTGCCAGCAGTGCTTTCATCAGAGTTCCTTTGCCCGCTCCGGAAAATCCGGAAATAACAACTAACTTTCCTTTCTGTTCCATAACGCGCTTCCTTTATTCTATATTTTGGATCTGTTCGCGGATCTTTTCGATTCCGGTCTTCAGATTAATTCCCACATCTGAAATTTCAATATTATTTGCCTTTGAGAGAATCGTATTTGCTTCACGGTTCATCTCCTGTGCAATAAAATCGAGTTTGCGTCCTACCGGACCTCCCTCTGAAAGTGTCTCCTTCATCGAGGTAATATGGCTGCGCAGACGCACGGTTTCTTCATCCACACACACCTTGTCTGCATAGATCGTAACCTCTGTCGCAATTCTTCCCTCATCGATCTGGGTATCTCCCAAAAGTTCCTGGATCTTTTCCGTCAGATGGCTGCGGTATTCCTGCATAATCTGCGGAGAACGCTCCTCAATGAAATCCACTCCGGCAAGCAGGTCATCTAACTTCTCACAGAGATCCTTCTTTAAGTTCTCGCCTTCCCGGATACGGGTCTCAACGAATTGTTCACATGCTCCGCAGATTGCCTTCTGCAATCCATTCCAGAGCTCTTCTTCGTCCATTTCCTGTTCTTCCATAACAAAGACATCCGGATAACGGGACAGTGTGCTTACCCGCACATCATTTTCCAGATGGAATGTTTCTGCCATGGCATTCAGATATTTTAAATACTCACCGGCAAGTCCCTCATTATACTTAAGTGCATAATTATCCTCCGTATAGTCCTCATAGGAAATATACAGATCCACTTTGCCTCGTTCAATATATTTTTTTAACAGACTGCGGATCGCACTCTCAAAAAAATTTAACTTTTTCGGCATCTTCATGTTTACATCAAGATACCGGTGATTTACGGATTTCAGTTCCACGGTAAATTTGCGTTTTTCATCTGCAATCTCACAGCGCCCAAATCCGGTCATGCTTTTAATCATTTTACTTTCTCCCAAATATCATGCACATATCTATGCATAGATAAATGTATTATAATGCTTCTTTGCCGTTTCGTCAAATGTTCTTGCAAAAAATGTATACAAAAGATATCCACTTTCTGCATATAGACAAAAGACGTGGAAATTACTATAATGATTCATGAGTTTGAAAAACACTATAATCATGAACAGGAGAATTTCCATGGCTTTTGACGGAATCGTAATCGCAGGTTTAGTCCATGAACTGAACCAGACGATTTTAAATACAAAAATCAGTAAAATTGCGCAGCCCGAAAATGACGAGCTGCTTTTGACATGCAAAGGAAGCAGCGGACAGTTCCGCGTATCCATTTCGGCAAACGCTTCCCTTCCTTTTTTATATCTGACGGACACCAACAAGACAAGTCCCCTGCAGGCACCTACATTTTGTATGGTTTTGCGCAAACATATCGCAAACGGGCGGATCATAAGCATTACCCAGCCCCATATGGAGCGCATCATCCATCTGAAGATAGAACACCTGAATGAAATGGGGGATCTCTGTCACAAAACCCTTGTCATTGAACTGATGGGAAAACATTCCAATATTATCTTTTGCGATGAGGACGGCACCATAATCGACAGCATCAAGCATGTCTCTTCCGCCGTAAGTTCCCTGCGCGAAGTGCTTCCGGGCCGCCCATATTTTATTCCTGCCACACAGGAGGACAAATTCAATGCCATGACTATGGATGCCACACAGATCTGCGATGCCATTAAGGCAAAACCGATGTCCATCTGCAAAGCTATCTATACAACATTTACCGGTGTCAGTCCACTTGTTGCATCCGAACTGGCATACCGGGCTGGGATGGATGCAGATCAGTCTCTTTTGGCCTGTACCGATGATGAAATCCACCATCTCTCAAACCACATTGCATGGTTTTTTGATGAAATCCGCCACAACGAATTTCATCCGGTGATCGTAAGAAAAGACAAACGGCCGATCGAATTTTCTGCAATTGAACTGACCATGTATCAGGATTATGAGATGGAACATATGGAAAGCATCTCGCAGATGCTCGAAGTTTTCTATGCTGAGCGCAATATTTACAACCGTATCCACCAGAAATCCGCAGACCTGCGAAAAATCGTCACAACTGCGTTAGAGCGCAACCAGAAAAAATACCAGTTACAGCAAAAGCAGCAGAAAGATGCCGAAAAACGGGAAAAATATAAACTGTACGGAGAACTGATCAATGTATACGGTTACAATCTGCAGGACCAGGCAAAAGAACTGGTCTGTGAAAATTTTTATGACAACAATAAAGAAATCCGTATCCCGTTAGATCCGCAAAAGACCGCACGTGAAAATTCCCAAAAATACTTTGATAAATACGGAAAACTGAAACGGACTTCCGAAGCTCTAGAAGTCCAGCTTGCGGAAACCAAAGCGCAGATTGACCATCTGGAGTCCATCCAGAATTCTTTGAACATTGCACTCTCCGCCGATGATCTGGTGCAGATCAAAGAGGAATTGATGGAATACGGTTTTATCAAAAAACACAAACACGGCAAAAAACAGAAAATCAAAAGCAAACCTTTCCATTATATTTCATCCGATGGCTATGACATGTACGTCGGCAAAAATAACTATCAGAATGATGAACTGACCTTTAAATTCGCAACCGGAAATGACTGGTGGTTTCACGCCAAAAAAATGCCGGGTTCCCATGTAATTGTAAAAAACAAAGGGGGAGAAATGCCGGACCGCGTATTTGAAGAGGCCGGAAAACTTGCCGGTTACTATTCCAGCGGACGTGACAGTGACAAACTTGAAATTGATTATCTTCAGAAAAAAAATGTAAAAAAACCGGCCGGAAGTGCACCCGGATTTGTCGTATACTATACGAACTACTCTCTCACGATTCATCCGGACATCAGCGGCCTGACACTGGTGGAATCATCCAATACATAAGTTTCCAGCATAGGCTTTCTGCTTAGCGCATATACTAGAATCGTACCACAAAGTACAACCGCAAAGGAGGAAGAAAAGCATGGCAGACAGAAGTACAAAAAAATCATTGGAACGTTTTAAGTATGAAGTTGCAGATGAGCTTGGAGTCCCACTTAGCAACGGATACAACGGTGATCTTACCGCAAAACAGAATGGATCTGTCGGCGGTTATATGGTCAAAAAAATGATCGAAGCACAGGAAAGACAGATGGCTGGCAAAGGAGAAAACATCCAGTAACCCACTTGTCCCAATGTACAAAAGAAAAAAGCAGGTCTCTGTCACGGAGACCTGCTTTTTCTTTTGCCGGAATCTACAAATTCATTTTTGAAAGCTGTTCTTCCTGAAACTGCATCATTTTCTTTTGCAGAATGTGATGTCCGGGTTCTGTCAGTTCCGGGTCTTCCTCAAGAATTGTTTTTACTTCTTCCGAAGCCTCCTGCAGCACCGCCGCATCCTGGTAAATATCCGCCAGCGCAAATACCAGATCTCCACTCTGCCGGATACCGAAAAAATCTCCCGGTCCGCGTAATTTCAAATCCTCACTCGCAATAAAAAAGCCGTCGTTTGATTTATTTAATATTTCCAGACGTTTTTTTGCCGTCTTGGCCGAAGAGGCATTGATCATAATACAATAAGACTGTGCATCTCCTCTTCCCACACGTCCACGCAGCTGATGCAGCTGTGCTAAGCCAAATCGGTCCGCATTCTCGATCAGCATCACGGTTGCATTCGGTACATTAACCCCCACTTCCACTACCGTGGTGGATACAAGCACCTGAATTTTATTTTCCGCAAATTCCTGCATAATTTCATTTTTTTTACTGCTCTTCATCTTTCCGTGAAGCACGCCCACCTGGATGCCGGATGGCAGTTCCTCCATAAGCGTTTTCGAGTAATCAATTACATTTTCTCCCTGTGTCTCTTCGCTTGCCTCTACAAGCGGACAGATCACATATGCCTGATGTCCTTTTTTCACCTCATCTGCAACAAACGCATATGCTTTCGGCCGGTATGCCGTATTAACCACACAGTTTTTGATCGGAAGCCGTCTTGCCGGCACCTCATCCACAACCGAAATATCCATATCTCCGTAGATAATGATCGCAAGGGTTCGCGGAATCGGTGTTGCACTCATAACAAGAATATGCGGCATATCCCCTTTTTGCGCAAACTCCTCTCTCTGCCGCACGCCAAAACGATGCTGCTCATCTGTGATCACAAGCGCAAGATTTGCATATGTCGGTTTTTCCTGAATCAGTGCATGCGTTCCTACAATCAGGGCATTCTCATACAATTCTAACCGTTCATACGCACTGCGTTTTTGTTTTGCCGTCATGGACCCCGTCAGAAGGATTACCGGAAAATGCAGTCCAAACTGCTCACAGAGTTTCTGGAATGTTTCATAATGCTGCTGTGCAAGTACTTCCGTCGGTGCCATGATGGCAGACTGATATCCATTCTGTGCGCACCACGCCATTGCCAGAAAAGCCAGAATCGTTTTACCGGAACCCACGTCTCCCTGAATCAGGCGCTGCATGGCATACGGTCCCTGCATATTTTCCGTCACATCATGCAATGCTCGTCTTTGTGCTCCCGTCAGTTCATACGGAAGCTTCTGAATCAGATCTTCCACGAACTCCGGATGTTCCATCACAAAGCGGTTTTCCTGTCTGGTTCTCTTTTCTTTCTGGTACTGCATGCCCATGATAAATAAAAAGAACTCATCAAAAACCAACCGCTTTCTCGCCTCGATCAAACGTTCCATCGTATCCGGAAAGTGGATCTGTTTGACCGCATAATTATACTCACACAGTTCCCTTCGCGTACGAATTTCTCCCGGAAGAAAATCCGTAAACAGTTCTTCCTCATCCAATGCCTGCCGCATCGTTTTTATCATGAGATTGTTGGTGATCCCGCTTGTCAGCGTATACACCGGAAGAAAACAGTTTTCAATTTCCTGATAGGCCTCCGGCGTATACACCACCGGCTGTTCCATCACAAATTTGCCATCCTTAATGTGGACATTTCCGTAAAAAACAAAATATTTGCCATGTGTCAATGTATTCCGTATATAAGGCATCCGATACCAGATCAGCTGGATCTGATGTCCAGGGCTTCCAATCACAAGAAGTGTCACCTGCATATGTCTTCCACTTCGCGTTACCGGTGTACGCTCAATCCGTGCAACAATCGCAAGCTTATCCTCTGTCTGCATATGTTCCGCTGTCATCTCATCGATCGGCACCGGATGGGGATACTGTATATAATTTCTGGGAAAATGAAGGAGTATATCACCTACGGTGTATACTCCCATTTTTTCGAATAATTTTTTTGTTTTTTCACCAATGCCTTTGATTTCCGTGATTGATGAATCCCGACGCATATCTGCTCCTTATTCGTTTCTGTGCTGCATAAATAGTAACTTTTATTCTACAGAAATAACAAAATAGTAAATCGGCTGACCACCACAGTTGATCTCTACCTCAACATCCGGATACTTTTCTTCGATCATTTTTCCGATTTCCTGTGCATGCTCTTCTGTCTCATCCGCACCATAATAAATGCTGACAATTGCAGAATCCTCATCTACCATCGCATCAATCATCTTCATGGTTGTCTCTTTCAGATCCGTGCCGACCGCAAGAATTGCCTTATCGCCAATTCCCATATAGTCATTCTGTCTGATCTGCATGCCATCAATTTCAGTGTCACGAACCGCATAGGTCACCTGACCGGTCTTTACACTGTCGAGTTCTGCCAGCATGGCTTCCTTATTTTCCTCCGCAGTATAATCCGGAATATAATTTACCAGAGCCACAATTCCCTGTGGAATTGTCTTGGTCGGAAGTACAATAATATCTTTATCCTCTGTCAGCTCCGCTGCCTGATTTGCCGCCATAATGATATTTTTATTGTTTGGCAGAATAAAGATATGATCTGCATTTACATGATCAATCGCTGCAAGCATGTCTTCTGTGCTCGGATTCATGGTCTGTCCACCCTCGATCAGATAGTCTGCTCCCAGTCCGCGGAAAATCTCATTCATTCCCTCACCGATGGAAACGGCAATAAATCCCATTGGCTTGCGGGGTTCCTCTTTCTCTGCTTCCTGCTCCTTCTGCTGGGCAGCCGCTTTTTCGGCATCCTTAATCAGCTTTTCCTGATGTTCCTCACGCATATTGTCGATCTTGATCTTTGTAAGAGAACCATGGGTCAGTGCCTTTTGAATGGCAAGTCCCGGATCGTTGGTATGTACGTGAGTCTTTACAACCTCATCGTCTGCTACCACAACAATCGAATCTCCGATAGATTCCAGATAAGATTTGTATTCCTTTTCTTCTTTTTCAGACAACGGACGTGTTAATACAATAATAAACTCCGTGCAGTAACCATATTTAATCTCCTGCTCAGCCGGCGCTGAAACTTTTGCCGTGCCTGCAGATGCCGGAGTCTCCTCAATGGAATAATCAATTTCTTTTCCGAGAAGGGAATCATAGGCTCCCTTTAACACCTGAACCAGTCCCTGTCCGCCGGAATCCACTACCCCTGCCTGCTTTAAGACCGGAAGCATTTCCGGAGTCTGACTTAAAACATACTCCGCATGTTTGATCACTTCATCGCAGAAATAAACCAGATCCTCTGTCTCCTGTGCCAGATCAAGCGCTTTGTCTGCCGCACCCTTTGCAACGGTAAGAATCGTTCCCTCTTTTGGCTTCATAACTGCTTTGTATGCTGTTTCTACCGCTTTCTGGAATGCATCACATAAAACAGAAACATCTACCTCATCATACTCTTTGATAACTTTACAGAAACCGCGGAACAGCTGGGATAAAATAACGCCGGAATTACCTCTTGCCCCACGAAGGGAACCGGAAGAAATTGCTTTTGCAAGTTCTTTCATTGTCGGATTGGACAACGCACCGACTTCACGTGCTGCTGACATGATCGTCATTGACATGTTTGTACCGGTATCTCCATCCGGAACCGGGAAAACATTCAGTTCATTGATCCATTCCTTTTTTGCCTCCAGATTCTTTGCACCTGCAAGGAACATTCTGGACAAACTCTCCGTATTGATACTTGTAATCTCCAATTTCTTATCCTCCCTAGTCAATCACGCGGACGCCTTCGACGTAGATATTGATCTTATTGATCTTCATGCCCGTAAATGACTCCACTTTATACTTTACAGTCTCGATCAGGTTGTCAGAAACTGTGCAAATGCTTACGCCGTAAGCGACAATCACATGAAAATCAATATTGATCAGATTTTCATCTTCAATTGTGACACTGATACCATGTGTCAGATAATCCCTTTTCAGCAGCTTCACCAGTCCGTCTTTCATATTAACAGCTGCCATACCGACAATACCAAAACATTCTACCGCAACAGAACCTGCGTAAGTGGCAATGACATCGTCTTCCACCAAAACCTTTCCATATTGGGTATCTATCTGTCCCTTCATACTTGTACCTCCAATATTCGTAAACCATCTCATAGGTATTACATCATAGTTACTCGTATTATAACCATTTTTCCTGCAAATGTAAACCAAATGTAATTTATTTCATTTTTTTATAAGTTTTTCTTGCATTTACAGAAGGAATCTGTTAATATATCTTATGTTGTGAGCTTGAAAAAGCTTAGTGAAATGCAAGGAGGTGCAAAATCATGGCAAAGTGTGCAATTTGTGAAAAGGGTGTACATTACGGAAATAATGTCAGCCATTCTCATAGAAGATCTAATAGAGTTTGGAAATCAAACATCAAACGTGTAAGTTGTAAGGTAAACGGAGTACCACAGAAGTTATATGTTTGTGCTTCCTGCCTTAGATCCGGAAAAGTTGAGAGAGCTTAGTAAGCAAATATAAGGACCGTTGTATGACGGTTCTTTTTTTGTGCCGCAATCAGCAGGAAAACAACAGATAGGAAACAAGCATGGTTCCGGCAATCAGCAGAACACCCAGCAGCCCGCCACCTACAAAAAACATGATCAGCATTCCGATTCCCATCCAGAACAATGTATATCCCCATACCCGTTTCATTTTTCCCACCAAAAAAGCATATATCATTTCTAATATATGCTCTCCCGGTTTTATATGATTCTGTTTTTTCTATTCATTGTCCGTATCATCCGAAACAACATCGTCAATGATATCATCCGTATCTTTTCCGGATGTAAATTTATTGATAAAATCCGGAACCATGTCAAGGATCTTTGTCATTCCATCCTGATTTTTGATATTCACAAGTTTTGTTACTCCATTCTGGATGACAAGAACCGCACTCGGATTGATTTTTCCACCCATACCTCCGGCACCGTTATTTTTCTTTTCCTGTGAAAACGCTCCTGCCGCAACACCAAAAGATACATCTACCAGAGGAAGAATAATCGTATCTCCGATATGAATTGCATCTCCTACTACGGTCTTTGTTGTGATAAAGCTGTCCATTCCTTTAAATAAGGATTCTACTGTATTATTAAAACTGTTATCTGCCATGGTAAAACCTCCTTACCCATTCTACTTCATATGCTTAAATCTATTATATAGTCTCCGGCAATTCTTATCAAGAATTATTCGCAGTGCCAGAGCAAGAATCTGAACTCCGAAAATCCTGCCGTGTACTGTAAAATCTGCTTCTGCATAAAATTCTTCTGCCGTAAAATCCGGAATAATATTCCAGTGATTCCGGTATCCGACCGGAAATATTGCAAGAATACCAAGCACCTGCCCGGTAGTATCCGGCGATCCGGTAGAATATTTCAGCCAAAGCTTCAGCCGTTTCGGCAAAACTGAAACAACCAGATGTTCCAGCTGTTTCCAGATATTAGAAAACGCTTTTTTATTTTTCTCGTCATTGAAAAAACGATACCATTTCCGGCACGTTCGCGTTCCTTTTTTCCAGAATGTCTGTATATTCCTCAAAAAATAAAGAATCTTTTGCAAAATATTCCGGATCTTTTCCGGGAACTTCCGGATAAAACCTGCAATCCTGCCCGGAAAAAATATTTTCTTTTTTTTATCCGGATGACAGAGAATTGTCTCCTCCGGATCTGTCAATTGCTGCGCAGATGTTTGGGATGTATTTTCCATTGCCGTAAGAGATGGTGCCACTTCAGTCTCCCGGTCTTTTATCCCTTCCTGCGGAGAGTCTTCCTGCACCGGCTTTTTAAAATCCGCGGAATCTTCTTTTTCTTTCTGCAGATGCAGTTCCTTTCGAAATCCAAAAATCCGCACATACGTGTGGAATCCCTCTTCCGCGGTATCTGCACAGAGCCCCAGCAGACGGCCAAGCCACCAGATCCGGACCTGCAGTTGCAGATTTTTTTCATGGTAGGAACCTTTCACACGATACACGAATGGACAAAATAATGCCAAAAGAGCAATGACAACAATCAGTCCTAAAATCACCAGCAAAACAATTCCTATGATTTTCAGAATCAGAAGGAAAACACTCATACCTGTCTCCTCCGTTTCCGGCCCCGTAAATAAGATTTTACATCCACATCCCCTGTATTCTGATATACTTCCTCTATAATACTGCACACCAGCTCCAGAGCTTCCGCATAACCTTTTGCCAGACCGATGATCTGCATTTGTTTTTTCCCCGGATAGGATTTTTGCATCAGTTCCCACGCCGGTATAATATCCAGCAGATTCTGCCGGTTGGATGCAAACGCAATCACATAGATAGAGACTGTTCCTGCATGATGGTTAATCTTCCACTTTATTCGATTGGCTTTGTCCGCAATGGAATCGCCGACATAAAGATCCTCATACCATTTCATGCAGATTATCCTTTCTAAAAATACTTATGTGTTCCCCATAAGTTACTTTTTTTCAGATCCAGATACTCATTATAAGCTTTCTCCAAAATCTGTTTTTCATTCGAAAATTTCAACAAATGATATGCTTCATGGTATTTATAATACCCGGAATCTGTAAAATATTCTTCTCTTTGCGGCTTACTATAATAACTTTCGCCCATCATCAGATACCAGTGAACCGATTTCTCGACCGTATCCTCAGGAATGGTAAATGAATACTGGCTTTTTCCCACGTACTGAATAATGGTTGCAGTTGCTCCGGTTTCTTCCAAAACCTCGCGAATTGCCGTATCCTTATACTCTTCTCCCTGCTCCACAGTTCCTTTTGGCAATACCCAGCCTTCATATCTGTTTCTGTAATTCTTGTACAAAAGCAGAATCTTGCCACGAAAGATTACCACTCCGCCACAGCTTATTGCTTCAATCATTGCAATCCTCCCGTGTGCGAAAACTGCACATATATGTGCAAACATTCATTATTTTCATAGCAAGTATATCATCTGTTAAAATATACGTCAAATACGTTCTTTGCAACTGGAACCGCGTACGTACTGCCCGCACCACTGTTCTCCACAACGACTGCGATTGCGATATCTTTATAGCCATCCTTCTTTGCATATCCCACAAACCAGGCATTTGTCTGATCCGACGTGTCCGATACCTGCGCCGTTCCTGTTTTGCCGGCAGCTTCATAAGACTGTCCGGATAATTTTCTTCCCGTTCCATCTGTAACAACTGCACGCATATACTGCTGTAACAAACCGGCTTCCGTCTCCGTCATCAGTGTCGCATAAGTTTTCGGTTTATTGCTGCTTACTTCAACCCCGGAATCATTTTGTATATGATCCACCAGATACGGACGCATCAGAATTCCATCATGATCCACGGCACTTGCTATCAGCGCCATATGCAGTGGCGAAACCAGTGTTTTTCCCTGACCAATTCCCGTTTCCATCGCCATTGCATTGCTGTCATTTTTATTTAAAGAAAAACTGCTTTTCCCGGACTCAAAAGCAATCGGAAGATTTTGATTAAACAGCATGCTGTCACAGGTCTGTTTAAATTTCTCTCGGTTCAGTGACAGTGAAATATTGGCAAACGAAGAATTGCAGGAATTAGAAAAGGAACTCTTTAATGTTTCCTGACCGTGATGCTTATTTCCCGCACAGTGAATGGTCTGCCCGTCAACCGAAATAGAACCACTGCAGTCAAACGCATACTGGTCATAGGCAGAAGGATTCTCACGATAATACTCCAGGGTCGTTAAGATCTTAAACACCGATCCCGGCGCATATTTTCCCTGCGTGGCGCGATTGTAAAGCACCGTGCTTCCCTCCGCCGTCAGACTGCTCCAGTCCTTTTTTACCGTATTGGGATCATAGTCCGGTTTTGACACCATTGCAATGATTTTTCCGGTATCCGGTTCCATAACAATCACAGCTCCCTGATAATTTCCAAGAGATTTGTATGCCACCTGCTGAATCTGTGCATCCAGCGTCGTGACAACCGTATCCCCCTGTGCCTTCTTATCTGAAATATCATCTGCGATTCTCTTAAGGAAAAACTCATGGGAACGCAACAAAGAAAAATTTTCCTGGTTTTCCAGTCCCGCTTTTCCATTCACCGCATAACCAACTGCATGGGCAAACATGCGTCCCTGCGGATAGCTTCTGGTCTGTGTTCCGTCTGCGGATACTTTTGTTGTGGCAAGTACTTTGCCGTCTGCAGATGCAATATCCCCACGGATCACATGATCCGAAAACAGATCCTGCAGGGAATTATACGGACTGTTGATAAACGATTCACTCTTACATACCTGAAAATAGACAAAATAAATCATCATAGACAGAAACACTGCCAGGAACAGATACATAATAACAAGAAATTCTTTATTACTTTTCTTTATCTTTTTCTTTTTTCTTCTCATTCTTTTCTGCCTCTTCTTCGTTTCTGTTCTTTTTTCTGCGTCCGGCCGTCAAACTGCATGATGTATAGTCCCTGTATAATGCCAAACACAATCATAGTCGATAACAGAGAACTGCCTCCATAGCTGACCAGTGGAAGTGTCACTCCGGTTGACGGAATAAATTTGATGACCCCGCCGATGGTCAGAAACACCTGCAAAGCATACAGTGTTCCAAGTCCGACCGCTGTCAGACGATAATAATTGTCCCGAAGTTTCATGGCAACATTCATGATCATAAAAAAGCAGCTGACACAGACCATGATCAGACACAGTGCAAAGACTCCCCCGAGTTCTTCCGAGATTGCCGCAAAAACAAAATCCTTTGTCACGACCGGTATTTTTTCCGGCAGTCCCTGTCCCAGACCAAGTCCAAACCAGCCTCCGGTACCGATTGCAAACAGAGACTGGCATACCTGATACCCCGCCCCGTCAATGACTGCAAGCGGATTCGACCATGCCTGCACACGTGCCTGTACATGGTCAAACAGCCGGTACCCAAGCAGACTCGCCACGATCATTGCCAGTATTCCACCTCCGAAATACACAAATCTGCGCGTCGCCACATAAACCATAACCAGGTAGGTAAAAAAATACAAAAGGGCTCCGCCGAGATCTTTGGATGCTACCAGCATCAGAACAAAAACGGCCGAAAAAATGCTTGTCACCATGACCTGATGAAAATCCTGGCGCTGGTACAGCATGGATGCAATAAACATGACAAAAATAATTTTTACAAACTCCGAAGGCTGGATGGTCAAAGGACCGATCGACAGGGACAGTTTGGCCCCATAGCTTGTCTGTCCGGCAATCGCAACAACGCCCAGTGCACCGACACCCACGATCACATACACCCATGTCAGTTTACGGAACAGCGTCATATTCTGCAAGACCATTGGAATCAGCAGGGAAATCACAAAACCCGCGCACACAAAGATAAACTGCCGGAATGCCTTTTCAAAAGAAATACGTGTCAGGATAACAAATCCAATCGTAAGTAACATACACATATTATTGAGAACCAGCTCGGATGCATACTTGTAAAACAGATGATATGTTCCGATGATTGCCGCAATGATAATCACCTGCATGAGATAAAATCCGATCAGCTGAAAATTTTTTGTTGTAATATACAAAACAAGAAAGGCATCAAAATGAAAAAGAAACAACAGTGTTCTCTGCACATGGTAAATATGTTTTTGTTCTTCTTCCTCTCCCTCAAATTTAAACACATGAAAACACTCAAATGTATAAACCAGGAACAAAAAGATCATCAGATATTTTGAAGCCTGAACAATCAGATGGATCATTATTCCACTCCTCTTTTATAATGTCCGTTGGTATAACGGTTTTCCCATTCTTTCGGATACTGTCTGCGGCTGCCGTCTGCAAACTCTTCATATAATTTCAGAATTGCTTTGGTTTCTTTTGCAGATTCCATGGTAAAATCCATCCGGAAATCACGGATGCCTGCTTTTTTTAATTCCTCTAAATTAGAAAATAATAAAACCGGCAGGGAATTATAAACAACATTATAGCAGTACGTGCAGAAATTTTTTACCGGAAACTGTACCTGATACCGGTCTTTCAGATAAGAAAGCCCCCGTTTTTTGTCACAGCCCCTGGTATTGGCATGTACGCACTGTGCACTTGTCATAAGCGGATAATATCCGTAAAGCATCATCATACTTTCTTCGTTATATCTCCGTTTTATTTCGCTGCGGTTTAGTTCCAGCGGAACCGTATTTTTTGTCACTCCCTGCCCGGAAAATGCACGGACCGCCTGATCGTTATAGCAATACAGATTGTGATCCGTTATGATTTCACTTCCCAAAAATGTTTCCTTTGCCAATGCCAGTTCTTCATAATTTCTCACAAGAACTCCGGCAAATCCCATTCTTTTTATATCCGGAAGTATCTGCCGCACCCATTCTGCCGTTCCTGCACGGAAGATACGCGGCATCGCCAGATAAACCTCTTTATCCTTTTGCATAACAACATTTGCATCTTCTTTTAATTCTTCTATAATTGTGCTTCGGTCATAAGCTTCCATGTCCAGACAGACAGAAGTCACACAGGAACTTTCCAGAACCGGTGCAAGCTGTCTGCGCTCCCCGGTCACTGCAAAAACACGTTCCTTTCGTTTTTCCCGTTTCTCACATGCCTCCGGAAATTTTTTCTCTGCCTTCCTCTGCGGATGATCCTGTCTCTGGTAAGGTTTCAGCATCTCTTTTTGCAGTTCTGCCAATGCCTCCCTGCGCAACTGGTTGAGCGCTCCGTTTGGAAGAAACACCCCGTTTTCTATCCTTATGGATAAATCTTCCATAACAAACGGGGTATCTCCGGTCTTTTCCATACGACTTTTTACGTCTTCTGCCAGAAGTGGTTTCTTTTGCGCCTGCATAACTTCCATGCCGGAAATCTCCACAGACACCGTTTGCGTCTTTACCCGGTAATATGCAGCCTGTCCCTGATGCAAAACCAGCTCTCCCCGGACAGGGATTTTTGCAGCACCATTTTCATAGGTTCTTAAAATTTTCTGCTGCAGGGCTTCATTCGTTTTTTCGTAATTTGGCTTTGTAAACGTCACCATATCAGAGCCATTGTGCCTGTGGTAATATCCGTCGGTAAATCCACAGCGGTTTCCCAGCGCAAGCACTGCCCGGTAGTCTCCTTCCGAAACCTGTGTCTCCTGTCCCGATAAAAAGAGGTCAATATATTTGCGGTAATAAGAAACCACACCGGCAGCATACGGGATCTGTTTCATGCGTCCCTCAATTTTCAAGGAATAGACTCCTGCATCTGCCAGCCCACGCAGATCCTTTATTCCACACATATCCTTGAGGCTTAAGACATAAGCATCTTTTTTGTATTCCCTGTGCTTTTCATCCAGCACTGCGTAAGGAAGCCTGCATGGCTGTGCACATCTGCCGCGGTTTCCGCTTCTTCCTCCAAGCATACTGCTAAACAGACACTGTCCGGAATAACAGTAACACAGCGCCCCGTGTACAAATGCTTCCAGTTCCATACCGGTCTCTTCACGGATCCGTTTCATTTCATTCAGGGAAAGTTCCCGTGCCATGACCATACGGGTCACTCCGTATCCTGAAAAAAGCCGGGCCGCCTCCACACCGGTGACTGTCATCTGCGTACTTGTATGAATCGCAAGATCCGGAAATCTCTCGTGGATCGCTGTCAGGACTCCAAAATCCTGTACAAGTACCGCATCCAGGCCATGTTCATAAAACGGCTGCAGATACGCACAGACCTGTTCGATCTCACTGTTTTTTAAAAGCGTATTGACCGTAAGATAAACCCTGCGTCCATACAAATGTGCATAGTCCAGTGCTTCTAGTAATTCTTCATCGGAAAAATTATCTGCATATGCGCGGGCTCCAAATTTGCTTCCCCCCACGTAAACGGCATCTGCGCCGGCCGCGACAACCGCCTTAAAAATGGCTAACGATCCAGCCGGTGCAAGCAGTTCAAATGTATTTTGTTGTGTCGTATGATTGTTTTCTTTCATATTCTTTCCTTATGATGAAAAAACACAAAGGAATACCTTCCTTTGTGTTTCGAAACCTCTTATTTTTTCTTTGTGTTCTCTTTTTCAGACTCTTTCGGGCTGTCTTTTCCATCCAGAAGCTTGTCCTCAAGTGCTGCCTCTAACCGCGCCTTGTTCAGGAGAAGTTCTTTATTGTCCCGTTCCAGTTTCTTCAATGATTCTTCTGCCGTCTCCGTCTTTACCTGATTAGAGATCAGATCGTGCTTTAAATCGTAAATTTCTTTTTCTTTATTTTCAAGGTCCCGTTCTAATTTTTCCACCTGATCCTTTGCTTTAAAATAATCATCCGCAATATTCAGCTGGATCAGTGTATTTTTCATATTGAGAGGAATGTGCCGGTATTCTTCAATGGAAGTAAACTCATTGATCTTTCCGTTAATATAAGAAGCTACTTTCTGGAGATATTCCTCTCCTTCATAGCCGCTTAACGTATATACCTTTCCATCAATTACCACTTCCGCACTTGTCTTTGCTGACATAACCTATCCTCCCGTTTTGGACCATCCTCTTTGCTGTCATATTTTTTATTATAATATTCCGCAGTAGGAAAAGCAACCTCTTATTCGGATTTTGGTGTTCTCCCGAAATGTTCATAGGCAAATGCCGTTGCAACGCGCCCCTTCGGTGTCCGGTTGATGAAATCATTTTTGACCAGATACGGTTCATAAACATCTTCGATGGTTCCGGAATCCTCACCAAGCGAAGCTGCCAGCGTATCCAGTCCCACCGGACCGCCGTCAAACTTGTCGATAATCGTCAAGATAATGTTCCTGTCGTTCTGATCCAGTCCCATCTTATCTACCTCAAGCAGATCCAGTGCAAACGCCGCCACCTCATAGGTAATCTTCCCGTCATACTTTACCTGGGCAAAATCACGCACCCGCTTGAGCAGACGGTTTGCCAGACGGGGAGTTCCCCGGGAACGGCGGGCAAGCTCGTAAGCGCCTTTTTCATCAATTTCCACATCCAGTACCTGTGCCGACTGCAAAATAATCGTGCGAAGTTCCTCCACCGTATAATATTCCATGTGGCTGACGACACCAAAACGGTCGCGAAGCGGTGCCGAAAGCATTCCGGCCCGTGTCGTAGCCCCGACAAGCGTAAACTTCGGAAGATTCAGCCGGATGGAACGGGCGGATTCTCCTTTTCCGATCATCACGTCAATCACATAATCTTCCATTGCCGGATACAGCACTTCCTCCACCTGACGGTTCAGCCGGTGAATTTCGTCCACAAACAAAATGTCACCTTCTGCAAGGTTATTCAGGATCGCCGCCATCTCTCCCGGTTTTGCAATTGCAGGTCCCGAGGTCACTTTCAGGTGGGTACCCATCTCATTTGCAATGATCCCTGCAAGCGTTGTCTTTCCAAGTCCCGGTGGTCCATAAAACAGTACATGGTCCAAAGACTCCTGCCGGGCTTTTGCCGCCTCAATGTAGACTTTCATATTTGATTTTATTTTTTCCTGTCCAATGTAATCCTCCAGCCTCTGCGGACGAAGGGACGATTCAATCTTATAATCTTCATCCTGCAGCTGCGTGGAAATCACGCGTTTTTCCATACCAAATCTTCTTTCTCGAAACTACAACAACGACATATGTTTCAGAGCTGCCTTCAGCACTGCTTCCACATCCATTTCTTCTGTGATCTCCACCGCGGATACAGCCTTTAAACTTTCCGCCGAGGAATATCCCAGTGCCGTAAGTGCCATAACCGCATCATTTCTGACCTGACCATTTCCGGAAATCTTTAAAGTCTGTACATGCTCACTCTTCTTTTCAAAAGCATCTTCCAAAGACATCTTATCTTTTAATTCCAAAATCACACGCTGGGCTGTCTTGGCTCCTACTCCCGGAGCTTTCGAGATTGCCTTGGAATCTCCCGACAATACCGCAAACCGCAGATCATCTGCACTGAGCGCAGAAAGAATTGCAAGTCCTCCCTTTGGACCAATTCCGCTGACAGAAATCAGAAGTTTGAAAAGCTCCAGATCGTCTTTGGTCAGAAATCCATAGAGAATCATGGCATCCTCGCGCAGATACAGATACGTATACACTTTAATCTCCTCACCGACTGCCGGAAGATACTCAAACGTCTGTCCGGAAATAAATACCTGATATCCAATTCCCCCGGCCTCTATCACAATATGATCTGGATTGGTTTCTGCAAGCTCACCTTTGATATATGCGTACATAAAACATTCTCCTCATTTTCGTTCGTTCACGATATTTATCATAACACAGCAGATACAATTATGCAAACAGATGTTCTACTCGTGATATTTTTCTGTCAGAAAACGCAGACGCACGATCAGTTCCTGTGCAAGAAGCCCGATCAGAAATCCCGTAAGAAGTCCGGCAATCAGAAGTACCGGAAAATAATACAACACATAATGGCTGGACACAACAAGCGCCGCTATAAGGATCTGCCCGATGTTATGAGCAATTCCTCCGGCCACACTGACGGAAATACAGCCCAGGTGGTTTCCTTTTTTTAAGAGTGCCATCACAAGAAAACTGAGGATTCCCCCGCCTAAGGAATACAAAATTCCGATCAGATTGCCAAACAAAATGCCGACAATGAAAATTCTTATGACAGAGACACAAAATGCCTCCTTCGTTCCAATCGAATACAGCATTAAAACAACCACAATATTCGTCAGTCCGAGTTTTACTCCCGGAATTCCAAAATCAAAGGGAATCAGCATCTCTATATAACTGCAGATCATGGCAAGTGCGAGAAACACTCCCATAAACGCCGTTTTTCTCCAAAGCTGTTTACTGTGCAAATCCATCCATCCCTTCTTTTTTCGAATTCGTTACGGTCACTACCACACGATTCGGCAGACAGACAATGCTTTCATTTTCCGCGGAAATCGCTTTCTGATGCACACACAGTTTGTCCGGACAGTCCGCTTCTTTCATATCTGCTTTTCCATCGCGGATCACCAGAACATTCGTGGTTTTTCCTTTGGAATTTTTAATTTTTACAGTCTGCGGCTGTGACAGGGAATAGGTTCCATACACTTCTCCCTCTCTCGTCACCACCACCAAAGCTCCCTGTTTCCCTCCGGCAAAATACCAGACGCCCAGTACAATAAGACAGATACCAAGAAGCGCACCGATAAAAATCACATCTTTTTTGCCAAATTTTCTATGCATTCTCTGCGATCTCTCCCAGATAATAAAAACCTTTACATTCCGTAAGTTTTACCATAAACAGTTTTCCAATCATATCCGGGGTTCCCGGAAAATGCACCACCGAATTGTTTGAAAGCCGTCCGGTAATCAGGGAAGCATCCTGCGTATTCTGTTCCTCTGCCAGCACTTCCATCACTTTTCCTTCCAGTGCCATGGCTTTCTTTGCGCTGATCTGCTGTACTTCCTTTAACAACAGATCAAAATGCCGTTTCACTTCGGCCGGATCGCACTGATCTTCCATGGCTGCGGCCGGTGTGCCGGTCCGCTTGGAATATATAAACGTAAACGCACTGTCATATTCCACCTGTTTTACCACTTCAAGCGTTTCCTGGAAATCTTCTTCTGTCTCTCCAGGGAATCCGACAATAATATCGGTCGTCAGCGCAATATCCGGAATTGCCTCCCGAAGTTTCTTTACAATCGTCAGATACTGTTCTTTATCATAATGCCGGTTCATGATTTTTAAAATCCGTGAGCTTCCGGACTGCAGCGGCAGATGCATATGCTTGCATACCTTATCACATTCCTTCATGGCAAGGATCAGATCATCCGACAGATCCTTCGGATGAGAAGTCATAAACCGGATTCTCTTTAATCCCTCGATCTTGTTTACTTCCCGGAGAAGCTCTGCAAACGTAACTGGCTGCTCTAAATTTTTCCCGTAAGAATTAACATTCTGTCCAAGCAGCATGACTTCACACACACCATCTGCCACCAGTCCTTCAATCTCACGGATGATATCTTTCGGTTCCCGGCTGCGCTCGCGGCCCCTGACATAAGGAACGATACAGTAACTGCAGAAATTATTACATCCGAACATGATATTGACACCGGATTTAAAAGAAAACTTCCGCCGGATTGGAAGATCTTCCACGATTTTATCCGTATCCTTCCATATATCAATGATCATGGAATCCGATTCCATACGATTGCATAAAAGCTCCGCAAATTTATAAATATTATGTGTCCCAAATACCAGATCCACAAAACGGTAGGATTTGCGGATCTTCTCCACTACTGTCGGCTCCTGCATCATACAGCCACAGAGTGCTATCATCATATGCGGATTTTTCTTTTTAAAGTTTGACAGATACCCCAGGCGTCCATACACCTTATTGTTTGCATTTTCACGCACCGTACAGGTATTGTAAATCACAAAGTCCGCGTGCTCATCCTCTGTCTCCACATAACCGATGTCCGTCAGGATTCCTAAAAGTTTCTCCGAGTCCCTCGCATTCATCTGACACCCAAACGTATGGACACAGCAGGTCAGTTTGCGCCCCGCTTCTTTTTCCTTTTGTGCCACATACTGTCTGGCTTTTTCTATGTATTCGTACTGCCGTCTGGTTTCTTCTTCCCCGGTTAATCCATTTATTTCTAAATCTCTCATAATCCTCTTATTTTCCTGCTCTTCTTTTATGGACGTACCTGACCGTTTCCATAAATAATATATTTATAACTGGTAAGTGCCTCAAGTCCCATCGGACCTCTGGCATGTAATTTCTGTGTGCTGATTCCGATCTCTGCGCCAAGACCAAATTCATTTCCATCGGAAAAACGGGTGGATGCATTCACATAGACACAGGCGGAATCAATTTCATTTAAAAATCTCTGTGCCACATCATAATTTTTGGTTATAATCGCCTCGGAATGGGAGGTATTGTACTTATTGATATGCGCGATTGCCTCGTCCAGGCTGTCTACAATCTTTACCGACATAATATAATCCAGATACTCCGTTCCCCAGTCTTCTTCTGTCGCATCTTTTACCAGTGGCTGATCCGGTCCCAGACATTCGACGGCATAGGAATCACCGCGCATCTCCACATCATACTCTTTTAATGCTGCATACAGCTTTGGAAGAAACTCTTTTGCAATTGCCCGGTGCACCACAATGGATTCGCAGGCATTGCATACACCGATCCGCTGTGTCTTTGCATTTTTAATGATATTGACCGCCATCTCCTGATCAGCAAACTGATCCACATAAACATGACAGTTTCCGGTTCCGGTTTCAATAACCGGAATCGTCGCATTATTTACCACACTCTGGATCAGTCCCCTGCCGCCTCTTGGAATCAGCAGATCCACATAATCCTTCATTTTCATAAACGCATTGGTGGTTTCCCGATCTGTGCTCTCGATCAGACTGAGTGCCCCTTTTGGAATATTCATCCTGCGAAGTGCCTCCTGCATGGCAGAAACAATCGCAATGTTCGAATGGATGGCATCACTTCCACCCTTTAAAATTGCACAGTTTCCGGACTTAAAACACAGACCGAACGCATCGGAAGTAACATTCGGGCGGGCCTCAAAGATAATGCCAACGACACCGATGGCTACACGCACTTTTCCAATGATCAGTCCGTTCGGTCGTTTTCGCATGGACATCACTTCCCCGATGGGATCTTCCAGTTTCGCCACCTGCCAGAGTCCGTCTGCCATTCCAAGAAGACGGTCATGATCCAGCTTCAGGCGGTCTAAAAGTCCCTGTGGCATATTGCGCTCACGTCCCCGCTCCATATCTATTGCATTGGCCTCTAAAATTTCCTGCTCATGTGCCATAAGCGCGTCCGCAGCCAGTTCGAGTGTTCTGTTTTTTGTATCGGTATCCAGCATTCCAACCCTGATCCGGTCTTCATGTGCCTGCCGGCACAGTTCCTGCAGTTTTGCATCCATTGTCATTCTCCTCCTGTTGTCCGTTTCGGACGATACCATTGTTGTTCTGTGATCACATCATCCATAGGATGATCATGTATTTCCGTTGGAATTCTTTTGACGATCTGTTCTCCAAACGCAATTCCTGTCCTGTGCAGATTTTCTTTCTGCTTCAGGTAACGATCGTAAAATCCTCCTCCGTATCCGAGCCGCATCCCCTTTTCGTCGAATGCAACACCTGGGACAAGAATCCATGCCTCCCCATTCTCTGCAAAAGAAGAAAGCGGATATTGTTTGACATCCGGTTCCGGGACAGAAAACATTCCCTTTTTTAACTGTCCGGGATTCTCAATCCGGTAAAACTCCATTTCCTTCCCACACACCTTCGGGAAAAAAATCTGTTTTCTGTCCCGGAGTGCCTGATCGCAGAAAAGCTGCAATTCGACTTCGCTTCTAATCGCGGCATAAACCAGAATTTTCTGAAATCTGACATACTCCGGTGCCGACAGCAGCCGCTCACAGATTTTTGCGCTCTTCTGCCGTCTCTCCTGCGGAGAAATCCGGTCTCTCTTTTCCTTCATCCGTTTACGAAGTTCTTGTTTTTGATCCATATTTTTCTCCAAGATTTTCCACAGATCCATCTGCATTCATCATGTCAATATTGTTAAGCTGATTGCGCAGATTTGCCTTTACCGAAGCGACATATTCATGACGCAGCAGTGCCTGTTCCTTCTTTTCTTCTTCGCTCAATCCTTCTGCTTTGGATTTTTTGTATAATTCATTGATGCGTGCAATTTTTTCGTTTGTCATCAGCCTATCGTCTCCATAATATAATTTGCAAGGTTAAAGTTTGCATTTTCATTAGCCGTAAATAACGTTCCCACATAATCATTTTCGAAAATATCCTGCAGGATGCGGACATCCCCGCCATTTGCAATGATCATATCTGTTCCGGATAATGTTGCAATCTTTGCTGCGGCAAGTTTTGTTGCCATCCCGCCGGTTCCGACATTGCTGCCTGTAGATTCTTTTGCCATTCCATAAATGTTTTCATCAATAGCATCTACGACTTTAAGCAGCCTTGCCTCCGGGTTTTTGTGCGGATCATCTGTATAAAGTCCGTCAATATCGGAAAGCAGGATCAAAAGATCTGCCCCCACCATGGAAGCGACCAGTGCCGACAGCGTATCATTGTCACCAAACTGCATCTCATAGGTACTGACCGTATCGTTCTCATTCACGACCGGAATCACCCCGAGATGGAACAGTTCGTCAAATGTATTCTTTGCATTCGCACGGGATACCGGATTTACCATTGTATTTTTTGTCAGCAGAATCTGCCCTGCGGTCTGTGAATATTCCGCAAACAGTTTCTGGTAAACCATCATCAGTTTTGCCTGTCCCACAGCCGCACACGCCTGCTTTACTGATGTCTCGGACGGACGTTCCTTCACGCCCATGGCAGCCCTTCCCACGGCAATCGCACCGGAGCTTACCAGACAGACATCCATTCCCTGATTGTGCAGATCACTCAGCTGCCTGACCAGGTGTTCCATTTTGGCCAGATTTAAACGGCCGGTCTCTGCGTGCGTCAGAGAGGAAGAACCGATTTTGATCACGATACGTTTATAATTCAGTTTACTGTCCATTGTACTTTATTCCTCGATTTTCTTTACTTATGCATACCTTTAAATACTTTACCATATCTTCCGAAAAAAAACAACAAAGCTTGCCGCCTGCCATAAAATGGAGTATATTAATCTGTATAAAATTTTACGGAGAGGATTTTTATGAAACAACAAAAATACATCAGATACATTCTGTTGCCCACAACGCTTCTTTGCCTTATTGCATCACTTTTTTGTGGCTGCTCTGCCAATTCCGGGAAAATATCCAAAACGGGATTTTATTTTGATACGATGATCACGGTTACCCTCTATGGAACCCGTGATGAAAAGATATTGGATGATTGCTTTTCCCTGGCAGGAAACTACGAAAAGAAACTTTCAAACACCATCACAGACAGTGAAGTTTCAAAGATCAATCAGGCAAACGGCCAGTTTGTGACAGTCAGCAGCGATACCCTCTCCCTGATCAAAGATGGTATCCGGTATGGAAAAATCAGTGATGGAACATTTGATATTACCATCGGTACCCTCTCGGATCTGTGGAATTTTTCAGAGATTGCAGAAACCGCAAAATCCGATGAGAACGAAGTCGATGCATCGGTTGTCCCTTCCCCGGAAAAAATTGAAGCGGCACTGGCACATGTCAACTATAAAAATATTGAGATCAAAGGAAATCAGGTGCGGTTGAAAGATCCGCAGGCCAAAATTGACTTTGGCGGAATTGCGAAAGGTTTTATTGCGGATGAAATGCGAAGTTTCCTGAACAAAAAAGGAATCACCTCCGGCGTGATCAGCCTTGGGGGAAATGTCCTGACTCTTGGGAAAAAGGCAGATCACTCTTCCTATACCATTGGTATCCAAAAACCATTTTCCGAAACCGGTACGTCACTTGGCACCTTAAACGTATCCGATGCTTCGGTTGTTTCTTCCGGTATTTATGAGCGCTATTACCGGGTCAACGGCAAACTGTATCACCATATTTTAGACACCTCGACCGGATATCCGGTCGAGAACCATCTCTATCAGGTAACCATCATCAGTGACATCTCCATGGACGGGGATGCACTCAGCACAACCTGTTTTTCCCTCGGATTAAAAAAGGGAATGCAGCTGGTGGAACAAACCGATGGCGTGGAAGCCATCTTTGTCTCCGATGACGGAACAATTACATGCAGTTCCGGAATCAACCGGGATGATTCCATACAGTTTCATGCCTCCTGATTTTCGTGTTCTGAAAAACTCTGCATAAAAATACCCCATGCAGGCTGACCCTGCATGGGGTTATTTCTTGTTATAAAATAATCTTTTTCGGACACTTTTCTGCACAGATTCCGCAGCCTGTACATTTTTCCTGATCGATGTATGCAATATTGTCTACCACATGAATCGCATCGGACGGACAGTTCTTCTCACAGAGATGACAGCCGATACATCCAACGGAACATGCACTCATGACATCCTTGCCCTTGTCTTTGGAACTGCACTGTACGAGGTGCATTGCCTCATATGGTACAAGTTCAATCAAATGCTTCGGACATGCAGCCACACATTTTCCGCAGGCCTTGCAGACCTTCGGATCGACTTTTGCAATACCATCTACGACATGGATCGCATCAAACGGACATGCTTTCACACAATTTCCAAATCCCAGACATCCATAATTGCAGGACTTTGGTCCGCCATTTGGAACAAATGCCATTGCCGCACAATCTTCCACTCCGGTATACTCGTAATCCTGTTTTGCTTTCTCACAGGTTCCGGCACACTTGACAAAAGCGACTTTTTTTACCGAAGCCCCGGCAGAAACACCCATGATCTCGCCAACCTTTGCGGCAACCGGCTCTCCACCGACTGGACACTGATTGACCGGTGCCTCTCCCTTTGCGATTGCCGCAGCAAGTCCGGAACATCCGGCATATCCACAGCCACCACAGTTATTTCCCGGGAGAACTTCTAAGATCGCATCCTCTCTCGGATCAGTCTCTACCTTGAACTTTTCTCCGGCGATTCCGAGGAAAAATCCAAGAATAATTCCTACGCAGCCGACAACAACAGCTGCGACAATAATTCCAGTTATCATACGTCTTTTCCCTCCTAAATCATTCCTGAGAATCCCATAAAGGCAATGGACATCAGGCAGGCAGTGATCAGAACAATCGCTGTACCCCTAAATGTCTTCGGGATATCATTGTACTCAATTTTTTCACGGATTCCCGCCATCAATACGATTGCGATAAAGAAACCAAATGCTGTGGAAAATCCGTAAACAACACCCTCTAAGAGATTGTAATCGTAAGTAACACAGTTTAAGGCTACACCAAGTACCGCACAGTTTGTGGTAATCAGCGGCAGGTAAACACCCAGTGACTGATACAGTGATGGCATGCTCTTCTTTAAAAACATTTCTACAAACTGTACCAGTGCTGCAATAACCAGAATAAATACAATGGTCTTTAAATAGGTCAGATCAATTCCCTTTTTCACGAGAAACGGATTGGCCAGAATAAATTTATAGATCAGTCCGGTAATGAAAGAAGAGATCGTAATAACGAAAATTACGGCGCCTCCCATACCAGCAGCTGTCTCTGTTTTCTTGGATACACCAAGGAACGGACAGATACCAAGGAACTGACTCAATACTACGTTGTTTACGATCGCAGAACCTACCGCGATCAAAACCAGTTCAGCTAATGTACTCATCGTCTCTCTCCCTCCTTATGCCTGTTCCTGATCAGAAGCTCCTGCACTCTTTCCTGTACAAAGTGCGGACTGACCACAGTGTGCACAGTCTCCGGATAAACATCCTGCCGGCTCTGCAAGCGGTTTGCCCTTTGCTTCCATCTTTTTACGGATGATATTCATTCCGGCTACAAGGAATGCCAGTACAAGGAATGCTCCCGGTGCCATGATGAAAATCGTGATCGGAGTAAATCCTTTGATTGCGGAAAGGAACGGAAGTCCGAAAAAGGTTCCGGCACCAAGGATCTCACGGATCAGTCCGATGATAGTCAGACCCATGGTAAATCCAAGTCCCATACCAATTCCATCAAAAATTGATTCGATTGGACCATTCTTGGATGCATAGCTTTCTGCACGGCCAAGAATGATACAGTTTACAACGATCAGCGGAATATACACACCAAGTGCCTTAGAAAGGCTTGGAAGATATGCCTGCATCAGAAACTGTACGACCGTAACAAGTGATGCCACAATCACGATATAGGCCGGCATACGCACGCCGTTTGGGATCACCTTACGGAACAGTGAAATCAAAAGGTTGGAAAATACCAGTACCACAAGGGTAGAGAGTCCCATACCAAGTCCGTTGATCGCTGAAGATGTAACCGCAAGTGTCGGACACATACCAAGCATCAGGACAAAGGTAGGATTCTCTTTGATCACACCATTGTACAAACGTTCTACATACTTGTTCATTACTGAGCACCTCCTAACGCATTCTGGAAGTAATAGATGGCAGCATTACAACCATTTGCCATTGCCTTTGAAGTAATGGTAGATCCGGTAATTGCCTCAATCTGATCATCCGATGCCGGTTTTTGTTTTACAACCGTAAACTTGTCTACCGTTTTGTTTTCAAACTGGCTGTAGAAATCTTCCTCTTCTGCTTTCATACCAAGTCCCGGCGTCTCGGAAATATCGGTAATCGAATACCCGTTAACGGTTCCATCATTCTTGATACCAACGGAAAATGTAATACTTCCCTGGCTTCCGTCTTTTGCGGTAACGGTAATGACATATCCCAGTGCATTGCCATCTTTATCTATGGCCTGCTCGACATCGTCAATCGTATCGTCATATCCTGCATCTGCAACCATTTTGTCTGCGGCATCCGCATCATACTCCTGCTGGTTGAACCCAGAGGCATCTGCAAACACTGCCTGATACGCTTCTTTTTTGGTCTGCTCGTTGGCTTTGTCAATCGGAGTCTTTGTAATTCCATATACAGCTCCTAAAATCACGCCGATCACAAGGGTAAAGGCTGTCAAAACCAAAGCGTCATGTATAATCTGTTTATTCATTCTTCTTTGCCTCCTTTGCCAGTCCAAAAGCTCTCGGAATTGTAAACTTCTCAATAATCGGTACTAAAATATTGCTCAGGATGATTGCAAAAGAAACACCCTCTGCATTTGCTCCGAAACAGCGGAAAATACCGGTTAACAGACCACAGCAGATACCGTAAATAATCTGACCGGCCGGTGTAATCGGTGAAGTCACATAATCGGTTGCCATAAAGAATGCACCAAGCATCAGACCACCACCGCACAGTTCTGCAACCAGATAATTGGCATTCATCGGTTCCTTGCCAAAGATCAGCATAAATACCGCAAATGTAATCAGGTAAGCAGCCGGAATCCGTAATGTGATAACGCCCAGAAGAATCAGGATCATCGCACCAATCAGGATTGCGATCACGGATGTCTCACCGATGGTTCCCGGAATCTTTCCTGTCAGCATATCCATGACATTGACGGAAGAAAGTCCTTCATTTCTGATCATGGCAAGCGGTGTTGCCCCGGAATATGCCTCAAACTTAGAACTCTTGAAATTTGTCATGTCTGCGGCAAAAGCAATCAGCAGAAAACATCTTCCACCCAGTGCCGGGTTCATGAAGTTTTGTCCCAGTCCGCCAAACATCATCTTTACAATGACAATGGCAAATACACTGCCAATCACAGCCTCCCACCATGGAAGTCCTGCCGGCAGGTTCAGTGCCAGAAGAAGTCCGGTGACAACCGCACTCAGATCCGGCAGGCTGTTTTTTTTATGTACGATCTTATCAAAAATCCATTCGGAAGCCAGACAGCTTGCGATGGTAACTAAAATCAAAAGTAATGCATGCATTCCAAAATTCCAGATACCAAACAGGGTTGCCGGCAGCAACGCGATGATCACATACAGCATAACTCTGCTTGTGGAGTCCTTGGCACGCACATGTGGTGAAGACGAAACCTGATATTTCTCACTCACAACAATCCACCTCTTTCTCTTATTTTTTCTTTCTCTTATCTGCTAATACGAGTTTCTTCATTGTCTTGACGGACTGTGCCACCTGTCTGCGGGAAGGACATACATAACTGCAGCTTCCGCACTCGATGCACTCTAATCCATGCCAGCGTTCAAACTCATCCTTTTGTCCGTGCTCACTGAACTTTGCAAGCCTGCTTGGAATCAGTTTTTCCGGACACGCTTCCACACACCGGCCACAGCTGATGCATGCGAGCGGTTCAAACTCTGCCACCTCATCTTTTCCAAGACATAACAGAGAAGAAGTCGTCTTTGTGGTAGGAACATCCAGTCCAAAAATGGCAAATCCCATCATAGGACCGCCGGATACCAGTTTCTCCGGCTGTACTTTAAATCCTCCGGCAGCTTCCACCAGCTGCTCGTATGGTGTACCCATACTGTACAAAAAGTTTGACGGGGTAGTAATTGCATCTCCGGTGATTGTCGCAATCCGCTTCATCACAGGAACGCCATCTTTTACTGCATGCTTGATTGCAATCATGGTTTCTACGTTGTCCACGATACAGCCTGCATCTGCAGGAAGCATTTTGGAATTGATTTCGCGTCCGGTCACTGCGTAGATCAGCTGACGCTCTCCTCCCTGCGGATACTTTGTCAGCAATTCACAGACCTCCATCCGGGGCTCATCCTTAATCAGTTCCTTCAGTTTTGCAATTGCATCCGGTTTGTTATTTTCGACGCCAAACACACCTTTTGCATGGTCAAACAGCTGCAGTATGATCTTCATACCTGCAACCAGATCTTCCGGATTTTCGATCATTCTGCGGTAATCTGCAGTCAGATATGGCTCGCATTCTGCGCAGTTTGCAATAATATACTCGATTTTTTCCGGCTCTTTCGGAGACAGTTTTACATGTGTCGGGAAACCTGCGCCTCCCATACCAACCACACCGGCCTCCTTAATTCGATCAATGATTTTCTCCCTGGATAAGGATGTCACATCATCCACCGGTGAATACTCACACTCCGTAAACTGATCGTCACTCTCGATTACAATGGAATTCACCATATCACCGACTGCCACACGCCGTGGTTCAATTTTCTTCACTGTACCGGATACCGAAGAATAAATCGGAGAAGATACAAAGCCGCCGGCTTCTGCAATCTTCTGCCCTTTCTTTACGCTATCCCCTACAGCGACAATTGGAGTGGCTGGTGCACCAATATGCTGTGACAATGGAAAAACCAGTTCTCCTTTGGGTAGAACTTCTTTGATTGGCGCATCCTTGGCAAGTTCTTTGCCTTCATAGGGATGTACGCCGCCTATAAATGTTTTCAAACCCATCCTTGTGCCCTCTTTCCTTATTTTTTTGTCTAAACCATATAGTTTATAACATAATTCAAATTAAATTATAGCACTTTTTAACCATGTATGTAGTAAAATTTTTAATTTTTTCTGAATATTTTGTATTCTTTTTAATACAAAGAAACATGACGAAAAATGAGATTTATGGTATAATCCAGACACACAGACAAAATCCAAACGTTATATAAAGGAGAATTTATGAAAACGTTTCATGAAGAAATCCCCGATCTCTGTCAGGACGCTCTCACCGACCAGCTTTTTGATGAACACTCTATATTTTTTGACATAGAAACTACCGGGTTTTCACCTGCAAATTCCACACTCTATATGATTGGATGTGCCAGACGCAAAAGCAACCGGATCTGTATTGACCAGTTTTTTGCTGAAAAACCGGAAGAAGAAGCTGAAATCCTCGCCGCATTTTTTCAGATGCTGTCACCATATACCACCATCATTACGTTTAACGGTGTGGGATTCGACATTCCTTACCTGAAGGCAAAAGCAGACCATTATAAGATTCCGGAACATTTTCGGGATTTTGAATACCTGGATATATTTAAATCGGTTTCTTCGATCAAATTTTTATTGAAACTGGAAAACTATAAGCAAAAAACCATAGAATCCTTTCTGGGTCTTAAAAGAGAAGACGAAAAGACGGGAGGGGATCTGATCCATGTATATTTCACGCATGTGAAACATCCGACAGAAGAAACGATGCATCTTCTTCGTATTCATAATTACGAAGATGTTCTGCACATGATTGATCTGCTCTCTGTTTTATCTTATCTGGAAGTATTAAACGGTCAGTACACCATCCTCTCCCACCGGATCGACCATTACCACGCATATGACGGAACCGAAGGGGAGGAATGGATCATCACCATGCAAAACAACTATCCCGTTCCGCGCCAGCTTTCCTGTAAACAGGATTGTTTTTATCTGATGATCGGAAAAAACCGCACTTCTCTTCGTATTCCGGTCTACGAAGGTGAACTGCATTATTTTTATTCCAATTACAGGGATTACTATTATCTGAAAAAAGAAGATATGGCAATACACAAAAGTGTTGCCTCATTTGTAGACAAAGAATACCGGGAAAATGCCAAAGCAAGTAACTGTTATACGCGCAAATCCGGCAAATTTCTTCCGCAATACAACAATGTTATGCAACCGGAGTTCCGTAAAGAGTATAAGGATAAAATCAGTTATTTTGAGATGACGGATGATTTTTGTACCTCTGATATCATGTTGCGCCGCTATATTGATCACATCTTAAAAAATATGATGGGAAAAAAATAATAATTTAAGACTGCAAAAATGCATGTTCTTATGTTTTAGGCATAAAAACATGCATTTTTATTGGTTTAAACATTCTTTTCAAAATAAAAACTGCTGAGTCTGTCAAATCCAAGTTCTTTATAATTGGTAATCTGTTCTGTACTTCCAATAAACAAAACACCATGACTCTTCAGCGACTGATGGAAGTTCTTATAAATCATGTCTTTTGCATCATCTGTAAAATAGATAACCACATTTCTACAGAGAATCATATCAAAATCCCTTGGATACGGATCTTTTAACAGATTGTGTTCTTTAAACGTCACGCAGCGCTTGATTTCATCCGAAATCTGAAATGATTTTCCGATCTGTTTAAAATACTTGCGTTTAAATTCCGGCGGCACATTTGCAATGCTCTTTTCATTGTACAGACCAACCTGCGCTTTCTGAAGAACCTGCTTGTCCAGATCGGTTGCCGTAATATGAATGTTGGAAAGCGGAATATGTTTGGATAATGCCATGACAAGAGAATACGGTTCATCTCCTGTCGAACAGGCTGCACTCCACACATGCAGATTTTTTCCATGCTGTTTGATAAGTTTCGGAATAACATTCTCATCCATCAGCTTCCACTGATCCGGATTACGGTAAAACTCAGAGACATTGATTGTAAGAAAATTGACAAATGCCTCAAATTTGTCCTTGTCTGTCTTCAGCACACGGATATACTCATCATAATTGCTGCAGCCATGCTTTGTCGCAATCGTATCAATTCGTCTGCGCATCTGTTTTTCTTTGTAATAATTCAGATCAATTTTTGTCAGAGCATAGACGTCTTTTTTGAATTTTTCATAATTGTCAAACATAGACTTTTACCCCCTATAAACAATAAGAAGCTGCCCGAAGGCAACTTCTTACCTATGAAAATTTACAGTGAATTATTCCTCTGTCTCAGCATCTTCAGCCGGAGCTGCAAGAGCCTTAATGCTTAAGCTGATCTTCTTTTCTTCTTCGTTGAAGTCTACGATCTTTGCTTCAACTTCCTGACCAATCTTTAATACATCAGAAGGCTTCTCTACGTGTTCCTGGGAGATCTGTGATACGTGAAGTAATGCATCAACACCAGGAGCAAGCTCTACGAATGCACCGAAATCTGTCATACGTGCAACTTTTCCTTTTACCACGTTGCCAACAGCATACTTCTCTGCAGCACCATTCCAAGGATTCTCATCCTCAAACTTCATGCTGAGTGCAATCTTGGTATCTGTGATATTCTTGATAAATACGCGAACTTTCTGTCCAACAGTAAATACTTTCTTAGGATTCTCAACTCTGCCCCATGACATCTCTGAGATATGAAGTAATCCGTCTACTCCGCCCAGGTCGATGAATGCACCGAAATCTGTAACATTCTTTACAGTTCCTTCGATTACATCGCCGACTTTGATCTTTGCAAACAGTTCTTTCTGAAGCTCTGCCTTCTTTGCAAGTAATAAGGTCTTGCGGTTACCAATGATTCTTCTCTTTCTAGGATCAAACTCTGTGATAACAAACTCGATTTCCTGATCCTTGAACTTGCTTAAGTCTTTCTCATATGTGTCAGATACAAGGCTTGCCGGGATAAATACTCTTGTCTCATCTACATTGACACATACACCACCGGTAAGTACCTGGCTGACTTTTGCCTTTAAAATTTCCTGATTTTCGAATGCTTCCTCTAATCTCTTGTTTCCCTTCTCTGCTGCGAGACGCTTGTAAGAAAGGAGAACCTGTCCCTCACCATCGTTTACTTTTACAACTTTGGCTTCTAAGGTATCGCCGGCTTTTACGACTGTAGTAAGGTCTACATTTGGCTCGTTTGTATATTCATTACGTGTAATGATTCCATCTGATTTGTAGCCGATATTCAGGATGATTTCATCTGGCTTAACATCAATAACGGTACCCTCTACCACTTCTCCATTTCTTATTGTTTTTAAAGATTCTTCCAACATTTGTTCAAAGCTCATTTCTGACATTCTTTGAAACCTCCTCGATGATATTGTTTGGGGTTGAAGCCCCTGCGGTAATACCTACGTTATTGATGGATTGTATCTGATGATAATCCATATCTTTACTCGTTTGTATATAGTAAGTATTTGCACATTCCTTTTTAGATATTTCATACAATTTTTGCGTATTGGAGCTATGCTTGTCACCAATGACAATCATGAGATCCGACTCCGCAGCAATTTTGCGCGCTTCCGTCTGTCTTTCCTCCGTTGCATTGCAGATTGTATCTAAAACACTTATATCATAACCTTTTTTCTTTATAATTTCAACTAATTCTTGAAATTTATTGTAGTTAAATGTCGTCTGTGCCACCAGACAGACTTTTTCTCCCTCTTTTAACGGTAATTTTTCAATATCTTCCTGACTTGTGACCGTATAGGCAGGCTGTCCTTCCACCCATCCGAGAATTCCTTCCACTTCCGGGTGATGTTCGTTTCCGGCAATCACAATCCGGTACCCTTCTTTGCTGTACTTCTCCACAAGCCGGTGAATTTTCAGGACAAACGGACAGGTTGCATCCAGCACTTCAAATCCGCATGCCTTCATTGCTTCATGTTCTCTGCGGCTGATACCGTGTGAACGGATGATAATCTTTCCTTTTGGAAGATTCTCAAGTTCTTTGAGCTCCCTGACCACATGAACTCCACGCTGTTTAAGGTCCCTGACTACTTCTTCATTGTGAATGATCGGTCCATACGTGTATACCGGAACTTTTGCCTCTTCTGCTTCCTGATATACCATATTTACTGCCCGTTTCACGCCGAAGCAATACCCGGCACTTTTTGCAATCGTCAGCTTCATTTTTGTCTATTCCGCCTTCTTGATTATTTTTTTCATTTCTTCAACAACGCCGTCAATATCCAGATCCGATGAATCTAAAAGGACAGCATCATCCGCCTGTTTTAACGGGGAAGTTTCCCGGTGCATATCCCGGTAATCGCGCTCAATAATATCTTTTTCTATCGCATCCATATCACAGGATACACCTTTTGCTGTCAGCTCATCAAAGCGGCGCTTTGCCCGCACTTTCGAGCTTGCAGTGAGATAAATTTTCACATTGGCATCCGGAAGGACAACCGTACCGATATCTCTTCCATCCATAATCACATTTTCCTTTGCGGCAAGCTGTCTCTGCAATTCTACCAGTTTTGTACGAACCACTGGATAAACACTGGTCGCGCTGGCCATGTTGCCGACTTCCTCTTTCCGGATAACGCCGTTTACGTTCTCTCCATTTAAGATCACCTGCTGTTCTCCGCCCGTATACTGAATGGTCACGTCTACCTTCGGACAGGCAGCCGCAATCGCCTGCTCATCGGAAGCATCGATATGATTCTGTAAAAAATAATATGCCATCGCGCGGTACATTGCACCGGTATCCACATACACATACCCCAGATCCGCCGCAAGTTTTTTGGCGATTGTACTTTTTCCGGCTCCTGCCGGTCCATCAATTGCAATATTAAATGCCATTTTCTATTCTCCTTTGAAATAAATTATTTATCTTTGAAATTACAAAACGGATATTCCCGCCAGGTGTCCGGTGGACCAGGCAATCTGAAGATTATAGCCACCGGTAAGTGCATCCAGATCCAGCACCTCGCCGCAGAAATACAGCCCCTGCACAAGTTTTGACTCCATCGTGGAAGGATTGATATCTTTCACGGAAACACCGCCCTTTGTTATAATTGCCTCTTTAAAATCGCGAAGCCCTGTAATTGTAAGCGGCATATTTTTAAACAGATGTAACAGATTCTGTCTCTGTTCCCTGGATATTTCATTCACCTTTGTATCCGGATCAATGCCTGATAACGCAATCATAACGGGTATCATTTTTGCCGGGAGCAAATGCCCCAGAGAATTTTTAAACTGCTTATTTTTCATTTCATCAAATTCCCTTAAGATCCGGTGATCAAGCTGTTCCACATCCAGTGCCGGTTTCAGATCAATCGTCATGGAAAGCTCCTGGTCAAATGCTTTTGCCGGGATACATCCGCTTGCCGACAATACCAGCGGACCGCTGACGCCGAAATGCGTAAAAAGCATCTCTCCAAAATCCTCATACAGTTTTTTCTTTCCCCGGGTAACCGACATACGGACATTGCGCAGCGAAAGACCCTGCAGATCCCTGACCCACGGTTCTTTCATTTCCATCGGAACCAGTGCCGGAGTCGGCGATACCATCTTATGTCCGCTCTCTTCTGCCATGCGGTAACCGTCCCCCGTTGCCCCTGTTGAAGGATAGGAAATTCCTCCGGTTGCAACAATCACTGCGTCCGCATGCATTTTTGTATGATCAGCCAGCTCAACACCGGTAACACGCTTTTCTTCATCCCTCTTTTCAAGCAGCAGACGCTTTACTTTTGTATGCAGGAATACTTCCACATGCTGTTCCCGCAATGCAGCAGATAATGCCGCAATCACATCGGAAGAATGATCCGACACGGGAAATACCCGGTTCCCACGCTCTGTTTTTGTAGGCATTCCATGACTCTCAAAAAAAGAAATCACCTGCTCATTGTCATAGGAGTAAAAAGCACTGTATAAAAATTTACGGTTGCTGACTACATTGGCAAACAGCTGTTCCATATCACTGGCATTCGTCAGATTGCAGCGCCCTTTTCCCGTAATAAACAGCTTTTTCCCGAGTTTTTCATTCTGTTCTAAAAGCGTCACTGCATGTCCGCTCTCCGCTGCCGCATACGCAGCCATCATTCCCGCCGGTCCTCCACCGATCACGATTACTTTACTCATTATCGATATCCCCTAATTTTGCATAATGTACCTTAATCGAATCATCAATATAATTGATCTCATCGTTTTCATATACCTGATACTCATCCCAGATGTCTTCTAACATCGTCAGTGTTCCCGCCACTTCTTTCTGTTTCTTCATGCACAGAGCCACTACCAATGCATTGATAACGGAAAGCGGTGCGACAAGGGAATCCACAATGGATGCCATATCACTGTCCGCAATGAGATTGCAGGAAGAATACAGATTCATCGGTGAATGTATGCTGTCAGTAATTGTAATTACTTTTGCACTCCGGTTATTTGCAAATTCCAATGCCTTTAATGTCCGCATGGAATATCGTGGGAAACTGATTCCGATAATAACGTCATTTTCCCCGATTCTTACCATCTGTTCAAACAGTTCACTCGAACTGTTTGTCGTAAGCAGACGCACATTATCAAACATCAGATTCAGATAAAATCCGAGAAAACTTGCAAGCGGCGCACAGCTTCTGATCCCGACAATATAAATATTTTTTGCCTCAAGGATTGTCGAGACGGCCACCTCAAACGCACTGTGATCAATTTTTTCCAGTGTCGTTTTGATCTTGTCCGCGTCTGCCGATAAAACTGTCTCTAAAATCTTCGACTGGCTGATTCTTCCGTAGGTTACCTCCATGCGCTGTACGGAGTTTAATTTATTGCGCACCAGTTCTTCTAAGGCACGCTGAAATTCCGGATATCCTTTATATCCAAGATATGTTGCGAAACGTACAACAGTCGACTCACTGACACCAACCGTTTCCCCCATTTTGGCTGCTGTTAAAAATACCGCTTTATCATAATTATCTGTAATGTAAGTTGCAAGCAGTTTCTGTCCCTTGCTCATCGAACTGTAACAATTATTAATCCGGTTTAACAGATCATTGGTATTTGACATCATATTCTCCTCTTTATCCCATAAACGCTGTGCCACAAACAGCACTTTTGATTGTATCACTTTAACCGGAAAATGCAAGATTTCATGCAAAAAGAATTTTTCCCATCAAAAAAAGACGCACCAGATCTGATGCGTCTTTTTCGTAGAAACCGGATATGACTATACCGGATATGCTCCGTTCTTTGTATCAGCAGTCTTTGCGTCTACGCCAGTCTGCTGTGCCTCACGGTATTTGAAGAAATCAGTAGCAACCTGTGGGAACAATGCATAGGATAATACATCCTCATCCTGCTGCTTGTACTGTTTCATCTCAGCTTCAATCTTATCAAGCTCCGGCTCAAGAAGATCTGCCGGACGACAGGTGATTGCATTCTTTTTATCCTCTCCGAGAACCTTGTCAACAACTTCCGGATTGAATGGTTTAACGGTCTGGCCGTACTTACCAAGAAGAATATCCTTTGTCTCCTTTGTTGCGACTTTATAACGCTCTCCCATCAATACGTTAAATACAGCCTGTGTACCAACGATCTGGGAAGACGGAGTAACAAGCGGTGGCTCACCAAGGTCTTTACGTACACGCGGAACCTCTGCAAGCACTTCCTCGTACTTGTCCTCTTTTCCCTGCTCCTTGAGCTGGGAAATCAGGTTGGAAAGCATACCACCCGGTACCTGATAACGAAGAGTGTTGATGTTTACACCAAGTACCTTCGGGTTCATCAGACCGCTTGCAAGTGCCTCTTCACGTAACGGACGGAAGTAATCTGCGATCTCACTTAACAGATTCAGATCAAGACCGGTATCGTATGGTGTGTTCTTGAAAGCCTCTACCATAACCTCTGTTGCAGGCTGGCTGGTTCCAAGAGCAAATGGAGACATTGCAGTATCAATGATATCTACACCAGCCTCTACCGCCTTCATATATGTCATGGAAGCTACACCGGAAGTATAATGTGTATGAAGTTCTACCGGAAGAGAGGTAGAATCCTTCAGTGCCTGTACAAGTTCTGTAGCCTTAGCAGGAACTAAAAGACCTGCCATATCCTTGATACAGAGAGAATCAGCTCCCATATCCTCTACACGCTTTGCCATCTCCATCCAGTAATCCAGAGTATAAGCATCTCCAAGGGTGTAAGAAAGAGCTACCTGTGCATGACCTTTTTCCTTGTTACATGCAGTAACTGCTGTCTGCAGGTTACGGATATCATTTAAGCAGTCAAAAATACGGATGATGTCAATTCCGTTTGCAATTGACTTCTGTACAAAATACTCTACCACATCATCTGCATACGGACGATATCCTAAGATATTCTGTCCACGGAACAGCATCTGCAGTTTTGTATTTTTAAATCCGTCTCTTAATTTACGAAGACGATCCCATGGGTCCTCTTTTAAGAATCTCAGGCAGGCATCGAATGTCGCACCACCCCAGCACTCTACAGCATTGAATCCAACCTTATCCATCTTTGGGATAATCGGAAGCATCTGCTCTGTTGTCATACGTGTAGCGATCAGTGACTGATGGGCATCACGCAAAACAGTTTCTGTTATTTTTAATGGTTTTTTTACCACTTCTGACATGACTTTTCCTCCTTATTAAATTCCAAATATAGCCATGAAACATCCCGCAGCTACCGCAGTACCGATAACACCGGCAACGTTTGGTCCCATTGCATGCATGAGCAGGAAGTTTGTAGGGTCCTCCTCTGCACCAACCTTCTGGGATACACGGGCTGCCATAGGCACGGCAGATACACCGGCAGAACCAATCAGAGGGTTAATCTTGCCCTTGGTAATCCAGCATAATAACTTACCAAATAAAACTCCGGCAGCAGTACCAACCATAAATGCAACAAGACCTAATACAACGATCTTTAAGGTGCTTGCATTTAAGAAAGCTTCTGCACTGGTAGTTGCACCAACAGAGGTACCCAGTAAGATAACGACAATGTACATAAGTGCGTTACTTGCAGTCTCCTGCAGCTGACGGACAACGCCAGACTCACGGAAGAGGTTTCCAAGCATCAGCATACCAACAAGTGGTGCTGTGGTAGGAAGCAGTACGCAGACAACAACGGTAACAACGATTGGGAAGAGGATCTTCTCCAGCTTGCTGACCGGACGAAGGTTCTGCATCTTGATCGCACGTTCCTTCTTTGTTGTAAATAACTTCATGATAGGTGGCTGAATGATCGGCACAAGTGCCATATAGGAATATGCAGCCACGGCGATCGGTCCCATCAGACCGGTCTGTCCCAACTTACCAGCCAGGAAAATGGAAGTAGGTCCATCCGCTCCACCGATGATAGATACGGCAGCGGCAGCCTTGTCATTAAATCCAAGTATAATTGCAAGGAAGTATGCGCTGAAGATACCAAACTGTGCGGCAGCTCCCATAAGGAAACTGACCGGGTTTGCAATCAGCGGACCAAAGTCTGTCATTGCACCTACACCCATAAAGATCAGAGATGGTAAAATAGACCACTCATCCAATGTGTAAAAGTAATAAAGTAAACCGCCCACGCCGTTGCTGGTCTGTTCCGGGCTTGCGATGATATCCGGGTAAATATTTACCAGAAGCATACCAAATGCAATCGGAACTAACAGTAATGGCTCAAAACCTTTCTTAATCGCAAGATACAGGAAAATAAATGCCACTAAAATCATAACATAATTTCCCCAGGTCAGATTGAAAAAGGCTGTCTGATGCAGGAGGTTCGATAATGTTTCACCTACATAACTCACAGTGTTTTCCTCCTTGGATTAGTTTAATGTAGCGAGTAATGCACCAGATTCTACGGCATCACCAACTGCTACATCGATACTTGCAACAGTTCCGTCTTCCGGAGCAACGACTGGTGTCTCCATCTTCATGATCTCAAGAACCAGGACGGCATCTCCCTTCTTTACAGCATCGCCGACTTTCTTCTCAATCTTGAATACCTTTCCGGCAGCTCCTGCTTCAATCTTAATGCTTCCGGCTCCTGCTGAAGCAGCTGGTGCTGCTGCGGCTGCCGGTGCTGCAGCTGGCTTTGCAGCTGTACGTCTCGGTGCTGCTGCGCCGGATGTGCTTCCGGTCTCTTCTACTGTAACATCATAAACGTTACCATTTACGGTAATTGTATAATTCTTCATGAATATGTTCCTCCTAAATTTTCTTTCTATCCTATCTACGATTGATGGAACGAACTACGAAATCACTGGTAGAAGTTCCGGTACTTGCAGCGATTGCAGCTGCAATAACTGCGATAAGTTCAGTATCATCTGTCTGTGCTGCAACAGGGGCAGGTGCCGGTGCTGCGGCCGGTGTCTCTTCCTGCTGCGGAGCCTGTCCGGCTGCTTTTGCAGCTTTCTTTTTCTCCAGATACGGGAAGATCTTAAAGCAGGAAATAAGAAGACTGATCAGAATCAATACAGCAAATACAACTGCCATAGAAATTACAGTATTCAGTCCTGCCTTTTCCATTTTCTCACCGAGTGTATAAATCGGATCTACCGAAATACCGGTAACATCCATGGAATAGTAATCATATACTACTTCGAAATTCACATCTTTCTTCGCGAACTTGATGGTCATATCTGTGGTAAGTGTCTTACCGGATTTGGTAACCTTAAACGTATCGTCTTCGATCTTTTTCATTTTACCAAACTCATCCAAAGTATCCTGCCACTTTGCAGCTGCCTCAATCTGTGCCTCTGTGACACCGTAGCTTGAAGTAAGCTGATCCTTTACATCGTCCGGAAGAGTATCTGCTGTCAGTTTGTTTTCTTTGAACAACTGAGCCAGACTCTGTACCATGCCCGCATTGGTATCCATTTCAGACTGAAGATCTGAATAGGACTTTCCATTGTAATCCACGGTAGTCGGGTCTGTTCCACATGCACCAAGCATCAGAACCATCAGGATCATGCAAAGTGCAAAAGCAATTCTCTTTTTCATAAAACTTCACCTTTCTACTTGGTACCGTGTTTCTTTTCTGGCTCGCTTACATACTTTGTATAAAGCATTTCAAAAGCAGCTACAAGGTATTTTCTGGTATCTGCCGGATCAATCAGACGATCCACATATCCTCTTGCAGCAGCAGATGCAGCAGAATCCTGAAGTTTTTCATAATCAGCAGCTTTCTGCTTGATCTCATCTGCACCAGCTTCCGGATACATAATCTTTGCAGCCAGAGTAGAATCCATCGCACCGATCTTTGCTCCGCTCCATGCGTATACAAGATCTGCTCCGACAGACTTGGAATTCATAAATACATAAGCACTTCCGTAAGCCTCTCCTGTGATCAGGTTTACCTTTGCACAGGTTGCATTGGAAAATGCGTAAGTCATTCTCGCAAGTGCCTTTGCAAGTTTCTTCTCAGAGCACATGCAGTTTTTCAATCCATTCACATTTGTAATGGTAAGTACCGGGATTGAGAATGCATCACAGAACTGAACAAATTCAGCTGCCTTGTTGCATCCCTGCGCGGTCAGGGACTTGTCAAAGCTCTCTGCTTTCTTGCCTTCTGCATCATATACTTCGCTGCAGTTTGCCACAGCACCGACTGTCATTCCGTTTAACTTGATCAGTCCGGTTACCATATTCCTAGCATAATCTGCCTTTGTCTCGAAGAATACGTTATTATCTGAAATCTGGGATAACAGATATCTCGGATCTCCCTTCATATTCTCCATACTCTCGCAGGCACGATTTAAATCATCTTCACAGTCATCTGTATAGACATCTCCCTCATTGTTGCTTGGAAGCATACATACAAGCTGGCGAATCTGCTCCATGATTTCATCTTCTGAACCAACGAAATCCACACATCCGTTGTTTTCACTCTGGAATGCTGCGCTGGCTGTATCACATTTTTCTGTGTTATTGCCTTCGATTGCATCCGGAGCATTTACAAACATGCGTCCTTTCTTCTCTTCAATGAACGCGAAATCGCAAAGTGCCGGGACAACGGAAAGGCCGCCGCCACAATTGCCAAATACACCACAAATCTGAGGTACAAGACCGGAAGCTGCTACTTCCTTCGCATAAATAGTTCCAAACCCATCCAATGCATCAACCGACTCCTGAAGACGAATGCCGCCACAGTCAATCAGACCGATGACAGGAGCTCCCATCTTCATTGCCATGTCATACACAGACGCAATCTTCTTTGCGTGCATCTCTCCGATGGTACCGTTTAATACGGATGCATCCTGGCTGTAAATAAATACCAGATTGCCGTCGATCAGTCCATGACCGATTACAACGCCATCTGAAGGGGTCTTTGCAGCGGTAAGATTAAAATCTGTGCTACGTGCTGTTACGAGAGAACCGATTTCCATAAAACTGTTCTCATCGACCAACTTAGCAATACGCTGAATTGCCAAGTTTTCATTGTTACTACTCATTTTATGCCCTCCATCTATAAAAAATAAAAATTTCCGCTAGTTTGTATTGTATCTCATTTCCCAATTCTTTTCAACATAATTTGTTAATTTTTTCACTAATTCTTTGTGACTAATTTCCTATTTGCCCAACAGTGCCTCTTTCCACATAATTTGAAAAAACTTTTCAGGAGACCATTTTTTTACGGAAACCTCTGCTTTAATTTTTCCGGAGTAAATTTCCCTGCCGTTCATACAGTAGGAAACACGTCCAAGCGTCTGCCCTTTTTTGACCGGAAGGCTTATCGGATCAGACCATACTTTCTTTATTTCAGCGGTATCCCCGTCTTTTTTCAAAAACGTCAGTTTTGTGATATCCGTATCAACATAAACCGGCAGTTTGGCATGGGTAGCCCATTCCTCGAGTGTTTCTTTCCGACAGCCCTGCGCAATCTCTATATCCGGCAGCTCCATGGATGCTTCCGATCCCCGATACAGATGATAGGCATCCATTCCGTATTGAAACAGTGTCTTTGCATCGGACCACTTATAATTTTTGTGGTTCGGCCAGCCGCAGGCAAGAAGTGCGATTGCATAATGTCTCCCCCCTTCTTCAAGTGCAGCCACATAGCAATATCCGGCTTTGGACGTATATCCGGTTTTTCCGGTAATCACATGATCCATCATATCCAGCAGGGCATTTTTATTGGAAACAGCATATCCGGTTCCCTCCAGGCTCTGAAATGTATGTGACCGGGTCTGCGTCACTTCCAGAAACTGCTTGCTTACCGGAGACTTCCATGCGCAATAACTCATAATCCTGCACAGATCATATGCTGTGGTATGGTGTTCCCCCTGCTCATCCTTTGCATCCAGACCGTTCGGTGTCACAAAATGGCTGTCGGTGCACCCGATCTTCTTTGCTTTTTCATTCATAAGTGCTGCAAATTTTTCCGCAGATCCCGCCACATGTTCTGCGATTGCATATGCACAGTCATTATAGGATTCCAGCATCAGCCCATACCACAGATCCTGCATATAGAACTGTTCTCCTTTTTTCGCCCCGAGATGTACCTTCGGCTGTGATGCCGCTTTTGCGCTGAATGTGACCACTTCATCGGGCTTACATTGTTCCATCGCCACGATACAGGTCAGAATTTTTGTGGTACTTGCATTCGGCAGTGCTGTCTGTGCCTCTTTTCCATACAAAAGGCGCCCACTGTCACCATCCACCATGGCGCAGGATTTTGAATACAGTGTCTGCGCTTCGGGTTCTTTTTGCTTTTCTGCCAAAACCGGTTCGCTCATCAGACATCCGATTACCAGCAACAGACTTACTATTTTTGTGCAGATTCTTTTTTGAAACATAAAAAAATAACCATATACATTTTTATTCTATGTATATGATTATTCCTGCTTCTTTTATACGTCCAGTTTCACATGCATCTCTTCTTCTGCTTCCTGCTTAAACTCTTCCACCTGTACCGGACTGAGTACCGGCAGATCATCGATTGAATGTACGCCGAAACTGCGTAAAAATTCTTCTGTTGTTCCGAAAAGTAACGGACGCCCCGGTGCATCAAGTCTTCCAAGTTCACACACCAGATGATATTCCACCAGTTTGTTTACCGCATGATCCGATGACACGCCACGTATTTTTTCTATTTCCATCTTTGTCACCGGCTGCTTATATGCAATAATGGAAAGCGTCTCCAAAAGAACATCGGTTAAAACCCGACGTTTGGGCTGCTTTGCAATTTTAATCAGATATTCGTAAATTTCGGGTCTGGTGCACATCTGGTAGGCTCCATCCAGCTCCGTGATGGTAACGCCGCGTTTCTGTTCTTCCCACTCGTTTCTCATTTCATCGATCAGTTCCTTTGTTTTCTTCTGATCAAGTCCAAGAGTTCCTGCAATTTTTTCCAGTTCTACGGATTCTCCCATAGAAAACAGAATTCCTTCTATAATTGCCTTGTATTTTTTTTCTTCCATATTTTCCGTCCATCCTGCAATACATGATAATCTATGCTGCAACTTTCGAATCAATCTGGATATCATCAAAAATATGTTCCTGCGAAATCCGTATCGTTCCCATTTTCATCAGCTCCAGAATCGCAAGAAACGTAACGATCACTTCCACTTTCGATGACTGTGCCGTCAAAAGTCCCCGGAAACTGAAATGTCTGTGTCCGGCCGCATATTTTTTCAAATCCTCCATCTTGTCTTCCAGCGATACCTCTTCTTTTTCAATCTTTCCGAATTTTGACCGCAGAGGATCAATTTTATCCTGCTGTTTTTTCATAATGCTCTCAAAAATTTCATGCAGGCGTGAAAGCGTAATGTCCGATATCAGTTCGTGGATATCAACCGGCGGTTCATACGCACGCACTTCCTCCGGAATCGTCGGCTTCTTATACATAACACGACCGGCATCCATCTGCCGGTCTTTTAGTTCATACGCCATACATTTGTACATCTTGTATTCCAGAAGCTGCTGTACCAGTTCCGCACGCGGATCTTCTTCTTCCTCTTCACTGTCCGGATTCGACGGGAGAAGCATGCGTGATTTGATATCGACCAGTGTTGCAGCCATAACCAGAAACTCACTGAGCACCTCCAGATCCTGCCGTTTCATTTCCCGGATATACTCCATATACTGTTCCGTGATCTCCACAATCGGAATATCATAGATATTCACTTTATTCTTTTCGAGCAGATACAAAAGCAGATCCAGCGGTCCCTCAAATACCTGGAGTTTAACGGTCAGTTCCATCCCTCTCGTCCTTTCTGTCATAATCTATATTTTATCTTTATGTTGTAGAAAATGCAAGGACAATTTACTATATTTAGTGTTTTACAGAAGAGGGGCAAACAATTTCAATGCTCCCATAAATGTACGCACAAGAAACGATTTTCTTTGAAATTCCTCCAGGGTCACTTCGTGGCTTTCCGCAAATGTTTTTAACGCATCTTCTTTTACCTGCAAAACTGCCCGGGTACGATACATCCAGACGCCACATTCAAAATGCAGACACAGACTGCGGTAATCCATATTTACCGTTCCCACGGTTGCCTGTACATCATCCGACACAAAACATTTTGCATGGATAAAACCTGGCGTATATGTGTATATTTTCACTCCGTTTTTGATCAGATACGGGAAATTCGACTGTGTCAGGAAATACACCAGTTTCTTATCCGGAATTCCCGGTACAACCAGACGCACATCCACGCCGGATTTTGCCGCATTTACAAGTGCCGTACGCATCTCGGATCCGATGATCAGATACGGAGTAAAGATGTAAAGATATTTTTTTGCCCTGCTGATTATATTCAGATATACATTTTCGCCGACATCTTCGTGATCCAGTGGAGAATCGGTATACGGCTGGACGAATCCTTTTTCATCTGCATGGATTTTTTCCTGCAACCTGTGTTTTTCCATGGAAGTTGCCCGATAAAATGTATAATCACTTTCTATTTTCAAAATATAATCCCACAGTTCCAAGAACATGCTTGTAAAACTCCAGACACATTCTCCGGTCAGACGGATTGCCGCATCCTTCCAATACCCAAAACGCACTCTGGCATTGATATACTCATCCGCCAGGTTCATTCCCCCGGTATAGGCAACCTTTCCGTCAATCACCGTGATCTTCCGGTGATCCCGGTTATTCTGGATAATTGACATCAGTGGGCGAAATGGCTGGAAACAGGCACATTTGATTCCCTTTTCCTGCAGATAACAATAATATTTATTCGGCAGTGTCTGGATACATCCGATTCCATCGTACATAAACCGTACATCCACGCCCTCTTTTGCTTTCTGTGCCAGAATTTCAACAATTGCATCCAGCATCTTTCCAGGCTCTGCAATAAAATACTCCAGAAAGATATAAGATTTTGCTGTTTTTAAATCTTCCAGAAACTGCGGATACATCTCTTCTCCGCAGCAATAATACTGTGTATCCGCCTCCCTGTACACCGGATACCCTGCATAACGGGTAAGATACTGCGCCTGCTGTCCGGCAGAATCATCCTCTGCCCTTAAAGCAGACATCACATCATCAGAAGGAGAACTGTATGCCCGTATCCTGCTGCTGACCACGTCCATCTTCATACGGGTCCGTTTTGTCAGTCCCGGACGGCCAAATAGATAGTATGCCGGAATTCCGAACAGAGGAAGTGCCAGTATCAGAAAAATCCAGGAAGTTTTATATGTGGAACGCATATCCCTGCTGGAGACAAACAATGCAAGCACAATGGATGCAATTTTAAACAATGCATCTACCATGGAACTGTATACGGTCGCACTGTACAACAGATAGACAAACCAGCTGAACTGCAATATAATAATCAATCCTCCAAGGACAAGTTTACTGAAGAGTTTATTTAATATTCGTTTCATCTGTCTCCTCCTTTGGTTCTCATAAAATGTCACCGACAGGCTTTTAGAGAGTATTTTATACCAATGCCAGCAAATTATCAACATCAAGAACGCCCCACGCCATGGACATTCCCGTTTCTTTCCGCGCCGATTCATATAATTTCAGTTTCAGTTCCTCCGGCCGCAGCTTTGGATTTTTCTGTAATGCAAGTGCCAGTGCCCCGCATACGACAGGGGTTGCCATAGAGGTACCACTTTTTCTGGAATATAGTGCTCCGTGATGATCCAGACTTACAATATTCGTCCCCGGTGCTAAAATTTCCGGCTTCATAATACAGCATCCGGTCGGACCACTGCCACTGTAGCCACCACGCCTTTCCCCCGGAGAACTCCGGTCATCACTTGCCCCCACCGTAATCACTTTTCTCGAAATACCGGGAGCCGTGACTGTCCCGGCTCCCGGGCCATTATTTCCGGCCGCTGTGACAACCGTCACGCCATCATCCCACAGCTGTTCTAAAAGTTCCATAATCTGCTTCTGCTCACGGTCGAGTGCCCCCGGAAGAAATCCTACGGAAAAATTCAGAATCCGGATTCCCAGTTCTTTACGATGTGCAAGCACCCATTGCAGGCCACGAATCACCCGCTCCGTCTGTCCTCCTCCATCCTTCCCGAGGACTTTCAGCGCAATCAGCTGTGCCTGCGGTGCCATTCCTTTCATTCTGCCATTCGCACACAAAATTCCGCCAACATGTGTTCCGTGTCCATTGTCATCATAACAGGCTCGTTTCATTGCCACAAAATCCAGAAATCCAACTACATTCTGCCGCAGATCCGGATGCAGATAAACGCCTGTGTCCAGTGTCACCACCCGGATATTTTTCCCCGTGTAACCCATACGATATACATTCTCTGCATGTACAAGCTGTTTGACACGATTCATATTTCAACTCCGAACTTTTCGAATCATCGCCTTTTTCTTTCATGGTATGAAAAAAGGGCCGCATGGTGCGGCCCCTGAAGTACATCTTTCATGGATCTTAATTCTGTACGGTATTTTATTTCTGGTCTGCCGGAACGTCCTTAATGGAAAAACTGATTCTTCCCATCTTGTCCTTTCCAAGACAGACAACTTTCACAACATCTCCAAGCGTCAGTACATCCTCGACATGCTCAATGCGTTCCTTGGCAATCTTTGAAATGTGAACCATTCCTTCCTTGCCTGGTGCAAACTCGATAAAAGCACCAAACTCTTTGATACTTACAACTGTACCGGTAAAGATCTGCCCTTCCTTAAAATCGGTTGTGATGATTTTTATCATATCAACGGCCTTTGCGATTGCCTCCTTGTCTGTTCCACAGACAGAAACCGCACCATCATCTGTAATATCAATCTTGACACCTGTGCGGGCAATGATCTCATTGATTGTCTTACCCTTCTGTCCCACAACATCTCCAATTTTATTCGGATCAATGGTGATCTGTTCAATCTTCGGTGCCCACTGATTTACTTCTTTTCGTGGCTCTGCAATTGCCTTGCTCATAACTTCATCCATAATGTAGACGCGTGCCTCACGGGTACGGGCAATGGCTTCTTCTACGATTGGACGGGTCAGGCCATGGATCTTGATATCCATCTGGATTGCAGTGATACCATCATGTGTACCGGTTACCTTGAAATCCATATCTCCGAAGAAATCTTCAAGTCCCTGGATATCTGTCAGTACCAGATAATCATCATCCGTCTCTCCGGTCACAAGACCACAGGAAATACCTGCAACCATCTTTTTAATCGGAACACCTGCAGCCATCAGTGACATACAGGACGCACAGGTAGATGCCATGGAAGTAGATCCATTGGATTCAAATGTCTCGGAAACTGCACGGATTGCATACGGGAACTCCTCCACAGAAGGAAGAACCGGAAGTAATGCACGCTCTGCAAGCGCACCGTGTCCGATCTCACGACGTCCCGGACCTCTGCTTGGCTTTGTCTCTCCAACAGAATAGGACGGGAAATTGTACTGATGCATATAACGCTTGGTTGTCACGTTCTCATCAAGTCCGTCAATCTTCTGTACTTCCGAAAGCGGTGCAAGTGTAACAACATCGCAGATCTGTGTCTGTCCACGGGTAAACATGGCAGAACCATGTACACGAGGGATCAGATCTACTTCTGCAGCCAGCGGACGGATCTGATCGATCGCACGTCCGTCTGGACGCTTATGATCCTTTAAGATCATCTTACGAACAGTCTTCTTCTGATACTGGTAAACGGCCTCGTCAAGAACAGCAAGCCACTCCTCGTTCTCTGCAAAAGCCTCTGCAAATTTATCTGTGATTTCACGGATATTCTCTTCTCTCTGCTGCTTTTCATCGGTAAATACCGCTTCTTCCATCTGCTCCGGAGTGACGATTTCCCGCATAGCTGCAAACATTTCTTCCGGAATCGCACAGCTTGTATACGCATGCTTCGGTTTGCCAACCTCTTCCCGGATCTTATTGATAAATGCAATGACTGTCTGGTTGACATCATGGCACTTATAAATAGCCTCAATCATCTTTGTTTCCGGAATCTCATTGGCACCGGCCTCAATCATGATGACCTTTGTTGCTGTAGATGCAACCGTAAGCTTTAAATCTCCCTCGTCCCAGTCTTTCTGGGATGGGTTTACAATAAATTCACCATTCTTCATTCCCATCTGGGTCATGGCACATGGGCCGTCAAACGGAATATCGGAAATGGTAGTAGAAAGTGCTGCACCGATCATGGCAACCAGCTCCGGACGACACTCCGGATCTACAGACATAACCATATTATTTAAGGTTACATCATTGCGGTAATCTTTTGGAAACAGAGGTCTCATCGGACGGTCAATGACACGTGCGGTAAGAATAGAGTTCTCTGATGCTTTTCCTTCACGCTTGTTAAATCCGCCAGGAATTTTTCCAACCGAGTACATTTTTTCTTCAAATTCCACGCTCAGCGGGAAGAAATCAACGCCATCTCTCGGCTTGTCGGAAGCAGTAGCCGTAGATAATACGGTAGTCTCTCCATATTTTAATAATGCGGCACCATTTGCCTGTGCACATACTCTTCCGATATCAACGGTCAGTGTTCTGCCTGCCAGTTCCATTGAATAACTTTTGTACATGTATTCTCTCCTTCAAAATTTAATACGGTATGTCAAAACCCCGAAACTACTGAACAATACAAAACAGCGTTTTGTCCTCTTCAGTGGTCCCGGAAAAAAGTTCTGCCATACAACAAAAAGAAGAGCGGAATATAAAACTCCGCTCTTTGTTTACAATTATTTTCTGAGTCCTAAACGCTCAATTAAAGAACGATATCTTTCAATATCAATGCTCTTTAAGTATGATAATAATCCACGTCTCTGACCGATCATCTTAAGCATACCTCTTCTGGAATGATGATCCTTTGGATTCTGCTTTAAGTGCTCAGTAAGCTCCTGAATTCTTGCAGTAAGAACAGCTACCTGAACTTCTGGTGAACCAGTGTCGTTTGGTGTTCTTCCATACTCATTAATAATTGCCTGTTTCTTTTCTTTTGCGATCATTTTATGATCCTCCTTAAAATATTTTTGCACCCGATACTCAGCAAAAGGTCGGAGTGTCCATTCACCGAATATGGGTTAAACCATACTAATCTAATGTATCATAAATCCGTATCGTTGTAAACAGTTTTTTAATTTAAATACGATATGACACAGATTGGTGTCCGGTAATAGGCACTGGAAATTTTAATTCCGGTACGTGCATTGCTGGCATGCACAATCTGACCGTTTCCGATATAAATTCCCACATGGCTGATGCTGCTTCCGCTTCCATAGAAAAAGAGATCTCCCGGTTTTGCCTCAGATGCACTGATTCGATTTCCGTATGCCGGCTGACTTGCCGCATGATGCGGGAGGCCGACTCCGTATCTCGCATATACCTGCATCGTAAATCCGGAACAATCAATTCCATTTGTCAGGCTTGTTCCACCCCAGACATAACGGTTTCCTACAAACTGTAATGCAAACTGTACTAAAGAAACGCGGGAATCCGTGTATCCCTCTCCGTATTCCAGTTCTTTTACCGTCGATGCTGTCGGAAGTTTTTCTGTTACCTCTACATAATCTCCGGAAATATATCCTTTCTGATCATCCACTTCCACTTTATACCAGCCGTCTTTTGTATCTTCCACAACAAGATCCTCTCCCTCTCCAACCAGAGAAAGTATTGCAGAATCTTCAGAAGCCTTTTCTCTTACACGAAGGGTTGTGGTATTTACGGTAACAACTTTTGTAATTTCTTTCTTTGCTACATTTTTTGCAACATCTCCTGTCAGAAGATACTCTGTCTTTACATAACCTTCCACCTTGCCGGAGGTGATCTTTGCCCAATCTCCCTTGACCGAGACAATCTCACAGGCATCTTTATCAGTCATTTTTCCAACAACTTTACTGTCTGTGGATGCCTTTTTTCGCACATTTAAGCTTCCCTGCACCTGCGCGATTCCAAGATTTTTATACCCACAGATGCTGGTATCCTCCGTGGTATTTTCCGAAACCGCTTCTTTTGTCTGCGTATCTTCGATTCCCTGTGCAACCATCTGCTTTTCATTCGCAGCCACCGCAACATCTGTTTTATCATACAGCTGACTGGTTACTCCTGCCGTCACATCCAGCGCCTCCACTTCGCTTGCATTCAAAGATGCGGAAACACCGGCTGTGAGCGATCCGGCCGCCTCTGTTTTATCTGTATTTTCCTGCTGTATCCCGATATAGGCTGCCGCACCGGTCAGTGTCAGAGAAAAAGCAAGTACCATTCCAACTCTCTTTTTTGTCATACGATTCATTTCACAGATTCCTCCCTCATGTCTCATGAAATCTCATAACAAAACGAGTATAACAACAAATAATTACAATGTCAACATAATTTTGTAATATTTATGTAATATGTTTACATGTCGCCGTTTATCGACATCATACGACTGCGGCTCGTTTCAATGTCTCTTTCCATCTGTTCTTTTAACATCTCTACAGACGAGAATCTCTGTTCCGGACGTATAAAAGAATAAAAGCTGACCTTTAGTTCATATCCGTACAGATCACCGGAAAAATCCAGTATATGCGTCTCCACATTTACTTTATTGGAATGATTGACGGTCGGTTTGCATCCGACATTTGTCACACCTGTGTAATATTTTCCACCAATCTCTACCGCAGTTGCATATACACCTTTCGGCGGAAGAAGTTTTTCGGCCACAAGTTCCATATTGATCGTCGGGATTCCGAGCGTTCTTCCAAGCTGCCTTCCATGAATCACTTCACTCTTTACAAAAAACGGATACCCAAGCAGATCATTTGCCTTTTCCATATTGCCTTTTATGATCTGTTCCCGCACAAACGTACTGCTGATGTCCCGTCCCTCATACTGGATCTTGTCTACCACCCTAAGGGTATAGCCATATGTCGCGGACAATTTTTCCAGCAGAATATGATCCCCTTTCCGGTTATGGCCAAACCGGAAATCCGATCCGACTACCATGCTCTTTACATGCAGACTTTTTACAATCCATGCAACAAAAGCCTCCGGCTCCATGCACATGACTTCTTTGGTAAACGGACATTCCAACAGGTAATCAATTCCACGCTCTTTGAGAATTTCCTGCTTTTCTTTATTGGTCGAAAGGACACGGTAATTATTATTCTCCGTAAGTTTTTTCGGTGGAATATCAAACGTAAAAACAACGGCCTTTAACCCTTCTTTCTTCTTTTCCAGAAGGTGTTCAATCAGTGCTTCGTGTCCACGGTGTACTCCGTCAAATTTTCCCAGCGACAATGCCGTTGGTTCTTCTATATGAAAATCTTCTATCTTATTCCAGCAAATCATATTTATGCACCAAACATTTTCCGGACTTTATAGTCCTTTGTTTCTCTCTCATACTGATATACAGCGTAAAAATGTCCCATCGGATCATAAACCAGTACCTGCTCACCATCCGCAATTTTTTCCGGAACATCCGTAAAATTTCCATCGTTTAAACGGTTTCCATTCTGAAGAAAACGAAACGCTTCCGGTACAACCGTCAGTTTCGTCTTTCCCTCAAACACGCGGTCCACCGGAAGAATCAGTTCTTCCAGCGTTCCTTCATCCCTTATCTTTTCAATTTCTGCCAACGTGTGTGCCTCTTCCAGAGGAAAAACACTCACTCTTGTCCGGACCAGGGATTCCATACACGCGCCTACGCCAAGCGCCTCTCCGATATCCGCACACAGCGTACGGATATAAGTTCCCTTGGAACAGTGCACCTGCATCGTCACATAAGGAAGATTGATTTTTTCAATTTCTATGGAAAAAATTTTAACCGTGCGGGCTTTCCGCTCTACCTCAATTCCGGCGCGGGCCAGATCACATAACTTCTTTCCGTTGACTTTGAGTGCCGAGTACATTGGCGGAATCTGCTCATAATCTCCAACGAACTGCAAAATAGCCGCTTCCACGGTCTGTTCTTTCAGCAATGCAGCCTCTCTGGAACGATCTTCTTTCACCGTTCCGGTCATATCCTGTGTATCGGTTGTAATGCCAAGATGCATCACCGTACGATACACTTTATCCTTATCCGTCAGAAGTTCACATACCTTTGTTGCATTTCCGATGCATATGGGAAGTACTCCGGTCGCTTCCGGATCGAGCGTTCCGGTATGTCCGATTTTACGCTCATGTAAAATGCCGCGGAGCTTTGCTACCACGTCAAAGGAAGTAAAGCCCCGCTCTTTATAAACATTTATAATTCCGTTTATCATATTATAATCTCTTCTCAACCTCGGCAAGAATACGCTCAATTGCCTCTTCTGCCGGTCCTTCCACGGTACATCCGGCAGCCTTGACATGTCCGCCGCCGCCAAAATGCATCGCAAGCGATGCCGCATCAAACGCACCGTTTACACGAAAACTTACTTTAAACGTATGATCCTCATTCTCATAAAGGAATACTGCAAGTTCCACATCTTTGGTATTGCGCATCTGCTCCACGATTCCTTCCATATGTTTCGGAAGAACTTCGAGTGCATGCATCTCTTCGAGCGTCAGAAAAGAAGTCACTACTCTGCCACCCAGACGAAGTCTGCTGGAAAGCAGTGCCTGTCCCATGGCACGATTCTGGTTGTATGTTTTCTGATTAAAAGCTTCATCCACAATTTTTGTGAAATCAATTCCTTTATCCATCAGCATGCCCGCCATATTCATCGTGGAGGAAGACGTGCAGGAATACTGAAACACTCCGGTATCGGTAACCATTCCGGTATACAGACATTCCGCGATTTCTTTTGTGATCTTCTCCGTATCTAACAGTTCACAGATCAGCTCACAAGTGGAACTTGCATCCGGGAAAATATAATTTTCCTCTGCAAAACTCTGGTTACTGACATGGTGGTCAATACAGGCTGTATGCTTTGCTTCCTGAAAATAACGTGCAGCATTCCCCAGACGTTTCTCATCTCCGCAGTCCATGGCGATAAACAGATCAAACACCACGGATTCCTCATAGTCACTGCGGATTTCCGATGAAAAATTCAGGAATTTAAAGATATTGGGAATCGGCTCAAGATACAATCGCACATCCACATCCGGATAATATTTCCGGATATAGTTGTAAACTCCGAGTGTGGAGCCCACACAATCCCCATCCGGACGTACATGTCCGGCAAGACCTACCGATTTTTTCCCTGCAAGAATCTCATCAAGCTTCTTCATCCGGTTTCTCCTTTATATCTTTGGTCACTTCATCAATCATTTTTGACATATGGATTCCATATTCAATGGACTGGTCCAATACAAATTTGATCTCCGGTGTGTTGCGCAGATTTACGGACTTTGCCAGGCTCCTGCGAATAAATCCTTCTGCGGAGCGAAGTCCTGCAATCGTATCCTGCTGTGATTTTTCATCCCCCAGCACACTGATATAGGCCTTTGCCGTTTTCAGATCCGGAGCGACCTCCACTGCAACTACACTGGTCATCGGATTGATCCGCGGGTCTTTGATTTCCCCGCGGATAATATTGGAAAGCTCACGCATCACTTCCTCATTGATCCGAATATTTTTAATACTGTTTTTTCTCATATTCTATCCTATCTTGGTACTTCTACCATCTTATAAGCTTCTACCTGATCAAGTTCCTGAATGTCATTAAAGCCGTCAAATACAAGACCACATTCATATCCGGCCTTAACTTCCTTGACATCATCCTTGAAACGCTTCAGGGATGCTAAATCTCCCTCGAAGATCTGCTCGCCTTCTCTGGAAATACGAACTTTACATCCGCGTTCCATCACACCGTCAAGTACATAAGAACCGGCAATATTACCGACACCGGATGCCTTAAAGATCTGACGGATTTCTGCATGACCGATAACTTTCTCCTCAAATACAGGATCAAGCATACCCTTCATGGCAGCCTCTACATCCTCGATCGCATTGTAAATAACCTTGTACAGACGGATATCTACACCCTCATTGTCTGCGGTAACTTTTGCAATCGGGTCCGGACGGACATTAAATCCGATGATGATCGCATTGGATGCGGAAGCAAGAATAACATCAGATTCGTTGATTGCACCGACACCACCATGGATCACTTTTACAACCACTTCTTCATTGGACAGTTTCACAAGTGACTGTTTCACTGCCTCAACAGAACCCTGTACATCCGCTTTTACAATAATATCAAGTTCCTTCATATTTCCGGACTGGATCTGGGAGAACAGATCATCCAGTGACATCTTTGCCTTGGTATCTTCGATCAGGCGGTTCTTTTCCTCTGAAATATAAGTATCTGCAAATGATTTTGCTTCCTTATCGGAATCGCAGACAACAAATGTCTCTCCGGCTGCCGGTACACTGTTTAATCCGAGGATCTCTACCGGCGTGGAAGGAGTTGCCTTCTTCACGCGCTGTCCCTTGTCGTCGATCATGGCACGGACTTTACCGTAGCTGCTTCCACAGGCAATGGAATCTCCGACATGAAGTGTTCCTTTCTGAACCAGAACCGTTGCTACCGCACCGCGTCCCTTATCCAGCTGTGCCTCAATGACCAGACCTCTTGCATTACGGTTTGGATTTGCTTTCAGTTCCATCACTTCTGCAGTCAGAAGGATCATTTCCAGAAGATTGTCGATACCTTCCTTAGTATGTGCAGAAACCGGACAGAAAATCGTACTTCCACCCCAGTCTTCCGGAATCAGTTCGTATTCGGAAAGCTCCTGCTTTACTTTTTCAATGTTTGCACTCGGCTTATCAATCTTGTTGACAGCAACGATGATTTCTACACCGGCAGCCTTTGCATGGTTGATTGCCTCAATGGTCTGTGGCATAACACCATCATCTGCTGCGACAACCAGGATTGCAATATCGGTAGAATTTGCACCACGCATACGCATTGCGGTAAATGCCTCATGACCAGGAGTATCCAAAAATGTGATCTTCTGTCCATTGATGGACACCACAGATGCACCGATATGCTGGGTAATACCACCGGCCTCGCGGTCTGTCACACGTGTGGAACGGATCGCATCCAGCAGGGATGTTTTACCATGATCGACATGACCCATAACACAGACAACCGGTGGACGTGGAACCAGATTCTTCGGATCTTCTTCATCCTCTTTTAAGAGTTCCGCGATGACATCAATCTTCTCCTCCGGCTCGCAGATAAAGTTAAACTCCAGTGCGATTTCTTCCGCTGTCTCAAAATCTACTTCCTGATTTACCGTTACCATTTCACCCTTCATAAAGAGTTTTTTTACAATGGCAGATGGCTGCAGTTTCATCTTGTCTGCCAGATCACGGATTGTCATCTTTTCCGGAAGTGTGATCGTCTTGATTACATTTTCATCTTCCTTCGGCTTCGGCTGCTGCTGTGGTTTCTTTCTGCCGCCGTGCTTCTCAAGGTTTACATAATTTTCCTGTTTCTTTCCGCCAAGTTTATCATGATCTTTCCGATGATTATTGTTGTTATTGCGGCGGTCATTATTTCCACGGGAGTCCTTTCCGCGGATTTCTTCCGGTGCTGCAACTGCTGCCGGCTCTTTACTGAAACGGTTCTTTCTGCCGTTATTGTTTCTGTCGTTCTGTGGACGGCTGTTGTTTCTGTCTCCGTTCGGACGATTGTTATTGTTTCTATCTCCCTGATGACGGTTATTATTTCTCTCCCCGCCTCTGTCATTGTTTCTGTCATTCTGCGGTCTGTTGTTTCTCTCGCCACCGGAATGATTGTTGTTTCCACGGTTTTCCTGGCTGTTGCGGGTATTTGTGTTTTCTGCCGGTTTATTGTTTGCCGGCTTACTTACTTCAAGATCCGCTGTCGGCGAAGGCGTACGCTCACTGATCGGACGCATTGCACGCTCCCCGACCGGACGCGGACGAATGATGCTGTGCTGTGCCGGACGCTTATTGTCCTCCCGTCTTCTGTTATTACCGTTTCCATTTCCGTTTCCACGGTTGTTGTTATTTCCGTTTGCCGGCTTTCTGGACTGTTTGCTGTACTGTGCATTAAATACGGCTGTGATGCTGGATTTCTTCTTTGGACGTTCTTTTCCATCCGCAGTTTTTGTTGCACCTGCCTTTGCAACTTCTGTTTTTTTCACATCTGCTGCCGGTTTTGCTTCTTTCGAAAAAGCACCGCGGACCAGTGCCTGTGCTTCTTCTTCCATATTGCTGGAAGCACTTTTTCCGTCGAACTTTGTATTTTTTAATTTATCTAAAATATCCTGTGATTTTATATTTAACTCTTTCGCGAGTTCATGAACTCTCATTTTTGCCATAAATGAATTTACCTCCGTTATTCAGTTTTATATTTTTATACGGTGTGCTCTTTGAGCTTCTTTTCTACGGCCTTCGCCAGATTTTCATCTGTCACGGCAAGTGATGCACGGAATTCTTTTCCGATGCAGCGTCCAAGTGCTTCCTTACTTCCGTAACAATAGCATGGCACATGGTAAAAATCCGTCATATTACAAAAACTCTTTTTTGTGTTCCCGGATGCCTCCGCAGAGACAATCACGAGATATGCATGACCTGTTTTTACTGCTTTTTCTGTAGAAAATTCACCGCTTACAACATTTCCAGACTTTGCTGCTATTCCAAGCATGGATAATACGGGATCATTATGCAAGTGTACTCATCTCCTTTTCCAGACTTTCATACACATCCTGCGGAATTGCAGTCTTAAGGGAGCGCTCAAGTCCTTTGGATTTTCTCGCCAGGCGAAGACACTCAGGATCTGCACAGATGTATGCCCCACGGCCGTTTTTGCGACCGGTGGCATCCAGTACAATTTCATTTTCCGGTGTTTTGATTACCCGGATCATTTCCTTCTTTTCTTTCATTTCATTACAGGCGACACACTTGCGCAATGGAATTTTTTTATTTGCCATAATTACTCCTCAGAGGAAGTTTCTTCTACCGGTGTTTCTTCTACAGTTGCTTCTTCTGCTGGCTCTTCATCGGAAGAAGTCTCCTCTGCTGCATCCGGATCTTTGTAATAGCCTTCCTCATCATACTCATAATTATCGTCATATTCATCGTCTTCATAATCGTTCTCATAATCAAGGAAATCCCCGGACTCTCTTGCCTGTGTCTCACTCTTGATATCGATCTTGAATCCGGTCAGACGGGCAGCCAGACGGGCATTCTGTCCTTCTTTGCCGATTGCAAGAGATAACTGGTAGTCCGGAACAACAACCTTTGCTGCTTTTTCATCCGCATCTGCAATAACGGAAATCACCTTTGCAGGACTTAATGCATTCTGGATCAGGATGGCAGGATTCTCATCCCATGTAATGATATCAATTTTTTCTCCGCGCAGCTCATTAACGATCGCATTGACACGTGCTCCGTTCATTCCGACACATGCGCCAACCGGATCTACATCCGGATCGTTCGACCATACCGCGATTTTTGTACGGCTTCCTGCCTCACGTGAGATTGCTTTAATTTCAACGATACCATCCCGCACTTCGGAAACCTCTGACTCAAAAAGTCTCTTGACAAGCTCCGGATGTGTTCTGGAAACAAGAATCTTCGGTCCCTTTGAGGTTGCCTTCACTTCCAGAATATATACCTTAATGCGTTCGGTTGGCTGGAAGGTTTCCCCCTTGATCTGCTCACTTTCGGTCAGGAGTGCATCTGCCTTTCCAAGATTAATACTGACATTGCGTCCGACATAACGCTGGACAACACCTGTCACTACTTCTTTTTCCATGCTGAAATACTCATCGTAAATCACTTTCCGTTCTTCTTCACGGATCTTCTGTAAGATCACATTCTTGGCATTCTGTGTTGCAATACGTCCAAATTCTTTGGATTTTACTTCTACCTGAACAATATCGCCCAGTGTATATTTTCCATTAATCATCTGCGCATTCTGCAAAGAGATCTGCTCAATCGGATCTTCCACAGTCTCTACCACTGTTTTTTCCTGATAACAATGATATTCGCAGGTGTCCGGATCAATCACAACTTTTACGTTGTCAGCCTTTCCAAAATGATTTTTGCAGGCAGTTAAAAGGGAATTTTCAATTGCCTCAAGCAGCGTTTCTTTACTGATATTTTTCTCCTTCTCCAGTATCGTTAACGCATCCAATAACTCATTATTCATGATTTTTATCCTCCATATATATTGATCGTATTTTTAAGTCATTGTTCTAAAAATCAATTGCCTGTCGGATCAGTGCAATATCTGTTTTCAAAAAGGTGGTCTCTTTGTCGTTCTCATCCGCAATCGTCACAGATGTATCATCATACGCTTTTAAAATTCCTGTGAATTCCTTGCAGCGGTCGATTGCACGGTAGGTACGGATCTCAATTTCTTTGCCCATATTTCGGACATAATCTTTTTCTTTCTTTAAAGATCTGCCAAGTCCCGGAGAACTTACCTCAAATGTATAGGAATCCGGAATAAAATCTTCACGGTCGAGCAGTTCATTCATCTCACGTGCCACCGCCTCACAATCATTGATTGTAATGCCGCCCTCTTTGTCAATATACGCCCGCAGATAATACATGCTTCCCTCTTTGACATATTCTACATCTACCAGTTCAAACTGCATACGCTCCAGAATCGGAAGAATCAGTTGTTCTGTCTTTGCCTCATAAGTACTTGCCTTTGACATATTACCACCTCTTTTCTTTGACATAAAACACATTTTCACAAAAATTTGAGAGAGGACATCTGCCCTCTCTCAACCTTAGTTTCTATGCTACTTTTGTTATCATATCACTCTTTTCCCCTGATTTCAAGGGATTTTGTGTATTTCTTTCATAAAACAAAAAGTTCTTACCCAATCAGGTAAGAACTTCAGCAGTCCGTACGGGAATCGAACCCGTGTTTCCGCCGTGAGAGGGCGGCGTCTTAACCGCTTGACCAACGAACCGTGTATTATACTATCATAGCACAGGCCATGCGTCAAGTACTTTTTTCAGAAGCCTGGTTATTGTTCCCCTGCAAGCAGTAACAAGACTTGTACTTTCTTTCCCATATGTATATAATTTGTATAAAAGCAACTCAGGAGGACATCAGAAATGAAACTTATCTCATGGAATGTTAACGGGCTGCGCGCCTGTGTACAAAAAGGATTTCTCGATTATTTTCATGCCGCAGATGCCGATTTTTTCTGCATTCAGGAATCCAAGCTGCAGGAAGGACAGATCGCACTTGATCTGCCGGGCTACCACCAGTACTGGAATTACGCCGAGAAAAAAGGCTACTCCGGCACGGCAATCTTTGCAAAACACGAACCTCTTCAGGTCACACGCGGCATCGGCACCGCAATCTGCGATACCGAAGGTCGAGTGATCACCCTCGAATATGACAGCTTCTACCTTGTCACCTGTTACACTCCAAACTCCCAGAACGAACTGGCGCGGCTTCCCTACCGCATGGAATGGGAAGATGCTTTCCGCGCTTATCTTCTTCAGCTCGACAGCAAAAAGCCGGTCATTCTCTGCGGCGATTTAAATGTTGCACACACGGAGATCGATCTGAAAAATCCAAAGACCAACCGCAAAAATGCCGGTTTTTCCGATGAAGAACGGGAAAAAATGACCGAACTTTTAAACGCCGGTTTTACGGATACCTTCCGCTATTTTTATCCGGATGCCGAGGGCATTTATTCCTGGTGGTCCTACCGCTTTAAAGCCCGCGAGAAAAACGCCGGATGGCGGATCGATTATTTTCTCACTTCAAAGCGGTTAGATTCCAGTCTCACCGGAGCAGCTATCCATACCGATGTGTTCGGTTCGGATCACTGTCCGGTAGAACTGACCATTGAATTGTAAAGAAGTTTATTTCGTAAAAAATCCAGTGTTTTCACGGACGATTCCATGAAAACACTGGATTTTTCATTATGCGTACATCAATTTTCCTTTTGGCACTGGAATTTCCCGCCCAATAGCCTTTGCCGTCTCTATCCATTCGGAAATAACTGTTTCCACATTTTCCAAAGCCTCTGCCGCCGTTTCTCCATCATAAACTTTATTTCCGCGAGGATGCGCAGCTCGCGGAGCGTTATTTAATCATAGGAAGGAATTTCCTATGATTAAATAAAAAAAATGCTGTCATACGACAACATTTTTTCGGGTTGGGCTATTATATTTATAATAGTAACAGTCCGTACGGGAATCGAACCCGTGTTTCCGCCGTGAGAGGGCGGCGTCTTAACCGCTTGACCAACGAACCGTGTATTATACTATCATACACAATACTCTTTGTCAAATACTTTTTTCATATTTTTATCTTTATATTGCCAGAGTTAGAAGAACTTGCCTTCGACTTAGGCGATATCGTGCCATCCTTTATCGTTCTGGCCTCTTTCTTGTTATTTCTTTATTTTTGCAAGTGTCTTATAAAATGGCTTGAATATCTTGTTAAGTTGCGTTCCATTCTTTGGATATTGCTTTGTGATTTTAGCACTCATAGACTTCTTATCGCCTACTATGTTATTTGCTAGTATGATGGTTCATTTTTTCCAACACAATTTATAATGGTATAGAGCTCATTTTTATCTACACTACTTATCTTTTCTGTCACTTTTACTGATGAAGAGTTGACAACATTCTCTTCAACAGATACAGGCACTTTCTATAGGTTTGAGTTTGATGTATTAGAGCGCGGTACTCTACTTACATTCATTCCACGTTCAGACCAAAATGAAACAACAGCATCAAATTCTGTATCATTTGACATAATAATTAGAAATCCTTTGTTAATTATTTTTTACGCTGCCGCATTGGCATTTATCGACTCTATAACCTTCCTGATTCCCATCCACACCGTCAAATCAGTAAATATCTCTACCACACTTCCCTGATCTGTAAACGGTGACTCCTGCAAGACAGAGAGATCTTTCATCATTCCATTATGAACTATGTATTCTACGATTTGGTTCACAAAGTAAATCTGTCTGCTATCCAGGCTTGTGCTAGTCAAGTATTCTGAGAATGCTTCCTTTGCCGCATTCATATCAAGTCCTACGATTTCGCGAACAAATTCTCCCAATGGTTTTGTACCAATCTCATGTTCATAATCTTGTTTGGTTCCTACTTCTTTCCACAAAATAGCTTCCAATGTTTCAACATCTGTCTCAGTCAATGGCTGATTCGTCTTAAGCTTTGCAATAGCAACATTATCTTGGTGTTGTCTGATATAGTACTCTGCCTTTGCCTTGTAATTCTTCAGCTCATCATTTTCCAGCTCAGATTCCTTCCAGGTGGCAGAAAGCAGTTCGTCTGAAAAATTAGTCTCATATTTGATTTTGCCTCGTGGGATATATTTCATCAGATCACGAAGCTTTTCTCTGATTTCTTCAAACTCGTTAATTCCTGCATTATCCACATAATCTGTATTCAATATCTTATTAATCAATTCTGATTTGGCCTGGATCTCTGGTATGTTTGCAACACTCGCTATTCCTGCAACTTTCTTATGCAGATCTGAACGAGCCCTTCTTATCAATTTCATCCTTATAAAACGTAATCAGCATATCCAACTTCCGACTTGTTAGGCATACCCGGAAGCTCTACTTCATTGATCCAGTCTTTGCCTTCTGTCCAACCGGCATCCGTTAACATGGAATCTATGTAAAGCTTTCTTGTTTTATATTCGGACAAATCAAGAGACTTTGGCACATAAGTCTGCTGCTGTTCCTGTCTACGAGCTGACAGTTCTTCTTTCAGAGACGCATTCTCTGCAATCAGCTTTTTCAGATCAAGTTCTTGTTTGGCTGATTTTTCTTGTTCCTTAGCAAGTTCTTCTTTTGTCGCACTAGCAGCCTCTTTCGAAGCCTTCTCTCACCTCTTGACAATACAGTCCAAAAATGAATAGGGCTGATTGCCCATACAATCCAGTTTCATCATCAGACAAATTCTCTGCTGTCTTTGACATATAAAACATATCTAATGCCTTTTCTTGTGAAACATTCCATTTTTGACTGATCAAATTTACAACTTCTAGAATAAGCAGAGATTTCACTAATACATGTCCCATAGCATCGCCTTCAATTCTTCCATCTCTTTAGCGATTTCTTTATCCAAAGCCTTAATGTTAGCCAGAATCTCTGATGTTGCAGGATACTCAATTTTTTCATATTCTACCTGTTTATACTTGTTGATAGACAAGTCATATCCGTTATCCGCGATTTCCTGTTTCGGAACCATAAATGACTGTTCGGTACGTTTTCTATCAATTTCCTGCTCACGATTCTTAAATCTCTTGATGATATCAGTGATATCATTTTCAGACACAACAACTCTCTTATCATCAAGACTGAAGCCATCAGCCTTCATATCATAGAACCACACATTATCCGTTCCACCATGGTTCTATCCATATCGTATCCATGGAACATATGATTCATATAATGATCTTTTTTCTGCTTATCGAAGAAAATCTCATCCTTCTTATTCTCCTTCAGATATTCGCCAGCAGCAACCAGGAATCCTGATGTACCACAAGCTGGATCTGTTGCCACACCATCGTTGATACAACTGAACCTTTGTACCATTAAACGAATTGCACAGTGTGCATTTGAAACCCCTTGAACGATATGAACAGGGTGCATTATTGAACGATTGCTATAATGCCCGCATTTAGGGGCTCCTTTCTCAACTATTAATGATAATTATGTGAATAGTAATCCAATATTGGAACACCCATTTTTACTAGATATTTACCTATTCCCAATTCGATTTGATGTCTATTATATTTACAATTTATATCTTTACTTAATGGAAAAACGAGGACAAACCTCTCATCCCACTTTTGTCCAAGTTTATGTAATAAAATGCTCGAAGTTGTGTATTTCCAGCGTGTTTTTTCTCCTGGCAAATCATAATCATCGCTACTTGTTGGATAATCAAATCCAACATCATTACTTGTTGCGACTACTCCCAAAAAACCACTTGTCGTAAATTTCATCCAAATAATATCTCTCTCGTCAGTTAAGTTGTATCTTTCCGCAATCTTCTGATAATCAATGTCTTGGGGGGTAACTATTGGATTTTCTACTTTGCCCACTCCAATAGTTTCAAGGAACTCATTTACATAATCAATAATGAGTGAAATCTCTGATGGCTGCATCGATAACTGTTCCTTTGCTTTTACATACCTATCATAGCTTTTACCGTGAACAGACTTTGCCATTTTTTTACCCTCAGAATTTGTATAAAAAGCATTTTCATCTACTTTAAAATACTGTTCAACATTTTCAATCAATCAAATCACTCCTACTCTCTGCCTATCTTGGCGAGTGCCTCAAGCATACGTTTGCCGATAGCCTCCGGGTCATAATTCTCTGCTGCACATATTAAACGCAATCCATCTGGGGTAAGTACTCTACCATATAGCTTATCTTCTTTATATTTTTGGAATTCTTCATATTCCTTATTGGTTATCTGTTTCATTTTCATACTTTCTTAATAGGATGTCTAATTACAGTTTTCCACTTTTCTGGTGCAACTTTTCGAGCATCTGACATATAAATTTCATGATGTAACCTCGTATCATTCAAATCATTTTCGTATCCTTTCTCCACTAGATACGCATCCATCTTTGCAACACTTTCAGGTTCATCATCAAATGATCCGATATGCATTATCTGAACACAAAGACCCTCATCAATTGTAAGAAATTCTGCGGATGAACAATCCAACTTTTTCTTCTTTGTAGCTGTGCTAACAGCCCAATCAAAATTTTCTTTTGTAATAAAGTCAGGCAGCCTTATGACAGATATCCAATTAAAAGAATCTTTATTTCCATAATCTACCCCTTTAACATCTTCTTGCCACCAAAATCCCTCAAGCGGCGGAACAACATACTCAAAGAAACCATCAATTTTATAATCAGTCTTATAACTCATTTTCAATGTATAAGCCACTGCATATAAAACACTAATTGCTTTCTGATATGCTCCACCTTCCTCATTCGGATTACCTTTTCCACGTACTGCGATATAATTAGCTTTTGGCACTGTTACAATTGCAGGTTTATTCTTGGGCATATAAAATTCCTTATATTCTTTCTTAAAATCAAATGCCATTATCCTTACCTCTTTTTCTGCGAATCACTGTTCGCTTTTCTTACTTCGTCTTTGATTCTTTCAATTAGAATCCCCATATTCTCTCTATAGTTATTTAATTGAGCATAGATTTTTTCTTCATCACTCTCAAAAATTGCTTTTTTGCCATAAAAGATTGTAGCTATTTCCCACTCAAGTTCTCCAATTCTTTTATGTAAAAAATCGTACTCTTCCTTTAACTTTTCCAGTTCGGGTGTTAATTTCTTCGACATACTACTCCTCCGTCCTTTTTACATAAGTAAGTTCAATATCATATCCTAGTTCTTCCATCATTCGGACAAACGTCTTATTCAGCACTTCGCTTTTCTTGATGATTCGATTTACATACGGACTGGATGTTTCTGATTTCTCCGCAAGCTGAGCCTGCGTAATTCCGTTTTCTATGCACTTAACTTTTACATCTACTTCTATATTATTCTTTAACATATCCACTCTCCTTGTGCTTATGAATTTCTTGCACAATTAAGATAATTTATTCTAACATATATTGAACAGTTTTTCAATGACTCAAAAGTTACAGTTCTTTAAACAGAAAAAGTACTCAGACCACTAAGCCTGAGTGCAATATTGTTATATTTATTCAACTGTTATCTCTGTCCCGTCCTTGAATACCACGGTCACTTCTTCCTTGCTTTTCACAACTATCTTCTCTGTAAGGCTGCTCCAAAGCGACTCATCAAATTCTGTTATAAGTTCTTGCTGACCTTTAAGAACCTTGATGAATCTGCCAATCTGCTCGTACTTGGCATCCTTGTCGGATATCGTTGAGCAAATGCTATCATATTCTTCCTTCAGCTTATTGTATCGCTCCACCAAGGAACTATACTTTTTATTGTATTCATCTTGATTTTGAGCCATCCTCGCATTCTCTGCAACAATATTCTGTGTCATTTCTACTGTTACATTGATTTTCTCTTCCAATGCCTCTTTCTGCTTGATAAGGTCTGCCTTATCGCAAAGCGTAGTCCTAATTAGCTGAAGATTATCAAGTATCTCTGCTTTCTCCATAATCAGCTGATTTACAGCTTTTACAAAATAATCCTTGATTTCAAACTCTGTTAAATGAGGTGTTGAACAACCAGTCTTATGTCTGAACTTATTATTGCATTGGTAGATACCCCTTCGGTATTTGTCATTGGAATGCCACACCTTACTGCCGTACCAGCCACCACACTCGGCACACTGAACTTTGGAAGAAAATATCGTCACACCGCTGTACCTTGAACTTCCCTTGCCTCTTCGCTGTATTTCTGACTGCACCAAGTCGAAGAGTTCAGGTTCAATGATTGCCGGGTGGTTGTTTTCTACATAATACTGTGGAACTTCCCCTTCATTGGTTTTGACCTTCTTAGTAAGGAAATCAACTGTATAAGACTTCTGCAGCAAGGCATCACCTTTGTACTTCTCATTCGTAAGAATAATCCATCAATTGTGTATCTGATATTATATTTTTTCGACAAGCTCATTGGTTCTTTTTCATTCATAATCGCCATCGCCTTTATGTGATATATTTCGCTCTTATGTTATAAAAACACCACCTCAACAATCTCTTGTCAATAAAAATGTGCGAAATATACCACGCGGATTATAAAGAAAAAGATGCCTGCCAACTGGCACAGCACCTCTCTTTATCCGACATAGATATTTCCATCTATTATAATAATTCCTGTTCTATACTAAGGACATCTGGAAAAATCAGCTTTGCGCCCTTTCTCTGCAACACTAATACTTTCCCTGCCTTATCCTTCAATTCCTTTTCCAATCTACCATCAACACGAACTGGTATATTGGCAGCAGAGTCCAAATACTCATTTTTCATATATTTTTCTGTAATCGGACACATATTTTTGAATCAAAAAAGCCTTCTCATGACCAAGTACTTCTCCAAAAACAATTGTATCGCACCTATGGTACTTTTGCATTTTCTTATTATAAATCCCCTTAAATTTAGAAACCTGTGACGAAAACGGAATCATCCAAAATAGCTGAGTATTACTATCCTGGAATGCGTAAAAACATGGTCTGTCATGCAACTGTCCATTTACTTTTTCCTTATTCTGCATCAAATAAGGATCTGGAAAATCCTTAAAGTACTGATCATCAATATAATAAAAATGTCCTATTTCCATTTCTTCTCCTATCGTTAAAAAGAGGCCCCATCCTCTCGAATGGAACCTCAAAACATTTGAACTCGACCTTTTCTAAGTCGCATATCGAGTAGCGACAAACATTTGAACTCGACCTTGTTTGAGTTGCATATCGAGTAGCAACAAACATTTGCAGTAATCTCTTACTGTACTTAAAATATACATCCAAATGAGCCGCTTGTCAATGTCAAAATAAGTTCAAATCGCAGCTTATGGCTGCATTAATATTATATGTTCATATCCAATTAGATATTCATTTTACACGATACTGCTGAACATTTCAACGATTGCACACTATATAACGATAGCCCTTACATTCTAACGATTGCTACTACCGTTAAAATTTGTACTTCTACATCGGCTTGTTTGCATTCCCTCATTCGTAGTATTACCGTAGTCCCTTACTACTACACTTGCCACGATATACCCAAGAAATGCCCTGTTTTGCAAGGTTTCTTGGGTATTTTGTGAATTACTCTGAAAATGCAGAAGGATCTTTCATCCAATCGTAGAATCGTTTGCGAATTTTTTTCAATTCTTCTTTAGCACCAGGAATCTCTTCCAATTTTACTAAGTGCATAACTTTTATCCCCATTATCTCATAGGTAATCTTGTTTCGACATTCTAACCCGACGTTTCGGTTTCATATATGACCATATAAGAAAACAAAAAATCCAGTGCCTACAACAGCTTCCTAAGAATCTGTATAAACACTGGATTTATATCTCAGCAGTCCGTACGGGAATCGAACCCGTGTTTCCGCCGTGAGAGGGCGGCGTCTTAACCGCTTGACCAACGAACCGTGTATTATAATAGCATACACCCCACGCTTCGTCAAGCATATTTTTCATATTTTTCAAAAATATTCAAACAAATCCGAAAATAAGACTTTTCCCTCTTTTTTCATTAATCCTCATAACCGTTTGGATTGTTCTTCTGCCATCTCCAGGAATCTGCGCACATTTCCTTAATTCCGTACTGCGCTTTCCAGCCAAGTTCACGTTCTGCCTTACCCGGGTCACAGTAACAGGTTGCAATATCGCCAGGACGGCGAGGCTTGATGCTGTATGGAATCTTAATGCCGTTTGCTTCCTCAAAATTCTTTACGATATCAAGCACGCTGTAGCCGTGTCCGGTACCAAGGTTGTAAATGCAAAGTCCGGCGTTCTCTTCGATCTTCTTTAATGCCTTTACATGTCCGTTTGCCAGATCAACAACGTGGATATAATCGCGCACACCGGTTCCATCCGGAGTATCATAATCATTTCCGAATACACCAAGTTCTTTTAACTTGCCAACTGCAACCTGTGTAATGTAAGGCATCAGGTTGTTCGGGATGCCGTTTGGATTCTCCCCCATGGTTCCGCTTGGATGTGCTCCGATTGGATTGAAGTAGCGAAGCAGGATCACATTCCACTCATTATCTGCCTTGTAGATATCTGATAAAATCTGCTCCAGCATGGACTTTGTCCATCCGTAAGGATTGGTACACTGTCCCTTCGGGCAGTTCTCGGTAATCGGAATTTCTGCCGGATCGCCGTATACGGTTGCAGATGAAGAGAAAATGATGTTCTTGCATCCGTTCTGACGCATAACATCAACCAGTGTTAAAGTTCCTGCAATGTTGTTATTGTAATACTCCCAAGGCTTTGCCACAGACTCTCCGACAGCCTTCAGTCCTGCAAAATGAATACAGCTGTCAATCTTCTGCTCTGCAAAAATTTTATTTAAGATGTCACGGTCAAGGATATCTCCCTTATAGAATGTCACTTTCTTTCCGGTCAGCGCCTCCACACGATCCAGTGACTTTTCTGAAGCGTTTGACAGATTATCCAGAACAACGACATCATATCCTGCATTCTGCAGTTCCACACAGGTATGACTTCCGATATAGCCTGCTCCACCAGTAACTAAAATTGCCATAATTCCACTCTCCCTTTCTGTGCTTTTGTTTTCTTCTGATACCCCTATTCTATCGCTCCCGGCTCTTAATGTACAGAACCAAATGTAGAAAAAACATGTAAAAATGTTGCATGTGCATAAAAAAACGTATAAACTCAATACTAGAATCGTGTAAGGAGAATTTCCAATGAATGATCAATATAAAAATTCCTACAAAGCAACTGCAAAAGAACTTGTTTCCCTGTCTGTCTATAATGTCGGATACCAGCTATGCGATGCCGGCTATCAGTGGGGACCCGGAATCCGCGACCACTACCTGATTCACTATGTGATCTCGGGAAAAGGCACATACGAAGTCAACAACGAAACCCACTCCCTCTCTGCCGGAGACGCCTTTCTGGTATATCCGAATACCGAAATCATCTACCGTGCCGATACAAAAACGCCATGGGAATATGCATGGGTCGGATTTACCGGAAGTGACGCTGCCACAATTCTGCAGGCAACCGATTTTTCCCGCAAACATCCATGTATTCATGCAGTTCCCAACGGCGAAGAAGTCAAACGTCAGCTTCTGCATATCTATGATGCCAGAGGAAACGGATTTGAACATGCCGTTGAAATGACCGGCCGGCTCTATACCACGCTGGCGCTCTTTCTAAAATCTTCCACCCAAAAAGAAACGCAGCTGACAGCCGCAACCTACGTCCAGAAAAGTATCGAATATATCAGCGCCAATTACTCCTACCCGATCACAGTGGAAGATATTGCCGCCTACGTCGGTTTAAGCCGCAGCCATCTGTTCCGTTCCTTTGAACTGGTGCTGCAGCAGTCCCCAAAAGAATACCTCACGGATTTTCGCATGAAACAGGCATGCTATCTGTTGGAACACTCAAATCTTTCGATCACCGCCATTGCAAATTCCGTCGGATTTGATAATGGGCTGTATTTTTCAAAAACCTTTCATAAGAAAAAAGGGGCCTCTCCCAAAGCTTATCGCATAAAAATAAGAGGGACAGAATAATTTTTGCCCCTCTTTTCTTCTAATGCCACGGAAACGTGAACATTCCATAAATATAAATAAATAAAATCCCTACAGGCACAAAATAACAGAACAGCGGTTTCATCCATGCCTTGATTTTTAAGCCTTTTCCCGCATTGGCCTCCTGCAGGAAATTGTTCCACCCCCATCCCCGGCGTGTACAGCAAAACAGCGCCAGTATCAGTGAGCCGAGCGGCATCGCATTGTTAGACACAATAAAATCCCACAAATCCAGCCATGCCGTGCCTTTTGCAAACGGCTGAAAACGAATCAGACTGTACCCCAGCGCCGTTGGCAATGCCACAAGAAACGTCCCAATCCCGCAGACAATACATCCCACCGGACGTGACCAGCCCGTCAGTTCCCGGATCATGGCAAGCAGATTCTCACATACTCCAAATACCGTTGACATGGCAGCAAACACCATGAACAGGAAAAACAGCGCACCCCACCAGCGTCCGCCCTGCATATGGTTAAACACACTCGCCATCGTATCAAACAAAAGGCTTGGTCCCGCAGTCACTTCAAGATTATAGGTATCGCAGGCAGGAAACATAATCATGCCTGCAACAACTGCTACAAACGTATCTAAAACAATGATATTTACGGATTCTCCCAAAAGGGAACGCTCTTTCCCGATGTAGCTTCCAAAGATCGCCATGCCACCCATACCGACCGACAACGTGAAAAACGCCTGATTCATTGCTTTTACAATCATTGTACCTGATATTTTGGAAAGGTCCGGAATCAGATAAAAAGCCAGCCCATCCTTTGCGCCGGAAAGCGTAAAACTGTGGATCGCCAACACCAGCATCAGCACCAGAAGCGCCGACATCATATATTTGGTAATGCGTTCAAGGCCTCCCTGCAGCCGGAAACTCAAAATCACAAATGTAATCACAACCGTGATCAACAGGTAACCAACATTTACGGATGGTGTTGTGATCATTTTTTCAAATCCCAAATCCGCATTCTGACCGGTAAGAAACTTCACAAAATAATAAATAATCCAGCCTGCAACAACGGAATAAAACGCGATCAGTGCAATATTTCCAATCAGACACACAATCCCCGGAATTTTCCATTTGCGTTTTCCGGAAAGTTTCTCATACATATACAAGGGACTTGTCTGTGCCGCACGTCCTACGGAAAGTTCCATCACCATTGCCGGAAGCCCTAAAATGAGCAGACAGATCACATAGACAAGCATGAAACTGCCACCGCCGTTTTGTCCGCACATCCAGGGAAACTTCCATACATTTCCGCATCCGATTGCACATCCTGCCGAGAGCATAATAAACCCAAGTCTGCTTCCGAGCTGTTCTCTTTTTTCCATTGTTTCCAATACCTTTCCCCGTATATTTTTCAAAAAACTCCGGACAAACAACTTGTCCGGAGTTTTCTACCCAACATTTTTCCGATGACTAAGCTAATGCTTTCTTTGCAACTTCTGCAAGCTTTGCAAAACCTGCTGCATCTGTAACAGCCATGTCAGCTAATACCTTACGGTTTAAATCAGCTCCAGCTACCTTTAATCCGTGCATGAACTGGCTGTAAGAAAGTCCGTTCATACGAGCTGCTGCGTTGATACGAGCAATCCATAACTGACGGAACTGTCTCTTTCTCTCTTTACGTCCAGAATAAGAACTTGTTAAGGCTCTCATTACGGACTGCTTAGCTACACGATACTGCTTGGAACGAGCTCCTCTGTATCCCTTTGCTAACTTTAAAGTTCTGTTATGTCTTTTCTTAGCGCCTAATCCGCCTTTAACTCTTGCCATTTCCTATATCCTCCTTAACAAATCTTAGATGTATGGTAAAATCTTCTTCATGTTCTTGATGTTTGTCTGATCCATCATTGCTGCTTTTCTGAGATTTCTCTTATTCTTTGTTGTTTTCTTTGTTAAGATATGTCTTCTGTAAGCCTTGTTTCTCTTTAACTTTCCGGTTCCGGTTGCTTTGAAACGCTTTGCTGCTGCTCTGTTTGTCTTAATTTTTGGCATTGTGTATTCCTCCTTAATAAATGTTATCTTTTCTCTGCCAACACCATACCGATGCTTCTTCCCTCGATCTTCGGTGCTTTTTCCACTACTGCAATATCGGAAAGCTGCTCAGCAAGATCATCTAAGATGTGCTTACTGCTGTTCATATGTGCCATCTCGCGACCACGGAAACGAAGTGTGATCTTGACTTTATTGCCTTTTGCGAGGAACTTCTTTGCAGCGTTCATCTTGGTGTTCAAATCATTGGTGTCAATGTTTGGTGACAGGCGGATTTCTTTTAATTCCACTGTCTTCTGCTTCTTCTTTGCATCCTTTTCCTTACGTGCAAGATCATAACGATACTTACCGTAATCAATTACCTTGCATACAGGCGGCTTTGCATTCGGAGCAATCTTGACAAGGTCAAGACCGGCTTCATCTGCAATTTTCTGTGCCTCTCTGGATGAGACAACACCAATCTGCTCGCCATCCGGTCCGATCAGACGAACCTCTCTGTCTCTGATCTGTTCGTTAATCATTAATTCGCTAATGGTTTTGTACCTCCAATAAAAAATAGTGGATAGGCAGACTATCCACTATTACATCTAACATTCATATAACATGCTAAAAGTATGAACACTAAGTCGCCCGATTGCGCTTAGGTGAGAGTGGATACTCTACTTGTTTCTTAACAACCATTTAACTATACCACCTGATTACGGTATTGTCAACTGTTTTCTGTAAATTTATTCCGCCGGTTCTGCCGGAATAAACAGCCGCTGGTTGTTTCCCGGATTCTGATCCGGCACTGCTGCTTTTGCCTCCGCACAAAACTGCTCCTGTGAGTTTATCAGAACCTTGCCCCGCTTGTCAAGTTTTTCATACGTACCATCCGGCTGCATCACACGCGCTTTCACATTATCTTCCAGTTCCACATGCAGAATATGCAGTGCTTTTTCTTTGAGTTCCTCCTCAATCACCGGGAAAACAATCTCTACACGCCGGTCAAGATTTCGCGGCATCCAGTCCGCACTTCCCATAAATACTTCCGGATTGCCGTCATTATAAAAATAGAAAATACGGCTGTGCTCCAGGAAATTTCCCACAATGGAACGCACGGAAATATTTTCACTCACTCCCGGAATTCCGACGCGCAGACAGCAGATTCCGCGCACGATCAGATCAATCTTTACACCGCTTGCAGATGCCTCATACAGTGCCGCAATAATGCCCGGATCACAGAGGGAATTCATTTTTGCCACGATACGGGCTTCCCTTCCCTGCTGCGCGTTTTTCGCTTCCCTGCCAATCAGCCGCAAAAACTTATCCCTCAGCCAGTATGGTGCCAGCACCAGCTCATTCCATGCCAGCGGCTCGGAATATCCGGATAACATATTAAACACCGCTGTGGCATCCTCCCCGATCGACTCTTTGCAGGTAAAGATTCCACAGTCCGTATATAACTTTGCCGTCGAATCGTTATAATTTCCGGTTCCCAGATGAACATAGCGGCGGATTCCGTCCTCCTCCCGGCGGACCACCAGTGCGATCTTGCTGTGTGTTTTAAGGCCAACGAGACCATAGATCACATGACAGCCTGCCTGTTCCAGTTTTTTCGCCCATACAATGTTGTGCTCCTCATCGAAACGGGCTTTCAGCTCAACCAGAACCGACACCTGCTTGCCGTTTTCCGCTGCCTGTGCCAGACTGCTGATAATCGGGGAATTTCCGCTGACACGATACAGTGTCTGTTTAATCGCCAGGACATCCGGATCTTTGGATGCCTGCCGGATGAAATCCACAACCGGATCAAAGGTTTCGTATGGATGATGCAGAAAAATATCCCCTTTGCGGATTGCGGCAAAAATGTCACTTCCCGGTGTAATTTCCGGCACCTGCTGCGGCGTATACGGTTTATAGCGGAGATGGTCATATCCGTCAATCCCATACATTTTCATTAAAAAAGTCAGATCAATCGGTCCTGCAATCTGAAAAATATCCTCATCCGATACTTTCAGCTCGGTCTTTAAAAATTTCAGAAGCTTTTTGTCTACCTTCTCTTCAATTTCCAGACGGATAACTTCTCCCCACTGACGCATCTTTAATTTGTTTTCAATCTCTTTCAGCAAATCTGATGCCTCATCCTCATCAATCGTCAGATCTGCGTTTCGCATGATCCGGTACGGATATGCACACAATACCTTGTAATTGGAAAACAATATGCCGATGTTGCGTTCTATGATCTGCTCGAGGAGAATAAACGATTTTGTCTCCCCTTCGCTTGGAATCTGTACCAGACGCGGCAGAACACTTGGCACCTGCACGGTCGCAAACACGGTCTCATCCTCCGTTTTCTTTCCGGTCAGAAGTGCTGCAATATTCAATGTCTTATTGCGGATCAGCGGGAACGGACGCGATGCATCCACAGCCATCGGAGTAAGTACCGGATATACATTTTCCATAAAATAGCGATCCACAAAACGCGCCTGTTCCTCACTCAGATCTTCATGCGCATCCAGAAGATAAATCCCTTCTTTGTGCAGAAGCGGCATCAGGGAACGGCTGAATGTACTGTACTGGATATTGACCAGCTCCCTTGCCTGTTTATTGATGGCGGAAAGCTGCTCCGTTGCGGTCATTCCGGCGATATCACGCTTTTTATATTTTGCATGTACCATATCCTTTAAGGATGCCACCCTTACCATGAAAAATTCATCCAGATTGGAAGAGGTAATACTGACAAATTTCAACCGCTCCAAAAGCGGAATGGATTTATCCCTTGCTTCACTTAATACACGCTGGTCAAACTTAATCCAGCTGAGTTCACGGTTTTCATAATATGCCGGATCTTTAAAATCTATTTTTGTGTCCATAAAAGCCCTCCGATCTAATAGTTATAAATACGCTTCTCTTTTAAAACAGGTTTCATGCTGTATACATTTTCAAAATAAGAGGTCTTTGCGTCAAACAATGCCTGTTCCAGCGCAATATCCTCAAATGCCTCGACCGTAATCACGAGTTTTCTCTCCCTTACCGCGATCCGGATATTTTTAAATTTCTGTTTGTGGCTCTGATCCAATGCATTTGCCACACGAAGAATTGCCGAAAGTTTTGCCACGCAAAGATATTCTTCCTGACTCAGCACATCGGCGACTTCCTCATACGGATCCAGCGGAAGAGTATTGTAGCGCACGATCTGTGCAACAATCTCCCGCTCCTGATGGGTCAGACCGATAATCTCTGAGGACATGATAATATGATACGTACTCTCCGACGCTTCCGCAAAGCTGACATACTTTCCACAGTCATGCAGGATTGTAGCCACCTGAAGCAGCAGACGCGCCCGCTTTCCAAGTCCGTGTTCCTGTTTCATCGCATCAAAAATCTTAATGGATAGCTTGGAAAGTGTCTGAATGTGTGGAGAAAAACTGTGGTAATGCTCCGATAAAAATGTGGCCGCCGAAATGACATCCGCATCAAAATCATGTGTCGATGCCAGCAGTTTATTGTGCTGTGCATAATCAAATGCCATACCATCCTGAATGTTTGCTCCCGGCACCCATACCTCTTTTGGATTCACATTCTGTGCCATCATCTTATACAGCACAAGTGCCGGAATGATCAGCGGTTCCCTTTCATCCGAAAGATTTAATTCCGCTGTGATCTCCTCCAGCGTTTTTTTGAGCAGTTTATCGATAAATTTAGAGAATTTATCCAGCTTTACCTGACGGCTTTTTCCGCCTTTTTCCTCAATCTTTTTCACCAAACCGCCGGCATAGTCACTGATCAGGATCAGATAATCGACCGGGGCATTCATATACATGGCACGGAATCCCTCGAGTTTTTTATTGACATATTCCTCAATTTGGTTTTCATACATTTTCAGGGAGTATCCGCGGTCTCCAAGCAGATTCCGCAGGCGCATAATGCCTGTTTCCATGTGTTGTGTCGTGATCATTTTCCCGTCACGGAATAATGTGATCTGCACACTCGCCCCGCCGACATCCACGACTGCTGCACTCGTCTTTATCATCTCCTCAAACACCGGACTGCCAGCCACCGCTTTATAACTGATAAAACGGTGTTCCGAGTTGCTTAACACCTTTACCCGGAATCCGGTTCTAAGATAAATCTGGTCAAGGACAAATATCTCATTTGTGGTATCCCGGAGTGCGGCTGCTGCACTGACTTCATAACTGTCTACCTTGTAGCTTTCCATAATCTCTTTAAACTGCGCCAGTGTTTCACAGAGTTCTTCCACCTGCTCATATCCGATTGTCCCTGTGCCATAAGTGCCTTTTCCCAGTTCCTGCCGGGACCGGATGTGATCCACCTCATGAAACTTTTTTCTGTTTGTAAACTCAAATACCTTCAGGCTCACATCGTATGTGCCAATATAAATTGCTGCAAATGTGTGAATTGCCATACGCCCACCTTCTTTCACCAATTCTGACTAATACGTACCAAGAATCCGGAATGCAATTGTTTCGTCCCGAAGTCCGCGCAGCGCATTCTGCACTGCATGATCCTCAAATCTTCCCTCAAAATCAACAAAGAAACGATATTCCCAGTTTTTATTCTGTAACGGACGTGACTGGATATTTGTCATATTCAGTCCATTATAAATAAAATGCGACAGTGCATGATATAAAGCACCGCTTTCGTGATTGATCTCAAAACAGATGCTGATCCGGTCTGCCTGATCGGTATATACTTTTTTCCCTGTCACAACAATAAACCGGGTCGAATTATTTTTATTATTCTGAATGGAATTGCGTAATACTTTCAACCCATAAATCTGGGCATTTTTTGCACTGGCAATCGCCGCCTGGGAAATCTCCCCATCCTCTTTGACCTTCTTGGCTGCAACGGCATTATTGCTGACACTGAATTTTTCCCAGTCCGCATGACTGTCCAGAAATTCACTGCACTGCATCAGTGACTGTTTGTGCGAATACACGGTACGGATATCTCTCTCATCCGCATCTTCCAGTCCTAAAAGTGCATGATCAATACGGATGATCTGCTCCCCGACAATATAATTATCATATTCCACCAGAAGATCATAATTTTCCGAGACAATTCCTGCCGAAGAATTCTCGATCGGGAGTACCGCATAATCCGCTTCCCCGTTCTTAATGGCCTCCATGGCATCTTTCCAGCTCTCCACATGGAAATTATTGCAGTTTTCTCCAAAAAACTGTTCCATGGCAAGCTGGCTGTAGGCACCTTCGAGTCCCTGAAAAACAATCCTTGCATTGGAATAATCCAGCGTGTGAATCGGCTCAAACTCCTGCGGAGGCATAATTCCATGCTCCGTCAGCAGTTTATACTGTTTCTTACGGCTCATCGCCATGATCTGCTCAAAAAGTTCACGGATTCCGTGTCTGGTAAAATCACTTTCCGCTTTTTTCTGCAGCGTTGCCAGCTTGGATTCCTCTCTCTCCTTGTCAAAAATCTGCTTCCCGGTATTTATTTTGTATTCAGCCACATCCGAGGTCAGTTTCATCCGTTCCTCATAGAGTTTTACGATCTGTTCGTCAATTTTATCAATATCTTTTCGGATATCTAGTAAATCTTTCATATAGCGCTCCTTCATGATTTATGATAAAATTTTATAACACAAAGGTATAAAAGGCAAGATACAACTTACCAAGGAGGACTCGATATTATGAAAAAACGTTTGCCCATAATTATAATTGCTGTTCTGGTCGTAGTATTTGCAGGACTGGGCTTTTACAGCCATCAGAAAAGTAAGATCAAATACAACACAAGCTATGTCAACGGAAATACTGCTGGAAACCTTTACAATGCCGGCTTGTTTTGTGAGAAAAACGGAACCGTTTATTTTGCCAATCCGGATGACGATTACCGGCTGTATTCCATGGATACAAACGGCAATCATCTGAAAAAACTCAGTTATGACCGTGTCATGTATATCAACGCCGATGACCATTATGTATACTATGTACGCAATAATGAAAATAATGGAACCGGATTTGATTTCTTCTCCTACGCAAGAAACAGTCTGTGCAGAATTGACCAGAATGGAGAAAACACTAAAATTTTAGACAAAGATCCCTGCCTGTATGCCTCGCTTGTCGGAAACTACATTTATTATCTGCACTATGATGACAAGGATGCTACAACGCTTTACAAGATCGGAATCGATGGCGAAGGACGCAAAAAAGTATATTCGCCTTACATTTTTACATGCAGCACGCTGGGTCAGTATATTTATACCAGCGGAACGGAAAGTGATGGCGCCATCTATCAGCTGGATACCGCCAGTGACAGTTTAAGCAAAGTCTATGAATGTAATTCTTTCAAACCGATTGTAACCAGTGATGACAATGTCTATTATATGGATGTGGATCAGAACAACGCCCTGGTACATACCAATATGAAATCCGGTCATCCGGTTACACTTACCAAGGACAGTCTGGATCTCTACAATGTATACGGAAGCAGTATTTTTTATCAGCGCTATTCCGAAGACCATCCGGCCCTTTGTATGATCAAAAATGACGGCAATGGATATCAGGAACTGGCACAGGGCAATTACTCCAATATCAACGTCACTTCCAGTTACATCTATTTTACCGATTTTAAGACAAAAGAAATGTTCTGTACACCGACCGATCATCCGGGAACACTCACCGCTTTCCATCCCGGCGTTATCAAAAAATAAATTTATAAGACTGTAAAAGAGGAGGAACCCAAACATGCGGTTCCTCCTCTTTTGTTTTTCAAAACTTCCATAACATTACGCGCCAAAATCAAACAGGGAAAGCTGATTGGATTCCGGCATATCGCCAAACAATCCCAGATCACTCATCAGTTCTATTGTTGTCTTTGATACTTTTGTCCGTTCCCTAAAATCATCCTTGGAAAGAAAAATTCCGTCTTTTGCCGCTTCTGCAATCGCAACTGCCGCATTATCGCCAAGTCCGTCAATCGTATTGAGCGCCGGCAGCAGTTTTCCATCCACAATCTGAAAATGATGCGGTTCTGACTTATAGATATCCAGCGGAAGAAATTCAAATCCTCTGGCATACATTTCCTGTACCAGACGCATATCTTTGTAGGTATCCTGCTCTTTTTTGGAGAGCTCGTCCTTGCGCTTTTCGTACTCATGCATATATCCTTCCAGTTTTTCTTTTCCCTGACACATCAGCTCATAACTGAAAGCGGTCGCACGGATAGAAAAATATGCTGCATAGTAAGCCAGCGGATAAAACACTTTACAGTAGGCAATGCGCCATGCCATCATAACATACGCGGCTGCATGGGCTTTCGGGAACATGTACTTAATCTTCTCACAGGACCAGATATACCAGTCCGGTACATTGTGATCGATCATATCCTGCTTCCATTCCGGCCATTTGTCACATTTTCCTTTTGCCACAATTCCCTTCCGGACATTCTCCATAATCTTAAACGATTCCTCGGAATCCAGTCCCATGCCAATCAGATAGATCATGATATCATCCCTTGTACAGATGGCGGTAGAAATCGTTGCCTTCTTTTCCTGAATCAGTGTCTGTGCATTGCCAAGCCATACGTCCGTACCATGGGACAGCCCTGCAATACGCACCAGATCCGAAAATTCTTTTGGCTGTGTATCAATTAACATGCCCATGGCAAAGTCTGTACCAAACTCCGGGATACCCAATGCCCCCAGCTGGCAATTCACCAGATCGTCCGGCGTGATGCCAAGTGCGGAAGTATCCTGAAACAGCGACATGACAGCCTTATCATCCAGCGGGATCTGCGTCGGATCTACGCCCGTCAGATCCTGCAGCATACGGATCATGGTAGGATCATCGTGTCCGAGAATGTCAAGTTTTAAAAGATTATGGTCAATCGAGTGATAATCAAAATGTGTGGTCGTAATATCGACCGTCATATCATTTGCCGGGTGCTGAATCGGAGTAAATGTATAAATCTGTTCCCCCATCGGAAGAACAACGATACCACCCGGATGCTGTCCCGTAGTACGACGCACCCCGACACATCCAAGTACGATCCGGTCAATTTCACAGTTTCTCTTATGTACGCCGCGCTCTTCATAATAATTTTTGACATAACCGAATGCCGTCTTATCCGCCAGCGTACCGATCGTTCCTGCCTTAAAGGTCTGTCCCTCCCCGAAGATAACTTCGGTGTATTTATGTGCCTTACTCTGGTACTCTCCGGAAAAGTTCAGGTCGATATCCGGCTCTTTATTTCCCTTAAATCCCAGGAACGTCTCAAACGGAATATCAAACCCTTCTTTGGAAAGCGGTTTTCCGCAGCGCGGACAGAGCTTATCCGGCATATCACATCCGCTTCGGCCGGAAAAAGATTTTACCAGATCCGAATCAAAATCGCTGTACTGGCAATGTTTGCACAGATAATGCGCATGCAGCGGGTTCACCTCCGTAATACCGGACATTGTCGCAACGAAAGAACTTCCGACCGATCCACGCGATCCGACCAGGTAGCCGTCTTCGTTGGATTTCCAAACCAGCTTCTGCGCAATGATATACATCACAGCATACCCATTGCTGATGATGGAATTTAATTCCCGGTCTAAACGTTCCTGCACAATTTCCGGCAGTGGATCTCCATACATTTTATGTGCTTTGTTGTAACAGATGTCACGCAGCATCTGGTCCGAGTTTTCAATGACCGGCGGACACTTATCCGGACGAACGGGAGAAATTTTTTCGCACATATCCGCAATCCGGTTTGTGTTTGTAATAACAACCTCTTCTGCTTTTTCACTTCCAAGATAGGCAAATTCTTTCAGCATCTCTTCCGTCGTCCGCAGAAAAAGGGGAGCCTGCTCATCAGCATCTTTAAATCCCTGCCCTGCCATGATAATTCTCCGGTAAATTTCATCCTCCGGATCTAAAAAATGTACATCACAGGTTGCCACCACCGGCTTATGGAACTGTTCCCCGAGCCGGACAATCTTTTTATTGATCTCAATCAGATCGTCATTGGACGCAACCGGAGAATCTTCATCTCTTACAAGGAATGCATTGTTTCCGAGCGGCTGGATTTCCAGATAATCATAAAAGTTTACCAGTCTAGAAATTTCTTCCTCCGGACGACCATTTAAAATTGCCCGGTACAACTCTCCCGCTTCGCAGGCAGACCCGATCAGAAGTCCATCCCGGTACCTGATAAATTCACTCTTCGGAATCCTCGGACGCCGGTGATAATATTTGATATGCGCCAGCGAAATCAGCTTATACAGGTTTGTCCGCCCCTGATCGCAGGTGGCAAGAATGATCGCATGATAAGTCGGCATCTTTTGTACATTCTGCACCGATGAGGTTCCCATTGCATTCACTTCGTCCAGGGTAGACATACCGCGCTCCCGGAGCATCTCAATAAACTTCACAAAAATCTCTGCCGTACATCCGGCATCATCCACTGCACGATGGTGATTTTCCAGGGATACGCCCAGCGCTTTTGCAACCGTATCCAGCTTAAAACGGTTCAGATTCGGAAGCAGGACACGCGCCAGGGCAACCGTATCCACAATCGTCGGCTTGCATGGAATATCCAGCCTTTGGCAGTTTTTCTTGATAAAACTCATATCGAAATCGGCATTATGGGCAACCATAACACATCCCTCGCAGAATTTCATAAATTCCGGAAGAATGTCTGCAATGACAGGTGCATCAATCACCATGGAATCATTGATCGACGTCAGCTGCTCAATCCGAAACGGAATCGGCACTTGTGGATTGACAAACGTTGAGAATTTGTCCACGATCTTTCCGTTCTGCACCTTCACCGCCCCGATCTCTATAATGCGGTTGGTCTCCGGACTAAATCCGGTTGTCTCCAAATCGAATACCACATAATCTGCATCCAGATCCTGGTTCTGGCTGTCCGTCACCATCCCCTTTAAATCATCGACCAGATATGCCTCCACGCCGTAAATGACTTTAAAATCCGAATCGGACGGTACGGTATGATTGGCATCCGGGAACGCCTGCACATCCCCGTGATCGGTAATGGCAATCGCCTTATGCCCCCATTTCATGGCACGCTTGACAATATCCTTGACATCTGAAACGCCATCCATATCACTCATTTTGGTATGGCAGTGCAGCTCTATGCGTTTTTCTACGCTGGTATCCATACGGACCGTTGTAAAATCGGCGCATTTCTTGATTCCGACGATAGAACCGATGGTAAGTTCACTGTCGAACTTATCAATGGTTGCAACACCTTTGACACGCACAAACTTTCCCCCGCTGATTTCTTTTAACAGCTCCGGTACATCATCATTTCTCGCAAAAATTTTAAGAACAATCGTATCGGTAAAATCCGTCACGGAAAAAATAATGATGGTCTTTTCATTGCGGATCTCACGGGTATCAACCGACAGAATCTTTCCGCGGATCACAACCTCTCCGATCGGTCCGTCAATCTTCTCAATCTCCATGCTCTCTTCTTCGAAGTCTCTTCCGTATATTACATCCGGATTCATGGATTTTTTGCCGTTATCCGACTCGAATTTCCGGCGGAACTCTCCCCGCTTTTCAAACTTCTGCTTTGGTTTTGCATAATTTGTACCATTTTTTGAAGTGTCTGCACGATTTCCTGCCGTTTTTGCAATTGTCTTTGTTTTTTCTTCTGTTTCGACAGTTTTCTCTTTTTCTTCCGTTTCCTGGGATTTTCCTTCCATAACCAGCTTCGTCCGCGCAACAATTCCTGCCACTTCCTGCCGGATCTGTTCTTCGGAATTTTTCCGGTATTTGCTCTCCTGCGGTTTCCGGTATTGTGGAAATATTTTCAGATTCATTCCACAGCGCTCACAGATCACTTTCTCTAAAAATTCGATAATCTCATCCGTACGGGTTTTGGCAATAATAGTCTCATCCATCGTCAGAATCAGACGGTCCTCTTCCGGAAATTCCATGTCCGCCGTCCGCAACAGATTGTATTCGAGCACACTGTAGGCATTCAGTTCATCTAAAATACTGTCCTTATACACCTCTATCAGAGACTTCGGGGTATACTGTTCGGAAAGCTCATAAGACTCTATGATCTTTACCTGTATGGCCCGGTTCTGAAAAATCTGTTCGGTAATCGCTTTTTCAAGTTTCCATATGTTTTTTTTGAAAATAAGTCTTTTTGCACGCAAATAAATGCGAATATGAGTATGTTCATGATTCGCACTTATTTTTGTCACTTCAGTTGTATCTAACAGCCCTTCGAGTTCTTCCTCCAGTTTCAGTGTCGGAAAGGCTTCACGAAATGCTTTTGACATCAGTCTTCACTCCAATGTTCCAATTCATAACGCAGTGCCGGCAGAAGTTCTGCTTCCGGTACTTTTTTGTAAATTTCTCCATGTTTGATAATCAGACCCTCGCCGACACCTCCGGCAATCCCGATATCGGCTTCCTTTGCCTCTCCCGGTCCGTTTACCACACATCCCATTACCGCCACTTTGATATCAAGCGGAAATTCCGAAACCATCGTTTCTACTTGATTGGCAAGCCCGATCAGATCAATGCGGGTTCTTCCGCAGGTCGGACAGGAAACCACTTCCACGCCCCCTTTGCGAAGTCCGAGGGTACGAAGAATCAGTTTTGCGGATTTAATCTCTTCCAACGGGTCCCCGGTCAGAGAAACACGGATAGTATCCCCGATTCCCTGGTTTAAAATCAGTCCCAGACCGATTGCGGATTTGATATTCCCGCTGATCAGTGTTCCCGCCTCTGTGATTCCCACATGCAGCGGATGATCCGTCTGTTTTGCGATCAGCTCATGTGCTTTGACACACATCATGACATCCGAGGATTTGATACTGATCACAAGATTATCATAGCCCATATCTTCGATCAGTTTCACTTTATCCATTGCGCTCTCCACAATTCCCTCTGCGGTCACACCATGGTATTTTTCCACGAGACCCTTCTCTAAAGATCCGCTGTTGACGCCCACACGGATAGGAATCCGGCGCTCTTTTGCCACATCCACAACCGCTTTTACACGCTCACGACTTCCAATGTTTCCGGGATTGATACGAATTTTATCCGCACCGTGCTCCATGGCTGCAATCGCAAGCCGGTAATCAAAATGGATATCCGCAACCAGCGGGATGGTAATCTGTTTTTTGATTTCCGTCAGCGCCGCAGCTGCCTCCTGGGTGGGAACCGCGCAGCGGATAATTTCACAACCGACTTTTGTCAGCTGCTTAATCTGTGCCACCGTTGCCGCAACATCCTCTGTCTTTGTATTTGTCATAGACTGAATCGCAATCGGATGATTTCCTCCAATCCATCTGTTTCCAATCTGTACTTCCTTTGTGATATGTCTCTCCATCATAACGCCTCTAGCCTCTTAGATAAATAGTTTTCGAATGTCATTGAACATAACAATAAACATCAGTCCAAACAACAATACAATACCAACCAGATTTACCATGCCTTCTTTGTTTGGATCAATCCGCTTTCTGCGGATCGCCTCAATAATCAGAAATAACAGCCGGCCTCCGTCCAGTGCCGGAAGCGGCAGCAGATTCATAACGCCCAGATTCGCAGATAAAAGAATCGTCCAGTTGAGCATATTCAAAAGTGCATAGTAATACCCGTCATTTTTTACAGACTGCTGATAGGTGTCTCCGATTGATTTTACGATACCGACCGGTCCGCTCAGTTCGTTTGGAGATACCTGACGTGTCACAAGCATTTTCAGACTCTGGATAGTGGTATAAATCCAGTATCGCACCTCGTAAAAACTGTTTTTTAAGTTTGTGAGCACGTTTCCCTTTACCCGGACATTTCCCATGGTCTGAAATCCGTACAGATATCTTCCGGTCTCTTTATCCAGTTTCGGAACCAGTGTTGTCGTATGTTTCTGCCCATCCCTTGCATAAGTGACTTTAATGGTTTCCCCGGAATGAAATGTTCCGTATGCAGTGATTTCTCTGCTGAAATGAACCGAAAAATGATTCATCCGGATAATCTCATCCCCTTCCTGAAGACCTGCCTCTTCTGCGGCATATCCTTCCATTACCCCGGAAAGAACCGGCTTATCATATCCCACACAGCTCATCAGGATAAACGCGAAAATAAATGCAAGAATAAAGTTAAAAAAAGGTCCTGCAAATACGACGCTCATACGTCCCCATACCGGCTTTTTACCAAATGCACGATTGTCCGTCGAATCTTCGTCTTCCCCTTCCATCATGCAGGCTCCTCCAAACGGAAATGCCTTAATGCAGTATTTGGTTTCGCCTTTTTGTATCCCACAGATAGTCGGTCCAAGGCCGAAACAAAATTCATTTACCCGGATTCCGTTTGCCTTTGCAAGCAAAAAATGCCCCAGTTCATGAAATAAAATGACAATACTAAATATTACAAATGCGATAAGAAATGATACAATTTTCATTTTTTTTACCACCTGCCCCCTATATATTCATATGTTGCCTGCTCTGTCTCTAAGATCTGCTCTAAATCCGGATGTGCGATATAGCTGACTTCTTCCATTGCAGCTTCAATCATTTCCGTAATTTCCGGATAAGCGATTTTTCTGTCCAGAAACATTGCCACTGCCTTTTCATTTGCGGCATTAAAAACCGTTGGGATATTTCCTCCCCGTCTGGCAGCATCATATGCCAGGGAAAGCCCACGGAAGGTATCCGTATCCGGGCGCTCAAACGTAATGTCACGAAGAGCAAAAAGATCCAGACGCTTCCCGGATAAATGTTTCCGCTTTGGGTAATACAGTGCATACTGAATCGGCAGACGCATATCCGGCGTTCCAAGCTGCGCAATCACTGCACCATCCTCATATTCCACAGCAGAATGAATGACACTCTGCGGATGCACGACAACTTCAATCTGTTCGAGTTCCACACCAAACAGCCATTTTGCTTCCATAACCTCAAGCCCTTTGTTCACAAGTGTCGAAGAATCAATGGTCACCTTGTGTCCCATGGACCAGTTCGGATGCTTTAATGCATCTTCCACCTGTATATGGAGCAGATCCTGCTTCTTTCTGCCCCGGAACGGTCCTCCGGATGCGGTAAGAAGGATTTTACTGATCGGATTTTCTTCGTTTCCCTGCAAAGACTGGAAAATGGCACTATGTTCACTGTCTACCGGAAGAATGGACACTCCATACTCCGCTGCAAGCGGAATAATCAGATGTCCTGCCGTAACTAACGTTTCTTTGTTTGCCAGGGCAATCGTTTTCTTTGCCTTTATGGCTGCAATGGTCGGCCGGATTCCGAGCATCCCGACAATCGCCGTCACCAGAATTTCCGACTCTTCATAAGTTGCAACCGCAAGTAATCCATCCATTCCGGTTTCCACAGGAATGCCCAGATCCGCCGTGCGGACCCGAAGGGAAGCTGCTGCCTCTTTGCTCCACACAGCAACAAGCTTTGGGCGAAATTTCCGCATTTGTTCTTCCAGCAGACGGATATTGTTTCCACAGGCAAGTGCGGTCACTTCAAAATCATCTGCATGTTCTTCAATCACAGAAAGTGTCTGTGTTCCAATGGACCCTGTCGATCCCAAAATTGCTATCTTTTTCATCGTTCACCTCTTACAGCATATGAAGCGCCAGGAAATAAATGATTGGTGCAGTAATAATCATGCTGTCAAACCGGTCGAGAATTCCTCCATGACCTGGAATCAACTTTCCGTAATCCTTGATATCATAATTTCTTTTGATGGCAGAAGCTGTCAGATCCCCTACCATGGAAATCAGTCCGGCAATTGCCGCAATCACAGCAAGAATTACAATTTCTCCACGTTCCAGATGCATCGGGCTACGGAAAATAAAACAATATAAAGCGGTCAGAAGCGCAGCACCTGCCACACCTCCTACTGCACCCTCTACCGATTTTTTCGGACTGAGTTTCGGCGACATCTTGTGCTTTCCGATCAGCATTCCGACGCAATATGCACAGGTATCGCATCCCCACGAACATAAAAATACAAGAAAGGCAAGATATAACCCTCTCTCCAGCGTACGGATCTGATATACATAAGAAAGCATGACCGCTACATAGAAGAATCCAAAAAATGCTGCCATCACCTGATCTGCATGAAATTTCGGATATGCAAATACAAATACAAACATTAACAGAATCAAAAATGCCATAAATAAAATCATAAGATCCGGCAGAAACTTCCACTGTAAATTACAGTAATAAACGATTGCCGCCAGATATCCAACGCCTGCCAGAACGGTCTTTTCCATCTTGAACACGCGATATAATTCAAACATTCCGATACAGGAAATGGCAAGTGTTGCAAATAATAAAATTTCATGGCCTGAAATAATCAAAAACAGAGCCAGAATTACCAGCACGATTCCGCTTAACAGTCTCGTTTTAAACATCCTATTCTTCCTCCTTAAGTCCGCCAAAGCGTCTGTCTCGTTTATTATACGCTTCCACAGCTAATTCCAATTCTTTTTTATGAAAATCCGGCCACGGAACATCCGTAAAATAAAATTCGCTATACGCAAGCTGCCACAGCAGATAATTGGAAAGCCGCTGCTCTCCACTTGTACGAATCAGTAAATCCGGGTCTGGAAGTTCCCTTGTATCCAGATATCCGGAAAAGATTTTCTCATTGATTTCCTCCTCCGCGATTCTGCCATTCTTTATATCAGTAAACATATGCTTCATGGCCCGAAGCATCTCATCCCGGCTTCCATAATTGATGGCAATGGTCAGATTCAGTCCCGTATTTGCCGCGGAAACTTCTTCCAGTTCCTGAATCTTTTTCTGAAAACTTTCGGATAATCTGGAAAGTTCCCCAATCACACGTACCCGCATATTATTTTTATTTGCCGTGCGGATACAGTTTTTCAAATAACTCTCCAGCAGTTTCATCAGTGCAGCCACTTCGCTGTCCGGACGATTCCAGTTTTCCGTGGAAAATGCATACAGTGTCAGGTACTCAATTCCAAGCTCATCTGCAGCCTGACAAACCGTTTCTACATTCTTTGCGCCAACGGTATGTCCATAATTGCGTGGCATACCCTTGCTTTTTGCCCATCTTCCATTCCCATCGAGTATAATCGCCACATGTTTTGGAATTTTCATCAATCTTGTTCCCCTCTTTCCTGCAAGTGAAAAAGGGACATAGCCACAGGCTTATGTCCCTTAAACATCTTATACTGTAAGAATTTCATCCGACTTGGCATCCACAGCCTTGTCAATCTGTGCAACATACTGATCGGTCAGTTTCTGGATTCCGTCTTCGAGATCCTTGATCTCGTCCTCGGAAATATCCTCCGCCTTGCCTACTTTTTTGAAATGATCCATCGCATCTCTGCGGATATTTCTCACAGCGACCTTGGCACCCTCACCTTTTTTCTTAATATCTTTTGCCAGCTCTTTTCTTCGCTCTTCGGTCAGTTCCGGAAATACCAGACGAATCAGTTTTCCGTCATTCGTCGGGTTAATTCCCAGATCCGAACTGAGAATGGCTTTTTCAATTTCTTTTACCATAGATGCTTCCCATGGCTGAATCTGAATCATTCTCGGCTCCGGAACACTGACATTTGCAACGCTCTGAATCGGAGACGGTGTTCCGTAATAATCAACACGAAGTTTGTCCAACACATGCGGATTCGCACGTCCTGCGCGGATTCCCGCGAACTCCTCATTTAAATTGGCAAGGGATTTCTCCATTTTATCCTGAAAAATCTGTAATCTCTCGTCCATATACTATATCCTCCTAGTCCACAGTAACGACAGTTCCGTTGAACTGGCCGTTTACCGCGTTTACAATGCTGTTCGTTTCACCAAGTCCGAATACATACATTGGAATGTGGTTTTCCATGCACATTACGGATGCTGTCAAATCAACGACCGCAAGTTTTTTATCAATGACTTCCTGAATGGAAACCTGATCATATTTCTTAGCGGATGGATTTACTTTCGGATCGCTGTCATATACACCATCGATTGCCTTGGCAAGATAAATTCCATCTGCTTCAATCTCTACCGCACGAAGTACCGTTGCCGTATCTGTTGAGAAATATGGATGTCCGGTACCACCTGCAAAAAATACAACCATGTTATGTGCAAAATATTTATTTGCACGATCCTTGGAATATAACTTTGTGATAGATCCGCACTCAAACGGGGTAAGCACGGAAGTCATCATTCCAACGGAACGGAAAATTTCTGACACATAAATACAGTTCATAACCGTAGCAAGCATACCGATCTGATCGGCTTTTGTACGGTCGATCGTCTCACTGGTACGTCCTCTCCAGAAGTTGCCTCCTCCGATGACAATACCAACCTGTACACCTGCATCTACCAATTGCTTTACCTGCTTTGCAACAACCGTAACTGTCGGCTCATCAAATCCATGACGCTTGTCCCCGGCCAGTGCCTCTCCACTGAGTTTTAATAAAATACGTTTCATCGTATCTGTCTCCTATGATTAATTTTACTTTCCGTCAAAAAGTCCCTGTACATCAATATCAGCATAACACTGAGAGCAGAAACCTTCGATTACTGCACCGTTATTAATCTGTACGGAACGGGATTTGATATTTCCCATGACTACCGCAGATGTATCAACAACAACAGGTCCCTGTACATCGATATCACCCTTGATTGCACCTGCAATAACTGCAGAAGCTGCTGCAATATTGCCAATGATCACAGAACCGGCTCCAATCTTAACTGTACCGGAACTTACAACTTCTCCCTCAACTTTTGCCACATCAGCAAAAAACTCTGAAGCTGCACTGTTTCCGTTAATGGTTCCGGTTACAACCAGCTTACCATTACAGGTTACATTTCCGTTGATGGTTCCCTGAATATCAAATGATCCGTCAGACGCGATATCACCGGTCAGAACAGTTCCTGCGGTTATAACAGATGTCTCATCTGAAACTGCATCCGGATTCACTTTGTTATTCATCACTGGTGCTGTTGGCTTTGGGGTTTCCATTGTTGTGTCGCTCATAATTTTTTTCTCCTCATTAAATGTATTGATTACCGGGTCCACAGCTGGTGTGATCACCGGTTTTTTATCCTCTTTGTGAATTGGTGGAAGCTCCGACTCTAACTTTTGTGTATCAGACCCGTCATCCTTCTGTACCTGCTCCAGTAAACCATCCAGTTTGGATAATTCGGATTTCACATCCACATCTTCTCCCAGAGTGTTAACTACCAGATCTTCTGCTTTGTTTTCTTTTTCCGGAGCGTCTGCTCCCGGCATCATTTCATTGACCGCCTGAGAAAAATCATCCTTAAAATCTTTAAATAATCCCATCGTGCTTCCTCCACTCATACTACTTATTCAACACTATCTGCCTTGATATATTGAATGACTTTTGTATTTTCATCAATCGGCAGAATCTCAGCTTTCATCTGTTGCAGTTTCTGAATCAAAGGTTCCAGAGCCTCTACCGTTGTTGACTTGTCATCTCCGTCGTGTAATAACACAACCGAGGTTTTGTATCTTTTTACTCCTTCTGTCACATTTGTCACAACATCATCCACCGTATAATCCGATGAAGTATCTCCTGCGGAAACGTTCCAGTCAAAGTATGTAATTCCCTTTTCATTTAAGACACGAACGAATTCAGCCATATTTACATTGCTGATCTCATTGCTGCTTCCTCCCGGAAAACGATAATAGAGACTATTGACTCCCGTAACGTCTTTCAGATATGAGGAAATCTTATCAAAATCCTGTTCAAATGCCTCTGTGGAGGCATATATTGTACTGTATTTGTTGGAAAAGGAATGCATTCCAAGTGTATGTCCGTCTTTTACAATCCTCTTATAGACCTCCTGCATATCCTTGGAATCATCCCCTACTACGAAAAAAGTTGCTTTTACTCCGTATTTATCCAATACGTCGAGAATCTTGTCCGTATTTTCATCCGGTCCACCGTCAAAAGTAAGATATACTTTATGTGCATCTCCCTCTTTTGCCATATTGTCCCCGGAATCAATCCCCGTCACAACTTTATCGTAAGCAGATTTCTGTGTCTCCTGCCCACTGCTTTCTGTATCCGCAGCCTGCACATTTTCAGAATCCGGAATATTTTGCGAAACGGTTGTCTGTCCCGCTTTCTCCAGTCTCTTTACATGGCTGCTCAAACGTGCTACCTGCACCGTCAGAAGGATAATTGCCAACAGTGAGACAAGCATCCATACCGTAATCGTCACAATGATTCCCGTCTTCATACGGTTGATGCGATTTCTCCTCTGGCGCTGCTGCTCCAAAGCTTCTGAATCTTTTGTACTCATCCTGTTCCTCCACCGGGAAATATCCTTTTCTATTTTAACATATTTTGAAAACTTGTAAAGATTTAATTCCCTGTTGTTGTAAAATTGTTATAAAAAAGGAGCCACGGTTTCTTTATTTTTCCAAAACCACGACTCCTTTTGTGTTTTCACACAGCTTGACTCTGTGAACGGATTATGCGTTCATCTGTGCAGCAACTTCTGCTGCGAAATCTTCCTGTTTCTTTTCCATACCCTCGCCAACTTCGAAACGAATCATCTTGGTGATTTTAAAATTCTTGGAAACAGACTCAAGATACTTAGCTACGGACTGCTTGCCATCTTCCGCCTTAACGTATGTCTGATCAAGAAGGCAGATCTCCTTTAACTGCTTGGATACACGACCTTCTACAAGACCGCCGAACATCTTCTCAGCAGTGATAGATGCCTTATCTGCCATAGCCAGCTCACCCAGCTGAACCTTTGCAGCATCGGAAAGGAAATTCCAGACATAATTCATATTGCTCTTATGCTCTTCGAAGTTATTGATATCCTCATCACTCCATACCTTCTCGCCGATTGCCTTGTCCAGTAATTTGTTTAAGATAGGCTTTGGAAGAGTTGTTGCATCGTTTAATGCGCTGTCAATTGTGATCTCTTTGATCTTTGCAAGTTCCTCAGCGGAAATATCGTTTCTGCTGATATACTGTGGGTTCATTGCAGCAACCTGCATAGCAATGTTTGTAAGAGCCTCTTTTGCAGCATCATCAGATGCACCGTCTGCAGCGATAACAACACCGATTCTTCCGCCACCGTGAATATAAGAAGCAACAGCATCACCGGTTACCTTTGCGAATCTGCGCACAGATAACTTCTCTCCGATTGTTGCTGTCTTCTCAACAAGCAGATCACTGAGTCCGTTTGTAGCAAGAAGTGCCTCGATATCTTCGCCGTTTGCTCCACCGTTTAAATCAGAAGCAAGTGCTGTATCTGCAACTGTCTGAACAAACTCCTGGAATGTTTCATTTTTAGCAACGAAATCTGTCTCTGAGTTAACCTCAGCTACAACAGCAACATTTCCGTTTACTGCAACTCTTGCGATACCTTCCGCAGCGATTCTGCTCTGCTTCTTTTCCATCTTGGCTGCACCGCTTTTTTTCAAAACGTCAACAGCGGCATCCATATCTCCGTTTGTCTCTGTCAGAGCTTTCTTACAATCCATCATGCCTGCGCCTGTCATCTCACGCAGTTCCTTAACCATAGCAGCAGTAATTGCCATCTTTTTTTCCTCCAATTCTCGAATGATTATGCAAAAATTATTCTTCTACTGTCTCCTCAGCAGCTTCTGCAGCAACTTCCTCAGTTCCCTGCTTTGCCTCGATAACAGCATCTGCCATCTTGGAAACGATAAGCTTAACGGCTCTGATTGCATCATCATTACCTGGGATTACATAATCTAACTCGTCCGGATCACAGTTTGTATCAGCAATACCGATCAGTGTGATTCCTAAAGACTGTGCTTCCTGTACGCAGATTCTCTCCTTCTTAGGATCTACGATAAAGATAGCGTCAGGAATTCTCTTCATATCCTTGATTCCGCCAAGGTTCTTCTCTAACTTATCCCACTCTTTTTTCAGTGCAATAACTTCCTTCTTTGGCAGAACATCAAATGTTCCATCTTCAGACATGGTCTCGATTTCTTTCAGACGTGCAATACGGCTCTGGATGGTTCTGAAGTTTGTAAGCATTCCACCTAACCATCTCTCATTTACATAGTACATTCCGCAACGCTCTGCCTCAGTCTTAATAGCATCCTGTGCCTGCTTCTTTGTACCAACGAAAAGAATGGTACCACCCTGAGCAGCGATATCGGAAATTGCATCATATGCCTCATCTACCTTGCCAACAGACTTCTGTAAGTCAATGATGTAGATACCGTTACGTTCTGTGTAGATGTATGGAGCCATTTTAGGGTTCCATCTTCTTGTCTGATGTCCGAAATGAACACCTGCCTCAAGTAACTGTTTCATAGAAATTACGCTCATTTTAATTACCTCCGTTTGGTTGATTTCTTCCATGTACTTCCTATTAGTCTGCCACCGGAAAAGCGTAGATCCGGCACCGGCAGCTTCCATACATGTGTTTAATAAAATTTAAAGCCTTTGGCATTATATCATACCAAAGGCTTTCATGCAAGCTTTATTATACTATTTTTTTGTCAGTACTTTCGCAATCTCGCTATAGTTCATTCCCTTTTCCAGCGTAAATGTCCCCACACGGATATATCTTGCATAATTGTGATCCTGCATATATTTGCGGAAATCTTCCGCATCCTTGACAAGTCCTTTCTCCTGCAGATCCTGTGCAATCTCCCTGCACACTTCTCCGCCTTTTATTGTAATGGAGACTTTTTCCTTTTTTGTTTCTTCCTTCTCGGTCTCCTGCGCTTTTTTCTTCTCTTCTTCTTTCTTTTGAGAGTCCTGTGTTTTTTTCTTTTCTTCCGCCTTTTTCTCCGACTCTTTTGATGTGTCATTCTGTTCCGAAGAAGTATCACGCTCCGTCTGTTTTTGTGTATCGTTCTGCGGAACCTTCTGTGTCACTGCCTGTGTCGTTCTTTGTGTATCCGGAAGATTCGTTTCCTTTACCGGAAGTTCTGTTGTCTGCGTTTCTGCTTCCTGCGTCTGTGTGTCATCCGGCATGATCATTCCAAGTTCCGAAGCTCTCTGCATAGCTTTTTCATCCGACATTGCTCCGCCGTGTGCATGTAACGATACAATAAATACCAGCGAGGCAACCAGAATTCCAAGTCCGCAGCCACGTAAATAATATTTAAATCTCACTGACATCTTCCCCTTTGTATAATCCGATCACCAGCTTCACTTCTCCAAGCCCCCGTCCCAGCTTACGGGCAATTTCCACATCAGACACTCCGTTTTGATGAAGTGCAAGTACCTGATCGTTGAAGCTTCCGTTATCGGTTTCCTCTGCCACAGATGCTTTTGGTGAAATCTGCTGCGGCTGTTCCTCCACAGGCTCTGACACTTCCGTTCTTGCCGGTTCAGGCTCTTTTACCGTTTCCGTCAGATGTGTCATCATTTCATCCTGTGTATGTTTTACCTGCTCCGAAAACTGTTGTAGCTGCGATGCAAGCCCGGTCAGTTCCGTATGCTTGTCATTGAGCATATTATATAAAAAGAGAATTTCATTATGCGTTTTATTCATTGATTCAATCACCGTATTGGAATATTCGTTGATTGCCATAATTTTCTCATTCGTTTCTTTTTCCATCAGACGCTTGGCATTCTCCTGGGACTGTTCTACCACTGCATCGATTGCATCTTCTACCTTGTCATTTGCATTTTTCAGTTCCCGCTCGACAATAATCTTTAATTCCTTCTCACTTAATCTGGTTATCTCCTGTACATCTTTCGGGGTAAGTTTTTCCTGAACAAAAAAGCTTACGAGAACAAAAATGATTCCAACCAGAATCAGTGTAATTTCCACACCCGTCATATATTTTCCCTCAGATTTTCATATCAAAACTGCCGCCAACCGGATTGCCACCCGTCCGCTTCGTTTCTTTGTTTGTTTTTTTTCTCACAGATCCCTGTTTTTTATATTTGTTTTTTCCTTCTTCCCTGGCATCCGTGTGATTATCCAGCTGCTCATTTTCTTCCGGATGGATGACCTGATGATGCAGAACATCCTCCCTGTGATCCACCTGCACCTGAATATTCTGCTGATCCACCATCGGTTTTGTATCCTGCTGGTTTTTAAATGTCTCGATGTCTGCGGTACGCTGTATCGTAGCATAATTGATTGGTGCAATTGCCATAGATCCGCTCCTACTCCGTCAGAATATTCATATAAACACCCATTTTTTTACGCATCTTGTTTAATGCTTTGGTATGTAACTGGGAAATACGTGATTCTGACACTTCCAATATTTTACTGATTTCTTTTAGGGTCATATCTTCATAATAATAAAGTTCAATAACGCGCCGCTCTTTCTCCGTCAGAAGTTCCAGGGATTCCGCCAGTTTTTCTTTTAATTCTGCTTCCTCCACCACTTCTTCCGGCTGTGAAAACCGGACCGGATGCGCCGAATCAATCATTGGCTCCGAACCGTTTTCTTCAAATTCATTCAAAGACACAACATTGGTCACCTTAAGCTGTGTCTGCCAGCTGCACAGTTCCTCATCCGTCAGCCCCAGCTGCTTTGCAAGTTCTTCATCCGAAGCTGTTTTACCGGTCCTCATCTCGATCTGTTTCATCGCTTCATCAATTTTGCGCTGTCGCTGTCTTACGCTTCTTGGAATCCAGTCCATTTTACGAATCTGGTCTAAAATAGCACCACGAATCCGCAAACTCGCATATGTTTCAAATTTTACATTTTTTTCCAGATCAAATTTATCAATTGCGTCAATCAGTCCGAAAATCCCATAACTGACCAAATCATCATATTCCACATTGTGTCCAAGATACATGCTGAGTCTTCCCGCTACGAGTTTTACAAGCTGCGCATATTCAATTATCAGCTGTTCTCTGGTCTCCTGCGTTTTCTTCTGACGATACGCATCCCAGAGTTTTTCTTTATCCGCAGTTTTCATCTACATCATTCCGCCCCGGTTAATTACTTTGTTTGTTGTTCCTCCTGAACCTCCGGCTGCTCCTGCGACTGCTCCTGTGCATCTTTGGCCTGTTCAGTTTTTTCCTGTTCCTCAGAGCTTTCCGCTTCCTGCTCCTCTTTAGACTCTTCCGTTTCTTCCCCGTTCTGGTCATCTTCCATATCCTTGAAGTTTCGGTCAATGATCATTTTTACCACACAACCGATCACATAAAACAGGACAAGTACCAGTAACAGCTGTCTTGTAAAATTCCAAAGTGACATGTGCGTAAGAATTGCAATCACACAGTCAATAAACCCTGCCGCCAACATAATAATAGCCGGTACACCATTGGTTTTCATCTTCTGCCCCTCTATATTACTTTAATTTCTTTTCCCACCGATTTAATTCTGAAATCTCCGGTCTCACAATCCAGTTCTACCGTACGTCCGTAATTTAAACCGGTATCCTCCGCGATCAGCGGGATCCTTAATTCTTTCAAAATAATTTTTGCTTCTTCCGCATTGCGTGCGCCTACATTTCCCACAGACGAAAGTCCGCTCATTTCAAACATGCATGCGCCCCCCGCGATCTTTGCCACAAGTCTTCTCTGATTTGCTCCCAAAGCCAGAACCTGTCTTAAAAGTTCACGGATTCCGGTATCCCCGAATTTTGCAATATTGGTATTATTTTTTAATTTTGTGCTGTCTGGCAGCATATAATGTACCAATCCACCGATTTTCGTCACCGGATCATAAAGTGTTAATCCGATACAAGAGCCCAACCCCAGTGTCGTGAGTGTATTCGGAGCTTTTGCGGTTTTCAGGTCTGCCATTCCAACCTTGATCACTTCTCCCATATTCTACGATCTCCTCTATAGCTGAATTCCAAGAGAGGATAAAATCTTTGCATAGGACTCTTCCTCAGGCATCAGGATAAAATATCCATTAATCATACGTTCATCGCCAAATTCTGTTTCAATCAGCAGCGCATTATTTCCGTACTGTCCAAACTGAATTGCCGGAACACTAAGAATCGCTCCCGCCATATCCACCGCAATATATGGAACGGATGGTAAAATCGTAAGATTTGTCATACTTGAAAGTGCAGACAGATACGAAGCCGTAATAATATTTCCGATTTCCTTCATGGCAGATAAATCCATCTCATCAAAAGGTGCATCGTTTTCCGGGTCTCTTCCCATCAGTTTGTTCACAAGATAATGGGCGGAATCCATGCGCATTAAAAACATCATGCTTCCTGTAATATCATGTGTTACTTCCAGAAAAATTCCGACAATAATCTCGTCTTCCGGACAAATTGCGGAACTCAGCTTAGAAGCTTCCATCAATTCTACTTTCGGAACATTCATATCAATCTGTTCATTGATCATGCTTGCCAGAGAAGTTGTTGCATTTCCCGCTCCGATATTTCCAATTTCGCGCAGTACGTCAATATACATTTCATTTACATTATCCAATGTAAAATCGTTCATCTTTTTCCTCCAATAACCATGTATAGTGAGGCATAGCCTCACTATACTCAGTTGTCTTATGTGTTATCTTTTTCGTCTACAATCGCATTGATTTCAAACAGGGAAATCAGCTGATCTCCGCTTGTTCCAATACCATTGATAAAAGTATCTTTTACATGATTTGAATTGATATTGTTATTTTCGATCTGATCCTCAGAAAGATTTACAACCTCACAAACCTCATCTACAATCACACCTAAAGACCCTTTATCTTCGATCTTTAAAATAATGATCCGGGATGCCGAAGTAAAGGTATCATCCTCAAGTCCCATTTTCAGACGGATACTCATAACCGGCACAATTTCGCCTCGAAGATTGATGATTCCCTTGAAATACTCCTGTGCCTTTGGCACACGGGTAATTTTCTGCATACGCACAATATTATCGACATAGCTGATATCAATTCCGTACTTTTCAGAACCGATCTGAACTACGATATACTGCTTTACTTCTTTTTCTTTATTTTTATTCTCATTTGTTTCAATCTGATTGTTTGCAATAGCCATCGTCATTCACCCCCATTACATCAGTGTGTTTGCATCCAGAATCAACGCAACTTCACCATCACCGAGGATTGTTGCACCGCTGATCAGCTTATTTCCATTGATATACTTGCCTAAAGACTTAATAACGATCTCCTGCTGTCCCATCAGATCGTCAACAACAAGTCCTACCTGACTGTCGCCTTTCTTTACAATAACAACGGTAAGGCTTTCCGGTTCTTCTTCTCTTGGTTCAATATCCAGAAGTTTGTCCAGACGAACAAGCGGAATAACGCTTCCACGCAGATGAATAACCTCTTTTGCTTCCACATACTTGATGCTGCTGACCGGTACACTCTCAATATTTGCAATGGACCCAAGGGCAATGGCATATTTTTCATCGCGGACTTCAACCATCAATGCCTGAATAATGGCAAGTGTCAGAGGAAGACGAACGGTAAATGTTGTTCCTTCCCCAAGTTTTGTCTTAACTTCCACATCACCGCCAAGCTGCTCAATGTTAGATTTTACAACATCCAGGCCAACGCCTCTTCCGGAAATATCCGTAATCTTCTTTGCCATGGAAAAACTTGGCATAAACAAAAGATTTATGATCTCTTTCTGTGTCATGACTTCGGCCTGTTCCGGTGTAATAATATTTCGCTCGATTGCCTTTGCTTTTACCGCTTCGGTATCAATTCCGTTACCGTCATCACCCACCTGGATAATAACGTTATTTCCTTCCTGATATGCATTCAGGAAAATATTTCCGACTTCCGGCTTTCCTCTCTGGATACGAAGCTCGGTGTCTTCCAGACCATGATCCGCAGAATTACGAAGCAAATGCTGTAACGGATCACCGATCTGATCCACTACGGTACGATCCAGCTCGGTATCTTCACCGGTCATAACCAGTTCCATCTTCTTATTCAATGTACGGGACAGATCACGAATCATACGTGGAAATTTATTTACAACGCTCTCAATTGGCACCATCCGGACTTTCATAACAGATTCATGAAGGCTTGTGGTGATTCGCTCCAGATATTCAATCTGTTCATGGAATCCCTGATTGGTAAAGCCTCCCTCTTCCGTTGAGCTGATGGATACCAGACTGTTCTTTGCAATGATAAGCTCGGATACCTGGTTCATAAGAGCATCCAGCTTTTCAATATCCACACGGACCGTACGGCTTGTCGCCGGTTTTCCTACACCGTTTTTCTTTGCCGGAGCCTTTTTCTTTTCCGGCGCTTTCTTTGGTTCAGCCTGTACTTCCGGTTTCGTCTCTGCCGGTTTTTCTTCTTTCTTTTCTTCCGTCTCAGTTTCTGTTACGCGTGGTGAAAAATCAGTCAGTTCTTCTCCAACGGCATCTTCAATCTCGGAAACATTCTTTGCAGCGTTCTGGATCTTGTCAAAGCTTTCCGGTGATGCGACATAAAAGCTGAATTCCTGTTCAAACTTTTCATCTTCAATATCCTGAGAGCTCGGACGATATACAAGAATCTCTCCAAAAGCCTCCACTTCGCGGAATACCAAAAATGCTCTGGCCGCTTTTAAAAGGCACTCTTTCTGGATCATAACCGTCATGCCGTAAATATGCATTCCACTGTCTTTTGCAGTCATAACGGCATCCCGCTCCTGATCCGTCAGATCAATCTGAAGATACAGTTTGTGGTCTCCATTGTCTGTCGGCGCCGCTGCTTCTTTTTCTGTTTCTGCAGGTGCTGCCTCTGCGGCAGCAGCCTCTCCGTTTGCTTTTGCGAGGAAATTGTTCAGTTCCTTGATAATGACTTCATTGTCTTCTTCCCCTTCATCAGAGGTTGCCTTAATATTTTCAAGATATCCGTCAATTGCATCCAGACACTTGAACAGCAGATCAATCATCTGACTGTCTACCTGGATTTTCTCGCTGCGGACTTCCTGGAACACATTTTCCATATCATGTGTCAGGTGCTGCATTCTCTTAAATCCCATTGTACCGGCCATTCCTTTTAAAGAATGGGCTGCACGGAAGATTTCATTGATAACGTCCTTGTTATCCGGTTCTTTTTCCAGTTCCATGATGCAGTCACTTAACGTCTGTAAATGTTCTGCACTTTCATCGATAAAGATTTCAAGGTATTGGCTTACATCCATGTTATTTTACCCCCACGTTTTTTGTGATTGTCTGTGCAACTTCATCCAGTGGTACAACTTCATCTACCACACCTGCTTCATAGATTGCCTTCGGCATTCCGTATACCACACAGGTTTCTTCGTTTTGTGCAATTACGCGAATCGGTTTTGATCTTCCCAGCGAAAGAATTCCGTTGGTTCCATCCGCTCCCATTCCTGTCAGGACAACACATACGATTTCATCATAGCTACTTGCTGTCAGTGAATCATACATAAGATTTGCACACGGCTTCAGTCCTCCGATTGCCGGTGTTGCATCATCGAGTACAATGCTGTTGTTTCCATCTGCGGTTTTTGCAACTTTCAAATGTTTTCCGCCCGGAGCAATATAAACACATCCCTTTTGCAGCCGCTCTCCATGCTCTGCTTCCTTCACCCTGATTTTGCTCAGATCATCAAGTCTGTCAGCCATGGATTTGGTAAACCCCGGCGGCATATGCTGTACAAGTACAACCGGGGCATCCAGTTCTTTCGGAAGAAACGGAATCACACTCTGTAACGCTTTCGGTCCGCCTGTGGAACAAGCCAGTGCAACCAGTTTGTTCTTTCCGCCTGTCGCTTTCCGCATTATCGGTGCCTTTGCTGCCGGTTTTGCTGCCACACGGATACCTCCTGCTGTTTTTTGTGTTGCAAGAACAGCATTCAATATGCCAAGAAGCTGTCTTTTGAATGCCTCTCCTTTTGCCTCTATGATGTTTGTCGGTTTCGCCACAAAATCAATTGCTCCGCGCTCCATGGCTAAAATGGTAACATCTGCTTCCCTGCTGTCGGTAAGTGTACTTACCATAACCACATTTGCACGTATGCCTTCTTTTTGTAACTTTTCGAGTAACTGCAGTCCATCCATGCGTGGCATATTCACATCCAGAACCACACCATCATAACTGGTATGCTTCAGTTTTTCATATGCCTCAAGACCATCTCTGCAATAGTCTGTTGCTTGAAATTTACTGTCTGAATTGATTATATCACACATGACCCTTCTCATGAGTGCAGAATCATCAACTACCAAAATGTTTTTTTTCATATGAGTCACCCAACTTCTTTCCTGCGAATTCTTCTCTCTTCCTCAAAAACGAAGCGTACAATTTTTTCCCGGTCCCGGAGATCCCGGAACAGAAATTTTACCCGGTGAATGTACATTTCCTCTATCGCTGGATGTTTTTCTGTTGCAATCACCTGTCCCGGAAGATAAAAAGTTTCATCCGAATATTCATTTGTCAGTCTGATCACCAGAAGAATATTTTGGTTCTGTTTTATCCATTGTCCGGAGACAAAGCGGATTCCACCGCCACTGATATTCTGAATCGTTCCCTCACGTACCTGATCAATATATTCCGGCTTTTGAATTTCCGCAAACAATTCTTCCGTTGTCTGCATCTGTGCCGTCTGTTCCGATATTTCGTAATATTTTAACGGTGTCGTATAAGGAATCCGGAAAAATTCCCGGCGCTGAAATTTCTGTAATCCGGAAGTAATCATAATTCTGAGCAGATACAGATTTTCTTTGCGATAACGTTTCTTCACAACTGCTGTGCAGTTATACATACCGCCTTTTGTATAAAAAACAATGCTGCACTCCCTCTCCAGTTGAAATAACACCATTCTTCCACCACTTGTCGGCATAGAAATTTCCAATTCCTGATCCGAAAAAATGTCGCTGACCGCACTTTGATAGATTTTCGCGATCTCTCCTCCATTATCTTCCTGGTTCGCTTCATGCAGCATTTTAATATCAATTTTGTCTCCCGGAGTAATCACATCTGAAAGTTTCATAATTATTCATCTCCCTATTTTCGGTTTGATAAAAAACTGGAAAACATCTGTGCTATTCCCCACCGTACCGGTGCCTTCTGCTGGGTGCCGTTTAACAGATGATCTGTAAGGCAGGAAATTGCCTTTGCGGATTTTGCATTCGGATCACTCATGGTAACTGTCTTTTGCTGTCTTACTGCCCGTTCCAAAGCAGCATCCTGTGGAATCATCCCCAGATAATTCAGACTTCCATGTAAAAACTTAGACACTACGGAATTCACTTTCTCATAAATTGCCTGTCCCTCGTCCCGGGAATTTACCCGGTTGGTTACTATGTGGATGGTTGTCTCTTCCTCCACAAAATCGGGATTGCAGTACAATGCTTTTAAAAGCGAATACGCATCCGTCAGGGAACTTGGTTCCGGTGTGGATACCAGTAATACCTCAGGACTTGCCATAACAAATTCCAGAACCTGATCCGAGATTCCTGCACCCGTATCAATCAGGATAAAATCTGCCAGTTCATTCAATGTGTCAATCGAATTTACGATATATAAAATCTGTTCTTTTGTAAGATTGTTCAATCCTATAATCCCGGATCCGCCGGATATAAAGCCGATATCCATCGGTCCCGGTGTGATTATTTCACGAATTGACTTTCCACGGTATATAAAATCAGACAAATTGTACTGTGGAATTGCGCCAAACATTACCTCAACGTTTGCAAGACCAAAATCAGCATCAAAAATAATTACCCGCTTGCCTGCTTTTCTGAGACATACAGCAAGATTTACCGCAAGATTCGACTTTCCGACTCCGCCTTTTCCGCTGGTAATTGTCACTACGCGTGCATTATTCTGATTATTCTGATTGTGCAGTTTTATTACATTTCGCAATTGTTCTGCCTGATCCATCACGAATTGCCCCCTAATAATTGTTTCACGATCTTTTGTGTATCGAATAATTCAATATCATCTGGTACATTCTGTCCATTTGTCGTATAAGACAGTTCCGCATCTGAATACAGCTTAATATTGAGCAAATTTCCATACGTTGATGTCTCATCCAGTTTTGTAAAAATCAGTTTAAACTCTGATATTGTGCGATAGGTATCTACAATATCAAGCAAATCTCTGTATTTCGTTGTAGCGCTGAGAACCAAATATACTTCACTTGTATATTCAGGGCTGACTCCCTGAATCAGGTTTCTGATATCTTCTTTCTGTTCCTCATTTTTATGGGAAAATCCAGCAGTATCAACAAAAACAAGATCGTATTCCGCATATTTTTCAATTGCTTCATTCAGTTCCTCTTTAGAATACACGATAGACATAGGTGCGTCAAGAATATTTGCATACACCTGAAGCTGTTCTGTTGCTGCAATCCGATAGGTATCTGCAGTAATAAACGCTACTTTTTTTTCATAATCCACTTTATATTTGGAAGCAATTTTGGCGATTGTTGTTGTTTTTCCGACGCCGGTAGGCCCGATAAAAAATACAACATGCGGTTTTGCTCCGCTTAAATCCAGTGATTTCGGCTGACCGAAACGCAGAATCAGTTTCTGGTAAACATTGGAAAGAATCGTATCCACACTGTGTCCCGGGCGGATAAATTTTTCAATTTCGCCAAGGATCTGATTGACATACTGTTCACTCACCTCGTTTTTCAACAGCGTGCTGTAGAGAATCCGGACAAAATTGAGTTCCTCCGAAGACGGACCCTTTGGTGTCTCCGGCTCCTTCGGATTTTTCCCGCCAAGAGATTTTTCCAGACGGTCAGATAAAACCTCAAGTCTTTCTTCTAATTTTTTCTCTTCATTTTCCTGTACCAGATTCTGTGATTGTGGCATACGTGCTGGCTCCTGTCTGGTCGCTTGTGCGTTACCTTCCTGTTCCTGCAGTTTCGGAATGGTAATCGGTTCATCCGCCGCAAGATTGATCATGTCGTGCAGTTTTCCTTCTTTTGCCATACTCTGTGTCATCTGTGCTGCCTGCATGGCATTGGAAAAATGTTCTTTTTCCTCCATTGCCGCAGTCACTTCAAATGTTGAATTCTTAAACGCACGAAACAGCCCCTTCGGTTTTACCTCACGGATGTTCATAATGACCGCGCGTTCTCCAAATTCTTCTTTTGCCTTTGCAATGGCTTCTTCCTGTGTTTTTCCCTGAAATTTATTAATTGTCATTTATGCTGTCACCATCCCTACCGATTGCAGCTCCACATCAGATTCTACTTCATTGTAAGAGACAACAATCAGATCTTTGAAATAATCTTCTGTGAGTTTTTTAAAATACATACGCACAATTGGCGATGTAATAATGATCGGATTCTTTCCAAGGCTTTCGAGTTTCTCGGTTTCTGTCCGCACGGAATCCATAATTGCTTTTGTTTTCTCCGGGTCCATCGTCAGATATGCACCCTGCTCTGTCTGCTTGACCGAAGACATGATCTCCTGTTCCACTTTCGGATCGAGCGTAATGACACTGGTCGTTTCGTTCGACGGGAAATATTTGCTCGAAATTGCACGCTTCAGACTCTGCCTTACATATTCCGTCAGCACATCCGTATCTCTGGATGTCTGTGCATGATCTGCCAGCGATTCAAAAATAGACAAAAGATCCCTGATCGAAATGCCTTCCCGCAAAAGATTCTGCAGTACTTTCTGAATCTCTCCAAGGCCAAGAAGTTTCGGCGTGAGCTCGTCCACAAGAACCGGATTGGATTCTTTTAAGTTGTTGACCAGGTTCTGTACATCCTGTCTGGTCAGAAGCTCTGCGATGTGGCTTCGGATTACTTCTGTCAAATGCGTCGCAATGATAGACGGTGCATCAACTACGGTGTATCCAAGACTCTCTGCACGTTCTCTCTGCGCTTCCGTAATCCAGATGGCCGGAAGATGGAAAGACGGTTCAAATGTAGGAATACCTGTAATTTCTTCCTCCACATACCCCGGATTCATCGCCATATAATGATCAAAAAGAATTTCTCCTTCCGTTACCTGCACGCCTTTGATCTTGATAATGTACTGATTCGGATTTAACTGGATATTATCCCTCAGGCGGATAATCGGAACAACCGTACCAAGTTCCAGTGCAATCTGCCGCCGGATCATTACCACACGATCCAGAAGATCTCCACCCTGGTTTACATCTGCCAGCGGAATAATACCATATCCGAATTCGAGTTCGATCGGATCGACCTGAAGCAGGGAAACCACATTCTCCGGTTTCCGGATCTCTTCCGCCTCCGTCTCCGCCTGCTGTACTTCTTCCTCAATATTTTCTTCGCCGATATTCTTGCTGATATTTTTGCCGGCGATGATAAACACCAGACCAAGTGCAATAAATAAAACCGGATTTAACGGAGTAAAAATTCCGAGGAAAACCAGCACGGAACCTACAATATAAAGTACCCTCGGAATTCCAAAAAGCTGCTTGACCAGAATTCCGGAAAAGTCTGCCTCGTTTGATCCCTTGGTAACAAGTATACCGGTTGCAAGAGAAATCAGAAGAGACGGAATCTGGGACACCAGACCATCACCGATTGTCAGCAGACCATACTGCTGGATGGCATCTGCAAATCCAAGTCCCTGATTCATAACTCCCATAATGGTTCCGCCGATCAGGTTAATAAAGGTGATGACCAGACCTGCCGTAGCATCTCCCTTTACATACTTTGTGGCACCATCCATCGCGCCGAAGAAACTAGATTCTCTCTGAATCTTTTCCCGTCGTTCCTTTGCCTCCGCATCGGTGATCGCACCGGTATTTAAGTCCGCATCAATCGCCATCTGTTTACCAGGCATGGCATCGAGTGTAAATCTGGCGGTTACTTCGGATACACGTTCCGAACCTTTATTGATAACAATAAACTGAATCAATACGAGGACAATAAATACAATGGAACCGACCACCATATTTCCTCCACCGACGAACGAACCGAATGTCTTAACAACGTTACCAGGATCTCCCGTCAGAAGAATCAGACGGGTGGAAGATACGTTCAGAGAAATTCGAAAAATAGTCGTAAACAAAAGTAATGTCGGGAAGAAAGACATATCCAGTACTTCCCGAACAAACAATACATTAAATACAATAATTAAGGCGATGGAAATGTTAAATGCAAGCATCACATCCAGCAATACGGATGGAATTGGAACAATGAAGAAAACTACTGCCGCCAAAAGATATAAACCTACACCAATATCCGCTTTCTTCAGCATCCTGCACAACCTCCTTTCGCACCTGTTTGTTGTATAACTGCACTACTGTATATTTTTGGCCTTGTATACGGCAGCAAGAACTTCTGCCACAGCCTGGTAAAGCTCCGGCGGAATTTCTGCTCCCACATCAACATTGTGATAGAGCATACGTGCCAGAGGCTTATTTTCAACAATTTCAATTTTATTCTCCCTCGCCACTTCCTTAATCTTTTGCGCAAGGTAATCTTCTCCTTTTGCAAGGACAACCGGGGCAGAACTGACTTTTGCCTCATATTTCAATGCTACGGCAAAATGCGTCGGGTTCGTGATGACTACATCCGCCTTGGGAACATCCTGCATCATTCGCTTCTGGGATACCTCCTGCATTTTACGGCGCTGCCGTCCTTTGATCTGCGGATCTCCCTCTGTATTTTTGTATTCATCTTTTACTTCCTGCTTGGTCATCTTCATATCTTCATTAAACTTATGTTTCTGATAGATAAAGTCAGCCAGACCAATCACAAGATAAACAATACTGATTTTTATTCCCGTATTGATAATCAGAGTCCCCACAAGCGCAACCGCCTGATTCAGTCCCAGATCATACAACGCAAACAGATCATTTGCATTATCTTTTATGGAAGTATACGCGATATATATGATAATCACAATCTTTAAAATGGATTTTACCAGTTCAAAGAGCGAATCTTTCGAAAAGATACGTTTGAATCCGTTCAATGGATTCAGCTTGGAAAGTTCCGGTTTCATTGGTTTTGTGGAAACTTTCCATCCTACCTGCACAATGCTGACCAGAAGCGTAACAACAAATCCAAACGCCATAAACGGAAGCATAATGAGCAGGCTTTTTAAAGTAACGGAGGCAATCAGGCCTGCCACAGCCTGTACCGACAATCCGCCCTCATTTATTTTAACAAAATCCGGCATATTTTCATAGATGTAAGAAAAAATATCTATGAATTTCTCTCCCACAAAGGAAACAAAAATTTTCAGACAGAGAAACAAAACGATCAGATCAAATGCCGAATTCAGTTCGCGGCTTTTTGCAACCTTACCTTCATCTCTGGCATCTTTTAATTTCTTGGCGGTTGCAGGTTCTGTCTTCTCGCCGCCTTCGCCGTCTTTTGCAAACCATTGCAGATTATAATGCAATATTCGATTCTGATTTTTTTCGTCAATACAAACCTTCTGCAACAAGCTTCACCATCGTCTTTATTTCATCAAAAATATAATTTGCCACATTCGGCAACAGGAACACGATCAGATACAAAACAACAAATCCAACCAGAATCTTCAGCTGCATACCGATCGAAAACATATTCATCTGCGGTGCCACACGTGCCATAATTCCAAGTACACAGTTCAAAACCATAATACAGGCAAAAAACGGAAGAAAAATCCGAAACCCTATGATGAATGAATCTCCCATATAGCGTGTGATTGCAGATAACAGATGATCCCATGCAAATTTCTGGTGGGCAATCGGAATTACGGAAAAAGAATCCGTAACCGCACGTACCAGATAGGTATAAAAATCAGATGTAATCAAAAGAAGCAGAACCAGATAATAATACAGATTTCCTGTCAGTGTGGTTTCTGTTCCCATGTCCTGATTAAATTCGGTAGACATGGACAGACCAATATCCATATCTATAATATTTCCTGCAAACAAAACAATGGAATTACAGATGCTTGCCGCATACCCAATCAGCAGTCCCGTAATTCCCTCTTTGATCACAACTACCGCATACCCGACAACACTTGCGTATGTCAGCTCCGGCCGATCTACTACATTGTATAAAAGCAATGAGACAAAAAATGAAAATCCGATTTTAATCTGATTGGGAATTCCCTGCTGCCCCAATAACGGGGCCACATACACAAAACAGGTAACTCTTACCAGAATCAGCAGAAAATATTCAAAATTTTCAAGTGTAAATACATAATTAACCATATCTTTTTATCAAATCACATACTCAGATAGGTACTGAAATTCGACCACAGACGCTCCACCAGTTCGGTCATGTTATTTAACATCCAGGAGCCGCAAAGGATCATTGCAGCAAATACCGCAATAATCTTTGGAACAAACGTAAGTGTCTGCTCCTGAATGGATGTAACCGTCTGAAAAATACTGATAATCAGACCAACCACCAGAGAAACCAGAAGCAGCGGTGCCGACGTGATCAGAATGGTATAAATTGCATCTCTTGCAATATCAAGAACTGCACCCTGTGAAATCATACGGTATCCTCCTAATAAAATGTCTGGACGAGGGATTTTATGACAAGATCCCATCCATCCGCCAGAACAAACAACAAAATCTTAAACGGCAACGAAATGGTTGTCGGAGGAAGCATCATCATACCCATGGACATCAGTACGGATGACACCACCATATCAATTACAATAAACGGAATATAAATCAAAAATCCCATAATGAATGCTTTCCGAAGCTCGCTCAGAATGAATGCCGGAACCAGTGTGGTAAACGGAACATCCGACAATTCCTTTGTATCTTTATACGTTTCTCCGGAAATCTCCGCAAAAAGATTCACATCCCTTATCTGGATCTTTGCATCTTTGATCATAAATTCACGAATCGGCCCTTCTGCTTTTTCAAAAAATTCCGACTGTGTGATTTCTCCCTTATCGAGTGGCTGAATTGCCTCTTTGTTGATCTGCTGGAACGTCGGCCACATAATAAAAAATGTCAGAAACAATGCCAGACCGATCAAAACCTGATTGGGTGGTGTCGTCTGCGTTCCGATCGCAGTCCTAAGGAAATGAAGTACAATGATAATTCGTGTAAACGAAGTCATCATAATCAGAATCGATGGTGCAAGTGATAGAATTGTCAACACCAGAAGCATCTTGATCGGTGTGGAAACCGATCCGGAATCATTGTTATATGTAATTGACAATCCATTGGCATTGTCTGTATTATGATCTGCTCCCTGTGTATCTTTCTGTGTAATCTTTGTAATACTGTCCGGGTCCATGGAACTTGCATAGACACGTCCCGGATGCATCATGCATAATGTAATTGTAAGTATTAAAACCGCACACGCAAACGCAAAACTTGCAATGCAGTATATCTTTTTCCCTTTGCTCATCTTTATCCTTGCTTCTTTGGTAACTTGTCTTTTAACTGGTTGAGAATTTCCGCAAAAGAATCCTGCTTTTTCCCACTCTGTTCCAGCTCAAAAGAGAAATCTTTTAATTGATCCCTCGTAAGCTGTGCCAGAAGATGTACTTCCTCTTTTCCAACAGAAACAACCAGATAGACACTGCCGACTTCCACAATACTGATCATCTTGTTATTGCCGACACTGATTGTCTCTATCACATGCAGATTCTTATTATTCTGGCGTCCACGCTGCATACCTCCCATCCATCTGGTGGTAAGATATGTAGCAGCCAGAACAACAGCAAAAATAAACAGTGCACCCAAAAGTTGTATAAAGCTTTCCAGAGAACCTGTCAGTAACACATTTGTCATGTCTGTTTCTACTTTCCGCCTGTTCTTGAAGCATTGACAATTTCCGTGATTCGAACACCGAAACTTTCTTCAATGACGACAACTTCGCCCTTTGCGACATATTTTCCATTGACAAGCACATCAATCGGCTCGCCTGCCAGTTTATTCAACTCAATAATTTTTCCCGGTCCCAGATCCAGAATATCTGAAATGGATTTTGTTGTCCTTCCAAGCTCAACTGTCACCTGAAGCGGAACATCCATAATCAGATCAATATTTTCCGGCTGGTAATTTCCAAGGTTTCCACCCGCAAATGCGCTAAATTGTGCCGGCTGAACATTAACCGGCTGTCCCATGTTCTGATTCATCATAGTATTTCCCATCATCGTCTGTCCCATCGGCTGCCCCATCGGCTGCCCCATTTGTGCTGTATTCTGTGAAGCCATCTGCTGTGACTGCTGTGCTGCGGCAGATGCAGCTGCTGGCTGTGCCCCTGCCGGATTGCCGGAATTTGCTGCTGAGGAATCGGCCGTCACACTCTGACTGTCCATTTCCATCGTTTTTGCCACTCCATCACACATATCCTTTGCAAATGAAATCGGATACAGCTGCATAATTGTACTGTCAACCAGATCCCCGATTTCCATATGGAAAGAGATCTTAACAAACTTTCCGGTAAGGAAGGAATCAATCTCCGCTTCATCGATGTCTTCCTGCAGATTAATCACCGTTGCATTTGGCGGGCTGATATCAATCTTGCGGTTTAACATGGAAGAAAGGGAAGTTGCCGCAGAACCCATCATCTGGTTCATGGCTTCACTGATTGCGGACAAATGCAATTCGCCAAGTTCGCCATCTGTATTGGTTCCATCTCCTCCCATCATCAGATCCGTGATGACTTTTACATCATGTTCCCTCAGGACAAGAATATTACTTCCATCCAGTCCTACGGTATATGCAATGCGGATAAACACGCAAGGTTTTTCGTATTCCTGTACAATATCATCCCATGTGCCGTAAGAAACAACTGGAGTTGAAATTTCCACCTTATGATTAACGAGCGAAAACAACGTTGTCGCCGCAGTTCCCATACTTATATTGGCAATCTCTCCGATCGCGTCTTTTTGTGCATCAGACAGTTCATTTTCCGCAGAATCACTCGCTTCTGCTCCAGGTTCATTCAGCAGTGCGTTAATTTCTTCCTGCGATAATACTCCATCCATAGTTTATTGCTCCTCTCTGATCACCGAAGTGACCCTGACTGCATATTTATCCCCCGATGATCCGGGAAGTGCAGTAAATTTCCGAATATTTCCAACATAAATATCCAATTCATCCTCCACCTTGCGATCCAGCCGGATAATATCTCCCGGCTGCAGCATGGCAAAATCATTTACCGATATCATACTGTTTCCAAGAACAGCTTTGATCGGTATCTGTGCGCGCCGAATCAGGGTCTCAATGGATTCCGTGTAATCGGTATTGTCCTGATTCTGCAGATTTGAATACCAGTACTTCGTATTCAGCTTATCAATGACATCCTCAAGAGTCAGGTACGGAAGACAAACATTCATCAGGCCTTCCACTTCCCCGATCTTAAGGTTAATTGTCACAATCGCAATCATTTCACTCGGAGAAATAATCTGTGCATACTGGGAATTGGTTTCAATTCTCTCTAACCGGGGATGAATATCCGCCACGTTTTCCCATGGTTCCCGTAAAAGGTTGACGCACACAATCATAATCCGTTCGATAATCAAAAGTTCGATTTCCGAGAACTCACGAACCTTGTCCATAGGATCTCCTCTGCCACCGAGCATACGGTCAACAATCGCATACCCCAGATTCGATGCCATTTCCAAAATAATATTTCCCTTGAGGGGTGCAAAATTCACAATTCCCAAAAGAACCGGATTCGACAGCGCATTAGAAAATTCAGAATACGTAACCGCTTCTGAATTCACCACCTCTACCTGAACATTTTTCCGTAAATACACGGGCAGATTCGTAGATAAAAGTCTGCCATAATGTTCAAATATCATTTCCATGGTACGCAGATGTTCCTTGGAAAATTTGGAAGGACGGGCAAAATCGTACTCTTTTACCTTTTTTTCATTATTGTCTTTTATTTCATCCACATCCAGCTCACCGGTACTAAGTGCCGCCAGCAAGTTGTCTATCTCATTTTGGGATAATACGTCACCCATCAGTTTTTCACCACCTGTAAAAATCCTATTGTGCTGTCAGTTTGGAGAAGTTTACTCCGATCACATAATCTTTGCCGAATAAATTCTGCATATCTTCAAGGATCGTGTCCTTAATTGCATCTGAATTCTGGTTAAACTGCTCAAATGTATATCCACTTACCACTTTGATAATATCATTTTTGATTGTATCATCCTGATTTGTCAGGAAATCCTGTGTGTATTTCTTGTAATTGTCGCTCTTCTTGTTCAGAACAAGTGATACATTCAGTACTGCATAATGAGTCTTTCCGTCTTTTCCTTCTGCAAGGTTTGTTGTCAGGTCTTCCCCTTCGCTGACTTTATAAATTTCCTGATCATCAATGGAAATATTGCTGGTTCCGGTAGCCGCACCACTGTTTAAATCCAGATCAATTGCGGAACACACTTTTTCGATCAGTGTATTTGCTTTTTTTGTCTCCGGTAATACCGAAAACATCAAAAGTGCTGTCAAAACAAAATTTGCAAACACAAGTGCCAGAATTACGACTGAAATTAAATTCTTCTTCATTGCTTACTCCTCTTAGTTATTTTCTTTCACATTTGAATTGAATGAGTTATAAATTTTTATTTCTACGCGCCGGTTCTGCGCACGTCCCTCTGCGGTACTGTTGTCAGCAACCGGTATGTAATCTCCTCTTCCCGCAAACTTAATGTACTTGGGATTTAAGTTTTTGTTTTTTCTGAGCTGATCCGTGACAGCAAGTGCACGGTACACCGAAAGAACCTCGTTATTTTCATATTTTGCAGAATAGCGGATCGGAACATTATCGGTATGTCCTTCTACTTCTATCACATTCCTGTTATATTTTTCAAGAATCTTTCCAAGCTTGTTTACAATCGGGACTGCCTGTTTAACGAGATCAGCCTTACCGGATGCAAACAAAATGGAACCATTCAGATTCAGTTTTACATACTCTGCATTGAAATCCACATCCACCTTTCCGGACAGCTGTGAATTATCAAGTTCCTGTTGGATTTCATCTGCCATCTTTTCAGATTCCGCAAGTTGCTGCTGCTCGTACTGTTCCTGTGCAGACAGTTTGCCATCTGTCTGCTCATCGGTATTCTCTGCTTTGGAATTTGCCATCTCATTGTAGTAAGAATCCAGAAATTCCAGCTGGCGGACACCGGCAGAGATCATCTCTCCCTCTCCAATGCTTGTGCCGCCGGTCGGAAGGATGCTGATGGCGTTCTGCAGTGATGCAACAACTGCCTCTAACTTGTCAGTATCTACTGTCGACATGGAAAACAATAGTACGAAGAAGCAGAGCAAAAGATTCATCAGATCCGAGAAAGTATTCATCCATGCCGGCGCTCCTTTTGGCGGATCCTCCTGTTTCTTTTTTGCCACTACTCTTCACCTCCTCCGCCGTTTTCAAGAACACCCTCTCTTACAGTCGGTGAAAGGAATGACTTTAATTTTTCCTCAATAACGCGTGGATTTTCTCCTGCCTGAATGGACAGCAAACCTTCAATGGTGATCTGACGGTTTACCACTTCCATATCATTGTTTACGGAAAGTTTTCCGGCAATCGGGGCACATAACCAGTTTGCAATCAGGGAACCGTACAGTGTCGTAACCAGTGCTACAGACATCTGTGGTCCGATCGCAGACGGATCGGAAAGTTTATTTAACATGGCGATCAGTCCGAGCAGGGTACCAATCATACCCCAGGCAGGACCCATCTCGCCCCATTTTTCCCAAAACTTAATCACATCCTTGTGACGGGTTTCCAGACACACCATATCCGTTTCCAGAATCCCACGAACCAGCTCCGGATCGGTGCCATCTACTACAAGCATGATTCCTTTTTTCAGGAATTCGTCTTCAATTCCGTTTGCAGCTTCTTCAAGTGCAAGCAAACCTTCTTTTCTTCCGACATTTGACATGTCAATAATTGTCCGGATGGTCTGTGACGGATCATATGTTTTATCCTTGAACGGGAGTGAAATTGACTTGAATCCGTTGATTCCATCTGCAAGCTTGAAACACCCAATCGTACTACAGATAGATCCACCAAACGTAATGACAACAGATGCCGGATCAATGTACATCTGCATCGCAGTGATGTCAAAACTGTTACTACTGAGGACGCCAAAGATAACCATGGCAATTCCGCCGATAATTGAAAGCAGTGATGCTATATCCATGAACTACACCTTCCATTTTCTAAAATTAGGAATTCCGATGGATCTTCCGACAAAATCCATCAAAATACCCTTTTATATGATTTTACTAAACTTTCTCTCTCTTGTCTACTTCCTTTTTGTTAAAAAGGGTGTAAAATCACAAAAAAATGTTGAGAAACAGTCAAAAAACCATTTCCCAACTATTTTTTCAAACTATCTCTTTAAGTTGATTAATTCTTCCAGTAATGTATCGGAAACTGTGATAACACGCGAATTTGCCTGAAATCCACGCTGCGTAATGATCATATCGGTAAACTGTCCGGAAAGGTCAACGTTTGACATTTCCAGCTGTCCGGAATTGATCTTGCTTCCATCCGCATCCACGGCTACACCTACACCGTCAAACTCGCCGGAGTTTAAGGTTGTCTGATAGCAGTTATCACCAATTTTTTCAAGACCGGAAGCATTGGCAAACTGTGCCACTGCGATCTGTCCGAGAAGTTCGTTGTTACCATTGTCATAGCTTGCATAAATCTTACCGCTCTGGTCTACAGCAAGTCCGATCATTGCACCATTCTTCTTACCGGTTTCTTTTCCAACAGAAGTTCCTTTTTCTACTTTCAGTGTTGACTTTCCGCCATGGCCTACATTGGTGGAAGTGGAAAAATCTACATTGATGTCCTTAAAATTGGATTTTTGTGTCGTTCCGTCTGCATTATTTGTTGTATACTGTGTTCCCAGGGCAGAAAGTTTTAAGGATTTCGCCGTTACAGCCTTCGTACCAGCTGTTGTATTCGAACCATCGCCAATACTTACAAATGTACCCTTATTGGAATCATATTTCATATAATAGCCCTTCGGTCCATTCGTATCATCCTGTTTCCCGTCATCTCCCCAGATCGAATCAAGCATCTTACGCTTACCAGCTTCGTCTTTTATTGCATTTCCATTTTCGTCTTTTGTGACAATAGAATTTCCCTTCGAATCAATAATATCCGTTAAACTGATAAAATAATTATTTCCAGTGCCTAATCCCTGAGTTGTCTTCGGTGTCGATACCGCAAACTTAGCCGTATAGGAATATCCCAGATCATCATAAAATCCAAGAGTCATAACATAGCCGTCTTTTCCGGTGACATCGGTATCTTCCTTATCCAGAATTCCATGCACATGAGCCTCTGTCGTTGCCTCCGGAGCGGATGTCGTGTTGGACGGTGACATCACCTGCAGGGGAGAAACCGTATCTTTGTGGATCTCACCTGTCGTTTTGTCTACCTGCCATCCCTGTACCGTATATCCGGTAGAACTCATACACAGGTAGCCGTTTCCATCTACATAGAACGAACCTGCACGGGTAAACATGGTATTTGTTCCATCGCTGACAATAAAGAAGTTTGTGGTCTGGCTGTCGCTGAGTTTTAAATCAAACGGGTATCCGGTTGTCTCGGAAGAACCTGCCCCGGTAATATTGATCATGGTAGATGCCGTGCTTACACCAAGACCAACCTGCTTGGCATTGACACCACCCGTACCGGTTGACGCATCCCCACCGGATGCGGTGGACATTGTCTGGTACATCAGTTCACTGAATCTTACGCTGGAAGCTTTGAACGCTTCGGTATTTACATTGGCAATATTGTTACCAATTACATCCATTCTCGTCTGGTGTGTCTTAAGACCTGACACAGCAGAGAATAATGATCTCATCATAGTACATTGACCTCCTTAGATGGCAATATGGTTTTGAAATCCTTCTGTCAGTCGGGATTCCTGTAACCTCCATAAGGTCCGGTTACATAATAACTGCGCCATCTATATTTGTAAAAATATTTGATTGTGTTTCCGTCTGATCCATTGCGGTAACAACGGTTTTACTTGGCACATTAACAATAAAAGCAAGTGAATCCACCAAAACCAGAGAATCCTTAATTCCCTTGGCATGTGCCTGTTCCACTCCGTCTTCGAGTCTGGCATTCTGTTCCTCGGATAAGCTGATATTTCTGCTTTCCAGCCGCTGCGAGGCATGCTTTGAAAACTTTAACTGTTGCTGTTGCCGTAAGACATCTTCGAATGAAACATCCGACGTCTTTGACGGACTGGTTACGTTTTTCTGTTTTAAATACTGGCCGGTTACCTGTTCGATCGACGAAAACTGTTTGCTGATCGGGTTCATCTTTTTTCTCCCCTTTCCTATGCACCTGTTGTCTCGTCACTCTTCTGATCGGAACCATTCTCTGTCTTCGAGTCATCCGTTTTTGTGTCATCGGTCTTGGTATCCGTATCAGTCTTGGTATCATCGGTTTTCGTATCCGTATCTGTTTTGGTATCATCCGTCTTTGTATCGTCTGAGGTATCTCCACCCAGATCTTTGATCTTCTGCTCATACTTCTTCAGTTTTGCAAGATCAGACTCACTTACAAAGCTCTTCTGATAATCCGTCATGCCATCGTATACCTTACGGATCTGTTCTATCGCACCGGAATACTTGGTCGTAATATTTTCAATATCCGGAAGCTGTGCCAGCATGTTTGAAATGGTCTTGGCATAACCAATCGCTTCATAGTAATCACTGTCGGCCACCGTATCAAGCGTATCGATGGAATACAGCTTATTGTTGACACTGAGCATCTGTGATCCGTCTTCCTGATACATGACATAATCTACTTTACCGTCCACATAAGAAGTTTTTCCGGTTGTTTCGTCCGAAACCTTTAAGATTACATATTTTCCAACCAGATTGTTTGCCATCTCGTTTTTCTGTGTATCCTGCATGCCAAGCATTGCCTCTAACTGTGAGAACGTTGCAAGCTGTGCCACATATTCGGTATTGCTGGTAGGCTCGAGCGGGTCCTGGTACTGCATTTCCGCACAAAGTAATGTAAGGAACTGATCATATCCCATGGTTCCGTTGTTGGACTCATCGCTTTTTTTCGATGTTGTCGTTTTTACTTTTCCGTTTTCCACAGTTGCCCAATTCAGTGCGGAAGTTGTCGTATCTGCCATTTTTTCTCCTTTCTATGCGGTTACATCCATGGAATTTCCATTCTCCCGCATCATTTGTGCTGCAAGAGTTTCTTCTTCTGTCATCAGTCCTGACAATCCATCCAGTGAGGACAGATTTAAGTTTCTTCTTCTGCCTCCGGACTGCTCCTGCTGTCTTTCTCCCTGCTGCTTTTCACTCTCCTGGTTCTGTTCCAGATTCTTTTCGAATTCATGAGAAGCAACGGTTACTTCTACGGCGTCAACTTTGACACCTGCCTGATTTAAATTCTGCCGCAGATCTGCCACCTGCGTTTCAAGGGCTGCACGGACTGCTTCATTAGAAGCTGCCAGCTGTGCATGAATAACGCCTTCCTTGGAAGAAATATTTACATACACTTTTCCGAGATTTTCCGGATTCAGCTGCATCTCCATCGATGAAGTTCCCTCCGAAACATTCACGCGGATCTGTTCTGCCACCTGTTCAAGTAAATCCATTGTATCAATGGAAACATAAGATGTCTCCGGCGTTATATCTGCCACGGTATCCGCTGTCGGTACCCCGGCGGTATCCTGCATCTGCACGACCGTCTGTGTCTTTGCCACATCGGAACTGCTTCGGTCTGCCGTCATTTTTTCCGGCTGTGCCGATTTCATCTGATCTCCGGTCTGCGCATCTGCATCCGCATCTCCGGTATCCGTCTGCTGTTCTGTCGTCTGCTTTGTATCCTGTGCCTGTGGCTGCTGTGTGCGTACTTCATCCGATTTTGGTTCTTCCTGAAATACATCCGCCTGTTTATCCATCGGCTGTACCTCATCGGTCTGCGCAAGCTCCGGCATAATATCTGTCGAAACAGTATCTGCTGTTGTCTGCTGTCCTGCCGCATCGTTCAATATCTGCATTTCTTCATCGGTCAGAGTTTCCGGTGTCTGCAGAATATCCATCTGCGCAATTAGTTCATCCATCTGTGCCGGCTGAAGTTCCAGCTCATTTGCAAGCTGTCCTCCCAGCTGGTCAATCTGCTGCATCAGCCCCTGAAACTGGTCATTCATCAGTAAATCCATCGGAGAAGTCTCTCCTGTCAGCTGCATTGCAAGCTGTGCAAGATTTTCCGGATTCAGGAGATCAAAAGCTGTAAGTCCCAGCGACTCCATCATATCTTTTACAGAATCTTCCGAAACACCCAATTGTTCGGCCACCGTCCTGACAACATCACTCTGGAACTGATCCAAAGTATCTGTCGAATTGTTAATCACGTCTGTGACAACATCTCCGGCTGCCTGACGGATGGTATTATCCTGATACTGATACCGGTCGTAATTATCTGCCGCATTTGTCTGCTGTAATACATTGTTGTTTATTTTTGTATCCACGGACGGCATATTAAAATTTGTAGAGTAGTTACTGCCCATCAGTGAAGCAAACACGCCTGCCGCATCCGGATTTTCAGCTTTTGATCTGCCTTTTGCAGCATTTGCATTTAATACCTGACCCTGCTTTACAGAATTCAAATTAAATACATTTGCACTTGTCAAACACGTTCCTCCTTTCTGTCATTTACAGATTTCCTACTTTTTCTTGCTAGGTTCCATGATCTCTGTCAGCTTCGCCGCAGTCGTTGCATCCATCTTGCCAAGAATATCCGCCCTCTGCTGTGTTCCCATATTCATGAGAATGTCAGCCACAAGCCCCAGATTGTCCGTCATCGTATCAAAGATGCTGGCCGCCTCCTGAGGCTTCATGTTGGAATATGTCTTTGCGTAATCTTCAACCTGACTATCGTAGGTAATCTGTTCAACCACTTGTTTGTATAAGACTTCGGCATTTTCTGGATCAATGCTCTCATAATATGTCTTATACTGCTGTATATCGGGTGCCTGATCGGAAAAAACAACCTCCTCGTAGTATTTTTCCTTCTCCTTTTCAAAGGCAGCCTCATCCTCTTTGTATTTTGAAAGATCCTTGATCTGTGCCTTCAGATCCTTGATCTTTTTTTTGTCATTTTTATTTGTACTGCTGGCTTCATCGAGTTCTTTTTCCAGTTCTTTAATCTGGCTGATGGCCTCGCTTAAAGACCCATACTGATGCTCTGTGCCCTCGGTCTGCTCCACCGTTTCTTCCGGCTGTGGGAGGATTTTATTAACATAAGGGACATCTTTCAAAAGCGGATATAACACCGTTGATCCAAATCCTCCGACATCGGTTTTAATCAGAATTCCTATAATTCCCATCCATATCGCAATGATTAAAATGGTTGTCAGGACAAGAATCAGCCTGCCGCCTCCCTTTTCATCCTCATCTTCTCCCGGTTCCGGTGCGTTTCCTTTGGCATTCTTTTTTTCTTTTTTTTCTTTCTTTTCCCGTTTTTTCTTTTCTCTTCGATTTTTTGTGCTGTTTTCCTTTACCGCGTCTTCCTCGTCGACAAGGTTTCTTTCGTCTGCCATATCATTCTCCCTGTTCACCCTTGTTATAGGTATAACTTACAAGTTCATCGATTTCTTTCGTTTCTGCTTCTGCAAGTTCCTGCTTAAATTCTTCAAATGCCTTTTCCCTCAATTTTTCCTGAACCTTTCGTTCCTGCATCACGGTTTTTAAGCGGTTTCTGGCATCTTCCAGTTCTTTTTCCGCCTTGTGGACTTCTACCATCTGTCGTCTGACAATCGTTTTCATGGCATTTACATCTGCCCGCGCATGTTCGACTTCCTGCAGATTTAAATTTCCCTGCATCAGTTTCTTCCAGTGCTGCTCATATCCGACTCTGCGCACCATATATTCCTGCAGAATCTTCTGCTGCTCCAGATATTTCTGGTTTGCCAGGCTGTATGTCATTTTCGCCTGTGTCTCCAGTTTCTGTTTAATGTTCAGTATGTTCTGCATACGATAAACAAATTTTGCCATTTAAAACCTCTGTCCATTGATCAGTCGTCAAACACCTTTTTTAAGAGTTCCACTTCTTCATCAAAAGCAAACTTTTCTTCCGTATCCTGACACAGAAATTCATTTACTTCTTTATTCTTTCGGATTGCATAATCAATATCCGGATTCGATCCGTTTTTGTAGGCTCCGATATTAATCAGATCCTCTGCTTCACTGTATGTGGCAAGCACCTGTTTTAATTTTCCGGCAAGTGCCTTATGTTCCTTTGTTACGATGGAATTCATAACACGGGAAATACTCTGTAAAATATCAATTGCCGGATAATGATTTTTATGTCCCAGCTTACGGTCGAGAACAATATGTCCATCCAGAATGCCCCGCGCCGTATCCGTGATTGGCTCATTAAAATCATCTCCATCTACCAGAACCGTATATAGTCCGGTGATCGATCCTTTTTCATTTGTACCGGCACGTTCCAGAAGTTTTGGCATCTGTGCGTACACACTCGGCGGATACCCTCTGGTAACCGGTGGTTCCCCGGATGCAAGTCCGATTTCTCTTTGTGCCTGGGAAAATCGTGTCATGGAATCCATCATAAGCAGTACATCTTTTCCCTGATCACGGAAATATTCCGCCACAGCCGTTGCAGTCTTTGCACACTTATTACGGATCAGTGCCGGTTTATCTGACGTTGCGACCACGACAACAGACCGTGCCATTCCCTCCGGACCAAGGTCACGTTCAATAAATTCCCGGACCTCTCTGCCGCGCTCACCGATCAGTGCGATTACATTGATGTCTGCCTTCGTATTTCTTGCAAACATGCCAAGCAGGGTACTTTTCCCGACACCGGAACCGGCAAACACACCGATACGCTGTCCTTTTCCAACCGTAATCAGTCCGTCCACCGCTTTTACGCCAAGCGGCAGTACCTCGCTGATAATCCGGCGATCCATCGGATCCGGCGGCGTATTTTCCAACGGATAATACGAACCGTGAATTTCTTCCGTTCCATCCGTCATGCGTCCGATTCCATCCAGCGTATGCCCAAGCAGTTCTTCTCCAACCAGAACTGACAGGGGATGTCCGGTATTTTCCACAATGCATCCGGTTCCAACCCCTTCCACGCTGTCAACCGGCATCAGGATCAGTCTGGAATCCTGAAAACCGACCACTTCCGCGATAACATATTCCTCTTCCTTTTCGTTCGGGTAAATTTTACACAAATCTCCCATACGTGCCTTTGGTCCGACAGATTCAATGGTAAGACCTACTACCTTGACTACTTTTCCATAACTCTTATAATACTGGCGGTCCATCAGCTGTAAATACTTTTCCGCTTCTTTAACCAAATTTGTCTCCCGTTTATACCAGTGAACGTATATCCTTCAGCAGTGCAGACAACTGTGTGTCCACCCCACAGTCAACCACGCCATACGGTGTTTCTATTTTGCACTGTCCATCCGATAATTTATTATCCTTTATAAATTCAATGGCAACATCTTTTCCTACAATATCCTGCATCTGTGCAAGATGTTCTTTGAGGATTTCCTCATCGCTCCGGTTCGTGTGAATCCGTATTTTATCTCCCGGGTCAATGTCAAGTAATGCTCCATTTACCAGCTGAAGTAAAAGTTCACGTTTCTCTTCAAACTGAATCTTAAACACTTTATCAAATACCTGAATCACAGCGTCCACAATGTCTTTTTCCATCACCGACATTTTTTCATGATACTGTTCTTCCAGTTGTTTTTTCTGTGCATGAAGAGACTCCATCGCCTTCTCATGTTCCCTGTTTAATTCTTCTTCCCGGCATCTGGCACCCTCTTCGTATCCGAGTTTCTTTTGTTCTTCATACAGGGTACGGGCTTTTTCTTCCGCTTCCCCACGGATACGTTCTGCATCTTCTTTTGCCGTGGAAGTAATCTCATCTGCCTCCACAGCTGCCTTTTCAAGTGCTTCCCTGCGCAGGGCTTCCACATCAATCTGCACGGTTTTTGCCTGAATCCCCTGTGAGAAACCAGCCGGTGCATTCTCCTGTCCGTCCTCTGCTGATACATCTACCTGTTCCGGAGCCTGTTCCTGTTGCAGTTCTTTTAATTTCTGGCGTACCCCGTCATTGGAATTGATAATTCTTGTACCAGTTCCCGAACTGACGACATAACATTGTTTCAGTAAATTAGACAACGATATCGTCACCTCCGCCACGTGAAATTACAATCTCTCCGGCATCTTCGAGCTTACGGATCACAGCAACAATCTTCTGCTGTGCCTCCTCAACATCCTTCATACGAACAGGACCCATAAAGTCCATATCCTCCTTGATCATTGCCGCCAGACGTTTTGACAGATTCTTGTAGATCACATTCTGTACTTCTTCCGTTGTATTCTTAAGCGCAAGCTCCAGATCTGCATTTTCCACATCACGCAGCACACGCTGAATTGCACGGTCGTCGAGCAGAAGAATATCCTCGAACACGAACATCTTTTTGCGGATCTCGTCTGCAAGTTCCGGCTCTTCGATTTCCAGGGATTCCATAATATGTTTCTCTGTTCCACGGTCGACACTGTTCAAAATGCCAACAATTGCATCAATACCACCGACGATGGTGTAATCCTGATTTACAAGAGATGCAAGTTTCCGCTCCAGTACGCGTTCTACCTCCTTGATCACATCCGGAGAAGTACGATCCATAGTTGCAATACGTTTTGCAACATCAGCCTGTTTTTCCGGTGGCAGAGCTCCCAGTACCTGGGACGCCTGTGCCGGAGCCAGATACGAAAGGATCATCGCAATCGTCTGCGGATGTTCATCCTGTATAAAGTTCAGCAGCTGTGCCGGATCTGTCTTTCGGATAAATTCGAACGGACGAACCTGAAGAGATGCTGTAAGTTTTGCAATAACTCCCTGTGCCTTGTCGTTTCCGAGTGCTTTTTCCAGAAGTTCTTTTGCGTATCCGATACCGCCTTCCGCAATATACTGCTGTGCGAGGCATACCTGATAAAACTCTTCCAGCACTTCCTCCTTGGTCTGTGGCGATACGCTTCTTGTATTCGCTATTTCCAGCGTTAATTCTTCAATCTCATCTTCCTTTAAATGTTTGAAAATGGTTGCCGCCTTTTCCGGTCCCAGCGTAATCAAAAGAATCGCTGCTTTCTGTACTCCAGTATATGAGTCGTTGTTCATAAATTACTCCCAATCATCATTTAACCAGTTGCGAAGCAGAAGTGCTGCCGCATCCGGATTTTCATCCACAAATTTTTCAATAAGTTTCCGGGTTTCTGATTTTTCCGAATACCCGATATCTTCCAGATTTTCATCGTCGTTATCTGAAGTAGCCGCCAGCAGGGCATCGACAGACAGTTCCGGCTCCGGCTCTTCCACTTTCTGTTTTCTGGTACTGCGGAATACAACATACCCCAGCAACGCAAAAATCAGCACCGCAAGCAGAATCTGTAAAATGTCGGTGAGTCCGAATCCCTTCTTCTGGGATTCCACAAACTGCGGTCTTTCATAACAGACCAGTTTGATTGCACTAGACTGAATTCCGGTAGCTTTTGCGATAAGGTCAATTTCATCCTGCGTTGCATCCACCTGTACCGGATCACTGTGTGCGCTCTTAAACTTTTCAAACGTTGTCCCTTTCAGCTGCCCGGAATCTTTCAATTCGTCCTCATCATAAACAACCCAGCGTGTGGCAGTCACGGCAATGGAACTGTTATCATAGTTGATCGCTCCACCGTTTGAAATAGTTTTTATAATTTCCTCATTCGGCGAATATTTTTTATCCACATCCGACACGGAAGATTCTGTAATCTCGCCATCCTGTGTCACATAGGTTGGCGTATCATCATTGGAATCCGTTCCCGGAGTTGCAGCCTGTCCACCTTTTGCCTCTGAATTATACTCAGAGCTTTCTGTCAGTTCTCCCTGATCCTGTCCATCATTGTGTGAATAATTGTGAACCGCCTTTTCCACCTTGGACATATCAATATCAAGGTTCGGTGCAACCTGCACGTCCGAATACATACCGGACTTGACCATTACATCCTTGATACCATTGACCACGGAATTCTTAATGCGGTCTTTGATGTCCAGACTGTCGGAAACAACCGTGGCATCATCATCCTGGTCTGCTCCCGAAAACAAGATTTTGGATGTCTTCTGATCCAGAATGGTAATTTTGTCTGTCGAATCATTTCCAAGGGCGGTTGCCACAAGGCGCGCCACCGAATACGCCTGATCCGAATCCATAGAACCATTCAGGGCAAGCGAAACGCTGGCAGAACTTTCCTGCATCCGCGAAATCAGTGTACCGTCATCGTCCGGAATATCCAGTGTAACTTTTGCGGAATCAATCAGGTCATTCGCAGCAAGCACATTCTCCAGTTTATCTTCCATATAGCTTTTGGCAAGTTTCTGTTTATCTGCCTCCGTGGTAGAAAAACTTCCGTCGATATAATCCTTGATGTTCGGATCTGACAGGTCAAATCCCGTTGTATCAATATTATTGGATCCCAAAAGCCAGTTTGCCTTGTTCTCATCTTTTTTGTTTACTTCAAAATGTGTGGTATCCGTTACCTTATAATCAATATCACCTTCGCCGTCTAACAGATCTTTTACCTGACTGGCTTCTTTTGCGTTCTGGCAGTCAATCAGTGTTGTATAACTCGGTCTTGATACAACAACTCCCAGTATCACCAGCGCAAGGATCACCACTGCGGTAAGGCTGATCAGCAGCATTCTTTGTTTATTGGAAAATTTTTTCCACCACTCAACCACACGGTCAAGGATTTTCTGTAACTGTTCTGGCATGTTTTCGTTCCTCACTTACTAGATTGACATCTGCATAATCTCTTTGTATCCGTCAATCAGTTTATCCCGCACTGCAACCGTATACTGCAGTGCTACATTTGCTTTCGTCTCTGCAATCAGCAGATCATGTGGATTTTCGGCTTCCCCAAGTGCGAACCGTACTTCTTCCGACTCCGCGGTATTTTGCAGGTCATTGGTTTCATCTACTGATTTCATCGCTGTTGAAAGCACCGCGCTGAAACTGTCATCGTCTCCCGGAACAAGTGCCTCTTTTTTTGCGAATGTATTCAGATAGTCAGAAGAAACTCCAGACAATTGTGTGATATCCATGCTTTTGTCCTCTCTCGTATAACTTACTTTTTATTATTGTTTTCCTATGGAAAGTCCCGTGGTTGCCATACTCTTTGTGGCATCAAATGCAGTCGCATTTGCCTCATATGCACGGGTAGAATCGATCAGATTGGTCATTTCCGTGACCGTGTTTACATTTGGATAGGATACATATCCGTCCGCATCCGCATCCGGATTGGAAGGATCATATTCTTTCACGAAATCTGTTTCCGTATCTTCCTTTACGGAAGTTACTTTTACACCGTTTCCGATTGCCGGATTCTGCGATGCAGTTGCGTAATATTGGGAAAACGGGGTAACTTTCCGTTCTGCAAAATTTACAATTTTGCGTCGGTACGGACCGCCGCTCTCTGTTGATGTTGTATTTACATTTGCAATGTTCTCCGCAATGATATCGGTACGAAACCGTTCTGCGGTCATGCCTGACGCGCTGATATTAAACGCCTGAAATAAAGCCATTTATCTTTCCCCCTTACTTAATCACGGAACGCATACGGTCAAACTGTCCGTTAATTCCGGCTGTAATTCCCTGATAGCGGATCTGTTCGGATGCCAGCTCCACTTCTTCCGTGTCAATATCTACATTGCTTCCATCCAGCCGATAGGAGTAATTGGAACTGTCCACATAAACCGATGGATTCAGTCTGGAAAGATCCACGTCTTTCATTTTCGAATCCAGGGACTCATGCTTGCAGCGGCCCAGTTCTGTTTTTAATGTATTTTCAAAATTTAAGTCTTTTCTCTTATATCCCGGAGTGTTTACATTTGCAATATTGTTAGTCAGAATGTTCTCCCTGCTCCAGCTCGCATCGGCAGCTTTATCCAGAACATTCACATAATTGAAAGCATCTGTACTTAGCAATTTTGTGCCTCCTTATCTAGTATTCCCAATTATCGTATCATACTAATTATAGTATAAATCAAGCAAAATACAAGTAGTTTTTTACATAAAATGACAAAAAAGGACTTATATTTACATACAAGTCCTTTTGCTGTCCTCTCGGTTCCATCCTTTATTTTGCATTTTTTCTTTTCAGTTCTGCAAGTTCATCGAAAACCACATCATTGACAACCTTTATGTAAGTTCCTTTCATGCCGGAAGAACGCGATTCGATCACGCCCGCACTCTCAAACTTACGAAGTGCATTTACAATCACGGAACGGGTAATTCCCACGCGATCCGCAATTCTGCTTGCAACAAGAATTCCCTCATTGCCATCCAGTTCATCAAAGATGTGGGTGATTGCCTCAAGTTCCGAGAAAGAAAGTGTGCTGATCGCAGATTTTACGATTGCAACCTTTCTCGCTTCCTCTGCACTCTCTTCGTTTACAGAACGCATCATTTCCAGTCCTACCACCGTTGTTCCGTACTCTGTCAGAATAATGTCATCAATGTCATATTCCGTTTCGCACCGGTATTCAAATAAGGTTCCCAGCCGCTCCCCGGCAATGTCAATCGGGGTAATGATGGCCCGGTACTTTTTGGATTCATCTCCGAATCCGAGTGTTTCCAGATTTACGTTCTCTTTTGTGGAAAGGATTCCCAGAAGACGCTCATTGAGTTCTGCATCAATATATCCGCCGACTTCATCCACGATCAGTTCCTGCAGTTCCTCAACCCCTTTGCATACACTGGAACCTAAAACCTTTCCCTTCTTGCTTATTACAAGGATGTTGGAATCAAGAATTCCTGTCAGGACTTCACAGATATCGTTAAATACCACCTTAGACGAATTATTGTTATGAAGCAGTTTATTTATTTTTCTTGTCTTGTCTAGAAGTTGAACACTCATGTTTTTCCTCCTGTCTTTATCACAGATACCATGAGTGTAGCACTATTTATCAGACAATTCAATATTTTTTGAAAAATTTACGACTATTCTGTTTCTTTTTCTTTTGCTTCCGTGTAACCGCAATGTTCATCCGCACATGCAAGCTTGTTTCCTTTTTCTACCATATAGCCTCCACAGCGCGGACATTTCTTTTCCACCGGACGCCCCCAGCTCATGAAATCACATTCCGGATAATCAATGCATCCATAGTATCTTCTGCCCTTGCGTGTCATTTTGATGACCACGTCTTTTCCGCATTTCGGACATGCGACACCAATCTTTTCATAATATGGCTTGGTATTCCGGCACTCCGGGAATCCCGGACATGCCAGAAACTTTCCATGCGGTCCATACTTGATTACCATATTGCGGCCACACACTTCACAGATTTCATCCGTCACTTCATCTTCAATGGTAATCTTTTCGAGATCTTTTTCCGCGGCCTGCACAGCCTCTTCCAGATCCGGATAAAAATTCGCAACAACCGTTTTCCAGTTTAAATGTCCTTCCGCAACACTGTCTAAAAGAGATTCCATATTTGCAGTAAAATGTTCGTCTACAATAGTCGGGAAAGATTCCTTCATAATGGAATTGACAACGGAACCGATCTCTGTCACATAAAGGTTCTTATTTTCCTTTGTGATATAACGTCTGGCAATGATCGTTGTGATGGTCGGGGAATAGGTGCTTGGGCGTCCGATTCCGAGTTCTTCGAGTGTTTTTACCAGCGAAGCTTCCGTATAATGTGCCGGTGGCTGTGTAAAATGCTGCTTCGGATCAAATTCTTCAAGTTTTAATTTTGTATCTTTATCAATTGATTTTAAAAGTACCTGTTTTTCCTGCTTTTCGTCATCTGCTTCCGTATAGGCCAGCATAAATCCGTCAAAAGCTACTTTGGAAGTAGAAACGCGGAATGTATAATCTCCCGCTGCAATGTTAACGGTTGTTGTCTCATACTTTGCGTTTGCCATACGGCTTGCGGCAAAGCGTTTCCAGATCAGCTGGTACAAACGGAACTGATCCCGGCTTAACGACTCTTTAATCTCGGACGGAATACGGTTAATATCGGTCGGACGGATCGCTTCGTGCGCATCCTGAATCTTTGCATTGCTCTTCTTGCTTCCTTCTCCATCAGACAAATATTCCTCTCCGTAGCTTTCGGAAATAAAGGCACGCGCTGCTTCATCCGCCTCTTCCGAAATACGAACGGAATCCGTACGCAGATAGGTGATGATACCGACCGTTCCCTGTCCTTTGATATCCACACCTTCATACAGCTGCTGTGCAATCCGCATCGTCTTCGAGATCGGGAAATTCAGCGCTTTGGAAGCTTCCTGCTGCAAAGTACTGGTTGTAAACGGAAGCGGCGCTTTTTTTGTGCGCTCTCCCTTTTTCATATCGCAGACTTTAAATTCTTTGCCTTTTAATTCCGCAAGCACCTGATTCATCTGTTCCTCGGAAGAAATCTCAAACTTTTCGCCGCCTTTGTCCAGCAGCTTTGCTGTAATCGGTTTTTTCTCACCTTCCGGCAGGAGGCTTGCCTCTAAAGACCAATACTCCTCCGGAATAAATGCATCAATTTCTTCCTCACGGTCACACACAATCCGTAAAGCAACGGATTGTACACGACCGGCACTCAGCCCTCTTTTTACTTTTGCCCATAACAACGGGCTGATCCGGTAACCAACCATACGGTCCAGCATACGTCTCGCCTGCTGTGCATCAACCAGATCCATATCAATCTCACGCGGTGTCTTTAAGGATGCTTTTACCGCTGTTTTTGTAATTTCGTTAAAACTGATTCTGCTGACATCTTTGTCGTCCAGTTTCAACGCCTTGGTTAAATGCCAGGAAATTGCCTCTCCTTCACGGTCCGGGTCAGTTGCGAGATAAATTTTATCCGCTTTCTTTACTTCTTTTCTTAACTTTGCAAGAATCTCTCCCTTTCCACGAATCGTAATATATTTCGGCTCAAAATCATTTTCCGGAGAAAATCCGAGCTGACTCTTCGGAAGATCTCTCACATGCCCGTTACTTGCCATGACCTCATAATTTTTTCCCAGAAATTTTTTAATCGCCTTCACCTTTGCCGGTGACTCCACGATTACCAGATACTTTGCCATTTGGTGCTCCTTATATCATCTAAATTGTTTTTATATAATAATTCGGAATGGTCTCCTGAATGAACCCTTTCTGTTCCAGCCTCTCTAAAACCGGCAGAATTTCTACCAGACCATAGGGACTTTTTTCGATCAGGGTTCCAAGACCCACCGGATAAAAATCTAATAAAGCATACACCAACGATTCGTCTTTTTCAAGAAGATTTTTTCTAAAGTCTATTTGTGTCGTTATATTTTGGGGCTGTAATTGCAGTTCCTGCAGGAAATCTTCCACACTTACAAAAATGCCGGCGCCCTGCTGGATCAGATGGTTGGTTCCTTCGCTCAGGGCATCCGTAACTCTCCCGGGAAGGGCATACACTTCCTTTCCCTGTTCCATGGCATAGTCCGCAGTAATCAGCGATCCGCTCTTTTTTCTTGCCTCCATCACAATCACGTAATCCGCAAGTCCGGCTATGATACGGTTTCTTTGCGGAAAATATCCCGGCAGCGGCGGTGTGCCCGGCGGATATTCCGACAAAATACCTCCCCGATCCTGCATTTTTTCATATAAATACCGGTTTCTTTTCGGATAACACACATCCACGCCACAGCCCAGTACCGCATAGGTATCCCCGTTTTCTTCCAGTGCTCCGCTATGCGCATCAGCATCAATCCCCATCGCCATGCCGCTGATGATATCCATCCGGTTCTGTGCAAGTGCCCTCGCCAGTTTCCCTGTAATCTGGCTTCCATAGGCACTTCTTGTCCGCGCCCCGACAATTGCCACACTCTTTCGCGTTTCTTCCGGCAGCCTGCCAATATAATACAGCGCATAAGGCGCTGCTAAAATCTGGCGGAGCTTTTGCGGATACCGTGCTTCTTCCACGCAGACAAAACCGATTCCTTCCTCCTGCAGTTTTCCCCAGCGCTCCTGTACCTCCCAGTGCCGCCTGGATTGTGTGATTTTTTCCACATCCTTTTCATCCAGAACCCGGATTTTTTTCATTTGGGATTCCTGCAAGGCATACAGTTCTTCCGCACCGATTCCTTCTGTCATAAGACCCGTCAGTTTATGTACGGTCAGTCCGGTATTTGCAAGCCAGTACGCATACATGCTCATCTTTGCATACCTCCCCAGAATTTATCCCCGATACTCCGGTAACACACAGCTTCTGTCAGATCACAGACACGGATGTTTTCCGCCTTTTGTGTATCGGCAATTGTTCGTGCCACCCGGAGGATTTTATGGTAGGTGCGCGCAGTAAGTGACAGTTTATGAAACATTTTTTCCATATACCGCTGCTCCTTTTCTCCCAGCCGGCAGAACTGGTTTAATTTTGCGGCCGGAATTCCACTGTTGTGAGAAAAATTTTCGTCTTTGAACCGGAAAATCTGACGTTCCTGACACTCGCACACCCGATCCCGGATGGTCTTTGAACTCTCATTATTGCCGTTTCCTGTCAGTTCTTCATACGTAACCATCGGTGCTTCCACACAAAGATCCATGCGGTCAATGAGCGGCTGGGAAATCCGGTCAAAATACCGCTGCAGGGATGCCTGTGTGCATCTGCATCGGTTCCGGTCCGGATAATATCCGCAATTGCATGGATTCATAGATGCCAGAAGTAAAAAATCCGATGGATAGGTCACACTGCCGACCGCGCGCGTCAAATGAATCTGATGTTCCTCCAACGGCTGACGCAGCACTTCCATCGTTGATTTGGAAAATTCCGGGAGTTCATCCAGAAAAAGCACACCATGATGTGCCAGTGAAATCTCTCCCGGCCGGATACTTCGTCCGCCGCCGGCAAGCCCTGCCATGCTGACCGTATGATGCGGACTGCGAAACGGCCGTTCCTGCAACAGTGTCCGGGAGTCTGCCAGCAGACCGCAGACACTGTATATTTTTGAAACCTCCAGCTGCTCTTTTTTTGTAAGTGGAGGCAGGATTGTAGCCATCCGCTCGGAGATCATGGTTTTTCCAGCTCCCGGCGGCCCGACCATAAGCATATTGTGCATTCCAGACGCTGCGATTTCCGCTGCCCGTTTCAAAAACTGCTGCCCATTTACTTCGGAAAAATCCGGCATCCCATGGGATCTGTTCTGCCGCTGGCCTGCATATGCCGGCTCTTTATAACCGCCATCCTGCAGATAGCCGATCACCGATTCCAATGCAGGAAATCCGCAGACATCCGCCCCCTGCACCAGACGGCTTTCCATAAGATTATCCGCCGGAACAACAAATTTATGAATCCCTTCCTTTACTCCATCCGAAACCATCGGCAGAATTCCCCGGACCGGCAATAACTGTCCACTTAAATTCAACTCCCCAGAAAAAATCGTGTCCGCGCACTTCTCCGGTTTTACCAGCCCCATGGCAACCAGCAGTGCAACCGCAATCGGCAGGTCAAATCCGGTTCCGGTTTTCCTTATATTTGCTGGAGAAAGATTTACGGTAATCCGCTTTGCAGGCAGAAGAATTCCGCAATTGTGAAGCGCCGTACGCACTCGTTCCTTCGCCTCCCGCACCTCCGGAGAAAGATATCCTACCATATCAAACACCGGCATTCCCATGCTGATATCCACCTCTACCTGTACCGGCATTGCGCAGATTCCATCCAGCATGGATGTCCTGATTTGGCTATACATATTCACCTCATTCCAACAAATGGGAATTTTGCACAGACACATGCATGAAAAAAGATGCATTTACCTTATCATAAAATGCATCTTTTTGCAACGACTTTATTCGCTTATCACTTTTTTAAGTTTTTCCAGTGCTCTCTTTTCAATCCTGGAAACATAGGAACGGGAAATTCCAAGTGCCCGCGCGATTTCTCTCTGGGTCAGTTCCTGATTTCCTCCGATTCCATATCTTCGCCGAATGATAAATGCTTCTCTCTCGCTTAACACATCATTCATAAAGGTACAGATTTTTTTCATCTGCTCCCTTTTTGTCACTTCATCTGCTACATTTTTATCATGAAACTCCAGCACATCGACAAGCTGAATCTGGTTTCCTTCTTTGTCTGTACCAATCGGTTCAAACATAGAAACTTCTTTGCGCTGTTTTTTCTTTGATCGCAGATGCATCAGCAATTCATTGTCCACACACCGGATGGCATACGTTGCAAATTTATTTCCGTATTCCGGCCGGAAACTGTCTACTGCTTTCATCAGCCCGATCGTACCGATGGAAATCAGATCCTCCTGTTCTTCTTCCGAACTGACATATTTTTTTGCGACATGGGCTACCAGGCGCATGTTGTGCAACACCAGTTCTTCCTTTGCCCCTTGCTCGCCATTTTTTAATCTGCACAGACAGTCTGTTTCCTCTTCCGGTGTCAGGGGAACCAAAAATGTTTTCACACAGCACCTTTTCCAACAGCTTTCTAATATTCTATGTCAGCAGAAGGCATTCTGTGCTTTTCCCTTTTATATTTTTTCTTCCGGTGCCAGTTCCTGTATGCGCCGGATCAGGCTTTCCCTCTCATAAGGAACGTTTCCTTTCAGTACCTCATTCTTTACAAATGCAAATGTTTCCTTCTCCCCCCGCACTGCCAGCATCAGTAAAAGATAGTGGATCAGTGCCTCGGTATCCGGATGGATCAGATAATGCGATCTGCCGTGCATATAGTAATCGAGTGCACTCCGGTCCGTGTATTTGTCTTTCTGGTAGTTTTTGGATGCACTGATCCTGTCAACAAACATTTCCGCCACGTAGCACACCGGCATTTTCATTCCTGCCATCCCCGAATGTTCTTTCCCCGGTTCTTTTGAAATATCATAATCAATCCAGTACTCGAGATGGTGTTTATTGCGTCCTTTGTGATGCAGCCACGCCAGGGAATACCCCTTTTCCTTCCGCTCTGCATTGTTCGGACTCATGGTTCCCTGATAATATTTGCAACCGACCAGAAATTCCGTCGGAGAATATTTTGAAAGATCATGCAGCAACCCCTGCCTGTATAGTCCGATCTTAAAGCAACCGACAAGCACCAGATTTTTGTGATGTGTAATTGTGCAAAAATGTTTCCATGCATTACCCATGTTTTTTCATCTCCCTGCTCTCCAGCACACAGATGGTCTGTGGCCGGAGAATGATTTTTCCTCCGCTTACGGGCTTTGGTGCGTCCAAAAACGCAGCATCCTCTTCTCCGCTGTCAATACAGACAACCCATTCTTTCCCTTTTCGCGGTTTAGGCAAAGCCAGTTCCGTTGCCGCGGCAAGAAAATTATAGGCGACATAGACATCCGGCTCTTTTTCGTTTTGGGCATAAGCCCCACAATAAAGCATTCCCAGGCATAGATGATCCGGTGTCGGTTCTAACATCCACGCACTTGTCCCGTGATAGGAAAGATCCGGATACCCCAGCGATTTATAATCCGAAAACTGGAATGGCATCGGATTTGAAAGCACGGTATGTTCTTTTCGAAACGCAATTACCTGCTGCAGAAATTCGATCTGTCTGCGATGAGACTTCTCATTCTTCCAGTTCACCCAGCCGGTGGGATTATCCTGACAGTATGCATTATTATTTCCGTTCTGGGAATTTCCCATCTCATCACCGCTCCACAACAGAGGAACCCCCTGCGCCAGCATAAGCATAAGAACCGCATTTCTCCAGTTTAATTTCCGCAGCGCATTGATATAACGCTTTCTGGTCGGTCCCTCCACGCCGTAATTATTGCTGAAATTCCAGGAACTCCCATCGAGATTCTGCTCTCCATTTTCCTCATTATGTTTATCGTTGTACATAAACAGATCTGCAAGCGTAAACCCGTTGTTGCTTGCTATATAATTGATGTAGCCTAAAAAAGCCCCCTGTTTTCTCTGCTGATCGGCAAAATCACGCATATTTCCATTGATATGGTTTAAGATCTGCCGTACCGGATACTGATACTCCTCTTTGTAAATATACAGATTCGGATATTTCCGGCTTGCCGCACATGCTTTTTCCTCAAAATTCACATAAAAAATCTTGGTACGGCTGAGCATGCCATCCTGCACAATCGCCGTAATGGGCAGATGTTCCCCAAGCAGATGGATTCCGTCCACATGGTATTCCCGCACCCAGTAACGAAGTGCTTCTAAAATCAGATTATGATTCACTTTCTCCGGAAAATACATCTCCATCACACATTCCATGCCGTTTTCGTGCAGACGGTGGATCAGCATTCTGAATTCCCGGGAAGCATGCAGCGGATCGGCAGCATACGATGCCTTCACCGCAAAATAATTTCCGGGCTCATATCCCCAGTAATTCACTTTGCGCGGAACCTTTTTAATTTTTTCTGCCGGGCGGATCTGATCCGTCTGTTTTTCTTTCCAACGGATATATTCCGGAAGTTTCTGCTGCTTCGGCAGTTCAATTTCCTCAAACTCATATACCGGCATAAGTTCGATCGTTGTCACACCGAGTTTCTTCAGATAGGGAATCCGGTTCATAAGCGCACGAAATGTCCCCGGAACACTTCTGGTACCGGAATCCATCGTAAAACCACGCACATGCAACTTGTACATAATCATCTGTTCTCTCGGTATTTCCGGACATACATCCTCCCCCCAGTCAAACTCCTGCACATCAAATGCCCCATGCACCTCATACTGCTGCCGGCTGCGTGAACTGTCATTCCAGACCTGCCGCCCCATGATGGCGTGTGCGCACGGGTCCATTACCTTTTTCCCATTGATCTCAAAATCGTAAATCAGATGTTCCAGATGCAGATCTGCCACTGCGATAGAGCGCACCGATCCCATGCAGTATTCTGCCGGAACAGCTATCTTTTCTTCTTTTTCGGTCTGTATATCCTGCAATACCACAAAACAGCTGTCCTCTTTTTCCGCATCAAACGTAAAAGTGGTCCATTCTCCCTGAATCGTCACTCCCGGTTTTGCGTAATCTCCTTCTCTGATCCTTTTATTCTCTGTTCGTTTTTTCGTATCTCGTATTTTCATGTTTTTCATTATACCCTTTTTAAAAAACTTTGTATATCACTTTTTCGAATTGACAAGCTCCTTACTCCTCGCTTATAATGATAAAAGACACAAAAACGATTAAGAAAAGAGGTATCTTATGGAAGATAAAGAAAAAGCAACACCCGTTACCCCGGATGAGATTGAAGATATTCGTGTAACACTTGATTTGGATGAAGGCGAAGTAGAATGTAAAATTCTCACTATTTTTGAGGTAAACAAACAGGACTACATCGCACTGATGCCACTCAATCCGGACGGCTCCGATCCGGATGAAGGCACCGTTTATCTCTACCGCTATGCGGAGGATGAGGATGGCATTCCACAGATCGACAGCATCACGGATGACGACGAGTACGAAGCCGCTGCTGACCGCTTCGATGAAATGCTCGATGATGACTACTTCAACGCACTCGAAGACGAGGAATAACTTTTATAAAAACCTGCATCGAATACCCGATGCAGGTTTTTTACGGCTTTTTACCGGCTTCTTTGATAAAACGCGACAGTTCCACCTCTTTGCCACGCATTTTTTTTACCGAACAGATGGTCAGGGATTCCTTTGCTCTGGTCATTCCCACATAAAACAAACGCCGTTCTTCCTCGACATCCTGCTTTAATACTGCTTTCTTATAAGGCATTACGCCCTCGTTGACGTCAATCAGATACACTTTTGTAAATTCCAGCCCCTTGGCGCTGTGCAGTGTTGCAAATGTCACAGCATTCTGATTCCTGCGCTTTTCCTGCGCCAGTCTCTTTAACTCCTGCCGGTATTCTTCTATATGTGCAAACCATTCCTCAAATGTACGGTACCCTTTGGCACTCGCAAGGATTTCATCTGCCACTTCATAAAAATCTTCTTTATTCGCATTCCGGTATTCGGCATACTCTGCCAGATAATCATCGTACCCGATTCCCCGCCGGATATAGTTGATTGCCGCATAAGGGCTCAGGCGGGACAAATGTTTCAGATCATACCACAGCTTTTCGATCCGCTCCGCGATCCACGGCTGCTCCTCATATAATTTCATCCACTCATCAAAACATACCGTTTCATCGGGCAGGCTGTCCCTGCCGATATACCGCTTCGGCCGGTTCATAATAGAAAGGAAATCGGCCCTGCTGTCACTTCCCTGTGCGATGCGGATATAAGTGAAAAAATCACGGGCAATCCAGTGCTCATAGATATCCGGAATCCGGTCTTTCGTCTGAAATGCCAGATTGGCAGAAACCATATATTCCATCAGGGCACGCGGCTGCATGTTTGTCCGAAACAGTACTGCGATTTCCGAAAGCGGAACCCCATTTTGCACAGTCTGCCGGATATCTTCTGCCAAAAATGCATTCTCTTTATAGCAGTCCTCAAAGTACTGAAAACGCACCTTCTGTTTCCCGGATTTTCCGGCACGGATCTTTTTCGGAAAACGTTCTTCATTGTGTGCGATCAGGCGCATAGCTGCCTCCACAATCGGCGGCTCACACCGGTAATTTACTTCAAGATTCACAATCTTTGCCTGCGGGTATATCTTTTGAAATCCCAGCATAATTTCCGGCTTCGAACCGCGGAACCGATAGATGGACTGGTCATCATCTCCCACTACAAAGAGATTATTTTCCGGTGCGGCAAGCATACACATGATCTTCCACTGGATCAGATTGATATCCTGAAACTCATCAATCAGAATATAACGGTACTTTTTCTGCCATGCCGAAAGAATATCCTTCCGCTGGGAAAACAACTCATATGTGTATGTCAGCATATCATCAAAATCTATCAGGCGGTTCCTTTTGAGCCGCTCATCATATTCCCGGTAAATCTTCCGGAAAACCTCCTCCCCACAGCTGGAAGAATAAAAATGTTCCAGCGGAATCTGCTCATTTTTCACACGGCTGATCTCCGTTAAAACATCCCCGATAAATTCCCCTTCATCCCGGTATTCCAGATGATGATAAGACAGAATCTCCCGCATAAACTGATATCGCTGCTCCTCCGATATAATATTTCCGGAATCAAAATGATACGCCAGCTTCAACACCATGAAAAATATGGCGTGGAACGTACCGAAGGTCACTTTCGTTCTCTCTTCTCCTGTCGCTGCAAGAAAACGCTGCTTCATCTCCTGTGCCGCCGCTCGCGTAAATGTAATCACAAGAATATTGGACGGATCTATGTTCTCATATTCAATTAACTGTTTCGTTCTTTGGGTAATTACCGCAGTTTTCCCGGAACCGGGACCTGCCAGAACAAGCATCGGGCCATCCTTATGGCGGATGGCCTGCTGCTGGGATTTATTATAGTTCATTCGTTCTCCCGTGAGAATGTTCTACTGTGCCTGAGAAAGGAGCTCGATTCCTTTACGGATACGGGCAAGAGACTCTTCTTTTCCAAGAACCTCCATAAGCTCGGTGGCACCGCCCGGTGTCATCTGCTTGCCGGATACTGCCGTACGGATCGGCCACATAACATATCCGTTCTTGCAGCCTTTCTGCTCTACATACTTAAGAAGTGTCTGATACAATGCATCGTTGCTGTAATCTTCCTGAGCCTCTAAGACTGGAAGGATCTCCTGCAACACTTCAAGAGAAGTCTGTGCATTTGTCTTCATTTTCTTGTGCGTGTACATTGCCACATCATATTCCGGAAGTTCCTCAAAGAAATCAATGTGATCCCTGATATCCGGGAAAATCTCGATACGGGTCTGTACCATATGTGCAATCTTCTTCAGATCATAATCTTTGGTGATCACTTCTTTGATATACGGAAGTGCCATCTCGTAGAACTTGTCAAAGTCCATTTTTTTGATGTATTCCCCGTTCATCCATTTTAACTTGGTATAGTCAAAGACTGCCGGTGATTTATTCATATGATGGTAATCAAACTTTTCTACCAGTTCTTCGAGTGTCATGATCTCCTGGTTATCTGCCGGGCTCCATCCAAGCAATGCAACAAAGTTCACGATCGCCTCTGTCAGAAATCCCTGCTCTACCAGATCTTCAAACGAAGAATGTCCGCATCGTTTTGACAGCTTCTGATGATTTTCATCCGTAATCAGCGGACAATGGATATATACCGGTACTTCCCAGCCAAATGCCTCATACAGACGATTATACTTCGGGGAAGAGGAAAGATACTCGTTTCCACGGACAACATGGGTAATTCCCATCAGATGATCGTCTACCACATTTGCAAAATTGTAAGTCGGATATCCATCGGACTTGATCAGAATCATATCGTCCAGCTCCGCATTGTCAACGGTAATATCCCCGTAAATCTCATCCTCGAACGTTGTCGTTCCCTCCGTCGGGTTATTCTGGCGGATGACATACGGTACGCCTGCGGCAAGTTTTTCTTCTACTTCTTCCTTGGAAAGATGCAGACAGTGCTTGTCATATACATGAATTTCTTTTCCTGCAACTACTTTTTTGAGTCCCTCTAAGCGTTCCTTGTCACAGAAACAATAATAGGCCTCGCCTTTATCGATCAGCTCTTTGGCATATTTTAAATAAATGCCCTGTGCCTGGCGCTCACTCTGTACATATGGTCCACAGCCGCCATCCTTGTCCGGTCCCTCGTCATGGATCAGGCCTGTTTTCTGCAGGGTGCGGTAAATAATATCTACAGCGCCTTCCACATAACGCTCCTGATCGGTATCTTCTATTCTTAAGATGAAATCTCCGCCCTCATGCTTTGCTACGAGGTATGCATACAATGCCGTACGAAGATTTCCCACATGCATTCTTCCTGTCGGACTTGGTGCAAATCTTGTTCTTACTTTACTCATTGCGTTTCTCTCCTTATTCTGTCATGTGTTTTATTATATAACAAATACACACATAACGCAAACGAAACATATCATACAGTATATGCTGATCAGAAAGGAAAAAGAAATCCATGAATGCAACTATTAATACGATGCCGGAAACAGACAATGGCAGCCATCAGGTACCTGGCATGTGCTACGTTCCCTGGCAGACATTCGGCAAAACCTACGATCCTATGCGCGGGCTTGCCGCAGGCACAATTTTTCCGGAACTGGATAAACCATTTACCGGAAAATGCAATATGAATACGATGCAGGGAGGGCGGCGGCGATGACAAGACCATCTTCTCAGCCAATGAACCGGTCGGAATTGTACCGCTGGGTTATGGCACTGGGCTTTTGTGCCTATGATATGCTTCTTTATCTGGACACCCATCCGGATGACGCACAGGCACTCTCTTATTACAATCAGTGCAACGAATTATACAATTCAGCTAAAAAGACATACGAGGAACGTTTCGAGCCGTTGTCCGCATTTGGCAGCCAGCCGCTGGAGGACTGGGACTGGAATGACGGTCCAATGCCATGGGAAGGAGTGAAATAAGCTATGTGGAATTATGAAAAAAGATTGCAATATCCGATTTCCATTTCAACACCAAATGCTAAGATGGCATCTTTTATTATAAGTCAGTACGGTGGTCCCGATGGCGAAATGGGAGCTTCCATGCGTTATCTGGCCCAGCGGTTTTCTTTTGCAAATCCGCGGATTGCCGGTGTACTTACTGACATCGGAACCGAGGAACTTGCTCACCTCGAAATGATTGGTGCGATTGTCCGCCAGCTGACGCGCGGACTTTCCGCCAAAGAACTGGAAGCTTCCGGATTTGCACCATATTATATTGATCACACCGCAGGTGTCTGGCCACAGGCTGCGGGTGGAGTTCCATTTTCCGCCACCGAATTTCAGTCAAGTGGTGATGCCATTGCTGATCTGGTGGAAGATATGGCAGCAGAACAAAAAGCAAGAAAAACGTATGACAATATACTGCGTCTGGCAAAAGATCAGGAAGTTGCTGATCCGATCCGCTTTTTGCGCGAGCGTGAAATTGTGCATTTTCAGCGTTTTGGCGAGGCTCTTCGTCTGCTGCAGGAAGAACTGGACAGCAAAAACTACTATGCTTTCAATCCCAATTTTGACTGTATGCAAAACACTACACGATAAGACAGGAGATAGCCGCCCCTTTCACACTGGGCGGCTATCTCAAAAGAAAACGCAATAAATCATTATTATTTTTACTTAAATACCGGATTCATCGCCTCAATCTTGCGGATGATCTGCTCCAACTGATAAGCATTGTTTCCGAGCTTGCTCATATTTTTGAGAGCCTCACCCTTCATCTCATGGATACTTCCCACACTGTACTCCATACGTGCCCGCAGTTTCTGCCGCCTTGTCAGCAGTTCATGCTTCAGCTCTACCATCTCCCGGCTGTCGACCAACGCATTTGCATGTGTCAGCCATACACGGGTATCATACATCCGCAGCCGTGTCAGATACTGCAGAAGATTTTGCGTATAATAATCCAGATCATCACTGGTTTTACGGAATGTTTCCTTTTCCCGCGCTTCCTCCTGATACTGTCCATATAAAAATTCCAGTTCTTTCGCATTGCGGACATGATATTTTTCACAGATGAAATCCACCGCGTTTTTCGTATTGACATAGCGGATCTTTACCCGGTTCTCCAAAGTAATCGCCTGATTGCGGTTGACATCCGCCTGACGGATCTCTCTTGTGGAATCCTGATAACGGATCAAAATAAACGCGCCCGCTCCCACAGCTGCAAATCCCATAATGGTGAAAACTAGCTGCAGATCCCTGTTCAGATACCAGGAAAGTATTCCCACAAAAGCAAACAACGTAATAAATACAGCTAACAGATAGCATGCTGCGGTACGAGTTACTTTCTGTACCTTTGCGGAATCTGACCGCTGCATGGACCATTCCAGTTTTTTTCCTTCCAGATATGCCATATTTCTCTTGATGGCATCCAGATCTGCCTCATTGGCTTTCAGCCGGCGGATCACTCCCGGAAGATTCTCTTCTTCCTCCTGCATCTGCGCAAACTGCGTATCTGTCAGCCGGCGTTTGGTTTTCAGGAAATCGGTTCTTTGCTTTTCCAGCTTTGCGACCTGTGTGGCGCACTCAAGAATCGGTTTACGCTCTGCGTCCGTCAGGTCTTCGAGAATCTGAATATCCGTCAGATAATTTGTCACCAGCTGATATTCCGATTTGCTATCTTCAATATCCTTAGACGCCTGAATCATCTGCTTGCACAAATCCACTACATATTTCTTTGCCTGCGCCGCGTCCGACAGATTCAGTTCTTTTACAATGTTCTTTGTCTCAAGCTTTGCATACTCGCTCTGATCATATTGTGAGAAACTTCCTGTCTCACTTTCTTTATTCTTTTTTCTATGAAATAAATTTGAAAAAATCATATGTTATACCTTGCAGCTCCTTCGATAATCTTTCTTCCACTGAACAATCACATCCATTGCTTCTTTCCTTGCCTTCCCCTTTTGGGCACCCCCGGTCCGCTGCGCTAATTCTTCCAGATGGGATTCAAACTGTTCGAGTTTTTCGCTCTTACATGCGATGGAAATTTCATTTCTGATTTCCTGCTGCTTTCTCTCCTCCACCTGATATCTTTTTGCAATTTCCGCAAACGCTTCCTCATCATGCCGGCAGCGGCAGCACATCAGGCACTCCCGGAGAGATTCCTTTTGTTTATTCAATGCATATGCCTTCTCAAAGCAGCGCCCCGCCTCTTCAAACAAAAAGAGACGTGCATACGCCGTTCCGAGGTTATGCCAGATATTTCCCCGCAGAACCTCACCGGTTTCCTTCGTATCTGCTTCGTCTAACAGATGTTTATACCGGTAAATAGCTGCCAGATATTTTTCCTTCTCCATCAGCTGGTCTGCCCGGATCTTGTCACATTCAAAATCCGACTTCTGTTCCATTTGCCGGACCGCAAAAACGATCTCCTGCATTTCTTTCATGGTACAGTATGCCGTATCCTGCAATATGGCAAAAACAAAATCGGACAATTTCCCTTCCGTGCGGATATTCTCCCTGAGTTTTTGTGCGAGTTCGACACGATGCATCTGTTTTTCCACCCATGTACATAAACTCTCGCACATGAAGGAATGATCTAAAAGATACACATTTCCGGAAATATAATAGCTGAGTTCTTCCATGGAATATATGTTTATCCCGGTTTCCTCTATATAATAGGGCAGAGCCGCAATTGTTTCATGACAAAGTAATAATTCACCCATACGTTTATCCCATCATTATGATACTTTTCCATGCCCGGCCGGTAGCCGGGAAAAATTCACCAAATCCCAGATCCCGGATTTCCACTTCAATCTTATCATTTGCCACCGGACTGGCCGTAATCCGGAGTCTTGTCGTGCGGTCCGGACGAACCGGAAGATCCTCAAGTTCCACCGTCTGTATCTGGGGAGTACTGCTGCTTGGAAGCTGCTTTAAAAATTCCACCTGCGGCGTGCCGCTTAGGATCACCTCACATGTATTTTTTATCTCAAACCAGTTTTTCCCGGCACTGACAAGATTTAAAACCTTCTTTTTTTCTTTTTCCACGACACTTAAACTCAGATTAAATTTCATCTCGTTTTCGCCCATGTAAATGAATGGCCAGTTTTCTCCCATTTCACGGATGCGAGCCATATAGCATGCCCCTTTGGAAAAAAGATTCTGTCCCAAAAACGCGCGCCGTCCCCGGCAGAGAACTGCCAGTGACTGTTTCATCCATTCTCCGTCAAACCCGTCCCCGACCAGATAAACCGAAGATACCGAACGGTTTGCAAAACAGTTAGTCAGAAGCCTTGCAAACGCCTCATCTTTCTCCTCTCCCAGTTCCTGTGCCCCGGTTGCGTGAATTGTGATCATCTGCGGCTTCGTATGCATATCCCTCAAAAGGTCATAGGAACTGACGGCATTCTTCCCGCAAGAAAACAAAAACACATCGTGCATCCACAAAGATTTCTCCTGGTTCATGGCAAACGCATAGAAACTCTCTTTGTCATCGATCACCGCAAATGTTTCCTGCGACAATCCTAAAAGTTCTGCCACATGCCGGAAAATGCCGATCAACTCTTTCGTCAGGTGATCCACCGTCAGGACAATTCCGGTCACATGCGAAGTATTTCCCAGTTTCTGTGGCAGTTCAATCACTTTTTTAATAAACAGTGCCAGCAGATCTACTGCATCATAACTTTCTTTTGCAATGGTAATCACTTCCGATGCAGCGGCACGGCGAAGAAGGGAATCCACACAAATCACCTCACTGGTTTTTGCCATCCTTCCGGCATCTTCCCCATAATACCACATGCCGACATTTTTGCGTCGGGCAAGCAGCGTGGGAATCCGGTAATTTTCACTGCCGGCAATCGTGCTGACCGTCTCCGGTTCTTCCATATTCGGTTGCATATAACTTACCATGGCATACGAGTCGTTCAGTTCGATGCCAAGATAACAGGTATTGGCTTCCATCTCTTCTCCCATCCTGCTTACAAAAGCTTAAATACTTTTTTCGTCACCTCATCATATCCTGCGTACTGTTTCATCATCTGAAACATGGAAACTTCATCGGATAAAGTCTCTGAAATCAGCATCTGGTTGATCAGATTGTACCTGCTTTCATCTTTCTGTGCATAGATATCGTTACAGGTCAGACGATTACTTTCCGTCGAGACGACCTTATTTTTATATTCTTCGGTGATGTAATACTGGATCTCCTCCCCGAAAAATACCACAAATGTTTCCACAAAAATACCAGCATAGACATTCGGCATATCCACTTCGTGAAACTGCTCCCCGTCCTCATCCCGGCTGTAGTGCAGCACGACATGTTTCTTTGGGTTTGTCCGGTGTTCCACATAAATTTTGTCATACAGATGATATTTCTGTACCAGCCGCCGGTCCAGTCTTTTATAAAATGAAAAATTCATATTTCTTCCAGTGAACTCTGCCAGCAGCACATCTGCGGCTTCATACTGTGCCTCCTGCAGAGAGGACATCCCAGAAAACGATTTGAGCAGGGCAAGTTTACAGGCATCATTTAGTTTCTTTCCGCTCGGATACCGTCTCCGTATTATGGCAAGGATTTGTTTTGGCAGCGCGGCTTCTTTTACAAAATAGTTCTGCGCAAATACCGTAATGACCGCAAGAACAATCAGTTCCTGCCCACCGCTTTCATAATAATGCGCAAATACCTCCAGTGCCTGCATAAGATCCATATCCGTATACAGCATCTGCTCAAGAATCCGTTCTTCCAGATCTCTTGTCCGAAGTTCAAAATCCTGCGCTGCTCTCCATAAACGAAGCATGGTCTCAACCGGTCCGGAATAAAAATCACTCAGATACTGCAGAATCCTGTCATTGTATTTTTTGTTTAAAAACGCACTTGTACACAAAAGCAGCAGTTCCTCGTCCAGCTCCCTCTCTTCCATCGCATCCAGCAGATAGGTGGCAACTGCAACCTTTGCCGATGATCCAACCTGATCCAGCCCATATTCCTGCATCTGTTCATACAACCGGTCATACATCCGCCAGTCCGCAAGGGATTCCATCATATACTGACGCACCGCCTGCGGCATCTGCTCATAATCTGCCTGTTCCAGATATTGTTCCACCAGGGGTTTTTGCTCTTTTTTCTGATAATAACGCACAATCTCCCTAGAAAAATACGACTGGTATTCCGTATCCAGCTCCTGTGCAAACAGCACTCTCCGGAAAAATTTTTCCTCTTTGGCATCAAACATATGATGATCCGGCTTTTCCCCAAAATGGGAAACAATATACGGAAGTTCCTCCGGTGCCAGTGCCGTACATTTCTCCAGATACGATCCGGCATCCATCAGGGAATCCAGCCGGTACGGGACACTGTGGATATATCTTTGGCCTTTCCCATCTTCAAACAAAATGGCATATTCCCTGCAGAAAAGGGACACGTAGGCACATCCGTTTACAATCGGAACGATCTGCGGATCTTTCATCTGCTTCTGGTATACAATCGCGCGGACCATATGCGGCTGCATAATTACCAGCTTATGCGCAAACAGAATATTGGAAAGACATTTTGCAAGTTCTTCATTCACCAGCCCCAGTTCGAGCATGTCCTCATAAACCACCGCCAGATTATCGTCCACATGTTCCTGCTCGATCTGTTCCATGGCAAAACGGCTCATCACCCGGCGATACTGTTCATAAATTTCCGGTTCGCTTTCCTTTGACGCAATGATATTGTTGTAAAGAATTGCCATCTTCCGATAGGGAAGATTACTGTCATACTGAAAGTACATCCGGATAATTTTCGGAACCGATGCAATCTCCCGTTCATCCAGTGACATCAGATAAGCCTCGTATAATCCGGTAATCCGAAGTTCAAGCCCGATTCCCTTTTCATACCAGTGGTGAAATTTTGTATCAAACTGCTGGGTTCTTATCAGGTAACTGCAGATCTGTCCCACATATTCCGGTTTTTCCTCTGTCCCGTAAGCTGCCTGCATCAGTTCAAAATGAACCGGATGAAATCCCTGATTCATTTCCACCACTTCAAAAATCTGTGCTGCCAGTTCCTTCGTCAGAACCTGATGACGGATTGCCCAGCGCAGAATCCGCACTTCAAATCTTCCCAGTTTTGTGAGCAGATACGGGTCATGGCTGATCAGATCGTATGCCTCCAGATACAGGTACGGGGAAACACAGCCACTCATCACCCAGTGCGCAATTGCACGCAGTTTGTGCGCACTGTTGTTGTAATATTCCTCTTCCAGAAACGAAAGAATCCAGAATAACAAAGCAGAATCCGGATTTTCATGAAAAATCATTTCAATCTCATGCGTCATGCGGTCCACATATGCCGGTTCCCGTTCCAGAAGTGTCATAATATAAAGATAATACCCCCACTCCGGTGTATGGTGATCGGGCCATTCCCGTTTAAATTCCTCAAGAATCCACTCCGCTTCCTGTTTCTGGTGATTGATCACCAGTGCCTGTGCTTTCATCAGCGGATACATCACCTGATCCGGAAGCATGGCATGCAGCTGGTTTAAACGTTCTACCGACTCATTTGCCCACACACCTGTCACAATTTTTTTCAGGCGGAATGCCTCATACAGTTCTACCAGCCCGGACTGACATTCCCTGATTTTGGCATGTTCTTTTTGTTCTTTGGACTTTTGTTTTTCCCCTTTATGCGCATAAATCTCCAGAACCTTTGTCTCATATACCGAGGAAAAAGTAATTTTGGCATAATTGTTTCCGGCATGCATCCGGTCATAGTCCACGATGTATTTCAGGACAAACGTACTCCCCAGAAAATCCTCCGAAGTAATCTGCGTCTGTGCTGGCTGTACAAACGCGGCATCGGAGGTGATGGCAAGTTCCAAATATCCCCATTCGCTCTTTTTGATTTCAATCTTCTGCTGCTGGCTTTCGGTAAGCGCATCAAACCGGCAGTCTGTCTCAGAAATTGTAAAATGGATCTGTTCTTTTCTGCCGGCTGCCACCAAAAATTCTTCCAGATTCTGCGACGATGGTTTTGCCGCAAGAATCCCCTGATAGTACATCTTTTCTTTTGTCTCTTTTGCTTTTAGAATATTGGGAAAACTCTTGTGATAAAAGAGCTGATATGCTTCCTGCCAGTTTTCCTTTGCAAGTGCCGTAAAATCCGAAAGACTGCGAATCGCACCTGTGGCAGTCTGCGCATATAAACGGGATATGGATACACAAAAAGAAAGGCTGTGTACACTCTGATTGCAAAGAATCACAAACGCACCCTTTTCCTCCTGCCCCTCAACGAGACCCTTACTATGAAACTGATACCGAATCCGTATATTTTCGCCTTCAAACTGGGGAGTCAGGCACTCCATCCTTGGGTGGGTGGAGTAGACAATGCCCCTCACCGGAATATGGTTTTCACTGGTAATTTCAAATTCCCCGGTATATTCCTGTCCTTCTGTAACCGTAAGAAACAGTTCCTCGTCCGAAATAGAAAGCGAAGGCTGATCCGATTCGAATTTTCCTGCGGCTATCTGCCTGATTCTCTTCTGCACATCCACACCTGCTTTTCTACTAGTATGTCTTTTATTATATACGATTCCTTATATGCATGCAAGAACCAGCCCCACTTTTACGCCCTCGAAAAACGGGCATGGATCATGCGGCATCTCGCAGAAATCCACTCAACAATCAGGCTCAGATACCGAAGAACCGGTTCCGTAATAATTGCAAAAATTACCATCAGCATTTCACACTGTTTGGAAATTTCCGTAATTCCGAAAAAACTTCTGCCAAACAGCATGCAAAGAATCCATCCTGCAATCACGCCGACCAGCATTACAATATGTCCGGTATTCATCGGTCTTGCAATGCGGTGCAGAATCATAAAACCAACAATTGCAACCAGAATGGTACATGATGTAGACAGGCAATCCAGATCTACCTGAAATTCCCGGCAGAAAATCACCAGACCACTTACTACGATAAAATCCGTCAGTCCTGCCGGAAGTGCCCGCACAAGTACGTTTGTCAGGAAATGTCCGCGGATCAGCTCCTTATTCGGCTCCAGTGCCAGAACAAACGACGGAATACCAATCGTAAACATACTGATCAGCGATACCTGTGATGGTTCCAGTGGATAATCCAGCATCAGAATCACGGAGAAAATGGCAAGCAGCATGGAGAAAATGTTTTTTACAATATACAATGCGGCGGTCCGCTCAATGTTATTTACCACACGGCGTCCCTCTGCGACCACCGATGGCATTCTGGAAAAATCGGAATCTAAAAGTACCAGCTGTGCCACATTAGAAGCGGCTTCGCTGCCGGAGGCCATCGCCACGCTGCAGTCTGCATCTTTAAGTGCCAGCACATCATTTACACCATCTCCGGTCATGGCAACCGTTTTTTTATGTTCTTTCAGTGCCTGTACCAGCATCCGCTTCTGGCTCGGGGTCACACGGCCGAATACCGTATATTCTTCCACCGCGCGATAATAATCTTCTTTTTCTTTCAGAGTCGATGCATCGACAAAACGCTCCGCACCCACAATCCCCGCCTCTGCCGCAATGACGGAAACCGTCAGCGGATTGTCACCGGAAATCACCTTGATATCAACATCATTTTCCGCAAAATAAGTAAAGGTTTCCTTTGCCCCTTTGCGGATCGGATTGGCAAGCATCACAAAACAAAGCGGAAGTACCGGCTCTGTCAGCGGTTTCCGGTCAAGCGTCCCTTCATATTGCGCAAATACAAGCACACGGTAGCCTTTGCTGCTGTAGGTGGCAATCTGTTCCTGATACTGGGCAAACTGCCCCCGCAGAACAAATTCCGGTGCTCCGATCACATAAGATTTTCCATCGTTCATCACGGCTCCGGAATACTTCGTTTCCGAAGAAAACGAATACACTTCCCTTGCCCGCATACCACTTCCGTTGGAGAAATGCGCTTTGAGTGCTTCCATCGTCGCATTGTCTTTTTCCTGCGCTGCCACAAAATCTGCCAGCAGCTGGGAAATTTCCAGCTGATCTGCCCCATCCAGAACAGAAAAATCATAGACATGCATCCCCGGCTCGGTGATCGTGCCTGTTTTATCCACACAAAGAACATTGACTCTCGCCAGCGTCTCAATACATTTCATATCGTGGATCAATACCTTCTTCTGTGCCAGCCGCACGGAACTAACCGCAAGTGCCACACTTGTCAGCAGATACAGTCCCTCCGGAATCATTCCGATGATAGCCGCCACCATACCGGTGATACTGTCATGAAACGTTCCCTCATTGTAAATAAACGACTGCACGAACAGGGCAATCCCGATCGGGATGATAATAATTCCCATCACCATGATCAGATAATTCAGGGAGCGGATCATTTCTGACTGCTCTCCCTTTTTGCTTTTCGTTGCCTGCAGAGTCAGCTTTGAAATATAAGAATCTTTTCCGACCTTCTCAAGACGTGCACATGCCTTTCCGGATACCACAAAACTTCCAGAAAGCAGGGAATCCCCCTCCCGTTTTTCAATTTCATCCGACTCTCCGGTGATCAGGGATTCGTTCACCTGCAGTTCTCCGGATACCACTTTCGCATCCGCCGGAATCTGGCTTCCCGCCGAAAATTCCACAATATCATCCAGCACCAGCTGATCTGCCGGAATCTCCTGCCGCTTTCCGTCACGGATTACAACTGCATGCGGCGCATTCAGAATGGATAATTTATCCAGCACCTTTTTGGAGTGTACCTCCTGGATAATACCAATACAGGTATTTGCCACAATAATCGGAAGAAACAGCATATCCGACCATGCACCCACAATAACAAGCAAAACCGCAATCACAGCAAATACAAGATTAAAATATGTGCAGACATTTGAACGCACAATTTCCGAAACCGACAACGTGGAAGACTCTACTTTATAGTTGTTTTCTCCCTGTGCAAACCTTCTTTTTACCTGCTCTGCAGACAGCCCGGACTGTGGATCTGCTGCAATTCGTTCCATTCTGACTCTGTTTTCCTGTTCCATGATAATAATTCCATCCGCTTCCTATGTATTTTTCGCTAAATTTTCAGATGAAATTATTATAACCGATTCTTTTACAAAAGTTGTCCATTTTCCAAATATTTTTCAAATATTTAACAATTGTTTATAAATAATGCCGTAGCATGAGTTTCTGATCCCTGATCACCTATACCATTTTTACCACCCAGACGTTGCTTCGTACCATGCAGTATCCGATCACGACCTTGATCAGTTCCGTGGCCTGTACCAGAAAATAAACACTTACAATTCCAAGTCCCGTACCGTGTGCCAGCAAAAATGCAACCGGCACAACAACCACCCAGGTAAACACCGAATCAAATAAAAACGTAACCATCGTTTTCCCACCGGAACGAAGCGTAAAATAAGACGCATGACTAAACGAACAAAACGGCATGATCAGCGCAGAAACGGCGATAAACTTTGTAGCCAGATCCTTAATTTCCGCTGTCGTATTGTAAATATCAGGGAAAAATCCCCCCACGAGAAACATGATTGCTGCCATAATCACACAGCAGAAGACACTGAAAACAATCATCTTGTTGTCTGCGTCTTTTGCCTTTTCCAGTTCTCCGGCTCCCAAATACTGTCCCACAACAATACTGATACACGCTCCCAACTGTATATAGACAATGTTAAACAAATTGGTAATCGTCGTGGCAATATTCAGCCCTGCCACCACATCAAGTCCGCGCACAGAATAGCACTGGGTCACGGTGGTCATGCCCGCCGCCCATAAAACCTCATTGAACATCAGGGGAAGCCCTTTGATCAGTATCGTTTTCAGTTCGCTCATCGGGATTCCAAATCCGCGATAAGCCCCTTCCAGATACCGGTTCTTCTCCCGGTTTCTATGTGCCCAGAGGACAACAATAACCGCTTCCACATACCGGGCAATCACAGTGGCAAGTGCCGCCCCTGTCACCCCAAGTTCCGGAAATGGTCCCACACCAAAAATCATCAGATAATCCAGCACTGCATTGGTTCCCACCGCCACAAAACTTGCCAGCATCGGAACGAGCGTCTGTCCCGTTTCTTTTATATTGGTGGCATATGCCTGGTTCACTGCAAACGGAACCAGTCCCACCAGCATAATCACCAGATACTGCTTTCCATATTGAAGTGCCACATCGGTTGCTCCATTTCCCGCAGTATCCGTCAGATACAGGGAAATCAGATCCGATCCCTTCGTAAGCAGCAGCAACATGGTAAGTCCTGACACAAGCAGCGTCGCATAAAGCTTAAAACGAAACGAATGCATATGTCCCCTGTGATCCCCATTGCCAAAATACTGCGCGCCAAAAATACTTGCCGCCGATACCGCTCCAAAAATTGCCAGATTGTACACAAAAATCAGCTGGTTTACGATTGCAACACCGGACATCTGTTCCGTTCCCAGCTGTCCCACCATAATGTTGTCCAAAAAGCTGACCAGATTCGTGATGGCATTCTGCAGGATCATTGGCACTGCCAGCAATAAATAATGGCGGTAAAACGCACGATCCCCCATATACTTCTTTTTAAATTTTTTCCAATAACTCATAAAAAACCTCTTTCATATTATTTTTCAATCCTCTTTTTGAAATCCCTGGTTTAAAAATTCATTCCATTTCGCATTTGTATTCTCCCATTCATGCTTCTGCATAATCCGGTTCCGGTCACTTAGAATTGCCAGCATCTCATCCACGATTTCTGCCATCGGAAGTTTCCTGTAATGTGACAAATAGCCAAGCATCCTCTGTGCCGTCCAGTCTGTGTTCAGATTTAGTGAAATCTGCTCACAAAACTCCTGTGGAAAGCCACGGTTCAGGAGAGTGTTATATAATTCCATTGATTTTTGTGTTCTGGGTTTCATGTCTTCTCCATTCTGCAGTAATCTTTTACGTCAATTCAATTAAAAACATCTCATACAGATCATCTTCTCCCTGCAACAGCGGCGAATTCTCACCGCCTCCATTCGTGGAGCGACGCATTGCTGCGTAAGAATCCTCACCGGCAGAGACCAGATCCATAGCGGAAAAGGTGCATCCATGCTCCTGTGCAATACGGCAGAATGCGGAAACCGGATTTTTCATTTCCCGGGTAGCTAACAACTCATGCGCAAGTTCCGGATTGGAGCGAGCCCTAGCTTTTAAATTTTCCAATTCATCATATATGTTCATCGTGTTTTCCTTTCTCATCCATCTGTAACCTTGTTATGTCACACATCTTTCCTGCCTATTCTTTTAAACTCACAAAAAATGCTCTCCTGCCGGTCAGATTACCTCTGCGCCAAATGGCATCAGGGATAATTTTGCAATTTTGAAAAACTGCTTTCCAAAGTATGTTTCCTAATATGCTCATATCAATACTCCTTTTCTATCTCACCATCTATTCCATACATTTTCTTGAATTCATCAAGATCCGCCTGACTCTTAATCAGCATAACCTCTTCGATCTTACCTGTATGGATGTCCTTAAAACCGGCAACCTGCTCACCGTTACAGATGCTTGCCTTAATTACCGGCTTCTTATTTTCTTTATCATAAGTCTTTATAACTGTCTTTTTCTTAAATAGTCCCACTCTGAGCACCTTCTTTTGATTTTGCCATCTGTATGAGTTTTTCAAAAGACTGAGCAAAGCGTACATCATCTTCCTCTGTACGCTTTCTTGGTCCCTTCATATGATTCTTATGCGAGCTGCGTCTTGCCTTCTTGTTAAGATGCCGCTCCATAAGCATCTGGTCAATATTTTCATTTGTGTACCACTTACCAGATTGGTGAATGGCATACGCCCCTTTTCCAAGTGCCATAGCAGCGACACCATAATCCTGAGATACTACGACATCCCCTTTATGACAAATGCTAATCAGCTTGTAATCTACAGCATCTGCTCCTGCACCAACTACGATCACTTCGCTATAGTCTGAATATAATACGTGATTCGTATCACACAGCAATGTGGCTGGAATACTATATTTCTTTGCTATTTCTTCTACAATACCTACTACAGGACACGCATCTGCATCTACAAATATCTGCATTTTCATAATTTCTTTTTCTGCCTTTCCAGTTCTTTTTGAATCCATGTCATAATTATATCTACAAGATAATCCTGCTGCACCTGACTCAGTTCCCTGCCCGACTGCATTTTGTGCCACTTCCGGATACACTCTCTGCAGCATGTTGCAGTTGCATGTTGGGCAATAAATACCGGATGCCCCCTCATAGGAGTCTGTTTGCCATCATTTGCTATAAATGCGGGAGCTTCTCTCTTTGCAATAAAGTCCTTTGCATGTTGTCTGATCGTATCAAGTCCCTTTTGGTTTATGTAATCTATGTCTTTCTGCTTCAAATGAAAGCTGCTTCGAAATTTGGAATTGTCCAGTCTCTCGAACAACTGCCTGTACCACTCGTCCTTTGTCATCAGAACTTCACTACTTCCGAATCATGCGTAAATGATGAAAATGTTGCTGTAGCATTTTTAAAATAAAATACCTCTGTGTTTCCATCGTCTGCTGAATACATCTTCTGTAATGATGGGTAAGCATCAAGCATCGACTGTCTGGCTTCTCTTCTGTCATCTTCCACAAGTTCTCCTGCTACACGGATCCACTCTCCATTTTTAAATGCACAGATTTCTACCTTTGGATTTGCATGAATCTGTTTTGATACCTCTTTCACCTTACCTGTCTGAATATAAAGTTTCCCCTCAAAAATGTGGGCTGTACCAAAAGGTCTGACTCTTGGCTGGTCTCCTTCTACGGTTGCTAAATAATATGTTTCTGCTTCTTTTAAGAATTTTTCTACTCGCTCCATGATAAAAACCTCCCTTGCTTTACTTAAATAGTAAGCGCATAGTTTTAGGGCGTACCCTATAAATGAAATCTGACACCCCGCGCTAGGATGCCAGACATGCGAGTATTTCA